>JAESGE010000039.1_pt1 | contig 238758 bp, 240 predicted proteins | sample 9269601 | NCBI WGS metagenome assembly JAESGE01 (sample SAMN14515569, study PRJNA621662) | algae metagenome | isolation source: Tolypothrix brevis GSE-NOS-MK-07-07A and co-occurring heterotrophs from wet... | place: USA: Grand Staircase Escalante National Monument, Utah | collected 2006-04-16
TTCTTCAGCAAAATCAAACACAACCGGGCTATCGCCACGCGATACGAGAAACATCCCGAAAACTACATGGCCCTCATCAAACTCGCCGCAACCAGAATCTGGATGAAGTTTATGAGTCGGTGACCTAGGGCGGCGCGCGGCGCTTGTCAGCAATCAGATTTACTCAGGCAGCGCGCTGATGAGGCCCCTCACATGGTTCGCGCCGTCGATGATCTGCGCGCTCGACGGCTTGAGCACGTCGCGAATTGGTTCGGCCCGCCCGCCAATGCAGGTCGCCAGGAAATTCTCGGCAATCGCATAGAAGGCGGTGTTGTTTTCGGGCCGGGCAAAACCGTGGCCTTCGTCGGGGTAGAGCACATAGGTGACCGGAATACCCGCCGCCTTCATTGCGCCCACGATCTGGTCACTTTCGGCCTTGTTGACGCGCGGATCATTGGCGCCCTGGCCGATCAGTAGCGGCTTGACGATCTGGTCCGCCTTGTAAAGCGGGCTGGCGGCACGCAGCAGCGCGCGGCCTTCTTCGGTATTGGGATCGCCCATCCGCTCGTGGAACTGCTTGACGATCGGTGCCCAGTAAGGGGGGATCGTTTTCAATAGCGTTTCCAGATTCGACGGGCCGACAATATCAACCCCGCAGGCAAAGGTGTCGGGCGTGAAGGTCAAACCCGCCAGCGTGGCATAGCCTCCATAGGAGCCGCCCATGATCGCGACCTTGTCCTTCTGCGCAATGCCTTCAATCACCGCCCAGTTCACCGCATCGATCAGATCATCGTGCATCTTCAGGCCCCATTGCAGGTTCCCGGCATTGGTGAAGTCCTTGCCGAACCCGGTCGAGCCGCGGAAATTGACGCTGAGCACCGCGTAACCGCGATTGGCGAGCATCTGGTGGTTGGGATTGAAGCCATAGGCATCGCGCGCCCACGGCCCGCCATGCACCAGCAGCACCATCGGCACCGGCTTGTCGGGCCTGCCGTCACCGTCGGCATCGCTGCCCGGCGGCAGGGTGAGGTAGGAGGGCAGGGTAAGCCCGTCACGGCTGGCAATCTCGCGCGGGTGCATCGGTTGCAGCGGCATCCCTTCAAGCGCGGGGCGCGAGGTGTAGAACGGGGTCAGCTTTCCCGCCTTGCGGTCATAGATATAGCTGGCGGCGGGCTTCACCAGCGGATCATTGGCGACGATCCAGACGCTGTCATCCTCGGTCCGGGCAGCAATGGCGAACTGGCCTTCGAGCCGCGCCTTGAGAAAATCGAGCGATGCGCCGATTTCGCGATCGATCGCGGTCCATTCATTCTTGAGGTAATTGACTGCATAGGCTTCCACCACGCCCGTGACCGGATCGCGCAATGTGCCACTGATATCGGCTTTGGCGTCCTCAGCGATCACGCGCCTTTCGCCGGTGGCGGTGTCCTGCGCGATCAGCGCGGCGGTGTTGCGGCCGCGGCTGTCGATCCAGTAGAGCGTGCTGCCGTCCGAGGTGTAGCCAGCAGGCGCGGTGGAAAGTGCGTCCTCCATCGCCGAGGTTTCGAAGGGTTCTGCCTCGACCACATTGTTCATGACGCGGAAGTAATCGGTGCCCCCGGCCGCGTTCTGACGTTGCGCCATGCGAAGCGTCAGGCTGTCATCGGCCATGAACCCGGCATAGGAATTGTTCTCCAGCACCAGCGTCAATTCGCCGGTGGCGAGATTGAGCAGGTGGACATCGTGGAACCGCGCGTCGCGGTTGTTGAGGCCCAGCAGCACCTTATCCTTGATCGTCGAAGACGCGCCGACGATCTGCACCCGGGTCTTTTCAAACGGGGTCAGGGTGGTTTCTTGGCGGGTGGCGACATTGATCTTGTAGAGCAGGAAATTCTCGTCCCCGCCCTTGTCCTGAATATACATCACGCCGCTGGAATCCGGCGACCAGAAATGCTGGCGGATCGGGCGGTCGGTCGCGCGGGTGACGGGCTTGCCGCGATGGGGTTTGCTCACCGGGGCGACCCAGATATTCATCACCCCGTCCCGGGGCGCGAGCCAGCTCAGCCACTTGCCGTCGGGGCTGATCTGGCCCGCCGCGCGCACCGGATTGCCGAACAGGCTCTCGCGCGGGATCATCGGGATGGCGGCCTGGGTATCGCGATTCATTACGTCTCCATCAGCGACAGCGTGGTTATCGGCAGAACCGGCAGACGGCATGGCCAGCATGCTCGCTGCCACTGTGGTCAGGCACAGGTTCCGGAGGTGATTGAATGACGCCATGACTTTGCTCTCCCCACCAAGTCGGTTTCATCAAGTGTGTTGCTCAGGTAATACGCAATGGCGCCATGTTCAAGCGTCGCCCGTTACAGCTCTGGCTACAGCGCCGGGTTGGCGTAGAAATGCCAGGTGAAGATCGCCATGCTGCCGCGCTGCGGGGACCACGGCTCGGCCAGGCTGCGGGTGGCCTTTTCGGAAGGGCGCTCTTCAAGGTCGAGCAGGCGCTTGACCCCTTCCTGCACGGCAAGATCGCCCGCTGGCCAGATATCGGGGCGGCCTTCGGCGAACAGCAGATAGATTTCCGCCGACCAGCGCCCGATCCCCTTGATCCGGGTGAGCAGCGCGATTGCCTCCTCGTCATCCTTGGGCAGGTTGCCGAAGTCGAGCTCGCCCGCCACCGCCAATTCGCACAAGGACCGGGCATAGCCCTGCTTCTGGCGCGATAGCCCGCAGGCGCGCAGGGCATCGTAATCGCGCTCCAGCAGGCAAGCGGGGGAGAAGTCCGCGCCCAACTCGGCCTCCAGCTTGTTCCACACTGAGGCGGCCGCGGCGACCGAGACCTGCTGGCCGACGATGGTGCGCAGCAGCGTCTTGTAGCCGGGATCGCGGATGCGCGCGTCGGGATAGCCGACGCGGGTCAGCGCGCTGGCCAATTGCGGCTCGCGCGAAGCCAGCGCATCCAGATCGCCGCGCAATTTTTCCGCTGTCAGTCCCACTGCCACTTTCCTTAACTTGCCTTGGCCCCAAGAGTATCTTAGCAGCCGCTCTGCACCCTCACAGCGCAGAACCTTGCGCCCAATAGCCGAAAAGGAACTTTGATCCATGCCCAGACTGGTCGTCACCAACCGCGAAGGCGCCACCAGCGAGATTTCCGTCGATGACGGGCTCACGGTGATGGAAGCGATCCGCGACAACGGGTTTGACGAGCTGCTGGCGCTGTGCGGCGGGTGCTGTTCGTGCGCGACCTGCCACATCCATGTCGACGCGGCTTTTGCCGACAAGCTGCCGAAGATGAGCGAAGACGAGGATGATCTGCTCGAATCCAGCGATCATCGCGCGCCCACCTCGCGGCTGTCGTGCCAGATTCCCTTCACAGCTGAACTTGACGGGCTGCACGTTACCATCGCCCCTGAAGATTGATCCGGAGCGGGGCGCGGGCCAAGGACGGGCGACGTGGACGCTGACCTCGCCCGGTTCCTGCGTGAAGAACTCGGACATGTCGCCGATGGCCCCGGCGGGCCTTGGGTGGTACGAGGGGCAGTCTGGCTGTGGCAAGGCAGCGACGGTGCGCCCGCCAAGGGCTCGTGGTATTTCCTGACGATTGATGGCGAAACCGCACAGGCTATCCGCGCCCATGCCACCAATGCGGCGGCGTGGGGATCGGTCTATGTTGAAGCCACGATTGGCGGGACGACATGGCGCACCTCGCTGTTCCCCTCCAAACAGGTCGGCGGCTGGCTGCTGCCGCTGAAGGCTTCGGTGCGCAAGGCGGAAAAGATCGTGGAAGGCAACGAGGTCGAGGTGGTGCTGGCGTTGACGAGCTGATGCGTGGACTTGGGCGTTGCGGCCAGCCGCCTGAGCGCCTAATTCAGCATCCATGAACATCACCCGCCCCTTTGGCGATACGCTCGCACTGATCGGTAACACCCCCATCGTCCGCTTGGCTGGCCCCAGTGAAGCGGCAGGCTGCGACATTTACGGCAAGTGCGAATTCGCCAATCCCGGATCGTCGGTGAAAGATCGCGCCGCGCTTTGGATCATCCGCGATGCCGAGGCGCGCGGCGAACTGCTGCCCGGCGGCACGGTGGTGGAAGGCACGGCGGGCAATACCGGGATCGGCATCGCGCTGGTCGCCAATGCGCGCGGTTACAAGACCATCATCGTCATGCCCGACAACCAGTCCAAGGAGAAGATGGACACGCTGCGGGCGCTCGGCGCGGAACTGGTATTGGTGCCGCCGACCAAGTTTGCTGACGCGGGCCATTTCGTCCACACCTCGCGCCGCATCGCGCAGGAAACCCCCGGCGCGGTCTGGGCCAACCAGTTCGACAATATCGCCAACCGCCGCGCCCATATCGAAGGCACCGCGCCCGAAATCTGGGAGCAGTTGGGTGGGCGCGTCGATGGCTTCACCTGCGCGGCGGGCACCGGCGGGACGATTGCGGGGGTGGGCCTCGGTCTCAAGGCGCTCGATGAGAATATCCGCATCGCGCTAACCGATCCGCATGGCGCGGCGCTGTATAATTACTACTCCCACGGCGAATTGAAGGCCGAAGGCTCCTCAGTCGCCGAGGGGATCGGGCAGGGGCGCATCACCGCCAATCTCGAAGGCGCGCCGATCGATACGCAGTACCGCATCAGCGATGAGGACGGTCTGATCTGGGTCGAGCGGCTGCTCAAGGAAGAAGGCCTGTGCCTTGGCCTGTCATCGGGCATCAACGTTGCAGGCGCGGTCGCGCTGGGGCGTGAGCTGGTGGCCGAAGGGCGGCCCAACCCGCAAGTCGTCACGATCCTGTGCGACACCGGCTTCCGTTATCTTTCGACGCTCTACAATGCCGAATGGTTGGCCGCCAAAGGGCTGCCGGTGTTTGACTGGCTCGCGCCCGCCGGGGCAGCCACGCCATGAGCCGGGAGAGCCTGATCGAACGGTTCAAACGGATGAACCAGCGCAGCCTGTTCGGCCCCTCCAAAACCAGCCAAACCGCTGCTTCGGCCCCGCCCGAGGACGCAACCCCCACTGACGAGGCGCGGGCAGAGGCGATCCAGCGTTTGCAGGTGGGACTGTTCGGGATTGGGGCGATGGTGCTGCTGGTGGGGCTGGCGAGCATTATCGGCGGTCAGGCCGATCTGGCGGATGAAGCCGCGGTGCCCGAAGCCGCGCCCACCACCGAACCTTCGCCCACGCCGTCTCAGGCCAACCCGCTCGCCGATGCCGGGGTGGTGCCCGATATTGCCGCCGAGCCGACCCCCTTGCCTTCGCCCGCGCCGCTCGATCTGCCGCCGCCACCGGCCGCGACTGGCTCTGGCAATGCCGCAAAGCAGCCGTAACGCGCTGCTGGCGCTGCTGGCACTTGCGGCCTGTTCGGGCGAGCCGACGCCCACCGGTGAGGCAACCGCAGCAGCCGTCCCCGCCGAAGACCGCGCGCCCTTGGGGCTGATGACGAGCCTGCCGCTCTATTGGCCCGAAGGTGCGGGCATCGCGGCTATTGCATCAGGCACCGCCGCCTTGCCGTGGCAGCGGACAGCGATCGAGCAAGCCTATGTGGTGCAGCCGCTCGATACGCTGTCCCCGATTGCCGCTGTGTCGCCCGGTGCGGCCGAGTTCGATCCGCTCGCGGGGCTTGACCGGCTGGCGGTGATTCAGCCGCGCGGGCTGTCGCCTGCGGATAATGTCGCGCTGGATCGCTGGGTGCGCAGCGGCGGGCGGCTGCTGCTGGCGCTCGATCCGGCGCTGACCGGGCATTATGACGGCTCTTTGGGCGATCCCCGCCGCCCGGTCGATAATGCTGCGATCCCGCCAGTGGTGGCGCGCTGGGGGCTGGCGGTCAGCTTTGATGACGCGCAGGAACCGGCGGTCACGACCGCTTTGCTGGGTGCAGCTGCGCTGCCGGTGGCTCTGGCGGGGAGGGTGGCCATCACCGCAGCGCCTTCGGCCAATTGCACGCTCGCAGCCGGCGGTGCTGCTGCTATCTGCGAGGTCGGCAAGGGCCGCATCACCCTGATCGCCGACGCGGCGATTTTCGAGCATCCGGAACTGGCGGGCAACGGCGGGTCAGCCCTGCGCGCCGTGCTGGCCGCTGCGGTCGAATAGTGAGATTGGGGAAATCACGGGACAGGCGGGACTCGGGGCCGCCTGCGATCCGGGGAATTTGCGGGAATCCTGAGTCTTTGCGCCGGTTTGGGCCAGATTCGCGCAGGAGATTGCGATCTAAGGGATCGTCCGAATAGACAGAAAAATCATTAGATTCAGATTTGTAGCAACTTTTCCCGTAAAATCCCGCAAAAAGCCCTTCCATCCCCGTGCCTTCCCCGATAATACCGGGGTCCATCAGACATGCCTGTTTGCATTGTGCCCGGCGGGTGGGGTCGGCGCACTGGCCGCGCTTGCGCGTGGTCGGGACGGGAGAGGCATGTCGGATCGCTGGACGGACTTCACGGGGAGGCCCGCCAGGACGGCATATGAGGGGATCGCAGGCACGTGTCTGCTTTTGGAGGATATAGCGGACAAGCCTACTCGCCTTCTGGCGATAAGGGCCGCTTTGTCCTGCCGCCTGCCTTCCGCAAGGCCGTGAAAGACAGCTCCGGCGGCAATCGCATCCTGTGTCTGGCCGCGCATGACCGGTTCGATTGCCTGATCGGCTTCGGCCTGTCGCGCACCGACAAGCTTGAACAGCAGCTTGAACGCGAAGAAGAACGCGCCATCCGCCTTGGCGATGACGGGTTTGACCGCGATGTCCGCGCCCAGCAATTGTTCGGCTTTGAACAACTGCCCTTCGATGACAGCGGGCGCTTTGTCATGCCCGAACACCTGCGCGATCTCGGCAAGGTGGCAGACGGGCTGTATTTTCAGGGTGCGGGCGATTTCTTCTTTCTCTGGAATCCCGATGAACTCAGCCGGATGGATGCGGCGTGGAAGGGCGCGCAGGCGGCCTGTGCCAAGCTGATCGCTGCCGCAAAGAAGGGGGCAGCGTGATGACGCAGGATGCGCCCCATATCCCGGTGCTGCTTGACGAGGTGATCGCCGCCATCGCCCCGCGCCCCGGTATGACCATCGTTGATGCGACCTTCGGCGCGGGCGGATACACCGCAGCCCTGCTCGATGCGGGGGCTGCGGTGCATGCCTTTGATCGCGATCCCGATGCGATTGCGGCCGGCACCGTCATGATCGCGCGCTATGAAGGCCGTCTGACGCTGCACCCGGCGCGGTTTTCGCAGATGCGGGCTGAACTTGCCGCCATTGGCATCGCCACCGTTGATGCGGTGGTGATGGATATCGGCGTTTCCTCGATGCAGCTTGATCAGGGCGAGCGGGGCTTTGCCTTTATGCATGATGGCCCGCTCGATATGCGGATGAGCCAGGACGGCGAAAGCGCGGCGGATTTCCTCAACACCGCTGATGAGGAAGCCATCGCCAACGTGCTTTATCGCTATGGCGAAGAGCGTCAGTCGCGCCGGGTCGCCCGCGCAATTGTCGCTGCGCGTCCGCTGGCAACCACCGGCGAACTCGCCCGCGTGGTGCGCCGTGCGCTGGGGCATAAGCCGCACGACAAGAAGGACCCGGCGACCCGCACCTTTCAGGCGGTGCGCATCCATGTGAACGATGAGTTGGGCGAACTTGAAGCCGGGCTCGCTGTAGCCGAGGCCTTGCTCAGCGAGGGCGGGGTTCTTGCCGTGGTCAGCTTCCACAGCCTGGAAGACCGCATCGTCAAGCACTTCCTGCGCGCTGGCAGCGGCGCTGGCCGGGCGGTATCCCGCCACCTGCCGGGCGAAATCGGCGGCCCGCCGCCAGTTTTCACTCAGGTTTCCAAGGGCATCCGCCCGAGCGAGGCGGAGCTCGCCCGCAACCCCCGCGCCCGTTCTTCCACCCTGCGCCACGCCATCCGCACCAGCGCCCCAGCACGGAGTCACGCCGCATGATCAGCAGCACTCAGGCACGTTCGTTGGGGTGGATGGCGGTGCTCGCAATCTGCTTTGCGCTGGTGGTGATCCTCAGCTTCAAGGTCCATGCGGTCAAAAGCGAGGCCTTGCTGGCCGAACGGCACGTGATTGCGCTGGAACGCGAAACGCTGCTGCTGGAAACCGAGTTTCAGACCCGCGCCAGCCAACGCCAGCTGGCGGCCTGGAACACGGTCGAATTCGGCTATGAAGCGCCGGGCGCGCGCCAGTTTCTCGATGGGGAGCGGCAATTGGCCAGCCTTGGCCAGCTGCCCGCCCCCGGCGCGCCTTCGCCGATCCGCCTCGCGCGGGCTGATGCTGCGGCAACGCTCGCCTCGGCCGATGCGCCGATGCGTTCGCCCCTGACCGGTGCCAAGCTGACACTGGCCTCCGCTGCGAGCGAAAAGGATGCAGGCGAGGTCTTCACCGAAGCCTTTGGCGATTTCCTGATCGAAGCCTCCCCGATCCGCGCCGCGCAGGCCCAGACGATCAGCGCGAAGGGCACGGGCGAATGAACGGAATGGCGGCCCACGCCGCGCTTCCCTCTCTCCCCGCAGGCCGCATCCACCTGGTTCAGCTGCGTGCGCGATTGCTGTGGACCGCGCGGATGCGTCTGCTGTTCATCGCGCTCGCCTTTGCGGTGGTGACCTTGCTGGCGCTGCTGCGGATCGTCTCGCTCGGCCTTGTCGGCCACGCGCCGGAGCGGACCAGCCTGCAAGAGGCGCTGCTGCCCCCGCGCGGCGAGATCACTGATCGCAATGGTGCCCCGCTGGCGCGCGCCTTTCCGGCCTATGCCCTGTGGTTCGATCCCAAGGCGATGGGCGACAGCGGCAGCCCCCTGGTCAACGCGCCGCAGCAGGTGGCACAGCGGCTGAAGTCGATCTTCCCTGACATTAATTCGGACCGCATGGCCGAGCGCCTGGCCTCAGGCCGGGCGGGCTATCTGCGCCGCCGCATTCTGCCGGAAGAAGCCAATCGCGTCTTCGCGCTGGGCGAGGTTGCGCTGGAAATCCCGCGCGAGACCGATCGCCATTATCCGCAGGGCACGCTAGGCGCGCATGTGCTGGGCTATGTCGTTGAAGATCAGGGCGGCAAGGTCGGGATGGAGCAGGTGCTCGAAGCGCGGCTCAGCAATCCCGATCTGCGGTCGCAGCCGGTGGCGCTGTCGATTGATGTGCGGGTGCAGGGCGCGCTGGAGGATGAATTGCGGCGCGGAATGCTGGCGACCAACGCGCTGGGCGCGGCGGGCGTGGTGCTGGATGTCGACACCGGCGAGGTGATGGCGCTGGCGTCCTTGCCCGAATTTGATCCCAACACCGCAGGCGCCAGCGGCGCAAAGAACGTGTTCAACCGCGTCACAAACGGGGTTTATGAACTCGGCTCGACCTTCAAACCGCTGAGCATTGCCGCCGCGATTGATGCAGGCGTGGTGCGCGATCTCAGCAAGCAGTGGAACGCCGCTCCGGTCGAGGTTGCCAAGCGCACAATCAAGGATCTCAAGCCCAAGGGCGCCAGTCTCAACGTGCCGCAGGCGCTGGTCTATTCGTCCAACACCGTCACCGCGCGGGTGGCCGATCAATTGGGCGCGGAACGGCTGCGTCAGACCATGATTGATCTGGGCATGGACCGCCGCCCCTTCATCGAGCTGCCCGCGCGCGGCAAGCCGCTGTGGCCCAAGGGCAAGTGGAGCCGGGTGACCAACATGACGGTCAGCTATGGCCACGGTCTTGCAGTGACCCCGCTGCATCTGGCGAGCGCCTATGCTGCGATGGTCAATGGCGGGATCTGGCGCCCTTCGACCCTGATGAAGCTTGATCCGGCCGATGTGCCGCGCGGGCGGCGGGTGTTCAAGGAATCGACCTCGTCGCGGATGCGGCAGATGCTGCGGATGATCTCGCTCTATGGCACCGGCAAAAGTGCTGATGCGCCGGGATACCGGGTGGGCGGCAAGACTGGCTCGGCCGAGAAAGCCACCCGCGGGGGATACAACAAGACCTCGCTGGTATCGTCGTTCGCCGCGGCCTTCCCGCTCGATGCGCCGCGTTATGTGGTTGTGATTGTGATTGACGAGCCCAAGGGCACTGTCGCCAGCAGCTTCCAGCGCACCGCCGCCTTTAACGCCGCACCCGTGGTGGGCAAGCTGGTGCCGCGCATCGGCCCGATGCTTGGCGTGATGCCGGACGAGAGCCGCGATGTTGATATCTCCGATCTGCGCTATCTGGTGGACAAGCACTGATGCGGCTGGGCGATCTGCTGGCGCGCGCCGGGCTGGCTGCGGGCGGCGCAGGCGACGCGGCGGTCACAGGTTTCGCGATTGACCACCGCAAGGTTGCCCCCGGCACCGTGTTCGGCGCGTTTCAGGGCGTGGCGGTGAATGGCGAGGATTTTATCGCTGCGGCGATTGTGGCGGGGGCGATTGCGATTGTTGCCCGGCCTGAGGCTCAGGTCAGCAGGGCGCTCCACATTGCCGATCCAGAACCGCGCCGGGCCTTCGCGCGGCTGGCAGCGGGCTTCTTTGCGCCGGTGCCTGCCACCATCGTCGCAGTGACCGGTACCAATGGCAAAACTTCCTGTGTGGAAATGACCCGCCAGATCTGGCGCATGGCGGGCGAACGCGCGGCGAGCATTGGCACCTTGGGAGTGACCACGCCCGATGGCTCCATTTCCACCGGCCTGACCACTCCCGATATCGTCACCTTCCTCGGCAATATGAGTGGGCTGGCGCGCGAGGGCGTGACCCATGTCGCCTATGAGGCATCGAGCCACGGCCTTTCGCAGTTTCGCAATGAAGGGCTGACCGTCTCGGCCTCAGCCTTCACCAATTTCAGCCGCGATCACCTCGATTATCATGGCACGATGGACGCCTATTTCGCGGCCAAGATGCGGCTCTTCACCGAAGTGGTCGCTCCCGGCAGCCCGGCGGTGATCCATGATGCGGGCGACGGGTCGGACTGGACCGCGCGGGCTATTGCCGAGGCGACTGCGCACGGCCTTGATGTGCGCACGGTGGGCGAAGCCGGCACCTTCCTGCGGCTTGCCGGGCGCGAGCCGGGTCAATTGGGGCAGATTCTGACGATTGAGCACGCTGGTGAAAGCCGCAAGGTCAATCTGCCGCTAATCGGGGCCTATCAGGCGGCCAATGCGCTGGTTTCGGCGGGCCTTGCCATGGCGACCGGCGTCGGCGCGAGTGCAGTGTTCGATGCACTCACCCGGCTTCAACCTGTGCGCGGGCGGTTGGAGCGGGCGGCGCTCAATCAGGCCGGTGCGCCCGTCTATGTCGATTATGCCCATACGCCCGACGCGCTTGAAGCCGCGATTGCCGCGCTGCGGCCGCATGTGGCACCGGACGGGCGGTTGATCGTGGTGTTTGGCGCAGGCGGGGATCGTGACACGGGCAAGCGCCCCGAAATGGGCGCAGTCGCCGCGCAGGCCGCCGATGTGGTGATCGTCACCGATGACAATCCCCGTAGCGAAGACCCGGCTGCCATCCGCGCCGCCATCATGGCCGGTGCGGGCGCGACAGCGCGTGACATTGGTGACCGCCGCGCCGCCATCGCGGCAGCAATTGGGGAAGCTGGCGCGCAGGACATTGTGCTCATCGCTGGCAAAGGCCACGAGCAGGGCCAGATTTTCGGATCAGGAGACAGCATGCGGATCGAAGCCTTCGATGATGTCGAAGTGGCGCGAGAGTGCGCCGGAGGACAATGCAAATGAACGCGCCGATGCCTCACCCGATGCTGCGCCAATGGCCGATCACGCCGCGCGATGCGCTGCCGATGGCGCTGTGGAGCGCGGCCGAAATCGCCGCCGTTACCGGTGGCATAGCCAGCCATGATTTTCAGGCCGCTGGCGTCGAAATGGATTCGCGCGATGTGAAGCCGGGTGATCTGTTCGTGGCGCTCAAGGGCGAGGCGATGGATGGCCACAAATTCCTGCCCCAGGCCTTTGCCAAAGGGGCCGTGGCGGCGGTCACTGATCGCCCGGTCGATTTTCCGCATGTGCAGGTGGAAGACACCACCGCCGCGCTCCACGCGCTGGCCCATGCGGCCCGCGACCGCGCGGTGGAGGCGGTGCGGATTGCCATCACCGGATCAGTTGGCAAAACCGGCGTGAAAGAAGCGATCTTTGCCTGCCTCGACCGGGCGAGCCGGGGCGCCGCGCATCGCTCTGTCCGCAGCTACAACAACCATGTCGGCGTGCCCCTGAGCCTCGCGCGGATGGCAGCGCGCAGCCGCTTCGGCGTGTTCGAGATGGGTATGAATCACGCTGGCGAAATCGCACCGCTGTCCGATCATGTGCGCCCCCATGTGGCGCTGATCACCACCATCGCGCCCGCCCATATCGAAAACCTCTGCAGCCTTGAGGCCATTGCCGATGAAAAGGCGCAAATCTTTACCGGCCTCGTGCCGGGCGGGGTAGCAGTGATCCCCGCCGATGCCGATCACGCCGATCGGCTGATTGCCAAGGCCAAGGCGTGCGGCGCGCGGATCATCACCTTTGGGCGTGCTGCCCATGCGGATGTGCGGCTGCTTGACGCGATCCCGTCAGTAGGCGGGGGCGCGCTGGTCACCGCTGACCTTGGCGATATCCGCCTCTGCTACACCATTGCCGAGCCGGGCGAGCATTGGATCGTCAATTCGCTGGGCGTGATGGCGGCAGTCCGCGCGGCGGGCGGCGATCTGGCGAGCGCCGGGCTGGCGCTGGCGGAAATGGGCGGGCTGAAGGGGCGCGGCGCACGCCACACCCTTGCTGTTGCGGGCGGAACCGCGCTGCTGATCGATGAAAGCTACAACGCCAACCCCGCCTCGATGCGGGCGACGCTGAAGGCGCTGGCCGCCACGCCTGCCACCCGGCGGCTGGCCGTGCTTGGCAGCATGAAGGAGTTGGGCGATTTCGGCGAGGCGTTTCACCGCCAGCTGGCCGAACCGATGGCTGAAGCAGGCGTGACCCACGCGATCCTGGTGGGCGCAGAGATGCGCGCGCTGGCCGACGAGTTGGGGAAAGCTGCTGCGACGGCGCTTGGCAAGGGCGCAACCTTCACGCATTGCGAAACCCCTGACGAAGCAATCGCGGCGCTCGGGCAATTCGGACTTGCTCATGGCGATGCGGTGCTGGTGAAGGGATCCAATTCGGTGGGGTTGGGCAAGCTGGTGTCACATCTGATCGAACACGCCCGCGCCTGAGGCGCAACCGGAGGGTGAGGCCCAAGGCGCATGGCGCCAAAGGGCATCAAAGGACGAGTAAATGCTGTATCTGCTTGCCGAGTGGCTTGGCTTCGAAGGCATCCTCAATCTGGTGCGCTACCAGAGCTTCCGTGCGGGGGCGACGCTGATGACCGCGCTGGTGATCGGCATGATCATCGGTCCGCGCTTCATCAATCTGCTCCGCGTGCGCCAGGGAAAGGGCCAGCCGATCCGCGAAGACGGGCCGCAAAGCCACCTCGCCAAGCGCGGCACGCCCACGATGGGCGGGCTGATGATCCTGACCGCGCTGACGTTGTCGCTGCTGTTGTGGATGGACCTGTCCAACCCTTTCGTCTGGGCCTGTCTGGCAGTGACGATGGGCTTCGGGGTGATCGGCTTCCTTGATGATTATGACAAGGTCACCAAGAACAGCCATGCAGGGGTTCCGGCGCGGGTGCGGCTGCTGGGCGAATTTGTGGTGGCAGGCGGCGCTGCGTGGCTGATCGTCAGCCAGATCAACACCAACCTCTATCTGCCGTTTCTGACCGGGGTCAGCATTCCGCTGGGCCCGGCCTATTACGTCTTTGCTGCCTTCGTGATCGTTGGGGCTGGCAATGCAGTCAACCTGACCGACGGGCTGGATGGCCTTGCGATCATGCCGGTGATCATTGCATCGGGCACCTTTGCGATCATTGCTTATCTGGTTGGGCGCGCGGATTTCAGCACCTATCTCGGCATCCCGCATGTGCCGGGCGCGGGTGAGTTGGCGATTTTCTGTGCGGCGATCATGGGGGCGGGGCTTGCCTTCCTGTGGTTCAACGCGCCGCCTGCTGCGGTGTTCATGGGCGATACCGGGTCGCTGGCACTGGGCGGAGCACTGGGTGCGATTGCTGTTGCTTCACACCACGAGGTTGTGCTGGCGATTGTCGGCGGGCTGTTCGTGCTCGAAGCGGTCAGCGTGATCGTGCAGGTGTTCTGGTTTAAGCGCACCGGCAAGCGGGTGTTCCGCATGGCCCCGATCCACCACCATTTCGAACAATTGGGCTGGAGCGAAAGCAAGGTCGTGATCCGCTTCTGGATCATCGCCATCGTGCTCGCGCTGATCGGCCTGTCGACGCTGAAGTTGAGGTAGACCGCACACCGTGATCATCTCCCCCGCCTTTGCCGGACAGCGCTACGCGGTGCTCGGCCTCGCGCGCTCGGGCGCGGCGGCGGCTGAGGCGCTGATCGCGAGCGGGGCCGAGGTGATCGCGTGGGACCGGCAGGATGTGGCGCGCGAACCGTTTGAGGGCCGCTGCCGGCTGATCGATCCACTGGAACTCGACCTCACCGGATTTGCCGCGGTGATTGTATCGCCCGGGGTGCCATTGAACACTCACCCCATCGGCCCCCATGCCTGGCACTATGGCCTGCCGGTGATCGGCGATATCGAATTGTTCGCCGCCGCCCGGGCCAGCCTTCCGCCGCACAAGGTGGTCGGTATCACCGGCACCAATGGCAAATCGACCACCACCGCGCTGGTGCACCACATCCTGACCGAGGCGGGCGTGCCAGCCGTGATGGGCGGCAATATCGGCGATCCGATCCTAGCGCAGGAGCCGTTGCCTGAAGGCGGGGTCTATGTGCTCGAACTGTCGAGCTTCCAGATCGATCTTACCTTCACGCTCGATTGCGATGTCGCGGCGCTCACCAACATTACGCCCGATCACCTTGATCGCTACGCCGGGTTCGAAGCCTATGCTGCTTCCAAGGAACGACTGTTCCAGATGCAGGCGAGCGGCACCGCGCTGATCTGTGATGAGGACGCGCCTTCCGCTGCCATCGCCGATCGGTTGGCGGCAGAGGGGAAGCCGCTGGTGCGGGTTACAACCGATGATCTTGCTGCGGCCGGGCTGGCCGATGGCCGTTCGCTCTCGCTCGCCGGGCCGCACAATGCGCAGAACGCTGCGGTCGCCATGGCGATCTGCCGCGCGCTGGGCCTTAGTGATGCGCAGATTGCCGCTGGGCTTGCCAGCTATCGCGGGCTTCCCCACCGGATGGAACGGGTGTGCGATGTGAACGGCGTTAGCTATATCAATGATAGCAAAGCGACCAATGCTGCCTCTGCCGCGCCTGCGCTGGCGGCCTTTCCGCCGGAACCCGCCATCAATGGCGGCGCGCCCCGCATCCACTGGATTGTCGGCGGCCTGCCCAAGGAAGACGGGCTGGGCGCCTGCGGCGACCACCTCGGCAATGTTGCTGCGGCCTATACCGTGGGTGAGGCCGGGCCGATGTTTGCCGATCTGCTGGAAGGGCAAGTGCCGGTCGAACGTTGCGAGCTGATCAGCGAGGCGGTGCGCCGGGCCGAAGCCGCCGCGCGCCCGGGCGAAGTGGTGCTGCTGTCGCCCGCCTGCGCTTCTTACGATCAGTTCCGCGACTATGAAAAGCGCGGGCATCACTTCCGCCAGATGGTTGGTGTGATCACGGGAAGCGACACATGCGATGACGCCGCCAGCCGGAGCATCCTGCCATGACCGCCCCGGCCTATAGCCAGCCCGTGCGCGGCACTTACCTGCCCCCGGTGGCGGTGCAGCGCCGCTGGCGCGATGCCTTGCGCATCTGGTGGCGCGAGCTTGACAAGGTGCTGTTGCTGCTGATCGGGTTGCTGATGGCCATGGGGCTGGTCGCGGTGGCCGCGGCCTCGCCAGCCAGCGCCGATCAGCTATCGACCGCCAAGGTCACGCTTGATGATCTCATGTTCTTCAAGCGGCATGTCGTGTTCCAGCTGATGGGGCTGGCGCTGATGATCGGCCTGTCGTTCCTGTCGCGCGATCAGGCGCGGCGGCTGGGCATTCTGGTGGGCGCGGTGATGCTGGCGCTGATGTTCGTGGTGCCGATATTGGGCGAGGAAAAGAACGGCGCGCGCCGCTGGATCAATGTCGGCATGAGCTTGCAGCCCTCGGAGTTCCTGAAGCCCGGCTTTGCCATTATCTGCGCGTGGATCCTCAGCTGGCGGCTGCGCGATGGGGCTCTGCCGGTGATCTGGTATGTCACCGGTCTGATGGGGCTGGTGGCGGCGCTGCTGATGGCGCAGCCCAATCTTGGCGATGCGATCCTGTTTGGCGGGATCTGGCTGGTGATGGTGCTACTGGCGGGCCTGCCGTGGCAGCGCGTCGGCGCGATGATCGGGGCAGGCGCGCTGGGCCTGACGCTGGCCTATTTCTTCTATGACAACGCCCGCCACCGGATCGATGGTTTTCTGGGCGGCGGTACCGCCTTCGATCAGGTCGATCTGGCGCAGCGCACGCTGCTTGCAGGTGGGTGGACGGGCAGCGGGTTGTGGCTTGGCATCCGCAAGATGAACCTGCCCGAAGCGCACACCGATTACATCTTCTCGGTGATCGGTGAGGAATTCGGGCTGATCACCTGCGCGATCATCGTGCTGCTTTACTGCGGGCTGGTGCTGCGCGCGCTGTTGCGGATGGTCAATGAAGACAACCTGTTTGCTCTGCTCGCCAGCGTCGGCCTGATCACCCAGTTCGGCGGGCAGGCCTTCATCAACATCCTCGTCAACCTGAAGCTGTTCCCGTCAAAGGGGATGACGCTGCCGCTGATTTCCTATGGCGGATCATCGACACTGGCGGTGTGCTTCACGCTTGGGCTATTGCTGGCGATCACCCGGCGCAACCCGTTCCTCGCGCGAGAGGCGGGGGGATTGCGCGATTGGATCGAACGCAAGGAAGACCGCGCATGACCAGCAATGTCCCGACAGGCGCATCACGCCATTTCGTGCTGGCGGCGGGTGGCACCGGCGGACACCTGATCCCGGCCTTCGCGCTGGCGGCAGAACTGCACGCACGCGGGCATCATGTGGCGCTGATCACCGATGAACGCGGCGCGGCGATCCCTGGCAAGCCTGATTATCTGACCGCCCACGTGCTGCCCGCCGGACGGTTCGGCAAGAACCCGCTCGGCTGGCCTGCCGGGATCCGGGCAGTGCTGGAAGGGCGCAGCATGGCGCTGCGGTTGTTCGATGCCTTTGAGCCCTCCGCGATCATCGGCTTCGGCGGTTACCCAGCGCTCCCCGCCTTGCTGGCAGCGACTGCGGCCAAGCTGCCGAGCGTGGTGCACGAACAGAATGCGGTGCTGGGCCGCGTCAACCGGCTCCTCGCTGGCCGGGTCGATGCGATTGCGACCTCCTATGACAAGGTCGACCGGTTGAAGCCGAAGCACGCGGCCAAGGTCCACCTCACCGGCAATCCGGTGCGGGCCGAGGTGTTGGCCCTGCGCGAACAGGATTTCCCGGCCTTTACCGATGATGGCCTGCTGCGGGTGTTGGTGACGGGCGGCAGTCAGGGCGCGCGTGTGCTGTCTGATGTGGTGCCCGATGGCCTTTCGATGCTGCCCCCGGCGCTGCGCCAGCGTTTGCAGATGACCCAGCAATGCCGCCCGGAGGATATGGAGGCCGTGCGGATGCGCTATGCCAGCCACGGCATCCCGGCTGAACTGGGCACCTATTTTGAAGACATGCACGAACGGCTGGCGGACGCGCATCTGTTCATCGGCCGCGCAGGCGCCTCGACCATTGCCGAACTGACCGCCGTTGGCCGCCCGGCGATCCTCGTGCCGCTGCCGATTGCGACTGACGATCACCAGGCGGTCAACACCCGCGAGATGGTGAAGGCAGGCGGGGCGCGGATGATCCGGCAGGAGGCATTCACGGCCAAGGAACTCGCCAAGCAGATACAGGCCATGGCGATGAACCCGGCGAGCCTCGCCAATGCGGCTCATTGCGCGTTCAATTGCGGACGGCCTGATGCTGCGAAGGATTTGGCCGATCTGGTCGCAAGCATGAGCGGGATTGATCTGATGGATGTGATCCGCGTGGGTGAGGCGTCCCCGCGTGCTGCACACGCCGCCACCCGTCCGCAGACTGCGACCCGCAAGGCTGCCAAGGACGCAATCAACCATGGGGCTGACGCATGAAAGGCGTCGGCACCGATATCGGTACGATCCACTTCGTCGGTATCGGCGGGATCGGCATGTCCGGCATCGCCGAAGTGATGCGCAATTTGGGCTACACCGTCCAAGGCAGCGACATCGCCGAAAGCGCCAGCGTTGAGCGCCTGCGCGCGCGCGGGATCACGGTGCATATCGGACATGCGCGCGAGAATGTGGAGGGTGCGGCGGTTGTGGTCACCTCGACCGCGGTGCGCCGGACCAACCCCGAAGTCGCCGCCGCGCTAGAAAACCGCATCCCGGTGGTTCGCCGCGCGGAGATGCTCGCGGAACTGATGCGCCTCAAATCCACCGTCGCGGTGGCGGGGACGCATGGCAAGACCACTACGACCAGCATGATCGCAACCCTGCTTGATGCGGGCGGGATTGATCCCACCGTGATCAATGGCGGAATCATCGAGCAATATGGCTCCAACGCGCGGCTCGGCGATAGCGACTGGATGGTGGTCGAAGCCGACGAGAGCGACGGCAGCTTCCTGCGCTTGGACGGCACCATCGCAGTGGTCACAAATATCGATCCCGAGCATCTCGATCACTACGGCGATTTCGACGGTGTGAAGCGCGCCTTTGTCGAATTCATCCACAATGTCCCGTTCTACGGCGCGGCAGTGCTGTGCGTTGATCACCCGGTGGTGCAGGCGGTGATCGGCGAAGTGCGTGACCGCAAGGTCGTGACCTATGGCTTCTCGCTGCAAGCCGACATCTGCGGCGTCAATGTCCGCAGCGCCGAGGGCGGGAATACCTTCGATGTGATCGTGCGCCAGCGCGGGGCCGAGGATCGCCGGATCGAAGGCGTGCATCTGCCCATGCCGGGGCGCCACAATGTCCAGAACGCGCTCGCCGCGATCGCCGTGGCGATTGAAATGGGCTGTTCGGACGAGGTGATCCGCTCCGGCTTTGCCCGCTTCGGCGGGGTGCGGCGGCGGTTCACCAAGGTCGGCTCAGTCGCGGTCGAAGGCGGCGCAGTGACGATAATTGACGATTACGCCCACCACCCCGTCGAAATCCGCGCCGTGCTCGCCGCCGCGCGGGAGGCCGTGGCGGGAACCGACGGGAAGGTCATCGCTGTCGCCCAGCCGCACCGCTATTCGCGCCTCAATGACCTGATGGATGCGTTCCAATCCTGTTTTGACGATGCCGATATCGCCTATGTCGCGCCGGTCTATTCGGCGGGCGAAGAGCCTTTGCCCGGCGTCGATCACACTGCTCTGGTTGCCGGGATGAAAGCGCGCGGACACCGGGCTGCGCGCGAGATTGCCGGGGCCGATGCGCTCGCCGATGTGCTGGCGGGCGAGATTGCTCCGGGCGATATGGTGGTGTGCCTTGGCGCGGGCGATATCACGCGCTGGGCGGCGGGGCTTGCTCCGGCCATCGCGCTAAAGCTGGGGGCGGCATGAACCAACCCGGCGATGATTACGAATATGATCATGGCGCGGCCCCGACCTGCGCGGTTGATGGCGCGGTGTCTTCGCCGGTGCCGCTCGACGGCATTCGCGGCAAGCTGACCTGCCGCGCGCCGCTTGCGCCCTATGTCTGGTTCAAGACCGGCGGGGCGGCCGATTGGCTGTTTGAGCCTGCCGATCTTGAGGATTTGAAGTGCCTGATTGAGCGGCTCGGCGGGGAAATCCCGGTGATGGCCTTGGGGCTCGGTTCAAACCTCATCATCCGCGATGGCGGGGTGCCGGGCGTGGTGGTGCGGCTGGGCAAGGCGTTTGCGGGTTGCGCGGTGACGGGCGACAACGAAATTACCTGCGGCGGCGGGGCGAGCGGTATTCTGGTGGCCTCCACCGCGCGCGACAACGGCATTGCGGGGCTGGAGTTCCTGCGCGGCATCCCCGGCACGGTCGGCGGCTTTGTGCGCATGAACGGCGGGGCTTACGGGCGCGAGGTTGCCGATATCCTCGTGACCTGCGATGTGCTGCTGCCCGAAGGCGAGATGGTGACGCTGCATGTCGACGATATCGGCTACACCTACCGCCATTCTGCGCTGCCCGACGGGGCGATTGTGGTCTCCGCCAAGTTTCGCGGAACGCCGGGCGATCCAGCCGCGATCGGCGACGAAATGGACCGCATCGCCGCCGCGCGCGAAGCCTCGCAGCCCTTGCGGACCAAGACCGGCGGATCGACCTTCAAAAACCCCGCTGGCCATAAGGCGTGGGAATTGGTCGACGCTGCCGGATGCCGGGGGCTGACCTTAGGCGGCGCACAGGTCAGCGAAAAGCACACCAATTTCCTGATCAACACCGGCACCGCCACCAGCGCCGACATCGAAGGGCTGGGCGAGCTGGTGCGCGAGAAGGTCTATGCCAATTCAGGCGTCAGCCTCGAATGGGAAATTCAGCGGGTGGGACGGCCGTGATGGAGCCACTCAGCGACCACGAACAATGGTTGGTAGCCAATGTTGAGAAGCACGGCTGCGCGATCATTTCAGTTTTCGATCCCGACCACGAAATCCCCAATTTCGCCTATTCAATCGGCTTTCCCAAATCACTCGGACAGGGCGATGTCCTAATCTCAGGCCTAGATTTGGATATGATGAAGCGCTTGGTGAATGATGCTTATGCCTTGTGCCGGGACGGTTTCCACCTCGCGGATTTCGCGCGCACGAGCGAGCTGTTTTCTTCGGTTGATTGTGTCGTTCGCGAGATTGCTGAGGAGCATCTGCGAGGCGAATACATGACTTCTGCCTTGTGGTATGCCGAAAGCATACAAGGTCAGCCTTTCAATTCAGCGTTTCAGCTTGTCTGGCCCGACAAGGCGGGCTTGTTTCCCTGGGAGGAAGGTTTCGCTGATGGCCTGATTGGCGCGCAACTTGAATTGTGGCGCAAGGACACGGTGCAATGAGTTTCGACCACCCCCTCCACGTCGCCGTCCTGATGGGCGGTTGGGCGAATGAACGCCAAGTCTCGCTGACCAGCGGTGCGGGTGTGGCCGATGCGTTGGAGAGCAAGGGCCACCGTGTCACCCGGATCGATATGGGCCGCGACGTTGCGATGCGTCTCGCCGAAGCCAAGCCCGATGTCGTGTTCAACGCGCTCCACGGTGTGCCGGGCGAGGATGGCACGGTGCAGGGGATGCTCGACCTGATGGGGCTGCCCTATACCCACTCGGGCCTCGCCACATCGGTGATCGCGATTGACAAGCAGCTGACCAAGCAGGCGCTGGTGCCGCACGGCATCCCGATGCCTGGCGGGCGGATCGTGACGCGCGAGGAGCTCTATGAACGCGACCCGTTGCCGCGGCCCTATGTGCTGAAGCCGGTCAATGAAGGCTCCTCGGTCGGCGTCGCCATTGTCACCGCAGATAGCAATGTCGGCAACCCGATCAGCCCGGATGCTAAAGGCCCGTGGCAGGAATTTGCCGAACTGCTCGCCGAACCCTTCATCAAGGGCCGCGAACTGACCGCCGCTGTGCTTGATGGCCCCGATGGCCCGCGCGCGCTGGGCGTCACCGAGCTGGTGATTGAGCACGGATTTTACGATTACGAGCACAAATATACCGCCGGGCAGACGCAGCACATTTTCCCCGCGCAATTGCCGCCCGAAATCACCGCGCTGTGCGAACACTACGCCGTGCGCGCGCATCAGGTGCTCGGCTGCCATGGCACTAGCCGCACCGATTTCCGCTGGGATGACGAAGCGGGCGAGGCCGGGCTGTTCGTGCTCGAAACCAACACCCAGCCGGGGATGACACCCCTGAGCCTCGTCCCAGAACAGGCGGCAGGCTGCGGCATTCCCTACGCTGATCTGGTCGAATTGCTGGTGGGTGAGGCGCTGCGGGTGCACGGTCTCAAGCAAGCCAAGGGGGCAGGGTAAGATGGCGCAGCAGATCCGCCGCAATGGCACCACCGGGGTGCGCCGCGCTGCCAAGGCGCAGAGCCGCGCCGTCACCGCGCGCCGTGCGCAGGGCCGGGCGAGCGGTTTTGCCGACTGGCTGATGGGCCTGCTGCCCTTTACCGAAGAACAGTGGAGCCGGATCTGGCTGGCGATGATCATCGGCGCAGGTGTTGGCGTCGCCTTCATCATCGCGAGCCTCGCCGGTGTGCCCGCGCTGGCGCAGGCGCAGGTTGCGCGGATGGCGGCCGATGCCGGGTTCGAAGTGCGCCATGTGCGCGTGACCGGCACCAGCCGCATGGACGAACAGCAGGTCTATGCCCGCGCGCTCGCCACCCGCAACCAAGCCATGCCCGAGGTTGATATCGCCAAGCTGCGCGCAGAGTTGCGAGCGCTGCCTTGGGTCGCCGATGCCCGCGTGTCGATCCAGCTTCCGCACACGCTCGCCATCGATATCGTCGAGCGCAAGCCACATGCGGTGCTGGAAAAGGCCGACCGGCTGGTGCTGATCGATGCCAGCGGAACCGAGCTGGAACCGGTCAGCGCGGACAAGGCCAAGGGGATGCTGCGGCTTGCCGGGCCCGGCGCGGGCAAGCAGGCGCGCCCATTGGAACAATTGCTCGCCGCCGCGCCCGCCTTAGGCCCGCAGGTCGAAGCGGCCGAATGGGTTGGCAACCGCCGCTGGAACCTGACCTTCAAGACCGGGCAATTGCTCGCGCTGCCCGAAGGCGAGGTTGAGGCGGCCTCCGCGCTGGTCAAGTTTGCGCGGCTGGATGGGCAGAACCGCCTGCTGGGCGGCAAGGTGCTGGCCTTCGATATGCGCAGCCCCCCGCGGCTCTACATGCGCCTGCCGCAGGCGGTGCGTGAGCCTGCGAGCGGCGGCGCGGCTGCCGGAGGGATGGACTGATGGCAACCCGCGCTGCTGCCCCCCGCCGCCTTGCCCGCACCTTTGCGGCGGTCAATATCGGCTCGTTCCGGATCTCGGCGATGATTATGGGCGAGACCGAGAACGGCGAATTGCAGGTGCTCGGCAGCGGCCACCGGGCGAGTGCCGGGATCAAGCGCGGCTATGTCACTGATATGGCCGCAGCCACTTTTGCTATCCGCGATGCCATCGAACGAGCTGAAAAAAGCGCGGGCACCAATGTGCGATCGGTGTGGATCGCCTGCGCCGGGGCCGGGCTGGCGAGTTCGGTGGTATCGGTCGATATCGACATCGGCGGGCGGCGGATCGAGGATGAGGATGTCGAGCAGCTGCTGATCCATGCGGGCGAGATGATCCAGCCCGATGGTCGTACCGTGCTGCACGCGCAGCCAGCGCATTACACGCTGGATGGCGCTCACGGCGTCGCCAATCCGCGCGGGCTGCATGCCGAACGGCTTGGGGTGGATATCCACGTGATGCTGGCCGACGGCGCGCCGGTGCGCAATCTGACCGAGGCAGTGCACAGCGCGCATCTTGAGGTTGAAGGGGTGGTCGCAGCGCCGCTCGCCGCCGGGCACGCCTGCCTAACCATCGAAGAACGAGAGCTGGGCGTCGCGCTGGTAGAGATTGGCGCCGATGTCACCAATGTGGCGGTGTTTGCGGGCGGCATGTTGCTGGGCCTGGAGTCGGTGCCGATGGGATCAGGCGGCATCACCGATGCTATCGCCAGCAGCTTCGGCATCCGCCGTTCGCAGGCCGAGCGGCTGAAATGCGTCGCTGGATCAGCGATTGCCAGTCCAGCCGACCACCGCGAGCTGATCCCTGTCAGTGGGCCCGGAGAGGCAGGGGGCGAGGGGGGCGATGGCGCACCAATTGGCCCGCTGGCGCGCGGCGCAGATGACAAGAACCGCATCGTCCGGGCCGAACTGGTTGGCGTGGTCACGCAGCAGTTGGCGATCCTGACGGGGGAGATCGGCAAGGCGCTCAAGCTGATCGGCTTTTCTGGCTCGCGCGCGGGGCAAGTGGTGCTGACTGGCGGCGGCGCGGAACTCGCAGGCATGGCAGATTTCATCCAGGGTGCGCTGGGGCAACCGGTGCGCTTGGGCCGCCCTCCGCAATTGCCGGGCATGCCAGAGGCGCACCACGCGCCCGGCTTTGCCACGCTGGCGGGACTATGCCTTTACGCCGCGGAAGATCCGGTCGATATCCGCGCGGTGGGCGCCGGGCGCGGCGGGGTCTATCGCGGTTTTGCCCCGCAGAGCGGAGTGCTGTCGCTGTTTGAACGATTGTTCCGCGCAGTGCGGGAATACTTCTGATCGCGCCCCCACGTTCGCCGTTACGGCACCCGCCGGACCGAGCACTGTGGATAAGGGCGTTGGCGCTATAAAATGTGCACTCGGTTTATGTCACAGAACAATAAAATCGGGCGCACGCTGAAAATTTCTATTTCCTGCGCTTGGAGGACAAGCTGATGAGCATCAATATCGGACCTGCGGCGACTGACGATTTGCGGCCGCGTATCACCGTGATCGGGATCGGCGGGGCTGGCGGCAACGCCATCGCCAACATGATCGAGGCCGAGATTGAAGGCGTCGAATTCGTCGTCGCGAACACTGACGCGCAGGCGCTCAGCACCTCGCCCGCCGAACGGCGGATCCAGCTTGGTCCGGATATCACCGGCGGTCTTGGTGCAGGCGCGCGGCCCGAAGTGGGTAAGGCGGCGGCAGAAGAAACCGTGGCTGAGATCGAAAAGGCGCTGGAAGGCGTCAACATGTGCTTCATCGCCGCTGGCATGGGCGGCGGCACCGGCACGGGCGCTGCACCCGTGATCGCCGAAGCCGCGCGCCGGATGGGCGTGCTGACCGTGGGCGTGGTGACCAAGCCGTTCCTGTTCGAAGGCACCCGCCGCATGCGCGCTGCCGAAGCCGGGATTACCGAGCTTCAGGACCATGTCGACACGCTGATCGTCATCCCCAACCAGAACCTGTTTCTGGTCGCCAAGGCGGAAACCACCTTCAAGGAAGCGTTCCAGCTGGCCGACGAAGTGCTCCAGCAGGGCGTCCGCTCGATCACCGATCTGATGACCATGCCGGGCTTGATCAATCTGGACTTTGCCGACGTGCGCTCTGTCATGAGCGAGATGGGCAAGGCGATGATGGGCACCGGCGAGGGCGAGGGCGAGAACCGCGCGCTCGAAGCCGCAGAGCAGGCGATTGCCAACCCGCTGCTTGACGGGGTGAGCATGGCAGGCGCCAAGGGCGTGATCATCTCGATCATCGGCGGCGACGATATGCGTCTGCTCGAAGTGGACGAGGCCGCCAATCACATCCGCGAGTTGGTGGACGAAGATGCCAACATCATCTGGGGCAGCGCCTTCAATCCTGATCTGAAGGGCAAGATCCGCGTATCGGTGGTCGCCACCGGGATCGAACAGGGTGCGGTGAGCGCGGTTGATCGGTCGCAGTCCGTGTCGCTCGGCGGAGGGCGCGCGCCCAAGCGGCCCGTGTTTGAATTGTCGGAAGATGACGGGCTGGAAGAACTCCCGCCCATCGCTGAACCCACGCCGCCCGCGCCTGTCGCAGTTGCCCCGGCGTTCGAACTTACACCGCCGACTGCAACCGCTTCGGTTAGTTATGATGACGAACCGCTCGATCTGATCGAGGAAGAGGCCGAGGCAGAGGAAGAACCCGTCGCCGCCAAGCCGTTTGAATTGAGCGGCATGCAGGCCGATGATTATCGCAGCGAATATGATGATGATGTTGATGACATCGTCGACCCGCTCGCCGGGCTGCGCGGAACCGCTGAACCGGCGTATGGCTATGCTGGCGACGATGCGCCGGTTGCAGCCGATGGTGGGGATGATGCGCTGGATCTGGGTGAGGAATATGCGCCCTATGCGGATAGCGCGGCGGGTGGTGACACCCCGCCTGTGCAGGATGATCTGCTCGCCAATGCTGATCGGTTGGCCGAAGAAGATCGCCCGGTTGAAGCCCGCCTGGGCGGCGGCGGCGGTCGGCGGCGGGCGCTGCTGGGCGGCGCGGCTGGTGAGGGCGGCGAAAGCGGCGGCGGGGCTGCCTCTGCCGGCAGCACGCTGTTCGAGCGGATGGCCAACCTGTCGCGCAGCACCGCGCGCGATGACGGCGATGATGACGGCGATGGCGATGATGATGGCCCCGCGCTCAGCATCCCGCGCTTCCTTGGGCGGCAGAACAACCAATAGGGTCATGGCGCTGCGGCGGGCGCTTCGCCCTGTCGCACCGGCGCCCCGATCTGTCGCCTGCGGTGATCTGCGCGTATGGCAGACTACCGCCGACGCGTTAGAAGTCTGACCCATGAAAACCGCTCTGCTTGCCTCTGCCCGGCCTGTGATTGTCCTCCACACGCTGGCGATGATGATCGCGGCTGGCCTATCAGTGCCGCTCGCCGCGCAGGAGACTGTGGCGCAGCCGGTGGTGCAGGCGCTGCCATCGCCCGAAGTGCAGCGGTTGAACCGCGCGCTGGTGGCACTGGCCAAGACGCCGCGCGATCGCGATGCGCTGCTTGAAGCCGGGCAGGCGGCGATGGGGGTTGACGATCTTGAGGCCGCGATCGGCTTTTTCGGTCGGGCTGCCGAGATTGATCCCAACCACCCCGGCCCGGCGCAGGGGCTGGGCGGGGTCTATCTGCGTGCTGGCCGCGCGGGCGAGGCGCTGGTGCAATTTGAACGCGCAATCGATGCCGGGGTCCCGCAACGCGACATTCTGACCGATCAGGGCCTGTCGCTGGATCTGGTGGGCGAACAGCCCGCCGCGCAGGCTGCATACTTGCAGGCGCTTACGCTTGATCCGGGTGATGACGAGGCCCGCCGTCGCCTTGCCATCAGCCATGCCATCACCGGAAACCGCGCGCGGTTTGAAGAGACGCTGCGTCCGCTGCTGGATCGGCGCGATATGGCCGCGCAGCGCGCCCGCGCCTTCGGCCTTGCGATCCTTGGCGAAAGCGGCCGTGCCGCAGTGATTGTCGAACAGGTGATGCCGCGCGATATGGCGCTGCGACTGGTGCCCTATCTCGGCTATATGCCGCGCCTCACCAAGCCGCAGCAGGCCGCTGCGGCCAATCTCGGCTTGTTCCCGCGCGCGGCGGATATCGGGCGTGATGACCCGCGCCTCGCACGCTTTGCCAGCGAGGAGCGCGCGACTGACAAGCTTGCCACGGCAGGCCCACCGCTCGGTGCGCGCACCGCGCCGCCCCCGACGCTCGCCGAGCTGGCGCCGCCGCGCAATACGCCGGTGCAGACCACCGCTGCGGTGGTGAACACGCCGCAGACGTCTGCTCCGACCCCCGTGCCGGTCCAGGTGGCTGTAGCGCCGCCGCCCGCACCAATCCCGGCACCCGCACCGCCGCCGCCGCCTTTGCGGGTGGCCGATGCCTTCGCCGATCTCGGCAGCGCGCCGCTGCCCGATGCCAAGGTCAGTGGTGATGCTGTTGACCTCACCCGCATCACCGTCAAGCGCGAAGCCCCGCCGGCCCCGGTGGTAAAGCCATCCGAAAAGCCCAAGCCCAAGGAACCGGCCAAGCCCGTCCACCCGAGCCGCATCTGGGTGCAGGTGGCAACCGGCAAGAACGTCGGCGCGCTGGGGTTTGATTGGCGGCGGCTGTCCAAAGCGGGCGGTGCGCCGCTCGCCAAGCTGAAGCCGCACACCACCCGCTGGGGTGAAGCCAACCGCCTGTTGGCCGGGCCAATCGACAATCGCGACAAGGCCCAGTCTGTGGTAAAAGAGCTGAAGGCCAAGGGGCTCGACAGCTTCCTGTATGTCAGCCCTGAAGGCGAAGAGATTCAGCCGCTTAAGTAGTCTTTTGCGGCCATCCCCCACTTTCTTTGCACAGGCTTTGCACAGGTCTGTCCGGTTCTCCCCAGCCGCTGATTGGCAGTGGATTGCCAAGTCCCACGCTCCCCGTCCAAACGTGCCCGGACGGTGCGAGACGTGCCGACCGCCAGCGAAAGTCCGCCGATGAGAGTGAGCGATATGGAATATTCCGCCGAGGACGATGCCGCCCCCGTCGAAATGCTCGCCAACCTGTTTGCGGCGCGCGGCTGGCCCTATGAAATGGTCTCGGATGACGAGATGAGCGGCGAAGTGCAGGGCAGCTGGGCCAATTATCAGCTGCGCGCGATCTGGCGCGGGGAAGACAGCGTGCTGCAATTCCTCTGCCTGCCCGATATCCGCGTGACCGATGATAAGCGCGCGGCGGCCTATGAACTGCTGTGTCTGGTCAACGAACAGATGTGGCTGGGGCACTTCGATATCTGGTCGAACGGCGATGTCCTGCTGTATCGCCACGGCGCGCTGCTGGCCGATGATGGTCGGCTGACGCTCGACATGGCGCAATCGCTGGTGGAAATCGCGATCGACGAATGCGATCGCTTCTACCCCGCGTTCCAGTTCGTGCTGTGGGGCGACAAGACCCCGCGCGCGGCGCTGGATGCGGCGATGGTCGACGCGGCGGGTGAGGCTTAACGCAACTTCCGTTCGGGCTGAGCTTGTCGAAGCCCTGTACTTTCTTCTAGCGCTGCGTTCGAAGTAGAAGGACAGCCCTTCGACAAGCTCAGGGCGAACGGGTGTAGTGCCATGATCAACCATCTCCTCATCATCGGCTGCGGCAATATGGGCGGCGCGATGCTCGCCGGGTGGCTTGCGGCCGGAGAGAGCCCTGCGCGCTTTGCGGTGCTCGATCCTGCGCTGGCTGAGGCGCCCGATGGCGTAGCACTCTACCGCACCGCTGACGAAGCGGCGGCGGCGGTGCGGCACGATGCGGTGCTGCTGGGGTTCAAGCCGCAGCAACTGGGCACTTTGGTGCCGGGCTTGCAGGAGCTGACCGAGGGAAAGGCGGTGTGCTCGCTGCTCGCCGGGATCACGCTGGCACAGCTCGCCGGCGCGTTCCCCGCGTCGGCTGCGCAAATTCGGGTGATGCCCAATCTCGCCGCGCGGATTAACAAGTCACCGGTGATCCTCAGCGCCGCTGGACTGGATGCGAGCGGGCGTCAGGGTGCTTTTGCGCTGTTCGATGCGCTTGGCAGCGCGGTCTGGCTGGAGGACGAGGCGCAGTTCGATCTGGTCACAGCGCTGGCTGGATCAGGGCCGGGTTTTGTCTATCGCTTCATCGATGCCCTGGCCGGAGCAGCGGTCGATCTGGGGCTCGACGCAGCGACAGCGGCCAGCCTCGCGCTTGCCACGGTAGAGGGCGCAGCGGCGCTGGCGTCGGCGTCTGATGTTGGCCCGGCCAAGCTGGCTGACCGTGTTGCCAGTCCCGGCGGAATGACCCGCGAGGGCCTTGATGTGCTGGATGATGGCGCGGCCCTGCGCCGTCTGCTGATCGCAACTTTGCGCGCCACGCGCGACAAGGGTGCGGCCCTTTCCAAGGGCGCTTAAGATTAACAGCTGTTAAGCTGAACGAATTGCACGCTTTGCAATCCGGTTTCGCTTGAAAAGCGCGCACAATGCTCCGATATTCCCTCCATGGAGAGCGCGACGTCTCGCGCTCCGTGTGAAGGACTAAGGGTTTCACAATGGCTGACTGGAAAGACACCTCGCGCGATGCGCAGCGGATGGGCTCCGTGCCCCGTGCCGGAGGCGATGTCGCCGGGCGCGTGAGCTATGATGAGGGCCTGCGCAAGCACATGCTCTCGATTTACAATTACATGACCTCGGGCATTCTGCTGACCGGGATCGTCGCTCTGCTGGCATTCAGCAGCGGCGTGGCCGAGACGATCCACTTCAGCGCCCTGCGCTGGATCGTGGGTCTCTCGCCGATCGCGATCGTGTTCGCGATGAGCTTTGGCGCCAACCGCTTCAGCACCGGCACCCTGCAACTGATGTTCTGGGGCTTTGCCACACTGATGGGTCTGTCTCTGTCTTCGATCTTTCTGGTTTACACCGGCGGTTCGATTGCCACGACCTTCTTTGCCACTTCGGCGGCCTTTGCCGGCCTGTCGCTGTTCGGTTACACCACCAAGAAGAACTTGTCGGGCATGGGCAGCTTCCTGATCATGGGCGTGATCGGCCTGATCGTTGCGTCGGTAATCAACCTGTTCCTGCAATCGCCTGCGTTCCATTATGCGATCAGCTTCCTTGGCGTGCTGATCTTTGCGGGTCTCACCGCCTATGACACGCAGCGGTTGAAGAACGAGTATGAGTACCTGCGCGGCACTGAATTTGCGGGCAAGGCCGTGATCCTCGGCGCGCTGAGCCTCTATCTGGACTTCATCAATATGTTCCAGTTCCTGCTCAGCTTCCTCGGCAACCGGGAATAAGCGACGCAGCACACAAGCGCGGACGGGCGAAGCGCCTGACGCAATTGTTGAAATAACGAATGCCCGGGGCCTTTCCAAAGGCCTCGGGCATTTGCTTTGTTATCTGACCGGGCTATCGGACGTGCTTAATGCTGGAGCAAGCCCTGGGCAGACATACTTGCCCCGCACACGGCAAGACTGCTTGCAGCAAGAGAGGTTCATTTCATGAGCGCGGCCCAGAATACCCCGTCAACTTCGCGGCATAGGCGCAACCCGCTGGGCCTGACGATCATCACGCTGGCAGTCGGCAGTGCGGTTCTCGCCGCTTGCGCCACGCCCGCGCCGCCCCCGCCGCCCCCGCCACCACCGCCGCCGCCTGCGGTGGTCGAAGCCGTGCCCTACCGCCCGCTGCCGCCGGGCGGGGCGCATTACGTCATGAACATGCCCGCGCTTGGCGCCGATGGGCGGCGGGTTACCATCAACAGCAATCTCAGCGATGATCAGCTGGTCTGGAACCTCCGATCGGCCTGGAACGTAGCGGCGTTGAACTGCCTTTCACCCGAATATGAGCCCATTCTCGATGGCTACCGTGCGTTTCTGACCGGCAATGCCCGCGCGCTGACCCGCGTGAATGACCGTATTGAAAAAAGCTACACAAGCCGCTTCCGGGTGAAGCGCGATGCGATTGTCGCGCGCGATGGCTATACTACGCAGGTCTATAACTTCTTCGCGCTGCCCGCTGCACGCGCTGGCTTCTGTCGCGCCGCGCTCGGCCTGTCGAACCGCGCGCTTGCCGCCCCGCCGACCGATCCGCTTGCCTTCGCGCAGGCCAATTTTGACGGGCTGCTGGTGCCGTTCGATCAGTTCTTTGTCGAATATGAAGCCTATCAACGGGCGTCGGCTGAGTGGGATGCCAAGTGGGGTGCGCTTTATGGCCCATCGCAGCCCGGCTGGGTCATAGTGAACGAAGCGCGCCTCAGCGGCGCACCGGTGCCAAGCGTGACCAGTCTGGTTGGGCAAACCGCAACGCAAACCGTGATCGATCCGGAAACCGGCGTTGCGGTGCCGGTTATCCCGGTGACCGAAGGGGTGATCTCGCAACCGGTGGTAGAACCGATCGCGACGACGCCGGAGCGCAAGCCGGGGTAGTAATCCTCGGCGCGGGGTGCAAAAAACTGCCGTTGCCAGCTTTCGCTCCTAACGCTAATGCGCGCGCCTGCTCGAATGTCAGTGTCGGGCGGAGACTGGAACGGGGCCGTAGCTCAGATGGGAGAGCGCGTCGTTCGCAATGACGAGGTCAGGGGTTCGATCCCCCTCGGCTCCACCAGTTAAACGCATCAGGCCTTCCACCGATGGGGAAGGCCTGACGCGTTTAACTGGTGGGTCTTTTGTTTTGGCCCTCAGACGCCGGGCGCAGCGCGTCCGCGCTGCTTGGCTTTCCTCGCATAGGCTCGGGCGGCCGGTCGGCCTTGCGGCGCTTCGCGCCGAGCGGCATCCAATGAACCTTGTGAGTTGGCGCTGTAACGGCGCGCAGCGCCGCAAGCGCGACCGCGCGCCGCGCCTAATGGCGCGTCTTGCGCTCGCGGACGCGAGCGCTTAACAACAGGACGCGCCAAGGTAACGGGAATGCGGTTCGATGCCGCAGCTGTCCCTGCAACTGTAAGCGGTGAGTATCAGGTCGCGCGCCCCTGTCGAAGGGGCAGCCACTGGGGGCCTTCGGGCCGCTGGGAAGGTGAGCGCCGGATATGCTGATCCGTGAGCCAGGAGACCGACCGGGGCGTGTCGCTCTTTGCTTGGCTCAGGGATTGGCCAGGCGCGGAAAACTTTCGTTGTGAGCGACATCGCTGGGCTGTGGGGGGGTCCTTCGCAGCCACCATGTTGCTGATAACGGGAGGAATCCGTGAAAAAATTTGTATTATTGTGCAGCGTCGCTGGGGCGGCGCTGATGGGGCATGGCGCGGGTCATGCACAGCAGGATGATCGCAAAGGCGATGGCGAGACTGCCGCCAGCAATCAAACCATCACCTTGATCGAACGCCGGCGCGAGGAAGGGATCCTCGTCAATGCCAACCGCACCCGCGATGTGATCTATACCGAGAACTACACCGGGTCGGTGACGGTCATCGAAAGTCGGATGCTCGAAAACCGCCAGACCCGCGACATTGCCGATGTGTTGCGCGATGTGCCGGGCGTGGCTGTGGCAGGCGTGGCGGGCCAGACCCAGATCCGCCTGCGCGGCAGCGAGGCGAACCATGTGCTGGTGCTGGTCGACGGGATCGAGGTTTCTGATCCCTTCGCGGGCGAGTTCGACATCGGCACCCTGCAAGCCGAAGTCGGCGCGCGGGTGGAAGTGCTGCGCGGGCCGCAGTCGGCGCTCTATGGCCCCGATGCGATTGGCGGGGTGGTTGCCTATGAAAGCGCCAGCGGGCGCAGTGTTCCGGGCTTGGCCGCGCGGGTCGAGGGCGGGACGGACAACACCGTCAACGGCGCGCTGCGTTACGGCGCGGCAGGCGACAGCTGGGACGCGGCGATCAGCGCAACCGTCGTCAGCACCGACGGCCAAACCAACGCGCGGGGTGGCACCCGCGACATTGGGCGCGACAGCTACACCATCTCGGGCAAGGGCAGCGTCGAGCTGACCGAGAGCCTCGCCCTGCGCGCCGCGGCCCGCTTCATCCGCGCCGAAGGGCAGACCAACGACAGCGATTTCGACCGCGCTAGCCCGACCTTCGGCTTTACCATCGACAGCCCCGGCGTGACCTTCACCAACGAGGCCATCTACGCCCTTGTCGGCGCGCGGGCCGAGGTGCTGGACGGGCGCTGGACGCATGATCTGTCCGCGCAGGTCGCCGAGGTGGACCGCGAAACGGATAGCCCCTTCGGCCTCACCTCGGCCAGCGAAGGCGACCGGGTCAAGGCATCCTATGTCACTGCCTTCAGCATCGCCGACGAACACAACCTCACCTTCGCAGCTGATTGGGAGCGCGAGAGCTTCCGCAATGCGCTAGCCGCCAGCGGCGGGTTCACCGGACGGCGCGCGGTGGAGCAGACCGGGTTTGTCGGCGAATATCGCTATAGCGGCGAGGCCTTCGATCTCTCGGCCGCGATCCGCCACGATATCAATGATCGCTTCGCCGATGCCACCACCTTCCGCGTTGGCGCAGGCTACCGCGTTACCGAGAGCACCCGGCTGCGCGCAGCGGCGGGTAGCGGCGTCAAGAACCCCGGCTTCTTCGAGCTGTTCGGCTTCGTCGATGGCCGCTTCATCGGCAATGAAGCGCTGCGGCCCGAGAAATCGACCGGGTGGGAAGTGGGCGTCGATCAGGACATCGGCGATGCCGCTCGGATATCGGTGACCTATTTCGACAGCGAGTTGGAGGGCGAAATCTTCACCACCTTCCCGCCGCCCAACTTCATCGCCACCCCTGCCAATCGCACGACGGAAAGCCAGCAGCGCGGGGTAGAGGTGTCGCTCAATGCGAGGCTCGCTGACCAGTGGAGCCTTGATGCGGCCTATTCCTATCTCGATGCCGAGGAAAACGGGATCGAAGAAGTGCGCCGCCCTGAGCACATTGCCAGCGCCGCTGTCACTTGGATCGCACCAGACGATGCGGCTTCGGCCACACTGGTGGTGCGCCACAATGGCGCAACGCATGATGTCGCCTTCACCGACCCGAGCTTCGTGCCGGTGCGAGTGGAGCTTGACGACTACACCCTCGTCAACCTCAACGCGCGGGTGAAGCTGACCGACACCGTCAGCGCCTTCGCCCGCGCCGAGAACCTGCTGGATGAGGAGTACGAACAGGTGTTCAGCTTCGTTTCGCCGGGGCGAAGTGCCGTGGTGGGCGTGGAGGCGCGGTTTTGACCATGAATCCCCCTCCCCTTCAGGGGAGGGGAGGCAGGTTTTGCCAACCCCCTCGCATTTGCAGCAAGAAATGCGTAGGGGGCTCCCATGCATTTTCTCGACCAAGCCAAGATCTATGTGAAGTCCGGCGGAGGCGGCCCCGGGGCCGTCTCGTTCCGCCGCGAGATGTACGTCGAATATGGCGGCCCTGACGGCGGCAACGGCGGCAGTGGCGGCGACATCGTGTTCGAAGCCGTTGCAGGCCTCAACACGCTGATTGACTTCCGCTATGCGCAACACTTCAAGGCACCGCGTGGGCAGCACGGGATGGGCAAGGACCGCACCGGCGCATCGGCCAAGCCGCTCGTTATCAAGGTGCCGGTCGGCACGCAGATCCTGTCCGAGGACAAGGAGGAGGTGCTCGCCGACTTCACCATGGTCGGCCAGCGCATCACCTTCCTCGAAGGCGGAATGGGCGGGCGCGGCAATGCCTCCTACAAGACCTCCACCAATCGCGCCCCGCGTCAGCACCAGGATGGAATTCCGGGCGAGGAAATGTGGGTGTGGCTGCGGCTGAAGTTGCTCGCTGATGTTGGCCTTGTCGGGATGCCCAATGCAGGCAAATCGACCTTTATCAACGCGGTGTCGAACGCGCAGGCGAAGGTTGGCGACTATGCGTTCACCACGCTGGTGCCCAAGCTGGGCGTAGTGCGTCACAAGGGCCGCGAATTCGTGCTCGCGGACATCCCCGGACTGATCGAAGGCGCGGCGGAAGGCGTCGGAATTGGCGACCGTTTCCTCGGCCATATCGAACGTTGCCGGGTGCTGATTCACCTGATCGACATCACCGGCACCGAAGACGCCGACCCGGCCGAAGCCATGCGCATCGTCGAAGAAGAGCTCGCGGCCTATGGCGAGGGCCTTGAGGACAAGGCGCGGCTGGTGGTGCTCAACAAGCTCGATCTCGCGGATGCTGAACTGGTCGAAGCCTATCGCGGGGAGTTGTTGGAAGCAGGCGCGGACAAGGTGTTTGCCGTCTCCGGCGCGACGGGTGCAGGCATCCCCGAACTGCTCGACGCGGTGCTGAGCTACCTGCCCGATCGCACCTCGACCGAAACCAAGACGGTCGAAGTCGAGCACGAGGAAGACGCCAGCGACTGGTCGCCGCTGTAAGGCCTGCGATGCTGACGCGTCTTGCTGACATCACCACCGCGCGGCGGATCGTGGTCAAAATCGGCTCGGCGTTGCTGGTCGGTGGCGGGGAGCCGCGTGAGGGCTGGCTGACCCGGATGGCTGGCGACCTTGCGACCTTGCGGCGCAGCGGCGCGCAGGTGATTGTAGTCAGCTCTGGCGCGATTGCACTGGGGGCTGCGCGGCTGGGCTTGGCGAAGGGCGGGCGTGGAAGCCTTGCCGATGCGCAAGCGGCGGCGGCCGTGGGGCAGATCCAACTGGCCGACCTATGGTCGCGAGCGCTCGGAACCGAGGGCATCACCGCAGCGCAGATGCTTTTGACCTTGGGCGATCTCGAAGACCGCCGCCGCTATCTCAACGCCTCCGCCACGCTCGACCGGCTGCTTGAGGCGGGCGTGATCCCGGTCATCAACGAGAATGATTCGGTCGCAACCGAGGAAATCCGCTTCGGCGACAACGACCGGCTCGCCGCGCGGGTGGCGCAGGCTGCGAATGCCGATCTAGTGCTGCTGCTGTCCGACGTTGACGGCCTCTATGATCGTGACCCGCGCGAGCCAGATGCCGCACTAGTGCCGATTGTGGAGGCTGTGACGCCCGAAGTGCTGGCTATGGCAAGTGGGGCGTCGTCATCGGGGCTCGGTTCGGGCGGGATGACATCGAAGCTCCAAGCCGCGCAGATTGCGACGCGTGCAGGCATTGCTTTGGCGATCCTCAACGGCACGCATGACGCGCCGATTGCTCATGCTTTGGCGGCGGAGACGGGGACGCTGTTCCTGCCGGTGCGCGCCGACTCCGCGCGCAAGGCGTGGCTAGGTGGGCGGCTGGCTCCGGCGGGCGAGCTGCGAGTGGACAAGGGCTGTGCCGAGGCGCTGAAGAGCGGGGCGAGCCTGCTTGCGGCGGGCGTGGTCGGCGTCTCAGGCCAGTTCCGGCGCGGTGATCTGGTCAGCGTGCTGAGCTTGCGCGGCGAACGCCTCGCGCAGGGTCTTGCCGAATACGACGCAAGCGAAATGCAGCTGATCGCCGGCCGCCGCGCCGAGGATCAGGCCGAGCGGTTGGGCTACACCCCGCGATCATGCGTCATCCACCGCGACCATATGGTGCTGCTGTGAGCTTGATCGCCATTACTGGTGCGACCGGCTTTGTGGGCAGCACGGTGTTGGACGAGGCGCTGGCGCAGGGCCACACGGTCCGCGCGCTCGCCCGCAAGCCGCAGCCAGAGCGTCCCCGCGTCGAATGGGTGTCAGGCGACCTTGGCGACACCGCCGCGCTCTCCGCTTTGGTCGACGGGGCCGATGCGGTGGTGCATGTCGCAGGGCTCACCAACACGCCTGATCCAGCGCAGTTCGAGGCCGCCAATGTCACCGGCACCGCCAATGTCCTTGCCGCGATGCAGGCGGCCAGGGTCAAGCGGCTGGTGTTCGTCTCCTCGCTCTCGGCGCGCAAGCCCGAGCTGTCTTCCTATGGCGCGTCGAAGGCGAAGGCCGAGGCGCTGGTGGAGGCCTCGAACCTCGACTGGACCACAGTGCGCCCGCCCGGCGTCTATGGCCCGCGCGATGTCGACTACCTCGAGATGTTCCGCACCGCCAAGCTGGGTTTCGTCCCCCTGCCGCCGGGCGGGGCAAGCTCGATCATCCATGCCAATGATCTGGCCCGCTTGCTGGTCATCCTTGCCGCGTCCTCAAGTAGCGAAGCGGTAGGACCGGCAAGCAAGAAAGTCTACGAGCCCGATGATGGCCGCGAGGGCGGGTGGAGCCACAAGGAACTCGCCGCCGCGATTGGCCAAGCCATGGGCCGAAGTCGTGTTTTCGCGCCGCATCTGCCGCGCGCCGTGCTCTCTGCCGCCGCTACCGCCGACCGCATCGCACGCGGCGACCGCGCCAAACTCACCGCCGACCGCGTCGGTTACATGGCGCATCCCAACTGGGTATCGCGCTCCGACCGCAAGGTGCCGCCGGGCATCTGGCAACCGCGCATCGCGGGCGAGGAAGGGCTAAAGGCTACGGCTGAATGGTATCGCCGCGAGGGGTGGGTTTAGTCAACGGGATTCCGACACGCGTCGGTGCCGTAGGCCTCCGCGAAGGAAAGCTCCCAGCACCTTTCAAATGCTTCGAGCACATCGAGATTGGGCGGCCACTTGATGGTGATCGGAGTGCCATCGGAGCGAACCATTCTGACGCTCGCATCGCGCTCTGGGATCGCATTGAGACGGTCGATAGCCCTTGCAAGCCCCGCACGATCCCGCTCGAGGAACGCGATTGACCCGTCCAAGTAGAAGTTCCAACCGAAATTCGCATCCTTGTCCATCGACTTGTAGGTTAGCCGCAGCAGTGCAACGGCCTCGTCGATCTGCCCCGCATAAGCACGCATTTGCCCTTCATGGGTGTAGAGGATGCTCGCGTGATCGCGCTTTTCGTGACGCCATGTGCGGATTAGCTCCGCCGCTTCGGCATAGCAGCCGCGCTCATATAGGCTGCGCCACCCGCCGTCCGGCAGCGTCTGATCAAACGCTTTACGGTCAAGCGCCAGCATTGCTTCCAGATCGTAGGAGCAATCGGGCGCGGGAGCCGGTTCGGCGGGCTGGGCGGCGGCGAGGAGCAGGGCGAACATGGGGGTAGGCTAACGGATTGCAGCGCCTAGCGAAAGCCTATCAAGCTTCGTCATTGCGAGCGAAGCGAAGCAATCCATGGACCGACGGTTCCGCTCTCCGTAACGGCAGGTCATGGATTGCCGCGTCGCTGCGCTCCTCGCAATGACGAGTGACGCTACAAAAACGGTTCTTCGCCCGGCTTGTGGATGCCGCATTCGGTCTTGTCCCAGCCCTTCCACCGGCCCGAGCGCGGGTCTTCGCCCGGCGCGACTTGGGTGGTGCAGGGTGAGCAGCCGATCGAGGGATAGCCTTGTGCGATCAGCGGGTGGCGCGGCAGGTCGTGCTCTTGGAAATAGGCGTTGATGTCTTCCGCTGACCAATCGATCAGCGGGTTGATCTTGAGCCGCCCTTGTGAGTCTGACGTGTCCACCTCAAAGCGCGGCAGGTTTGCGCGGGTGGCAGCCTGGAACGCCTTCCTGCCGGTGAAGCTGGCATCGTACTGCGCCATCGCCGTTTCCAGCGGGCGCACCTTGCGGATCTCGCAGCAGCCATCGGGATCGTAGGACCACCTGAGGCCGGTCTCGTCCTTTTTCGCGAGGTCCGTCGGGTCGGGGGTCAGCACCACCAGATTCAGGCCGAGCCGCTCGACCAGCGTGTCCCGATACTCCAACGTCTCGGGGAAATGCTTGCCTGTGTCGAGGAACAGTACCGGCACCGTGGAGTCGACCGAGGCGACCAGGTGCAGCAGTACCGCGCTCTCCGCGCCGAAGCTGGAGACGACCGCCAGATCACCCGCGAGGCCATCGCGGATCACCGCTTCGAGCATTTCCTGCGTCGTGCTGCCCCGGAACATGCGGTTCAGCCGCACCGCATCATGCTCGCTAAAGCGCGGCGCGAGGTCGAGCGTGTCGCGGGTGCGATCGCTGGCGCGGGAGGCGAGGGCTTCAGGCTTCATGGCGCTTGTCCGCGATGGTCGCGCGCGCATCGGCGGCGCGCTGGTAGACATTGTCCCAGGTGGCGAAGGCGCGCGCGGCGTCTTCCTCGTCGAGGCGCTTGTCGGGGGCGAAGCTGTCAAACCCGCAGCGGCGCATGTGGCTCAGCTGGTCGATCAACACATCGCCGACCGCGCGCAGCTCGCCCGTGTAGCCCGCTTCGCGCAGGATGCGGGCGGAGGAATAGCCGCGCCCGTCGCCAAAGCCGGGAAAGTTGACCTCCACCAGCGCGAGGCGATCAAGGAAGGGCAGCAGCACGCGGGCATCATCGCCCGGTTCGATCCGCACAGCGGTTGCGTTGGTCTGATCGCAGCAGGCATCAACGGTAACGGTGCCGTGATCGGCCGGCTCGTCATCGCGGAAGCGGAACTGCACTTCGTCGGGGCTGGTGCCCAGATTATCCGCCATAAAGCGCCTCCTTGAACGGCTCCATGCCGATGCGGCGATAGGTATCGAGGAAGCGTTCGCCATCGGCGCGCGCCGCGAGGTAGACGTCGGTGACGGTCTCGACCGCGGCGATCACGCCATCTTCGTCGAAACCCGGCCCGGTGATTTTGGCGAGGCTGACGTCCTCGGCCTCCGATCCGCCGAGCGAGAGCTGGAAGTTCTCCTTGCCCTTCTTGTCGACGCCGAGGATGCCGATGTGCCCTGCATGGTGGTGTCCGCAGGCGTTGATGCAGCCGGAGATCTTCAGCTTGAGTTCGCCCACCTGTTCGGTGCGGCCGGTCTGCGCGAAGCGCTCCGAAATGCGCTGGGCGAGCGGGATCGAACGGGCATTGGCGAGGCTGCAATAGTCAAGGCCTGGGCAGGCGATGATGTCCTCGATCGTGTCCATGTTGGGGCTGCCTAGACCCGCTGCGTCGAGCGCGGTCCACAGGGCTGGCAGATCGGCGATCCGCACGTGGGGCAGCAGCAGGTTCTGGGTGTGCATCACCCGCAGCTCATCAAAGCTGTAATCGCGCGCCAGCTTTCCGACGAGCCGCATCTGATCCGAGGTCGCATCGCCGGGGATGCCGCCGACGGGCTTGAGGCTGATGACGGCCGAGACGTAACCCGGTGCCTTGTGGGCATGAGTATTCCGGCGAACCCAAAGGCCGAACGGGCTGTTCTGACCTCCGTTCGCCTCGAGCGTAGTCGAGAGGCTTTCGCTCGAAGGTGTCTCGACTTCGCTCGACACGAACGGTGGAGGAGAAAAGAACTCCGCAATCCGTGCCAGCTCCTCACGCGGGGGCTCAACGCCCACGGTCAGCATATGGGAGAATTCTTCCTCGACCTGACGGGTATATTCCGCCGCGCCGAGTTCATGGACGAGGATCTTGATCCGCGCCTTGTACTTATTGTCGCGCCGACCGTAGCGGTTGTAGACTCGAAGGCACGCCTCGGCATAAGTGATGAAGTGATCCAATGGCACGAAGTCGCGGATCAAGGGCGCGATCATCGGGGTGCGACCCATGCCGCCACCGGCGTAGAACTGCGCGCCAATCTCGCCGTCACGCGAAACAATCCGCACACCAATATCGTGCAGCCGCATCGCCGCGCGGTCGCTCGAAGACGCGATCACCGCGATCTTGAACTTGCGCGGCAGGTAGGTGAACTCCGGGTGGAAGCTCGACCACTGGCGCATCAGCTCGGCATAGGGGCGCGGGTCGATCACCTCGTCAGCGGCAGCCCCGGCGAAGTGATCCGACGAGATATTGCGGATGCAATTGCCGCTGGTCTGGATCGCATGCATTTCGACGCGCGCCAGATCGGCGAGGGCGTCGGCGCAATCCTCCAGCTTGATCCAGTTGTACTGGATGTTCTGGCGGGTGGTGAAGTGGCCATAGCCGCGGTCATACTTGTCGGCGATGTCAGCCAGCGCCTCCATCTGCTGCCCGCTCAGCGTGCCATAGGGAATCGCGACCCGCAGCATATAGGCGTGGAGCTGCAGGTAGAGCCCGTTCATCAGCCGCAGCGGCTTGAACTGGTCTTCGGTCAGCTTGCCTTCGAGGCGGCGGCGGGCCTGATCGCGGAATTCTTCCACGCGGGCATCGACCATGGCTTGGTCATATTGGTCATATTGATACATGTCAGATCACCCAGTCCCAGCCGGTCTTGTTGGCGGTTGGCACGGCGAGGTCGCGCCGCACGGTCGGGCCGAGCGCGCGCACCCGGTCCTTGATATGCGCAGGGCGGACGTGGCTGCCCGCGTCGATGGTGGCTTCGATGGCATAGGGCACATTCACGCGGCGCGCAGCGGTCTCGCGGGCCATGATTTCGTCCGCATCGTCGCCGACATCGACGGCATCATCAACAAACAGGGACCAGCCCGTGCCGTTCCACCACACCACCGCGCCCGAGCGCAGATCATTGCCAGTGAGGATTTTCATGGCATGACCTCCTGAGCGACGGCCGCGACGGCGATGTTATCGCGCGCGGTGACGTCTCCGATGACGATCAGCGCGGGGCTTTGCACCGCTTCGCGTGTCACCAGATCGGGCAGGCCCGCCAGCAACCCGCGCAGCACCCGCATTTCGGGCCGCGCGGCGTTCTCGATTACAGCGATCGGCATGTCGGGGGTCAGGCCATCGGACATAAGCTTGTCGGCGATCTGCGGGGCGGTGGAGACCCCCATGTAGATCACCAACGTGCGACCCTTGCCCGCAAGGCCTGACCAATTCTGTTCCGAGAGGCCCTTGCACTGGCCTGCGACGAAGCTGACGATGCTCGACGCGTCGCGGTGGGTGAGAGCGATGCCGCTCGCCGCCGCCGCGCCGTTCGCCGCCGAAATGCCGGGGACGACTTCAACCGGGACGCCAGCCGCACGAGCGGTTTCCGCTTCCTCGCCGCCGCGTCCAAAAATGAAGGGATCGCCGCCCTTCAGCCGCACGACATCGCGGCCCGCCATCGCCTCGCGCACCAGCAGCGCGTTGATGTCTTCCTGCGGCAGCGTGTGGCGCGCGCGCTGCTTGGCGACCGAGATCAGCCGCGCATCGGGGCGGGCGAGGTCGAGGATATCAGGGCCGATCAGCCCGTCATGGACGATGACCTCTGCCCGCTCGATCAGCCGGGCAGCGCGCAGGGTCAACAGGTCCACCGGACCCGGCCCTGCGCCAACGAGATAGATGGTGCCAATCTGCATGACAGCGCAAATGGGCGAGGCCGCGCCGCCATGCCAGCGAGAATGGTTTGGCGGCTGCGAAGCGCAGCTATTCCGCCGCCGAAGCGCCGCCTTGCTCGTGCGCTTCCAGCGCGGCAATCACCCGGTCAAGCTGCGCGCTTTGCCGCAGGTACAGATCGCGCTTGGGATAGGGCAGTTCCACCCCGTGCTGCTTGAACAGCACCCACAAATGCTTGAGCACTTCGCTGCGGACATTGCCGACGCCCTCTTCGGGATCGTTGATCCAGCAATGGATGGTGAAATTGACCGCGTTGTCGCCGTATTCGCTCATTCACACGGTCGGCGGCGGGGTGTCGAGCACGCGCCGCGATTTGGCGGCTGCCTCCAGCATCAGCTTTTCCGCCAGCTCCATATCGGCATCGTAACTGACCCCGACCTTGACCTGAATCCGCACATTCCTGGAGGAATAGGACCAGTTTTCGACCTGATTGATCATCAGATTTTCGTTGGGGATCAGATATTCGCGTTCATCCCGCGTCGTCACTGAAACCGCGCGAATGCCGATCTTGCGGATCTGGCCGAAGGTCTGCACCCCGGCCTGATCGGTCACCGCGATCACATCGCCCGGCTTGATCGACTTGTCGAGCAGCAGGATGATACCCGAAATCAGATTGCCGAAGGTCTTTTGCAGCCCAAACCCGATGGCAAGGCCGAAGGCGCCGGAAAATACCGTAAGCGCGGTGAGATCGATCCCCAAGAGATCGACCGCGAGGAAGAAGGTCGCCACCCAGATTATGATCGTGGAAATCTTCTCCGCCAACACCCGCTGCGTTCCATCGAGCGCGGTGATGCGTCGCAGCGCGCTGCGGGTCACGCGGGTGGCGGTCCACGCAAAAGCCAGCACCAGCAGTACCGCGCCCAGCGCGAACAGCACATCGAAGATCGACACACGCCAGTCGCCGATCGCCACTGCAAACCCATCCAGCCGGTTGAGAACTCCGCCGATGGTCTCGCTTTGCGCGGCAATATCTTCCCGCACATTATCGGCCCCGCTGACAACGGGCGCGGGCGCGCGCGCGGGTTCGGGGGGCGCCATGCTCATCCCAGCAGCGCCAAGGCCTGTGCCAGATCGGCGATCAGATCATCGGCATCCTCTAGCCCGATCGACAGGCGGATCGCGGGTGCGCCGTCGGTGCCGGGCATGACGCTGCGATAATCTTCGGGGCGGATCGGCAGGGCGAGGCTTTCAAACCCGCCCCAGCTGTAACCAATGCCGAACAGTTCGAGCGCATCGGCGACGCGGGCGGCAGCGGTGGGATCATCGCTCGCCAGCACAAAGGCGAACAACCCGCAGCCGCCGGTAAAGTCGCGCTGCCACAGCGCATGGCCGGGGTCGGACGGCAGTAGCGGACACAGCACGCGGGCGACCTGCGGCTGGCTCTCCAGCCATGTGGCAATTGTCACCGCCGAGCGAGTCTGCGCTTCCAGCCGCACGCCCATGGTGCGCAATCCGCGCGCGGCGAGCGCGGCGTCATCGGGCGAGACCACCTGTCCCAGCTCCTGCGCGGTGCGGCGCAGCGCGGTGTACCAGCGTTTGCCCGCGCTGGCGCTGCCCATCATCAGATCGGAATGGCCGCCGACATGTTTTGACAGGCTCATCATCACGATGTCGCAGCCATGCTCCAGCGCGGCGAAACCCAGCGGGCTCGCCCAGGTGTTGTCGATCAGGCTGACCGCGCCGTGATCGCGCGCGATGGCGGTGAGGGCGGGGACATCGCAGACCTCGAAGGTCAGGCTGCCGGGGCTTTCCAGCCACACCGCCTTCGCGCCATTGGCGCACAGCACGCGGAAGGCCTCGGTATCGCGCGGGTCGAAAAAACTTGTCACCACCCCTATCCGCGTCAGCAACCCGGTCGCCATGCTGCGCGAGGGATCATAGGCATTGTCAGCCATCAGCAGCCGGTCACCGGGCTTCAGCACCGCCAGAAGGCACCCGGCAATCGCCGCCACACCGCTGGGATAGAGCACGGTGCCATGCGCGCCGGGCTCAATTTCGGTCAGCGCCTCAGCCAGCGCCCACTGCGTCGGCGCGCCGCGGCGGCCATAGAAGAACTGCCCGTCGGCGTTATTGCCGCCTGCCGCCTGACGGTCGGCGTCTTTGTCATAAAGATGGGTGGAAGCACGCCAGACGGGCGGGTTGACCACCGCGCCGGTCCATTCCTTGCGCCGCCCGCCGCGCACCAGCCGGGTGGCGGGTTTGCGCGGCGTGTCGCCCCCGCCGCTGCTCATTCCGGCACCGCGTGTTCTGGCCCTTGCGCTTTGGGCGTGTCCGGATCGGCGCCCCATTCGCTCCAGCTGCCATCATACAGCGCAGCCGTGTCCACCCCGATCAGGTGGAGCGCGAACAGCAGCACGCTGGCTGTCACCCCGCTGCCGCAGGTGGCGGTGATGGGCTGCGCCAGATCGATTCCGGCGGCGGTAAAGGCTGCGCGCAGTTCATCGCGTGTCTTGTAGGTGCCATCGGGGTTCAGAACATCGGTAAACGGCAGGTTGAGCGCGCCCGGTATCCGCCCGTTCTGGCCGCCATGCACCGGATCAATCCCGCTGCCATAGACCCGGTCAGCCGAGCGCGCGTCGAGCACCTGTTCGGCATGGCTAGCCAAATTGGCGAGCATATCCGCCTTGCTCCGCACGCGCGTTGGCGTTGTGCTGGCGATGGGGGCGGTGGGAGCAATCGCAGGCGTGCCGGTTTCCAGCGGCAACCCTTCGGCCCGCCACTTGCCCAAGCCGCCATCAAGGATCGCGACATTCGCCCACCCGCTGGCGGTCAGCACGAACCACGCCCGCGCCGCGCTGCGGATTGCGCTATCATCGTAAAGGATGATGCGGTCGTCCGCCGCCACGCCGAGCTGCGCGAGCCGCTCTGCCAATTGCTCCCCGGTAGGGAAGGCATAGGGCACGCTGGATGCTGGATCGAACAGGCTCGCCAGCCCCAGAAACCGCGCGCCCGGGATATGCCCGGCGGCAAAATCGGCGGCGCCATCGCGAGCCGCTGCGGGCAGGTGATGCGAGGCATCGAGCAGAACCATGCCCGGCATGCCGAGATTGTCGGCGAGCCAGTGGGTCGAAACGAGATTGGTGTGGGCTGATGTCATAGGCACACCCTAACGCCCCAGCCGATAGCCGCAAGGCATCAGCGGCCATGCGATGGTTCAGCTGGCCGGCACTTCCACCGTCTGGGCGCGCAGGCCGGGGATCGATCCCGGCGGATTGTCGAGCCGGATCGGGTGCAGTCGCCCGGCGCCGCTTATGCTGGGCGAGCCAACCACGAAGCTGCGCGTTTGCACCGCCTGCCCTTCACCCTCCAGGGTGACATGCATCAGCGGTATGAACAGCGCCGCGCTGCCCTGCCGCATGATCGCAATCTGCGACAAGGGCAGCTGAATTTCGCCGCTGACACTGCGGCTTTGATGCGGGCCAAGCCGCGCGAGGCTGAGCGCCTGTTGCGCCGCGCCCGCCGAAGCTGCGTTGTTCGCTCCGCTGCGGGCGCTGACGAGCTGGGCTGCAATGCTGAGATCATTCACCGCGCGATCGCTGCGGTTGGCCAGATTGATCCGATAGGCGAGCGTGAACATCATCACGCTGCGGGTTGCAGCAATGATGTCTACGGTGATGTCGAGCGGGGGGAGATCATCCAGCCCGGCGCCCTGCGCTGCGCCGCCCGGCGGGGGCGGGGCAAGGTGCAGCACCTTGGGCTTGCGCCGCCGCCATTGCGTAACGCCGCCGATCAGCAGCGCCAAGCCGCCGAGCGCGCCCGCGGCCCAAGGCCACCATGACGGGAGGACAGATTGCAGAACCGGGCTTTGCGGCTCGCCAAGATCGACGGCCGGGGCATTTGGGGTCGGCATTGGCAGCACGGCCGGGGTGGCGGGATCTGTCGCGCCAGGTGCTGGCGGTGCCGTGATTGGCGATGGCGTGCTGGTGGCAGAGCCGGGCGCTGGCGCAATCGCGCGACTTGGCGCGGGGCTTGGCGCGGTGCTTGGTGCGGCGCGGGGCGTGGGGGATGGCCGTGTGAGCACGCTGGGCGACGGCGAAGGCTCAGCCGTCAGCACCGGGGCAGGCGCAATGCGCGGCGCAGGCGCGGCGCGCGGCGGAAATGCCACGCCGCCGCGCTCGTCGACCGGCCCGGCTGGCGCGGGAGTGGGCGTAGGCGTCGGCTGGGGCAGCACAAAATCTCGTGCCTGTTCCTGTGCTGCAAGCGGCGCTGCCAGTGCCACGGCGCCGAAGGCAGAAACAAAGAAACGGGCAGGTAATGCGATCATGGCGGGTTGGCTTGCTAAATGGTTTGGGCAGGGACGGGGCATGAACAGGGGCTGTGCGGCCGTTACGCTGAACGGGCGCTGTCCCCATAAGGGCGACTGCCGCTGTCCGTCCAGTTCCCTGCTTGCGCGCATCCCCCTTTCGGGGCAACAGCGCGGCATGGAATCGACTCCTGACAAGCCCGCTCCGACGCCATCTGGCGCTCCGCAATTTCTTGGCAAAGACACCCCATTGCCAACATCGCCCGAAATGGCGGTGCTGGACTATGTGCCCAATCCCCGGCGGGGACTGACCTATCTGGTGCGCTTTGTTTCGCCGGAGTTCACCTCGCTGTGTCCGGTCACCAACCAGCCGGACTTCGCGCATCTGGTGATCGACTACGTGCCGGGTGAAACCATCGTCGAAAGCAAGAGCCTGAAGCTGTTTCTGGGATCGTTCCGCAACCACAACGGATTTCACGAAGATGTGACCGTAGGGATCGGGGTTCGTCTGTTTGAGGAAATGCGCCCGCAATGGTTGCGGATCGGCGGTTACTGGTATCCGCGTGGCGGCATTCCGATCGATGTGTTCTGGCAAAGCGACGCGCCGCCTGCCGATCTCTGGCTGCCCGATCAGGGAGTGCCTCCCTATCGCGGGCGCGGTTGATCCCGACCGCGGCTAGGCCGCTTCAGCCTAAGTTGTTAAGCTCCAGCTGAATAAAGCGCGGCGCGCCCTTGTTGGCATCGCGCCATTTGGCCAGCGGGAAAGCGCCCGGCCCAAGCGCGGCGAGCGGAATGCCCGCCTCTGCCAGCGAATAGGGCGAGATCCGATGCCGCGTCATGAAGCCGCCGCTGCCATCGCTGATCAAGGCGGTTTCGAACTTAAGGCCCTGACTGCTCTCGGTGGCGTTCACCACCTTGCTGACCAACAGCTGGCCATGGCCCAGATCCAGCACCACGTCCGTTCCGATCGGCACCCCGGCAAGGCCATTGATCCGCGCCCCGGTTTTCGAAAGATTGCGCAGGATCACGTCGTAATAGTGATCTTCATGGATCAGCCCGACCTTGCGGAACATGCTGATACGCTCGGCCCGGTGGCGCGCCGGTCCTTCGGGCGTGACCTTCATTTCGCCTTCGGCAAAGCGCGATAGCACATTATCCTGCGTCATCGGACGCGAGTAGATGTAGCCTTGCACCAGATCTGCGCCGCGTTCGCGCACCAGCGCCAGTTCGTCCATCGCCTCAACGCCTTCGGCGACGGTTTCCATCCCCAAGGCCTTGGCCAACGCCACAATGGCACTGATGATCGCGGGGTTGATGTCGCCGTTCTCGGTACAGCCGCGCACGAAGCTCTGGTCGATCTTGAGCTTGTCGAAGTGCCCACCCTTAAGATAGCCGAGCGAGGAATAGCCGGTCCCGAAATCATCGAGCGCAAGGCGAACGCCCAGCTTTTTCAGATCATTGAAGATCACCTCGACTGATTCGAGATCGCCCACGAAGACGCTTTCGGTGATTTCCAGCTCCAGCCGTCCCGGTGGCAGGCCGGATGCTTCCAGCGCGGCAGAGACGGTCTTGACGAAGCCGGGGCGCACGAATTGCTTGGCCGAAACATTCACCGCCACCCGGATGGTTTCAGGCCAACCCAGCGCGTCGGTGCAAGCCTGACGCAGCGCTGTTTCGCCGATCCGGATGATCAAATCGTCCTGCTCAGCCACGGGAATGAACAGCGCGGGTGAAATCGAGCCTTCTTCCGGATGGTGCCAGCGCAGCAGCGCTTCGAAGCATTTGACCACGTTGGTTTCAGGATCGACCAGCGGCTGATAGGCAAGGCTCAGCTCATCGCGATCCACCGCATCGCGCAGGCGCTCGCCCAGCATCGCCGTTTTGTTGGCAGCATCGCGCAAATCGCTGGTGAAGAAGCAATAGGTGCCGCCGCGCGTTTCCTTGGCGGAGTAGAGCGCCATGTCGGCGGCGCGGGTCAGCTCGTCGCTGTCGAGGCCGTCATACGGGGCAATAGCGATGCCGACAGAAGCGCCAATAATCGCGCGGCGACCGTTGATGGTGTAGGGCTGTGAGATCGACTGCACGATCCGGTTGGCCAATTCGCCCAGCGCGCCGCGATCATCCATGTCAGGCAAGAGTACCTGAAACTCATCGCCGCCCAGCCGGCCGACCTCGCCGCGATCCTTGATGATCGACGAAAGTCGTTGGGCCACCTGCTTCAGCAATTCATCGCCCGCCGGATGGCCCATGGTGTCATTCACCTGCTTGAACCGGTCCAGATCCAGCATCATCAGCGCGCAGCTGCGGCGGCTGACACGGAAGGCGGAAAGGGTAGCTGACAGGCGTTCATCAAGCTTGCGGCGATTGGCCAGCCCGGTCAGTTCATCGACCTTGGATTGCCGCGCGATCTGCGTGTCATAGGCATATTGGCCAGAGATATCGACGGCGCTGCCCCGATAGCCGAGGAAATCGCCATTGGCACCAAGCAGGGGGCGCCCGTTCAGCCGCCACCACCGCGTGGTGTTGCGACCGCATTCGAGCGACACGATCTGCTCTTCCAGCTTGGATCGGGCCTTGAGCTTGAACGCCAGCGATCGCTGCGTGGCGGCGCCGGGCTCGCTGTCAATATCGTGGAACACCTGCACCATCGGTTGGCCGATCAGGGATCCCGCCTCCAGCCCCAAATCATCCAGCGCGCGCTGCGACAGGAAGGTGATCTGCCCTGCCACATCGGTGGCCCAGAACATGCCAATGCCTAATTCTTCTACCTCGCCAAGCACTGATGCACGGTCGGGTCGCGCAGTGGATGCTGCGACGCTTGAAGCCGGTGCGCGCTGGCCCCCGGATGGTTCGCGCGCGGATTTGAGAAAGCCCAATGGCATTGCTCGTCCTTGTTCTCAGGGTCGCGATGCGCCGGTTCAGGCCGTTTGGCCGTCAGATGCAGACGCATGTTACCTTGGATTTAACCCTATAGGGCTGGCGGGATTGAGAAATGGTTACGCCCGGCGGTCGCCGGTTTGACTCATGCAATTCCGTGCGGAACGGATCGGCAGGCGCGGCGTTATAGCCCTGCCGCCGCTGCTTGGCATATTCGTGCTTTGCAGAGGGGCCTGTTGTAATTTTACTGCATCAACGCCGAGCGCTAGGGATCGCGCACTGCGAGTTTTTGCCATTATCGGGGGATGGGTCATTCCTGAAAACCTTGTGCTCGCGCGGGCGCCTGTTCCGCTGACCAATCCCGTGCGCACCCGCGCCGACTGGGAGGCGATGCGCGGCGCGGCGCTGGCCGATCCGGGCGCGTTTCATGGCGATATTGCGGCGCGCAACATGCATTGGTTCGTGGGTGATGTCGGTGCAAGCGGGGCTTGGCTGGCGCGTGGTGAGGACGGTCACTGGCATGGCTGGGACGCTGCCTCTGCCGCCTCGATCAGTCCCGATCTGCCCGAAGATTTCACCCCTTGGCACACCGGTTTCGACGGCTCCAACGCGCCGCATTGGCGCTGGTTTGTAGGCGGGCGCACCAATGCTGCGTTTTCCGAAATCGACCGCCATGTGCTTGGCGGTCACGGCGATGAAGCCGCGCTGGTATTTGAGGGCGACCGCTGGGACATGTCGGCGCTCGGCGGCAAGGGCGCGCCTCTGGATTGCTTCACGGTCAGCCGCAAGCAGTTGCTGCTGGAGGTCGCCAAGTGTGCGGTGGCACTCGAAGCGCTCGGGCTAAAGCCGGGCGACCGCATGGCCTTGAACATGCCGAGCATCGTGCCGCAGATCTACTGGACCGAAGCAGCCAAGCGCATCGGCGTGGTCTATACCGCCGTGTTCGGGGGCTTTTCGGACAAGACCCTGTCCGACCGCATCGCCGACACCGGCGCGCGGGTGATCGTCACGAGCGACGGTAGCTACCGCAACGCGCAGGTCGCCGCCTTCAAGAACGCTTACACCGACCCGGCGCTCGACAACTTCGTGCCGGTGACGACGGCGCTCGATATTCTCTCGGGCCTCGACATGGGACTTCCTGCAGCGGACGCGGCGGCGATTGTAGACACTGTGCGCGAGGCGCTCAGCGGCGAGATCACGGTTGACCGTTCGGACGTGATGCGCGGCGTAGGTCGGGCGCTGATCAACCTCGGCGCGGAAGGGCGGATCAGCACTGCTGACGCCGCGCGGGTGCGGATCGCGATCGCCTCCAGCCTCGTCACCCTGCCGCCGCGTGTGGAGGCAGTGATCGTGTGCCGCCACACGGCACAACCCGACGTTATCTGGCGCGAGGAGCGCGACCGCTGGAGCCACGAGTTGACCGATGCGGCGCTTGTCACCGTGCTGGAAAAGGCGCGGGCTGCGGGCTTTGCGGTTGCGACCGAAGCTGACCTGTTGGCGCTACCCGATGCAGATTTCGTCCGCGCGATCTGGCCTTCGTCCAAGCCGTTGCCGGTCGATGCCGATTACCCGATGTTCTTCATCTACACCTCAGGCTCGACCGGCAAGCCCAAGGGGATCGTCCATTCGCACGGCTATGCTGCGGGCATCGCCGAGACGATGAAAGTGAGCTTCGACGCGCGAGCAGGGGACACATTGTTCGTGGTCGCCGATCCGGGCTGGATTACCGGGCAAAGCTATCTGATCTGCGCGCCGCTGATGACGCGGGTGACGACGCTGGTGTCCGAGGGATCGCCGGTGTTCCCGCACGCGGGCCGCTTTGCCTCGATGATCGAACGGCACAATGTCCGCATCTTCAAGGCGGGGGTGACCTTCCTCAAGGCGATCATGTCCGATCCGGCGAACCTCGCCGAGCTCGAACGCTACGACATGAGCGGCTTGCGGGTCGCGACCTTCTGCGCCGAGCCGGTCAGCCCATCGGTGCAGGCCTTCGGGATGGAGCATATCACCCCGCGCTACATCAATTCGTACTGGGCGACCGAGCACGGCGGGATCGCCTGGACGCATATGTTCGGCAACGAGGATTTCCCGCTGCGCGCCGATGCGCACGCCTATCCGCTGCCGTGGATTGTCGGCGATGTTTGGGTTGAGGACGAAGATGCAGGCGCGCCCGGTTCGGTGCCATTTGCACGCGGCGACGCAGGCGGCGTCAACTGGCGGCGGGCCGAAATCGGCGAGAAGGGCGAAATCGTCATCGCCGCGCCTTACCCATACCTCGCGCGGACGATCTGGGGCGATATTGAAGGCTTCAAGGTCGCCGATGGCAGCGTCGATCCCGCATGGCGCGGCGATGCTGCGCGCTGGGAGGAGGGCTACTGGCGCCGCTGGAAGGGCGCATGGGCTTATACCCAGGGTGACTTCGCGATTGCGCATGAGGATGGCTCGTTCTCGCTCCACGGGCGCAGCGATGACGTGATCAACGTCTCGGGCCACCGCATGGGCACCGAGGAGATCGAAGGCGCAGTGCTGCGTGACAAGGCGCTCGCGCCGGACTCGCCAGTCGGCAATGTGCTGGTGGTCGGCGCGCCGCACCGCGAGAAGGGTCTCACCCCGCTCGCCTTTGTGGTGCCGGTGGCGGGGCGAAAGCTGACGATCGAGGACAAGCGCCGGTTGTTCGACCTCGTCCGCACCGAGAAGGGCGCGGTCGCCGTGCCTGCCGACTTCATCGAAGTCTCGCAGTTCCCCGAAACCCGCAGCGGCAAATATATGCGCCGCATGGTCCGCGCGCTGGTGGTGGGCGAAGATGTCGGCGACGTTACCACGCTGCGCAATCCCGAGGCATTGGACGAATTGCGCACCGTCATCGTCGACTGGCAGCGCAAACAGCGGATGAGCGACGAGCAGGCGCTGTTCGATCGCCACCGCTATTTCCTGATCCAGTACAACACCGTTGCACCGGGCAAGCAGGTGGCGACCGTCACGGTGACTAACCCGCCGGTCAACGCGCTGAACGAACGCGCGATTGACGAGCTGGTGCTGGTCACTTCGACGCTGGCGCGGGACGACAGCGTCGTGGCGGTGGTGTTCACCGGAGAGGGCACAAGCTCCTTTGTCGCCGGGGCCGATATCCGCCAGATGCTGGAGGAAATCCACACGGTCGAAGAAGCCATGGTGCTGCCCAACAACGCGCACCTCGCGTTCAGCACCATCGAGCGCATGGGCAAGCCCTGCGTCGCGGCGGTGCAGGGGGTGGCGCTCGGCGGGGGCATGGAATTCGCGCTCGCCTGCCATTACCGCGTGGCCGAGCCCGTCGCGCGCTTCGGCCAGCCCGAAATCCGGTTGCGTCTGCTCCCCGGGTACGGCGGCACGCAGCGCCTGCCGCGCTTGCTGCTGGACCGGCGCGGCCCTGAAGGGGTGCGCGATGCGCTCGATCTGATCCTTGGCGGACGCAGCATTGACGCCGAGGCGGCTTCTGCTGTCGGCTTGGTCGATGAACTGGTGAACGGGGCGGAAGATGCACTCTCAGCCGCCCATGCGGCGGTGCGCGACTATGTGAAGCACGGTGCGAACTGCGCGCTCGGCCAAGCCTTTGCCGAACGGCAGGTGGCGGTTGCGCGCTGGGATCAGGCTGCGGAGGTTAGCCTCGACAGCATCATGGCGGATGAGTTTCTCCAGCGTGTCCTGCGCCAGCTCGAATGGGCCGGGCGTGGGGCAGCGGGCGCGCGGGCACTCGAAGCGGTTCGCGTCGGCCTTGAAGCGGGCATCACCGCCGGGCTCGCCAAAGAAGCCGCGCTGTTCTCCGAAGCCATCGTCGACCCCGAAGGCGGCAAGACCGGCATCCGCCAGTTCATGGACAAGGTTGCGCCCCCGCTACCGGTGCGGCGCGATGGCGTGTGGATTGATGCCGAGCACGAGATGCGTGCGCAAGGCTTGGAGGCAGCAGGCGATCTGCTTCCTGTGGGAGCGCCGTTTTACCCCGGCGTGACCCCGATCCCGGGCCACCAATACGCCTTCGGCATCGCCCGCGATCCCGATACCGGCGCGCCGCGCTTTGGCCCACCGGCGAGCCACGAGAAGGAGCTGATCGTCAAAGTGCCCGAGCCCGCGCCCAACGAGGCGCTGCTCTACATGCTGACGAGCGAGGTCAACTTCAACGACATCTGGGCGCTGACCGGCATCCCCGTCTCGCCCTTCGACAGCCACGAGGAAGACGTTCAGATCACCGGATCGGGCGGCATCGCGCTTGTCGCGGCGCTCGGCTCGGAGACGCGGGCGCAGGGGCGGATCAAGGTCGGCGAACTTGTCACCGTGTATTCGGGGACGAATGATCTGCTCAGCCCGCTGGTCGGCAATGATCCGATGTACGCCGATTTCAGCATTCAGGGCTACGAGACGGAAACAGGGAGCCACGCGCAGTTCCTGACCGTGCAGGCCCCGCAGATGCACAAGGTGCCGCCCGATCTGACGCTCGAGCAGGCGGGGAGCTATGTGCTGAACCTTGGCACGATTGCGCGCTGCCTGTTCACCACCTTGCAGATCGCACCGGGCCGGACGCTGTTCGTCGAAGGCGCGGCGACGGGGACGGGGCTGGACGCCCTGCGGTCTTCAGTGCGCACCGGGTTGCAGGTGACGGGGCTGGTGTCCTCTGAAGAACGCGCGAGCTTCATCACGCAGGTGCAGGGCGCGGTCGGCGCGATTAACCGCAAGGATGCGCGTTTTGCAGGCCTCTATTCCGTGGTGCCGGAAGACGCCGCCGAGGCGCAGGCGTGGGAAGCTGCAGGCGCTCCGCTGGTCGAGCAATACAAAGCGCTCAATGGCGGCAAGCTCGCCGATTACGTCGTCAGCCATGCGGGCGAGACGGCCTTCCCGCGCAGCTTCCAGCTGCTTGCGGAAGGCGGCACGCTGGCGTTCTACGGCGCCTCGTCAGGCTATCACTTCAGCTTCATGGGCAAGCCGGGCATGGCCAGCCCTGAAGAAATGCTCCGCCGTGCGGCCCTTCGCGGGGGCGAGGCGGTGCTGATCTTCTACGGTCCGGGCTCAAGCGAATTGCTCGACGAAACCGGGCTCGAAATGATCGAAGCCGCGCGCCGCTTCAACGCACGCTCGGTGATCGCCACCACCACCGATGGCCAGCGTGAATTCCTGCAATCGCTGGGGCTTGAAGACGCGATCGAAGGCATCGTTAGCCTCGAGAGCATCCGCAGGCGGGAGGGCGCCAATTTCTACTGGCCCGACACCATGCCGCGCCTGCCGGATGCGAAAGCGGATATCGAGGTCTTCAAGGCCGCGGTGCGCGATTATCAGGACCGGGTGATGAAGCCCTTCGGTTCGGCGGTGGGCAAGATCCTGCGCTCGCCCGACAATCCGCGCGGCAGCCCAGATCTGGTGTTCGAACGCGCCGGGCAGGACACGCTCGGCATCTCGACCTCGCTGGTGAAGCCGTTCACCGGGCGGGTGATCTTTGCGGAAGACCTGACCGGGTGCCGCTTCACCTTCTACGCCCCACAGGTCTGGACGCGTCAGCGTGCGATCCTGATGCCGACCGCGAGCATCCTCGGCACGCACCTGTGCAATGCCTATGAAGTCGCGCGGATGAACGACATGATCGCGGCGGGCCTGCTCGAAGTCACCGAGCCTGAGGTCGTGCCGTGGGACGGGTTGCCGGAGGCGCATCAGGCGATGTGGGAGAACCGGCACACCGGATCGACCTATGTGGTCAACCATGCGCTCCCCGAAATGGGCCTCAGAAGCCGTGACGCGCTGCTCGAAGCTTGGGCCGCGCAAGGCTCCGGGGAACCGGACGGCTGACCCGCGCGTTGCGCTTTTTGAAACGTTCTTAGCTCTCCTCCCCAGGGTTTGAACGAAACGCAAAGCGAAGCATGGCTTCGTGGTAATTCTGTGAGGAGAGTGCCCATGGCCCAAGGCCAACCCAAGTCCAAGGCCGTTGCTGCTGCGCCTGCTCTTCAGAGCGATGTTCCGGGCCGTCTTGCGGGCAAGATCGCCGTCGTCACTGGCGCGGCGGGCAATCTCGGCGGGCATATCGTCACGCACTATCTGGCCGAAGGCGCGACCGTGGTGATGACAGGTCGCACGCCTGATCGCACCGACGCGGCGGCCAAGGCGTTGCTGGAAGCGACCGGGGCCGATCCTGCGCGGCTCGCCACGGTTGCGCTTGATGGCGGCGACATCGCCTCGGTGCGGGCGGCGATGGCCGAAGTCGTCGCCAAGTTCGGCCGGATCGACATTCTGGTGAACAACGCGGGGAGCGCCGGGCCGAAGCAGCCGATTGAAAGCCTGCCGCTGTCAGCCGAGGAACTCGCCAGTACCGACAGCGAAACCGTGGGCGATGCGCTGCGCAACATCTTCGGCGTCGCCTTCAATGTCGCCCGCGCCGCCGCGCCGCATATCCCCGAAGGCGGGTCGATCATCAACGTTTCGACCATTTTCAGCCGCACGCCATACTACGCCCGCGCGGCCTATGTCGTGCCCAAGGCGGCTATGAACGCGTGGAGCCGTGAGCTGTCGCTGGAGCTTGGCCCCAAGGGCATCCGGGTCAACCTCGTCTACCCTGGCCCTATCGAAAGCGAGCGCATCCGCACGGTGTTCGCCACCATGGACAAGGCGCGCGGGGACGAGGCCGGCACCACCGCCACCCAGTTCTTCGACATGATGAGCCTCGAACGCGCCACGGGCGGGAACGACAAGGCCAAAACCTTCCCGACGCCGACCGATATCGCCACCACCTGCGTGTTCCTCGGCAGTGACGAGTCCGCCGCTTATAATGGCCACGATTTCGAGGTCACCCACGGCATGACCGTGCGCAAGGAAGATCGCGCGACCTATCTGGCGCGGCCGACCATGCGCTCGATGGACGGCACCGGCCTTGCCGTGCTCATCGCGGCGGGGGACAATTGGGAAGAGGCGCTGGAAATCGCGCAGGTGCAGCTCGCCTGCGGGGCCGCCGTCGTGCTGGGCCTGCCGCGCGCCGCCGATGTCGCTATCACCGAAAAGCGTTGCAAGGCGATGGGGGTGGAGGGCGATCTCACCATCATCCGCTTCAACCGCAAGGATCCGGCCGCGATGGAAGCCGCGCTGGACGAATACACCACGCGCGGCACGCCGATCAGCGGCGCCTTGTTCCTGCCGATGCTGAGCGCAGGCGAGCTGACCGGGGCTGTCACCGAGGCCGAAGACAGCGTGGTCGAAGCCCTGATGGACGCTGAATTGGCGGGCAACATGGCGCTGGCGCGCACGCTCAGCCGCTATTGGAAGCGCAACGACAACCTGCTGCAGCCGCCGCGCTTTGTCTTCGTCAGCCACGCCAGCGACGGGAAGGGCGACATCTATGCTCACATACTGCGCGCCGCGACCGAACAGCTGATCCGCATCTGGCGCGACGAATCCGCAATCGACACCGCCCACGGCCGCCGTCAGCAAGCGGAGTGGGGCAATCAGATCGTCCGGTTCACCAACACCGAGGCCGAAAACATCCGCTTCACTGCGGGCCACGCCGCGCGCATCCTGCTCAAGGAAAGCAAGCTCGGCGAGATCACGCTCTACGTCCCCGGCAATATCGGCGAGGCGACCGGGGCGAGGAAAGCCATGCCGGGCTTCTCGGAGAACATCACCGGGCTGCATCTGGGTAAAGTCGCGCTTATCACCGGGGGATCGGCGGGTATTGGCGGACAAGTTGCGCGGTTGTTGGCGCTGGCGGGCGGCAAGGTGATGATGGTCGCCCGGCGCGAAAGCGAACTCGCAATGGCTCGCGCGCGGATCGTTAGCGAGCTCGAGGATATCGGTTTTGCCGGTGTCGAGCGCCGGGTGCAGACCCTCGCCAATGTCGACGTCAGCAATTTCGAGAGCCTCAAGGGCGCGGTTGATGCGACGTTGAAGGCCTTCGGTCGGATCGATTACCTCATCAACAACGCTGGCGTTGCAGGCGCGGAGGACATGGTGGTCGACATGGGGGTCGACGCGTGGAACTACACACTCGACGCCAACCTCGTGTCGAACTACTTCCTGATGCACCACGTCGCGCCGCTGATGAAAGCACAAGGATCGGGTTATATCCTCAACGTCTCGTCCTATTTCGGCGGCGAAAAGTATCTCGCGGTCGCGTACCCCAACCGCGCCGATTACGCCGTCAGCAAAGCCGGGCAGCGCGCGATGGTCGAGAGCATGGCGCGCTATCTTGGCCCCGAAGTGCAGTTCAACGCGATTGCGCCGGGGCCGGTTGATGGTGATCGCCTGTCGGGCACCGGCGGCAAGCCCGGCCTGTTCGAGCGGCGCGGCAAGCTAATCCTTGAGAACAAGCGCCTCAACGCGGTCCACGCGGCAAGCATCAAGGCGCTCCGGCGCGGAGTGCGGGTGGAGGCGTTGCTGGCGCGGCTGGCCCGCAACGACACCACCAAGATGAGCCACGATACCAACAATCCGCACGAATTGCGTGAGCTGGCGCTGGCCTGCGCGCGCGAAGGCGACGGGGCGTGCAGCTGGGATCAATACCTGCTCACCCCGCAAATCGCCGCCGGATTGATCGGGCGGCTGCGGCAGGGCGGATACTTCCTCGACGCACCCGAATGGGCGGATCGCCCCGCCACGCCAGAAGCCGACGCCGACTGGCTGATGCGCGCGCCGCCCGAAGACGTGCCGTTTCTGCCTGCCGACAAGATCGCGGTTGAGGCCAAGAAGGTCGGCAGCGGGGTGCTCTCCAAGCTTTATCTCGGCAAGATGCCGACCGAGCATGATGTGGCGCAGGCGACGGTGTTCTTCCTCGCCGACCGCGCTGTTTCGGGCGAGACCTTCATGCCTTCAGGCGGGCTGTCAGTGGAACGCTCCACCACCGAGCGCGAGCTGTTCGGCTCGCCGAAGCAGGAGCGGCTCGACCAGATGCGCGGTAAAACCGTGTGGATCATCGGCGAGCACCTGACCGATTACCTCGCCGAAACCGCGCGCGCCTTTATCGAGGATTGCCACGTTGCCAATGTGGTGTTGATCAGCCGTACTGCCGCAGGCTTCGAAGCGATCAAGGCGCAGCTTGAAGAGGATGTGGCGCAATCACTGACCTCGCTGGTCGTATCCGGCGATATCGAGGCGGCGATGGACGAGGCGTTGACCCAATGGGGCAAGCCGACCACGATCCTCTCCACGCCGTTCGCCGCGCTGCCGGGCAAGCTGTTCGGTCAGGATGACCCGCTCACTCCCGAGGAGTTCCGCGAGGTGGTGGCAGACAACCTCACTCACCACTTCCGCGTATCGCGCCGCGCATCGCTCTATGACGATTGCCAACTGGTGCTGACCAGCCCCGATGTGGCGATGGGCGACAAGTCCCCGGCCTTCGCGCTGGCGAACTTCATCAAGACCACGCTTCACGCCTTCACCGCGACCCTCGCCGTGGAGAACGAGCGGCTGGTGCATGATGTGCCGGTCAACCAGATCAACCTCACCCGACGGGTGCAGTCCGAAGAACCGCGCGATCTCGACGAGCATCTCGAAGAAGTGCGCCGCTTCGCCCGCGCCGTGCTGCTAGTCGGCGCGCCGCTGCCGGACGCCGAGGACTCGCGCTACCGCGCACGGATTTACCGCGGGATGTCGATGACGGTTTAAAAAGAGAACCCGTCGCTTGCGCTCGGGAGTTTTCGCCGAAACCAGTCCCCCGGACTGGTTTCTGTTGCAAAAACTGGTGCCGGCTACAGGATTCGAACCCGTGGCCCCCTGATTACAAATCAGGTGCTCTACCAACTGAGCTAAGCCGGCTGACCGTGGGTGCGCCATAATCTCACAACGCGCCAAAAGTCCAGCCTTCGGTGCTCGCGACCTCTGCTGTGAGGCTCGGCGGGTGCCACAAGTCGCTCTGGCCGTGCACCTTGCGCAGCCATGCGGCGGTCAGCAGCGCGTCGGTTGAATGGTCGTCGATTGCGCCCTTGCCTTTCACCGGCGGCGAGCCAAGCAGAGCGAGCGCATCATTTAACGCTTCGTAGCTACGCAGCTTGGTCGCTGCCCCGGTCACACCGCCCAACCGTGCGGCGACCGAGGTGTAGATTTCGGTCACCACCGATCCTTCATCGGGCAGGGCATCAACCGGCCACACCGCCACCTTACCGCCCAAGCGGTGGAGCATCCGCATACCAGTCAGGCTCGACTTGCCGACCTGCGCTGCGCCGACGAGGTTGAAATTGCTCACCGGCCGCACGCCTGCGCTGCGCTGGGCGGTCTCGGCGACGCGGAAGCGGCCTTCGCGGGTGGCTGCACCCGGCAGGAGGAAGCGGTCGCCCTCGGCATCCTTGCCGTGGCGGAAATAGCGCGCGGCCTGTTCGTGGGTGACGAATCCGCCTGCCTCAAGATTGGGGTCATCGGCGCACAGGTGGTCGATCAGCGCCCACAGCGACTTGGCATCGCTGGGTGAGTCGTCCCACTCGGGAAAGAACGCGCCTGCATCCGCAAAGGGAAGGCTGATTCCGAGATCGAGCCCGACCAGCGTCGGCTCCTTCAAAGCGCGCAATATCGCCAGCACTTCGCTGCGCGCCCAGCCTTTGGGGTCGGGCGGGGCGAGCAGCGTAGGCACGCCGCCATCCGCGCGCACTAGCGCCAGCGCAATGCCCTTCTGCCGCGCGCCTTTTGCGCCCGACCAGTCGACCGCGAGGAAGTGGATGAAGCGAGGCACAACCATTCTCCGTTCGCCCTGAGCATGTCGAAGGGCTGCATTAACTCTTTGAGCGGTTCGTCAAAAACAGAAGGACAATGCTTCGACAAGCTCAGCATGAACGGGTGTTGAAGGTTCGCTCATCCCCGCTCCCCCCGCAGCTTGTCCCAATATTCGAGCCGCTTCTTCACCTCGCGCTCGAACCCGCGTTCTACCGGGGCGTAGAACACCTCAGGCTCCATCTCCTCGGGCCAGTAATCATCACCTGAAAAACCCTCGGGGGTGTCGTGATCATAGGTGTAGCCCTTGCCGTAGCCGAGCTTCTCCATCAGGCTGGTCGCCGGGTTGACGATGTTCATCGGCGGCATCAGGCTGCCGGTTTCCTTGGCCGATTTCCACGCGGCCTTCTGCGCCAGATAGACCGCGTTGGATTTGGGCGCGGTGGCGAGGTAGAGGCACGCCTGCGCCAGCGCCAATTCGCCCTCGGGGCTGCCGAGGAAGCGATAGGCCTCCATCGCCGCCATGCATTGCGGCAGGGCGTGCGGATCGGCAAGGCCGATGTCCTCCACCGCCATGCGCACCAGCCGCCGGGCGAGGAACAGCGGTTCTTCCCCCGCGGTCAACATCCGCGCGAGGTAATACAGCGCCGCCTGCGGATCGCTCCCGCGTACCGCTTTGTGCAGGGCGGAGATGAGGTTGTAATGCCCGTCGCGGTCCTTGTCGTACACTGCAACGCGGCGTTGCAAGAAGCTGCCGAGCGCAGCCGGGTCGAGCGGATCGGCGAGGCCCGCTGCATACAACGTCTCTGCCTGCCCCAGCAGAAAGCGCCCGTCGCCATCGGCTTGCGCGATCAACGCGGTGCGCGCATCGGGGGTGAGGGGGAGGGGGCCTTCGAGCGCTGCCGCCTTCGCCAGCAGATCCGCCAGCGCAGCCTCGTCCAGCCGGTTCAGCACCAGCACCTGCGCCCGGCTCAGCAGCGCGGCGTTGAGGGCAAAGCTCGGGTTCTCGGTCGTCGCGCCGACCAGTGTCACCACCCCGCGCTCGACATAGGGCAGGAAGCCGTCCTGCTGCGCGCGGTTGAAGCGGTGGATTTCGTCCACGAACAACAGCGTCTTGCGCCCCGCACCGGCCATCTTCTCGGCCTCGGCAAAGGCCTTCTTCAAGTCCGCCACGCCTGAGAACACCGCGCTGATCGCGACATAGCGCATCCCCACAGCGTCTGCGAGCAGGCGCGCGATTGAGGTCTTGCCGGTGCCGGGCGGCCCCCACAGGATCATGCTCGATAGCCGCCCTGCCGCGACCATGCGCCCAATCGCGCCTTCGGGGCCGGTCAGATGCTCCTGCCCAACCACCTCCGCCAGCGAGGCCGGGCGCAGCCGGTCGGCCAGCGGCGCATCGGCGGCGGGCGCGCCGGTGGGGGAAGGGGGTGCAGCTTGTCCGAACAGATCAGTCATTCGTCGGGTGTGATAGGCCAGTCATCAAAAAAGGGAACCTCGCACCGGCCGACCCCTTGTCAAGATAGGCCTAAGATATATCTTGGATGTATCGCAAGAAACGCGAGGAGATTGAAATGACCTGGAACAGATATGGCCGCGGCGGCGGTTGGGAAAAGTTCGCCGAAACGATGGCGATGATGGCCATGAACGGCAATATGAACTTCGGCGGCCCGGGCATGAAGGCCCGATGGCGCTGGGATGGCGACGATGGTAGTCCACGCGGCGACGATGGCAGTCCGCGTGGCGACGACGGTAGTCCGCGTGGCGACGACGGTAGTCCACGCGGCGCAGGTCGGCGCGGGCGCATGTTTGGCACCGGTGAGCTGCGCCTCGCGCTGCTGGCGCTGATCGCGGAAAATCCCTCGCACGGATACGAACTCATCAAGGCGATCGAGGAAATGACCGGTGGCAATTACGCCCCGAGCCCCGGTGCGGTCTACCCGACGCTGCAACTGCTCGAAGATGAAGGCGCGATTGAGGAAGCCCAATCTGAAGGCGCGAAGAAGCCCTTTGCCGTCACCCCGCAAGGCGAGACCGAGCTTGAGGAGCGTAAGGTCGAAGTCGCCGAACTGATGCGGAGGCTGGGCCGCCACGGCGAACGCACCACCACCGTCCGCTCGCATGATCTGTTCCGGGCGATGGGCAATCTCGGCTCTGTGCTCAAGAACCGCGCTAAGGCGGGCAAGCTCGATGAGGCGACGATCAACAACATCGTCGATATGATCGACGAAATGGCCAAGCGCATCGAACGGCTCTGACGGAGGCGATTGCAGTAATTGCAAGACAGGCGTATTCCTTCCCCAGCCGGGTCGCACCGGAGGGGAGGGGAAGCCCATGAACGATGCTGTCAAAACGCCGTGGCACCTGTGGGTGATCGGTTTCATCACATTGGCATGGAACGCGTTTGGCGGGTGGGATTACTACGCCACCCAGTCCGGCAATCTCGCTTATCTCGGCAGCGCTGCGGCAAGCATGGGCACGACCGCCGAAGCGATCATCGCATTTTTCCGCGCACTGCCGACATGGTTCCATGCTTTCTGGGCGTTTGGAGTGTGGGGCGCGCTGCTTGGTTCGCTGCTGCTGGTGCTGCGCAGCCGATTCGCGGTGTGGGCCTTTGGTCTGTCACTGCTCGGGCTGGCGGTCACCACCGTCTATCAGCAGACCATCGAGCGACCAGCTTGGGCCGTCAGCCAGACGACCATGATCATGAGCCTTGTGATCTGGTCGATCGCGACCTTTCTGCTGATTTACGCGGTCAGCATGCAGCGCAAGGGCGTGCTGCGTTAGCGCTCAGCGCGCTTCTGCCGCCTGCAACACCCGGCGTTCTTCGATCAGTCGGATATAGGCTTCTGCCACCACGCGATTGATCGCGTCCCAATCATAGGTGCGGCTTTTCGCCTCGCCCGCCGCGCCGTGAGCTGCGCGCAGGGCTGCGTCGGTGCAATTGGGCGCGATCGCTGCGGCAAAGCGGGCGGCGGTTTCTGCGGTTGTTGCCCCCGGCGGGACGAGCCGCCCGGTCTCGCCTTCATCCACCAGACTTGCCGCGCCCGTCGCCCCTGCCGCCACCACCGGAAGACCGCAGGCCATGGCTTCCAGCGTGACATTGCCGAAGGTTTCGGTGATCGATGGGTTGAAGAAAATGTCCCCGCTGGCAAGCGCCTGACCCAAAGCTGCGCCGGTTTTGAAGCCTGCAAAAATCCCGCCGGGAAGCGTCTGTTCAAACCAGCCGCGTGCAGGACCATCGCCGATCACCAGCACCTTGTGCGGCACCTGGGCTTTGCGCAATTGCACGATGGTCTCGGCAAACACGTCGAGCCCCTTTTCCATCACCAGCCGGCCGAGGAAGACCACAGCGACATCATCATCCGCAAGGCCAAGCGAACGCCGCCAGGCAAGGTCGCGCTTCTCGCTCGCGAAGATCGAACGATCGACCCCGCGCGTCCACAGCGAGATGTCGTCGTGCATCCGCATTGCCAGCAATTCATCGATCATGCTTTGCGACGCGGTGACCAGCGCATCGCAGCGATTGTAAAACCGCCGAAGCATCCGGATCAGCAAGGGCTCCAGAAACGCCATGTTGTAATAGCGCGGGTAGGTTTCAAACCGCGTGTGGACTGATGCCAGCACGGGAATGTCATGGTCCTGCGCCCAGCGCAGCGCCGCGTGGCCGGATGGATCGGGCGAAGAGAGATGCACGATATTGGGAGCGAATGCTTCCAGATCACGCCGAACCTTGCGGCCCAATCCAATCGGAACGCGGTATTCGCTGCGCCCAAACGGCATCGCGAATGATGGCGTGCCGACCAGGTCGCCCGTGGGTTCAAAGGCGGGTTCGGCAACAGTTGGCGAATAGACACGCACCTGCGCGCCAAGCGTCAGCAGCGTGCCGACCAGACGGTTGAGCGCCTGATTCGCTCCGTCGCGGGTGTAGTTATAGTTGCCGCTGAACAGGGCAATGCGGAGGTCTGAGGTGTGCATGGAAGCCCGCGTTTAGGCCAGCCGGGCGAATATTGCGAGAGGGAGGTTCACGCCTCCTCAAGCGCGGAGCAATCGGGGGAACTGAATTGCTATCCGGCCCTTTCTTCATTGACTTGTCACCTGCCGCCACTAGAGCGGCCAGCGGGCCACGCGGTCCCAACGCCGCGCGAGCTCTCTGCAAGGAGAGAATACATGACTGAGTATGCACGCGGGCTCGCACACGAGCCGACGCTTAAGCCTGAACGCCCGTTCTTTTCCTCGGGCCCCACGGCGAAATTCCCCGGCTGGTCGCTGGACAAGCTCAAAACCGAATCGCTTGGCCGCTCGCACCGTTCGGCGCTGGGCAAGGCGCGTCTGAAGTACGCGATTGATCTGAGCCGCGAACTGCTCGGCATCCCCGATGATTACCTGATCGGCATCATGCCCGCGTCCGACACCGGCGCGATTGAAGCCGCGATGTGGGCGATGCTCGACCCGGCGCGCCCGGTCACGGTCGCCGCGTGGGAAAGCTTCGGCAATATCTGGATTCAGGACGCGGTGAAGCAGCTCAAGTTGCCCAACCTGCAAGTCCTCACCGCCGATTATGGCGAGATCCCCGATCTCACCACTATCCCGCAGCGCAATGACGTGGTGTTCACCTGGAATGGCACGACCAGCGGCGCGATGATCCCCAACACCGACTGGCTGGAGCCGGGCCGCGAGGGGATTACCATCAACGACGCCACCAGCGCGATCTTCGCGCAGGAAATGGACTGGTCGAAGCTCGATGCCACCACCTATTCGTGGCAGAAGGTGATGGGCAGCGAAGCGCAGCACGGGATGCTGATCCTCAGCCCCAAGGCCGTCGCCCGGATCGAAAGCTACGATCCGCCGTGGCCGATGCCCAAGCTGTTCCGCATGAAGAAGGGCAACAAGCTCAACCTCGGCATCTTTGCGGGCGAGACGATCAACACCCCCTCGATGCTGGCGACCGAAGATTACATCGCGGCGCTCGAATGGGCGAAGAGCATCGGCGGGCGCAAGGCGCTGGTCGATCGCGCCAATGCCAATGCCAAGATCGTCAAGGACTGGATCGAAGCCACTCCGTGGCTGCGCAACATGGCGTCCGATCCCGCGCAGCAGACCAACACCGGCGTCTGCATGGTGTTTCAGGGCGATTGGTACGACAGCCTCTCGGATGACGACAAGGCCGCCGTGCCCAAGACAATCGTCAAGCTGCTCGAAGAACGCAATGTCGGTTACGACTTCAATGGCTACCGCGATGCTCCGCCGTCCTTGCGCATCTGGTGCGGTTCGACCGTCGAGCAGGAGGACGTCAAGCGCCTGCTGCCGTGGATCGAATGGGCCTATGAAAAGGTCAAGAACGGCTGATTGGCTTTGAGAGTGAGCCCCCGCGCAGGCGGGGGCCTCCCTCAGCCATTTCCAACGCTTTCCCGATGGAGGTCCCCGCCTGCGCGGGGACTCGCATATTCTAAGGAATTCCCCATGACCCAGTCCCCCAAGAAACCCCGCGTTCTGATTTCCGACAAGATGGACCCCAACGCCGCGCGCATTTTCGAAGAGCGCGGCTGCGATGTCGATGTCATCACCGGCGAAACCCCCGAACAGCTGATCGCGCGGATCGGCGAGTATGATGGCCTTGCGATCCGTTCCTCGACCAAGGTGACCAAGGCGATCCTTGATGCCGCGACCAATCTGAAGGTGATTGGCCGCGCCGGGATTGGGGTTGATAACGTCGATATCCCCTACGCCTCGTCCAAAGGCGTGGTGGTGATGAACACCCCGTTCGGCAATTCGATCACGACCGCCGAACACGCCATCGCGCTGATGTTCGCGCTCGCGCGGCAGCTGCCCGAAGCCAACGCGCAGACGCAGGCGGGGGAATGGCCCAAGAGCGGGTTTATGGGCGTGGAGCTCACCGCCAAGACGCTCGGCCTGATCGGTGCGGGCAATATCGGCTCGATCGTCGCCAGCCGCGCGCTCGGCCTGCGGATGAAGGTGATCGCCTATGATCCCTTCCTGACCGAAGACCGCGCGGTGGAAATGGGCGTCGAAAAGGTCGACCTCGACACGCTGCTCGCCCGCGCCGATTTCGTATCGCTGCACACCCCGCTGACCGACGAAACCCGCAACATCCTCAGCCGCGAACGGCTTGAAGGGGCGAAGAAGGGCATCCGCATCATCAACTGCGCGCGCGGCGGGCTGATTGACGAGGCGGCGCTGAAGGACTGCCTCGTGAGCGGTCAGGTCGCAGGCGCGGCGCTCGACGTGTTCGAGACCGAACCGCCCGCCAAGGATCACCCGCTGTTCGGCGCGCCCAACTTCATCTGCACCCCGCACTTGGGCGCGAGCACGACTGAAGCGCAGGTCAATGTCGCGCTGCAGGTGGCCGAGCAGCTGGCCGACTACCTCGTCAACGGCGGCGTCACCAACGCGCTCAACGTGCCCTCGCTCTCTGCCGAGGAAGCGCCGAAGCTCAAGCCCTATATGGCGTTGGCCGAAAAGCTCGGCAGCCTTGTGGGCCAGCTTGCCCACGGCAACCTCACCCACATCAGCATCGAGCGTGAAGGCGCGGCGGCTGAACTCAACGGCAAGCCGATCACGGCAGCGGTGCTGGCGGGCTTCATGCGCCGTTATTCGGACACGGTGAACATGGTCAACGCGCCGTTCCTCGCCAAGGAGCGCGGGCTGGATGTGAGCGAGATCCGCCATGATCGTGATGGCGCGTTCAACACGCTGGTGCGGGTGACGGTGGAAACCGCGCAGGGGCCGCGTTCGCTCGCTGGGACGCTGTTCGGCACCGTAGCACCGCGCCTTGTGGAGATTTTCGGCATCGGGATCGAAGCCGAATTGTCGGGCCACATGCTCTACATCGTCAACGACGATAAACCGGGCTTTATCGGCCGCATCGGCACTTTGCTGGGTGCGCGCGGGATCAATATCGGCACCTTCAACCTCGGCCGCCGCGAAGCGGGCGGGGAAGCGGTGCTGCTGCTGAGCCTTGATGAGGCCCTGTCGCCCGAAGTGGTGGCCGAGGCTGAGAAGCTGGAGGGCGTGAAGCTGGTCAAGGCATTGGCGTTTTAAGTACTTCTTTTTCCCGTTCGCCCTGAGCTTGTCGAAGGGCCGCACTTCTTCTAGCGCCGCTGGTGCAAAAGAAGGACAGTGCTTCGACAGGCTCAGCACGAACGGATAAGGGGTGCTTGTTATGTTTCGCAAATCTTCATTGGCCTGCGTCTCACTTTCCGTGTTGTTATTGGGCGCTTGCTCTGAGCCATCTCAGCTTGCTGGTGCAAACAACGATGTGATTCCAGCATCGGCAATCACGACTGAGAGTGAACCTCTCAATCAGAGCTTCTCCGACCTTAGTTGGTCCAAGTGCATTTTTGAGTTGGATAAGATTGAGGCTTTGCGCGGCAGAAACCTTGACGACCTTGATGCTGGATACACAAGCGCTCGCAATCAATTCCTGACGGACTGCATGGCTGCCAATGATGCGGCCCGTGAATTCAAGCATCTCGATGAGATGTCGCGATATCTTGCTGGTAGGGAAAAGAGAAAGCCGAACGAGATGACATTAAACAGCGGGGATCGTTCTTTGCCGGACGAAACGGGCGAGCGGATTAAACGCGTGCAAGAACGTGAGTTGAGCCAAGAGTCCAAATGACCCAACCCAACGATCTCCTTCCCGAAGGCCTCGAAGACCGCCTTCCGCTCGAAGCCGCGCGGATCACCGCCGCGATGCGCGCCTGCCTCGATGTGCTGGACGCGCATGGCTATGACCGGGTGCGCCCGCCGTTGCTCGAGTTCGAAGCGTCGCTCGCGGGCCGCATGGCCGGGGTGGCCGTGGGTGAAGCGCGGGCGATGTTCCGGTTCGTTGATCCTGCGTCCTTGCGCACCCTTGCGCTGCGATCCGACATGACCCCGCAGGTCGGGCGGATTGCCGCGACCAGCCTCTCCGGCGCGGCGCGTCCGCTGCGGCTCGCTTATTGCGGCGACACCGTGGTGATCAAGGCGAGCCAACTCGATCCCGCGCGCGAACGGCTGCAACTGGGCGCGGAGCTGATCGGGGCGGACAGTGTGGCGGCGGCGAGCGAAGCGGTGATGCTGGCGGTTGAGGCGCTGACGGCGGCGGGGCTGACCGGCATCTCGGTCGATTTCACGCTGCCTGATCTGGTCGACACGCTGGCCGGAGTCGATGGTCTTGGGGCCTTCCCGCTCGCCCCCGATCAGATCGCGGCGGTGCGGCGCGAGCTGGATACCAAGGACGCCGGCGGGCTGAAGGCGGCGGGCGGCGCGGCCTATCTGCCGCTGCTCTACGCCACCGGTCCGTTCGCCGAGGCGCTCGCTGCGCTTCGCGATGTGGACGCGGGCGGGGCGCTGAAGTCGCGGCTCGACGGGCTGGAGGCGATTGCCGCCGCCGTGGGTGATGCAGCGCGGATCACGCTCGACCCGACCGAGCGGCACGGGTTCGAGTACCAGACCTGGTTCGGCTTCACGCTCTATGCCGATGGCCTGCGCCGCGCGGCAGGGCGGGGCGGGACCTACCGGATCGCCGGGAGCGACGAGCCCGCGACCGGCTTCACGCTCTATCTCGACCGGCTCGCCGAGGTTGCTCCGCAGCCCGAAGCGGCCAAGCTGGTGTGGCTCCCGCTCGGCCACGACCGCGCGGCGGCGACGCGGCTGCGGGCGGAGGGCTGGCGCACGGTGGCGCAGCTCGCTGAGGGTGAGGAGGCAGGCTTGCTGGGCTGCACGCACCGGTTGGATGGCACCGCACCCATCGCGCTCTAGCCCAACATGCCCTTCAACCACGCGTCCATCACCGGGGTCGCCGGGTAGTCCGGCTCGCCCAACTTGCGGTTGATCTCCATGTGGCCTTGCAGCCCTTCGCCGGGGAAGCTGCCAACTTCCACCGCAGTTCCGGCGCGTCGCAGCGCCTCTGCCAGCGCTGTGTTCTGCGCCACTCCATCCTCGCGCTGCACGTGGAGCAGCAGGAAGGCGGGCGCGTTGGGCGATGCGGCGTGCAATGTTGGCGAGAGCGCCTTCTGCCGCGCCACATCAGTGCCGAATGCGTCGGTGTAGGTGCCGCCCATGAACCGCCCGGCCTGCGCCATCTGCGTCGGCACATCATAGGCCGCGCCGTCATTGGGCATCACCCCGTCAATATCGGCAAAGCTGAGGCCCGCAGCGCGCAGATAGCGCTCATCCGTCCCCACCAGCGCCACCAGATGCGCGCCCGCAGAGTGGCCGGTCAGCACCACCCGGCTGCGATCAATCCCGAGGCTGTCGGCCTTCTCCAGCAGGTAGGCAAGCGAGGCTGCGACATCCGCCGCTTGCTGCTCCACCGTGGCATCGGGCACCAGTCGGTAGTTGATCGAGGCAAAGGCATAGCCCTGCGCGGTCAGATGGCCCGGCAGGCTGCGGCTGCCAGCGGTATCCTTCGACCCGCGCTTCCACCCGCCGCCGTGGACGAACAGCACCAGCGGCGCTTGTTTCGCCCCGCGCGGCACCCACAGGTCGAGCGCCTGCAAGGGATCGCTGCCATAGCTCAGCGTCTGCGGCCGTGCGCCGACGACAGCCGCGCCGCCATCGCGCCGCCCGGCACCTTCACGCCCACCACCCTGCTGCATCCGCTCGCGCAAGGTGGTGCGGCAGGTTTCGGACAATTCCGCCGCCTTTTCGCGCAAGCAGGTGCGCATTTGCGCCCGGTCAGTGCCGCACAATGCCACAATCTCCTCGCGGCATTCGGCGGGAAGGCGCGCCTGCCCACCTTGCTGGGCAAGGATCGGGGTGGCCATCACGGCGGCAGCGGCAAGGGCGGTCAGGGTTTTGGTGGCGGTATTCATGGCAGTGTCCTTGTGAGCAATCATTGCCGACTCAACGCAGCCCCGCGCCAAACCCTTCGCGTTCCCGTTCATTTACCCGGCCGCTTTCCTGATGTTGGTGACAGAGGTTACACTGTCCAGAACACAAAAACCGGCCCCCGCACGGCCCGCCCGTCAGGCCACGCGCGGGGCAGAAAAGGGGACTTGTGGCTTTCATGGGGGCGAGCCTGCCATGGCAGCGGCGGGTAGGAAAGTTCCCGTGCGCCCTTGCGCTTGCCTCGCCCGCCGCAACCGCCTAGGCCCCCGCGCGATCAACCGCCATCAGCACAAGGATACACATGGCCAACGTCACCGTGATCGGCGCCCAGTGGGGCGATGAGGGCAAGGGCAAGATCGTCGACTGGCTCGCCAGCCGCGCGGATGTGGTCGTGCGCTTTCAGGGCGGGCACAATGCCGGCCACACGCTGGTGATCGACGGCAAGACCTACAAGCTCAGCCTGCTCCCCTCGGGCATCGTATCGGGCACGCTGTCGGTGATCGGCAATGGCGTGGTGCTCGATCCCTGGGCGCTGCGCGATGAGGTCGCCAAGGTTGAGGCGCAGGGCGTCAGCATCACCGACGAGAACCTCGCCGTGGCGGATAATTGCCCGCTGATCCTGCCGCTCCACCGCGATCTCGATGGGTTGCGCGAAACGGCGGCGGGCAAGGGCAAGATCGGCACCACCGGTCGCGGCATTGGCCCGGCTTACGAGGACAAGGTCGGCCGCCGCGCGATCCGGGTGTGCGATCTGGCGCATCTCGATACGCTGGAGCCGCAGCTTGACCGGCTTTGTGCGCACCATGATGCGCTGCGGGCAGGCTTCGGCCAGCCCCCGGTTGACCGCGCCGCTCTGCTCGAAGAGCTACGCGAAATCGCGCCCTTCGTGCTCAAGTTCGCGCAGCCGGTGTGGAAGCGGCTGAAGAAGGTCCGGCGCGCGGGCGCCAAGATCCTGTTTGAAGGCGCGCAGGGCGTGCTGCTTGATGTTGATCACGGCACCTATCCCTTCGTCACCAGCTCCAACACGGTGAGCGGCACGGCGGCTTCTGGCTCTGGGCTCGGCCCCAATTCGACCGGCTATGTGCTCGGAATCGTCAAGGCCTATACCACCCGCGTCGGCTCTGGCCCGTTTCCTACGGAACTTGAAGACGACGTCGGCCAGCGGCTGGGTGAACGCGGCCATGAATTTGGCACCGTCACCGGGCGCAAACGCCGGGTCGGCTGGTTCGATGCTGTGCTGGTGCGCCAATCCTGCGCCATCAGCGGCGTGACCGGCATCGCGCTGACCAAGATCGACGTGCTCGACGGGCTCGACCGGGTCAGCATCTGCACCGGCTACCGGCTGCATGGGAAAGTCTATGACTACCTCCCCAGCCACGCCGCCGATCAGGCCGCGTGCGAGCCGATCTACGAAGACATGCCCGGCTGGCACGAAAGCACCGCAGGCGCGCGCTCCTATGCCGACCTTCCGGCCAACGCGATCAAGTATATCCAGCGCATTCAGGAACTGATCGAATGCCCGGTGGCGCTGGTCTCGACCTCGCCGGAACGCGACGACACGATCCTGATGCGCGATCCATTTGTGGATTGAGTAAGGAAGGGGTTTCACGCAGAGGCGCAGAGGAAGCAGAGGCGCAGAGGGGTTTCTCTGCGCCGCAGGCAGCTTCAGCATGAGCGACCTCGCCGCAATTCGCGCCATTTGCATGGAAGTGCGGCTTCGCCGCTGGCGCAATCTCTCCGCGCCTCTGCTTCCTCTGCGTCTCTGCGTGAAACCTTTTTAGCTCAACGGCAGTTGATTGCATCCGCCGCCGGGAGTTAGAATGACGCGGATGAAGCGCCTCGCCCTCTTGCCGCTGCTGACGCTCGCCGCTTGCGCGAATCCCCCGCCCAAGGTGGCCGAGGAGCCTTCATCGCAACCGGCGCTGGAACGCGAAGCCGCGCGGATCGTGCCGCAGCGCAGCTTCTCCCATGTCGATTACCTGCTGGTCGACAAGTCCGAACGGTTGATGGTCGGCTATGCGGGCGGGCAGCCGGTCAAGGTCTGGCGCGGCTTGCAATTCGGCGACCAACCGCAAGGGCACAAGCAGTTCGAAGGTGACGAGCGCACGCCCGAAGGCCGCTATGTGATCGAAGGCCGCAACCCCGGCAGCGCCTATCATCTGAGCCTGAAAGTCTCCTACCCCGCACCCGAAGACCGCGCCTTTGCCCGCCAATATGGACGATCGCCCGGCGGCGACATTTTCCTCCACGGCCAGCCCAACGCTTTGCCCTTTGGCCGGATGCCGGGCGATTGGACCGACGGCTGCATCGCCTTTTCCAACGCGGAAATCGAGGAACTGTGGCGGATTGTGCCCGATGGCACGGTGATCGAGATTCGGCCGTAGGAAGAGCCCCCTCCCTTGAGGGAGGGGGTTGGGGGCGGGTGTCCGACGCCCGCTAAGTCGCGCTGTTGCATCACTGTCGAGCCCCCATCCCCGACCCTTCCCCTGGGGGAAGGGAGCAGCGACTCTACGCAACTATACTTGACTTGATCCGCTTTTGTTCTATTCTCGTTCCAACATTGTTGGAGTCGAGTCGATGCTGACCAATGCTGCCAAGCAAGCTGATTTCTCCTATGACACGGGCCATGACGCGGCTGGCTTGCCCGCGCGTGCGGCGATCTTTGGGGCGGATGCAGGTTTGCGCGCGCAGATCGCGGCGGACCTTGGCGGGGCGGGGTTTTGCAGCATTGATGGCGGCTCGCTCGCCGCGCTGCTCGATGGGCCGATCACGCTGCTGGGCGATGTGGTGGTGGTCGATTGTCCGGTCACCGGATCGCGCGGGCTGGACGGCGTGACGCTGACGGGGTTGGCGCGGCTCGATATGCGGGTGGCACGGTCTGGGGCGAAGCTGATTGTGGCGACCAATCTGGCCGGGTTGGATGATGTCTTCGCGGTGCTCGATCAGTCGAACCCGCAGATTTTGGTGTCCCCCAGCCGCGCCGAACGCGTGATTGCGGTGGGCCGGGTGATGGGCGAAGTGGGCGCGGCGCGTCTGCGCGAGATGGGGGAGGACGATCGCGTCGCCTTGCTGCGGCTGTCGCAACAGGTCGAAGCGATTGCCCGTTCGCTTGACCGGATGACCAACGCAGCAACGGGGCCCGCCGCTACGGTGGGAGAGTTCCGGCGCGATTTTCGTGGGCCGGAACTAGTCAGCGGATTTGGCACCGTGCAGGCGCAGCTCGCCTTGCCCGATCCTGCAATGGTGCGCCAGATCATCGCCAACCGTCAGGCGCGTGCGCGGTTCTTCGATCCAGAACTGTTTGGCGATCCGGCGTGGGACATGCTGCTCGATCTCACCGCCGCGCATGGCGAAGGCGCGCAGGTCTCGGTCACGTCGCTGTGCATCGCGGCTGGTGTGCCCGCAACCACGGCGCTGCGGTGGTTGACCCAGATGGTGGAAAGCGGGATCTTCGTCCGGGTGCCCGATCCGGTTGACAGGCGGCGCGCCTTTATCGCGCTGAGTGACAAGGCGCTTGGCGCGATGGCCGGTTATTTCGCCAGCCTGCGCAGTCCGGTGGAACTGGCGGCCTAATCAAGGTTCGGGGTCACCGGTTGCCAGCGCAGAATCAGGGTGAGGCCGGGTGCGGATGCACCGCCCAATTCTGGCGCATCTGCCGACTTCCAGAGCAGCCGCGCGGCATCGGCGCGGGCTCTTGCCAGGATCGCGGGTGGCACATCGCCATCCAGCAGCAGCACGTCCGCCTCGCCCAGCAATCGGGCTTGGCGCAAGGTGAGGTCTTCGGGATCGGCGCTGGTCAGCGTCAGGTCGAACACAGCGCCCGGCTGCGAGGTTGCAGCCCCGGCGAGCCACGCCTCAACGCCATGAAAAGACGCCGGATTAAACGGATCAAGCGCCCCACCCTCGTGCAGTGCCGCATCCACCGCGCGCCGCCGGTCGGCCCCATCGGGGAACCGTAACCGCAAGGCCGGCCGTGCCGCCTCCAGCGCCCTTGCAAGCGCGCCGAGCGTTGCGGGCAGCACCCGCTCCAACCGCAGCCGCACATGCTTGGCCAGCCCGGCAGACGCTCCGCCGGTGCCGATGGCGATCAGCAGTGGATCACGGTCAAGGATCGAAGGCGTTGTAAAATCGCATAATTCCGGCCGGTCGACGACATTGACCAGCATCCCGGCACAGCGCGCATTGATCGCTGCGACCTCGCACGCGCGCGCATCATCGTAGGCGATGAAGGCAAGCCGCACCCCTTCATCCACCGCACGGGCGAGATCATCCACGATCACCCCGCCAGCGCGTTCGACCAAGCGCCGCTTGGGCTCCGCCGACGGGCCATCGCCCAGCACCAACACCTGTTGCCTTTCAATCTGATGGAACAGCGGCAGGCTGGCGATCGTACTCACAGGCGGCTCAGGCGAGCCATTCGGGCACGCGCTCGGCATCCATAATCGCGCCCGCTTCGATCCGGTCCGCCACCACGGCGAACTTGTCGCCATCGACCAGCACTTCGGCCACAAAGCCGCGCGAATTGTAGGACGACGCCATGGTTGCGCCATATGCGCCCGCGGTGCGGAACACGGCCAATTCGCCCGCTTCCAACTTGTCGCATTCGCGGCCCATCGCGAAAGTGTCGCCCGTTTCGCAGATCGGTCCGACGATATTCGCTGTCATCCGCGCACCCGTTGGCTCCACCGCCTCGAAGTGATGGTACGCCCCGTAAAGCGCCGGGCGGGCGAGATCATTCATCGCGGCATCGACGATCACGAACGGATCCTTGATCCCGCGCTTCACCCGCACCACGCGCGTCAGCAGCACACCCGCATTGCCTGCGATCACCCGGCCGGGTTCGAAGATCAGCTTCACGCCCCAGTCCTTGGTAACCCGCGCCACCATCGCGCCATATTCGGCCGGAGCGGGGAGCACTTCGCCCACGCGGTAGGGCACGCCCAGCCCGCCGCCCAGATCAACATGGGTGATCAAATGGCCCGCACTGCGCAGCGTCGCCACCAAGGTGCCGAGCTTTTCAAACGCCGTTTCCAGCGGTTCCAGATCAGCCAGCTGGCTGCCGATATGCACCGCCACGCCGCGCAGGTTCACCCCCGGCAGGCCTGCCAGCTTGCCGAAAATCTGCCCCGCTTCGCTGATCGGCACGCCGAATTTGTTGTCGGCCTTGCCGGTCGAAATCTTGTCATGTGTGCCCGCATCAACATCGGGGTTGATCCGCAGCGTGCATTGCGCGGTCATGCCCTTGGCTGCGGCGAGCGCGGCGAGTTCTTCGCCCTCTTCCTCGCTCTCGATATTGAATTGCCCGATCCCCGCGTCGAGCGCCGCGTTCATTTCGGCGGTGGTTTTGCCGACGCCGGAGAACACGATCATCTCCGGCGCGATTCCGGCGGCAAGGGCGCGGCGCATCTCGCCGACCGAGACGACATCGGCGCCCATGCCCTGCTTGCCGAGCACCTTCAGCACCGCGAGGTTGGGATTGGATTTGACGGCAAAGGCAATCAGCTTGTCCGGCACCGCGTCCAGCGCCTCGCGGAACACCCGCGCGTGCCGTTCCAGCGTGGCGCGCGAATAGACATAGACCGGCGTGCCCACCGCCTCGGCGATGGTCGGCAGCGGCACGTCTTCGGCGTGCATGACGCCGTGTCTCAGTCCAAAATGATCCATCAGTCTCGCTTCTTAATCGGGCGGCAAATCGAAGGGATCGTCCTGGCGTTCCTCCGATCGGCGGCGCAGTTCCACGCTGCGTTCCGGCGCGGCGAGCGCTTCGCGGCGGAGCAATTCTTCAGCCGAAGGTTTGGACTGCGCCCCGTAAGGCGCAGCCGGCAGCGCCGCGCCATTGGGCGGAGTCAACGGCGCGCGGGCTCCGCATCCGGCGAGCAGGGCGGCACAGCCAAAGGCAATCGCGATTCGCATCATTCCTCCATCCCCAATACGCCAGCGGCGCGAGCTACCTGCAAACGGACCTGATCGGGCGCGGTTCCGCCATAGGACGCGCGCGCTGCGACCGATGCATCGACCGAGAGCGCAGCATAGACGCTTTCATCAATCCGCGCATCAATCGCCTGAAGATCGGCGAGCGGCAGGGCATCGAGCGCAATCCCGCGGCTTTCCGCCAGCTTTACCGCAGCGCCGGTAATATGGTGCGCCTCGCGGAACGAAATGCCGCGCACGCGCACCATCCAGTCGGCCAGATCGGTCGCGGTGGCATAGCCGAGTTCGGCGGCTGCCCGCATCCGCGCGGTGTTGAAGGTGCTTTCCGCGATCATCCCGGTCATCGCGGCAATGCTGAGCCCCATCAGCCCGGCGGCTTCGAACACCGGGGGCTTATCATCCTGCATATCCTTGGAATAGGCGAGCGGCAGGCCCTTCATGGTGATCATCAGGCTGGTCAGCGCGCCGATCACCCGCCCGCTATGGCCGCGCACCAGTTCTGCCGCATCCGGGTTCTTCTTCTGCGGCATGATCGATGAGCCGGTCGAAAGGCTGTCAGGCAAGCGGATGAAGCCGAACGGCTGGCTGGCCCACAGGATCAACTCTTCGGCCAGCCGCGACAGGTGCAGCGCAGTGGACGAGCAGCACCACAGGAAATCGAGCGCAAAATCGCGATCGGACACAGCGTCGAGCGAATTGGCGGTCGGCCGATCGAAGCCGAGCGCCTGCGCGGTCGCATCACGATCAATCGGAAAGCCGGTGCCTGCCAGCGCAGCGCTGCCGAGTGGGCATTCGTTCATCCGCACCTTCGCATCGGCAATCCGCGCGCGATCGCGGCGGAACATTTCGTAATAGGCCAGCAGGTGGTGGCCTAGCGTGACAGGCTGCGCGGTTTGCAAGTGCGTGAAGCCGGGCATGATGCTGTCGGCATGCTCGCCCGCGCAGGTCACAAGCGCCCGTTGCAGCGCGGCGAGGCCAGCGTCCAGCTCGGCAAAGGCGTCGCGGACCCACAGGCGGAAATCGGTCGCCACCTGATCATTGCGGCTGCGCGCGGTGTGGAGGCGACCGGCGACCGGGCCGATCAGCTCGGCGAGCCGGGCTTCGGTGGTCATGTGGATGTCTTCGCGGTCCCAGTCCTCGGGCACGCCATTCTCGGCATATTCGGCGGCGACTGCATCCAGCCCCGCGCTGATCGTGGCGGCATCTTCAGCCGCAACGATGCCAGCCGCGCCCAGCATCGCCACATGCGCCTTGCTCGCCGTGATGTCCTGCTTCCACAGCGCCTTGTCGAACGGGATCGAGGCGTTGATTTCGCGCATGATCGCGCTAGGGCCAGCGGCGAAGCGTCCGCCCCACATCGCGTTGGCTGCCTTTTTGTCGGAGCCTGTCATGTCCCGCTTGTCGTTCATTCTCGGCGTTTCGTTCCTGCTGCTGGCGGGATGCGATAGGGCGGGTGAGGCCCCAGCGCAACCGGGCGCGGCGGCGGAAAGCGCGAAGGCTGCGGCTGGCGTGGTGGAGCGCAAATTTGCCGGAACCCCGCTGCCGCCCATGCAATTCAGCAATGCAGCAGGAGAGACGCTTGATCTCGCCGCGCAGGATGGGCCGGTGCTGATCAACCTGTGGGCGACATGGTGCGCGCCGTGCGTGAAGGAAATGCCGCAGCTTGATGCCTTGGCCGCCGCGTTGGATGGTGAGGTGCGGGTGATCACGGTCAGCCAGGATATTCGCGGGGCTGAGGTGGTGGGGCCGTTCTTTGCGCAGAAGGGTTTCCAGCGGCTTGAACCGTGGCTTGATCCTGAAACGGGGCTTTCTGCCCAGTTCACGCCTGAGGGAGCGTTGCCGCTGACGATCCTGTTCGATGCAAAAGGCAAGGAAGTGCTGCGCGTGACGGGCGGTTATGAGTGGGACTCGCCCGAGGCAATTGCGCTGATCCGCGACGCGCTCAAACCCGCATAATCGGGCGGCGTCAGGCCCAGCGGGGCGAGCGGGAAGCCGAACAATCCGCTCATCAACTGCGCCTGCACCCCGGCGGCGGGCCAGCGGCGTGAGAGCGGGGCGAGCAGCCGATCGCGCAGCATCGGCAAGAAGCGCGAATCCGATTGGTACAGCGGTGTGAACAGCTTGGTCACCCACTGGTACAGCCACACATGATCGCGCCGCCAACTGGCCGCTAGCCGCAATTTTTCATCGAGCGTGCGCCCTTCGGCCAGCCCTTGGGCAAGGCTCCACGCATCCAGCAGCGCCATGTTCGCGCCTTGGCCCAGCTGGGGGCTGGCGGAATGCCACGCATCGCCGATGGCAATCATCCGCTCACCCACGGGGCAGGGGTGGGTGCGGTGCGCATAGCGGGCAAAGGTGAGCTGGTCGCGCTGCGTGATCCGGGCGAGCAATCCGGCCAGATCGGGCCACAGGCGCAGCACTTCGGCTTTCCAGTCATCGAGCGGGGTGGCGGTCCATGCGGGGTAATCATCGGCTTTGAGCGACCAGAAAAAGGCGACCTCTGGCGTGCCAAGATCGGGCCGGGTGCCGATCGGCAGCACGCCCGCCATCTGCGCGGCGCGGCGGTATCGCTGTTCGAGCAGATTGCCCGCGAAAGGATCGTCCGGCAGTGTCGGCAGGCTCGCCCACAATGCGCCGAAGGGCAGCACGCCCTTGGGCGCGGGATCGAACAGGGTGCGCCAGCCGCTGGCATCCACTACCAGATCAAACGGGGCGCTGGGATCGCGCGTAGCGAAAATCAGGCGGCGGCCCGCTCCATCGCAGGTGCTGCCGGTAACGGCGTGATCGGGGTGAATGGTGATCCCATCCTGCCGCTCCGCCGCTGCCAGCAGCACCGCAAACAGGCTGGCCCGGTGAATCCCGAGGCCATAGGCCCCCGCCAGCCCAAGCGCGGCATAGGGCGCATCGAGCACGGTCTTGCCGTGTTCCTCGATCCCTTGCAGCGCATCAATCCGCGCGCCGCGCTGCACCACCTCTTGCGCAAGACCAAGCTGCGCCAGCACCGCAAGCCCTGTCGGCTGGATCATGAGCCCCGATCCGACCGGGCCGGGGGCGATGAACTGGTCAAAAATGGCGATCCGGTGGCCCTGGCGTGCCAGCAGCAGCGCCGCCGCAAGCCCAGCCGGGCCGCAGCCGATGATCGCAATTGTCAGCGGAGCCATCGATTATCCTTGGTGCGGTGTCATGGGATCGGGCGAACAGTCTCGGATTACAGCGTTGCGGTCTGCCCGCCATCAACCTTGATCGCACATCCGGTGACGAAGCTGGCGCGCGGGGAGGCGAGGAAGGCGGCCATGTCGCCGAATTCCTCGGGCCGCCCAAGCCGCCCCGCCGGGATCGCCGCCTTGGCGCGGGCTCCGACTTGCTCCGCCGTCATCCCGCTGCCCTGCGCCATCGCGCTGTGGAGGCTGGTCAGCCGGTCGGTGGCGATCTGGCCGGGCAGGATCAGGTTGACCGTCACGCCGTCGGAGGCAACCTCAGCCGCCAGCGTCTTGCACCATGATGCCAGCATGGCGCGCACCGCATTCGACAGCACCAACCCGGGGATCGGCGTGATCAGGCTGGTCGAGGCGACCGCGAGAATCCGCCCAAAGCCGCGCGCGCGCATGTCGGGCAGAAACGCTTGCGCCAGCGTTAGCTGGGCGTTGAACATGCGGCCAAACACAGCGGCGAAATCAGCCGGAGTGGTGGTCGCCGCCGCGCCGGTGGGCGGGCCGCCAGAATTGAGCACAAGGATATCGGGCGAAAGGCCCAGCTCGCGCACCGCAGCGATGATCGCGTCGGGCGCAGCGGGATCGTCGAGGTCAGCGATGATGTGATCCGCGCCCGCAACATCGCTGGCCGAGCGCGCTACGGTGATCACCAGCGCGCCTTCATCGCCAAGGCTTACAGCGATCGCACGGCCCAAGCCCTTGCTGGCGCCCAGCACCAGCGCGGTTTTTCCATCAAGCTGAAGATCCATCGTGTCGCTCTCCTTTGATTGATCCCGTCATGCCCGCATCGCCGACAGCACGCGCGTGATCCATTGGGGCGGTTCGCGCTCCTCTGCAACCGCGCGGTCGCCAGCTAGCCAAATCGACAATGTGACTGCCGGTGTCGTTCCCGTAGCGCCGATGGCTCATCCGGAGCAAAACGATCATGAACATCCAAAACCGCAGGGTTTCCATCAAGCGGCGTCCCGAAGGCATGCCCGTCATCGAAGACTTCGGGATCGAAAGCGTTGCGATTGGTGATGTGGCCCCCGGATGTGTTGTCGCAAGAGCCGACACGCTGTCGATTGATGCGTGGATCCGGACGACCCTGAGCGATGCAGGCATGCACGAGACAGCCGATCTCGGGGCGACCATTCCGGCGCTGGGGGTTGGCCAGATTATCGAATCGAGCAGCGCCGATCTTGCGGTCGGCGATTGGGTCTATGGGATGCTGTCAGCGCAAACCCATGCGCTGGTGCCCGCATCCAGCCTGCGCAAGCTCGACGTGCAGGCGGGCATGTCGCCGAGTGATTTTGCGGGCCCACTTAACGTCACTGGCGGCCTCACGGCATGGGTCGGACTGATCCGCGTGGCCGAGGTTAAGGCCGGTGATGTGGTGGTCGTGTCCGGCGCGGCGGGGGCGGTTGGGTCCGTGGTGGTGCAACTGGCCAAGGCGCGGGGTGCGCGTGTGATCGGAATTGCTGGTGGGCCGGAAAAGTGTCGCTATTTGATCGAAACGCTCGGAGCCGACATCGCGGTTGATTACAAGAACAGCGATCTAGCCCAGCAATTGGCCAAAGGGGCGCCTGATGGCGTTGATGTTTTCTTTGACAATGTCGGCGGAGAAACGCTGGATATCGTGCTCGACAATCTCGCTCCGGCTGGCGCGCGGATCGCCATTTGCGGGGCAATTTCACAATATCAGAACCTGGACGACGTCCGCGGTCCAAAGCTGTACCTGCGCCTGGCCGAACGCAATGCGATGATGAAGGGTTTTGTCGTCAGCCACTACGAGGCCGATTATCCGGCCGCGATGGCCGAGATTGCAGCGCTGATGCGCGCTGGAAAGCTGACCTTGCCAGAGCATGTCGTCACCGGGATTGATCGATTCCCAGAGGCCCTGCTGATGTTGTTCGATGGCGGACATCTGGGCAATCTGGTCGTCAGACCTTGATGCTGCCTGGTGGGCGGTAACGGGCTCGAACCGCTGACCCTCTCGGTGTAAACGAGATGCTCTACCAACTGAGCTAACCGCCCCACGGCGTGGTGCGCGCCGTTTAGCTGTGTTGGCGCGGCGGTCAAGCTGCTACAGCAGATGCAGTTCACCGAGGCACGCGCGATGACAATCACCACGCAGCTGAATGACGGCACTCCGGTGTGCATCCGCCGGGTGCGCAAGGATGACGAGCAGCGCCTGAAGGACGGAATCGCGCGCCTCTCGCCGCAGTCGCGCTATCTGCGGTTCTTTTCCGGCATGCGGGAAGCCCCGCCGCAGGTGATCAAGGCGCTGGTGTCAGTCGACGGCCATGATCACATCGCCTGGGGTGCGCTGCGCTCTGATCTCCCTGAGACGCCCGCGCTCGGCGTGGTTCATGCCTTCCGTGAAGCGGATAATGCGGCAGTGGCGGAATTCTCGGTCGCGGTGGTGGATGAATATCACGGGCGGGGTCTTGCACGGCTGCTCTGCGCGGTGCTGTTGCTCGATTGCCAGCGCGAGGGTTTGGAGCACCTGTCGGTCAATATCCTGCCCGAAAACCGCCCGGCGCTGACGCTGGCCCGCTCGCTTGGCGCTGAAGGGACGGGGCAGGGCGGCGGGGTGTCGCAGATGGATATCACTATCACCGATGCGCTTACCGCGCTGCGGGCTGAGGCCGATGTTCCGGGATTGGCGGCGGTTTTCGCGCAGTTCGATGCTTCCGCTGCGGCCTGACAGGCTCTAGGGGCGGGCGCATGACAGCACCCCGCATCCTCGTTCTTGGCACCGGCGGCACCATCGCAGGCGCAGGGGCAAGCGCAACCGGTGCAGCCTACCGGCCCGGCGGGCTGGCGCTCGACGCGATGCTGGGCAACCTCGCCGCGCTGGGGCTGGCGGCGGAACTGGTGCCGCAGGAAGTGGCACGGATCGGCTCGCAGGATATGGGCTGGCCGCAGTGGCAAGCGCTCCACGCGGCCTGCACCGCGGCGCTGGCTGATCCCGCCATCGACGGCGTGATCATCACCCACGGCACTGATACGGCGGAGGAAACCGCCTTCCTGCTCGATCTCACGCTGCCCACCCACAAGCCCATCGTGCTGGTCGGCGCGATGCGCGCGGCGGACGCGGTGGGGGCGGACGGAATGCGCAACTTTGCCAATGCAGTAAAGGTAGCGAGCGACGGGCGCGCGAGCTGGCGCGGGGTGATGCTGGTGATGGGCGATGCGGTGCTGGCGGCGCGCGATGCCCGCAAGGCGGCAACCTCGGCGATTGACGCGTTCCGCAGCTTCCCACGCGGACCGCTCGCGCGGGTGACGCCTGCGGGCATCGATTGGTTCGGCCCTCCGCACCATTTGGGCGGCACGGCGCGCTATCCCTTTCCCGATACGCTGCCGCGCGTCGCGATCCTCACCGCAGGGGCGGGGATGGATGAGCAGCCGGTCACAGCCCTGCTCGGGATAGGTTGCAAGGGCATGGTGCTGGCGGGCATGGGGCAGGGCAATGCCCCCGCCTGCGTCATCGCCGCGCTGGCAGAGGCGGCAGCGGCAGGTGTCCCGGTGGTGCGCTCCACCCGCGTCGATGAAGGCATCGTTGATCGCAATATTGAGGTGGATGACGATGCGATGGGCTTCGTCGCCGCCCGCGCGCTCGGCCCGGCCAAGGCGCGGGTACTGCTGATGGTGCTGATCGCGAACGGGATCACCAAACCAGCAGCGGTGCAGGCGGCGTTCGACGGGGGATAAGCCTCACACGCGGCGCGAAGGCGCATCAATTTCCTTTGTCATATTGTCTTTAATCCGTCATGGCTGTGAGACTGGCGGACCTAGGTGCGCGTCTGAAGATTTAGTATAATATTCAATGACATATTTATCAAAAGACGTTCCTCCCATGGATATTGAAGCATCGGTCGTCAAAACCCGCGTCAAATTGCCCTTCGATGTCTCGCGCCACAATTTTAGATTTGTGGCCCCACTGCCTGAATTGGTTCTGGCGGTTGCCTTCCTGTTGATCGCCCTGATCTTAGCGAACCTGTTTGATTTTGAATTCGCCGTCCCTTCTGGCGGCGCGCTTGAATTCACCGGGATGAGCTATGCCGTACCGCTTTCGCTCATATTTGTGCTGGGCCTGTTTCTGATCGTGATGAAGCAAACCAAGCGATTGCTTTATTATGTCACGGTTGGATTGGCATACGGGGCGATATTGATCACCCATTTCAACATCAAAATGTGGATGAGCCTGATCAACCCAGCCCTATGGGATGATTTCTATTGGCAGACTGATCAGATGGTGCGCCCGCTGGTGGATGCCGCGTTTGGCGTGCACAATCTGGTCGAAACAGTGCTGCCTGCGGGCGAGCATCTCTACCTGTTTGCCTTTCTGGCGATGTTCGCGGGCAGCATCATCGTCCATTCGATGCAGTGCTTCATCGTGTTTCGCAAAGTCATCTTCACCGCGATGCTGGTGCATGTGCTCGGCGCGCTCAGCTATCTTGTGATGCCCGCGGTTGGGCCATTTCTTTACGAACAGGGCGTCAACACGCTCGAAACCGCGCGTCAGGTGCATATGTACAATGGCTATCAGGCCTTGATCGCTGGCGGACGGCCATGGATCGCAAGTGAGGGCGATCAGTTCATGTTCGCTGCGGTGGCCGCCATGCCTTCGCTGCATGTCGCATCGTCGGCCGTGTTCGTCTATTATGCCTGGCACCACACGCGCTGGCTTGGGGTGCTGTACCTGCCCCTGTTCATCTTCATCATCTTCGAAGCCGTGGCGACGCGCTGGCACTATTGGATCGATGTCGTCGCAGGGCTGGCGCTGACGGGGCTGGCGATCGCGATCACGGCGGTGATCTTCCGGCCGATCGAGGCGTTTTACGCGGCGCGTCGCCCGCAATCGTGACGGGACGCAGTTTGGTCCCGTCACGCCGTCATTGCCAAGCGGCGAAGCCCATCACCCCCAAGGCGTGACCAGATATTTCTCGCCGGTCTTCATCTGGCGATAGTCGGTGATCGCGGGCTTCTCCAGCATCCCTTCCAGCGTCACCTTGGCCTTGTAATGGCTGGCGAAGGTGGTGGTGAGTTCCGCCTGCACCCGCCCGCGCATCCGCACCACGGTTTCCATGCCCGCGCGCTGCAAGAACGGGGTCAGCAGCCAGCCCGCGATGCTCCATTGCAGGCCATACGAGGGCGTCAGGATCGTCGGCGCGAGGTCGAGCCGTCCGTAGATATACATCTTTTTCTGCTGGTTCGATCCATAGCGCGAGAACTCGCCCATCTGGCTGGCCGCAACCTGTTCCATTGCCTTCAGCACGCCGTCAGACGCCTGCCCGCCGCCGATCGGATCAAAGCCGAGATAGGCGCCCGTCTCGGCAATCGCGGCGCGCAGATCGGCCATATAGGTGAGGGCCGAGCTATCGACCACATAGGTCGCGCCCTGCGCCTTGAGCATGGCGACATGCTCGGGCTTGCGGACGATGTTGACGAGCTTCATCCCGTCTTCAACGCAAATGCGGTTGAGCATCTGGCCGAGATTCGAGGCGGCAGCCAGGTGGATGATGGCCGAGTGGCCTTCCATTTTGGCGGTCTCGACAAAGCCCAGCGCGGTCATCGGATTGACGAAGCTCGACGCGCCGGTTTCCGACGAATGATCGCCCAGCGGAATGCACATCATCGCCTCGGCAATGGCATATTGGCTGAAGGCATTGCCGGGGACGCAAGCGACGCGCTGGCCCATCAGCGCCTTGGCCATGTCGCTGTCACCCGTGGCGATCACCGTGCCCGCGCCCTCGTTGCCCGCAGGCAGGCGCTGGCCGTGGCGGCCCTTGTTGCCCGTCAGAAACGGCTCGGGCATGGTCGCGACAACCTTGCCGGGGGTGTATTCGGCAGTCTCGAAGTCGGCCGCGCTGGTGAGGATCGCGAGGTCCGAGGGATTGATCGGCGCGGCCTCCATCTTGACCAGCACCTGATTGCCGGTGGGCGCGGGGAAGGTGCTGTCCGCGACCTCCAGCGTCAGCTTGCCGCCGGCGGTGAGGGTGGTGAAGAGCTGCTTGCCTGTGGTGGTCATTGGGGTGGTTCCTTTGGTTGTGTATCGGGAAACTTGCTGCGCGGCGTGAGTTCAATCACCGCCACCATGCTGGCCCAGACGATCAGCGTCGGCTGAAGGTAGGGGATCGGGTTGATATTGAGCTGATCGGTCAGGATTTTGGGCAAGGCGAGAATGAGCAACGCTGCGCTCAGACCGTAGAACAGGGTGTATTCGGTCGAGCCGAGGTAGAGGATCAGGATCACCGCGAGTGCGCTGACGAACAGCACGATCATGAAATCCAATGGGGGTAGCCCCTCAGCGCCGGCCAGTACAAAACCCAGCACCGCGCCGAACACGATGTTCATACCGTTGATATTGGCGCGATATTCACTTTCGGTGATGCGAAAAGTCGCGGGGAGCTTATACCAGTTTGCCATCACTATTCTCCGCCACTGTCAGGATAGGTCGCAGCCACAAAGTAGAGCCCGTGTGCGGGCGCGTTAAGCCCTAAAGCGGCGCGGTCGCGCGCGGCGAGGGCTGCGGCGAGGCGGGCCGCGTCCCACGTGCCGGTGCCGACCAGCTTGAGGCACCCGACCATGCTGCGCACCTGATGATGCAGGAACGAGCGCGCGGCGGCGTGGATGTGCACTTCCTCGCCGACCCGTTCTACGCTGAGCAGATCGAGCGTCTTGACCGGATCGGGCGCCTGACAATGGACGGATCGGAAGGTGGTGAAATCATGCCGACCGACCAGCACCTGCGCGGCGCGGTGCATCGCGTCTGCATCGAGCGGGGTCGCCACCTGCCACGCCCGGTCGCGCTGCAACGCGAGCGGTGCGCGGCGGTTGACGATGCGGTAGAGATACCGCCGCCCGGTGCAGGAAAACCGCGCGTGCCAATCTTCCGGCACCACTTCGCAGGCGGTCACCGCGATGGGATCGGGCCGCAGGTGCGCGTTCAAGGCCTCCATCAGCCGGAACGGGGCGATGTCCTTGGTGAGATCAACGTGGGAGCGCATCCCCAGGGCATGCACACCTGCATCAGTGCGCCCCGCGCTGTGGAGCGTCGCGTCTTCGCCGGTGATCCGGTGCAGCGCATCCTCGATGCTCTGCTGCACGCTCGGCCCGTTGGTCTGGCGTTGCAGACCGTGAAATGGCGTGCCGTCGAATTCAAGGGTGAGGGCGAAGCGGGTCATGCCCAGCCTCTAGCCGTTCGTGTCGAGCGAAGTCGAGACACCTGCGCAAGGGCCTCTCGACTTCGCTCGAGGCGAACGGATCATGACAGCATCGTCCCCGCAGCCACCGTCCGCCCGCGCAGGAAGTCCTCGCGGCCGAGCACCGGCTTGCCCGCGCGCTGGAGTAGCAGCGGCCGGATCGCGCCCACACCGCAGGCGATGGTGAAATCCGCGCCCTGCACTTCGCCAGGAGCGCCCGTGCCGTCCGCCACTTCGGCGAGCAGCAGCTTCACACGCTCGCCTTCAAGCTCGAACCATGCGCCCGGAAAGGGGGCGAGGCCGCGCACCTTCCGCTCGATCGCATCGGCGGACTCTTCCCAATCGATCTTCGCTTCGGCCTTGTCTATCTTCGGCGCGTAGATCGCCGCTTCATCGTCCTGCACCTCTGGCACGACGGCTGAGAGATCGTCCAGCACCGCCACCATCGCCGCAGCGCCCACCGCGCCAAGCTCCTCGAACAATTCGCCCGTTGTCTTGCGCCCCACCGGCACCGCGACCTTGTGCAGCATCGGCCCGGTATCGAGCCCAGCTTCCATCTGCATGATGGTGACGCCCGTTTTCGCATCGCCCGCCATCACCGCGCGGTGGATCGGCGCGGCCCCGCGCCAGCGCGGCAGAAGGCTGGCGTGGATGTTGAGGCAGCCATGCGCGGGCGCATCGAGCACCGGCTGCGGCAGAATCAACCCATAGGCTGCCACCACCGCGACATCCGCGCCCAAAGCCGCAAACTCCGCCTGCTCGGCCTCGCCCCGCAACGATTTGGGCGAGCGAACCGGCACCTCCAAAGCCTCCGCCGCAATCTGCACGGGCGAGGCGCGCAGTTGCTTGCCCCGGCCCGCCGGGCGCGGCGGCTGGGTGTAGACGCACGCGATCTCATGCCCCGCCGCGTGCAAGGCTTGCAGCGCCGGAACCGCGAAATCGGGCGTTCCCATGAAAATTACCCGCACTTCACCACATCCGTTCGCCCAGAGCCTGCCTGCCCCGGCGAAAGCCGGGGTCGAAGGGTCGTCCTTACTTTTAGCGACGGAAAAAGGAAGACAAGGCTTCGACAAGCTCAGCCCGAACGGAGTAGAGGTGCCTGATGGCCTCACAGGAAATCGAAGCTCTGAGTTCCGCGCTGGCCCGCCTTCCGGGCCTCGGCCCACGTTCGGCGCGCCGGGCAGTGCTGTGGCTGGTCAAGCACCGTGAGAACGCGCTGCCCGCATTGCTCGAAGCGCTGGCAGGCGTGGCGGAGACGCTGGTGGAATGCCGCACCTGCGGCAATGTCGACACCGCTGACCCCTGCGCCATCTGCACCGATCCGCGCCGCGATGCCCGCGCGCTGTGCGTGGTGGAGGAAGTCTCTGACGTCTGGGCGCTCGACCGCGCGCGGCTGTTCCCCGGGCGTTATCATGTGCTGGGCGGGCGGCTGTCCGCGCTCGACGGCATCGGCCCCGAGGACCTCAACATCGCCAGCCTGCTCGCCCGCGTCGAGGCGGGCGGGGTGGAGGAAGTGGTGCTCGCCATGAACGCCACCTTGGAAGGCCAGACCACCGCGCACTACATCGCCGAGCGGCTTGAAGCCTTCCCGTTGCGGGTGACGCAACTCGCGCACGGCTTGCCGGTGGGCGGCGAGCTGGATTACCTTGACGAAGGCACGCTGGCGCAGGCGCTCAGAGCACGTCGGCCGGTGGGTTAGGATTGGCTCACACAAAGGCACAAAGGCGCAAAGACGTTACCGCTTGCGGTACGACTTCGGCGCGGCGCAGCATCTTTGTGTCTTCGCGTCTTCGCGTGAGCCAATCCGACAGTTGAAGCCAAGCGCACTGCCCACTATGTGAGCAAAATGGCTATCCGCGAAATCCTTGAAGTGCCGGACCCCCGGCTGAAAACCATCTCGACCCCGGTCGAACCGCACGAGTTCGGTGACGATCTGCGCAAGCTGGTCGAAGACATGCTCGAGACGATGTATGATGCCCCAGGCATTGGGCTGGCCGCAATTCAGGTCGGCGTGCCCAAGCGGGTGCTGGTGATCGATCTGCAGCCCGACGATCCGGACGCGCCGCCGGTCGAATGCGCGCATGACGGCCATTCGCACACCCACCCCGCCACCAAGAAGGAACCGCGGGTGTTCATCAACCCGGTGATCCTCGATCCGGCGGCTGAAGTTTCGACCTATCAGGAAGGCTGCCTCTCGGTCCCCGAGATCTACGCCGACGTCGATCGCCCGGCGACCTGCACGGTGCGCTATCAGGACCTGGACGGCAACACCCACGAGGAAGCGCTCGAAGGGCTGATGGCGACGTGTTTGCAGCACGAGATGGACCACCTCGAAGGCATCCTGTTCATCGACCACCTCAGCCGCTTGAAGCGCGCGATGGTGCTGAAGAAGCTCGAGAAGATCCGCCGGGCGGCGTAGTTTGTTTTGCGAATTCGCCTCCGCGAATTCGTCCTCAGGGCTGATCCTTCGCTTCTCTACGGGCCCCTGCGGGCGGCCGGTCGACCTTGCGGCGCTGCGCGCCGTTTGCCTTCCCTACTTCGCCGCCCCGGGCTTGACCCGGGGCCCCGCTTTCTTGCGGAAAACACGACGCCCTGTCTAGCGTTCCCTATACGTTCCGTGTAGGACTACGAGATGGACCCGTCGATTCTCCCACTTTTCGCCCTGATTCTCGGTGCAGCAGTCGGCGGCGCGCTCGGCTGGTTCCTCGCCTCGCGCCCGCTCGTCGACCTGCGCGCGCGGCTGGCTGAGGCCGAGCGCGCCGCTGCCGAACAGGCGGGCGAATTCAAGCGTGCCATTGCCGAGTTGGGCGAAGCGCGGATCGAAGTCGCCGCGCTCGGTGAACGCGCCGCGCGGGCGGATGATCTAGCCGCGCAGCTTGAAACCATTCGCGCCGAAAACGCGCAGTTCCGCGCGGAGCGTGCCGGGTTTGCCGAACAGAAACGCCTGCTCGAAGAATCGCGCTCCAATCTCCTCAAGGAATTCGAAAACACCGGCGCTGCCGTGCTCGGCAAGGCGCAGGAGGCGTTCTTGCGCCGCGCCGAAGAACGCCTCGGCCATTCGGAAAAGGCCAGCGAGGAAAAGCTGAAAGCCCTGCTTGCGCCCGTCGGGGACCGGCTGGCGAGTTACGAAAAGCAGGTCGCTGAGCTTGAAGCCAAACGCACCGATGCCTTCGGTCAATTGACCGGCGTGATTGAGGAGATGCGCAAGGGGCAGGAGGATGTCCGGCGCGAGGCGCAGCGGCTTGGCAATTCGCTCACCAATGCCCCAAAGGCGCGCGGGCGCTGGGGGGAGCGGGCGCTGCAGAACGTGCTCGAACAATGCGGTCTGGCTGAGCACACCGATTTCCATCTCGAACAGTCGATGGACACTGCCGACGGACGCTTCCGGCCCGATGCCATCGTCAATGTCCCGGGGCAGAAGAAGCTGGTGATCGACGCCAAGGTGTCGCTCAACGCCTATCAGGCCGCGTTCGAGGCGGATGACGAGGGCGAGCGCAAGCGCCACCTCGATCTCCACGCCAAATCGATGCGCAATCACGTGCAGACGCTGGGATCGAAAAGCTATCAGAGCCAATTCGACGATGCGCCCGATTATGTGGTGATGTTCGTGCCGGGCGAGCATTTCGTCGCTGCGGCATTGGAACATGATCCCGAGCTGTGGGATTTCGCCTTCCGCAACAAGGTGCTGCTGGCGACGCCGACCAACCTCGTCGCCATCGCCCGCACGGTCGCGCAGGTGTGGCGGCAGGACAAGATGGCGAGCGAAGCCGCGGAAATCGGGCGGATGGGTGCGGAGTTGTACACCCGGCTTGAGGTTGCAGCGCAGCACTTGAAGCGCGTCGGCGGCGGGCTTGAAAGCGCGGTCAACAATTACAACAAGTTCGTCGGCAGCTTTGAACGCAACGTGCTGTCATCGGGGCGCAGGCTGGCGGAAAAGGGCGTCGACATCGGCAAGCAGGCGATTGAGGATGTGCCGCTGGTCGAAAGTGCGCCGCGCTATAATGCAGCGGATGTTGCATCGCTTGAAGCATTTGATAATAATGGCGAAAGCGACAGGCGCGACGCAGCGGAGTGAAGCGGATGAACGGGCAGGGCAATCGTTGGCAACTGGCGCAAATCAATATCGGCAAAATGATCGCGCCGAAGGGCGATCCGGGCGTGCAGCCTTTCTTCGATGCGCTCGACCGGATCAATGCCATCGCCGATGCCACGCCCGGCTTCGTCTGGCGGCTCCAAAGCGAAACCGGCAACGCCACTGATTTTGAAGTCGCTGCGGCCGATCCGCTGCTGCTGATCAACATGTCGGTGTGGCGCGATGCCGAGGCGCTGTTCGACTTCGTCTACCGCTCGGCCCACACGCCCGAAATGGCGCGGCGGCGCGAGTATTTCCATCGCTTCGAAGGCGCTTTTCAGGCGCTGTGGTGGGTGCCCGAAGGCCACTGGCCAAGCATCGATGAAGGCTTGTCGCGCCTGTGGATGCTCGATCGCTTCGGCCCGACGCCCCAGGCCTTTACGTTCAAGGCGCGCTTTCCGCAGCCGGGTCTTGCCGATCCGCCAGTCGACATGAAGCCTGACCCGTGGTGCGTGGGCAACGCGTGATGGTGCCCCGATACGATCAGGCCGGATCAAACCCCGCCAGCACCTCGTAAGCCAGCACCGCGCCCGCCACCGCTGCATTGAGCGAATCTGCCCGCCCGCGCATTGGCATCGTCACCCGCAAATCGCACGCGGCTTCGTATTCCTCGGGCAAGCCCTGCGACTCGTTACCGACCAGAATGAAGCACGGCGCGGCGTAAGGCGCACCGCGATAGGGCACCGCGTCGCGCAAGGACGCCGCAACCAGCTGGCCCGCCCCCTCACGCAGCCACGGCAGGAATTCCTCCCACCGCGCCTGCGCCACGCCCACGGTAAACACCGCGCCCATGCTGGCGCGCACGGCCTCGGCGCTGAAGGGATCGGCGCAATCATCGATCAGGATCAATCCCCCTGCGCCCACCGCGTCGCAGGTGCGCAGCATCGTGCCGAGATTGCCCGGATCGCGCAAAGCCTGCGCCACCAGCCAGATCGGCGCGCTCGTCCGGTCGAGCTTTGACAGCGACGTGTCCCATTCGTCGAATACGCCCGTCACACTCTGGGCGTTGTCCTTGCCGGTGATCTTGGAGAGAATGTCGGGGGTGGTCTCGATCACCTCGCCGCCGGCCGTCACAACATCCGCCTCAAGCCGCGCCAGCAGCGAATGTTCGCGCCCCTCGGCCATCACCAGCGTTTGCGGCACCCGGCCCGAGGCCCGCGCATCTTCCAGAAGCCGCAGCCCTTCGACCAGAAACTGCCCCGCACGTTTGCGATGCTTCTTGTCGCGCAAGCTGCGCAGGTATTTGACAGTCGGGTTGGAAAAGCCGGTGATGTGTTTGCGCATGGGCATCCGCCGCTGATGGCTTGTCAGCCCCGCGTCAATCCTCGCCAAATCCGCCCGCGACCAGCGCCACGAGCTCGGCCAACACCGCTTCGGCGTTGTCGCCGTCCACCGCCAGTTCGACGGTGTCGCCCTTGGCCGCGCCCAGCATCATCAGGCCGAGGATCGATCCCCCAGCTGCGCTGTGCGGGGCCTTGCTGACGGTCACCTTCACCCCTTCGGGCAGCGTCGCGACCGCCCCGACAAACTTCGCACTGGCGCGCGCGTGCAGCCCGCGCTGGTTGACGATCACCACGCTTTGTCGTGCTTCCCCCACGCAGCCTGCGCCTTAAGCCTTGGCCCGCACGGGCGCCGGGTCCTGGCCCAGCAATTCGCTGGCGACAGTAATGTAGTTGCGCCCCGCCATCTGCGCAGCATGCACCGCCGCGGTGACATCCATCGCCTTGCGCGCGCCGGCGAGCCGGATCAGCATTGGCAGGTTGATGCCCGCAATCACCTCGATCCGCCCGGCTTCGAGCAGCGAGATCGCCAGGTTGGATGGGGTGCCGCCGAACAGATCGGTGAGAATGATCACACCGCCGCCGCTATCGACCGCTTGAATCGCATCTGCAATATCGGCGCGGCGCTGTTCCATATCGTCGCTGGGACCGATGCACACGGTCACGATCCCGTCCTGCGGGCCGACGACGTGTTCCATCGCCTCGACGAACTGGTCTGCGAGGCGACCGTGTGTAACCAGGATCAAACCGATCATGTCTTAAATTGGGTCCGTTAACTGCCCGCCGGGGCGTGGGGCTTACGCTCTTTAAACGATCTGGCAAGGCCAGTTAGTCCCGGGCCAAAATTCAGCGCCGATCCCGTTCGATCTCGTCCGCTGCACGTGAACCCAGGTTACGGTGCCGGACAGTGGGCGAAAATCCGCTGGTGCGCAAGCTTTCTGCCATCCGTTCGGCGGTGTAGACCGACCTGTGTCTCCCGCCGGTACAGCCGAAAGCGACGTGGACATAGGGTTTGCCTTGCGCCTGATAGCGCGGCAGCAGCATCAGCAGCAGATCGCGAATGCGCGTAAAGCCATCAGTGAAGGCCGGGTCAGCTTCGATATGCGCGCCCACCGGCTGATCCTGCCCGGTCAACTCGCGCAGGCCCGGCACCCAGTGCGGGTTATCGAGAAACCGCATGTCGAACACCAGATCCGCCAGCGGCGGCATGCCGCGCGCAAAGCCGAAACTGGACAGGGTCAGCGTCATCGCAGCCGCGCCGCCATCATCAGCGAACAGGGCGCGCACCTGGCCTTGCAGGTCATTGCTGGTCATCGACGAGGTATCGATCACCACCTCCGCCCAGCGGCGCAGCGGTTCCAGCAATTCGCGCTCGGCCGCGATCCCTTCCATCACCGGGCGCCCGGCGGCCATCGGGTGGCGACGGCGGGTTTCATTGAAGCGCCGTTCCAATTCGCCGCCCGCGCAGTCGAGAAACAGGAAGGTCAGCGCAAGGTCAGGCCGTTCGCTGAGTTCCTTCACCAGCGCGATGATATCGGCAGGCACAAAGCCGCGGGTGCGCGAATCGAACCCGATGGCGAGCCGCCCGCGTGGTTCTTCCGACTTGGCGACCAACCGCTTCAACAGCCGCACCGGGAAATTGTCGATCGTCTCCCAGCCCAAATCTTCAAGCACGGCCAGCGCGGTGGATTTGCCTGCGCCCGAAAGGCCGGTCACCAGCAGCAGTTCCTGCTTTGTCGGGGAATGCGTGGCGGGTGCGGGCGCTTTGGTCATGGCGCGGCATCTTGCGCGGTTGCGCCGGAAAGGGAAGCGCCTTTGATCGGCAGGCCGTGCAGGGTCAGAGCCGTGCGCGCCCGCGCAGCCGGAGCGATGGTGCCGGGATCGAAGGCCAGCACCGGCACGGCAACTCCCGCAAGATTGCGCATGGGTAGGGGGCCGGGCAGCCGTTCCGGCAAAGCGCCGCCGAGCGTCAGGATCAGCGCAACCGGCGTGGGCGGGGCCAGCGGCAGGCGGATCAGGCCCACCCCGCGCACTTCAAGCAGCCCGGCGATATTGGGAGGCGGGCCGGCCATCAGTCGATCACTTTCAGCCTGGAGCGTCACCGCATCATCGCCGATCAGCTGCGCCCCGCCATCAATCAGCGCCAGCGCGAGGCTGGATTTGCCAGAGCCCGGATCCCCTTCGATCAGCAGTCCGCGACCATCAATCGCGACCGCGCTGGCCTGCATCACCAGCGGGGCGGCGGCATCGCTCATGCCGCAGACGGCAAGGTCAAGCGCAGGCACGCGCCAGGCGTGCCATCGGGCCGGGCATCAGCGACCAGCGTGCCATCATGCGCCTCGGCAATCGCTCGTCCGATGGCGAGGCCAAGGCCGGAATGGTTGCCAAAGCTTTCGCCTTCAGGCCGATCGGAATGGAACCGCCGGAACACATCTTCGCGCCGTTCGGGGGCAATGCCGGGGCCATGATCGCAGACCTCGGTGATCACCTGCCGTTCGGTCCGGCGGATCGTGACGCTGACCGCGCCGTCGGGCGGCGAGAAGGATACGGCATTGTCGATCAGGTTTTCGGCGACCCGTTCCAGCTGAACCGGCACCCCCATCACCTGCGCGCCGCGACTGGCTGTCAGTTCGATTGTCCGCCCACCATTCATTGCTCGTTCTTCGCGGCTGTGGATCAGGTTGGCAAACAGATCGGCCAGATCGACCCGCTCCAGCGTCGCGCGGCTGATTTCCGCGTCCACCCGGCTGGCGGCGGCGATTTCGGTGACCAGCCGGTCTATCCGGCGGACATCATGCGCGGCAATGGCGATCAATTCCTGCCGCAGCGCCGGATCGTCCACGCGCGGCAGCGTATCCACCGCACTGCGCAACGACGCGAGCGGGTTCTTGATTTCATGCGCCACGTCTGCGGCGAAGCTGTCCACAGCGTCGATCCGCTGGCGCAGCGCCCCGGTCATGTCCGATACCGCGCGGGCCAGCAGGCCGATTTCGTCGCTGCGCTGCGGCAGGCGCGGCACTTCCACCTCGCGGTCACGCCCCTGCCGCACCCGCACCGCCGCCTTGGCCAGCAGCCGCAGCGGGGTGACGATGGTGCGCGCCAGAAACAGCGACAGCAGTGCCGACGCGCCCATCACCAGCAGCATCGCGAAAAACAGGGTGGAGCGCGCCGCACGCACGCTTTCGGTAATGTCGACCGCATTGCGCACCGTCAGCAGGGTTGCGCCTTGCAAGCCGACCGGGGCGGCAGCGGTGATCACGGGGGTGCCATCGCGCCAATCATACAGCCGCACCTGCGACAGGCCGAGTTCGCGCGCACGGGCCAATTCGGGCCAGGCATCAGCCTCCTGCGCTTCAGGCTCGGCGTAGTCCTGCACCGGTTCGGCGCTGACAATCGTGTCGACCGTGCGATCCAGCCAGCGGGCAAATTGCTGTTCCCAATCATCATCGCTGATGTCGTTGAACCGGAACGCCGGACCGGCGAGCACGAAACTGTCTGCCGTCAATCGCCCATCGGCATCGAACATGCGCAGCCGCATGCGCTGTTCCTTGCCGATCTGCACCAGCAGCGCCTCCTGCCGCTCGCGCGTCGCACCTGCCAGCGCTTCGGCGGTGATCTGGGCTTCGATCCGGGCGAGTTTGAAGCGTTCATTGATCAGCTGGGTGCGGTAGCCATCCAGATAGAACAAGCCCCCGCCCATGATCAGCAGCGGCATGATGTTCACCGCCAGAATCCGGCCCGTGAGCGCAAACCGCCCGGTCGCGGTCAAGCGTTCGCCGCCCGCCCCGGCGCGCTTGCCATCAGCCATCGGTGAAGCTGTAGCCCGCGCCATACAGGGTATCGATCGCATCAAAGGCGGTATCGACCGCTTTGAACTTGCGCCGCATCCGCTTGATATGGCTATCGACGGTACGATCATCGACGAACACATCGTCGGGATAGGCGGCATCCATCAGCTGATTGCGGCTCTTGATCACGCCGGGCCGTATGGCGAGCGCTTCAAGGATCAGAAACTCGGTCACGGTCAGGCTGACGGGCTTGCCATCCCACATCACCTGATGGCGCGCCGGGTCCATGAACAGACGGCCCCGGCTGAGATGCGGCTGGGCAGGTTCGGGCAGGCTGGCCGGATTGCCGCTGGTCAGCAGCGGTTCGGCCCGACGCAGAATGGCGCGGATCCGGGCGATCAGCAGGCGCAGGCTGAACGGCTTGGCGATGTAATCATCCGCGCCCTGTTGCAGCCCGGCTTCCTCATCGCTTTCATCATCCTTGCTGGTGAGGAAGATCACCGGCAGTGGCGAATGGACGCGCAGCCGCTGCAACAGCTCCATTCCGTCCATCTTGGGCATCTTGATGTCGAACACAGCGAGATCGGGGGGGTTGTCGATCAGCGCCTTCAACGCCGTTTCGCCATCGGAATAGAGCCGCGTGGCAAAGCCTTCGGATTGCAGCGCGATGGAAACGGTGGTGAGGATGTTGCGATCATCATCGACCAGCGCGATCTGCAACTTGCGGTCATCGCCGCGCGGAGTGGTTTCGGCGGGGACGGGGAGATCGTCCAGTTGGCTGGCGGTGCTGTCGGACATGGCGCATCATCGGTAGCGCCATCGCGCGGCAGAAACAATCATTCGCGCACGCCCGCAAAGCCACAGTTTGCTGCGTCACATTTATGCTATCCCGGCCCGATTTGACGTGAGGGAAGGGTCCAATTAAGGCGCGCCGCAGGGATCAACCGGTTCGCCCGGTGGAACTCCGCCCATGGTTGCATACGTATGCGCAAGTGCTACGGAACAAGACCGAATGGTGCGGGGATTCGCTGGCGCAAGCTGTGTGGTTCCGCCAATCATCACCTTGCTGCTTCGTCCAGGAGATATGACGTTGACCTCGCTCGCAACCCCGCTGGCCGCTCAAAATCTGGCCACCCGCGCTGCCATCCACGCCAATCTCGGCACCGCTGCGCTGGTGGAGCACGCGCTGAAGAAGGGTGAGGGGCAACTGACCAAGCATGGCGCGCTGCTGGTCGATACCGGCCGCTTCACCGGGCGCAGCGTGAAGGACAAGTTCATCGTCCGCGACGATGTGACTGAAGACACGATCAACTGGGGCCCGATCAACCAGCCGATGAGCCCCGAGCATTTCGCCGCGCTGAAGGCGGACTTCTTGCAGGCGCTTGAAGGGCAGGATGAGCTCTACGTTGCTGACCTGTTCGGGGGTTCGCAGCCCGAATATCGCGTCAACGTGCGGGTGATCACGCAGATGGCGTGGCACAGCCTGTTCGTGCGCACGCTGCTGGTGCGCCCGACGGCGGAGGAAGTCGCCAGCCTCATTCCCGAATACACCATCATCAACCTGCCGAGCTTCAAGGCCGATCCCGAACGCCACGGCTGCCGCAGCGACACTGTGATTGCGGTGAGCTTTACCGAGAAGCTGATCCTGATTGGCAACACCGAATATTCGGGCGAGATGAAGAAGGGCGTGTTCGGCCTCCTCAACTACCTCCTGCCCGCGCAGGGCGTCATGCCGATGCACTGCTCGGCCAACATCGGCGCGGACGGCAAGAGCGCGATCTTCTTCGGCCTGTCGGGCACCGGCAAGACCACGCTCAGCGCCGACGCGAGCCGCACGCTGATCGGCGATGACGAGCATGGCTGGTCGGACACTGCGGTCTTCAACTTCGAAGGCGGCTGCTACGCCAAGATGATCAACTTGTCGGCCGAAGGCGAGCCTGAGATCTACGCCACCACGAAAATGTTCGGCACGATCCTCGAAAACGTGACGATGGACGAGGACACGCGCGAGCTCGATTTCACCGACGGCAGCAAGACGGAGAACACCCGCGGCGCTTACCCGATCGAGTTCATCCCCAACACGAGCGAGAAGAACCTCGGCCCGGCGCCGTCGAACGTGATCATGCTCACCGCAGACGCGTTCGGCGTGCTGCCTCCGATCGCGCGGCTGACCGCGGATCAGGCGATGTATTATTTCCTCTCGGGCTACACCGCCAAGGTCGCCGGCACCGAAATCGGCGTGACCGAGCCCGAAGCGACCTTCAGCACCTGCTTTGGCGCCGCCTTCATGCCGCGCCACCCCAGCGTCTACGGCAATCTGCTGAAGGAGCGCATCGCCAAGGGCAACGTGCAGTGCTGGCTCGTCAACACCGGCTGGACCGGCGGCAAGTATGGCACCGGCAGCCGCATGCCGATCAAGGCGACCCGCGCGCTGCTCAACGCGGTGCTCGATGGCAAGATGGACTCGGTCGAGTTCCGCAAGGATCCGAACTTCGGCTTCGACGTGCCGGTCTTCGTCCCCGCGCTGGCCGAAGCGGGGCTCGATCAAACCATCCTCAACCCGCGCAGCACCTGGGCCGATGGGGCGGATTATGATGCGACCGCCAAGAAGCTGGTGCAGCTGTTCATCGGCAACTTCGCGCAGTTCGAAGCCCATGTGGATGAAGGCGTACGTCAGGCGGCACCCGCGCCGGTTGCGGCCTGATAGACTCGCGTGTTGCGCCACGATGGCGTAACATGGCTGTGGGAGCATGACGCTCCACCAGCCAAGGGCCACCAGCCAAGGGATAGTAGCATGAGCATCCTCGACGGAATTCTGAAGAACATCAGCGGCGCGCCGGATGATGTGGTCAATCTGGCCAGCAAGATCGGCATCGATCCCAAGATGGTCGAAATGGCGATTGGCGCGCTGGGCAAGACCCATCAGATGGATGGCGATACCGTCACCCTCGCGGCGGAAAAGACCGGGATGAGCCCGGATATCCTCAATCAGATCGTCGGCGCGATTGGCGGCGAAGGATCACTCACCAACTTCGCCTCGATGCTCGACAAGGATGGCGATGGCAATCCGGTCGACGATATCATGGACATGGCCAAGGGCCTGCTGGGCGGCGGCAAGAACTGATCGGGGGCAGGGGCGGCCGATGTGCCGCCCCTTGCATTCCATATAACTTGCTCGGGGAGGAGTGGCCATGAGCCTGGGATAGATGCTTCAGCAGACCGGCGCGATTGCCGCGATGGCCAAAGATTTGGGAATTGACGAGAAAACCGCCAGCACGGCGGCGAGTGCGTTGCTTCCGGCGATTGTCGCGGGAATGGGCCGCAGCGCCACCAGCACCGGCGCGGCGGGCGATCCGCTCGGCGGGCTGGGCGGTCTGGCGGGCGCGATCCTCGGCGGTGGCGGCGCGGGAGGCGGCTTGGGCGGCGGCCTGCTCGAAGCGGTGCTCGGCAATCAACCGACTCCGACCCAGCCGGGCAATGATATTCTAGGCACGATCTTCGGCAGCAAGGATGTCAGCCGTTCGGTCGCGGGCGAAGTGGCCGCGATGACCGGGATCAGCGAAGACCTGCTCAAGCAGATGTTGCCGATCCTGGCGATGGCAGTCGCGGGCTATCTTGCCAAGCAGGCGACCGGAGGCGGCACAGCGGCTCCGGCTGTGGGCGGCAGCACCGGCGGCAGGATGCTGGGCGGTATTCTGGGCTCAATCGTCACGGGAATGATGAAGCGCTGAAGCGGCTTTTGCACCGTCATTGCGTCAGTCCGGCACAGTCGCTGCGTCGGATAGGTCGGGAGTGTCAACTGGCTCTCGCAAATTGCGAATGTCAACCAGCGTGCCGTCGGGGGTCTGTTCAAGCAGCGCCATCAGTTGCTTGGCGCGGCCAGCCCGTCTGGTGCCATGCGGATCGGCTGCCAAAGGAGCCAGCACTTGGCGCGCCAAAGTGTTCTTGCGCTCTGAAACCATCATGAGCGCGAAGTTAAGGCGGAGATCCTGATCGAAGGGCGCCAGTTGAGACGCCCGCTCCAGCGCAGCACGAGCGTTCTCTTCGGGCACGCGCTTACGCTGAACAAAGCTGCGGTAGTAATAGATCAAAGGCAAGGGATGGTCGTTCTCGATCACGTTGAGCGCCTCGAATGGTCTCATGGCTGCCGCATAGGCCGCATTGGCGGATTCACCCTTGGCATCGTTGGCAAGACGGAAAAGCGCAAACCCCTTCTGCACATAGGCGTTCTTCTGCGAAGCATCGAGCGCAATGGCCCTGTCAGCTGCTGCAATTGCCTCATTGTCGTTTCCAGCATCATATTCGGCTTCCGAAAGCGCGGTGAGAACGGCGGGGTCCTCAGGAAATTTCGAAGCTGTCGCTCGCGCATCGGGCAGCAGGGCGAGTGCCTGTTCACGATTCACGCCGCGCCGGGATTGGAGAACAACGTCCATCATCGCGTCCATTCCGGGGCTTAACGCGGTTACGCTGATATTCCCGATGGGAAGTAAATGGGCCGGGTAGCGCCGGGCCTGAATACGGCGGCTCCGCTGATAGGCCTTGAGTTCGCGCTCAAGCTGATCGAGATCGCCGAAAGCTTCCTCAGCGGCCTGCAAACTCGCCATGCCCTGCATGTATTTGAGCGCATACTCGCGATACTGGGGCTCACGCTTATCGTTGAACGAGACATAGTGAAACAATAGCCACGCCTGCCCGTAAAAGCCGTCGCGCCGCAAGCCGTCGCCGCGGGCAACGCGGTCGTAATCGAGAATTTCACGGATCGAGAGCTTGTCGGCAAAATTCAGATCACCAATCCGGTGATTGGCCGGAAGCCCGATATCTACCCCGCCATCGGGCGCAAACTTGGCTGACGCAAAGAATTCCGCGCTGCCTTCGGTGATCCAACGCGGCAGAGCAAAGGGGGTCGACGAGATGGTGAAATGGTGCGCGTATTCGTGCAACAAGACGATCAAAGTAAAGTCGGTCTCGTTGCCCCGCAGCTTAACATTGGGCGTGAAAGCGACCGAACTGCCAGCGCGCGGAATGTAGAACCCGGCTACGTTGGCGCCGGCATCGCCATAGAGCTTCTTAAGCGTGCGAGCACTTCCAACAGCATAAACTGTCACCCGGTTCGAAGGACTGGGTACTGGCGGGTTGAACCCGGTCAGCAGCGCCATTGCTGCATGGTAGCGTTCTAGCCTTTTGGCGAACTCCTCAAGGTCGCGGGCATCGCTGTCGGAGTAGATGACAAACCGTTCGCTTTCGGCCTTGTGCCATTCGGCCAATGCCGGGTGCGCCAGCAGCAATAACCATCCTGCCGCGACAAGGCGAACGATGCCCCTCAACCCCATGACTTGTCCCTTTCGCCGTGCCTGCGATTGCATCGCGCAAAGGCGAGGATAGCGAAAAGGCAGCGGCTTACCAGTGACTTTGTACCGGAAATTGCGGGAAAATGACCCCGCATCTTTTCACCCCGCCGCCCGCGTATCCTCAAGATATTGCCAGATCCGGCTGACCACCACTGACCCTTCGCCCACCGCGCTCGCCACTCGTTTGACCGATCCGGCGCGCACATCGCCGACCGCGAAGATGCCGGGCGCGGTGGTGGCGTAGTCATCGGCCTGCCCTGCTACCGCGCCGGTCACCACGAAGCCCTTGGGGTCGGTTGCGGCAAGGCCGGAGAGCCAGCCGGTATTGGGCGCTGCGCCGATCATGATGAAGAGCGCGCGGGTGGCGATGCGGCGCTCGGCTTCGCCGATCTTCAATGTCAGCGCCTCCAGCCATTTCTCACCGTGCAGCGCAGTGACTTCGCTGTGGTAATGAATGGTGACGCGCGGATCGGCCTCCAGCCGCTGCGACAGGTAGCTCGACATTGAAGCAGCGAGGCTGCTGCCGCGCACCACCAGATGCACATGCGCCGCCGCGCGGCTGAGGAACATCGCCGCTTGCCCGGCCGAATTGCCGCCGCCGATCACCACGACTTCGGTGTTCGCGCAGAACCGCGCCTCCATCTCGGTCGCGGAATAGAACACGCCTGCGCCTTCGAGCTCCTCAAGATGATCGAGCGGCAGGCGGCGATATTGCACCCCCGTCGCCACCAGCAGCGCGCGGGCGCAGAGTTCATCATTATCGTCGAGCGTGACGCAGTAGGAACCGTCCTCGCGGCGCGATAACGCTTCCACCCGGCGCGGCATCACGAAGCGGGTGCCGAATTTCATCGCCTGCACCTGTCCGCGCCAAGTGAGATCGGTGCCGCTGATGCCGGTGGGAAAGCCCATGTAATTCTCGATCCGGCTCGATGTGCCCGCCTGACCGCCGACCGCCGTATCCTCGATCACCAGCGCCTCGATCCCTTCCGAGCCCGCATAGACCGCCGCCGCCACGCCCGCAGGCCCGCCGCCGACGATCAGCAGTTCGTAGGTTCGCCGCGAACAGATATCGAGATCGAGCCCGAGATATTGCGCGACCTTGCGCGGGGTGGGATCGGCAAGCAGCGTGTCGGTGCCGAGAATGACCGCCGGTTCGTGCCCGATCAGCGTGCACACCGAAGTGGTCTCGTGATCGGTCGCGTCCATGTCATAGCTTTGGAACGGGATGCGGTTGCGCGACAGGAAGCGTTCGACCGCCTGCACCTTGGGATCACGATCCGCGCCGATCACCTTGATGGTGTCATTGCGCGCTTCGAATTGCCGGCGTCGCCGGGCGGTGAACACGGTGATCAGGTGGTCGGAGAGTTCCGGCACCCGGCTCATCAGCGCCAGCATGGCCTTGCGCGGCGCCTCGATCACGCGGGTGTCGACTGCTGCGCGCATCTGCATGATGTTGGTGCTGCCGTTGAGGAATCCGATCTCGCCCAGAAACTGCGTCGGGCCGAGCGAATTTGGCAACATGCGTTCGCCGGTGCGGGGATCGGCCACCACGATCTCGCCTTCGAGAACGTAGACGAAGCGGTCCATCGGCTCGCCAATGTCCATCACGATCTCGCCCGCCTTGTAGGCCCGCTCCCCCCCGATGGCGCAGATGGCATCGACATGCGCAGGCGCGAGCGGCACCCGGCGCATGGTTTCAAGGTCTTGTCCGAGTGTTTCCATGCTGCCCTCCTGCTGTGAGAAGATTGCAACATGGTGTCAGGGGCGGGGGTTTGCAATTCGCTAACTCCCCCTCCTCTTCAGAGGAGGGGCGCGAGACTTGCGAGCTTGCTCGCTAGTCGCAGCGGGGTGGTGCCATTGCAGATGCTCGCTGCGCTCGCCACCACCCCCAGCCCCTCCTCTGAAGAGGAGGGGGGAAGAAGCCTTACCCCTTCGCTCCAGCAATAAAGCGGCTGACGGTATTGCCGACGACCGAGAGCGGCGCATTGCCGCCCAGCACCACGGCGGTGTTGAACGCCTTGAAATCATACCGTGCGCCAAGCTCGGCCTGCGCGCGGGTGCGTTGGCGCACGATTTCGCTGTGGCCGATCTTGTAGCCGCAGGCCTGCCCGGGCCAGCTGCAATAACGATCAACCTCGGAGGCGACCTCCTCGACCTTCGAGCCATTGCGTTCGACAAAGAACTGCCGCCCCTGTTCGCGCGTCCAGCGTTTGGAGTGCAGGCCCGTGTCGACCACCAGGCGGCATGCGCGGAAGGCGAGCGATTGCAGGTAGCCGAGCCGCCCGACCTTGAAATCGTCGTAAGCGCCCAATTCATCCGCGAGCTGTTCGGCATAGAGCGCCCAGCCTTCGCTGAACGCGTTGAATGCGAGGATCGAGCGGATCAGCGGCAGGCGGTTGCTGAACTCGCCTTCCCACACGTGGCCGGGGATGCTTTCGTGGAAGGTGAGGTCGGCCAGATCATATTTGCGGTGCAGATCGGTGGTTCTGAGGTTGATCCAGAAGCGGCCGGGAATGGAGCCATCCTTGCTGCCTGCGCCGCCGTAAGCGCCCGGCGCGCCCGGCTCTTCGACGAGCGGCAGGCGGCGGACTTCCAGCGGCGGATCGACCAATTGGTTGAAGGCGCGCGGCATCTGCGATTTGATCCAGCTCACCCGGTCATTGATGAAGCCGAAGATTTCCTCGCGCCCCGGATCGCCCTCGGCAAACTGGTAGCGCGGATCATCCGCCAGCGCGCGCATCCGTTCGCCGACGCTGCCTTGGGTATAGCCGATCTCGCGCAGGATCGGGTCCATCTTGCCGTGGATTTCGTCGAGTTCGGCGAGGCCTTGACGGTGGATTTCATCGGGCATCATGCTGGTGGTGGTCGATGCGCCGACCGCCCAGGCGTAATATTCCTCGCCCATCGGCTGGGCCGAGACCCCTGCGGCATCCTTGGCGATGGCGCGCTGCGCCTTCAATTCGGCGAGCTGCCGTTCGAGTGCGGGGACGATGCCGCCTGCTGCAATGCGTTCGGCTTGCGGGAAGGCCCAACCGCCAGTGTCGAAGGTCGCGGTCTTGAGCGGGCTGGCGTAGCTCTCCTGCGCGCCCTTGATGCTGGCTTCCATCTGGGCAATCGCCTTGTCGATCAGAAAGCCCGGCGGCACCACGCCCATCCCGCGCGCGGCGCGGATGCGGTCAAGCTCGCCATCGAGGATCGCGGGCACTTCGGCGAGGCGATCCATGTAAGGGCCGACATCCTCGGGCGCTTTCAAAGGCTGGGTCGAACCGAAGAAGCGCGGCATATCGATGTAGCCGCCAACGTTCTGGATCACCACGTAAGGCGCATTGCGCCAACTGCCGACCGCGACATCGCCATAAGGCAGCGCCATGCCTTTCAGCGCGTTGGCAAAGGCGGTTTCGACCACTTCAAAGCCGATTTGCTGATCGCTGGTGAGGCCCGATTTGGGATAGGCGCGGGCTTCGGCGACCAATTCCTTCAGCGTGCTGGCATATTCACTGCGACCCGCCTCGCCAGCGGTGCCGAAGGTGGAGCGCCACGCGGCATAATCGCCCGTATCCACACCCAGCCCGGTGGCGCGGCCCGGTTCGTGGGCGAGCATCCGATAAGCGATGGCATCCAGCGCATCGTCGGGCGCCAGCGACGCAATCGGCGCGGTGGCGGAGCCCGGTGCGGCGCCGGTGACCGCGCAGGCGGGCAGCAGCGCGATGGCAGAAACGCCGCCAAGCCCCAATCCTACACGGTTAAGAGCTTGGCGGCGGGTGAAATCAGCGTGGTTCTCTCTCATGCCCCCGGTGTGGCGAGGTGCAAAAGCTGAGTCAATCGCGGGCCGACAGCTCGAGACTCAATACTTGAGAATGCCGCCCACTGCGCCGCCCTCTGCCGCAAGCGTGTTGAGCACCGCGTGGTGCAGGTTGATGTTCTCCTCAGCCGTGCCGGAGTAACCCTCCATGCCCAATTCCTCGGCCAGTTCCTTGCGGTTGGCAAAGCTGGGGTCGAGGCCGACCATCTTCATCAGATCGACGATTGAGGTCTTCCAGTTGAACTTGTCGGAATCAGGGATGGCGGCGATGCGCGCTTCCATCTCTTCCTGACTGATCGGATCGGGGGTGGAGGGCGCAGCGGGCGTCGCGGGCTTGGGTGCGGCAGCGGCGACCGGCTTGGGCGCTGCGGCCTTGGCCTCATCCTCGTCCGAACCCCAGACCGCGTTCTTGATTGAGCTGAAAATTCCCATCATAGCCTCCCTCATGCGGCACCGTGCCGCAGTCGCCCAGCGTTAGTGGGCGTGTGTGCAAAGGGTGTGACGGCAAAGCCCCCGCGTCAAGGATGACTGAACAACCATGACCGATATTGTGCTGTCGATCGTGATGCTTGCTGCGCTGGCGCTGGTAGGGGGTGCCTTCGTGCAGTGGCGGCGCACGGGTGAGGCGAAGAACCCCGCGCTGATGGTGCTGTTGGCGGTGATTGCAGTGATCAATGTACTGATCTGGACCGTGCCGACCAGCAGCGGCGAAGCGCCGATCACGCAGATTAGAGCACCTTCCGACCAATCCGGGTCATCCTGACGGAGCCGATTTTGGCCCAGCGAAAGGAGCGAGGAGGGAGCCATGCGTTCGCATAGTGACCGACGAGGGACGCGGCGCTGGGCCAAAAGCGGCCCGCCCCTTCGGGGTTGCGTCAGGAAGCCCGCTGGCTGCGTCGCGGCCCTTGCAGGGGCAACCAGCCCCTGCTGCGTGCCACTTCTATCCAGCGGACTTCCTGACGCAATCAGGGTGATCCGGATTGGTCGGAAGGTGCTCTAGGGCCGCCGGGGAGAGGTAGGGGCCTTCTCCCCGGCGGCGTTCACTTACTCAGGGATATTCCAGTTCACTGTGTTGGAATAGCTCCCTGCGACCGGCTTGCCATAAGCGTCACGCGCCGCGTCAAACCGGGCGCGCTTGGTCACCAACAGGCAGGTTGCGTCATCAAGCTCGGCATGGCCGGTTGAGCGCGTGATGGTGCAGTTCGACACCTTGCCGCTCGCATCGATGCTGAGCGTGAAGCGTGCGCTCCCCGTCATTCCCTCGCGGATCCAGCGCGGGCGGTAATCGGCGTTGGTCACCCACTTGCCCGGATTGCCCCGCGCCGCTGCACCCACCGGCTTGAACGGCAGGGCGGTGGGTGTCGGATCGGGGATGCCGAGATCACCCGTCCCAGTGCCCGTGCCTGTGCCGGGGATGGGATCGATCCACGGCCCTTTATCAAAAGTTGGGTCGTCGAATACAATCGGCGGCAGGGTGATGATCGGCCCGTCGGTGGCGGTAGGCTTCGATGTCTTGTTGTCCACGCGCGGCTTGTCGGGCTTCGGCGGTGGTGGCGGGGGCAGGGGGACCGTGGTGGGGATATCCCGGCCCTCGGGATTGCGTGGCGTGGGTGCCACGGTCACCGTCACCGCAAGACCAACCACCAGCAGCGCACCAAAGGCACCGGGAATGCCGAGTGCGCCGATCATGGCAGCGGGGTTGGGACGACGATTGGCAGAAGCATATGTCATTCAGGGGGCTCCTCTCTCCATCATTGTGGGAGCGGTGGCCGGAGCACCTGTTACGAGGCGTGGCACTCCGGCCCCGCTCATGCTCATAAATACTATGCTTTTTGATAGGCGCGAAATGGTTTCGAGTTGCGACTTAAAATCAATTGCAGAAAAATCATGCAAGTTAAGCCATTCCGTTCGCCCTGAGCTTGTCGAAGGGTCGTTCTTCACTTTTGAAGTTCGGCCTGAGCCTCGAAGAAAAGACAGTCGTTGAACCTGCGGTCCAGCTTCGCTTCCGACAAGCTCAGGACGAACGGGAAAGAGACCAAACGCCTCCGAACATTCCCTATTTTATCGGGCAATCGGGCGAAAGCCGGAAATCCAGATAATTGTCGACCGAGCCCATCAGCTCTTCAAGCTCGTTTTCGAAGAAGTGGTTGGCGCGCGGGATTTCTTCGTGGTGGATGGTGATGTGCTTTTGCGTGCGCAGCTTGTCGACCAGCTTCTGCACTGCAATCGGCTGCACCACGGTATCGGCCGCGCCCTGCACGAAGATGCCTGAAGCGGGGCAGGGGGCGAGGAATGAAAAGTCATACATGTTGGCGGGCGGCGCGACCGAGATGAAGCCGCGCACTTCGGGGCGCCGCATCAGCAATTGCATCCCGATCAGCGCGCCGAAGCTATAGCCTGCAATCCAGGTGCTCTGCGCTTCGGGGTGGATCGACTGCACCCAATCCAATGCGCTCGCTGCATCGGACAGCTCGCCAATGCCGCTGTCGAACGAGCCCTGCGAACGCCCCACGCCGCGGAAATTGAACCGCAGCGTGGCAAATCCGCGATCCGCAAAGGTCTTGTACAATCGCTGCACGATCCGGTCATTCATCGTCCCCCCGCCTTCGGGGTGCGGGTGCAGGATCATCGCCACCGGGGCACGCGGACGCGGCGGGGGCGAGAAACGGCCTTCGAGACGGCCTTCGGGGCCGGGGAAGATGACTGAGGGCATCGGTAAACCTTATGAGCGAGGGCGTGCGCCGGGTGGCGCTGTAAATTGCGGGGCCTATATAGGCACACTCGCGCAAATCGCAATTTTTTGTGAGGACTGGACAATCCCCCAACGGGTCTATCTCGATCACGCCGCCACCTCGCCGCTGCGCCCTGAGGCAAAGGCGGTGATGGAAGAGGGGTTTCGGCTGTGGGCCAACCCGTCCTCGCCCCACGCGGAAGGCCGCAAGGCGAGGGCCGCGCTGGAGGATGCGCGCGAGCGGATCAAGGCGGCGCTGGGGTGGGATGGCGAGCTGATTTTTACGAGCGGGGCGAGCGAGGCGCTGTGGATCGCGCTCAACCGGGCGAAAGTGCAGCGGCGGATCGTCAGCGCGGTGGAGCATGACGCGGTGTTCCGGGCGGCGCCGGATGCTGAGGTGGTGCCGGTGTCCGAGGAGTGGGAGGTTGATGAAGACCGCCTCGCCGCGCTGCTCGCAGGCGAGGGCAAGCCAGTCGTCGCCGTCCAGCACCTCAATTCCGAAACCGGCACCTATCAGTGGGTCAGCAAGCTGACCGCTCAAGTTCGGGCCGGTGGCGGCTGGCTTCTGGCGGACTGTTCGCAAAGCGCCGGGAAGGTGCCGCTGCCCGATGCCGACATGGTGGTCGTCTCGGCCCACAAGTTTGGCGGGCCAATCGGTGTGGGCGCGCTGCTGCTGCGGGACTTCGCCATGCTGGAGCCTGTCGGCGGGCACGAGCGCGGCTATCGTCAGGGGACGGAGAACCTCCCGGCTGCGCTCGGCATGGCGGCGGCGCTGGAAGTCGGGACGGTCGAAGATTGGGTCTGCCCGGTCGAGGCGCATTTCGGTTTCAAGAACCGGCTCTATGCCCTTGGCGAGCCGTTGCTGGGCGGGTTTCAGTCTTCGCACATCTATGCGCTGGCCCACCCCACCCTGAGCGCCCAAGCCCTCCTCATCCGCCTCGACGCCATGGGTTTCGCCGTCTCGGCTGGGAGCGCGTGTTCGTCCGGCACGCTCAAGAAAAGCCGGGTGCTCGATGCCTTTGGCGTGCCCGATGATGTCGCCGCGCGCACGATCCGGGTGAGTTTAGGGTGGAACACCACGCCCGAGGAGTTGGAGCGGTTTGCGGCGGCTTGGGCTTCGCTCACATAAGGCCAATCCGTTCGCCCTGAGCTTGTCGAAGGGTTGTCCTTTCTTTGCGGCACCAGCGAAAGAAGAAGTACAGTGCTTCGACAAGCTCAGCACGAACGGTTAGGGGATGAGGTGACATGATCTACCTCGATTACCAAGCCACAACCCCACTCGCGCCCGAAGCGCGGGAGGCGATGTTGCGTTGGCTGGGCGGGCCGGAGAGTAACAGCTTTGGCAACCCCCACTCCCCGCATCGCATGGGCCGGATGGCAGCAGCGGCGGTCGAAAATGCGCGCGATCAGGTGGCGGCGCTGCTGCCCCAAGATGGGAAAGTCATCTTTACCTCCGGCGCGACCGAGGCGCTCAATATGGTGCTGCTCGGCACTCCCGGCGATGTCATCACCTTTGCGACCGAACATGCTGCGGTGCTCGATTGCCGCTCAGCGGTCGAAGCGCAGGGGCGGCGGTTCACGGTGCTCCCAGTTCTCCCCGATGGCCGCGCCGATATTGAAGCGCTGCGAACCGCGATCACGCCCACCACCGGCCTTGTGGCAATCATGGCGGTCAATAACGAGATCGGGGTGATCCACCCTCTGGCCGAAGCCATCGCTATCGCCCATGCAGCCGGCGCGCGAGTGCTGGTTGATGCGGTCCAGGCTTGCGGCAAGCTTGCGTTGTCAGCCTTGCGGCCCGACTACATCGCGGTATCAGCGCACAAGATGCACGGCCCCAAGGGTATAGGCGGGTTGTGGATGGGTAATGACGTGGTTGTAGCCCCTTTCATCCACGGCGGAGGACAGGAAGCGTCCTTGCGCTCAGGCACCCTCTCGCCCGCCCTGTGCGCTGGTTTTGGCGCGGCGGCACAGGTGGCAGCGGTGGATATGGCGGAGCAAATGTTTCACGTGAAACATTTGTGGAACATTGCCCGCGATGCCTTTGCCGATTGGGAGCTGAACGGCAGCGCCGAGCACCGCTGGCACGGCAATCTCAATGTGCGGTTGGATGGCTTGGACGTCGCGCGGCTGATGTCCGATTGCCGCCACATCATGTTCTCAGCTGGCAGTGCCTGCGCCAGCGGATCAGGGCGGCCGAGCCATGTGCTGCGGGCGATTGGGCTTTCGGACGCCGAGGCAAAGTCCTCTATTCGCCTCGGATTCGGGCGCTATACGACAGCGCAAGACATCGAAACCGCCGCCGCGGCGATCAATGCCGCCGCCAAGGAGCAAAGCCTGTGAGCATTACCGTCACCTTCCTCGATCCCTACGGCAAGCCGGTGGCGGCTGTGTGCGAGCCGGGCGATAATCTGCTGCGGGTGGGCCAGGCGGCGGGGCTGCCCTTGGAGGGCACCTGCGAGGGGCAGATGGCGTGCTCCACCTGCCACGTGATCGTCGCCGCCGAATGGTTCGACCGCCTGATCCCCGCTGCAGAGGAAGAGGAAGACATGCTTGATTTCGCCGCCGGCGCGCGGCGCACCTCGCGCCTGTCGTGCCAGATCGAACTGACCGCCAACCTTGATGGGTTGACGGTCAGCGTGCCATCAGAAAGCAATGATCTCAGGCGGATGTAACCTCGGCTGCCATCTCCATGTTGAGCGCTGCCATCAGCGCCTCGACAAAGACAGGGATGTCTTCTGGCTTGCGGCTGGTGATCAGATTGCCGTCGATCACCACATCACGGTCCACCACCTCGGCCCCGGCATTGGTAAGGTCTTTACGGATTGAGGGCCAACCCGTCACGGTGCGGCCCTTCAGCATGTCGGCTTCGGCCAGCAGCCACGGCGCGTGGCAGATCGCCGCAATCGGTTTGTTCGCCGCACCAAACGCCTTGACGAGCGCGATGACCCGCGCGTCCATCCGCAGGATATCCGGATTGATCTGGCCGCCGGGCAGCAGCAGTGCGTCATAATCGCCAACCTTGGCCTGATCGACGGTAATGTCGACTGCCACGCTCTTGCCCCAGTTCTTCTGATCCCAGCCTTTAATTTCGCCTGGTTTGAGGCTGGCGATGGTGATCTGCGCGCCGGCCTCTTCCAGCATCTGCTTGGGCTTCATCAATTCGGATTGTTCAAATCCGTCGGTGGCGATGATGAGGATGCGTTGCATGTGATGTCTCCGTAATTGCCCTGTTGCCGGACCAATGGACCGAGCGGCCCGCCCGTTCCCCGGAAGCGGGCAGAGCGGGCGTGACATGGGGCAGGGCACTTTTCCCTGTGGAAACCCCTCTCCCGGCACCGTCACGGGATTGCTAGACGGGCGCGATGTCCGACACTGTTACCACCCCGCCGGAAGACCCGTTTGACGCCATCGTCGATGCGCCCTTCGATGCCGCGCTGTCCGAGCGTTATCTGGTCTACGCGCTCTCCACGATCACCGCGCGCTCGCTGCCTGATCTGCGCGATGGGTTGAAACCGGTCCACCGCCGCCTGCTGTGGGCAATGCGGCAGCTGAAGCTTGATCCGGGCTCGGCGTTCAAGAAGTCCGCCCGCGTGGTCGGCGATGTGATCGGCAAGTATCACCCGCATGGCGATTCCAGCGTGTATGATGCCATGGTGCGCCTCGCGCAGGATTTTGCGCTGCGTTATCCGCTGGTTGAAGGGCAGGGCAACTTCGGCAATGTCGATGGCGACAATGCTGCGGCCTATCGCTACACCGAAGCCCGCCTGACCAAAACCGCGCTCGCGCTGATGGCCGGGCTGGACGAAGGCACGGTCGATTTCATCCCGACTTACAACGGCGAAGAGATCGAGCCCGAGATTTTCCCCGGCCTGTTCCCCAACCTGCTCGCCAACGGATCAAGTGGGATCGCGGTTGGCATGGCGACCTCGATTCCCAGCCACAATGTCGCGGAAATCATCGACGCGACGCTGGAGCTGATCGACAATCCCCATGTCGAACACGAACGGCTGATGCAGCTGTTCCACGGGCCCGATTTCGCCACCGGTGGCCAAGTGGTCGACAGCGCGGCCAGCATTGCCGAGGCCTATCGCACCGGGCGCGGCGCCTTCCGGCTGCGCGGCAAGTTCCACGCGCCCGAGGCCAAGGACGCCGATGACATCGCCGCCGGGATTGAGCGGCTGGGCAGCGGGCAATGGCAATTGGTCATCAGCGAAATCCCCTATCAGGTGCCCAAAGGAAAGCTGATCGAACAGATTGCCGCGCTGATCGGGGACCGCAAGCTGCCGATCCTGGAAGACGTGCGCGACGAAAGCGACACCGCGATCCGTATCGTTCTCACGCCCAAAAGTCGCAATGTTGATCCCGAATTGCTCAAGGAAAGCCTGTTCAAGCTGACCGATCTCGAGACGCGGTTCAGCCTCAATTTGAACGTGCTGGACACTCAGCCGGGCTTCGGCCGCGCGCCGATGGTGATGGGGCTGAAAGAGCTGCTCGAAAGCTGGACGCGCGCGCAGATCGATATCCTGCAACGCCGCGCGCAACACCGGCTCGACAAGATCGCATCGCGGCTCGAACTGGTGCGCGGCTATATCATTGCCTTCCTCAACCTTGACCGGGTGATCGAAATCATCCGCACCGAGGACGAGCCCAAGCCGCTGATGATGGCGGAATTCGAGCTGACCGACCGGCAGGCCGAAGCGATCCTCAACATGCGGCTGCGGTCCTTGCGCAAGCTTGAGGAAATGGAGCTGCGCAAGGAGCAGGATGAGTTGCTGGCCGAAGAAGCAGACTTGCAGGCGCTGCTCGATAGCCCGGCCAAACAGCGCACCCGGTTGAAGCGCGATCTGAAGGCGCTGCGCAAGGAATATGCCGAGGATACCCCACTTGGCCGCCGCCGCACGCTGATTGCCGAGGCCGCGCCGACGGTGGAATTCAGCATGGATGCGATGATCGAGAAGGCGCCGGTGACGGTGATCCTCAGCCAGAAAGGCTGGATCCGCGCGGCGAGCGGTCACGTGCCGCTGGATCAGGAATTCAAATACAAGGAAGGCGACGCGCTCGCCTTCATCCTCCACGCGCAGACCACCGACAAGCTGCTGCTCGCCGCGTCCGACGGGCGGTTCTATACGCTCGGCTGCGACAAACTCCCCGGCGCGCGCGGCTTTGGCGAGCCGGTGCGGACAATGGTTGACCTTGAAAGCGAGGCCAACGTCGCTGCGATGATGGTGCACCGTCAAGGTGGAAAGCTGCTGCTGGCGTCCAGCCACGGCAAGGGCTTCGTTGCGGACATGGATGAACTGCTGGCCGAAACGCGCAAGGGGCGGCAGGTGGTGAACCTCAAGGATGGCGCTCGCCTTGCCGTGATCCGCCCGATTGCGCCGAACCACGATCATGTCGCCTGCGTTGGCGACAACCGCAAGCTGGTGGTGTTCAACCTTGAGGAACTGCCGGTGATGACGCGCGGGCAGGGGGTGCAATTGCAGCGCTATCGCGACGGCGGGATGGCAGATGCGATTACCTTCGTGCTGGCCGATGGGCTCAGCTGGCAGATGGGCGGATCGGGTGAGCGTACCCGGACCGAAACCGAAATCCGCATGTGGAAGGTCGCGCGCGGCGCAGCTGGGCGGATGCCGCCGCAGGGCTTCCCGAAGTCGGGCCGGTTTGATTGAGGCGCTTATCCCCCTCCCGCTTGCGGGAGGGGTTAGGGGTGGGAGCGAGCGCAGCGAGCCACTGCACAGGCCCACCCCCAGCCCCTCCCGCGAGCGGGAGGGGAGCGATCAATCGAATCGGAACGCACTCGTCCCCAATTCCTCGGCGAGCATGTGGTTGACCCGGTCGGTGCTGGGAAAACCCTCGGCCACCCAGCGTGCTTCGATGGTCTGGAGCAACCGCGCGACCTCTGGCCCGGCGGTGATCCCGCGCGCGACAATGGCGCCGCCCTTCAGCGGGAACACTGGCACGGCCCAATCCTTGAGGCTTCGCGCATCCTCCCCCAGCAACAGCAGCCGGTCGATCGCCAGCGGCGGGGTCAGACGGTAGGCAAGCGCAGGCGGATTTGCGCCATCGCCAGCGGTGCGTTCGGATGCGCTGACCAGCCGAGCACGTTGCGCTTTCGACAGGCGCAAGCGCGCTGCCACCGTTTCGGCCACATCAGGAGAAGGCGGCAGCAGCGCGGCCAGTCGCCGCACTGGATCGGGGGCGAAGCCTTGCGTCGATTCCGCCGGTATCAGCCTAGCAAGCGCAGCCACCTGCGCCTTGCACGCCTCAGGCAGGATCACGCCAAGCACTCCGCGCATCCGCATCCGCTCGACCGTCGCATGCGGATCGGGCAGGGCCAGCAAAGCGATCAATTCGCTGGCGATCCGCTCGCGGCTGAGGCCCTTCAGAGTATGCGCCAATTCAGCGCAAGCATCTTCGGCCACCGCATCAAGCTCTGCGCCAAAGCGGGTCTGGAAGCGATAGTAACGCAGGATGCGCAAGTGATCCTCAGCAATGCGCTGGTGTGCGTCACCAATGAACCGAACCCGCCGCGCCGCCAGATCGTCCAGCCCGCCGAAATAGTCGGCGATTGCGAGTGTTTCGGGATGGGCATAGAGCGCATTGATGGTGAAATCGCGCCGCGCGGCGTCCTCGGGCCAGTCATTGGCGAAGGCGATGGTGGCGCGGCGACCATCGGTGGCGACGTCGCGGCGCAGGGTGGTGATTTCGACCGGGCCATCTTTCAGGATCGCGGTGACTGTGCCGTGCTCGATCCCGGTCGGTACGGTGCGGATGCCGGCCTGTACGCAGGCGGCGATGACAGCGTCGGGCAACAGCAGCGTGGCGCAATCGACATCATGGACCGCGACGCCAAGCAAGCCATCGCGCACCGCGCCGCCGACCCAGCGTATATTCTCTGCCCCCAGCGCAGCGGTGAGCGCGGCGAGCCCTGCGCGGTGGGTCCAATCGGCAGTATCGAGCGATTTCAGAACCAAAACCCGTTCACCCTGAGCTTGTCGAAGGGTTGCCCTTCAACTTTGGATTACCGCTAGAAGAAAGTACGGGCCTTCGACAAGCTCAGGCCGAACGGACGGGTTGATGAAGTGAGGAGTAATCGATCCGCCGCGACAGGTTGGCGATGATCGCGGCGGTCACGCCCCAGATGCGAAAACCCTGCCAGTCGAGTTCGAGATAGCGCCGGTTCGCCCCGCGCCAAAGCACTTCGTGAGAAGTCCAGCTGGCGGGATCGAACAGCATGGCAAGCGGCGCTTCAAACCAGGCCTCGACCTCTTCAGGATTGGGGGTCAGCGACAGGCCCGGCGGGACGACTCCCACCACCGGCGTCACCAGAAAGCCGGTGCCGGTGTGATAGAGATCGCTGGTGCCGATCACGCGCACCGCATCACGCGGCAGGGCGAGCTCTTCTTCGGCTTCACGCAAGGCGGCGGTCACCGCATCTTCGCCCGGATCAATCTTGCCGCCGGGGAAGGCGACCTGCCCCGGATGATCGCGCATCGCGCGCGGGCGCTGGGTCAGGATGACATGCGGATCATGCGGGACATCGGTGATCGCGATCAGCACGGCAGCAGGCGTGGCCCCCTCCGTCGCGAATTGTGCATCTGTCATGAGGTCGGGGATGTCGCGTGCGTGGCCAGCCGCAAAGGCGCGGGTGAGCGGTTCGAAAATGCTCATGGCAGCAACGCGAAGGTCGCGCCCTTGCTGGTGATCTGCCAGCCGTTCGCCTCCGCCCCTTCAGCCAGCGCGATCTCGGCGAGCTGCGCATAGGTTGAGCGGTTCAATCGCGCCTCGCACCCGCGCCGGACGTCGAGATAGAGTGCAGGGGTTTCTGCATCGCCCGCCGCGCGCAAGGAGTGCTCCGGCCCGGCGATCACGATATCATCTGTGTTCAGCCGGAACGCCAGCGCATCCTCCGCCCGCACGCAATCGACCGCAATGAAGGCGGCATCTTCCACCGCGATTGACAGCTTCTCGAACGGGGTTACGAGCCAGTGCTGGCCCGCGTCGTCACGCTTCAGCAGGCCCGCAAAGGCGCGCACCATCGCCTCACGCCGGATCACGCCGCCTTCGTGGAACCACGTCCCATCGGCGGCGATGCGCATATGGCTTTCGCCCACCACCTGCGGTGCCCAGCCTTCGACCGGCGGCAATTTGCGCTGCGCGACCAGCTCGGCAATTTCGGCGAGGGTCAGGCTGGCGAGATAGGGGGGCGGTTCGTAGGGCATTGCGGGGCAGGGATGGCAGATGCTGGCGGCAAGGTGAAGGGGGTAGCTCTCGCTAACCCTCCCACGGACCAAGCATGCCCTCGGTTGGCATCGCCGCAAGTGCGACGCCGCGCGCCAGCAGCCGGTGCTGTTCAAAGGGGCCGGGGCAGCGCCATCCGCCGGTGAGCGCGGCGGAAAAGCCCCAGCGGCCGTAATACTCTGCGTCGCCGATCAGCACCTGAGGAAGCGCGCGGCCACCACCGGTGGCAAGGCGTGTGTCCTCGGCGATCATCGCGCTCATCAGCCCGACGCCGAAGCCCTCACCTTGCCGTTCCGGCACCACAGCCACCGGGCCGACCATCACCAGCGGCACCTGCCCCTGCCGGGTCTGGAGCGCGATCGGCCAGCACTGGATCGTGCCGACAAGCATGTCGTGCTCGTCCAGCGCCGCAAGGCTCAGCCCTGGCAACCAGTCCATCCCTTCGCGGATGCGATAGGCGGTGCGCGCATGGCGATCCGCGCCGAAGGCACGGTCCAGCACCGCTTCGATCATGGCGGGATCGACCGCCTCCAGCGGGATCAGCGTGGCGGTGGCCGCCGTGGTCATTGCGCGGAAAGCTTCAGCAAGCGCGCGCCCTTGCCATCCTCGGCCACCCAAACGGCGCCATCCGGCCCTTGCGCCAGAGCGCGCAGGCGGCGGTCAAAGGGGTGGCGGGTCACTTCGCGCGCTGCCTCACCCTCGATCGCGACCTCGACCAGCGCCTGCGAGCCAAGCCCGGCCATCAGCGCGCGGCCCTGCCAGTCTTTGAACATCGCGCCATTGTAGATGAGCATGTCGCCCGGAGCGATCACCGGGTTCCAGCTGGTGGCGGGCTGCGCAAAGCCATCCGATGGCGCGTGATCGGGGATCGGGTCGCCGTTGTAATGATCGCCATTGGAGCGCAGCGGCCAGCCATAATTCGCCGCGCGCTGCACAAGGTTCAGCTCGTCCCCGCCTGCCGGGCCATGCTCGACCTCCCACAGCCGCCCTTGCGCATCCCAGTCCATGCCCAGAATATTGCGGTGCCCCCACGACCAGATTTCCGCCGAAATCCCGCCCTTGTCCGCCAGCGGATTGCCAGCGGCAGAGGTGCCATCAAGGTTGAGGCGCACGATGCTGCCCAGCGTATTGGCCGTATCTTGCGCAGGCTGCATCTTCTGGCGATCCCCACTGGCGACGAAGAGATATTTGCCATCGGGCGAGATGCTCAGCCTGTGCGAATAATGCCCGCGCCCGGTGACCTTGGGTGTCTGACGCCAGATCACGTTCAGGCCTTCAATCGCGCAGCTTGTGGCGGCCGCGCAGACAAGCGTGCCCTTGCCGACGACCGCGCCGCGCGTGTCGCCTTCACCCGCTTCGGCCCAGCTGAGATAGATCGTGCGCCGCCCCATCGCTTTCGCGGCTTCGGCAGGCAGGAAGGCGACATCACCCAGTCCGCCCTGACCGCCATAGTCCACCTTCGGCATCCCGCTGACCGAACCCGTGGACCCTGTCGCGGTGTCAATCAGCTTCAGCGTTCCGGCCTTTTCCGTCACGAACAGGACCGGAGTGCCGGGCGCGAAGGCGAGCGCCCAAGGCTCTTCAAACGTGGCGACTTCGGTGGTGGCAAAGGATGCCGCCACGGTTTCCGTGCCTACGCTGTCCCCGGTTTCGGCGTTTGCGCAGCTTGCCAGAGCAGACATGGGCAGGGACAAAGCGGCGATCAGGCGGAAAGAGCGGTTCATGTTGGGGGTCACTCCGGGATTCACGGTTGCAGGCGATGGCCTCGTCATCGGCGTTGACGAGGCCGGGCGTGGTCCGCTGGCCGGGCCGGTGGTGGCCGCAGCGGTGGTTCTTGGCCGCGAGATACCTGCCGGGCTTGATGATTCCAAGCGGCTTTCGGCAAAGCGCAGGGCGGCGCTGGACACGGCGATCCAGAAATCCTGCTGCTGGGCAGTGGCGGTGGTCGAGCCTGAGGAGATCGACCGGCTCAATATCTTCATTGCAACGATGGAAGCGATGACCCGCGCGGTCGCCGCGCTGACAGCGGCGATCAATGCGCCGGTCAGCGAAGTGCTGATCGATGGCAATATGACCCCGGCGGGCCGCAGCGCCGGATGGTGCTGGCCCGCGCGCGCGATCGTTGGCGGCGACGGGATCGAGCCTTGCATCTCCGCTGCGTCGATCATCGCCAAGGAATGGCGCGACCGGATGATGCTGGAGGCCGCCAAATCGCACCCGCACTACGGGTGGGAGCGCAACAAGGGCTATGGCACGGCAGAGCATATGGAGGCCCTGCGGCTGCATGGTGCCACCCCGCTGCATCGCCGCAGCTTTGCGCCGGTGGCGCAGCTGGCGTTGTTCTGATCGGCTATCCCTGATGGCCGTTCGTGTCGAGCGTAGTCGAGACACCTCGCGCAAGGCCTCTCGACTACGCTCGAGGCGAACGGACGTGAACACCGGTGGTGACGTTCGCTGGCGGGTGAGTCTTCACCGCCACACCGCTGCATATCGAGCCCATGGGCGGTGCCCGGACTCAACATCTTGTGCCGGTCTTGCTTCGTTCCGCACCGTTGACGCGATGTTAACCATAAGCGCGGCAAAATTAGGCGCTTGACGCGGACTCCTCAAAGACTCATGCCTGTGGATAAGTTGCAAGCAGAACAGGCGGGGTCATTCCGGTGAGCATGATAGAAAAGACGAAGTTGCTCGCGAAAGACGCTCTAAATGCGTCGAAAATCGTGCCTGCGCTCGATCTGCCGTCCCATTTGCCCTTGGGCCGTATCCTGCCGGGCGATTGCATCGAAGCGATGCGTTCGCTCCCGACAAACAGCGTCGATCTCGTCTTCGCCGATCCGCCCTATAATCTGCAATTGGGTGGCGATTTGAACCGCCCCGATGGCAGCCATGTCGATGCCGTGACCGATCACTGGGATCAGTTCGACAGCATGGCGGTGTACGACAAGTTCACCCGCGAATGGCTGACCGAAGCGCGCCGCGTGCTCAAGCCCGATGGCGGGCTGTGGGTGATCGGCAGCTACCACAACATTTTCCGCGTCGGCAGTATCTTGCAGGATCTCGGGTTCTGGATCCTCAACGACATCGTCTGGCGCAAGACCAATCCGATGCCCAATTTCCGCGGCACCCGCTTCACCAATGCGCATGAAACGCTGATCTGGGCGAGCATGGGTGAAAAGGCGCGGTATCATTTCAACTACCGCGCAATGAAGACCTTGAATGATGAACTTCAGATGCGGTCTGACTGGGTGATGCCGATCTGCTCGGGCGGTGAGCGGTTGAAGGAAGGGGGCAAGAAAGCCCACCCGACCCAGAAGCCCGAAGCGCTGCTGTATCGCGTGCTGCTGGCCACGACCGAGAAGGGCGACGTGGTGCTCGACCCCTTCTTCGGCACCGGCACGACGGGCGCGGTCGCCAAGCGGCTGGGCCGCGAATGGATCGGCTGCGAGCGCGAGGATTTCTACCGCGAGGTTGCCGAGAAGCGGATTGCCAAGGAGCTGCCGCTGGATGAAAGCGCGCTCACCACGATGCAATCGGCCCGCTCCGCGCCCAAGGTGGCGTTTGGCGCGGTGGTTGAGGCGGGGTTGATCCCGCCCGGCAGCACCGTGTTCGACAAGAAGCGCCGCTGGATCGCCACGGTGCGCACCGATGGCTCGCTGGAATGCCAAGGCAAGACCGGCTCGATCCACGGCCTCGGCAAAGACTTGCAAGGCGCGCCGAGCTGCAATGGCTGGAGCTTTTGGCATTATGAAACCGCCGGCCCCAATGGCCAGGATGTGCAGCCGATCGATGCGGCGCGCCAGCTTTACCTGTTGGCTGCCGAGGATTGAATTGGCTTTTGCGCCGTCGGAGCATATATTCCTGATATGACCGAGAACGTCGAAAATCTGATCCTTGAGCAGCTTCGCAAGATCAGGGGCGTGCAGGATGATCACACTGCAAAGCTGGATCAGCTGCTTTCCCGGTTGAACGGGGTGGAAAAGCAGGTGTCCCGGATCACCCGAGAAGAGGCCAGCAATTACGCCGAAATCATTGAAGATCGGCACCGTCTCGATGCGGTCGTTAAGCGTTTGGAACGGATCGAGCGGCGACTTGAACTCGAAGATTGATAGTCCGCAGGTTTCGGCATGACCGCTTCCATCTATCTCCACCCGCTCACGCTCGTCTCCGGCCCGCAGGTTGTGGAGGGCGAGGCGGTGCGGCTTGGCGGCAGCATGGCCTATGCCCGCGAATTCGCGCTGGTGGTGCGGCAGGGCGGGGCTGTGGCCGAGCGGATGGTTGGCACCCGCACCGTAATCGAAGCGGCCTTGGCGCGCCTGCCTTCCGCACTGGCCGAGGATGCCGCTTTGCAATGGGCCAACCTAGCCAAGCTGCACCCGCCGCTGCAATTGGGCAATCGCACCATCCGGCTCGAAGCGCCGCAGGTGATGGGCATCCTCAACGTCACGCCTGACAGTTTCTCCGACGGCGGCCAGCATGATGATCCTGCCGCAGGCCGCGCTCATGCCGCCGCGATGCTCGAAGCGGGCGCAGCGATCATCGACATCGGGGCGGAGAGCACCCGTCCGGGCGCCTCTGCCACCTTCGAGGATGAGGAAATCCGCCGCGTCGTTCCCGCGGTCGAATATTGCGCCGCGATGGGGGCTGCGATCAGCGTCGATACGCGGCGCGCTGGCGTGCTGGCGGCGGCCATGGCGGCCGGCGCGCATATGGCCAATGATGTGTCCGCCCTGCGCTATGATCCGCGCAGCGCCGAGGTGGTGGCGGCGAGCGCCTGCCCGGTTGTGCTGATGCATGCGCCGGGGGCAGGCGAGGATCTGCACAAGGGCGGCGATTACGCCGATGTCGTCAGCGAGGTGTTCGACTTTCTTAAGGCGGCGCGGGCCAAGGCGATTGCGGCGGGCATTGCCGAGGATCGCATCATCCTTGATCCCGGTATCGGCTTTGGCAAATCGCTCAGCGAAAACCTCGCGCTGATGAACGCGCTGCCGCTGTTCCATGCGCTTGGCAGCCCGATCCTGCTGGGCGCGAGCCGCAAGCGGATGATCGGCGCGCTTTCGGCCGAGGAAGCCGCCGACCGGCGGTTGGCAGGCTCCATCGCGCTGGCGGTGAAAGGGATGGAGGCGGGCGTCCACCTGCTGCGGGTGCATGACGTGGCTGAGACGGCGCAGGCGCGCAATGTCTGGCGCGGTTGGCGCGATGCGGCACTGACCGATTTCAGCCAGCTTCCCGCTGACTGAACCGGCCTTGCGCCGCGTGCCATGCTTCTGTCATGGACCGCGCGCACAACGCCCCCGATTTTCGCGATTCCCCTAGGAGCCTGATGATGCGCCAGCCGCTGTTTGCCGCCACGATCCTTGCCGCCGCCAGCCTTGCTGCAACCCCGCTGCTGGCTGATAACCATGCGGCTGAATCTGTCGCGCCGGTTGCAGTCAGCCTGACGCCCGATCAGCTGCTGGCCCCCTATTATGCCGAGCTGCGCAAGTCCGTCACCATGCCCGAAGCCGGGCCGAACCCGGCGCTGGCCCCCGCCACCACGTTGACCCGCATCGCCTTTGGCAGCTGCAACCATCAGAGCGCGCCGCAGCATATGTGGGCGCAGATTGCCGCGCAAAACCCGCAGCTGTTTCTGATGATTGGCGACAATGTCTATGGCGATAATGGCTGGGATGCCGATGCCGGGCTGAAGAGCCTGCGCGCATCCTATGCGCTGCAAGCCTCGCACGCCGAATTCACCGGGTTCCGCGCCAAATTTCCGATGATGGCCACCTGGGATGATCACGATTTCGGCCTGAACGATGCAGGCGGCAGCTTCCCGATGCGGCGCTGGGGCGAGGAATTGTTCGAAACCTTCTGGGGATCATCCGACGCGGTGCGCGCCCGCCCCGGCATTTATGAGAGCACGATCACCGGGCCCGAAGGCAAGCGGGTGCAGGTCATCATGCTCGACACGCGCTATTTCCGATCTGATTTGAAGCGCATGGCATGGTCCAAGGATCGCCCGCCGCTGGGCGGCTATCTGCCCGATAGCGATCCGGCCAAGACCGTTCTGGGGGTAGAGCAATGGGCTTGGTTGCAGCAGGAATTGGCCAAGCCTGCCGATTTGCGCATCCTCGTCTCCTCCACCCAAGTGATCACCGATGCCCACCAGTTCGAAGGCTGGACCAATTTCCCGGCCGAGCGCGAAACGCTCTATGACATGATCGCCCAGCGCGAGGATAGTGGGCTGGTGATGCTGTCGGGCGATCGCCATGCGGCGGGCATCTACAAGACGGATTATCAAGGCGAAACGCTGTGGGAGCTGACCAGCTCCAGACTCAACCTCGCCTTCGGCAATGATAATGACAAGAGCACCGCGCGCGAGCCGGATGAGCGCCGCGTGGGCAAGTTCTTCTCGGTCGAGAATTACGGGCTGATCGATATCGACTGGAAGGCCAAGGCGCTGACCATGACGCTCAAGGGCAATGACAGCGGGACGTTGGCGCAGCAGCGCTTCACTTGGTGATGTTCTGCCAATGTTTCACGTGAAACATTTTCGGCCCTGTTGGAATGGGCCGAAAAACTCGCGCGAAATCAGAGGGTAAAGCCGCCGTCTGACACCATCACGTGGCCCGTAATGTTGGAAGCGGCGTCGCTGAGCAGATAGAGGATGCTGTCTGCCATCTCTTCGGAGGTGGCGAAGCGGCCCAAGGGCGTGGTCCTGGCCATCGCCTTCAGCGTCGCCTCGCGGCCGATGGCGGCGACCGAGGCGGCGAAATCCTCACCACTTTCCCAGATCGCGGTGTCCACGCCGCCGGGGGCTATGGCATTGACTCTGATGCCATTTTTGGCGCTTTCGGCAGCCGCGATGCGGGCCATGTGGGCGACCGCCGCCTTGGAGACGCCGTAGGGGCCGATCCCCGGCACCGGCTTCAGCCCGGTGACCGATGCGACCACCACCACGCTGCCGCCTTGGCCCTCCATCGCCCGCAATGATGCAGCCAAAGTCAGGAAGGCGCCATCAAGGTTCACATCCATCACCCGGCGCCATTCAGCGAGCGAAATCGAGGCAATCGGGCCGCCTGAACCGATGCCTGCATTGACCACTGCATGGTCTAAACCTGCCAGAACCGGCGCAATACCCGCCCATAACCCGTCATCGGCCACGCTGCCGACAATGCGATGCACTTCGCAGCCCGGCAGATCGAGCGAATCCAGCCCCGCGCCATCAATATCGACCAGAACCAGCGTGCTTGCACCGCGCGCTGCCAAGGCCCGCGCGCTCGCCGCGCCGATGCCCGATGCCGCGCCAGTGATGAGCGCCGAGCGCCCGGCAAAATCCTGATTGATCGTCATGCCCCGCGCGCTAAGCCCGCAGGCCTTGGCGATCAAGCCGCGTTGTCGATCCCGAGGTCGGAAAGCTTGCGATACAGCGTCGAGCGCCCGATGCCCAAGCGCCTTGCCACTTCGGTCATGCGGCCGCGATAATGGCCGATGGCGAGGCGGATCACGTCGGCTTCGATCTCTTCCAGCGGGCGCAGATTGCCGTCCGGAGTGTAGAGCATGATGCCCACCCCGTCATGCACGCTGGCGGTGGTGACGCTGCCCTGTTCGCCCAGCATTTCGGACAATTGCGGGAAGCTTTCGGCGGTCAGCGAATTGCCATCGCAATAGACCGCCGCGCGGAACAATACCGATTGCAGCTGGCGGACATTGCCCGGCCAGTCATAGGCAGCCAGCAGGGCCAGCGCGCTATCGGATACCGAAAGATGGTGCAGGCCAGGCTGTTCGCCGATCCGGGCGAGGAAATGACGGGTCAGCGAAGGAATATCGCCGGCGCGTTCACGCAAGGGCGGCAGAATGATCCGTGTGCCGCTGAGCTTGGCAGCGAGGCTCGCATCAAACTGCCCGGCCTCCACCATCCGATCAAGCCCGACATTGCTGGTGACCAGCAGCCGCACGTCAACCCGGAAGCCATAGCTGGCGCCAACCGGGCGGATGATCCCGCTGGTCAGCGCCTCGTTCAGGCGCAGTTGCAGCGCCGGGGTCAGCCGGTCGATTTCATCGAGCACCAGCGTGCCGCCGTCACAATGCTGGAACGCGCCGATCTGGCGATCAAACGCGCCGGGAAAGCTGCCGGGCTCGTGCCCGAACATCACCGATTCGATTGATCCGGGGGGAATGCTGGCGAGGGTGGTGATCCGCAAGGGGTCTTTCGAGCGCGGCGATGCGGCGTGCATCGCGCGCATCAGCATTTCCTTGCCGGTGCCGGTTTCGCCTTCGATCAGCACATGGCCATGCCCGCGCGCGGCCTTGGCGGCTTGTGCCAGGGCGGTGCGGAATTGCGGCGCGGTGCCGATCATCGCATCGAAATCGAGGCTGGCTGACATCTTCTCGGTCAGCGGGGCCAATTCATCGCGCGTGGTCGCGCGGGTGGTGGCAGACCGCAGCGCTTCCATCAGCCGGTCAGGCGAGACGGGTTTCACCAGATAATCGCTTGCGCCCGCGCGCATGGCTTCGACCGCCAGCAAGGGCGATGCGCTGGTTGTCAGCATCAGGATCGGCAGGGCGGGGCGGCGGGATTTGAGTTCGGCGATCAGCGCGCAGGCATCATCGCCCGGCACCCATTGATCCAGCAGGATCGCAGACAATTGCATCCCTTCACGCGTGCCCAGCATGGCGATGGCGGTTTCCGCATCGGGGGCAACAATCGTGCGCCAGCCATCGCGCGCGGCGATTGCGGTGATCAGGCGTGACTGCGCAGGCTCATCATCGATCAGCATCACGATCTGCGCTTCACTTTGCGCTTCGGGGAGGCAATCCATTTCAGCCATTGCGTGTGCCGCTCGCTTTCCCTTGGCCCGGTCGCAGTGATCCGGGATCAGTCCATGGGCCCACGCATAGGGACGAGTGGTAAAAACGGGATTAAGCCTGTCGCAGGTTGGGACAGCTTGCGGGGTGCAATCCACCGAACTGGCACTAAAGGTGACTTGAGATAGCGCGCCTGACCCGATACGGGAGCGATCAGGGGCCAACCGGCTCGGATGTTTTTTCGGCAACCAAACCCGGCTTTGCGGGTTGGAAAGCCCAAGGGGAAACAAAGATCATGACAGTACACGATATGGAAAAGGCCACAGCAACCTATGGCGGCTTCATGGCAACGCTCAAGTGGGCGGTGCCGGTGATTGCCATCATCACCTTCATCGTCGTTTCGCTGATCGCTAGCTGAGCCGGCCCGCCCTCGTGAAAATCGCCATCCTGAAAGAGCGCGCGCCCGGTGAGACGCGCGTTGCCGCCTCGCCCGAAACGGTCAAAAAATTTGCGGCGCTGGGCGTTGCTGTCGCGGTTGAGGCTGGGGCAGGCGGACACGCTTCGGTCACCGATGATGCCTATGCCGAAGCCGGAGCCACGGTTGGCGATGCTTCCGCGACGGTGAAGGATGCCGATATCGTGCTGGGCATTCAGGCGCCCGATGTGGCGCTGCTCGCCGGGGCTGCGCCGGGCGCATGGGTGGCGGCGCTGTTCGATCCGTTCAGCACCCAAAAAGGCGGGGGGCGCGACCGGGTCGATGCCTATGCGGCGGCGGGTTACGAGGCGCTGAGCATGGAATTCATGCCGCGCATCACCCGCGCGCAATCGATGGACGTGCTGTCCTCGCAATCGAACCTGGCTGGCTACAAGGCGGTGCTGGCAGCAGCGGATGCCTATGGCCGCGCTTTCCCAATGATGATGACCGCCGCTGGCACCGTGCAGGCTGCGCGCGCGTTCATCATGGGCGTGGGCGTTGCGGGCCTTCAGGCGATTGCGACGGCGCGCCGTCTGGGCGCGCAGGTTTCGGCGACGGATGTGCGGTCTGCCACCAAGGAGCAGATCCAGTCGCTGGGCGCGAAGCCGATTTTCGTTGAGAATGTCGCTGGGATCGAAGGCGAAGGTTCGGGCGGCTATGCCACCGAAATGAGCCCGGAATACCAGAAGGCGCAGGCCGAACTGGTCTCCAGCCACATCGCCAAGCAGGACATCGTGATCACCACTGCGCTGATCCCGGGCCGCGCCGCGCCGCGCCTGATCACCGACGCGCAGATTGCGACGATGAAGCCCGGCAGTGTGATCTTTGATCTTGCGGTGGCGCAGGGCGGGAATGTCGAAGGCTCGGTTCCGGATCAGGTCGTGGTTCGCCACGGGGTCAAGATCATCGGCTATGCCAACACTCCAGCCGCGCTCCCCGCCGACGCATCAGCGCTGTTTGCGCGCAACCACTACAACTTCCTCAGCGCCTTCTGGGACAAGGAAGCGGGTAAGCCCGTGCTCGACGAGGAAATCGGCAACGCGATCCGCCTGACGCAGGGCGGGGCAGTTGTGAACGAGAGGCTGCTGGGTGCTTGATGCCGGTCGTTCTGCGGAAAGATGGGTTCAAGTTCCTGTTTTACGGAAACGAGGGTACGCCGCGCGAGCCAGTGCATATCCATGTAAAGCAGGGCAGGGATGAGGCGAAGTTCTGGCTATCGCCCGTTGTGGCGCTGGCTTACAACCGCGGTTTGAGCCGGCCGGCGCTCGGCCACGCGCAGGAATTGGTCGAGGCGCACCGGGCCGAACTTGAAGGAGCATGGCATGATTTCTTCTCCTGATCCGATGGCCACTTCGCCAGAGCCGATCGCGGTGCGGTTCGACGAAGATGCGATGTGGGTCGATATTGAGGATGGCCGCACAATCGGCGTCCCCTTGGTCTGGTTCCCACGGTTGCTGCGGGCGACGCCTGCGCAGCGCGACGCCTTTGAACTGAGCCGCTGTGGTATCCACTGGGACGAGATCGACGAGGATATCTCGATTGCGGGCCTGCTGGCTGGCCGGGGTGACATGACCCATCCGGTGAAGTCAGCCGCGTGAACAGCAACAATTGTCACAAGTCGGCTGGCGCCGGGAAAGCACACCAATGGGCCTGATCAACGCCACTGTCTGGGACGCCGCAGACGCCGCCGAAGACCTCGCCTATGCGCTGGGTGCGGGCGAACGGGTGCGCATGGCTTTCAAGCTGGTGCGCGATTCGATTATCTTCACCGATCGCCGCATCCTGATGATCGACATTCAGGGGCTGACGGGATCGAAAAAGCGGTTCCTGACGATCCCCTACCGCGCGATCACTACCTTCACGCTGGAAAGCGCAGGCCACTTCGATCTCGATACAGAGGTGACGCTCACCGTATCGGGATCGCCGCCAATCGCCTTCAACGTCAGCCGCGGCGCAGACGTGCCGGGGCTGGTGACGCTGCTCACCGAATATCTCGCGCCCGGGAAATAAACAGGCAAATAGGGGCTGACATGGACTTTATTGCGATCCTTTCGATCTTCGTGCTGGCCTGCTTTGTGGGCTATTACGTCGTCTGGTCGGTGACCCCGGCGCTGCACACCCCGCTAATGGCGGTGACCAATGCGATCTCCTCGGTGATCATCGTCGGCGCGCTGATCGCGGCGGCTGAGGCGAACAGCCCGGTTGCCAAATATCTCGGACTGTTCGGGGTGGTGCTGGCGAGCATCAACATCTTCGGCGGGTTCGCCGTGACCGAGCGCATGCTCGCAATGTACAAAAAGAAGGAGAAGTAAGAGATGGCCTCGCTTCTCTCTCTCATCACAAACGCGGCATCAGCGTGCGTCGATCCTGAAACCATGGATTGCGGCTATATGAAAACCGCGGCTGTCGCGGCCGCACCGGCAGCCCATGGCGGCGGCACCCCCGCTTGGGCGATGCTCGCCTACCTCGCTTCGGGCGTGTTCTTCATCCTCGCGCTGCGTGGGCTTTCCAGCCCCGCCACGTCGCGAACCGGCAACCGCAACGGCATGATCGGGATGAGCATTGCGCTCATCACCACGCTGGTGACCCATAACCTTGCCAATATCGTCGAGATCGGCATTGCGCTGGCCATCGGCGGGATCATCGGCGTGGTCATCGCCCGCCGCATCGCCATGACCGCGATGCCGGAACTGGTCGCGGGCTTCCACAGCCTTGTCGGCCTTGCCGCCGTGGTGGTGGGCCTTGGCGCGTGGCTCGATCCGCAGTCCTTCGGCATCGTTGACGCCGCAGGGCAGATCATGGCCGTGAGCCGGGTGGAACTGGGCCTCGGCATCGCCATCGGGGCGATCACGTTCTCGGGCTCGATCATCGCCTTCCTCAAGCTGTCGGGCCGGATGAGCGGTTCGCCGATCATGCTACCGGGGCGGCATGTGATCAACCTTGGCACGCTCGCGGCGATCATCGCGCTGATCGGCCTCTACACCGTCTCGCCGCAGGGCGGCGCGGGTGAGGGCTGGATGGTGATTGCGATTGCGGTGCTGGCCTTCATCATCGGCTTCCTGCTGATCATCCCGATCGGCGGCGCTGACATGCCCGTGGTCGTCTCGATGCTGAACTCCTATTCCGGGTGGGCCGCGGCGGCGATGGGCTTCACGCTCGGCAATTCGGCGATGATCATCACCGGGGCGCTGGTCGGCTCCTCGGGCGCGATCCTCAGCTACATCATGTGCCGCGCGATGAACCGAAGCTTCATTTCGGTGATCGCGGGCGGCTTTGGCGCGGCACCCGAAGCAGGCGGCGCAGGCGGAGCGCGCGAACAGCGGCCCTACAAGCAGGGCAGCGCGGAAGACGCCGCCTACATGCTCGAACAGGCCGAGAAGGTCATCATCATCCCGGGCTACGGGATGGCGGTGGCTCAGGCCCAGCACGCGCTGCGCGAAATGGGCGACAAGCTCAAGGAAAAGGGCGTGGAGGTGAAGTACGCCATCCACCCCGTCGCAGGGCGTATGCCGGGGCACATGAACGTGCTGCTGGCCGAAGCCAGCGTGCCTTATGACGAGGTGTTCGAGCTCGAAGACATCAACTCCGAATTCGCCCAGTGCGATGTCGCTTTCATCATCGGCGCGAATGACGTGGTGAACCCGGCGGCCAAGACCGACAAGTCCTCGCCCATCTACGGGATGCCGGTGTTTGATGTCGACAAGGCCAAGCAGGTGTTCTTCATCAAGCGTTCGATGGGCGGCGTCGGCTATGCCGGGGTTGATAACGACGTGTTCTACATGAACCAGACCGTCATGCTGCTGGCCGACGCCAAGAAGATGGTCGAGGAAATCGTCAAGTCGCTGGACTGAGCATCGCGCCGAAAAGTGGGAACCAGTTTTCGGATAACGTGATGCGACAATAAAGAAGCATCGCGCTGAAAAGTGGGAACCGGTTTTCGGATAAGGTGATTTGAAAACAAAAGAAGGCTCCATTGCGAAAGCTCTTTACCTTTGTGCTGGTGCTTATCCTGCTGGCGGGCGTGGCTGTGTTCGCTGGCCTCGCCGACCCGCTGATCGCCGGACGGATCGAGGCTTCCCTGGTCGAGGCTGGCGTGGGCGAAAAGCGCGCCGAATGCATGGCGAGCCGCATGGTTGACCTCCTCAACGTGGTGCAATTGTGGAAGCTCCGTCAGGGCATGGCCGCGCAGGATGGTGAGCCCGAAGACGGCTATGGCCTTGGTGAGCTCATCAAGCGGCTCGACCGGGTTGACGATGGCGAAGCGGTCGCGGTGCTCACCACCAGCGCTGGGCTTTGCGCGCTGGGGATCGGCTAGCCGCTTGCATTCCCTCCCCCCAATGCGCCACACTGCGCGGACGTGAGGGAGACAATCATGAAACGCATCGCATTGCTGGCCGCGCTGCTCTGCACCGCAGCACCGCTTGCCGCCAAAACCCACCGCGTCGCGGCGGGCGAGGGCGCGGCCGAGCGCTTGCAGGAAGCGCTGATCCTTGCGCAGCCGGGCGACGAGATCCTCCTCGGCGAGGGCCGCTTCGCGCTGACCGATGGTCTCAGCCTCGATGTCGACGGGGTGACGGTCCGCGGGACAGGGACGGAATTCACCGTGCTCGATTTCACCAATCAACAGGGTGCGGGCGAAGGGCTGCTGGTCACTTCCGACAATGTCACTCTGCGCGGTTTCGCGGTCGAGAACCCCAAGGGCGACGGGATCAAGTCCAAGGGCGCGGACATGATCATCTATGATGGCATTCGTGTCGAATGGACCGGCGGACCTAAGGCGACCAACGGCGCTTACGGCATTTATCCGGTCGAAAGCACCGGGGTGCTGGTGCAAGGCTCGATCGTGATCGGCGCTTCGGATGCGGGCATCTATGTCGGCCAGAGCCGCGACATCACGGTGCGCGGCAATCGGGTTGAATTCAACGTGGCCGGGATCGAGATCGAGAACAGCCGCAACGCGCTTGTCACCGGCAATATAGCCACGCGCAACACCGGTGGATTGCTGGTGTTCGACCTGCCCGGCCTGCCGGTGATGGGCGGCGGCAATGTAATCCTGCGCGGCAATGTGGTGGCGGATAACAACACCCCCAATTTCGCCCCGCCGGGCAATATCGTCGCCAGCGTCAAGCGCGGCACCGGCGTGCTGATCGAGGACAACGCCTTCGAGAACAACCCGACCGCCCATGTCATGGTGATCGCCTATACCCAACCCTTCGAGGACGCGCGCTACAACCCCTATGCCCGCAACGTGATCGTCGGCCCCAATAAATTCGGGCGTGGCGGGGATGATCCGCAGCTTGACGGCAAGGAGCAATTGCTCGCGGCCTTTGGCGGGGCGCTGCCGCCGGTGCTGTGGGACGGGATCGAGCAGGATGGCGATGGCTTGCGGATTGCGGCCGGGGTGACCGGCTGGACGCTGAACCTGTCGAAGCCCGGGCAAAGCCTGACCGAAGCACAGCCCGGCCCGCTGGAGCTGACCCCGCTGGAAAGCTGGCAGTTCCCCGAAGTCGGCGCGCCCGAAGCGCTGGATGCGCGGCTGTAGTGCAGCGCGGGTGGGGTCTGCTGGCGACGGCCTGCACCCTGTTTGGTGCCGCGCTGACGCATGCGACAGTGCTTGAACCTCAGCCGGTCAATGACGGCGCGATCCGCGGCGACAGCTTCCCCAAAAGCCTCAGTGAATATGCCTTCTTTCAGGACGGGCGCTCGCAGGATCCGATGCGGGGCGTGCACTCTTACGCGCTCAATACCCCGCTTTGGTCGGACGGGGCGGAGAAGCTGCGCTTCATCTACCTGCCCGATGGCACGCAACTGACCGCCGATGGTGAGGGCCTGCTGCAATTCCCGGTTGGCGCGGCGATCATCAAGACCTTTGCTTTTGGCGAAGGAGCAGAGCGCCGCCTCATCGAAACCCGCGTGCTGCTCCACCGGGCGGATGGCTGGACGGCGCTGCCCTATCGCTGGAATGCGGAGCAGACCGATGCGACGCTGGCATTGGCGGGCGCGCGGTTCAATCTCGTCACCCCAGCGAGGGATACGATTTCCTATGCCATCCCCAACAAGAACCAGTGCAAGTCCTGCCATGGCAAGGATGGCGCGGTGATCCCGATCGGCCCCAAGGCCCGCAATCTTTCGGCCGAATGGCTGGGCCAGATGGTGAGCGCCGGCGCGCTCGATCGGGTGCCCAATGGCGCCGGCAGGCTGCCGGTATGGGCCGCGCGCACCGCGACCGATCCCGCCGCGCCGCTGGCTCGCGCCTATCTTGATGTGAACTGCGCGCATTGCCACCAACCGGGCGGCGGGGCGTCCAATTCGGGGCTCGATCTGCGTTGGGAGCAGGAGGGTGCGCACGCGCTCGGCATCCTCAAGCGCCCGGTCGCCGCAGGGCGAGGCGCGGGCGGGCATGATTTCTCGATCCTGCCCGGCGCGCCCGAAAAGTCCATCCTGCTCTACAGGATGGACAGCGCCGAACCCGGCATCGCCATGCCCGAACTCGGCAAATCGAGCGTTGATCGCGAAGGCGTCGCCGTGGTGCGGCGCTGGATTTTGGAGATGAAACCCGAATGAAATGGGTCTGGCGCGGGCTTCTGGCACTGCTGGCAGTGCTGGTGGTCGCTTTCCTGATTTTCCGCACGCCCGATACGGACGCGGCGGAAATGCGCGCGAAATATGGCGGGCCGCCCTCGCAATTCGTCAACATTGGTGGGGGCGTGACCGTTCACCTGCGCGATGAGGGGCCGAAGGATGCGCCTGCAATTGTGCTGCTGCACGGCTCCAACGCCGATCTCCACACCTGGGGTCCGTGGGCGGCGGCGCTCAAATCCCGATACCGCGTGATCCGCTTCGATCAGGTCGGCCACGGGCTGACCGGGCCTGACCCGCAGCACGATTACAGTCGCGACAATTATGTCGCCGATGTGCTGGCGGTGGCGGACAAGCTGGGTCTCAAGCGCTTCATCATCGGCGGCAATTCGATGGGCGGCAAGCATGCGCTGGCCTTCGCGGTGGCGCACCCTGGCCGCGTCACAGGCCTCGTGCTGGTCGATGCCAGCGGCGGGCCGATGCTGGAGGACAAGGCCGATAAAACCCGCAAGGACAGCGGCGGCGGCAATATCGGCTTCGCCATCGCGCAGACCCCGGGGATCAACCTGCTGGTCGAACAGATCACCCCGCGTGAGCTCATCGCGCAGAGCCTCGAACAAAGCGTCTCGGTCAAATCCGTGGCGAACGAGGCTGCGATTGACCGCTATTGGGAGCTGCTGCGCTATCCCGGCAACCGGCGGGCGACGCTGAAGCGGTTCGGCTATCCCTATGAGCCGCTGAGCAAGTCGGAGATAGCGGCCATCACCGCCCCCACGCTGATCCTGTGGGGCGCGGAGGACCGGCTGATCCCGCTCGCCGCCGGTGAATGGCTCGCCAAAACCATGCCCAATGCTGCGTTGCTGGCCTATCCGAAAATCGGCCACCTGCCGCACGAGGAGGCTGCGTCGGGGACGCTCGCCGATCTCGAACCGTGGCTCGCCAAGCACGCTCCGCCGCTGCCGCGCGAATAATTTATCGCCGAACCGCTTGCGCACTTTACGCAGCGGACGCTTGCCCCTTACACCTCTTCGCAACTGCACACAGAATCGAAGGGGCTGGCGGCTTTGCGTAAACTGGGGATCATCGGCGGCATGAGCTGGGTGTCCACCGCCACCTATTATGATCACATCAACCGCATCGTCCAGAAACGCGCCGCGCCGATGGCATCCGCGCCGCTGCTGATTGAAAGCTTGGACTTTTGCCAGCTTTACGCCCTGCGCGAAGAACGCGACTGGCAGCGCGCGGCGAGTGTGCTGATCGAAAGCGCACGACGGCTGGAAGGGGCGGGGGCCGAAGCGCTGATCATCGGCGCCAATTCGATGCACCGCCTGTATGATGATGTTGCGGCGTCGGTAAACATTCCGATCCTGCATATCGCCGAATATGTCGGCCTCGCCATGAAACGGGCGGGCGCCACGCGTGCCGCTTTGCTGGGCACCCGCAACGTGATGACCGAAAGCTTTTACCGCAAACGGCTGGTCGCCCACGGGATCGACCTGCTGCCGCCCAACATGGCCTATGTCGAAGCGCTCGACCGGATCATTTATGACGAGTTGATGGTGGGCAAGGTCACGCGCGAGGCGCAACGCACCTTGAAGACGATCATCACCAACAAGGCGCAGGAAGGCGCAGGCGCGATCGTGCTCGCCTGCACTGAGCTGGATCTGGTCGTCGACATTGATGCCAATGTGCTGCCGGTGTTCGACTCGACCCGAATCCATTGTGAGGCGGCGGCCGACTGGATTCTTGAACAGGAAATCGGGAACTAAATCTCGGCTCGTCTGTGTGATCGGGCGCTTTGCCGTATTGCGCGGCATTGTGCAGTGCAAAAATTTGCAAAAGTTAACGCTGGCCGATAGCGGCGCCCTCGGATTTTGTCACGGAAACGTAATCGGCATTATCCGGGTCTTCGGGTCGCACCGACAGGCCCTTGGGGCCGCTCCCCTCCCCCCAATCACCGGGGGGCGGCCCCATACCCTTCCAGCATTTTCGCCGCGGTTTTTTGCATGAATTTGCATTGCGAAGGCGGCCATCCTCCGCTTTGTGCTGGGTTGCCATCCTGTTCCGGTTGAGATGCACTAAACCCTCCCCTAATTGCTCAACGGTGACATTTCGCGCCCCCTATGCCGCTGATCCTGATAACCATGGCCCGCGTGAGTGGGGCGGGGCCGTAGCGGGCGGGCATCGCGGCCCGCGCAGCGCTTTCCAGCGTGATCGAGACCGGATCATCCATTCGGTGAGCTTCCGGCGGCTGAAATCCAAGACGCAGGTGTTCATCGCCCCCGATGGCGATCACTATCGCACGCGTCTGACCCACAGTCTTGAAGTCGCGCAAATCGGCCGGGTGATCGCCCGCGCGCTGGGGCTGGATGAAGACCTGACCGAAGCTCTCTGCCTCGCGCATGATCTGGGCCATCCGCCCTTCGGCCACGCGGGCGAGGCGGCGCTGAGCGATGCGATGGAGCGCCATGGCGGCTTCTGCCACAATGCGCAGGCGCTGCGCACAGTCATGCGGATCGAAAGCCCCTATCCCGATCATGACGGGTTGAACCTGACCTGGGATCTGCTGGAGGGGCTGGCCAAGCACAACGGCCCCGTCACCGCGCCGGGCTGGGCGCTGGCAGAACTGGACGCGGACTTTCCGCTGCACCTTGGCACCTGGCCTTCGCTGGAGGCGCAGATTGCCGCCGTGGCGGACGACATCGCCTATGACAATCACGACATCGATGATGGGCTGCGTGCCGGGTTTCTGAGCCTTGATGACCTGCTCAGCCTCGATTTCCTCGCAGACCAGTGGCGGACGGTCGAAAAACGCTTTCCCCATGCCCCGCGAGAGCGTCTGCTGCGCGAGATGATACGGGATCAAATCGGATTGATGGTGAATGATGTGCTGGAGCACACTTCGGCGCAGACCAAAGGGCTGGGCTCAATCGCCGAAGTGCGCGCGGCGGGGCGGCAATTGGCCGGGTTCTCGCCCGCGATGGCGGCGCAGGAACGGCGGTTGAAGGCCTTCATGTACGAACGGCTGTATTACCATCCCGAACAGGTGGCTGCGGCGAGCCGCGCCCGCGATGTGGTGGCGCGGTTGTTCGCCGCCTATTCGCAGGATGCCCGGTTGATGCCCGCCGATTGGCAGGCGCGTCTGCCCGAGCTTGAGCCACAGCGCAGCCGCGTGATTGCCGATTTCATCGCCGGGATGAGCGATCGGTTTGCGATGCAGGCCTGCAACGCCATCTATGGCGAGCGGCCGTTGGGGCTGATCAATGTCTGAACACCGCAGCATCGCTCCTGCGCGGATCGCGCTGGTCGGCGCGACCGGGCTGATCGGCCGCCGGGTGATCGAAATTGCCAGCGCCGGCGATGAGGCGCGGATCATCGGGATTGCCCGGCGCGAGGCTCCGCTGCCGCCCGGCGCGCGGATGGAAATGTTCGTGGCTGAGCCTGACAAGTGGGGCGAGGTGCTGGAAGCTGTCCGCCCTCGCGCGCTGATCTGTGCGCTGGGCACCACCTGGAAAAAGGCGGGGCGCGACGAGGCCGCATTCCGCGCGGTCGATCATGACCTGGTGCTCGCCACGGCTCATGCTGCCAAGGCAGCGGGCGTGCCGAACATGGTGCTGATCAGCGCGGCGGGGGCCGATGCGCGCAGCAAGACCCTGTATATGCGCGTAAAGGGCGAGACGGAGCAGGCGGTGTCCAAAGTCGGCTTCAAGCGGCTGGATATCCTGCATCCCGGCCTGCTGCGCGGCGAACGGACGGGCGATCTGCGCTTGGCTGAGCGCGCTGCGATCATCGCGGCACCACTGATTGATCCGCTGCTGAACGGCAAGTGGGCGCGGTTCCGGTCAATCGATGCAGCGCTGGTGGCCGAAGCCGCACTGGGGTTCGCCCTGCGCCGGGCCGGCGGGCGCTTCACCCACGATAACGAAGCGATGCGCCGCGCCGCGCGCGAATGGCGCCGCGTGCACGAAGCAGGAGAGGTGCTGTGATCGATTGGAGCGCATGGTTCAGCATGGTCAATCTGCTGGCGCTGATCGCATGGGTCGCGCTGATCCTGCTGCCGCGCTGGCCCGCCTTGCTTTCGGGCATTCTCTATCTGGGCATCGGCCTGCTGTGCCTGATCTATGCCACTGGACTGATCGGAGTGCTGACCGGTCTGCTCACAGCCGAAGGCGGCGGCGGGGCGGACTTCACCACTATTGAAGGCGTGCGGTCGATCTTTGCCAGCGATGCCGGGGTGACGATTGGCTGGACCCATTACCTCGCCTTCGATCTGTTCGTCGGCCTGTGGATCGCACGAGATGGCGATGCAAAGAATATCTCGCGCTTCATTCAGGCACCGATTCTGCTGGCGACCTTTATGGCCGGGCCGCTCGGCCTTGGCGTGTGGCTGCTGCTGCGCGAACCTGCGGCGCGCCGTAGCGGCAGGTTCCGTTAAATCGCTGCTGGACCGCGTCTCCCAACTTCGCCTAACCTTGCGCCCAACAGCTTTTGGGAGAGAGCACGGCCATGGCGAACGACGCCTATCACGATCATCAGACCTTTGATGCGACCATGCACTTCTGGGCGAAGGAACGCCCCGATGGCCCGGCCTTCGATCAGGATGGGCGGCAAACCACCTATGCCGAGGCCGACCGGCTGACCCGCCAACTGATTGCGCTGCTGCAAGCGCGCGACATTGCGCCGGGGGATCGGATCAGCTGGCTGGGCAAGAACCGCGACACTTACTTCCTGCTCTATATCGCGGCGGCGCGGATGGGGGCGGTGATAGTGCCGATTGGCTGGCGGCTGGCCCCGCGCGAAATCGCCTATATCCTCTCCGATACCGAGGCGAAGCTGGTGTTTGCCGAGGCCGATTTCGTCGGGGTCGCGCATGCCGTTGCCGCCGATTTGCCCTCCAATCCCGAAGTGATCGAGGCCGAGGCTGCACGCTTGGCGGCGGGTGGGTTTGAACCTGCCGACTACACGCCGCCCGGCCCGCATGATCCGGTGTTGCAGCTTTATACTTCGGGTACCACGGGCAACCCTAAGGGCGCGATGCTGACCAACACCAACTTGCTCGGCCTGCGCAATGCGGGCTGTGAGGCTGGGCTGGATTGGCAGTTTTATGAACCCGGTGACTGCATGCTGGTCGCCATGCCGTGCGCGCATATCGGCGGGACGGGGCTGGTGAATATCGCCATTGCCAACGGCATTCGCTCACTGGTGCAGGCCGAATTTACGCCGGTCGGCGTGCTTGATGCGATTGAAGCTGGCTCAACCCATATGTTCATCGTGCCCGCCGCCTTGCAGATGGTGGTGCAGCATCCGCGCGCGGCGACAACCGATTTCAGCAATTTCAAATACCTGATGTATGGCGCCGCGCCCATGCCGCTCGAACTGCTCAAGGAAGCGGTGCGGACGATGCCGACCACCCGGTTCCTGCAAGCTTACGGCATGACCGAAACCAGCGGCACGATCTCGATCCTGCCGCCTGAAGATCACGTGCTTGAGGGCAATCAGCGGATGCGCTCGGCGGGCAAAGCCTGTCCCGGGGTTGAGATCGAAGTGCGCGATGCCGATAACCGCGAAGTGCCGCGCGGCGAAATTGGCGAGGTGTGCATCCGCTCGCCCTCCAACACGCCCGGTTACTGGAAGCTGCCCGAGGCGACCGCGAAGACCATCGACCCCGATGGCTGGCTCCACACCGGCGATGCGGGCGTGATGGACGCGGATGGCTATGTCTACATTCAGGACCGGATCAAGGACATGATCATCTCGGGCGGAGAGAACGTCTATCCGGCGGAAGTGGAAAGCGCGATCTATGGCCACCCGGCCATCGCCGAAGTCGCGGTGATCGGCGTGCCGAGCGCCAAGTGGGGCGAGGAGGTCAAGGCCTGCGTCGTCGCCAAACCCGGCATGGACGTCGACGAGGCTGACGTGATTGCCTGGGCGCGCGAGCGGATTGCGGCGTTCAAGGCGCCCAAAAGCGTCGATGTGATCCCGCTGATGCCGCGCAATGCCAGCGGCAAGATCCTGCGCCGCGAATTGCGTGCGCCCTATTGGGAAGGGCAGGAACGCCAAGTCTCGTGACCGCCAAGCAGCACGCGCCTGCGACCTTGCGCAACCGCGATGCGATTGCCGAGGTATTGGCGCGGGAATTGCCGCCGTCGGGCACGGTGCTCGAAGTGGCGGCTGGGACGGGGGAACACGCGGTGTTCTTCGCCGAGCGGTTCCCAGCGCTGGCGTGGCAGCCGAGTGATCCTGCGGACGCAGCGCTGGCCTCGATTGCGGCGTACCGGGCGGAGTATCCGGGCGATAACTGCGCCGCGCCGGTCCTGCTTGATGCAGCGGTGCCGGAAAGCTGGCCGATCACTCGCGCTGATGCAATCTTGTGCATCAACATGGTGCATATCAGCCCTTGGGAGGCAACCGTGGGGCTGTTTGCCGGTGCGGCCCGCGTGCTTGGCGAAAGCAGCGCGCCGCTTATCCTCTATGGCCCCTATGTGGAGCAGGGCGTGGAAACGGCGCCGTCCAACCGCGACTTCGACGCCAGCCTCAAGGGACGCGACCCGCACTGGGGCCTGCGCAATGCCGAAGATCTGGACCAGCTCGCCATCCAGCACAGCATGGCCCGCGCAGCGCGCCATGCCTTGCCAGCCAATAACATCATGCTGGTTTACAGGCGGGTTTAATCAATTGCGCGCTTGCCTGCGCGGCCGACCGATTGGATATCCTCGCCCACGCCTTCCACGGTGTTGCAGGCGACAGTCGTGAACGACAGGGCGGCGAGCGCCGTGATGATAATGGCTTTGCGGATCATAATGGGGTCCTCTGATTGAAATCTGTCAACGCAGCAGCATGGCGGCTTATTCCTGACCAGCGCCTGAAGCGGCAAGACGTTCCTTCGCCAGTTGCCGTTCGCGCCAGGCGATCAGCAGTCCTGCGGCGATAATCAACGGCGCGCCCAGCCACAAGCTGGCAGGTGCAGCGCGATCAAACACGAACAGGCCATAGGCGCTCGACCACAGCAGCGCGGTGTAGTCCATCAATAAAATCACCGCCGCCGATCCAAACCGCAGCGATGCGGTGAGCAGGATTTGCGCCAGCACCCCCATCAGCGCCATGGCGAGGATCGTGATCCAGGTCTGCGGATCGTGAGCGGTTATCACGAAGGGCAGGCCGATGGCCACCACCGGCGCGCTGAGCGCGGCAAACCAGAACACGATGCTCCACGGGTTTTCGGTTTTGTTGAGATCCTGAATCTGGAAGCTGATGATCGTCACTATCAGCGGTGCCATAAGGCCCACGGCGACCCCGATCAGGGTGACGCCTTCATGATCGCCGCTGCCCGGCTGCATCACCACCAGCACGCCCGCAAAGCCGATCCCAACGGCGGCCCAGCGATAAATGCCGATACGCTCGCCAAACAGCGCCATCGCGATCAGCACGGCGAAGATCGGGGCGGTAAAGCCCAGCGTGGTCGCTTCGGCCAGCGGCAGCAGCAAGACTGCGCCATAGGTGAAGAACATCCCGAACAAGCCGGTGGCCGAGCGGATGCTGTGTGATTTCAGGCGCTGGGTCTTGAGCAGCGACAGGCGTCCGGCAATGGCCAGCCCGCTGCCGATCAGCATGGCAGCAATCGCCTGCCGCCAGAATATCATCTCGACCAGATGCGCGCCGCGGTCTCCGGCGAGCTTCACCAGCATCGCCATGGTCGCCAGCGCAAAGGCGGCCAGCAGCCGGAGGCCAAGCGCAAGCAGCGGTCGGGGGCGGGCGATCGAGCCATCCATCGAAGCTGGGCTTGGCCGACTGGCAAGGGTTGTGCAAGCGGGCGCATGGCCCATATGCGCGGCCAATGGATGCTATCACCCAATTCGAACTGCTGAGCGACGCAGCCCAGCTGGCCGTGATCGGCGGGCTGTTCTGGGCCTTTGCGGCGTTTGCAGGCGTGATGGAGCGGCGGCGGGTCAAGCGCCGCGATGTCGACCGGCTGGAACAGGTCGGCTGGGTGCCATGGATGGGCCTGTTCATGCTGGCGGTCATCGTCGGCGGCGGTTGCCTTGCGATGGGCCTGCCTGCGGTGCTGGGGAGTTTGTAGCACTTACCCCTCCGACGCGCTGCCTGCGGCATCGCGCCACCTCCCCATTGCTGCGCAACGGGGAGGGACTTAACCAAGATGGATGCAGCAACCGGCGCGCAAGCGCCGCAAGGGCGACCGCCCGCCCGCAGCGCTCCGTAGCCGAAGGCGAAGGAAGCAGCGCGAGGACGAAGGCGCGGAGGCGCCTTCGCACAAAAGAATGTCCGGTTAGGCCGCAGCTATCGGGCCGGAGGGCCCGATAGCGCCTGCCTTACAGGCAGGCCTCCAAATAAGCCTGATCAAACCCGAATTGGCGCGCCTTTTCCAGCGTGTAGGGGCGCAGGCCCGAGGCGCGGAATTCGCCCAGGATCTTTCCGTCGTCGGTCTCGTCCAGGTATTCGAACTTGAACAATTCCTGCGTCACGATCACGTCGCCTTCCATCCCGATCACCTCGGTGATGTTGGTGGTGCGGCGCGAACCGTCGCGCAGACGCTTGACCTGCACGATCAGGTCGACGGATTCGGCGATCTGGCGCGAGATGGCTTCTTTGGGGATCTTGATGTCGCCCATCAGGATCATGTTTTCCATACGACCAAGGCACTCGCGCGGGGAGTTGGCGTGGAGCGTACACATCGAACCATCGTGACCGGTGTTCATCGCCGCGAGCAGATCGAAACACTCCGCGCCGCGAATTTCCCCGAGGATGATGCGGTCAGGACGCATACGCAGGGCGTTCTTCACAAGGTCGCCAATGGTGATCGCGCCTTGGCCTTCAAGGTTCGGCGGGCGGGTTTCGAGCGGCAGCCAGTGTGGCTGCTGCAGGCGAAGTTCGGCCGCGTCTTCGATGGTTAGCACGCGCTCGCCTGGGTCGATCATCTTCGACAGAGCATTGAGCATGGTCGTCTTACCCGAACCGGTACCGCCCGAGATAACGATGTTCATCCGGCATGCGCCCGCGATCTTCAATGCGGTGCACATCTTGTCCGACATCGAACCGAAGTCGCGCAGCATGTCGAGCGTGATCGGCTTTTCGGAAAACTTACGAATCGAGATCGCGGTGCCGCGCAGCGAGAGCGGCGGCACGATCACGTTAACACGCGAACCGTCCTTCAAGCGGGCGTCAGCCAGCGGGGTGGTCTGGTCAACGCGGCGGCCGACCATGTTCACGATCCGCTGGGCGATCTGGAACAGGTGCTGTTCATCGCGGAAGCGGATCGGGGCGAGGGTCAGCTTGCCCTTCTTTTCGATGTAGGTCTGGTCCGGGCCGTTGACCATGATATCGGTCACGTCGGGATCGTTGAGCAGCTCTTCGAGCGGGCCGAAGCCAAGCAGCTCGTCGATCAGCACCTTCTCCAGCGCGAATTGCTCGCGCCGGTTCAATGTGACCTTCAGTTCGGCCAGCACTTCCAGAATGATCGGGCGGAATTCTTCGGAAAGTTCTTCCTTCGACAGCGTTGCCGCTGCTTCGGGATCGACCCGTTCGAGCAGGCGCGGCAGCACCTGTTCCTTGATCTTGTGGACGCTGGCCTCAAACCCGCCGACTTCGGAATCGCCCGTGTTGACCGCCGTCATCCGGTCGTTGAGGCGGTCCATCGCCTCTGCCGTCGTGGTCGGACGGCCGTTTGAAGCAGCAGGGGCAGGGGCAGCACGTGCTGCCGCGCCGTCACCGGGCAGCGGCGGGAACTGTTCGCCGCCGCGCGGAGCGGAGCCGCCCGAACCCTTCATGGGCCGGGCAACACCGAAAGCCGGCCGCCCGCCAGGCTTCAGCCCGCTCACGTTGCCCTTTTTGCCAAATGCGCTCATTCCCAGCCCCCAAGGCTCTTTGCCATTACGCCATGTTCGCCCCTCTCATCCGAAAGGGGCGTCTCGAAGAATGGTGAATAAGCGGTAATGGTTGTTTTTTTCCTAAGGCCGTTGCGGAGGCGTAGTGCTGCCTCCGCCTTTACCACGATGGACGGCGCTGCGCTGATCGTGGGCGCGGGGCCGTATCTGTGGCATGCGGGAAAATCGCTGAAAACCGCGTGATCCGGGAGCTTGCTGTTCAGGCCTGTGCGGCTAAGGCGTGATACCAAATCGACGAAGGGCAATGGGACATGTGCGGCATTATCGGAATCGTTGGGGCCTCCAGCGTGGCAGACCGGCTGGTCGATGGCCTCAAGCGGATGGAATATCGCGGCTATGATAGCGCCGGTATCTGCACGCTGCACAATGGTGCGCTGGAGCGCCGCCGGGCTGAGGGGCGGCTGGCCAATCTGGTGACCGTGCTGGCAGGCGATCCCTCCCCCGGTAATGTCGGCATTGCCCACACCCGATGGGCCACCCATGGCGCGCCGACCGCATCGAACGCCCACCCGCATGCCACGAGTGAGGTGGCAATCGTCCACAATGGCATCATCGAGAATTACAAGGACCTGCGCGCCGAGCTGCTGGCCAAGGGACGGGTGCTGGAGAGCGAGACCGATACCGAAATCGTCGCGCATCTGATCTCTGCCGAGGTTGAAGCGGGGGTCGATCCGGTCGCGGCGGTGGCAAAGGTATTGCCGCGGCTGCGCGGTGCCTTTGCGCTGGCCATCGCCTTTCGCCGGCATCCTGATCTGCTGATCGGCGCGCGCCTCGGCTCGCCGCTGGTGGTGGGCTATGGCACTGGCGCGCAGGAAGGCGAGATGTATCTTGGTTCCGACGCGCTTGCGCTTGCACCGCTGACCCAGCGCATCGCCTATCTGGAAGAGGGCGACTGGGTAGTGATCCGCCGGGGTTCGGCCGAAATCTTCGATGCCGCCAACACCCCCGTCACCCGCGAGATCCAGACCTCAGGCGCGTCGGCCGCAATGGTCGAGAAGGGCAATTACCGCCACTTCATGCAGAAGGAGATCTACGAGCAGCCCACCGTGGTGGCGCAGACGCTCGGCTCTTACCTGCGGCGGTCGGACAATTCGGTGGCGCTGCCGCAGATTGATTTTGACCTTTCGGCGATCCGCCGCCTCACCATCGTCGCTTGCGGCACGTCATTCTATGCCGGGATGGTGGCGAAATACTGGTTCGAACAATTCGCCCGCGTGCCGGTCGACATCGATGTCGCGAGCGAGTTCCGCTATCGCAACCCGGTGCTGGAAGATGGCGGCCTGGCGCTGTTCATTTCGCAGAGCGGGGAGACCGCCGATACCCTCGCCGCACTGCGCCATTGCAAGGCCAATGGGCAGACCATCGGCGTGGTCGTCAACGTGCCCACCAGCACCATGGCGCGCGAGGCGGATCTGCTGCTGCCGACCCATGCCGGGCCGGAGATCGGGGTGGCGTCGACCAAGGCGTTCACCTGCCAGCTCGCCGTGCTGGCCGCGCTGGCGGCGCATATGGCTGTCAAGAAGGGCCGGTTAACGCGTGACGAGGAGGCCGAGATCGTGCGCCATCTGCTCGAAGCGCCAGCCGCGCTCAACGCCGCGTTGGCGCATGATGATGGCATTGCCGCGATGGCGCATCTGATCGCGCCGGCCCGCGATGTGCTGTATCTGGGGCGCGGGCAGGATTATCCGCTGGCGCTGGAAGGTGCGCTGAAATTAAAGGAAATCAGCTATATTCACGCCGAAGGCTATGCCGCAGGCGAGATGAAGCATGGTCCGATCGCGCTGATCGATGACACAGTGCCGGTGGTGGTAATCGCACCATCCGGCCCGCTGTTTGAAAAAACCGTCTCCAACATGGAAGAAGTGCGCGCGCGCGGCGGTCAGGTCGTGCTGATTTCCGACGCCAAGGGGCTGGCTGAGGCGGCCGAGGGCTGCATCGCCACCATCGAAATGCCAGTGGTTCACCCGCTGATCGCACCGCTGGTCTATGCGATCCCGGTGCAGCTGCTGGCTTATCACGTTGCCTTGCTGAAGGGCACGGACGTCGATCAGCCGCGCAACCTCGCCAAGTCGGTGACCGTCGAATAGCCGCGCGGGTTAACCATCGATTCCCGCAAAATTTCTCGGGCTTTACCCGGCCATAACCTTTGGCAGAGTAAACGCGGACACCGTGACCGAAACTACCCTGCCTGTCGTATCGTCATCCCCGCCCGAATTGTCGGTAGCGGCCGTGCTTGGCCTTTCGGACAATGGCGATATGGAGGGGGCTCGCCTGCGCGGGTTACAGTACTCGGCGCTCGTCAAGATCGCGTTTTACCGGGCGTTTTCGCATGCGCTGTTGGCGGTGTTCGTGGCCCTGATCTACCTCGATTCGGTCGGCTTTCTCGGGATGGGCATATGGATGGCGCTGCTGGCGGCCGTGCATGCCCACGGCTACCGGATCGATCTTGCGCTTGCCGATACGCAGCGCCGCCGGATCACGCGCGGCGAATTGAACCGACAGACCAAGACTGCCGTGATGTCGGCGCTGGTCTGGGCTGCGGCGATCATCGGGTTCCCGTTTTTTGGCACCGATGGCGATCTGATGGCGCTGTTGATGATTGTCGCGCTGATGGTGGCAGGCTCGGTATTCTTCTACACCGCTGCCCCGATTGGCATTCTGTGCTTCAGCGCGATTGTCAGCGCGGCGGCCATGGTCCCGCTGGGAATGAACGGCCACTGGCCGGCAGTTGCATCGGTGGTGTTGATGCTGGTGGCAACAGTGGTCGGCACGATCGAAGTTGGCCGCACCTATCTGACCGCGCGGATGGCCGAAGCGATGGTCACCGAAAAGGAAGAGGTCGTCTCGCTGTTGCTGCGCGAGTTTGAAGAGAACGAGGCTGACTGGCTGTGGCAGGTCGATACATCACGTCGCCTGCGCGCTGTCAGCCCCCGATTTGCCTTTGCGCTGGGGCGTTCACAAGAAAGCATCGAAGGCTGCCCGCTGCTGGAAATGATCGCCGGCAGCAAGTGGGAAAGCGGGCAGTTTCCGCCGAGCATGCACGATCTGGCCGAACGGCTGAAGAACCGGGAGAACTTCTCCAACCTGTTGGTCCAGGTATCGATCCTTGGGGAAGAGCGCTGGTGGGAACTTTCCGGCACCCCTATGCGCGATGAACAGGGCCGTTTCCTGGGCTTTCGCGGCGTAGGATCGGATGTGACCGAACAGCGCAATTCGTCGGAGAAAATCGCCTATCTGGCGCGCTATGATACGCTGACGCAATTGCCCAACCGCCTGCAGCTGACCGAAGCGCTGGGCGAGGCATTGCGCTATGCCAACCAATGGCGTTCGCGGTGCGCGTTGCTGATGGTGGATCTGGACCGGTTCAAGTCGGTCAATGATTCGCTCGGCCACCTCACCGGCGACAAGCTGCTGGCGCAGGTATCGGCCCGGTTGCAAACGCTGATGGGGGACAATCAGCTCTGCGGCCGTCTTGGCGGCGATGAATTTGCAATCGTTATCCGTGAGGTCAATTCGCCCACGATGGTGCGCGAGCTGGCTGAGCGGGTGATCCTGCGCCTGACCGAACCCTATCAGGTGGATCATCACACGCTTTATGTCGGCGCCAGCGTCGGTTCCGCTGAAGGGCCACGCGATGGGTACAGCGTTGAAGAACTGATGCGCAACGCCGACCTTGCGCTGTATCAGGCGAAGGATATGGGCGGCGGCGAGCATTGCCGGTTTGAACCCGCGCTCCACGCCTCAGCCGAAGAACGGCGTTCGCTTGAAGTCGCGCTGCGCAAGGCGCTCAGCCGTGACGAAATGCTGCTGCATTATCAGCCGGTGGTCGACGCCCGCAGCGAAAGCGTGGTCGGCTTTGAAGCTCTGGTGCGTTGGAACAGCAAGGAACACGGCTTTGTCAGCCCCGGCAAGTTCATCCCGCTTGCCGAAGATACCCGCCTGATTGTGCCGATTGGCAAGTGGGTGATGCGCAAGGCCTGTGAAGAGGCCCGCAATTGGCCCGATCACATCAAGATCAACGTCAACGTCTCGCCCGAACAATTGCTCGAACCGGGCTTCCACGGCGACGTGCTGGAAGCGCTGGCGGCAAGCGGTTTGCGCCCGGAACGGCTTGAGATCGAAGTGACCGAAAGCATCTTCCTGCGCGATGCCACTGTGGCGCGCACTGCGCTGGAACAGGTGATGGCGCTGGGCTGCTCGGTGGCGCTGGATGATTTCGGCACCGGCTATTCCTCGCTCGGCTATCTGCGCAAGCTCAGGTTCTCGACCATCAAGGTCGATCGCACCTTTGTGCAGGGCGCAGCGCAAGGCAGCAAGGAGAGCCTTGCCATCATCAATGCGGTGGTGGCGATGGCCAGCAGTCTCGACATGACCACTACGGCCGAAGGCGTGGAAACGGTCGAGGAAGCCGATCTGATCCGCAACCTTGGCTGCGACAAGATCCAGGGCTTCTACTTCGGTCGGCCAATGCTGGCAGAGGATGCCCGCAAGCTGTTTCAGATCGTGCGCGAACAGCGCGCCTGATCGCGGGCTTTTCAGGCTTTGGCGAAGCTGGCCAGAATGCTCTCCAGCAGGCGGCGTCCGTCTGCTCCGCCCAAGGCAGGCACCGCTACCGGTTCAATCGCCCGTTCGGGATGCGGCATCAGCCCCAGCACCCGGCCATTGGCGCTCAGCACTCCAGCGATGTCGCGCGCTGAGCCATTGCAGCTTTCCGCATAGCGGAACACTACCCGCCCGTCGCCTTCCAGCCGGTCCAGCGTTTCGGCGTCGGCGTAATAATTGCCATCGTGATGCGCCACTGGCAGGCGGATCGTCTCCCTGGCAGCGTAGCGGCTGGTGAACAGCGAATCGGCATTGGCGACCGTCAGCGCGACGGTGCGGCAGATGAAGCGCTGGCCCGCATTGCGCAGCAGCGCGCCGGGCAGCAGCCGCGCTTCGGTCAGCACCTGAAAGCCGTTGCACACGCCCAGCACCGGCACGCCGCGATCCGCCGCCGCCACAACCGCGCGCATGATGGGACTGGTTGCCGCCATCGCGCCCGACCGCAGGTAATCACCGTAGGAAAAGCCGCCGGGCAGGGCGATCAGGTCAAGCCGATCAGGCAATTCGGCAACGCCATGCCAGACGCGCAGGGCCGGAATGCCCGATACCGCTTCCAGCCCGACCGCCATGTCACGGTCGCAATTGGAGCCGGGAAAAGTGACAACAGCGGCGCGGAAGCTCATCAACCTGCGCTCCCATCCGTCTCAATCGTGAAGCTTTCGATCACAGTGTTTGCGAGCAGCTTTTCGCACATCGCGGTGATCGCTGCGTGATCAGTGCCATCGGCCACATCAAGTTCGATCAGGCGGCCGATCCGCACATCATTGACCCCTTCAAAGCCCATGCCCTCCAGCGCGTGGTGCACGGCGCGACCCTGCGGATCGAGCACGCCGGGCTTCAATCGGACGAGAACGCGCACCTGCATGGGGTCTTGCTCCATTTCGCGGGGTTGATCGGGGATAATGTGGCGCCGCTATAGCGCGCTCGCGCTGCGGTGCAATTGGGCTGTTGTAGCTTCTGCACCGCCTGTGAGGCGCGAGTGTTTGTCACATAACGGTCGTCAAGCGCCCCAGTTGTAACCTTGATGCAACATCTGCCAGCAGATTGCCGCCGAACCGCAACTTTCGCGCCACATTCGCTCGGCCCAATCTCGCGCGAATCGATCAAAACTGCCAACGGCGCGGTCACACCCACTCTCCATCCGTCCAACCTAGGGGGTTTGTTCGATGTCACACCGCTTTACTGCCATTCGCGCTGCATGGGCCGCTTCGACCGTGCTTGCTGCCGCCATCGGCTTTGCCGCACCTGCCGCTGCGCAAGATGAAGGCGCAACTGCCGATGAAGGCCAGCTGGCCACGATCATCGTCACCGCCAACCGGCGGGAGGAAAACCTCCAGGACGTCGCCGTGTCGGCCGATATTCTTGATGCCGAGCGCGTCGGCGCGATCTTCAGCGGCGCGGGCGACATCACGGCGCTGGCCGGGACTGCGCCGGGCCTCAACGTTGAAAGCTCGAACGGTCGCGTGGCCCCCCGCTTCTACATTCGCGGGCTTGGCAACACTGATTTCGATCTCGCCGCATCGCAGCCGGTTTCGGTGCTGCTGGACGACGTAGTGCTCGAAAACGTAACGCTCAAAAGCTTCCCGATCTTTGATGTTGAACGGGTGGAAGTGCTGCGCGGCCCGCAGGGCACCCTGTTCGGGCGCAACACCCCGGCCGGGATCGTCAAGATCAGCTCGGTGAAGCCCAGCCATGATACCAGCGTCGCTGCGTCACTGTCGTTCGGCAGCCTCGATACGATCTCGCTGAGCGGCGCGGTCGGCGGTTCGATTGCCAAGGATGTGCTGGCCTTCCGCGTTTCGGCGCAGGCGCAGACCCGCGGCGATTGGATCAACAACGGCTTCACCGGCGAGGACAATGCGCTGGGCGGCTACACCGATTTTGCCGCGCGCGGGCAGTTGCTGTTCACCCCGAGTGACCGGTCGACCATCCTTGCGGCGGTCAATTTCCGCGATCTGCAAGGCTCGTCGACCTTTTTCCGCGCCAACGTGCTCGGCGCCAGCGCCAACCAGCCGAACAACACCAATGAATTGAACGAGAATTATGATCGCAATACGGTGTTTTATGATGCCGGTGGCGGCAACCAGGCGGAGTACCAGCAGTTCGGCGCGTCGCTGACCTCGACCTTTGAATTCGACTTCGCCACGCTGACCACAATCACCAGCTACTGGACCAGCGAAGGCTTCAGCCGCGGTGATATTGACGGCGGCAACCTTGTGACCGGCCCCGGCTTCATTCCGTTCCCGTCAGACACGCAGGATTCGCTTGATCTGGAACAGACCACCTCGGAAATCCGGCTTGCTTCGAATGGCAATGGTCCGCTCACCTGGCAGGTTGGCGGGTTCTATTTCGACAGCGATTTCGATGTCACAACGGTCGGCTTCACCTTCCCGCCGCCGGTCACTGTCAACCACACCAACGAAGCCTGGGCGCTGTTCGGTCAGGTCGGCTACCAGCTGACCGAAACCCTGCGCGCCACCGGCGGCCTGCGCTATACCGATGATCAGAAGGACTTCTTCGTCCGCTCAGGCTCGGCCCCGCAGCCGCGCAGCGTGGGTGACGATCAGTTCGATTGGGACGTCAGCCTGTTTGCCGACCTGTCGGACGACGTCAGCGTCTATGCCAAGGTCGCCAATTCGTTCCGCGGGCCGACCATTCAGGGCCGCGACGTGGCCTTCTTCAACCCGCCTTCGGTGGCGCAGTCGGAGAACATCACCTCCTACGAAGTCGGCTACAAGACCGAACTCGCCGATCGCCGCGTGCGGTTGAACGGGGCGGTCTATTACTACACCGTCGAAGACCCGCAGTTCACCGCCGTGGGCGGCGCGGGCAATCTGGTGCAGCTGATCAACGCCAACAAGGGCGAAGCATGGGGCATTGAATTTGATGGCGCGTTCCAGATTTCGCCGGAATTTCTGGTGACGCTGGGCGTGGCTTACAACAACACCGAAATTCAGGATCGCACACTCGAAGTCGGCACCTGCGCGCAGTGCACCGTGACCGACCCGCTTCGCACCGTTGCCGGTCCGTTCGGCCCGATCAACTTCGCCTCGATCAACGGCAACCCTTTCCCCAACGCGCCCGAATGGAGCGGTGATCTCACCGCGCGTTACGGTATCCCGGTGGGTGACAGCGGCGAGTTCTTCATCCTCACCGATTGGACCTTCCTCGGCGAAACCAACTTCCTGCTGTATGAAAGCGAAGAATTCAACGCCGACAGCCGCATCGAAGGCGGCCTGAAGATCGGTTATTCGGGTGGCGACGGCCAGTGGGAACTGGCCGCCTTTGCCCGCAACATCACCGATGAAGATAATGTTCAGGGCGTGATCGACTTCAATAACAACACTGCGTTTGTGAACGATCCGCGCATCATCGGCGTGCTGTTTGGCGTGAAGTACTAAGGGCCGACCCCCATCCGTGGGGGCACCGAAAGGGAAGGGCCGGCAGGGGGCGACCTGCCGGCCCTTTTTTCTTATTCGCTCGCGGTGGGCGTTGCTGCCGCAACCGTCGCTTCGGGCAGCACGTTGAACTCGACCGCACCATCCGGCGCGAGGTATTTGAGCGCGGTCTGGTGGATGTCTTCAGGTGTGATCGCGGCCATGATTGCGGGCGCATCGAAATATTCGTCGATCTTTTCCGGCTTTGTCTGAGCGCGGGCCGACAGCGACAGCCAGCCGCCGAGATCCTTGCGGAAGTTGTTATAGCTCTCGAAATAAGGCTTGCGTGCCCGTTCTATGAGGTCCGCATCTATCGGGCCTGTACGCAGGTCTGCGACCAGCTGGATCAGCGCGTTCCGGCTCGCCTCAACCTGATCGACCGCGATCGATGTGCTGATCGTGAATGTCCCGAAGCCGGGATAATAGTCGCTGGTCTCCGACCCTGCCGAGGGCGAATAGGCCTGTCCGAGCTGTTCACGCAGGCGATCGGTCAGCTCAAGGCGAACGATCCGCGCGAGCAAGTTGAGCCGCAGCGATTCTGTCTGGTCTCTGCCGTCGGTGGTCGGCCAGATCCAGTGTAGCAACGCCTGATCGGATTCGCCCTTGTGGGTCAGGATACGCTGGCCGAGGTTCGCAGTGAACTGGATTATGCGCGCTTCATCGCGTGGCCTGAAATCCGCTTCGCGCTGCGATAGCGCGCCGAGCGTTGCGCCAACGGCCTTGATTGCTTCTGCTTCGTCAAGCTCGCCAACCAGAGCAATCTCGATCGCGCCCGCTGCTAGCCGGTCACCGATCACTTTCTTCAACTGCTCAAAATCGAGCGCAGCAAAAGCTTCCCGCGACTGGAGCGTAAAGCGTGGATCATTATCGTGGATGATCCCGCCCTGCGCCGCCGCCAGCGCGCGACCGGGTGTCGAATCCAGCGTGTTGAAGAAGTTGTCGATATTCTTGCGGAACCGCTCGATCCCCTCGGGCCTGTAGCCCGGATCGGTGAGTGTCGCAGCCAGCACCTGCAAGTGAAGCAGCAGATCGCGCGGCGTGGTGGTCGCAGTTGCAGTGAAAGCATCGGTGCTGGTCCCCAGCCCGAAGCCGACTCTGCGACCGGCCAGCAAGCTGAGAAGCTCGTCTTGACTATGTTTGCCAAGTCCACCCGACGCGAGAGAGGCGGTGAGATAGGTCGCAAGCGGTGCGTCGCGCGTGTTCATCAGATCGCCGCCGTCCAGCGCGAACGTCACCGCGATCTGGTCCTTGCGCACATCGGTGCGCTTGAGGTTGAGGCGCACGCCATTGGCAAAGACGATCCGGCGGATGCCAAGCCGTTCCTCGACCGTGTCAGACACGACCGTCCCCGGCACCCCGAAATCGCTATAGCCAAACGCAAGCGGACCGTTGTCGACTGGCGCGGTTATCGGCAGCGTCATGCCTTCCTCAAAGGCGGCCCGCAGTCCTGCCTCGCCGCCTTCAGGTGCGGTGCGGCCTTCGAACCGGATCAGCGGTTCTTCGAGCTTCGCAGCATCGGCGAGCACCGCCTGCCACACCGACTGCGGGGTGATGTCGGGAGCGAGCCGCTCGAACTGTGCCAGCCCATACTCAAGCGTGGCCGGCACGCGTTCGTCGCTGACCAGCAAGAGCGCAGCGTTGACGAACACCGCATTGCTGCGCGTGTCAGCCGACTTGACCGCATTCTCAAGCGAGGTGCGGATATTGGCGAGCTGTTCGTCAACCTCGGCTTGGGTAAAGCCATAGGTCAGCGCTTGGTTAACCTCACGCGTTGCCGCAAGCACGCTCTTCTTCCACTCGCCATCGGCGCTGCTGACCGAAATGCTGGTGACCCGCGCATCTTCAAAAATGTCGCCTGAACCGTAGCTCGCGCCGCGGAACGGCGCATCAGCGCCCCGTGCGAGCCGCGCGAGTCGGCGGTTTATGATGGCATAGCCGACCCCACGCAGGGTCGCCGCATCCCTGGTGGCCAGCGTGTCAGGCTCGTCGCGCCACGGGGCGAGGCGGCTGATGGTGACGCTTTCCGGGAGCGCTGGATCAATGTGGATGTCAGTCAGGCCCGTGCGGTTCACGTGAATTGGCCCGGCGTCGGGCTCAGAAGGGGCAGGGCCGGGCGCCCAATCGGCGAAGCGGGCGCGGATGGCGGCTTCCACCACCTCGACCGGGAAATCGCCGACCACAACGACCACCGTGTTCGATGGCGTATAGGTGCGCTGGTAGAGCGCCCGGATTTGATCGGCGTCTGCGCCACTCAGCACGTCGATCGTGCCAATCGGCAGGCGATTGGTATAGCGCGCGCCCGGCGCAAGGAATTCGGCATTGTCCTCGTAATTGCGCTGCTGGAATCCCGCCCGGTCGCGCCGTTCGGCCAGGATCACCCCGCGTTCACGCTCCACCGCTTCCTGCGCGATGGTCAGTTCGCTGGCCGTCTCGCGCATCAGCATCAGGGCCGTACCCAGCAAGGCCTCGTCATTGCGCGGCAGGTTGAGGAGGTAAGTGATCTCCTCGAAGCTGGTCGAGGCATTGGTATCCGCGCCAAACGCAAGCCCTTCGCGTTCGAGCAGCTTGATCATCTCGCCTTCAGGAATGCCCTTCGATCCGTTGAAGGCCATGTGTTCAAGATAGTGCGAAAGCCCGCGTTCGGTATCGGTTTCCTCCAGCGCGCCCGAATCGATCCGCATGCGCACGAGTGCGGTGCCCGCCGGTGTGGCGTTGCGGCGGATGATGTAGCGCATCCCGTTATCAAGCTGCCCAAAGGTGTAGCCGGGATCGACCGGTACGTCGCTGTCCTCGAACGCCCAGACCGGGGCAGAGGTGGGCGCGGCGGCAGGCGCTTGGGCGGACGCCTCGGCAGCAGGCGCATCTTGCGCGGCGAGCGCGGTGGTGAAGGCGAGCGGAGACAGCGCCAGCAGCAGGCTGGCAAGAACAGGCGATTTGTTCATGGATATCAGATCACTCTCGGATCGGTTGCGACTGATCCAAGACTAACACTGCAAATCGGCTTGTCAGCCTATTTCTTCGCGCGCCCTACTTCTTGAGCGGCGGCGGTCCGCGCAGGCGCGAGCGGGCGTGGGAGAGGTCGAACACCTCGCCCGGGCCATTGTCTTCGCCATTGAGCAGGCCGAGGCGGCGCGCGACTTCGCGGTAGGCCTCTTCCTCACCGCCCAGATCGCGGCGGAACCGGTCCTTGTCGAGCTTTTCGCCGGTCGCCATGTCCCACAAGCGGCAGCCATCCGGGCTGATCTCGTCAGCCAGGATCACGCGGCTGTAATCGCCATCATAAAGCCGCCCGAATTCCAGTTTGAAATCCACCAGCCGAATATCGATCGCCGCGAACATGCCGCACATGAAATCATTGATGCGGATTGCCATCGAGGAAATGTCATGCATCTCCTCATTCGAGGCCCAGTTGAAGCAGGCAATGTGCTCTTCCGCGACCAGCGGATCGCCCAGCGCATCGTCCTTATAGTAATATTCGATCAGGGTGTGCGGCAGCGGTTCGCCCTCCTCGATCCCGAGGCGCTTGCTGATCGAGCCGGCTGCGACATTGCGCACCACCACTTCGATGGGAATGATATCGACCTGGCGGATCAGCTGCTCGCGCATGTTGAGGCGGCGGATAAAGTGGGTCGGGATGCCGATATGCGCCAGCCGCGTGAACACATGCTCGCTGATGCGGTTGTTGATCACGCCCTTGCCGTTGATCGTGCCTTTCTTCTCGGCATTGAAGGCGGTCGCATCATCCTTGAAATATTGGATGAGCGTGCCCGGTTCCGGACCCTCATAAAGGATCTTGGCCTTACCTTCGTAGATCTTGGTGCGGCGGGACATCGACACTTTCCCTCTGGGCGAATGGCCCTTTTCAGCGAATGGTGCCCGAGGGCGGATTTGAACCACCGACACGCGGATTTTCAATCCGCTGCTCTACCCCTGAGCTACTCGGGCATTCGCTGCGAGCGACGGGCTGTATGACCCGGCGAGCAAATGAGAGCGGCCCTATGGCGAAGGCAGCGGGGGTTGGCAAGGGGGTATTGTCGGCCAGCGCCGGGTTTATTCGCTACCGATCAATCCTGCTCGCGCCAGTCGTTGGACGCAATGATCTCCGGGTCGGCGGGCGGGCCGGGGACGGCGTAGGAATCCGAAAACCACCGCGCTAGATCGCGATCCTTGCAGCGCTGCGAGCAGAAGGGATGGAATTGCTCGGTGCGTGCCTTCCGGCAGATCGGGCAGGGCTTGGACTTTGTGGTCATAGGCTCAGAATTTGGGCACTCGGCGCTTCAAGCGCAAGGCCGGGATCGGTCTCGATCCGCACTTCGCGCCCCGTCCGGCGGGCAAGCTCGGTCAGCCATGCGGGCTTGAGCTTGGCTTTGAGCGCGGGGTGAACGCGCAGTTCGAGGATCGGACCATGGCCCTCGGCGCGTTCCGCCACCCGTAGCGCTAAACGGGCGCACATGCCGGTGCGCGATGTGGCGAAGCGGTGGGGCAGTGAGGGGCTTTCCAGCCGGGCGACCAATTGAACGAAGCCAAAGCCGTTCATGGCGGTGCGTTCATGCGCCCAGCCTGCCAGCGCCGCCGCCAGCGCTTGATCAACCGCGCGGCGATCATCCTTGGCGGCGAGTGTCGGAAAATCGATCCCGATATTCCCGCCAAGATCAAACCACGCCAGCGCGCGGGCGATCGCGGGGACCGCTGCCAGGGCCACCTCGCGCGGGGTGCCGACACCGTCGATATCGATCACGGTCATCGCCGGGGTGACGCTGACGAGGATTTCGCCGCCGGGAAAGTCGAGGCTGGCGCTCGATGCTGCAGCCCACACCTCGTCCCATAGCCCAGCGGGGAAGCGGTGCACCACGCGGCCCGCGTCAAGCGGCGAGGGAGGCGCGGCACTGCTTTCTGCCTCTGCAACCCGCGCCTGCGCGCGCTTCAGGCGTCCGCGCTCGGCCAGCGGCGCGCGGGTGATGGTGAGATCGAGCCGCTGCCCCTCGGTCACCTGCGGGGGCAGGTGATCGACCAGCGCCTCGGTGCCGCCATCCAGCAGCGCGACCCCGCGCCGCGTGCCCTTGAGCTTGGCGGTGAGCTGACCCGCAACCCGCGCGCCTGCGGTCAATTCGCCCGGCCACAGTAGCTTCGCCGCCAGCACCTGCTCGCCTTCGACCAGCAGCGCGCGGGTTTCGCCGATGCCGTCTTCGATCAGCCAATTCACTGGTCCACCCCCGTGGCGCAGGCCCACCCCGCTGCGACTAGACGGCAAAGCCGCCAAGTCTCGCTCCCCTCCCGCTTGCGGGAGGGGTTGGGGGTGGGCCCGTCACCCAACACGAAACCCAGCCGCCTTGAGCAGCGCGCGCGTTTCATAGAGCGGCAGGCCCATCACGCCCGAATGGCTGCCTCTGATCCATTCGATCAGGCCTTCCGCCGCGCCCTGAATGGCGTATCCGCCCGCTTTGCCCTGCCATTCGCCGCTGGCGAGATAGGCGGCGATTTCCTCGGCCGAAAGGCGCTTGAAGTGCACCACTGTCTCGCTCAAACGCTCGCGCATTGTCCCATCGCTGGCGCGCAGCACCACGCTGGAGAGCACCTGATGCCGCCGCCCGCTCATCAGTTCGAGGCAGGCACGCGCTTCGGCCTCGGTTTCGGTCTTGGGCAGAATTCGCCGACCGACCGCCACCACCGTATCACCCGTCAGCACAAAGCCGGGCGCGGCGACCGCTTGCGCCTTTTCCCGCCCCATGCGCAGGGCATAGGCGCGGGGGAGTTCGCCCTTCAGCGGAGTCTCGTCGATATCAGCCGGGGTGACAGCGTCAGGCGCAAGGCCCAGCCGCCCGAGCAGCTCGCGCCGCCGGGGGGATGCTGAGGCCAAGGTGAGATGGAGAGAGCCCATGTGGCGGGCCCCAGGGAAAGGGCCGCCCCCTTATTGCGGGCCGGGGCCGCCGCGACCCGGCATGAAGCGATAGGTGATGCGCGCCTTGGTGAGATCGTAAGGCGTCAGCTCGCACAGCACTTCATCGCCCACCAGCACGCGGATGCGGTTCTTGCGCATCTTGCCTGCGGTGTGGCCCAGCACTTCATGGCCGTTTTCAAGCTCCACCCGGAACATCGCATTGGGCAGCAACTCAACCACGCGCCCGCGCATTTCGAGGAGTTCTTCCTTGGCCATGTAATTCCTTTGTTTCTTTTGCGGCGCACAATGCGCCCGTCGATATGCGGCTGCGCTTTAGCGATACGGGAACCAAAAGGGAAGGCTCGTGCTTTAGGGGCGCACACACTGTGTTCAGCCGGGCCATTGCAGCGTCATTTTCGCCGCATCGCTTCAGGCACACCTGCGAGGAATGGCAATAGCCGGCTCGCCGACACGATTGACGTAAAGGGACCCGATGAACCTCTCCCCGCTTTCCCGCGCCGTGTTGCGCGCTGGCACTTGCTTTGCGAGTCTCGCGATCGCCATGCCGCTGTTGGCGGGCACCAACGAGACTCAGCCTGTTCCCGCAGCCGTGCCGCAATCCGCCGCCGATGATAAGCCCAGCAACGCCGATGGCGCTGCCGAAGTCGAGAGCGGGGTGGAAGCGTCGGCTGACGGCGAAATCGTGGTCAGGGCAGGGCGGCTGAAGGGCCAGTTGGTGGTTGATCAGGCACCGCTGCTGGAACTTGATGAAACCGCGATTGCGTCTGAAGGCGTGACCTCGATCAGCGATCTCATCGCCCAGATCAGCGCGCGCACCGGATCGGCACGCGGGCGCGGCGGCGGCGGGCAGCCTATCATTCTCATCAACGGTATCCGCATCGGATCATTCCGCGAATTCGCCAATTACCCGCCCGAAGCCCTCGCCCGGGTCGAGGTGTTCCCGGAAGAGGTTGCCCAACGCTTCGGCTTCGCCCCCGATCGCCGGGTGATCAACCTGATACTCAAGGACAATTATTCCAACCGGCAGATCGATCTGGAATTTGAAGCGCCCTCGCGCGGCGGCTTTACCCGCAACGAGCAGCAGATCGGCCTGCTCAAGATCGCCAATGGCGGGCGGATCAACGCCAATTTTCAGGTGCAGGACGGGTCGCTGCTGACTGAAGCAGAGCGCGATATCCGCCAGACCGAAGGTTCGGTTTCGACCGTGCCAGGCGATCCGGCGCAGGCGCCGTTCCGCAGTCTGGTGGCCGATAGCTTCGGCCTTGATGGCAATCTGTCATGGGCCAAGGCCTTCATCGATAGTGGGACGTCGCTCAGCGCCAACCTCAGCTATGCCCGCAATGAAAGCCGCAGTCTTGACGGGTTGAACACCGTGCGGCTGCGTACGGATCTGGCGGATGATGGCGTGCTGCGCACCTTTGGCGCGGATACGCCCTTGGCGCGGCGGTCTTCGACCGACACGGTTTCAACCGCCGGTTCGCTGACCAAGCCGGTCAATGCTTTCCGCCTGACCAGCACCTTCGATGGCTCCTTCAGCGAGACCGAGACCGAGATTGACCGGCGGTTTGATACGACCGCGTTCACAACGGCAGCGCTTGCGGGCACGCTGGCCTTGGATGGCCCGCTGCCGGCCAATGCCGCCAATGGCTTTGACGTGGCCCGTAGCCGGGTGATCAACGGCTCTTCACTGACCACGCTGAATGGCCCGGTGGGCAATCTGCCGGCAGGCGAAGTGCTGGCGACCTTTGATATCGGGCTGGATTGGCAGCGGATCGAAAGCAGCGACACCCGCTCGTCTCTGGGAGCTACCTTGACGCGCCGTCAGCTTTCCACCGGAGCAAATCTGGTGGTGCCGATCACCAGCCGCCGCGCCGGTGTGGCCGATGCGCTCGGCAGCTTTACGCTCAATCTGCAAGCAGGCGTGGAAGACCTCAGCGATTTTGGCGTGCTGGGTGATTGGAATGCCGGGTTGACCTGGTCGCCGGTCGACGGGCTGGATCTGTCAGCGACCTATATCTGGCGCGAAGTGGCGCCGGGTCTGGCGGCGCTCGGCAATCCGCAGATTTTCAACCTCAACGTGCCGGTGTTCGATTTCACCCGCGGCGAAACCGTGCTGGCAACGGTGCGCACCGGCGGCAATCCCGATCTTCCGCCCGAAACCCAGCGCGACTGGAAGTTTGCCGCCAATTGGGAATTGCCCTTCTGGCAGGGATCGCGGCTGTCAGTGGAGTATATCCGCAACCAATCGGACAATGTCGTCAGCGGCTTCCCGCAGATCACGCCGGAGATCGAAGCGGCGTTTCCCGGCCGAGTGACGCGCGCCGCGCCCGATAATCCGGGTGAGATCGGGCGGCTGATCGCGGTGGACCGGCGTTCGGTGAGCTTTGCCGAAACACGGGCAAACCGCTTGCAGTTCACCTTCTCCACCAATGGCAGCATCGGCGCGCCTGCGGGCGGCCCGGGCGGTCCGGGCGGCGGCGGTGGGCGTTTTGGCGGTGGCGGTCGCTTTGGTGGCGGTGGCGGCGGGGCGGGTGGCTCTCCGGTAGCCGCTCCGGCCGCCGCGCCTGCTGCGCCGCCGACCACAGGCCCTGCTGCGGCTGCGCAGCCCGCAGCCGGAGCGCCGCGCTTTGGCGGCGGCGCTGCTCCGACCCCGGAACAGCGCGAACAATTCATGGCCTTCCGCGCCCGGCTGTGCGCTGTTGATGGTCAGGCGTTCCTTGAGAAGCTCGTTGCCGCGATCGATGGCGGCGCGGACATCTCTGCCGAGTTCCCGGGGATCGATCCGGCTCGGATCGCGCCGATGCTGGCGCGGGTGCGCGGGGCGGACGGCACGATTGATCCCGCGCGGTTGGAGCAGTTCCGAACCCGCATTTGCAGCGTTGATCCGGCGCTGATGGGCGGCGGCGTATCGGGGCAAGGCACTCCGGGACAGGGCGCTCCGGGACAGGGTTCTCAAGGGCAGGGTGGGCGTGCCACCAACCCGCAATTCGCCGCCTTGCGTGAACGGGCGTGCGGGCCGGATGGCACCGCCGCAATAGCCGCACTGATCGCTAAGATCGAACGCGGCGAGGATGTTTCGGCAGAGCTGCCCGGCGTCGATCCGGCCTTCATCAAGCTGGCGATTGACGGTTCGCGCGGCCCCGATGGCACGATCCCGCCCGAGGCGCTCGAACAGTTCAAGCAGCGTTTCTGCGCCGCGCAGCCCCCGGCAGCCAGCAGCGCTCCGGCAGCGGGCGGCGCTCAAGGAGGCGCCCCGGCGGGAGGCCCGGCGTTCAACCCGCTGGCGCAAAACAGCTTTCCCGGATGGCGCTACTTCTTCAACCTCACCCACTCGATCGAGCTCGACAATGAGATCCTGATCGCGAGCGGGCTGGCTCCGCTGGATCAGCTGGACGGGCAGGCAACCGGTGCTTTCGGCCTGCCGCGCCATTCCAGCCGCTTGGAAGCGGGCCTGTTCGGCAAGGGCATGGGCTTCCGCCTTTCGGGAATCTACACTGGTGAAACCCGGCTCGACGGCGCGGTGGCGGGCAGCGATCTGGCGTTTGATGACATCGTGACCTTCAACCTGCGGGTGTTCACCAATCTCGGCGAAATCACCGGCAAGAACGACGGCTTCTTGAAGGACTTCCGCGTGAGCTTGGTCGCCGACAACCTGTTCGACGCCCAACGCCGGGTCCGCGACGGGACAGGCGAGACGCCGGTCAACTATCAGCCGTTCGTCATCGATCCCTTGGGGCTGTACATGGGGATCGACCTCAGAAAGCTGTTCTGATCAGCGAGAGCGCGCGTCAGTTGACGTGCGTCCTCGGGAACATCCATTGGTGACCGGCGGCTGGGGCGAAAGGTTGCCAAGTGCCTTCAGGCTGTGCCAGCCGGTCGGCCATGGCGACCATGACGGAGGGATTGACGCCTAGCCCGCAATGGCTGGCGTGGACCTGAATATTCTCGGTCGGATGCTTGCCGCTGGCCTTGCCGGGATGCTGCACGCTGCCGCGCCAGTGGACGATCCCGTCGGTCTTGGTGAAGATCGAAGTGGTCGGCACCGGCGGCGCTTCGTCGAGCCCGAGGAAGCGGCCGCCCCGCATCGGCTCAGGCTCCTTGCCGTTGAGCAGTTCGAACAGACGGCGCGCATTGGTGTGATTGCTGTCGCCTGAAATCGGGCTGCCGAGGCTGATCACCAGCCGCACCTTTTCCGGATGGAGCTTGGCCAGCTCGCGTGCGAGCACGCCGCCAAGGCTCCAGCCGATCAGCGAAACCTTGCGGCCGCTGGTCTTGGCCAGTTTGGTCAGCTGGCTTTCCAGCCGCCCGATCAAGGCATTGTCGACCCTGATGTTGCGTCCCGAATCCCAGCCATGCGCCTCATAGCCAAGGTTGCTGAGCACTCGGCGCATCGGCACGGTGGAGCTGTTGGACGCCATGAAGCCGGGCAGGGTCATCACCGCATGGCCGTCGCCCTTGGGCAGCGACGCCATCAGCGGGCGGGCGGCGTAGAACAGCCCGAGCTCGAGCATCGCCCGACCTTCGACCAGCGTCCAGAACCCGTGCGGGGGCTCGGCGTCACGCGGCTTGGCCGTGGTCTGCCCGGTATCGAATGCTGCGCTGGCCATTATCGTTTCTCCGGCGATTTGCGACCCGTCTTCGCGGGCTGTCTTGTTGTCTTGGTCTTGGTGGCGGGCTTGCGCTTTGCGGGTGCATCGGACGCGGCCGGTTTGCGGCTCGCGGGCTTGGGAGCGGGCGCTGTTCCCACGGCTAGCGCTACCGCCAGCAGCTCGTCAAAGCTCTCCTGCAAGCACTGCGAATAGAAATCGGGATCGGGCATGATGTCGCGGCAGGCGGTGAAGCTGATGTAAGCCTCATTGACATAGGACTGCACAACATGCGCCAGACCCAGCCCGTCCGTCAGGCAGATCAGCGACAGCGACATGCTCTCCAGCCGCGCGCCGCTCGAATAGATGTGAACCGGCGGCCCTGGCACGTTCGTGACGACCGTGTTGAACGGCATCGCCAAGCGGTGCGCTAGGCTGACGCGGCTGAACAGCTGCGCGCCCATCGCCATGTAGAACAGCGGGTTGACCTTGCTCACCTCGGTCATCCGCCGCGCCCCCAGGGCATTGGTCATCGCCTTGGAATTGTTGGTCTGGCTGTAGACATAGGCGAGCCGCTCAGCCGGATCAGCGATATGCGTGCCAAGCGGCGCGATCATCGCTGCCACCTGATTGCCCATGTCGCCTTTCTCGCCTGATGCGCGCACCGAAATCGGGGCCATCGCGGTCATCGTGCTCTTGGGTAGATCGCCCTTGGCGGTGAGGTATTTGTTGAGCGCACCGCCGATCACGGCAATTGCGACATCATTGACCTTGGCTTCGGGCAGCAGCGCGCGGATCGACTTGAATTCGGCGAGATTGAAGGTGCGCCCCTCGACCACGCGGTGCGGCGATATTGTGCGGTTGAAGCGGGTACGCGGGGGGACGAGATCAGTGTTGAGCTTGAACTCGCGAGCGACCAGCCCCTTGATCACGCCCGCCACCCCCGGCAGCGCCTTGGCCGCGACTTGCGCCTGCTTCAGCGGGTTGATCAGCGCGTTGATATAGGATTTGCCGAGCAGTTCGACCGGGCCGGGCACCTTCTCGGGCTTCCACGTATCTGGCTTGGCGGGCGGCGGCGCGTCGGGGGTGAGGGTATGCAGCGCCTCCATCAGGTCGATCCCGCTCATGCCATCGATCGCGGCGTGGTGCACCTTGGTGACGAAGGCGAAGCATCCCGGCGGGTAGCCTTCGACCGCGTCGAGCCCTTCGACCACAGTGAATTCCCACGGCGGGCGATTGAGATCGAGCGGGCGGGCATGGATACGCGCGGCCTGAATGCACAACTGCCGCCAATCGCCGGGACGAGGCAGCGCCACATGGCGGACGTGATATTCGAGATCGAAATCGGGATCCTCAACCCAATAGGGGTAATCGAGATCGAGCGGCACCCGCACCAGTCGCTGGCGCATGGTGCGCGACAATTGCATCCGCGAACTGATGAACTGGAGAATGTCCTTGAACCGCACGAAACCGCCCGGAGCGGTCGCCGGATTGTAGATCAGGACAGAGCCGATATGCATCGGCGAATTCGGCGATTCCAGCGCGACGAACGAGGAATCCATGCCTTGCAATTGGCGCAAGGGTCTCTCCTGCAGGCCTTCCGGGATACGGTTGGCTTCGGCCCGTTTTCGGGCTCTGGTGTTAGAGCTAAGCGCAAGACGTGGGCAAATCAACTTGACGCAAGCGGCAGGAATTGCCGTAGGGGAAGGTGTTGCGCAATAATGTTACCCCGTGCGCGCCTCGGCCAAGGCCTTGGCGTGCTTAAGTCGTCGCCTCAGCCAGTGCCTCGGCGTGCTTAAGTCGTCGCTTCGGCCAGTGCCTCGGCGCAGGCGAATGCGCTCGCCCAGGCCCATTGGAAGTTGTAGCCGCCGAGCCAGCCGGTCACATCGACCGCCTCGCCAATGGCATAGAGGCCGGGCACCTTGGCAGCTTCCATCGTGCGGCTGGAAAGTTCCGCCGTGGCGATGCCGCCTGCGGTGACTTCGGCCTTGGCGAGGCCTTCGGTGCCGCTGGGGGCAAAGCGCCAGTCGGCCAGTTGAGCCTGCGCGGCGCGCAGGTCCTTATCCGACAGATTGCCCAATTCTCGCTCAAGCTCCAGCCGATCCGCCAACGCATCGGCCAGCCGTGCCGGTAGAGCCTCGCGCAGCAGCGTACGCAGGTGCGTGCGGGGGCGGTCGCGCTTGGCGGCCAGCAGCCAGTCGGTGGCCACATCAGGCAGGAAGGTAATGCCGACCGGCTCGCCGTGCCGCCAATAGGACGAGACTTGCAGGATCGCCGGGCCTGACAGTCCCTTGTGAGTGAACAGCGCAGCCTCGGCGAATTCGCTCTTCCCGGCGCGCGCCCGCACCGGCGCGGCGACACCCGAAAGCTCGCGGAACAGCGCATCCTCGCCCCCCAGCGTCAGCGGCACCAAAGCCGGACGCGGTTCGACCACCTTCAATCCGAATTGCCGTGCCAGCTTATAGGCAAAATCGCTCGCGCCCATTTTGGGGATCGAGGGGCCGCCGGTGGCGATCACCAGCGCGGGTGCTTGCCATGCGCGGCCATCGGCAGCGGTGACAGTGAACATGCCATCATCGCCGCGCGCCGCATCGTCCACATCGACCTCGCAGCAAAGCGTCACCCGATCCGCCGGGCATTCCTCCAGCAGCATCGCCACAATCTGCTTGGCCGAGCCATCGCAGAACAATTGCCCCAGCGTCTTTTCGTGCCATGCGATGCCATAGCGCTCGACCAGCGCGATAAAGTCCGCCGGGGTGTAGCGGGCGAGGGCGCTCTTGGCGAAATGCGGGTTGGCTGAGAGGTAGTTTGCAGGCCCCGCACCAAGGTTGGTGAAATTGCAGCGCCCGCCGCCCGAAATCAGGATCTTCTTGCCGGGCGCATCGGCCTTTTCGAGCAGCGCAACGCGCAGGCCACGTTGCCCCGCCTGCCCAGCGGCAAACAGGCCCGCAGCGCCCGCACCCAGAATAATGACATCATGGTGATCCATTGAGGCGCGGATAGGCGCGTGTGCGGGAATTGCCAATCGCCCCCTTCCATCCCTATCTGTGCCGCATGGCCCGGACCCCCGCAGGCACCCCCCAGCACCCCGGCGGTGCGGAGCGCTTCAATGAGGAGCGCGCCGCCTACACCGTGTCGAGCGCGCAGCCCGATCTCGAAGGCGGATTGCAGGCGATCCGCGAGATGGTGAAGGTGCTGAAGCCCATCCCCGGCGTCTATCGCATGCTCGATACGCGCGGCGAGGTGCTCTATGTCGGCAAGGCGCGCTCGCTGAAGGCGCGGGTGGCGAATTACACCCAGATCGCGGGACTTTCAGGGCGGCTCCAGCGGATGGTCAGCCAGACCCGCAGCATGGAGATCATCACCACCAATTCCGAGGCCGAGGCTCTGCTGCTGGAAGCGCAGCTGATCAAGCGCTTCCGTCCGCCCTTCAACGTGCTGCTGCGCGACGACAAGAGCTTCCCCTTCATCCTGCTGCGCGCCGATCACGCCTTCCCGCGCATCCAGAAACATCGCGGCGCGCGGCGGGCCAAGGGCAATTACTACGGGCCATTCGCCAGCGCGGGCAGTGTCAACACCACGCTGAACGCGCTGCAAAAGCTGTTCCTGCTGCGATCTTGCACCGACAGCTTTTTCAACAACCGTGACCGGCCCTGCCTGCTGTATCAGATCAAGCGCTGTTCTGCGCCGTGCGTGGGCCGGATTGACGAGAGCGATTACGACGCGCTGGTGCGGCAGGCCAAGGACTTCCTCTCGGGCAAATCGGGCGCGGTGCAGGCCGATCTGGAGCGGCAGATGGCTGAGGCGGCTGAGAACCTGCAATTCGAAACCGCCGCGATGCTGCGCGACCGGCTCCGCGCGGCGACCTTTATTCAAGGCTCGCAGGCGATCAACGCCGCAGGGCTGGGCGATGCCGATGTCTTTGCGCTGGCGGCCAAGGGCGGGGTGATGGGGGTGCAGGCCTTCTTCATTCGCGGCGGCCAGAATTGGGGCCACCGCGCCTTCTTCCCGCGCCACACCAATGATGTCGAAGAGGAGCAGGTGCTCGCCAGCGTAATGCTGCAATTCTACGAGGAAGTGCCGCCGCCGCCGACCATTCTGGTCGACCGCGACCTGCCCGAACGCGAGTTGATCGAGGCGGCGCTCAGCGAGGTGGCAGACCGCAAGGTGCGCATCTCAATCCCCGAACGCGGCGACCGGCGCAAGCTGCTGGCGCAGGCGCAGCGCAACGCCGTGGAAGCGCTCGAACGGCGGTTGGCCGAGACCGGCACCAAGGCCCGGATCAACCGCGAGCTGGCGGAGTTTCTGGAGCTTGATGCGCCGCCGCAGCGGATCGAGGTTTACGACAACAGCCACATCCAGGGCACCAAGGCGGTTGGCGCGATGGTGGTCGCCGGGCCGGACGGGTTCGAGAAGGGCCAATATCGCAAGTTCAATATCCGCGAGGCGCAGACCAATGATGACTTCGCGATGATGCGCGAAGTGATGGCGCGGCGGTTTCGCAGCTTTGCCGAAGGCGAGGAGAACCCCGAGGCCAAGGCGGGCGGGCACGAAACCACGCTTCCCGACCTCATCCTGATCGACGGCGGCAAGGGCCAGATGTCTAGCGTCATGCGCGTGCTTGAGGAAATTGGCATTGCGGACGACATCGCGGTGATCGGCATCGCCAAGGGGCCGCATCACGGGCGCGACGGGCGCGAGGTGTTCCACTTCCCCGATGGGCGTGAGAAGCAGCTGCCGGTCAATTCGCCGCTGCTGTTCCACCTGCAGAACCTGCGCGACGAGGTGCACCGCTATGTCATCGGCGCGCACCGGGCCAAGCGTTCCAAGGCGATCACCGCGAGCCCGCTCGACGAGATTCCCGGCATCGGTCCGGCGCGCAAGCGCGCGCTGCTGCTGCATTTCGGCACGGCCAGCAAGGTCCGCGCCGCCGCCTTGGAAGACCTGCAACGCGCTCCGGGTGTTAGCGAGACAGTGGCGCGCAAGATTTACGATTTCTACCATGCTGGCGGGTAAGACGGGTGCATGACGCAATTCGCTTTCGCTATGGTTTCGATGTTCGGTGTTCCGGCGTTGATCGTCGCGCTGCTTATCGTCGCACATCGGCTGACCCCGGCACCGGTGTGGAAGACCCTGCCGGTGCAGACGGCCGCGACGCTCGCCTTCCTGTCGTGCATTGGCCTGCCGGTCCTGATCCTCAATCTCGACAGCCAAGGCGATTACTTCGACAATGAAACCGCACTGGTGAGCGAGGCTTTCGGCCTGCCCGCTGGCGTTGCGGTTGACCGGCAGGGAGACAAGACCGTGCGGCTGGACGATTGCTGGCGCAACGCGGTCAACTGGCGATCGGATGTGACATTTCCTAACGCCGCCGCCTTTGACCGTTGGCACGCGAGCCAAAGCTTCCAAGATGGGATCACCCGCCAAGTCGCAGGCTATTTCGGTCAGCCTCCGGCGCGCGTGGGCGTGGGGCCCGGTGCGCTCGATCTGCTGCCGCGTGATCAGCAATATGTGCTGTCCGACGAAAGCGGTTCCTACCAGCGCAATGTCCGCATTCTCGAATTCTATCGCCCGTTCGTCTGCGCGGCGATTGACCGCAAGGCGGATGGCACCATCACCTTGCGCCGCTGCGATCCCATTGCCGAGGGCGGGGATGTTGGCAATGCCGGGCAAGTCATCGTCAATCCGGATGCGACAAAGCGGACGCTGGAAGGGCGGATCTATTACGCGAGCGGGCCGTCTTACTGCACCAATCCGGTCCGCCGGGCCGTCAACACCGCGCTGGGGCTTCCGCATCCCGAGGGCGGCGCACCCAACACACAGATCGGCGGAAGTCTGCCGATCATGTAAGGTGGCTGCGGCAACCCAAAAGCCGCCGCAGCCTGCATGCTTACTGCCCGTCGAGCGCCTTGCTCACCAGCACGTTGACCGAAACGCGGCGGTTCTGCGCGCGCCCAGCGGGTGTGGTGTTGTCGGCCGCAGGATCGGCGGTGGCCATCCCGGTCGGGGTCAGCATCCGGTACGGCTTCCATTTGCAGACCTGCTGCAAGTGGTTGACCACAGCGGCGGCCCGCTTTTCGCTCAGGGTCTGATTGATCTCTTGCGAACCGGTGGAATCGGTGTAACCCAGCACCAGCATCAGCGAGTTTTCATCGGCATTGGCCTGCTCTGCCGCAGAGCAAAGTTCGGCCCGCGCGCCGGGTGTCAGCACCGACTTGCCCGTGTCGAAATAGACATTGGTGGTGCCCTTGAGGTTGTACTTGTCGATATCGCCCAGCCGACCGCGCAGCGCTTCGGTGGCGGCCGCGTTCTGCTTGATCGCGGCGCCTTGCTCGGCGAATTGGAAGGCCGTGCCGCCGCGGATCATGGCTGCGATCTGGCGATCATCGCTGGTGAAGCGCACTTCGCTGGCGACCAGACCGTCACCAAATTGCGACGTCTTGACGGTCACCGGCAGGCCGGGGATCAGAGCGGACTGATCGAAGGCCTTGTTGCCAATTCCCAGAAAGCCGCCGCGCGACCGGATTTCGGTTTCGGGGTGCAGCGTGATCGTGGTGGCAGTGCCATCATCGGCGGTGACCAGCAGCCGCTGGCCCTGCCGGGCCGAGATGATGCCGCTGACCTTGGGCCCTTCGCTCATCTCGGTGATCGACGGCAGATTGCCGTAGACAGTGGTCAGGACCCGCCCGTCATCGGCCGCCGGGGCTGTTTGGGCGGAGACGCTGGTGGTGATGGCGGCTGCGCTCAGCAACGTGGCCAGCGCAACCTTGTGCGCAAGATGGATGGTGGTTTTCACAGCATTTCGCTCCTGTAACTTGGGCCAGCGATCCCGGAGGTGGCCCTTGGTGGCGTTTAGTCTTGCACGCGTGGTTGTTGGGCAACACCTTGCTATCAGATGAACGAGGTAGCGCCGGATGCCACAGGAGCGGGCAACCGGGGCAAGGGATGCGATGAGTTGAAGCGGTTCTGTTCATCTGGGTGCCTGTTGGAGACACAGGTTACACTGTCCAGAGAACGAAAAACTGCCCCCGCACAGCCCTGCGCGCCGCCCCTGAAGGGCCTCGCGTTGGCGAGCGAGCGGCTGAGCGGGCAGGCAAGGTGCGGTGCGGCGACGGTCATGACAGCGGTTATATGCCGCCGTCATGGCCGTAGGAAAGCAGGACGAAGTTACTTTGCCGCCTCAGCCGCGATCCAGCGGTCGATCTTCTGTTCGAGGATCGCCAGCGGCAGCCCGCCGGTGTTACAGGTTTACGCGCGGCGGATATTGCCGCCCGTTCGACCGGTGTCATGACGTCAGGCCGTCAGGCGGCGGCGAAATGACTTGCTTGAAACGCGGCATCCTTGCGCAGCTGATCATGCTCGACCCACACCGAATGAGTGCCCGAGCAGATCTTGTGCGGCAAAGCGAGGCGGCAGATCGGGCCTTTGGTTATGTCACTCGCGTCGAGAATGGCGCATTCGGAGGTGCCGGTATTCTCGTCGATCAGGAAGGTGATGAGATAGCCTTCTTGTTCGCCTACCGCTTCGCTACTTGAGGCGGGTTTGCGCGGGATCATCGGACTTTCGCTGGCATAGACCCCCTCGGGCAGGCGGTAGACCTGTTCTTCGCCCGTCTCGGTATCGTGGCGGACATAGCCGTTGAACAGGAACCAGCCGGGCCGGGTGGTGGTCGACCAGACATAGCGGCTTTTGCGCATCGCAAAGGCCGGGTTGATCATCCCGAATTCGACGATCCGGTCGGACAGGCGCTCCTCACGGGTTTCGCCGGTGACGAGGTTGAAGCGCCAGCGGTGGAGGCGGCTTTGGAAGGAGTGCTCGTCCACATAGGCCATCATGTGGCTGTAGCGGCCCATTTCCTCCAGCGGATCGGGCATCGGCTTGGCTTGGTGGTAGCCTTCGAGGATGACCTCGTCGCCCTCTTCCCAGGCGTTAGTCCAGTGCAGCACATAGGTGGGGGCGGCGTCGAACCAGCGGATCTCTTCGGGCTGGCCATGGCGCGGGATCAGCGCAAAGCGGGTCGGCACGCCTTCGTGGATGCGCGCGGCGTGGATGTTGCGGGTGAGCAGCTCCTCGTCCCAAAACAGCGGCATGTCATTGAGGATCGACCAGTTTGTGGTGATAGCCATGTCATGCGGCAGGCGCGGGCCAGGCAGGGGGACGGGCACGTAATGCACCAGCCGACCGTCGCGGTCGACCACGCCATAGTGCATGAAAGGCGCGTATTTCGAATAGTTGAAGAACATCATCTCGCCCGTGGCCTCGTCCACCTTGGGGTGGGCGGAGATGCCATCGAGCGGCACCCACGGCGCCTTCCCCCGGCTGCCCAGCGTCACCGGATCAAGCATCCACGCCTCGCCGCATTGGTACAGCGTGGCGTAGGCAGTCCCAGCGTGGACGATGATGTCGGTCGAGCCGGTATCCTTCAGCCCGCCATGCGCGCCAAAGCCGGGGCGTTTGCTGGTGCCCCACGGATCCATCAATCCGCCCCACAGCGATTGGCCCGCAATCTGCTCCGCCTCAAAGCAATGGGTGCGCACGAAGCGGTTGCGATAGCTGGCGCGGCCGCCGCTGATATTGACCTGATGGATCATCGCATCGCCATCAAACGGATGATGACGGCCCAAGGGCTGGTGCACCTGGTTCTCGGTGTTGCGCAGATAGATACCGTCAATATCGGCCGGGATCGCGCCTTCGATCACCCGCAGCTCGGCGACATCGACTTCTTCATGCAGCGGCGTCCACGGCCCGGTCAGATAGGGGTGGTTTGACGGCTCCAGCGTGTGTTTGACCGGCGGGTGGCGCGTGATCTGCATGTTGTCTCTCCCTCATCGTAGACTAGCGATGGGCGGCGGGCTGGCAAGCTGGTATGATACCAGCACCGCCCCCGCCGCATTTGATCCCGATCAAAGCTCACCGCGCGCAGTTGGGCGATAAGCGGCTTCATCAATGGGAGACACGCGATGAAATCGATTCTGCTTCACATCGACCATGATCGCGCGATGAGCGCCCGGTTGCAGGTGGCGCTGGATATTGCGCGGGCGACCAATGGCCACATCACCTGCCTGCAAGCCGTGAGTTATGAAGTGTTCGCTCCGGGCGACATCTATGGTTCCGCAATCGCCGCCGCGATGCCGGTGATCAAGGAAAATGCCGACAGGCTGCGCGCCGAAACCGAGGCGCAGCTGGAGTATGAAGGCGTGCCGTGGGACTGGCGCTTCACCTATGGCAACGCGCCGCACCGCTTGCTCGAAGCCTCGGCTTTGGCTGATATCGTGATCGTCGGACCAAGCGATCCGGGGGAGCGGGGGCCTTCGGCGCTGGTGGGCGATCTGGTGCTGAAGGTGCAGGCCCCGCTGCTGGTGGTGCCGGAAGGGACCAAGGGCTTTGATCTCAGCGCGCCGATGCTGGTGGCGTGGAACGGTTCGTCCGAAGCGTGCCATGCGCTGCGAAGCGCCCTGCCGCTGCTGGCCTGCGCATGCAAGGTGACGCTGGCGAGCGTGGCTGAACCCTCGGACAAAGCCCGGTTCGATTTCCCCCCAAGCGAAGGCGCGCAATATCTCAGCCGTCACGGGGTCGACTGCGAAATCGTCGAAATCCCGCGCGGCGAGGCGCGGATTGCCGACACGCTGTTTTCAGCGGCGCAAATGCGTGAATGCGGGGTGATGGTGATGGGCGCGTTCGGCCATTCGCGGCTGGCCGAAATGCTGCTGGGCGGGGTGACGCGGCAGATGCTGACTGAGCCTGAGATGCCGATTTTGCTGGCGCATTGACCGCTTGATCAGGGCTGTGGTTGCGCAGCGGCGACGACTGGAGCGTCGGGCGTCGGCTCGGGGGCTTCCGGGGCGGCGTATGCTGCGGCAAGCAGGCGATAGGACCGCGAAGCGAAGGCGAACAATGTCAGCACCACGCCAAGCAGCCCCGTCACGCAGAACACCAGCGCCATGCCCCGGTCCGCGCCTGTGCCAAACCAGCCGCCGATCATGGCCGCACCGGCACCGGTGGTCATGAAAGGGATGGCGATAAACTGGGCGAGCGGCCCGATCAGGAACGCTGTCAGCGGCGATGCCGCCTGCTCCACCGATTGGGCAAAACCGAACACCCGGCCCTGCCGTTCATAGGCCACGACCTTCTGCAAGGTCGTCTGCTCCGCCGCTTCGGCAAAGGGGCTGAAGAACATCCAGATCACGCAGCCAGCGATCAGCAGCGGGATCGACGCCTGAATGGTGAACAGGCTGGCCGCAATCCAGGTGATGAGGTTGACCAGAAGCAGCGTGCGCAGCGGGCTTTTGCCCAAGCCGATCTTGGCAATCGCCAGCCCGCTGATGATGAACGCGCTCGATGCCATGGCCCACAGCAGGCCCCAGTCCTCGACCGACATCAGCGACAGGCCATATCCATCCATCAGCGCCATGAACACGCCGCCCAGCAGGTTGTTGAAGGTCGCGAAAAAGATCAGCGCAAACAATCCCGGGACCGCCGCCACCACGCGGATGGTTCCGCGCAGATCAATGTCTTTCTTGCCGCCCGCCGCGCTGGATTCCGGTTCAGGATCATCGAGGCGCACGGTCAGCAAGTGCAGGAAAGCCAGCGCGGTCAGGCCAATCGCCAAGGCCAGCGGCCCGCGGATTCCATCCCATGCCACCAGAAAGCCGCTGATGCCGGAAGTGAGCATGAAGCCGATGCCGCCCACCATGCCGACCAGCCCGTTGGCCTTGTCGCGGCTGTCCTCCTCGATCAGCAGGGTCACCAGCGTGGCTAGGGCGATCATGCGGATATTGCCGCAGATCACGCCCAGCATGACGAGCACGATGAACCCCCACAGCGGCGCGCTCGCAGTCTGTGACAATGCCTCTTCCGGGGTCACGACATAGACCGCAAGCGAGGCGGCATAGAGCACGAAGGATGCCGCGCTCGATGCCAGCATGATCCGCCGCTTGCGATGGTGATCAACCAGACTGCCAAACCAGATCGCAAAGCCGCCGGTGAACAGCAGATGGATCCCGCCGATCATCCCGGTGACGAACACCGAACGGGTTTCCAGAAATGCCCAGAAGATCAGCGCGAACCAGACCGTGAAATTGACCACGTTCTGCACCAGATTGTTGACGAGAATCAGGTGGAAGGAGTTGGTCCGGGGCATGCCGCCACTATCCTTCACCCCGCCAGATGGCGCAAGCTGCCCTCGTGGCTTGGTTTGCGCTAAGTGCGCTTTCGCCGCCGCATCATCCCTTCCTGCGCAACGCTCGCCACCAATTCGCCCGCGAGGTTGAAGATCCGCCCGCGGTTGAACCCGCGCCCGCCGCCGCTCCACGGGGCGTCGGTGGCGTAGAGCAGCCATTCATCGGCGCGCGCATCACGGTGGAACCAGATGGCATGATCAAGGCTCGCGCCGACCAATTCGTTGCGCATCCACGACAAGCCATGCGGCAGCGCGCTGGTGCCGAGCAGGGTGTAGTCGCTGGCATAGGTGATGATCGCGCGGTGCAGTGCGGGAGTATCATCCGCCCCGGTGATCGGCGCGCAAACGCGGAACCATGAATGGGCAGAGGGCGCGCGCGGTTCGCTGCTCATCCAGTGCAGCCGGTCGATGGTGCGCATTTCAATCGGGCGCGGGCGCAGCATCAACCGGCGCTGTGTGTCGCTCAACCGGTCGCCCCATTCCTCAGCGATTTCGCGGCGCAGTTCGATGTCGGGGCGCAGATCATCGGGCCGGGCGACATCGGGCATGGGCGAATCCAGATGCTCCAGCCCTTCTTCTGGCAGCTGGAAACTGGCGGTGAGGTTGAGGATCGGAGACGACGTGCCGTCTTCTGCCGCTTGCGATGCGACAACCCGGCGGTTGGCGAAGCTCTTGCCGTCAAAATCCCGCGCGATCCGGTATTCAATCGGCGCGCCTTCGCGTCCGCCGCGCAGAAAATAGGCGTGGAGCGAATGGGCGGATTTGCCATCGGTGACGCTGGCCTGCGCCGCCTGCAAGGCTTGGGCCAGCACCTGCCCGCCAAACACGCGCCCGATCCCATCGGTCTGCGGCGGCCCGGCAAAGACATCGGCGGCGCGGTTTTCGACTGTCAGCAGGCGGACAAGGCCAGCGACAAGTTCTGCATTCGAGGGCGTATCAATCATGGCGCAAGGCCATGCTAGCGCCCTACTTGCCCGTCAACCCCAGCTTGCGCAGCGCCCGGAAGGCGTAGGCCTTGGCGTAATTCTGCTTGGGCCAGCGACCGGGAGCGGCAGGGCTGAACCCGCGCTTGCGCAAGATCGCGTTGAGGATGCGCGCGTCGCTTTCGCGGTAGCTCCATTCGCTGCGCCAGGTGATCGACAGTGACACCGACGGCGCGGGCCCGTTCTTGACGAAATGCGGGGCCATCACTGGCACGAACAGCGCGTCGCCCGGGCTGAGCGGGAATTCGCGCCCCGCGCTTAGGAAGCTGTCATCCCACCGCAATTCGCGCGGGCCGCCCGAATGATAGGCCTCGTGCGCCTCGTCCGGCACGAACCGCGTGTCGCCTGCCGGAAACTGGGTCATCACCTTGCTGCCCCGAACCTGAAGCAGAATATTGTGCTCCGGATCAAAGTGATAGGGCGTGACCGCATTGGGGCTGGAGATGAAGATGAAGCCCTGCGGCGTCAGCATCGCGCCGGTCGCCGCCTCGATTTCGGGGCGCAGCTCTTCGAGCAAGCCCAGCAGCAGATCGTGATATGCTGGCACCTGCTCGATATTCTTGAGCACCGCCCAGCTTTCCGCCTCGGCCACCTTGCGAATGGTTTCGGCGATGGTCATGCCGTTTGATCCCGGCTTGCCATCGACACCAATCGGCAGGTCGCCGCGGTTATATTCGACGCTGGTGATCGGCAGACGCTCAGCCAGCCCGGCCAGCGCTTCGATCTCCAGCAGCGGATGCGCGGTGAGATTGTGCGGCAAGGTGTGCGGCGTTTCGGGATAGTGGCCCATGAACAACCGGCGGGTCGAGGTTTCGAACACCGGGGCAGCGGCGCTATCGGCGAAATGGGCGGGGGCGTTCATGCGGTTGTCTCTTCGGTTTTCCGGCGGCGGGTTTCGTAAGCCTTGAGCAGGCGGAAGGCGGCGCGGCGCAGCGGTCCGCCGATGGCGATGTTCCGGCTGATCATGCGACGCTTGTCGCGCCACAGGCGTTCGATCATCGGGTGGCCTTCGACCGCGCAGCTATCGGCCCAATGGATGCCGGGGCGTTCAAGCAGCGCGAGGTTTTCCAGCTGCAACAGCATTCCGGGAGAGAACCGCGCGTAATCCTCGTCAAACGCGGTCTTGAAGCTGTAGGCGCCCGGCGCGGTGATGAAGTTTGCCAGCATGGCGATGGCCCGGCCATCCAGCCGCAGCGCCAGCCGTTCCAGCCTGCCTGCCGCCGCCGCGCCTGCCAGCGTCTCGGCAAAGAAAGCGCCTGTATCGGGCGCGCTGGCGAGGGCCGATCCGCCTGCACCCTTCCACCCGGCCGCTTCAAGCGCGAGGAATTCGTCAGTCCACTCAGCCAGCCCGTCCGCGCCTTCGACCCGGTCGAAGGTGAGCGTGCCTTCCTCGGCAAGGCGGGTGCGCTGGCGGCGCAATTCCTTGCGCTTCTTGGCGCTCATCGCATCGTCGAGATAGGCCGCTGCCGTGCCGCCGCCGGCCAACACAGCGCGGCTTTCCTCCTCGGCGGTGTAATGCGCGCGGGGGCTTGCGGCGAGCACCCGGTCGAGTGCCGCAAGGGCAGGACCATCGGCGGGCAGTTTGGGCAGATGCAGAAACAGGGACCGGCCCGATGTGCGGTCGCCATCAGCCAGCAGCGCGCGCCAGAACGCCTCCTCGCACCCGGCGAGTATCAGCGGCGCGCCGCAGAAGGCATTGGCGTGGAGCCATCCGGCATAATGCGGCACGCGGTGGCCATAATAGTTGGCGGTCGTCCTGACCGGCAGCAGCCCGGCGAGGTGGCCATAGTGATACCACGCCTTGATCGTGACTCCGGAGCCCCATTGCCGCAACGCCGGGATCAGCAGCCACGGTTCGAAGAAGGGGTTGGGCTCTGCGGCTTCGGCCACCAGCAGCGCCCATGCGGCGCGGAAGGCCGGGGTATCGACCTCGGCCAGCGTTTTGCTGCGGATATGGCTGTCGGCAGCGGCATCTTGCAGGAATGCGGGCGTGTGGGTGCGAAACGCCTTGGCACTTGCCATGTCCATCGCCGTATCCCCCGTTCACCTGTGGAGCGTTAATAGTGCAGCAACCATGGCACAGGCGCGCGGCGATTGCGTGGGCCGGGAGAGGGGCTGTCCGATGCAGGGACACAGGCCGTGGGCAAAATTAAACCCCGCCGGAATTGCTCCCGGCGGGGTTGCTTTTTGGTAATTCGACTGTGTTGTGATCAACCAGCCGCCAATGCCGCGAGCAGCAGCAGGGCAACGATATTGGTGATCTTGATCATCGGGTTGACCGCCGGACCAGCGGTATCCTTGTAAGGATCGCCGACCGTGTCGCCGGTCACCGCCGCCTTGTGCGCGTCGGAGCCCTTGCCGCCGTGATTGCCGTCTTCGATGTACTTCTTGGCATTGTCCCAAGCGCCGCCGCCCGATGTCATCGAGATCGCGACAAACAACCCGCCGACGATCACACCGAGCAGAAGCGCGCCCAAGGCTGCAAAGCCATTGGCCTGACCTGCCACAGCAGTGATCACGAAATACACCACGATCGGTGCCGCCACTGGCAGCAGCGAGGGGATGATCATTTCCTTGATCGCTGCCTTGGTGACGAGATCGACGGTGCGGGCATAGTCGGGCTTGACCTCGTAGGTCATGATGCCCGGGTTCTTGGCGAACTGATCGCGCACGTCCTTCACCACTTCGCCCGCAGCCCGGCCCACCGCGGTCATGCCCATCGCCCCGAACAAGTACGGCAGCAACGCGCCGAGCAGCAGCCCGACGATGACATAGGGGTTTTCAAGGCTGAAATCGACCGTCACACCCTCGAACAGCTCGCGCAGATCGGCGGTGTAGGTGGCGAACAGCACCAGTGCGGCAAGACCGGCCGAACCGATGGCATAGCCCTTGGTCACGGCCTTGGTGGTGTTGCCCACGGCATCGAGCGCATCGGTTTTCTCACGCACGCTATCGTCAAGTCCCGCCATTTCAGCGATGCCGCCCGCATTGTCGGTCACCGGGCCGTAAGCGTCGAGCGCCACGACCATGCCCGCCAGCGCCAGCATGGATGTGGCCGCATAGGCGATCCCCATCAATCCTGCCAATTGGAAGGCGATGATGATCCCAGCGCAGATCACCAGCGTCGGCAGCGCGGTCGATTCCATGCTGATCGCGAGACCCTGGATCACGTTGGTGCCGTGGCCCGTTTCCGAAGCCTTGGCGATCGAGCGCACCGGGCGGTAGTTGGTGCCGGTGTAATACTCGGTGATCCAGATGATCAGACCGGTGATGATGATGCCGAGGAACCCGCAATAGAACAGCGTGCGGCCATTATAGGCCTGACCCGCAATCGCGGTTTCCATGTCGCCCAGCGCATAACCGATAGCCCACCAGATTGCCGGGAATGACAGCACGGCGGTGACAAGGAAACCCTTGTACATCGCGCCCATGATGTTCTTGCCGCCGCCGAGGCGAACGAAGTAGGTGCCGATGATCGAGGTGACGATGCACACCCCGCCGATCAGCAGCGGCAGCGCCATCAGTGCGGCGAGGTTTTCCGCGCCCTTCAGCAGCAGCGCGGTCAGCACCATGGTCGCACCGACGGTGACGACGTAAGTCTCGAACAGGTCAGCCGCCATCCCGGCGCAGTCACCCACGTTGTCGCCGACATTGTCGGCAATCACGGCGGGGTTGCGTGGGTCATCCTCGGGGATCCCGGCTTCGACCTTGCCGACGAGGTCCGCACCAACGTCCGCCGCCTTGGTGAAGATCCCGCCGCCCAGTCGCGCAAAGATCGACACCAGCGATGCGCCGAGTGCCAATGCGGTGAGGCCAATCACGACAGGGCGGCTATCGGGAGCCAGTCCCGCAGGACCGGTCAGGTAATAGAAGAAGCACGCAATCGCGAGCAGCGCGAGGCCAGCCACCAGCATCCCGGTGATCGCGCCCGCGCGGAACGCCAGCGTCAGGCCTTCCTGCAGGCCCTTCATCGCCGCAGCAGCCGTGCGCACGTTTGAGCGCACCGACACATTCATGCCGATAAAGCCCGCGACGCCCGAAAGCACCGCGCCGATCACAAAGCCGACCGCCGGGATCGTGCCCAGCGTCACCGCCACGATCACCGCGACAATTACGCCGACAATCGCAATCGCGGTATATTGACGCTTGAGGTAAGCTTGCGCGCCTTCCTGAATGGCGGCGGCGATTTCCTGCATCTTGGCATTCCCGGCATCCGCGCCGAGCACCTGACGGCTGGTGACAAAGCCATACACAATGGCAAGCAGCCCCAGCCCAATCGAAATGAGCAATAAATTCACGAGTAATCCCCTCTCGTCTTTGTGGTGCGTCCCTTGCGGGGCGCCCGCGCCTCGTTTTTGATCCCGTGGGCGCGCGGCGCATAGTCATACGGGCTGGGAAGGGGCTGGCAAGCCTCAGGGACGCGGCGCGCGCGGTTTTGCGCGCTTTTGCGAGCAAAACCGTCTCAGCCGTGCTGATAGCCCAAGGTGTTGGGGCTGATCAGCGGGGTCACGCCCAGCACCAACGGCGCGATGCCAAATGGCTGCACATGGCCGATCCGGAACGCCGCCACCGGCAGGGCGGCCCCGGCGGGGGCGGTGAACAGCAATTCGTAATCATCGCCCCAGCGCAGGCATTCGTCGCGGCGCGCGGGATCGGCCACCGGAATGGCGCTGGCATCAAGCACGAAGGTCACCCGGTTGAGGTTCCCCATCCGCCAGCAATCGAGCAGCAGCCCGTCCGAAATATCCATTATCGCGCTGACCAGCGGCGCGAGCGCCAGCCCCTCGGCAAGGCGCGGCTGCGGGCGGTTGAAGGCGTCGCGGTGATCCGGCTGACCCTCAAACCCCAGCATCGCGCGACCGACTGTGCCGGTGATATAGATCGCATCGCCCACCCGAGCGCCGCGCCGGGCCGGGACGGGGTGATGGGTCGCGCGGCCGATGGCGGTCATGGCGAAGGTGCTTGCGCCGGTCGCCGCGACCGTATCGCCGCCCAATAAGGTTACACCGAAAGCCTCCAGCGCCTCGCGCAGGCCTTTCACGAACCGCGCATCATCACGCCCCAGCGAATGGCCGAGCAGCACGCCAATGGGCTCCGCGCCCTTGGCGGCAAGATCGGAGAGGTTGGAGGCGACCAGCTTCCACGCCACATCGGCCATATCGGCATCGGGCAGGAAATGGGTGTCTTCCGCCATCATCTCGTGATTGATGACCAGCGTCTCGCCGCCGATGGTGATCAGCGCGCAATCATCATCAAGGTTGCGGGCGCCGGGGTGCAGCGGAAGGCTGCGCAGGGCGGCGATGAATTCGGGTTCGTTCATGGCCATGAACGCTGCGTTAGACGGATCGCGCATCCTTGGCCACGGCGTCGAGGATTCCGTTCACGAATTTCGCCTGCCCATCATCAAAGAACGCCTTGGCGACTTCGACATACTCGGTGATCGCCACCGCCACGGGCACATCGGCGCGGGCGAGCAGTTCGTAAGTTCCCGCGCGCAGCACTTGCAGCATCGACTTATCGAGCCGGGTCAGGCTCCACCCGGCGGCGAGCTTGGCGGTCAGCAGGTCGTCAATTTCAGCGCGGCGCGCATCGACCCCGCGCACGATGTCATCGAAAAACGGCACTTCGGCCTCAGCATATTCGGTGTCGCCAAAGGCATCATCGTCAATCGCGCGGCCTAGCCGGTGCTGGTGAAATTCATCGAGCAGCTTGGCGAGCGCGGTGCCCTCCATATGCTGCTGATACAACGCCTGCACGGCGGCGAGCCGCGCGGCGGAGCGGGCTTTGGAGCGAGCAGGGTGGTTCATTTGATCCTCAGTTCCACCGATTTGGCGTGCGCAGGCAGGCCTTCGGCATGGGCCAGCGTGGCAGCAGCGGGGCCGATGGCGTTGAACGAGGCCTGATCCAGCCCCAGAAAGCTGGTCCGCTTCATGAAATCGAGCACCGACAACCCGCTCGAAAAGCGGGCGCGGCGTCCGGTGGGCAGCACGTGGTTCGGCCCGGCGACATAATCACCCACCGCCTCGGGCGTCATCCGGCCAAGGAAGATGCTGCCCGCGTGGCGGATCGACGTAAGGTAAGGCTCAGGATCATCGACCGCGAGCTCAACGTGTTCCGCCGCCAGCCGGTTGGCGAGCGCGGGGGCTTCGGCGGCGAGATCATTGACGACGATGATCACGCCGTGCGCGTCCCAGCTGGCCCGCGCGGTCTTGGCGGTGGCGAGCACGCTCAACTGCAGGTCGATGCAATCTTCGACCTGCCGTGCGAAGCCCGCATCATCGGTGATCAGGATCGATTGCGAGGTCGGGTCATGCTCGGCCTGACTGAGCAAGTCGGCAGCGATCCAGTCGGGATCGTTCTTGCCATCGGCAATGACGAGGATTTCCGAAGGCCCAGCGACCATGTCGATCCCGACCACGCCGTAAAGCTGGCGCTTGGCTTCGGCGACCCAGGCATTGCCGGGGCCGGTGATGACATCGACCGGGCGGATGCGATCCGTGCCATAGGCAAGCGCGCCCACCGCTTGCGCCCCGCCGACGCGCCAGATCTCGTCCACGCCTGCGATATGCGCGGCGGCGAGTACCATCGGGTTCGATTGGCCCTTGGGCGTGGGGGTGACGACCACCAACCGTTCAACCCCGGCAACCCGCGCCGGGATTGCATTCATCAGCAACGACGACGGATAGGCCGCGCGCCCGCCGGGGACATAGAGCCCCGCCGCATCCACCGGCCGCCAGATCGCGCCCAGCCGCACGCCTGCCGCGTCAACATAGTCGCGGTTCTCGGGCAGCTGTGCCTCGTGATAGGCCCGGATACGCTGCGCAGCGAGTTCCAGCGCCGCGCGCAGATCGGGCGCCAGATCATGATAGGCCTGCTCGCACCGCTCACGCGAGATCGACCAATCGCCATCCTCGACCAAGGCGTACCCATCGAACCGCTGCGAATATTCAACCAGCGCCGCATCGCCGCGCATCTTCACGGTTTGCAGGATATCGGCGACCTGGCTTGCGACCTCGCTATCGGATTCGCGCCGGGAATCGACAATTCGATCAAACTTCGCGGCAAAATCGGGCTGGAGGGTAGAGAGGGTTACGGTCATGCGGCCTGCGCCTGATTGCGGGCTTCAGTGTCGCGACGGAAGGCGTCAACCAGCGCGGCCACCCGGGGATCGGTCTTCAAGGCGGTGCGGTTGACGATCAGCCGCGCGGAAATCTCCAGAATAACGCTGGTTTCCACCAGCCCGTTCTGTTTCAGCGTAGTGCCGGTTGAGACCAGATCGACGATCTGGCGCGCCAGCCCCAGCGACGGGGCGAGCTCCATCGCGCCGTTCAGTTTGACGCATTCAGCCTGCACACCGGCGGCTTCGAAATGGCGGCGGGTGAGGCTGGGGTATTTGGTGGCGACGCGCAGGTGGCTGACGCTGCCCGCCTGATCGCTATCGCTCGCCAACCGCGCCACGGAGAGGCGGCACAGCCCGATGCCGAGATCGACGGGCGCGTAAAGATCAGCGTAGTCGAATTCCTCGATCACATCCGATCCGACAATGCCAAGCTGCGCCGCGCCGTGGGCGACAAATGTCGCCACATCAAAGGCGCGCACCCGAATCAGCCGCATGTCCGCGCGATTGGTGCCAAAGGCGAGCGCGCGGCTGGCGGGATCGTGGAACTCTGCGACAGGCTCCACCCCGGCGCGCGCCATCACCGGCAGCGCTTCATCGAGGATGCGGCCTTTGGGGACAGCGAAGGTCAACTGCCCGGGATTGTCGTGGATGCCGATCGTGGTCATGATTGGCCGCGCACTTAAGGGCGGACAGGCAAAAGGGCAATGGTGATGGCGGCGGGCGACACGGGAATCATGGCGCTGGAGGACTTCACCACCGCGCTCGACTGGCAGGCGCAGCACGCGGCGGAGAATGGCGCGCCCGCCACCGCGCGGGTGATCCGGGCGTTGGCCCGCGTCAGAGAGAGCGACACCGCAACTGGGCGGCGGATCGCGAATTGGCCGGGGCTGACGCTGAAGGATGCGATGCCCTTGCGGCTGGCGGGCGGGTTTCACCACCTGCTGCTGTCGGGCGCGGATGGGCGGCTGGTGCAGGTTTACTCGGGCGCAATCACCGATCAGGCGGTGGTTGATGCATTGGTGCTCGATCTGACGCAGCGATTTGATGCGCGGCTCCTGCCATGGCTTGATGGCCCGCCACAGACCAACGAGGCGGGCCGGTCCGCCAGCATCATGGCCGGGCTGTTGTGGCTGGCACAGCGGGTGCGGGCGCCGAGCTTCGATCTGTTCGAGCTGGGAGCAAGTGCCGGGGTCAATACCATGATTGACCGCTATTTCTTTCGGTTGGGAGTGACCGAGGTTGGCCCAGTGGAATCGCCAATGCGGATCGTGCCCGAATGGCGCGGAGCCTCACCGCCTGCACCGCCTGCCGGGTTCAGCATCACTGCGGTAAAGGGTTGCGACATTGCCCCGATCAACCTCGCCGATCCCGACGCTGCGCTCCGCCTCAAAGCCTATGTCTGGCCTGACGCAACCGAGCGCATGGCGCGGATCGATGCCGCGATAGCGCTGGCGGGCGTTACGCCGCCTGACTTGATCGCTGCCGACGCCGGGGACTTCGCCGCCGCCATGCTTGCGCGGCCACAGCAGCCCGGCACCGCGCGGGTGATGTTCCATTCGATCATGTGGCAATACATGCCCGCCGCCACGCAAGCGCGGATCACCGCAGCCTTCGAGGCAGCAGGCGCCGAGGCGACGCCCGACACCCCGCTCGGCTGGATCGCGCTGGAAACCGATCCCGCCACCTTCCGCCACGAATTGCGGGTGCGCCTGTGGGATGGCGGGGAGCATCACGGTGAGGAACACCTGCTGTCCCACGCCCATCCGCATGGTGCGTGGGTCGAGTGGTTCTAGTTTTTTCGCGCCAAGCCGCCAAGTCGCCAAGATGGAGTATTTGCGGCGAAGCCGCGTTTTGCCTTCATCCCTGCGTGCCGGAGACCAAGGCCTGCGGCGCAGGAACGCCCTCTTGGCGGCCCTTGGCGGCTTGGCGCGAACCCAATCTACTCCGCCAGAAACGCCTCCATCGCCGCGTTCACCGCATCCGGCGCTTCCCACGGCACGAAATGCCCGCAATCGGGCACGCGCACGATGGTGAGCGGATCGATGATGTCCTCCAGCCCCTCAAGGTTCTCAGGCGGTAGGGCGAGGTCGTCGAGCGCCCAGATCACCAGCGTCGGGATGGTCAGCTTGGGGAGGGCCGGGGGCGTCCAGTCTGCGGGCACCGCAAATGGTGCATCCAAGGGCGGCACGTCGAGGGCGCTGGCGCGGTAGTAGTTGAGCATCCCGAAGGCGGCATCGCGGTTCTGCCAGTCGAGCAGCAGCGCCTTGCTCTCTTCGGGCTCCATCTTGCTGGGGCGATCCCACTTCACTTCCTGGAGCAGGAGCGCGGCGAGGCCGTGTTCTTTCACCAGCGCGTCATTGGCAGGGTCGCAGAAGCCACGCATATACTGGCTCGCCTCGCGCTGGACGGGGTTGGTGTAGAGCAGCTGCTGGAAGATCGCCGGGTGCGGCGCGTTGGCGATCACCGCAGCGGTAACGCGCGCGTGCTGCCCGGCGAGCGCCACGCCCCAGGCGAGCGCACCACCCCAGTCATGCCCGACAATCGTGAACCTCCCGATGCCGAGCGCGTCCGCCAGCAGAAACACATCGCCGATCAGCTTGTCGGGCGTATAGGCCGCCACGTCCTGCGGCTTCGAGGAACCGCGATAGCCCCGCTGATCAGGCGCGATGCAGCGAAAGCGGTCCGAGAAATGCGCGATCTGATGCCGCCAGGTGCGGTGGCTCTCGGGAAAGCCGTGCAAGAAGATCAGCACCGGCGCATCGACCGGGCCTTCATCGACCACGTTGAGATGGATGCCATTGGCCAGCGCCACCCGCTTGAGATCAACCGCCATCATTCGTGCTCCAGTTTGTCCATGTAGCCATTGGCAACCATCGCCGCGACCGAATCGAACAGGCTGTCAGGCGTGCGGCGCAACTCACCCATGCCGGCCTCCATGCCCTGCGCGACGATGATTTCGCGCCTGCCGGCCGCGATTTCATCGAGCATGGTGCGCGCGGCATCATCGGCGGGGATGCCGTTGTCGATCGCCTTGTCACTGCGCCCGCGCGCTGCGCCCTTGCCGGTCAGCGCATTGCGCGAGACATTGGTGGCGACCGATCCGGGGTAGATGGTGTGGACGCTGACGCCGGTCTGCGAAAGCTCGCCCCGCAGCGAATCCGCATAGCCCGCGAGCCCGAATTTGGCGGCGCAATAGGCGGTGCGCAGCGGTACGCCAACCTTACCAGCGATCGAGGAAATGAACCCCAGCGCGCCCGAACCGCGCGCTGCCATGTGACCGATCAGCCCTTGGGTAAAGGCAATCTGGGCGACGAGATCGACTTCGATGATGTCGCGATAAACCCGCAAATCGGTCTTGAGCGCGCGGCTGCGCTGCGAGATCCCGGCATTGGCAAAGGCGACATCGACATGGCCTTTCCACGCAATGGCCTTTGCGGTGGCATCGGCGAGCGCGGCGTCATCGCGCACATCGAGGGCGAGGATCAGGCTTTCGCCACAGTCCGCCGCGACCTCAGCCAGCCGCGCATCATCGCGGCCTGACAAGACCACATGCGCACCCCGTGCCGCCAGCTCGCGCGCCAGCGCGGCGCCGATGCCCGATGATGCCCCGGTGATCCATGCCACCTTGCCCGTATAATCCATTGCTCTCTCCCGTTTGCACGAGGACTAGCGAGCGCGGCGGTTGAGGGCAATCAGGTTGCGATTTGCGACCGGATCATATCGGCCAGCTCGATTGGAAACACCGCCTCGGGCCAATTTTCAAGTTCGGCCAAGGTGAACCAACGGTGCTGGGTCATCAGCGCCTGTTCGGTTTCGGTATGGCGGCTGGTGTCGATCTCAGCCTCGGCCACACGCACAAGAAAGAAGCGTTCGTCCGCCTGCACCGGCTCGCCCTGAACGGTGATGAATTCGGGCGTCATCTGCGCGATCTGCGGTCCCGGATCGGCGATGATGCCCGTTTCTTCGAGCAACTCCCGCCGCGCGGCATCCTCGAAGCTTTCGCCCGCTTCGCACTCACCGCCCGCCGTCACCCAGAAGGGATCTCGCCCCGGCACGTCATAGCGGAACATCAGCGCGCGGCCCTCGGCGTCGAGCACGATCAGCCGCGCCGCGCGGCGTACGCGCAGGGAAGGATTGAGGCTCATTCGGCAGGCACGCCCGCCTTGATCGCCACCGCATGCACCCGCTGGCCGACGATATCGCCCAGCGCCGCGATCACCGCGCGCTGGCGGGCGAGGCGGTTCATCGGAGCAAAAGCCGCCGCATCAATCTCAATCGTGAAATGCGATTCGCCCGATCCATCATCGCCCATGTGGCCGCTATGCTTGGCGCTGTCGTTGATGATCGCGAGGCGCGTGGGCGCAAAGGCCTCGGTCAACAGGGCGTGCATTTCGTCGGCAACGGACATCGGGACTTTCCTTCTTTGCAAGCGTGGCGCGGCAATTCGGGCTTGGAACTTGCGCGCCTGATCACCATTCTGACACGCTATGCCTTCACCACGATTCCACGGCCGCGTCGAGAGCGCAGGGCGGCAATGCGAAGCCCCCGGCTGCCGTGAGGCGGGGGAATTCCGTGCGCCCGGTCGGCAGCCCAATGGCTTTGACGGGCCGGGCGACTGGCGCTGGTTCTGCCTCGATCACGTGCGCGAATTCAATGCGGGCTATGACTGGTTTGAAGGCATGAGCGCTGAGGAAATCATCGCCGCACAGTCGCCCATCGCCGGGTGGCGGACCGAAACGCGTGCCTTCCGCCCTGATGCGGGCGTCGATGGCGTGCCGCGCTGGGCTGATTATGCCGATCCGCTCGATGCCATCGCCGCGCGCGCGCGCGGCATTCGTTCGCGAGCTGAGGGGCGGGCACGCGAAGCGGCGATGGATGTGCGTTTTTCGCCCGACGAATCGCGCGCGCTCGAAATCATGGGTCTGGGCAGCGACATCGACCGCACCCGGTTGCGCCGCCGCTATTCCGAACTGGTGCGCCGTTACCACCCCGATCGCAACGGCGGCGACCGGCGGCACGAGGACAAGCTCGGGGCGGTGGTTGAGGCCTATCAGCTGCTCAAGGGCAGCGCGGCGCTGGCGTGATCAGGCGGCTTCGCACAGCGCCTTGAGCTGATCGGCTGCGGCCCCCCATCCTTCCTGAAAGCCCATGCTGGCGTGCTGGCTGGCGGCCTCGTCGGTCCAGTGCCGCGCGGTGGCGGTGTAGCGCGTGCCGCCCTCCTCGGGAGCGATTGCCCAGCAGCCGATCATGAACGGGCCGCTCGGCAGCAGGGTCCCGTCCGCGCCGCGCGTCACCGCGTCGGTCGCGACCCAGCGCTGTCCCGGCACGACTTCGAGGAAGATGCCGTCATCGTGATGCTCTTCGCCCTCGGGGCCGCGCATGACCATCGACGAACGACCGCCCGCGCGCCACTCCTGCGCAACGACCTCGGCGCGCCACGGGAGCGGGCACCACCACTCGGCCTGTCTTTGGGTCATAACCTGCCACACTTTTGCAGGCGGGGCGGCGATAAAGCGGGTGACGGAGAGTTCGTTCATTGGGTTGCCGCCTTGATGATCGCGGCATCGATCGCATTTGCCTCGGCATAAGCGGGGCGCTGGGTGATGCGATCGACATAGGCGCGGAAACTCGGCCGTTCGGGGATCGAGCCAAACCGCAGGCCCCAAACGAACTGGCTGCCGAAATAGGTATCGGCCATGGTGAAGCGCGCGCCTGCCGCAAAGTCATTGGCCTTGAGCCAGCCGTCCACCGTATCGAGCGCCAGGTCGAGGCTGCCAAAGCCCGCCATCCCGGTCTTGCCCTCGGGCACTTCCCAGCCCATCGCCTTGCCGATCACCGCCTGTTCCAATGGGCCGGCGGCGAAGAACAGCCAGCGGAAATAGGCGGCGCGTTCGTGCGCATCGGGCAGCAGGCCCGCCTGCGGATGGGTTTCGGCGAGGTAGTGGTTGATCGCCGCTGCTTCGGTGACGACGTGATCGTGGCCGCCCCCGTCTTCATTGGCATGATGGTGCACCAGCGTCGGCACCTTGTTCATCGGGTTGAAGGTCTTGAGGATCGCGGGCCGGGTCGTCCAATCGAACACCACATGCTCATAATCCGCGCCCGCCTCGTGCAAGGCCCAGCGCGAAATCTGCCCGCGGCTCATGGCGACGGTATAGAAGGTGAATTCGGCCATGAATCAGGCTCCTTTGCGAGGGCCGACGAGGCCGAACACCGCACCTTGCGGATCAAGCCCAGTGAACGAGAACTCACCGCCTGGGATTTCGGTCGGTTCCTGCAGAGGGGTCGCGCCCTGGGTCGCCGCATAGGCAACCGCTGCGTCGATATCGGGTACACGGAAATAGAACGTCCAGGCTGATGCCGGCATCCCGGGCATCAACGGCATGACCGCACCCTGCATGAAGCCGCGATCATCGCCGACCTTCCAGAATTCGTACTTGCCCAACTCGCCCATATCCATGTCGCCATCCGGCTCCCAGCCGAACAGCGTACCATAGAAGGTCTTGGCGGCGGCGGGATTGGCTGAGGCCAGTTCGTTCCACGCGCAATGGCCGACCATGGGTTCGGTTGCGGCGAATGCGTTGCTGGGTTGGCCCGAGCGATCGTCGATCACATAGAAAGGCGCGCCGCAGCAATCGGCAACCATGGCAAAGGGGCCGACGCCGGGCACTTCCTGTCCCTCCAACATCACCGCACCGCCCGCCGCCTTGATACGTTCGGTCGCAGCCGGCACGTCATCGACCCGAACATAGCCGAGCCACGCCGGGCGCGCGCCTCCGCCCATCATCTCCTGCGTCAATGCCAAGATCCCGCCGACCTGATGTTCACCAGCGGAACAGGTGCGATAATCGATTCCCGCCATCTCGCCATCCGCCCATGTCCATCCGAACAGGCCGGAATAGAACGCTTGGGCCGCATCGGCATCAGGGGTCATCAGTTCGTACCAGACGAAATCTCCATGCTGATTGGCCATGTCACTTCTCCATCGTAACGACAGGCACAAACCCGCCAAAGATCATCCGCTTGCCATCGAACGGCATCGGATTGGTCGCCGGGTCCATTCGCGGATCGGCAAAGTCGGGCGACATCATCTTCGCCATCCCGGCATCGCGTGTCGCCTTGTCGGGCCATTCGACCCAGCTGAACACCACGTCCTCATCGTCCGTCGCCTTGACTGCCATGCGGAAATCGGTGTGTTGGCCCGTGGGCACATCATCGCCCCAGCATTCGATCACCCGGATTGCCCCCATTTCGATGAAGAACGGATCGGCTTGACCGGCATGGTCGATGAATTTCTGGCGGTTCGCCTTGGGTACGGCGATCACGAAACCGTCAATATACATAGATTTTCTCCCTAGCTGATTAGTCAGTTCGCTGGCGGAATCGCCGCCGGGTCCATCCACATCGGTTCCCAGACATGCCCATCGGGGTCGACGATCGTGCGTTGGTACATGAAGCCGTGGTCTTGCGGCGGATGCAGGTCGGGCGTGCCGCCTGTGGCAGCGCCGGCCAACACGAAAGCATCGACAGCAGCCCGATCATCGCAGCTCACGCAGAGCATCACTTCGCTGCTGGCAGCCGACGGAATCGGACGCTCGGTAAAGGTGCGCCATTTGTCATGGCTGAGCAACATGACGTGGATCGCTTCGCTCCACACCATGCATGCGGCGGTTTCATCACTGAAAGCCGGGTTGTTGGTGAAGCCGATCGCTTCGTAAAATGCGCGCGCGCATGACACGTCAGCCACGGGCAGATTCACGAAAATCACCTTGGTCATTGGCACTCTCCCAAACGCCGACTCGGAACTTGCCTTGAGTGCACCTTGCAGTTACATAAAGCAACAATGAAGTTACAAAAAGAAACTCAAACCTCTGAAAATGGGCATGGCCGGTGGTACGACGATGCGTGCGGCACAGCGTTCGGGCTGGAACTGATCGGCGAGCGCTGGGCCTTGCTGATCGTGCGCGAGCTTATGCTGGGCGCGCGGCGGTTTTCTGACCTGCGCGCCAGCCTGCCCGGATTATCGGCCAAAGTGTTGACCGAGCGGCTGGTCGGGCTGGAAGCAACCGGCGTGTTGATCCGGCAGGTGCTGCCACCGCCGGGCAAGGCGCAGGTCTATGAGTTGACGGCTTGGGGCTATGCGGCTGAGCCTGTGTTGCAGGAACTTGGCCGCTGGGCTGCGCAGTCTTCCGCGCATGATCCCACGCTGCCGCTGTCGCCGGTATCGCTGATGCTGTCGCTGCGGACGATGGCGGATTACGCGCGCACGGGATCGGTAACGGGCCGGATCGGCTTCGTGATCGGCAGTGACAGCTTTGTTGCTGAGCCGGGGGATGCGGCTCTCCCGATCCACCGCGGCGACGCAAGTGATGCCGATGCGATCTTCAGTGCACCAAACGCTCCAGTCATCGCCGGAGGGATTTATGCTGGTGTGCCGTGGAGCCAGTTGGAGGCGGAAGCCGGGCTGGTGATCGAGGGCGACCGCGCCCTCGCCATCCGGTTCGCCGGGCTGTTTTCGCTGCCGCCGCCGCTTGCCTAAGGCGATCAGGTCTGCCGGAACGCCCAGCGCAATGTCCGCCCCATGCCCCAGGTTGCCGCACGCGCGGGCAGGGCGGTCAGCAGCGGGCGTTGCAGCCGCAGCATCTGCCGTGCCCAATCGGGCAGCATGGAAACGGCGTCGGCGGTGATCATGGTCTGCACCGCTTGCGGCGCGGCCTTGGGCCGTTGGCTTAGTACCAGTTGCGCCACCTCGCGCGCTTCGGGCGACGTCGCAAGATCATGCCGCAACTCGCGGAATATACGCTCCGCCTCGGCGCGGGTCTCGGGCACCGGATCAGCGCCAAGCGCGCGAGCGATCACCGCGAATTGGCGGTAATATTCGTCCTGATCCGCCCCGCTCATGTCAGGCCGCACATGGCGCAGGTATCCCGCAAGGAAGCTCTGCGCCTCGGTCACATGCACCCAGGCGAGCGTGCGCGGGTTCGTCGCTTCGTAGCGGGTGCCATCGGGCAGGGTGCCGCCGACCTTGGAATGGATATGGTTGACCCGCTCGATCGCCTTCATCGCATCATCGCGGTGGCCGAAGGTCGTCACCGCAATAAACCGAGCGGTGCGTTGCAGCCGGCCGTGCATATCCTCGCGGAAGTTGGAATGATCGAGCACGCCTTGCAACGCATGCGGGTGAAGCATTTGCAACAGCAGCGCGCGCACTCCGCCGGTCATCATGCCCACGATATCGGCGTGCACCTGCCGGATCGGCGTATCGCGCGCAAACAGCGCGTCATCCGAGGGCGGGGTGGGCGTGTGACCCTTGGCCGAATCGTGAAACACCCCGCGCACCTGGGAAACCAATTTGAGACGCAGGGATTCGACGGGATCGGGCATGGGAGGGATATAAGCGTGGTTCGGCAGGAAGAAAGCAGGCTCGCCAAATTGCCAGCCTGCGGTCGCAAACCACTGCTTGCGGCCAAGCGACTTGCGCTCTAACCGAACCCCACGATGACTGCACATTCCAAGAACACTGTCGCCGGCGAAAACGCCATGCCCAATCAGCCCGACACCACGGTCGATGTCCGTGAGATGTTTGGCATTGATGTCGATTGGCAGGTGCCTGCCTTCTCGCAGCCCGACGAGCACGTGCCCGAGATTGACGGTGCCTATGTGTTCGATCCGGACACCACTTTGGCGATCCTGGCGGGCTTTGCGCATAACCGCCGGGTGATGGTGCAGGGCTATCACGGCACGGGCAAATCGACCCACATCGAACAGGTCGCCGCGCGGCTTGGCTGGCCGAGCATCCGGGTGAACTTGGACGCGCATATCAGTCGCATTGACCTGATCGGGCGCGATGCGATCGTGCTGAAAGACGGGTTGCAGGTTACCGAGTTCAAGGAAGGCATCCTGCCGTGGGCGCTCCAGCACCCGGTGGCGCTGACCTTTGACGAATATGATGCAGGTCGCCCGGACGTGATGTTCGTGATCCAGCGCATCCTCGAATTTGATGGCCGCTTGACGCTGCTCGATCAGAACCGGGTGATCACGCCCAACCCGTGGTTCCGCCTGTTCGCGACCACCAACACGGTGGGCCTTGGCGATACCTCGGGCCTCTATCACGGCACGCAGGCTATCAATCAGGCCCAGATGGACCGTTGGAACATTGTCGTTGCGCTGAATTACCTCGCGGCGGATGTCGAACAGCAGATCGTCAAGTCCAAGACCCCGCAGACTGACGACAAGCTGATCGCCGACATGGTCAAGGTTGCCGAACTGACCCGGCAGGGTTTCATCAACGGCGATATCTCGACCGTGATGAGCCCGCGCACCGTGATCACCTGGGCGCAGAACGCGGCGATCTTCGGCTCGGTCGGCTTCTCCTTCCGCCTCAGCTTCCTCAACAAGTGTGATGAGGCGGAGCGGACGCTGGTGGCGGAATATTACCAGCGTGTGTTCGGTCAAGACCTGCCCGAAGGGGCGGCGAAGAAGCGCTGACGGGAAGCCCCTTGCTCGATAGTGTCGTAGGCTGATAACACAGCCTTTACCATGGCGCTGTTCGACCGATTCTGGAAAGGCTCACGCGGCGGCGCTGGCAGCGCCGGGGGCGATGTGCCTGCGGCATATTACCCGCTTTACGAATCGATGCGGCCCGCCGACCTTGATGACGAGGACGATCTCCCGCCGCGCCCGCGCCCCTCGGCCAAGCCAGATTTCGATGTGTGGGACGCCAAGCTGGCGGGCATCGACGAGGCGCTGGAGGTTGAGGAAAAGCGCCGGTTGCGCTGGTGGCAGCGCGATTACTGGCGCGGGCACGGCAAGCTGTGGTGGACCGGGCGCGGGATCATGGCCTGCCTCACACTGTTCATCGTGCTGATCGGTTGGCTGACCTTCACCGCGCCGCTTTCCAAGAGCCTTGAACCCATCGCCCCGCCGCAAGTGACGCTGCTCGCCAGCGATGGCACCCCGATTGCCCGCAGCGGCGCAGTGGTCGATGCGCCGGTCAAGGTTGCCGATCTGCCGCCGCATGTGACGCAGGCCTTCATCGCGATTGAGGACCGGCGGTTCTATTCCCACTGGGGTGTCGATCCGCGCAGCATCGCCCGTGCCGCGTGGACGGGTTACGGCGGCGGATCGACCATTACCCAGCAGCTGGCGAAATTCACCTTCCTCACGCCTGAACAAAGCCTCAGCCGCAAGGCGCGTGAGGCGCTGATCGCCTTCTGGCTGGAAGGCTGGCTGACCAAGGACGAGATCCTCGAACGCTACCTTTCCAACGCCTATTTCGGCGACAACCAGTATGGGCTGCGCGCGGCGAGCCTGCACTACTTCTATCGCCAGCCCGAAAAGCTGCGGCCCGAACAGGCAGCGATGCTGGCGGGATTGCTGCAAGCCCCGTCGCGCTATGCCCCGACCAGGCATTACGACAAGGCCAAGGCGCGCATGGCGCTGGTGGTGCAGTCGATGGTGCGCGATGGCTATCTGACGCAAGCTGAGGCGGACGCTTTGCCCGATCCGCGCATCGATTCGCGCACGAGGAACGACCTGCCGACCGGCACCTATTTCGCCGACTGGGCGCTGCCGCTGGCGCGTGAGGGGATGGAGGCGAGCTATTCCGCGCAGGTGCTCACCACCACGTTGGATGCGCGGTTGCAGGCGCTCGCCAACCGCGTGGTCGGGCGCGCGCCGCTCGCGGGCGCGCAGGTCGCGCTGGTCGCGATGCGCCGCAATGGTGAGGTCGTGGCGATGGTCGGCGGGCGCGATTACGGCACATCCCCCTTCAACCGGGTGACGCAGGCCAAGCGGCAACCGGGATCGACCTTCAAGACCTTTGTCTACCTCGCCGCGCTGGAGGCCGGGTGGGAGCCGGATGACACCATTCCCAACACCGAAATCACGCAAGGAAGCTACCGCCCCAAAAACGCGCGCGGTTCCTATTCCGATCAAATCACGCTGGAAGAAGCCTTCGCGCAATCGAGCAATGTTGCCGCCTTCCGGCTGTTCCAGGCGGTCGGCAGCGACAAGGTGATCCGCAAGGCCCGGGCGCTCGGCATCCGCGCGCCAATGGCTGAGGGTGACCCCAGCCTGGCGCTTGGCACATCGGTCATGACGCTGATGGAGCTGACGGCTGCCTATGCCGGGATCGCTGCCAATGAATTCCCGGTTGAGCCCCACGCCTTTCCGCGCGGGGAGCGCAGCTGGTGGGAATGGCTGACAACCCGCACCGACAGCCTGTCGTCGCGCACTCACGAAGACCTCGAAACGATGCTGCGCGCCGCGATCAACCGCGGGACGGGACGCAACGCGGTGCTGCCGATCGCCAATTTCGGCAAAACCGGCACCACGCAGGATTACCGCGATGCGCTGTTCGTCGGCTATGCGGGTGATCTGGTGGTGGGCGTATGGATCGGCAATGATGACAATGCGCCGATGAAGAACGTCACCGGCGGCAGCACGCCGGCGCGTATCTGGCGTGACTTCATGCGCGGCGCATTGAAGATCGAAGGCGCGCCGCAGCTCAAGGCGACCCAATCGCCCGATCCCGAAGGCCCGATCCAGCAGCTCGATATCGAGGGCGGGGAGATTCCTTTGGGCGAGGAAGGCACGGTGCTGCGCATCGAGGATGGCGGCGTGGTGTTGTCACAGGATGGCGTGCCGGTTGAGGTGCGGGTCAATGAGGGCGGGGTGGTGGTAGCACCTGCGCCTGCCGAGCCTCCGCCGCCTTAGTGGAGCGTAGCCTTGCCCCTTCGGGTCTCCCCTCCCCGTGGGGAGGGGTTGGGGGTGGGGGTACTGCCCTATGATGTGTCGAACCCCCATCCCAACCGTTGGCCCGCACGCGGGCCGTCTTCGACTCCCCAAGGGGAAGGGCTTTTAGCGTCTCGCCGCAATGTGTGCTGACTAAACCATCAGAATATTCATCACCGCCGTCGCAATCGGGCGGCTGCGATCATCCTGCCATGCCTCCACCGTGACATTGGCGTTGCGCCGCCCGAGACGGGTGATCCGCCCCAGCGCAAAACTGGCCTGTGATTTGCCTGCCGCGAGATATTGGACGGTGATGTTGATCGGCTTCAGCTGCGGATCGCGCCCCGCCGCCAGCAGCGCGGTGCGCAGCGCGGCATAGCCCGCATTCTCAAGCAGTCCTGCCGTTGCCCCTCCGTGAAAATGCTGCGGGCGGCCTTCGACCATCGGTCCGAATTCTACGCTGAGCACCGGCATTCCGGCCTCCTCGCCAATCACCACGATCCCGAGCGAGCGGGCATAGGCAGGCAGTTCAAGCCGTTCAGGCATTGCTGCCCCCTGCCAATGCCGGGTTCTCCTGACGCGGATCAGCGCCGATGGTCATGAACACGCCTGCGACATGGGCGACCGGATCATCGGGATCATCATCATAGGCAATGCCGCGCACAAAGGCGGCTGACCGCGTGCGGCGATAGCATTCCACGCGCCCGCGCACGCTCGCCCGCTCGCGCGCCGGGCGTTGGTAATCGACCCGCAGGTCCAGCGTGGCGACCGGATTGAATGTTCCGCTCGCCTGCCAGATCGCCATGCCGCTCGCCATGTCCATCAGACTGATGATCGGGCCAGACGCCAGCACCGGACGGCTGCGATCCCCGAGAAGGTCTTCGCGCCACGGCAGTTCCAGCTCGACCCAATTGTCACCCTGATCGGTGAAACTGAGGCCAAGCCAGCCGGTATGGCCGTGGCGGAAGAACCATTGCGATGCTGCGCGTGCATCGAACCGGGCGGGGGGCGTCGTCATGCCCCGGTGCATAGGGGGGCGCGCCACCGGGTTACAATCATTTAATTTCATGTCGAACGGCTTGCCCGGCACCTTGGCGGCGGCGGCCTGCAAGGGGCAGGACGCGACAATCATAGGGACGCAACACCATGAATATTCCCAAGATCAGCCTTGATCAGATCCCCGGGCTTGAAGGCGCGCAGGCTTTGTTCGGCGCGGCATTGCAGGCAGGCGGCGGGCACAGTGATGACCGGATCGTCGACATCATCGTCTATCTTTACGAAGTGTTGCCGCCGCCGCCGCCGGTGTTCTAGGGCGGACAAGGGCTGGGCTGACCATGCGGGTTGACCCTGCCATCGCCGGGCTGCGGAGCGCGCTTGCTCCGCAGCCTTGCACTGATGCCGCGCTGGCCGCCTGGCGCGGTTCGTTGCAGGGCGCGGCAGTGGCCGAAGCGCTGGCGCGCTGGGATAGCGGGGTAGATTTGGCAGACGTGCCCGCGCTGGCGCAGCTGGTGGGCGATTGCGCCGCAGCGCAGACATTCACCGCCAGCCTTGTCACGCCGCTGCTGGCGAGTTTGCAGGCCGAACCGCTGGCGCAATTGCCGCTGGGCCATGCCTGCGCTCCGGGCATGGCGCGGCTGCGGTTGGCGAGCCATGGGCGCACCGCGCTCTCGTTGCTGGCGCTTGCCCGGCGTGAGCAGACGATGCCGGTCTCTGCGCTGTTCGAGGACGGCGAAGTCCATGAAATCATCCTGGCCGGGGCGGGTGAGGCGCTGGTGCATCGGCTGGCCAGCGGGCGGTTGGCGAGCGAGGCCATTGCGCTGGCACCCGGCACCCGATTGGTCCGCAACGGCCCCGATTCCGCGCGCCAGATTACCGGCGTCACGCGGCCGCTGTTGTTGCTGCAATGTGTACGCGAACCCGCCAACCCGGCTCCCTCCCGCGAGATTGCGCTGGCGGATGGTCGTCTGCTCAAGACTATCAGCGGCTGCAAGCGCACCAGTCAGCAGATCATGGCGCTGGCGGTGCTGGGCGCGCTGGAGCATCGCCCGGCGCTGGCCGACATGGCGCGGCTGGCGCGCGATGGCAGCGCGCCGCGCGATCTGCGGTGGGAGGCGCTGCGGCACATGCTGGCACTGGATGCAGGCGAGGGGCTGACCGTGCTGGTTGCCGTGGCGGGCGATCCCGCCGATGCGCTGTGCGGCGCGGCCACGGCCTTGCAGGATCAGTTGCTGGCGTCGCGCCCCGAACTCGCCGCCTTGATCAAGGAGCCTGCCTGATGCCGCTGGTGATCGATAACCCTTCCGCTGAGACCTGCACCCTGCCCGAATGTATCGAGGCTCTGGGCGAGATCGGTTTTGATGCCGATGATCCTGCCAGCACGGCGGCGGCAGCGGGGTGGCTGCGGCGGCTGGCGAACAACCGGACATTTCTGGGCGATCTGCTGGTCGACCGACTGGCGGGGCGCGGCGGGGATGACATCGCGAGCGGCTATGGCCCGCAGGCAATTGTGCTCAGCATCCCGCGTGACAACCGGCCGAACGCGGCCTTCCTGCGCGCGGCAATCTGGCCGTCGGCGCGCGATCATGTGGTCCAAACCAGCGGCGCAGCAAGCTTTGTCTATGGCGCCGCGCATGATCACAATTTTGATTTCCTGACCGTGGGTTACTGCGGGCCGGGCTATGCCAGCGACTACTACGAGTATGATTATGATGCCGTCGCCGGCTATCCGGGCGAGGATGCGGAGCTGCGCTTTGTGGAGCGGTCAGAGCTCTCTCCCGGCAAGCTGATGCTCTATCGGCGGCATGTCGATGTGCACAGCCAATTGCCACCCGAAAGCCTGTCGGTATCATTGAACGTGATGCGGGTCGATCCGGCGCAGGGGTGGTTCGATCAATATGGCTTTGATCTGGAACGCGGCACGGTGGCGCGCTGGCTCAATGCCAACGCGAGCGAGGCGTTTCTGCGCGTGGCGGTGGCGAGCGGGGCTCACAATGCGTGGGACTATGCCGAATGGGTCGGCAAGGCGCATCCCAGCGACCGGCTAAGGCTGGCGAGTTTCGAGGCGCGGGCGGAATTGCTGGACGATCCCGCTGCGGCGGACGCGTTGTTGCGGGCTGGTGAGGTATCGGGCAATCGGATGGTCGCAGGCGCAGCGCGGGTGCGGCGGGGGATGTTAGATTGACCTCGATTCCGTTCGTGTCGAGCGTAGTCGAGACACCTTAGCGTGGAGGCCTCTCGACTACGCTCGAGGCGAACGGGAAGGTTGCCTATTGCCAATCGACCATCACGATCACCGCGATGACTGCCACCACCACCACGATGGCGGTAAGCCACCAGCACCCCTTGCGGTAACGCCTGGGCGGATCGAAGGAAGTGATGCCCTCCGCCAGCCCCACGACCACTTCTCCAAGCCCGTCGTCCACCTAAAACACGCCCCCCGCTAGCCGATCGATCGCGCCTTGCAGGATCACCGCCGCCGCATGGCTGTCAATCGCGGCGGCGCGCCGTGCGCGGCTCATGTCCTGGCCGATCATCGCGGCTTCGGCGGCCTGGGTTGACCAGCGTTCGTCCCACAGCAGGATCGGCAGCGCGAATGCCTCGGCGCAGTTGCGGGCATAGGCGCGACTGGCCTGCGCGCGCGGGCCTTCAGTGCCGTCCATGTTTCGCGGCAGGCCGATGACGATCCCCTTGATGCTGCGCGCGGTGATCAGCGCCGCCAGCGTCTCGCGGTCACGCCCCCACTTGCCGCGCTGGATGGTTGTGCCATTGGTGGCAAATCGCCATCCGGCATCGCAGGTCGCCGTGCCGATAGTCTTGGTGCCGAGATCAAGCCCGAGCAGCGCGCCGCCGCCATCGCCATTGGCATCCCCCACCGCATCGCCAAAGGCGCGCGCGGCTTCAAAGATCAACGAGAAGTTGTCCACGCATCCACTCGCCGCGCCACATCCGCCTTGGTATTCGCCCAAAACAGCGGAAGATCATAGACGTGGTAATTGTTGCCCGGCAGCACATAGCTGCCCATTTCGGGCGGCGGGCCGATCAGCAGCAGCCCGCGCTTGTCGCACCGCGCGGGGACCAGCGCGGGGACCAATTCGCCCTTTTCCATGCTGTCTTCTGGCACCAGCGTGCCGCGATTGGCGCTGGCGGGCGCGGTGCCGCCAAACTGGCCGGTCAGCGGGTTGGTGCACAGGATCGGGCTGCTGCCGGCCTGTTCGCCATCCATCGCGGTTGACGCGGCATAGACCTTGAGCAGGCTCGAAGGATCGGCCGGTTCGGCAAAGCTGATCCAGCTGATGACACAGCCCGACTGGTTCGCCGCCGCGCAAGCCGGGAAGCCCATCGCGGGCAGATCATGTTGCACCGAAACCGGCCAGCCGATCGCGTAAGCTGCCACCAGTCGCTCAGCGACGGGCGATCCGCGCACTTCTTCGGCAAGCAGGCGCTTGAGATGCAGCGCGCCTTGCGAATGGCCCGCAAGCACAATCGGCGTATCGGGATCGACGCTGGCGAGGAAGTAGCGATAGGCCTCCAGCACATCGCCATAGGCGGCATCGATGGCTTGGCCGGCTTCCGGGCTGTCGATCAGAAACGCGCCCATCGTCGCCTGACGGTAACGCGGTGCCCAGATTTCGCTCGCGGCATTAAAGGGGCTGGCCATCCCGCGCAGGTAAATGCGCGCAATCCGCTCAGCCTCGGCATCGCCGCCATTGGCCAGCGGGGCGTTCCAGCTGGTGCGGTTGAGATAGCTGGTCGGGTGGATGAAGAACACCGCAAAGGCCGGTGGTTTGGCGGCAGGGGCGGGGTCGGGCGGGGTGCCCTCTGCCAGCGGCGGCTGCCACCGCGCCGGATCCTTCACCCCGATCCCGGGCCGTGAAAACCACAATCCGGGGTCTTCATAGGCGTTCGCTTCCAGCGGCTTGACCGGGGCAAACTCGGCCGAGGGCACCAGCGCGATCTGGGCCAGCTCATCCTGAAACAGTTCGTAAGCGATCCGCCCTGCGATCACCAGAATGATGCAGAAGGCGATGAAATAGAGAAACTTGCGGGCCATTCCTGCGCGCGCCCTCAGCTATTCTGTTGCCGCTTGAGGGGCGGCGGCCGCGCCCTTCGCCAGCGGCGGGCGCAGCGTCGTCCATGCCCGGTCGCCGCGCATGCTGGTGTACCAGGTCACGGGGTTCCAGGTGGTCGATCCGTCAAGGCTGAAGGTGATGAACTCCGCCCGTCCGCCGACATTGGCGAGCGGCACAGCGCCGCCCAAACCGCTGGCTTCTTCCGGAGCGCGGCTGTCGGCGCTTTCATCGCGGTTGTCGCCCATGGCGAAGATATGGCCTTGGGGCACCTCATAGGGTCCGTAATTGTCCAATCCCTGATCGGTGTAATCAATGGTGAGATAGGTCGCGCCATTGGGCAGGGTTTCGCGCCAGGTGGGCGGCGCGAAAAAGTCTTTCCCGTCCGATCCCGTCTCGCGATATTGCTCGAAGGCGCTGAGGCAGGGCGCATCGCGGCACAGCAACTCCGGTTCAAACGGCAGGCGCACCGGCGGCACCACTTCGCGCTTGATGGCGCGGCCATTGAGAATGATATGCCCGCCGCGCACTTCGATCGTGTCACCCGGCAGCGCAACCACGCGTTTGATGTAATCCTCATCGCGCAAGGGGTGGACGGGGATCACGATATCGCCATATTCGGGCGTGTCGGCCCAGACGCGCCATTCGCTGCGCGGCAGCAGGTGGAAGCTTGCAGACGCCCACGACCAGCCATAGGGATACTTGCTCACCACCAACCGGTCGCCCACCCACAGGCTCGGCATCATCGATGTGGAGGGGATGTAGAACGGCTTGGCCACCAGGCTGTGAAACACCAACACCGCCAGCAGCATCACGGCCAGCCCGCGGATTTCTGCAAACCAGTTGACCTTGTCAGCGGGTTGCGAGTCAACGGGGTGCGAGGTTTCGGTGATGTCCATGTGCGCGATAGGCCGATCAGAGAGGGATGGCTTCGATGATCACAAAGGCCTGCGCCCAGGGGTGATCATCGGTGAGGGTCAGGTGGATGCGGGCCTCATGGCCTGCCGGGATCATTTCTTCAAGCCGCAAAGCCGCGCCGCCCGTCAGCGCTAGCGTCGGCGCGCCGGATGGGGCGTTGACCACGCCGATATCCTTCATGAACACGCCGCGCTTGAATCCAGTGCCAACCGCCTTGCTGAACGCCTCCTTGGCGGCGAACCGCTTGGCGTAGGTGCCCGCGATGGTGAAGGGGCGGCGGCGGGCCTTAGCGATTTCGATTTCGGTGAACACGCGGTTCTCAAACCGCTCGCCAAAGCGGGCGAGCGAATTGCCGATCCGCTCGATATTGCAGAGGTCTGATCCGAGGCCGATAATCACGACGTTGCCTTCGCGATCACTGCCACCAGCAGCGCAACGGCGATCACATGCAACATCACCTGCGACTTGAACAGCGGATGGGCAAAATCACCCTTCGCCATTTTCAATGCGCCGACATAGCCGAAAATCTGCAACGCGATCCAGCCGACCGCGAATACCACCATCACCCCGGTGTTGAGCGCAAAGCCGAGAAAGCCCACCGCCAGCAGGAACAGCGCGGCGGCAGCGAAGGCCCACAGCTTCTGATCGCGCGCCAGCGGAGGGAGGTTGCCCTCGGCCAAACTACCGCACCTCATCCATCAATTCGCGCATCCGGCGGATTGCGTTTTCGAGGCCGACGAACACCGCTTCGCCGATCAGGTAGTGGCCGATATTGAGTTCGGCGATTTGCGGAATGGCGGCGATGGGTTGCACATTCTCGAAGGTGAGGCCGTGGCCCGCGTGCGGCTCGATCCCGTTCTTGGCGGCGAGCGCGGCCATGTCGGTGATGCGGCGCAATTCACGCTCGACCTTCTCGCGGTCGCCATCAAGGAAGGCGTGGGCATATTCGCCGGTGTGAAATTCCACAACCGGCGCGCCGAGGCGCAGCGCGGCGTCCAATTGCCGTTCATCCGCCTCAATGAACAGCGAAACGCGGATGCCCGCGGCGCGCAATTCCTCGACAATCGGGGCGAGGGTGTTGTGCATGCCCGCTGCGTCCAGCCCGCCCTCGGTGGTGCGCTCCTCGCGCTTCTCGGGGACGATGCAGGCGGCGTGCGGTTTGTGGCGCAGGGCGATGGCGAGCATCTCGGGCGTTGCCGCCATTTCGAGGTTCAGTGGCAGGTTGGTCGCCGCCTGAATCCGCGCCAAGTCTTCGTCACGAATATGGCGGCGGTCTTCGCGCAGATGCGCGGTGATCCCGTCGCCGCCGACAGCCGCGACAATCTCCGCCGCGCGCACCGGATCAGGATGATCCCCGCCGCGCGCATTGCGGATGGTGGCGACGTGATCGATGTTGACGCCGAGGCGCAGCGGATGGGGGTGGAGGGTCTGGTTCATTCTTTCCGGCTTCCGGGCTTGGTCACTTCTACGCGAGCCAACGCCTCGGGGATGGAATCGGGTGCATAAGTCGGAAAATCAATGGCGAGCAGCGGGAAGAACGGCACGCCCAGATCGACCGACCCGCAAGACCGGTCGATGATGGCGCATTCGGCGATCACTTCGCCGCCTTCACGTGTCACCGCGGCGATGGCTTCGCGGCTGGAGAGGCCGGTGGTGACGACATCCTCCACCATCAACACCTTCGCGCCCGATTGCAGCGCGAAACCCCGGCGCAGGTGGAACACGCCGTCGGGCCGCTCAAGGAACATTGCGTCGAGACCAAGCGCGCGGCCGACCTCGTGCCCGATGATGATCCCGCCCATCGCCGGGGACACCACGACGTCGATGGCTGTGCGCATATCAGCCGGGATGCCGGCCACCACCGCGTCGGCCAGCCGCGCGGCGCGCGAGGGGTTCATCAGCACCCGCGCGCATTGCAGGTAATGTCCACTATGTCGCCCCGAAGACAGCTTGAAATGGCCTTCGAGTAGGGCACCAGAGGCACGGAATTCGGCCAGAACTTGATCTTCGGTCATGGACGAACTCCCCGGAATACAAACGAGAAAAGGCCAACTTGCGCGGCGAACATGGCGGATTGCATATTTTTCTCCCTAGAAGCGCTTGAGGCACTCGGCAAGCGCGGCTAAGGGCAGGGTTGAAGCTGGCCTGAGGGCTGGCCAAACGCTGCACGCTGTGGGTCTTTAAGGGGCTGATCGGCGGGCGGTATGGGATCAGATTTAAACCACTTGGGCACATGATAATGGGTCAGAGGCACACCCGTATGAAAAAGGCTATCCTTGGCGCGATTGTCGCCGGGCTCGCGGCGTTTGCGCCGATGACTGTTGCTGCACAGGATGCAGCCGCTCCCGCTCCAGCTGTGGAAGCAGCGGCACCTGCCGCAGTGGCTCCGGCTGCTACGGCAACGGCTCCGGCCGCTGACGCTGCTGCTGCGGCTCCGGCCAGCACCTACACTCCGATGGCCCCGACCAAGGGCAAGGGTATGCCGACCTCTTACGAGGACGATCCTCTCAAGAGCCTGACCTTCCAGGACCAGTATTCCGACAACGGCGAATACGCCCTGTGGATGCACGATGTGATCCTGATGCCGGTGATCACTGTCATCAGCCTGCTGGTGCTCGGCCTACTGCTGTATGTCGTGGTGCGCTTCAATCGCCGTCGCAATCCGGTCGCTTCAAAGACCACCCATAACACCATGATCGAAGTGGTCTGGACGATCCTGCCGGTCATCATTCTGGTGATCATCGCTGTGCCGTCGATCACGCTGTTGGCAGCGCAATATGAAACGCCGCCCGAAGATGCGGTGACGATCAAGGTCACCGGCCACCAGTGGAACTGGGAATACACCTACCCCGATCATGGCGAGATCAACTTCATCTCGAACATGCTCAAGGAAGAGATCGACGTTAAGCCGGGCGAGCGGTTCCGCACCGACAATGATGGCCCCGGTCAGTTGGCAGTGGATAACCGCATGGTGGTGCCGGCTGGCGTGCCGCTGCGCATCCAGACCACGGCGTCGACCGTGATCCACGCTTTTGCCGTGCCGTCGCTGTGGTTCAAGATGGACGCGGTGCCGGGTCGTCTCAATGAAAAGCTGCTGACGATCAAGGAACCGGGCGTCTATTACGGCCAGTGTTCGGAACTGTGCGGCGCGCTGCATGGCTTCATGCCGATCGCGGTTGAGGCGCTGCCGCCCGCCGAATTCGCCGCTTGGGTGAAGTCACAGGGTGGCACGATGCCCGGCGAGGCAGAGGCTGAGGCACCTGCCGTAGCCGCCGCTCCTGCTGCGGCTGCCGCGCCTGCCGCTGCTCGCTAAAACACCATAACGCATTTAACGCAGAGAGTATCTGACCATGGCAACAACCGCAGAAGGCTTCGACGTCCATAGCGACCACAGCCACGACGCGCATGATCATGCGGACCATAAGCCGGGCTTCTTCGCCCGCTGGTTCATGTCGACCAACCACAAGGACATCGGCACGATGTACCTGATCTTCGCGATCATCGCGGGGATCGTGGGCGGCGCGATTTCGGGCATCATGCGGGTCGAGCTGGCCGAGCCGGGGATCCAGTATCTCGGCTGGTGGGCGCGGGCGATGGGCGGCGCTGATGATATCAACACGGCGCTGCACATGTGGAACGTGTTCATCACCGCGCACGGTTTGATCATGGTGTTCTTCATGGTCATGCCCGCGATGATCGGCGGCTTCGGCAACTGGTTCGTACCACTGATGATCGGTGCGCCGGACATGGCCTTCCCGCGCATGAACAATGTCAGCTTCTGGCTGACCGTGGCGGGCTTCTTCAGCTTGCTGTTCTCGCTGTTCGTCCCCGGCGGCTCAGGCCCCGGTGCGGGCACCGGCTGGACGGTCTATGCGCCGCTTTCCACGAGCGGTTCGGTCGGTCCGGCGGTCGATTTCGCTATCTTCTCATTGCACCTTGCGGGCGCAGGCTCGATCCTGGGTGCGACCAACTTCATCACCACCATCTTCAACATGCGCGCGCCGGGGATGACCCTGCACAAAATGCCACTGTTCGTGTGGTCGGTGCTGGTGACCGCCTTCCTGTTGCTGCTCGCGCTGCCGGTGCTGGCCGCTGCCATCACCATGCTGCTGACCGATCGCAACTTCGGCACGACCTTCTTCGATCCGGCTGGCGGCGGCGATCCGGTGCTGTATCAGCATCTGTTCTGGTTCTTCGGCCACCCGGAAGTCTACATCATGATCCTGCCGGGCTTCGGCATGATCAGCCAGATCGTCGCAACCTTCAGCCGCAAGCCCGTGTTCGGCTACCTCGGCATGGCCTACGCCATGGTTGCGATCGGCGTGGTCGGCTTCATCGTCTGGGCGCACCACATGTACACTGTGGGCCTCGACGTGAACACCAAGATGTACTTCACCGCTGCCACCATGGTGATCGCGGTGCCGACCGGCGTGAAGATCTTCAGCTGGATCGCCACGATGTGGGGCGGCAGCATCAGCTTCAAATCGCCGATGGTATGGTCGATGGGCTTCATCTTCCTGTTCACCGTCGGCGGCGTGACCGGCGTGGTGCTGGCCAATGGCGGGATCGACGACAACCTGCACGACACCTACTACGTGGTCGCTCACTTCCACTACGTGCTGTCGATGGGCGCGGTGTTCTCGCTGTTCGCGGGCTTCTACTACTGGTTCCCGAAGATGAGCGGGCGGATGCATAGCGAGTTGCTGAGCCACCTGCACTTCTGGGGTTTCTTCATCGGCGTGAACATGATCTTCTTCCCGCAGCACTTCCTGGGCATGAACGGGATGCCGCGCCGCGTCCCCGATTACCCCGAGGCCTTTGCGTTCTGGAACCAGTTTAGCTCCTATGGCTACGTAGTGATGGCGGCATCGATGCTGCTGTTCTTTGCGAACCTGGTCTATGCTTTTGCAGCCGGTCGCCGTGCAGAAGCCAACCCGTGGGGCGAAGGCGCGACGACGCTGGAATGGACCCTGCCAAGCCCGCCGCCCTATCACCAGTTTGAAACGCTGCCGGTGATCACCGACGCGCATGATTACCACGATCACCGTCCTGCAACCGCCTAAGGGCGCAGGCATGATCGGCTCCACTTTCGGAGCATGACATAAAGGGGGGAGCGCGGCTGTTGGCCGCGCTCCTTGCCGATGGAACGCAAAGACTATGGCCACGAGCGCACCTCAGACGAATGCCGGTCAAGGCACCACGACGCTCCCGACGGAATGGCGCGATTTCTTCGCATTGACCAAGCCGCGGGTGATGACGCTGGTGATCTTCACCGCGATCTGCGGCGTGCTGGCAGCGCCGGGAAGCATCCATCCGGTGCTGGGCTTTACCGCGATTCTGGCGATTTCGATGGGCGCAGGCGGTTCAGCTGCGCTCAACCACTGGTGGGAAGCTGATCTCGATGCCGGGATGAAGCGTACCATGAACCGCCCCCTACCCGGCGGCCGGATGCGGCGCGAGGATGCGCGCGATTTCGGGATTTTCCTCTCGGCCGTCTCGGTCGGGCTGATGGGCGTGGCGATTGGCTGGCTGGCTGCGTCGTTGCTGCTGGGCGCGATCATCTATTACGCTGTGATCTACACCATGTGGCTGAAGCCGCGCACCCCGCAGAACATCGTCATTGGCGGCGGCGCGGGTGCCTTTCCGCCGCTGATCGGTTGGGTTGCGGTCACGGGCGATATCACCGCCATGCCGCTGCTGCTGTTCGCGATCATCTTCTTCTGGACCCCGCCCCACTTCTGGGCGCTGGCCCTGTTTGTGCAGTCCGATTACGCCAAGGTCGGCATTCCGATGCTTCCCGTGGTCGCGGGCGAGAAGGTTACCCGCCGCCAGATCATGATCTACACTCTGCTGCTGACCCCGATCGCGATTGCGCCGTGGTATACTGGCGGGACGAGCTGGATCTACGGCTCGGTCGCAGTGGTGCTCTCCGCGCTGTTCCTGCTGCTGGCGCTGCCGGTGGGCAGTCGGATGAAGGTTGAGGGCGACAAAATGCTGCCCGAAAAGCGGCTGTTCAAATATTCGATCGTCTACCTCTTCGTGCTGTTCGCTGCGCTGGTCGCTGATCGCGTGGCCGCCTATCAGGGGTGGATCGCATGACCCCCGAAGAGGAAACCGAATTCGCCCGCCGCCGCAAGGCGCGCAACTGGGTGGTGGCGGGCACGCTGCTGTTCTTCGTGATCCTGTTCTACGCGATCACCATTGTGCGCATCGGAAACACCGGCTGATGGCGACGCTGCCGCCCCTTTCGCAGGATGCCGCGCGCCGTAACCTGCGCGTCGGCGTGCTGGCCTTCGCGGGCGCGCTGGCGATGCTGGGGCTCGGCTATGCCTCGGTGCCGCTTTACCGCCTGTTCTGCCAGGCCACCGGGTTTGGCGGCACGACCATGACCGCGACCGAGAGCGAAGCGGCGCGCGCCGCGCGGCTCGCCACCGGGCAGACGATCTCGATCCGCTTCGATGCGACCACCGCGGGCGATATGCCGTGGACCTTCCGCCCAAGTCAGGCGACCGACACCATCACCATCGGTGAACGCGATATCGCGACCTATGTGGCGCGCAATGGCACCTCGCGGCCGATCACCGGGATGGCGACATACAATGTCACGCCGGAAAAGGCGGGCAAGTATTTCAACAAGATCCAGTGCTTCTGCTTCACCGAGCAGACGTTGCAGCCCGGGCAGGAAGTGACCATGCCGGTGCTGTATTATGTCGATCCGGCGATGCTGGATGATCCGGAGATGCAGGGCGTCGAGCAAATCACGCTCAGCTACACTTTTCACCGCGCGGCGGACCCGGTAAAACCGGCACAGCCGCGCACCAATTGACCATCGACGCACAACCCAGGGACGGGAACGACCAATGGCTGGCAAAGTAAACCACGATTACCACATCCTTGAACCCGATATCTGGCCGCTGATCGGCTCGATTTCGGCGCTCACCTTCACCAGCGGGATGGTGCTGAGCTTCCACCCCGATCTGTTCGGCACGGCTGCCAGCTTCGTAATGTGGGCAGGCCTCGCAGGCCTGATCGCGACCTTCTTCATGTGGTTCCGCAACATCGTGATAGAAGCGCAGCGTGGTGATCACACGCCGGTGGTGCAGCTGCACATGCGTTACGGCATGATCCTGTTCATCGCGTCCGAAGTGATGTTCTTCGTTGGCTGGTTCTGGGCTTTCTTCGACTTCTCGCTGTTCCCGACCGCGCTGCAATTCGACCATGAAACCGGCAAGACCCTCAGCCTGTTTGGCACCGAGGGCGCTTTGGCGAGCTTCGTTCCCGAAGGCATGGAAGTGCTCGATCCCTTCGCGCTGCCGCTGCTCAACACGCTGATCCTGCTGTGTTCGGGCACCACGGTCACCTGGGCGCACCATTCGCTGATCCATGGTGACCGCACCGGCCTGAAGCAGGGGTTGTGGGCGACGGTTGCGCTCGGCGTGCTGTTCAGCGCGATCCAGGCCTATGAATATTCGGTCGCGCCGTTCGGTTTTGGCGGCAACACCTATTCGAGCGCCTTCTACATGGCGACCGGCTTCCACGGTTTCCACGTGGCTGTGGGGACGATCTTCCTCAGCGTTTGCCTCTACCGCGCCTATCTCGGGCACTTCACCCCGCGCCAGCACTTCGGCTTCGAAGCGGCGGCGTGGTATTGGCACTTTGTCGATGTGGTGTGGCTGTTCCTGTTCGTCGCCATCTATGTGTGGGGCGGCTGGGGCGCTGAATACCACTGATGCTTCCGGGCGAAAGTCCGACGGAATCAAAGGGGCAGCCGGGACTCGTCTCGGCTGCCCTTTCCGGTTTGTGTCCCCGCTGCGGGGCGAAGACTTTGTTTGAGGCCCCCGCGCAGCTGGCGGATGAGTGTGGCAATTGCGGGCTGGCTATTGTCAGCCTCGTCCGCGGCGGGCGGTTTGTCGGCGTGGTGACGATGTTGCTGGCGCTGGCGCTGATCCTCGCCGCTTTGTGCGTGGATGAATGGCTCCGCCCACCGCTCTGGGCATCGCTGTTGTTCTGGGGGCCGGTGACGGTTGGCGGGGTGATCTTCGCCCTCAGGTTCTACAAGACCATGTGGATCTACCACCAATACGAGGAAAGCCAGCAGCAATGACCCGCGGTGTGCCGATATTTGCGACGATTATCGTGCTGGCAGCGGTCGCCACGATGATCGCGCTGGGCGTGTGGCAGCTGGGGCGGATGCAGGAGAAGGCTGAACTGCTGGCCTATTATGAGGCGGCAGCCAGATCATCGGGAACAGCGCAGTATCCCCTGACCGGTGGTGGGAACGAGGTCTGGTTTCTCGATAGCAAGGTAAACTGTACCGGAGTCAGCAACCGCGAAGCCGTGGCTGGCACCTCTTCGCGGGGGCAAAAGGGATGGATACACCGTGTGACCTGTGCCGATGGCGCGGTCGTCGATCTCGGCTTCTCGCGCGACAGCGTTGCGCCAGTATGGACGGGTGGAGAAGTGAGCGGCATCATCGCCCCCGGCCCACGCCTTGTGGCCGACCCGCCCCTTGCGGGCCTTCAGCCGATGGCCAAGCCCGACCCTGGTAACTTGCCCAACAACCACCTGGCCTATGCCGGGCAGTGGTTCTTCTTCGCGCTGACCGCACTGGTCATCTACGTGCTGGCATTACGGCAGAAGCGGCGCGTTTCTGATTTGCCGTGATTTCCGAGTCAGGAAATGTTCCATTTCCTTCGAAATCGCTCTAACCGGCGCTCCCATGCAATACGTCTCGACACGCGGCAGCGCACCGGCGCTCGATTTTGAAGGGGTCACGCTCGCAGGGTTAGCCAGCGATGGCGGCCTCTATTTGCCCGACGAATGGCCGCGCTTCACCGCCGCGCAAATCCGCGACATGCGCGGCCTCGCCTATCCCGATCTCGCCGCGCGGGTGATGGCGCCCTTCGTCACGCCTAGCCTGACCGAGGATGAACTCCTCGCCCTGTGCCACACGGTCTATGGCGATTTCGGCCATGCCGCCGTCACCCCGCTGGTTCAGCTTGACGCGCAGCACTGGCTGCTCGAACTGTTCCACGGGCCGACGCTGGCGTTCAAGGATGTCGCACTGCAACTGCTCGGACGCCTGTTCGAGACCTTCCTCGAACGCCGCAGCGAGCGCCTCACCATCGTTGGCGCGACCAGCGGCGACACCGGCTCGGCCGCGATTCAGGCTGTGGCCGGGCTCGACCGGGTCGAAATCTTCATGCTCCACCCCAAGGGCCGGGTCAGCGATGTGCAGCGCCGCCAGATGACCACGGTGCTGAGCCCCAACATCCACAACCTCGCGATCGAGGGCAGCTTCGATGACGCGCAGGCGCATGTGAAGCGGATGTTCAACGACGCAGATGTCACCACCACGCTGAACCTCGGCGCGGTCAATTCGATCAACTGGGCGCGGTTGATGGCGCAGGTGGTCTATTACTTTGCGAGCGCGCTGCAACTGGGCGCGCCCGACCGGACGGTGGCGTACTCTGTGCCGACGGGCAATTTCGGCGATGTGTTCGCAGGCTATGTCGCAGCGAAGATGGGCCTGCCGATCGAGCGCCTGATCGTAGCCACCAACATCAACGACATCCTCCACCGCGCGCTCTCCAGCGGCGACTATTCGGCAGGCGGGGTGACCCCGACGATCACGCCGTCGATGGACATTCAGGTCTCCTCCAATTTCGAGCGGCTGCTGTTCGACGCAGGCGGGCGCGATGGCACCGCGATGGCCTCGCAGATGCGCACCTTCGAGGCGACCAAGGCGATGCAGCTCACCAATACGCAGGCTGAGGGTGCCGCGAAACTGTTCACCAGCGCGCGCGCCAGCCAGGTCGAGACCGCGCAGGCGCTGCAATGGGCGTGGTGCAATGCCGGGCAGGTGATCGACCCGCACACCGGGGTCGGATTGCACGCCGCGCGCGCCCTCGCCGGGGCCGGGACAGTTCCTGCAAGCGTGCCGCTGGTGACGCTGGCGACCGCGCACCCTGCCAAATTCCGCGACGCGGTTGAGCGTGCGACCGGCGTGCGACCCTCGTTGCCCGCGCGGGTGGGCGATCTGTTCGGGCGCGAGGAAAGCTTTGTCGAGCTGGCGGGCGATTATGCCACCACCCGCAATTATGTGCTGGGGCACGCGGCCGGATCGAAGGCGTAATGGCGCGGCTGATCCAGCAACCGCTGGTGATGGAGTGCACCGGTTGGGACGGATATCGCCTGCACGACAGCGGGGCGGGGCGTAAGTGGGAGAGCTTTGGCCCCCACGCCTTCATCCGCCCCGAACCGCAGGCCATGTGGCAGCCCCGCGCGCCCGAGTGGCCCGCCGCGGGCGAATTCATCCCCGGATCGGACGAGGATGGCGGTGGGCGCTGGAGCTTCACCGAGGCGGTGCCCGAAGATGGCTGGCCGCTCAGCTGGGATGATGTCCGCTTCACCGCCAAGCCCACACCCTTCCGTCACCTGCAATTCTTCCCCGATATGACCCCGGTGTGGGAGTGGATGCGGGAGCAGCTTTCTCCTCCTCCCCTCCAGGGGAGGAGGTCGGGGGGTGGGGGCGTTCCGGTGAGTACCGTGCCCGCCGATAGTCCCCACCCCAACCCCTCCCCTGGAAGCGAAGCTGATCCGCAGGATCACCGGGAGGAGCTTAGTACCCTGAACCTCTTCGGCTACACCGGCCTCGGCAGCCTCGCGCTGTCGCGGCATGGCAAGGTTACCCACGTCGATGCCTCGAAGAAATCCGTGGCGCAGGCGCGCGAGAATGCGGCGCTGTCCGCTATGGAGGGTCGCCCGATCCGCTGGCTGGTCGACGACGCGGCCAAGTTCACCGCGCGCGAGGTGCGGCGCGGGCGGCGGTATGACGGGATCATCCTCGATCCCCCCAAATTTGGGCGCGGGCCCGATGGCGAGGTGTGGCGGCTGGAAGAACACCTGCCCGGCCTGATCGCGGACTGCGCCAAGCTGCTCGACAGTGACAGCCGCTTCCTGTTCCTCACCGTATATGCTGTGCGGATGAGCAGCCTTGCGATAGCGGGCCTGCTGCAAGAGGCGCTAGCGCACTTGCCAGGGCAAATCGAACACGGCGACCTTGCCGTGCGCGAGGAAGGGGAGGGCAGCCGCCTGCTCCCCACCGCAATCTTCGCGCGCTGGAGTAACACCTGACTTGCCCACCCCTAACCCCTCCCGCAGGCGGGAGGGGGATTGGTCGCGCTGATGCTCCCCTCCCCGCTTGCGGGAGGGGCCGGGGGTGGGCCAGTGCTTGCGCGCAGCACTGGACTCATCGCCCCCATCCTGCCAACGGCACCGCGATGTCCGATAGCCTCACCCTTGAAGTCAATGATCTCACCGTCGATGTCCTCACCGGCATCTATTCGGAGGAGACCGGCAAGCCGCAGCCGCTGCGCATTTCGATCGCGGCGCGCTATGCCGTGGCGGATCGCTATGATTCTGATACGCCGCTGGAGGCGTCCAAGAACTACATGGACCTCAAATTCGCCGCCACTGGCGGCCTGCCTGCTGCGGTGCACTTCAAGCTGATCGAGGCGGTGGCTGATCACATCTGCCAGACCCTGTTCGTGCAGGACGCGCGGGTTCAGGCCGTGACGGTCAAGATCGTCAAGCTCGCCATCGCGGAAGCCAATGAGCAGATCGGCATCACTTTGCACCGCGAACGACCAGTAGCCCACGGCGCGTAAGGCGATGATGCGGAAACTCGACGTCAGGCCGCTGCCGGACCATGCGCTGGATGCCGCTGCGGCGTTCATGGCGCTGCATCTCGACACCGCGCGCGCGCTGCTCGCCGAGGCCAATTGCACCGCACTCACCATCATCCTGCCGCCTGCACCTTACGACCACCGCGACTGGCGGCGCGCGCTCGCCCGCGATCTGGCGCGCGGCGCGGCACCCAAGCGGGTCAATATTGTCGCTGGTCACCCTGGCGAGGCGCGCAATGCAGTCTTACGCTTTTTGGCAGATGCTTTCGCGGTGACAGGGCAGTATCTCGTGTGTCATGAATGACAACGTGCCAGTCACCCCGCCCCCAAACCAGCAGCGCAAGCCAGACCTGATCGTGCTGAAAGACCCGGCCGCCGCCGCGCCGCTGGTCGACAGCTTCCAGCGCCGGATCACCTATCTGCGCCTGTCGGTGACCGACCGCTGCGATCTGCGCTGCGCCTATTGCATGCCCGAGCGGATGACCTTCCTGCCCAAGAAAGAGGTGCTCAGCCTTGAGGAGCTCTACGACCTCTCCACCGGCTTTATCGCGCGCGGGGTGACCAAGATCCGCATTACCGGGGGCGAGCCGCTGGTGCGGCGCGACATCATCGACCTGTTCACCGCGCTCGGCCGCAGGCTGGGGCATGACCTCACCGAGCTGACGCTGACCACCAATGGCACCCAGCTTGCCGAACACGCAGAAGCTTTGGTCAAGGCAGGCGTGCGGCGGGTGAATGTCTCGCTCGATACGCTGGACCGCGCCAAATTTGCCGAGCTGACCCGGCGCGATGCCTTGCCGCAAGTGCTCGAAGGGATCGCGGCGGCCAAGGCGGCAGGCCTCAAGGTGAAATTGAACGCGGTGGCGCTGAAGGGCGTCAACGAGGATGAACTGCCCGATCTCATCACCTGGGGCCACGGTCAGGGCCATGATGTGACGCTGATCGAAGTCATGCCGCTTGGCGATGTCGAGGAGGAGCGGCTCGACCAATATCTGCCGCTGGATCGTGTCCGGCGCGCACTGGAGCATCGTTGGACGCTGACCGACAATGCCTATGCCACGGGCGGCCCGGCACGCTATGTCGATGTGGCAGAGACCGGCGGGCGGATCGGCTTCATCACGCCGCACACCAGCAATTTCTGTGCGGGCTGCAACCGCTTGCGGGTGACCGCGACGGGACAGCTTTATCCCTGCCTTGGCGGGGGCGAGCAAGTCGATCTGCGCGCCGCTTTGCGCTCTGACGCGCCTGAAGCGAACCTCGCCGCTGCGCTTAACGAGGCGCTGCGGATCAAGCCCGAAAAGCATCACTTCCGCATGGACGCGCGCGGGGCCGATCCGGCGCTGGCGCGGCATATGTCGATGACGGGGGGGTGAGGTGATCACCGTCGTGTTCCTCGGCAAGCTCGCTGATCTGGCGGGCGCGCCGTCGCTGCAACTGAGCGGCCCGCTGGAGTGGGCCGGGCTGAGGGCCGCGCTGCCCGACGTGGTGGCTAAGGCGATTGACGATCCCCGCAACCGCGTGGCTCTGAACGGCGCGCTGGTGGCGGACAAGGCGGCGTTGCAAGCGGCGGACGGCGATGAAATCGCGCTACTGCCGCCGGTCTCGGGGGGCTGAACGCTGCGCGATATCCGCCTCCTCCATCAAATGTTCATCCCCGGGACGCTGATCGGGCCCTTCACGCAGGCCAATCCCGGCCTTGGGGGCGTGTGTACCTTCGTCGGCGAAGTGCGCTTTGATGATGGCGTTGAGGCGCTCGAACTCACCCATTACGAACCGCTGACCTTGCCGGGGATGCACGCGCTGGCCGACCGGGCCTTCGCGCGTTTCACCCTGATGGGCCTGCTCATGGTCCACCGTGTCGGGATGATGCGGCCGGGTGAGCCGATCGTCTGCGTCTCCGCCGCCGCGCTGCACCGCCGCGATGCGATCGACGCGGTCGATTTCTGCATGGACCATCTGAAAAGCGCCGCGTGGTTCTGGAAGCGCGAAAAGCGAGCAGGCGAATGGCACTGGATCGAGCCGCGCGCGCAGGACCACAGCGACCTTGCCCGGTGGCAAAGCTGATTTGATTAAGATCAAGGCGTCCGCCAGCGCCGCTCGGTAAGCATCCTCCAACACCAAGGAGGATCACCAATGAGCCACATCGTCCACGATCTGATCGCCCGCGGCGATGCCCGCGTTGTCGAGGCACCCGCACCCGTCCGCCACCAGGTCGAAGTTGACCGCAATTTCGGCCTGCCAACCACGCTCTATGGCGCGACCATCGCCTGCTATCTCGGGTTTCTGGTTATCGTAGGCAGTGCCTTTGCCAATCCGGTGCTGGCGATCCCGATGGCGGTGATCGTGCTGCTGATTGCGGCAGGTTTCGGGGTTCCGGCGATCTGGACGCGGCTGAAGGGCAATGCTTCCGAGCCCGAAACGCTTGGCGAATTCGAAACGCGCGGGATCATGACCAACACCGGACGGCTCAGCGCAGGCAAGGCGACCGCGCAGGTGCTGATCCTGCCTGTGCTGCTGGTCGCATGGGGCCTCGCGGTGGCGGTGATCGCTGCGGTGGTGCGTTGACGCAAGTCGGTAAATCCAGCCCCAACTCCGTTCGCCCTGAGCTTGTCGAAGGGTCGTTCTTCTCTACTGGCGCTGAACGAAGTTTCGAGAAGAAAGGCAGTCCTTCGACAAGCTCAGGACGAACGGGGAATGGATTTTCGGGGCGGATTGCTTACCGCCCCGAAATGTCGTGCAGCAATGCAGCGTCGCGCACCGTAATCCCACGCTTCCCTTCACGCTGGATCGCGCCCATGTCCTCAAGCTCTCCCAATTTGCGGCTGACGGTTTCGATGGTCAGCCCGAGCATATTGGCGATCTCGCCGCGGGTCAGGGGCAGCTCGAAATGCGCGGCGAGGTGGCATGAGCTGTCGCTCGCCGCCGCGGCGAAATCGTGCAGCAGCGCCGCCAGCCGCGCCTCGGCGCTGGCGTGGCCGGTCAGTTCGAGCAGATTGCGCGTCGCCAGCAGATCGGTCTGGCTGCGGCGCAGCAAAGCGCGCGCCATCGCCGGATAGTCCTCGATCGCGCGCTCGATATCGGCTTTGGCAAAGGTGCAGAGCCGACTCTCGGTCAGCGCCACCACATCGTGATGCGCAAAGGGCGCGAACAGCTCACCGATGAAGCCCGCCGGGTGGACCAGCGCGAGGATCTGTTCATTGCCGTCTACATCCACCGCCGAGACCTTCAGCGCCCCGCTCAGCAGGGTGGCGCAGGCGGCGTTCTCGTCTCCGGCGGCGAACAGCATTTCGCCGCGCTTCAAGGTGCGGGTGCGCCCGGCGGCGGCCATCGCCTCCCGCTCGTCCGGGGTCAGCACTGCGCAAGCGGCGGTGTCCTTGACCGGGCACGTGGCGCAAGCGAGGGTCACGGCCCGAGCACCTCCGACAAACGCGCGATTCCGGCATCCTCGCGCGCGACCAGCGCGGCCACTTCGGCCTGCGCTGCCATCAGCGCCGGATCCTGCGTGAGGTTGGTGGCACCCGTCGCGGCCAGCAGATCGAGATCGGCCAGCACCGCAGCCGTGGCATGCCGCTTGGAGGTGAGATCGGCCATCGCGATCAGTGCGGCCGCACGCGGCTTGCTTTCGACACCAAGCCCGGCGCCGCTGCGCGCGATTGGCGCGGTTTGCGATTCCTGGCCGATGAACACCGCATGGGCGGCGGCGGCGCGTTCGCGCAATCGCGCCAGCGTGGCCGGGTCTAAGGCAGCAGGCACAGCGGGGCGAATCGGGCCCGGGGCCACCACTGGAGCCTCCCCCCGCTCAAACGGGCGCAAGGCGAGCGATGGATGCCGCCCCTCGACATTGGCACAGGCGGGCAGCAACCCGATCAGCGCCGCTGCGACGAAAATTTTTGCGATCATATGCATGATTGTTTCGCAGCCGTTACCATGCCACCGCCTTGCGGCCAACCCGCGTAACGGATTCGCACCCGATGCGGTTCGGCGATGTTTTGCCGTGTAGGGGCGTTGACTTGGGACCGCCTTTCCCCTAACGGCACGCATCTTTCCGGGGCTGCATTCTCGCAAGCCTCGCATTGCCGTTCGGTTGGCGTGGTATCATTCCACCCGTCCGAACCAGCACAGAGTTGAGAGTATAAAGCCATGTTCGCTGTAGTGCGCACTGGCGGCAAGCAGTACCGTGTTGCCGCCGGAGACAAGATTGCCGTTGAAAAGCTCGCTGGCGAAGCCGGTGACACCATCACGCTGGGCGACATTCTGCTCGCTGGCGAAGGCGACGATCTCGCCGATGCCAGCAAGGTGACCGTTTCGGCGGAAATCATTGCGCAGGCCAAGAGCGAGAAGGTGATCGTTTTCAAAAAGCGTCGCCGTCACAATTATCGCCGCAAGAACGGCCACCGCCAGCAGATGACCCTGCTGCGCATCATGTCGGTCGGCGCTGCCGAAGCCAAGGCTCCGGCCAAGAAGGCCGCCGCCAAGAAGACCAAGACCGAAGCGCCGGCTGCTGAAGCCGCAGCCTCGGCCGAATAAGGAGCGACTGAACCATGGCACATAAGAAAGCAGGCGGTTCGTCGCGTAACGGTCGTGATTCGGCCGGTCGCCGCTTGGGCGTGAAGAAGTTCGGCGGTCAGGAAGTGATCGGCGGCAACATCATTATTCGTCAACGCGGCACCCGCGTGTATCCGGGCGTGAATGTCGGCATTGGCCGCGATCACACCCTCTACGCGCTTGATGCCGGTGTGGTGCGATTCCACTCGGGCAAGCTTGGCCGCAAATACGTCAGCGTAGATGCGATGGCCGAAGCCGCCGAATAAGCCGACGATTCGCTGAAGGGATCGTCCGGCAAGGATGGTCCCGGTGGGTGCAAGACCCGCCATAAGAGGGAGACAGGACCATCCTCAACCGAGGGGGTCCGTCTCCCTTTGCGTATTCTCCCTCGAAAAAACCGTGGAATTAGAAAGTTTCGCGGCCATGAAATTGTCATGCGTCAGCCCTAGGGGCAGGCGCGGGGCGAGGAAGGGAGAACTCGTGTTCCATCGGACTGAAAGACTGTTCCTGCGGCCCGCCTTTTGCGAGGATTGGCAGGCGATTCACGCTGCGCTTGGCGAGGATGCCAGCATTGTCCGCAACCTCGCCAGCGCGCCGTGGCCTTATGGCGAAGACGCCGCACGCCAATTTGCCGCTTTGCCGCAGGATATGCGCTTGCCGCATTTCCTCGTCACCCTGCCCGGCATCGGTGTGATCGGCAGCGCGGGGCTTGGCGAGCATAAAGGACAGCCCGAGATCGGTTACTGGATCGCGCGCGCGCATTGGGGGCAGGGCTATGCCACCGAAGCGGCAGGCGCGGTGCTGCGGATTGCACATACGCTGGGCCACAAGCGGCTGACAGCAGGGCATTTCGTCGATAACCCCGCCTCAGGCCGGGTCCTGCGCAAGCTGGGCTTCAGGGCGACCGGGCGGATCGGACAGCGCCACAGCTGCGCGCGCGGAGAGCTGGTCGATTCGGTTGAATATGCGCTGGCGCTCGATGTCGATGGCGATCCGCAACCGCTTATGCGAGCGGCCTGATCAGCGCACGCCGTGTTGACGCGGGCGCAAATGCGGTTAGCGTTCTCAACATCATGACCAAACGCAAACGGCTCAGCCCTGAAGAATCGCGCGGTTCCGCGCTGGCAGCGGCGCGGGAGTTGCTGATCGAGACCGGGCCGCAATCGGTGACGCTGAAAGCGGTATCGGCGCGGATAGGGCGCACCCATGCCAATCTGCTGCACCACTTCGGCTCGGCATCGGGCCTGCAAAAGGCGCTGGCTGAGCATCTCGCGCGCTCGGTCTGCCAGACGATTATCGACGCGGTGCAGGCCAGTCGCCTTGGGTTGGGTTCGGCGCGCGCCGTGGTCGACCTGGCGTTTGACGCCTTTGACCGAGAAGGCGCAGGCGCGCTGACCAGCTGGATGTTGCTGACCGGCAACGAAGACGCGCTCGACCCGATCATTGGCACGATCCACGATCTGGTTGATGAACTCGCGCCGCCCGAAACCGATGCTTCGCAAGCCGCTGGCAGGCAGCGCATCCAGCATGACACGCTGACACTGGTGCTGATGGCGCTGGGCGATGCGCAGATTGGCGGGGCGCTGGCCAATGCGCTCGGCCTGCCGCGCGACGCAGCGCGCGAACGGGCGACCGCGATGCTCGAAGCCTCGCTGGCGATTTACCGTGAGGAGCATGCGCTCGCGGAGTTGGCTGCGACCGCTTAAGTTTCGGCGATAGCGGCGCTTTGCCAGGCGGGCAGGGTGGCCGGATCAAGCGTCTCGACCCGCAGGTGATCCACGGCCAAGCCAAGTTCGGGATAGGCGACCACCCGCCGCGCTTCGTCAGACGCGTTGATGGGCACCACCACCAGCCGCCTATTGACCTTCTGCCGCCAGTTCATCCGCGCGGTGTTCTCTTGGCCCACATAGCAGCCCTTGGTGAAGCTGACGCCTTGCAATTCGACCGCGTTGGTTTCCAGCCACAGGATATCGCCCAGCTCCGCGCGGCCCTCTGGCACGCCGAGCGACAGGCGGTGAGCGAGCCATGCGGCGTCGGCGGAGTCGCCCTCAGGCGCGCCGAGCCATCGGTAGCCAAGTTCGGGCAGGCGTGGATCGGGGATAGCGCCGGGGCGGGGCGAGGGGCTCCAATGCGCCGCCAGCGCCTCATCGCGCGCAATCCCGATCTTGCGCCGCAGGCGGTACATCGACAGACGTTTCACCAATTCATCGGCATGGTCCGCCTCGCAATCGAGCAGCAAGCCCGCCACATCCGCCCACACCAGAAAATCGAACAGATGCTTGCCCTGCGCCGAGAGCAGCGCGGCATAACAAGGCAGCGCCCCGGCGACGTCATTGGTGACAAGGCCTTGCAGGAAGGCGACGACATCCTCAGCCTCGTCAAGCGGGGACAGGCGGAGAACCGCGCGGGTGGTGAGGAGGGTGGTCATTGCAAGCAAGTAGGGATCATGCGCACATCCATCAATTACCGTTCGCCCTGAGCTTGTCGAAGGGTTGCACTTCTTCTAGCGCGCGGAGAAGAAAAACGGTGCTTCGACAGGCTCAGCACGAACGGAGTTTTTGATGGTGCAAGTCGACCGCCTTACGATCCGCCGCCCCGATGACTGGCACCTACATTTCCGCGATGGCGCCATCATGCGCGAGGTAGTGCCATACACCGCCCGCCAGTTTGCCCGGGCGATCGTGATGCCCAATCTCACCCCGCCGGTCACCACGACTGCATTGGGCGCTGACTACCGCGACCGCATCATCGCTGCCGTGCCTGAGGGTGTCAGCTTCACCCCGCTGATGACTTGCTACCTTACCGACACCACCGACGCCGATGATCTGGCGCGCGGGGCTGCTGAGGGTGTTTTCACGGCGGCCAAGATGTATCCTGCCAACGCCACGACCAATTCGGCCGCCGGCGTCTCGAACATCGAAAACCTCTACCCGGTGCTCGCGCGGATGGAGGCGGAGGACATCGTGCTGTGCATCCACGGCGAGGTGACCGATCACAACATCGATGTGTTCGACCGCGAAAAAGAGTTTATCGGTCGGCACTTGCGCGCCATTGTTGCGGCGTTCCCGAAGCTGCGGGTGGTGTTTGAACACATCACCACTTCGGACGCGGTGGACTTCGTGATGGAAGCTGGCCCGCAGGTTGCCGCCACGATCACCCCGCAGCACTTGCACATCAACCGCAATGCGATGCTGGTGGGGGGCATTCAGCCGCACAATTACTGCCTGCCGGTCGCCAAGCGCGAGGAGCACAGGCTGGCGTTGCGCAAGGCGGCCACCAGCGGAAGCCCCAAATTCTTCCTCGGCACCGATTCGGCTCCGCATTTGCGCAGCGCCAAGGAAAGCGCCTGCGGCTGCGCAGGCATCTTCGGCGCGCCTTTTGCGCTGGAAAGCTATGTCACCGTCTTCGATGAAGAGGGCGCGCTCGATCACTTCGAAGGCTTTGCCTCGCTCCACGGCCCGGCGTTTTACAAGCTGCCGGTCAACGAGGACGAGGTGACGCTGGAACGCACCGAGGTGGCCGTGCCTGCGTGCCTGCACGTGACGGGTGAGGAGATCGTCCCATGGCATGGCGGGGCAACGCTCGGCTGGCGGTTTGTGGGGTAGGCATCAATTCCGTTCGCCTCGAGCGAAGTCGAGAGGCTATCCGCGTGCCGGTGTCTCGATTTCGCTCGACACGAACGGTGATAGCTAAGCCACCCGCGCGGCGCGCTTCCTCGCCCACAGGTCGCCGACGAAAATCGCCACGGCGATCCAGATCAGCACAAAGCTGAACAGCTTGACCGGCGCGAGCGGCTGTTCGAACACGAACAGGCCGAGGAAAAACACGATGGTGGGCGCGAGATACTGGATGAAGCCCAGCGTCGAATAATCCATCCGCCGCGCGGCAATCGCGAACATCAGCAGCGGCACGGCAGTGACCACGCCGGAGAAGATGATCAGCCCGCTCATCCACGCATCCTGCCCGAAGGATGATCCCGCCGGGCTCGCTGCATACCACCATGCGATCCCCGCAGCAGGCAGCAGCAGGATCGCGCTTTCGATGGTCAGGCCGGGCAGCGATCCGACCGCAACCTGTTTGCGCACAAGGCCATAGAGCCCAAAGCTGAAACCCAGTGTCAGGCTGATCCACAGGCTGGTGAGCGCGCCCGCCGCCAGCAGCACCACCGCAGCCAGCGCAATCGCGACCGCGAGCCACTGCCAGCGCGTCAGTCGCTCGCCCAGAAACAGCGTGCCCAGCAGCACATTGATCAGCGGGTTGAGGTAATATCCGATGCTGGTGGCATAGACCTCGCCCGCCATGATCGCCCAGATATAGACGAACCAGTTGATCGCGATCAGCACCGCGCTTGCCGCGAGGGCCAGCATCGCGCGCGGGCTGCGCAAGGCCGTCAGCAGCTCGCCAAACTGGCGGCGAAAGGCGACGATGGCGAGGCACAGCGGCAGCGTCCAGATGATCCGCCAGCCGACGAATTCGAACGGCGGCACGGTCTTCACCAGCAGCAGATAGAGCGGCAGAAAGCCCCAGATGACATAGGCACCGATGGCTGGCGCAAGGCCCGATGCAGGCGGGGCCGTTGCGGCGGCAGAAGGTGCAGGCGTTGTCATGGAGGATCGGCGTTAAGGGGCGCGGGGCAGCGGCGCAAGCGGCGCGGATGACTGAACGGCGGCTGTCATCGCTGTCGGCGATTTGTTCAGATTGACCGTTGTATAGATGAACAACACCAACTTGCAGCCGTTCCCACCAAACGGCGGCCAGCGCCGGGCCACGCGCCTTGCGGAAAACGCCTTCGGGTTCCAGCCGGAATCCGGGGGCGTTTTCATAGGATTGCCAGCGGAATATTAACCATCGCGTGGCATGGCAGGCTGATGCGTATCTGTGTTGTGCCTCTGCTGCTGTTGATCCCTGCGCTCGCCGCTTGCGGTGATCCCGAAGCGCAGGCCGGTGTCGATGCGGCGCAGCTGGCGCAGGACCCGGTGGTTGCCCGCGCGCTCCACGATCCGCTGATGAGCGATCCCGATCTGGCGAGCCGCAACGAAGCCAATGCCGTGCTTGGCTTTGCCGATAGCAGCGCCTTGCCAACCTTCGCCGCCAACAGCGCCGCCGCGCAGGCCGCGCGCGAGGCGGCGCGGGCCGAATTGCTGGAGGGCGGGGTCATCCCCGATCTGCCTTTGCCCAATAGCGAGCCGCGCGGCACGGCGCTTGGGCCGATGGCACGTCCGGCTGATCTGATCGCAGCGCTGGGCGCGCCGTCAAGCTGCGCCGGGGAGCTGCGCCAGAATTTCACCTATGCCGCCGCCTTGCCGCCGGTCGCGTCGATCATGCCGCATGGCATGGTGCTGCAAGCGGGCGGGGCTGATACCCCCACCTGCGGCATCCGCATCGTCCGTTATCACACGGCTGCAGCGCCCGGTGATGTGCTGGAATATCACCACGCCCAAGCGGTGCGCGCGGGCTTGCGCGCGCTGCGTTATACCAAGCCGGAAGCGATCATCGCCGCCACTGGCGCGCGCGATGAAAGTCTGGTGGTGCATGTTCGAAAGGCGGCAGGCGGATTGACCGCAGTCGACCTGCTCTACCGCGCGCCTTAGCTTTTTAATTCCTGATGCCGATGCTGATGCTGGCGCGCGGCTGATCGCGTTCGGTGCTGGCCACCGGATAGGCGCAGTAATCGGCGGCGTAATAGGCTGCCGGGCGGTGGTTGCCCGACAGGCCGATGCCGCCAAACGGTGCCTTGGAAGATGCACCGTTGGTCGGCCCGTTCCAGTTGATGATCCCGGCGCGGATATTGGCCCAGAACAGCCCGTAATCCTCTGGCGTGCCGCCGATCAGCGATGCTGACAGCCCGAAGCGGGTGTTGTTCGCTTCGGCAATGGCGGATTCGAGATCGGGCACGCGGATCACTTGCAGCAGCGGGCCGAACAGTTCGATATCGGGCCGATCAGGCACGTCGGTCACATCGATGATGCCGGGGGACAGGAACGGCACATCGGGGATCGATCGGCGCATGTGCAGCAGCGGCCGGCCCCCTGCCGTCATCAGCGCAAGGAAGCTTTCCACCAGACGATCGGCGCTGTCATTATCGATCACCGGGCCCATGAAGGGTTGGGGTTCGCCCATCGGATCGCCCACCATCAGCTTGCGGGCCATCGGCAGCAGCGCGGCCATCAGATCATCATAGACGGTGTCCTTGACGATCAACCGCCGCGCGGAAGTGCAGCGCTGCCCGGCGGTGGTAAAGGCGCTCTGGATGATCAGCGCGGCAGCATCATTGTGGTGCGGCGTATCGATCACCACCAGCGGATTGTTGCCGCCCATTTCCAGCGCCAGGATCTTGCCCGGATTGGCGGCGAGCTTGCGGTTGATCGCCAGCCCGGCATTGGCCGATCCGGTGAACAACACGCCGTCCACCCCGGGATGCGCGACCAGCGCCTTGCCCTTATCCGGCCCGCCGATTACCACTTGCAACACGTCTTCGGGGATCCCGGCCGTGTGGAAAATGGCGACCAGCGCTTCGCCCACGGCTGGGGCTTTTTCGGACGGCTTGAACAGCACCGCGTTGCCCGCGATCAGCGCCGGGACGATATGGCCATTGGGCAGGTGCGCGGGGAAATTGTATGGCCCCAGCACGGCCATCACCCCATGCGGCTTGTGGCGGACTGCGGCGCTGTGATTGGTCCCGGCGTCAAACTTCTTCTTGCCGGTGCGTTCGGCATAGGCCTGCACCGCAATATCGACCTTGTTCGCCACCGCATCCACTTCGGCGCGGGCTTCCCACAGGGGCTTGCCCACTTCGCGCGCGATCATCTCTGCCAGAGTATCGGTCTGGCGGCGCACTTCGTTGGTGAAGGCGCGCAGCAGCGCAATCCGTTCGGTCAGCGGGCGGGCGGCCCAGGCGGGCCAGGCACGCCGCGCGGTGCTGACAGCGGCATCGGCATTGCCGTAGGGGCCGCGCCACAGCTCCTCGCCGCTGGCGGGTTCGTAGGAAATGAGCATCGAATCACTCAATTGGCCGAATCCCGTCCGCTTGTCACACTCCGGATAGACGCAGGCCGGTATCGCGGATGCTGCTGAAAAGATAGGGGGCTTGCCCTAGGTCCTTATGCGGAGTGGGCGGTCAGACCGCATGCCCCGCAGGCACCGGGGCCGGTCCGTGGGCGGTGCCCATGCGGCGCAGCGCGGCGACCTTGGCGTGGATCGGCCCCCAGTCATCGCCTTCGTCAATCGCGGCCCAGATCGCTTCAACCTCGTCGACCAGCATCGATTGCGGGGCGGTATCGCTCCAGTAATCATGCGTATCGGATACAGGGTCATAGCCAGCCAGAATTGCGGCCACCGCGCCCGCTTCGCCGCTGCGACCGCCGCGATTGGAGAAGAAGAAAGCATCGGGCTGGATCCCCGATTCGCGCATGTCCGCCTCACACGCGGCGATCAGCTGCGTATCAGCCTCCACCCCCTGCGGCGTTACGCCCAGCCGCCAGCACCACCGCCGCGCAACGGCGTCCATATAGAGCGGCCCGAACCGTTCCAGCGCGGCAATCAACGGCGGGGAATCGGCCAGCAGCCTCAGCGCGACGGCAAACTGCCCGCAATTCCAGTGCAGCGCCTCTGGCTGGCGGCCAAAGGCATAGAGCCCGCTGTAATCGAAATAGGCGGCGGTAAAGCCCGGATCCCACTGCGGCAGCCAGCGCCACGGCCCGTAATCGAAGCTTTCGCCCGATATGTTCATATTGTCGGTGTTGAGCACCCCGTGGACAAAGCCTGCGACCATGTAGCTTGCAGCCAGATCAGCCATGCGTTCAACGACATGGTGCATCAGCCGCACCGCAGGTTCATCGCGCCCCGGCGCATCGGCGGGCGGGGGCGGGCCGGGGATGTGGGTGAGGCAATAATCAACCAGCGCCGCCATCTCCTCCGCCCGGTCGTAGGCGAGCAGTCGCTGAAAGGTGCCGATGCGAATATGCGAATGGCTGAGGCGCACCAGCACGGCGGAACGCGTGGGGCTGGGCTCGTCCCCGCGCCACAGCCGCTCGCCAGTTTCTATCACGCTGAAGCTTCGCGAGGTGTAGACCCCCAGCGCCTCCAGCATTTCGGTGGCGAGCACTTCGCGCACCGCGCCCTTCAACGTCAGCCTTCCATCGCCGTTGCGGCTGTGCGGGGTGGTGCCTGAACCCTTGGTGCCAAGGTCCAGCAGCCGCCCGTCGCCCGCGCGCAGCTGCGCGAACAGGAACCCCCGGCCGTCGCCGATTTCGGGGTTGTAGTTGCGGAACTGGTGCCCGTGATACCGCAGCGCCAAGGGCTGGGGCAGGTTGCCGGGCAGAGGCTGGAACCGCCCAAAATGCACCGCCCATTCGCCATCACTCAGCTCTGCCAGCCCAACGCTGGCTGCCGCAAGGTCATTGCGGAAGCGGATTCGCGTCGCGGGGAAGTCAGCCGGGGCCACCGGGTCGCCCAGCCAATTGGCCAGGGGAAGGATCGCCGGATCGGCGCGATAGGCGCTGGACAGCTTCGGGTGTTGCACAGCATCGCTCATCCCGCGATAGTGGGGATAAGCACGCGCAGGCGCAAGCCGCGCGGCATCGGGATCAAAGGGGATTATCGCCGCTCATGGCCGCCACTTACGAAGATCGCTTCTGGACCAGCAGCGATGGCCTTTCGCTGCATTATCGCAGCTATCCCGGTCCGGCTATCGAGGGCGCGGGCGGCGCGAAGCTGCCAGTGCTGTGCATGCACGGCCTAACCCGCAATGCCCGCGATTTTGCCGGGTTGGCCGAACAGATTGCCGCCACCCGCCGGGTTATCGTGCCCGAGATGCGCGGCCGGGGGCAGAGCGATTATGCCCCGGATTCCGATAGCTACACCCCGGTCACCTATGTGCAGGATGTGGAAAGGCTGCTCGCCGAGCAGGGCATCACCCGCTTTATCGCGATCGGCACATCAATGGGCGGATTGATGACGATGCTGATGGCCCATGCCCAGCCGGGGCGGATGGCGGCGGTGGTGATGAATGACGTCGGCCCCGAAGTGAACGCCGCCGGGCTGGCGCGCATCTCCGGCTATGTCGGGCAGGGGCGCAGCTACCCCACCTGGGTCCACGCCGCGCGCGGCTTGGCCGAAGCGCATGGCGCTGCCTTTCCCACCTATGACCTCGATCAATGGCTCGAAATGGCCAAGCGCACGATGGTGGTGACCCAGAACGGGCGCATCAACTTTGATTACGACATGTCCATCGCCGAGCCTTTCGGCAAACCCGGCAATGCCGCGCCGCCCAATCTGTGGCTGTCATTCGAGGCCTTGCGCGATGTGCCGATGCTGCTGGTGCGCGGGGGATTGTCCGATCTGCTCAGCCCCGACACGGTCAAGCAAATGGGCGCGCGCAATCCCAAGATGCAGACCATCACTGTCCCGCAAGTGGGGCACGCGCCGTCGTTGGACGAGCCCGAGGTGCGCGGGGCTATCGCCGCGCTGCTGGACGGGGTGGAATGAGCGGGCCATCCGCCGCAGCCCCTCCGCGCATTCTGCACTGCCATTCGACCTTCTCTGCCGGCGGCAAGGAAGTGCGCTGCACCCGGATGATGAACGCATGGGGCGATCGGCTCGATCACACCATCATCTCAGGCCAGCCCGAAGCCATGGGCGCGCGCGCCTTGATCGATCCAGCGGTGGCCGCGCATTTCCCCGACGATTTCCCGCCGCTGACAGGCGCGCCAAGCCCGGCACGGATGGCGGCCCTCGCCAAGGCGCTGCACGGCTATGATCTCGTCTGCACCTATAATTGGGGCGCGATGGATGTGGTGATGGCGCACCGGCTGTTCGCGCAAAGCTTTGGCCTGCCGCCACTGGTGCATCACGAGGATGGCTTCAACGAGGATGAGACCGCCGGGTTGAAACCCACCCGCAACCTCTATCGCCGCGCTGCGCTGGCGCAGGCAGCGAAGCTGATCGTGCCATCGACCGGGCTGGAGGCAATTGCGCTGAATATCTGGCGCCAACCCCGCGCCAAGGTGGAACGGATCGCCAACGGGATCGATACCGCCGCCTTTGCCAAGCCGCCGCAGCCCGATGCTCTGCCGTTTCCCAAGCACGCCGGTCAGCACTGGGTCGGCACGCTGGCGGGGCTGCGCGCGGTCAAGCAATTGCCGCTGCTGGTTGCAGCCTGCGCGCAGCTGCCCGATGATTGGCATCTTGTCATCTGCGGCGAGGGGCCTGAGCGTGAGGCGATCCTTGCCGCCGCGCGCACTCACGGTATCGCTGCGCGAGTCCACCTGCCCGGCAATGTTGATCCGGCGCGGGTGATCGGCTTGCTCGATATCTTCGCACTGTCCTCAGCGTCCGAACAGTTCCCGCTGTCGGTGGTGGAGGCGATGGCGGCGGGCCTGCCAGTGGCCGCGCCCGCAGTGGGCGATATCGCCATAATGGTGGCGGCGGAAAACCGCGCGCAGATCACGCCGCCGGGCGATGGCGAGGCTTTGGAAAAGGCGCTGGCGCAGCTCGCCGCTGATGAAGGGCTGCGCACGCGGTTGGGGGCGGCCAATCAGGCCAAGGCCCGCGCCGAGTATGATTTTGCGGCTATGATCGCCAGCTATCACGCCGTCTACAGCGCGGCGATGGGGCGCGGGTTCTGATCCTGCCCGCTTCATCCCCGGTTCAATTGCTGCGGACCATGCCCGGCGCAGAATTTACCTGCCATTGCGTGCAGGCAAGCACCTGCCTAAAGAGCCGCCCAAAGACCCACGTTTTACGCATGCCGCATTGCGGCGCAAGATCCGAACGAGAAAGACTGGCCGCATGGCACGCATTCCCACCACCACCCCCGCCGCTCCTGCCGCTTCAAACGAAGATGAAGTGCTGATCCGCGAGATTGACGAGGCCGTGCGCGAAGATGCCGTGCTGGGCTTCCTCAAGACGCATGGGGTCAAGCTGCTGGGGGGGATCACGCTGCTGATCGCCGGGCTGGGCGGATATATGCTGTGGGACAATTACCGCGAAGGCGCGCTGGAACAGCAATCGGAAACGCTGATCTCGGCGCTGGACTATGCCCAGCAGCGCGATTTCAAGACCGCCGGTGAAAAGACCGCTCCACTGCTGGGGACGAACAGTTCGGCTGGCGCTCGGGTGGCAGCGCGGTTCGTGCAAGCGGGCGCCGCGCTGGAAGAGGGCGATGCGGCCAAGGCGACCTTGCTCTACAAGGCCATCGCCGCCGATGAAAGCGCGCCGGCCGCGCTGCGCGATCTGGCCCGCGTGCGCGAGGTCAGCACCAATTTCGACACGATGAAGCCCGCCGATGTGATCGCGAAGCTTGGCCCGCTGGCAAAGCCTGACAACGCCTTTTTCGGCAGCGCCGGGGAGTTGGTGGCGATGGCCCATCTGGAAAGCGGCAACCGGGCCGAGGCTGGACGCCTGTTTGCCGCCATCGCCAAGGATGAAGAACTGCCCGAAACCCTGCGGTCGCGCGCGCGCCAGATGGCGGGCTTGCTTGGGGTGGATGCGATTGTCGATGTCGACAAGCTGCTCAAGGATGAAGGTGTGGCCGCGCCCTCGGGCAGCGGTGCTGCTGGCGCTGAATAAGCGTTGGCGATGAAGGGATTGGGTTTGAAACGGACGTCTATGACACATTTGAAAATTGCTCGTGCGGCCATGCTGGCGGGGATCCTCGCGGCTGGCCTGACTGGCTGCAAAGGCGGCCTGTTTGGCGGTGGGGAGGAAAAGACCACCCCAACCATCGGCAATCGCATGCCGATCCTGTCGCGGATCGAAAGCGGGGCCGAGGTTGACCCTGCGCTCGCCGGGATCACCGTTGTCCTGCCCCCGGTGCGCGCCAACACCGAATGGGCGCAAGTGGGCGGCGCTGCGGGCAAAAGTTATGGCCACCTCGCGCTGGCGGAGAACCCCACCAAGGTGTGGAGCGCGCAGATTGCGGGGTCGACCAACCGTGTGCGGCTCGCCTCGACCCCCGTGGTGGGCAGCAACAAGCTGTTCGCGGTCGGCACTGATGGGACGATCCATGCATTCGACAAGAACAGCGGCGCACGCCTGTGGACGTTCAGCGACAGCGAAATGACCGATGACATGATGCCCTCGGCGTTCGGCGGCGGGGCCAGTTTTGAAGCAGGCAAGCTCTATGCCACCAACGGCGTCGGCGATGTTGAGGCGTTGGACGCAGAAACCGGTGCAATGCTGTGGAAGGTCAAGCCCGCGGGCCCCTTGCGCGGATCGCCGACCATCGCCTTTGGCCAGCTGTTCGTGATGACGCAGGACAATCAGATCATCTCGCTCGGCATCAATGATGGTGCGCTGGTGTGGGACGAATCGGGCTCCACCGCTCAATCGGGCGTGTTTGGCGTGGCCGCGCCATCGGCCGGGCAGGGCACCGTGATCGCGGGCTATTCCAGCGGCGAACTCAGCGCCTATCGCTATGAAAACGGCCGGGTGCTGTGGTCGGACGCGCTGGCACGCACCAACATTTCGACCACGGTTGGATCGATCACCGATATTGATGCCGATCCGATCATCGATTCGGGCCGCGTTTATGCGCTCGGGCAGGGTGGGCGCATGGCCGCCTATGAATTGGTCACCGGCCAGCGCATCTGGGAACTCAATCTGGCAGGCATTTCCACCCCGGCGATTGCGGGCGAGTGGATTTTCACCCTGACCGACGACGCGCGCCTGCTCGCCATCGCCCGTTCGTCGGGCCGGGTGCGCTGGATCACGCAGCTGCAAGGCTTCCGTGATGAAGAGGACAAGAAGGGCCCGATTTTCTGGACCGGCCCGGTGCTGGCTGGCGGCCAATTGTGGGTCGCCAGTTCCGAAGGCGAAGTGTGGCGGGTGAGCGCGGGCGAAGGTTCGGCAACGCTGTTTGCTGACATCGACCAACCGGTCAGCCTGCCGCCGATCGTGGCCGATGGCTATCTTTACCTGTTGGATGACAGCGGCACGATCCACGCCTGGAAATGATGTCCAACCGGGGGTTTGGGCCAGATCGCGCCTATACCCCGGTTATAGGCTGGTTATGGGCCACTATTGACCCCTTTATACCACGGTTTAGGGGTGGTTTGGGTGCTATAACCGGGCTGTTAACCCTTATGCGGTAGGGCTTTGGCACCATGTCCGCACTGCCTGCACCTGTTCCTACAGCCCCCCCGCCGAGCGATGTTTCGGCTGGTGTGGGGCTTGTCGGCCTAGCGGGATTGGCCCTGTGGATCCTGTTTTGCCGGTCCTACCCGGCGATGGCTGCCGGGTTGGGGTTGGAAGGCAGCCTGTCCGGCGCGCGCGGTGTATTGTCCGGCCCTACAGCGGCGCTGGCGGCCTTGCTGGCCACGGCGGTGCCGATGGCGGCATGGTCTGTGCTGGTCGACAAGGTGCATCTGCGCCCCTCCACCGGCATCGACTGGAGTCTGAAACGCCCGCTGGCCGAGGTCATGCCCGTGGCCGTGGTAAAGCTGTGCGGCCTCTGGGCGACCTGGGCAATTCTCGCGGCTTTTTATGGACTTGCGCGGTGGTATTGGAGCGGAAACTACCTCTTCGCGATGGAAGTGCTGACCTTCGCGATCGTACCGTTGGTGGCGCTTTCGGTGCCCTATGTCATCTGGCTTGACCGGGTGCTGGTGGAGCCGCGCGATGGCACTTGGCACTTCGGGGCTTTCCTACTCGGCGGCGGGGCGACCGGGCCGCGCGTGTTGGATCGCGGGGCGATTGCGAAGCACTGGCGGGCGTGGATTATCAAGGGCTTCTTTGGCGCCTTCATGATCTCGATCCTACCGCCCGGCTTTGCGCAGATTGTGGAAGCTGATCTTGGGCAAGTGATTGGCAATCCGGTTGATTTTGCGATGCTGCTGGTGACGCTGCTATTCGTGATCGATGTGCAAATTGGCACCGTGGGATACCTGCTCACCCTGCGCCCGCTCGATTCGCATATCCGCTCAGGCAACCCGTTGCTGGCCGGATGGCTGGCAGCTTTGCTGTGCTATCCGCCGTTTGTCTGGGGGATCATTGGCCCCGATAATCAGGTGCTTAGCTATGAGATGGGAACGCCGGGCTGGGCGCATTGGTTCGCCGGAAACACGGCGCTGCTATGGGCGTGGGGCGGGCTTCTGGTGATCCTCACCGCAGTCTACGCCTGGGCGACAGTAGTGTTCGGCATCCGCTTTTCCAACCTCACCTATCGCGGCGTGCTGACAAATGGCCCCTACCGCTTCACCCGCCACCCGGCATACCTTTCGAAGAACCTGTTCTGGTGGGCCTCGGTTCTGCCCTTTCTGGTGAACACCGGGTCGATCGCCGATGGGGTGCGAAATTCCATTTTCCTACTGGTGGTCAATGGTATCTATTACTGGCGCGCCCGCACAGAGGAGGCGCATCTGCTGGCCGAGGATCCGAAATATGCTGACTATCACGCATGGATGGAACAGCACGGATTGATCACGGCGCCGCTCGCCCGACTGAAGCGGATGATCACCGGCACCGCCGCACGCCGCCGCGAAGAGACGCATCCCTTCCCTGCCGAGTAGGATTACATCACCGGCGCGCCTTCATCGGCGTGATACTTTACCGCTTCGATCACCTTGAAATCGAGCCCGGCAATCGCCGCGCCAAAGGAGGCCATATGCGGGGTCGCGAAATGCGCGGCGAGGGCGGCATCGTCCTGCCATTTCTCGACAATATGGATCACGCCCGGCTGGAGCACGTCCTGCGTGAAGGCATAGGCGATGCAGCCTTCCTCGGCATTGGACGCGGCGACCATATCGGCAATCGCTGCCGTGGCCGCCGCCATCGCGCCTTCACCGACTTGCGCCTTGGCTAATACGATCAGCATCTTGGTTCTCCCCTTAGAACGATTGTTCGTAAACCCGGCTGATATCGCCGTTCCATTCGCCATTGTAGGCATCGAGCAAGCGCTGGGCCGGGACTTTGCCGCTGGCGACGATCTCGTCGAGCGTTTCGAGGTAGCCGGTTTCGTTGTCACCCGCCGCATTGAGCCGAGCGCGAGACTTGAGCCCGGCATGCGCGATCTTCAGCACTTCGCGGCCCAGATCCTGCAAGGTGCCGCCATCGGGAGAGCGGGTGGCAAGGGCAAGGCGCGGCACTTCATTGCGAAGTCGTTCGCGCTCTTCCATCGTCCAGCCCTTGACCAGATCCCACGCCGCATCGAGCGCGCCCTGATCGTAAAGCAGCCCGACCCAGAAGGCAGGGAGCGCGCAAATCCGGCTCCACGGCCCGCCATCGGCGCCGCGCATTTCGAGGAAGCTCTTGAGCCGCACCTCGGGGAAGGCGGTCGAGAGGTGATCCCACCAGTCGCTTTGCGTCGGACGCTCACCCGGCAGGACCGACAGCTTGCCATCAAGGAAATCGCGGAAGCTCAGCCCCGCCGCATCGATATACTTCCCGTCGCGGAACACGAAATACATCGGCACATCAAGCATATACCGCGCCCAGCGTTCGTAGCCAAAGCCCTCCTCGAACACGAAGGGCAGCATCCCCGTGCGCGCCGGATCGGTGTCTGACCAGATGTGCGAGCGGTAGGACAGGAAGCCGTTGGGCTTGCCTTCGGTAAAGGGCGAATTGGCGAACAGCGCGGTCGCCAGCGGTTGCAGCGCGAGGCCGACGCGGAACTTCTTCACCATGTCCGCTTCGGATTGGTAGTCGAGATTGACCTGAATGGTGCAGGTGCGCAGCATCATGTCGAGGCCCATCGTGCCCACGCGCGGCATGTGCCGCAGCATGATGTCATAGCGGCCCTTGGGCATGATCGGCAGTTCTTCGCGGGTCTTGTCGGGCCACATGCCGAGGCCGAGATAGCCGACGCCGCACTTCTCGCCGACCTCCTTGACCTGCACGAGATGCCGCCCGGTCTCGGCGCAGGTTTGGTGCAGGTTTTCTAGCGGCGCGCCCGAAAGTTCCAGCTGACCGGCGGGTTCAAGGCTGACCGCGCCGTCTTCACCCTTGAGCGCGATAACGTTTCCGCCTTCTTCGACCGGGCTCCAGCCAAACTGTTCAAGGCCGCCGAGCAGGTCGCGGATCCCGCATTTCTCGTCATAGGACGGCGCGCGGTGATCGGAGCGCTTGTAGACCAGCTTTTCATGCTCGGTCCCGATGCGCCAGTCTTCTGGCGGCTTTTCGCCCTTGACCATCGGGATGACCAGCTGGTCGAGGCTTTCGATCACCGGATCGTTGGCGGTGGATGCTTCGCGTGTGCTCATCGCAAGGAGACCCTCTTTGGCCGGTTGCTCTAGAAAACTGATATGCCGGTGGGAAGGCAAATTCGCCTTTGGCAGGGTGAAGCCGATCTGTCTTGCCGGATTGTGACAGCCGCGATGTTTACCAGTCGCCCGCCATCGCCATCCAGACGGACAGCGCGGCAATGGCAGCGGTTTCGCCGCGCAGAATGCGGGGGCCGAGGCTGATCGGGCGCGCGGCAGGATGGGCGCGGATGGCGGCGCGCTCGGCATCGTCGAACCCGCCTTCCGGGCCGGTGAGAATGGCGGCGGGGCTGCAATGTGCCGCGAAGGCTGCAGAGGCCGTTTCGCCGCCGTTCTCGTCAGCGAAGAACAGCACGCGCTCCGCAGGCCAGTCCGCCAGCAGCGCGTCGAGCTTCAACGGCTCGGCCAACTGTGGCAGCGCAGTGCGGGCGCATTGCTCCGCTGCCTCGGTGGTGATGGCACGGGCGCGTTCCATGTTGAGCTTGTCAGCAACGCAGCGGCGGGTGAGCAGCGGCTGGATCCGCGCGACACCGAGTTCTGTGGCCTTTTCCAGCACAAGATCGAAGCGGTCTTTCTTGAGCAGGGCAGGGCAGAGCCACAGATCGGGCACGCACTCGCGCGGGCGGAGTTGCTCGACGACATCGAGCACCACATCGCGCTTGCCCACATCGCTGACCCGCGCGGCCCATTCGCCGGTGATGTCATCGCACAGGATCACAATGTCGCCGGGCGCGGCGCGCATCACGCGGGCAAGGTAATGCGCCGGATTGCCCTCGATCCGCACCACGCCGCCCGAGCGCAGTTCGTCCGCTACGAACAGGCGCGGGGCGCTTTTCGGGGGCCAGGCGGGGGTAGCAGGCATGGCTTGGCCCTAGGCGCTGCGGGCGCTAGGGAGCAAGTCATGTCCGCGCGAACCGCACAATTCCTGATCGCCGCCGTGTTCCTGTTGCTGGGCGGCTGGTGCCTGTTCGCGCCCTCGAACGTGATCGAACTTGCCTTCACGCAAGCCTACCGAGACAGCAGTTTTATCAACCGTTTCACCATTGCCTGTTTCGGCGCGCAGGCGGTGCTGTTTGGGCTGATGACGTTGGTCACCCGCTGGAATGCGCTTAGCTTTGCGGTGTTCGCGGTGCTGCTGCTGCCGTTCTTCGGCTTCAACTACTGGTTCCACTACGAAGTGCCGGTGCTGACTTCGATCGGGATGCTCGATTTTGCTGGTAACGTCACCATGCTGGTGCTGGCGGTGATCGGCTGGCGTGCGGCACGGGCGGATGAGGTGCAGGCATGACCGAACAGATCGTCCCCGATAGCGAGCACACCAGTCTCTCTGGGGGCCTCGTCGCCAGCCTGCCACAGCTTCCGCGTGATCTTGCCATGCTCGCCCGGTTTGATCGCCCTATCGGCTGGTGGCTGCTCTATTGGCCTTGTGTCTTCGGAGTGTGGCTGGCGGGCGCAGGATCGCAATTCGCGCTGCTCGGCTGGCTGCTGCTCGGCAGCATCGCCATGCGCGGGGCTGGGTGCGTTTATAACGATATTGTCGATGCTGATCTGGATCGGCAGGTGGCGCGCACCGCCTTGCGTCCGGTGGCGAGCGGGCGGGTCTCGAAGAAGGTCGCTTGGGGCTGGCTGCTGGCGCTGTGCCTGATCGGCTTCGTGGTGCTGCTGCAACTCAGGTGGCAGGCGCAGTTGGTGGCGCTCGGCAGTCTGGCGCTGGTGGCGGCCTATCCTTTCATGAAGCGCATCACATGGTGGCCGCAGGCGTGGCTCGGCATGGTGTTCAATTGGGGGCTGCTGGTCGGCTGGACTGAGCTGCGGTGGGACAATTGGGACGCGCTCGCGGCGGTCTATGCCGGGTGTATCGCTTGGGTGATCGGCTACGATACGATCTATGCTCTGCAGGACCGTGAGGATGACGCGATGGTTGGCATCCGCTCCTCCGCGCTGGCGATGGGTGCGCGGGTGCAGGGGGGAATTGCGGGGTTCTATGCCGCAGCCATTGTGCTGTGGGGATTGGGGTTCTGGCTCTATCGCCCCGATCCGCTGGCGCTGCTGACGCTGCTGCCGGTCGCGGGGCATCTGGCGTGGCAGGTGGCGACCCTCAACGCCGATGATCCGATGAACCCGCTCACCCGCTTCCGCGCCAATCGCTGGGCCGGGGCGCTGATGGCGGCGGCCTGCTTTGTGGTCGGCAACGCTGGGGCCTGAAGCGATGTGCAACCTCTACCGCATGACGAAAAACGTGACTGAGGTCGCAGCGTGGTTCGATGCGATTGAGGGGGCAGGGGGCGTGAACTTCGCGGCTGAGGTCTACCCCGGCTATACCGGGCTTGTGGTCGCCCAAGGGCAGGTGCGGGCGATGACCTGGGGCTTTCCGCTGGTGCTCAAGGGAGCCAAGGGCCAGCCGCTGAAGCCCAAGCCGGTCAATAATGCGCGCACCGACAAGCTCGGCACCTTCTTCTGGCGGCATTCGTTCGAAGAGCGCCGCTGTCTGATCCCGCTCACCGCATGGGCCGAGGCGCAGGGGGCCAAGGGGCGGATGACGCGGACGTGGCTCAGCCTACCCGATACCGAGCTGTTCGCAGCGGCGGGCGTCTGGCGGCAAAGCGACGAGTGGGGCGCGTGCTATTCGATGGTGATGACCGACAGCGCCGGGACCGACGCGGCTGAGGTGCACGAACGCATGCCCGTGCTGCTCGCCCCGGAGGATCAGGCGCAATGGCTGGGCGGTACGCCGGACGCAGCGCTGGCGCTGTGCCGGGGGTGGAACGCGCCGCTGGTGATCGATCGCACCGGCCAGCCATGGGCCAAGGGCGCGGCGCAGCCGCCGGGGTTGCTTTGAAAAAACCCGTTCGGGCTGAGCTTGTCGAAGCCTCGTCCTTCCTTCGGCGCCAGCGGAAAAAAAGAAGTGCAGCCCTTCGACAAGCTCAGGGCCAACGGGAAAAACACGTCAGGCGTAACAGACCATTTCAAACTCGACCCCGTCCCAGTCGAAGAAATAGAACCGCTTGCCCGGCTCATAATCCAAGAAGCTGACGATTTCGAGCCCGGCGGCGCGTACCACCGCTTCGGCGGCGTCCAGATCGGGCACCACCAGTCCGATGTGATTGAGCGGCACGCCCTTGCCAAACGGGCCAACGGGCGTGCCCTTGGTGTAGAGCGCGATGTAATCCTCATCCCCTCCAACATGGATCGTCTCCCCGCCAAATTGCGATGGCCCGCGCCAGCGGATGCGCCAGCCGAGCAATTGCTGGAGCAGGGTAGCGCTGCGTTCAATGTCGCTGACCGTGATGTTGACGTGTTCGAGATAGGCGGTGCGCATGGGGCGTGTCCTTTGGTCCAAGTTGATGAAAACACCTCCCACGGAGGGGAGCGATTCGATCCACTTGCTCCTTGTGCAATCTCAACCTAAGTTGAGGTCAAGCTATTTGTGAGACCTGCGATGACCCGCCTCAAACCCTCCGACCTGATCCCCATCGGCGAAATCGCGCGCCGCACCGGACTCAGCGTCTCGGCGATCCGGTTTTACGAGGACAAGCGGCTGATCGAGCCGGTGCGCAGCCGTGGCAACCAGAGGCGGTTCCTGCGGTCGGACATCCGACGGCTGAGTTTCATCCTGATCGCCCAGCGATTGGGGCTGAGCCTGATCGAGATCGAGGCGGAACTCGCCAAACTGCCGCAAGGCCGCACCCCAACCACGCAGGATTGGCTGGCAATCAGCGCCGCGATCCGTGCGCGGCTCGACGAACGCATCACCGAACTCACCCGCACCCGCGACCGGCTGGATGGCTGCATCGGCTGCGGCTGCCTCAGCCTCAGCCACTGCGCGATCTGGAACCCGCAGGACGAGCTGGCTGAGCAGGGGCCGGGGCCGCGCAAGCTGATGGATTGAGCAGCTGTGACCCATCGACCGACGACTTTAGCGTCAATGCTACATGTGACCTGTGCCGCCGGCTTCGCTCTCTCGCAGACGAGGACTGGAGCGATGTCTGGTTGCAGCTGCTAGTCGGCCGACTAACAATTCATCCAAAGTATGTGAGCGAACCTTGTCTGCGGCAGACCATGCAAGCTGCATACAGGTGCACCCGAAACTAGCAGAAACAGATCGCCACACGCGCTTTGACCAAAGTCATTGCACACACACGCGATTCGCTTGGCAACTTGCTCGAACGCACTAAAAAACTTCTTTTGCAGGCTATTCCGACTGGAATCGAAACCTATTTTTGAACTGAAAAAACGTAATAAAATTATCAACAGTTCAAACATAGATGTTGAAACTCATCCGATAAATCTAAAAACGCTATCCACAACCTGCTTTTTTCTAAAGATCTCCAAGAAATTTAAGCGTTTAATCGCTTCTCATATTGACCTTAGAAAATATCGTCCGCACCTTGATGTGCCGATGATCCGGCAATTATATACTTGACGTACTAGCCGTTCGGGCGTAGTCCAAATGCATGAGCATCACCGACCCGATTTACAGCGACGCGAACAAAGCCCGCGAACATCTTGAAGCCTTGCATTGGCCGAATGGCCCGGTGTGCCCGCGCTGCGGCTCACTAGACCGCATCACGAAGCTGGCGGGCAAATCGACCCGCCCCGGCGTCTACAAGTGCAATGAATGCGCCAAGCCCTTTTCGGTTACCGTTGGCACCATCATGGAAGACAGCAAAATCCCGCTTAACAAGTGGCTGATGGCATTCCGCCTAATTAGCAGCGCCAAGAAAGGCTTCAGCGCCCACGAACTGCACCGCGATCTTGGCATCACCTACAAGTCGGCATGGTTTCTCGCACACCGCATTCGTGAAGCAATGGCAGGCGACGATAGCCCGCTGGGCGGCCCCGGCGAAGTTGTCGAAGCCGACGAAACTTACGTTGGCGGCAAGGCTAAGAACCGCGCCACCCGTAAGCCTGCCCCCAAGAAGGCGGTCGTAGCGCTTGTCACCCGCGATGGCATGGCGCGTTCGTTTCATGTCGCCAACGTCAACGCCAAAACCCTGCGCCCGCTGATCGTCACGAACGTTGACCGCGCCTCGCATTTGATGACCGACGAAAGCCACGTCTACACCACCGTAGGCCGCGAGTTTAGCGGTCACTCGGTCGTCAATCACTCCGCCAAGGAATACGTCACCACCGGCGGCTTCAAGCACAGCAACACCGCCGAAAACTTCTTTTCGATCTTCAAGCGCGGCGTGATCGGTACCTACCACCACATGAGCGAAGCGCACCTCGCTCGCTACTGCGCCGAGTTCGATTTTCGCTACAACACTCGCAAAATCAGCGACACAGAACGCACCGTCGAAGCCATCAAAGGCGCACGTGGTAAGCGCCTGATGTACCGGCAACCTAGTTCGCTCGCTGCCTGATTTCTATGAGCCGCCACCCGTCACAGGCGAGCGGCGCAAACCGTATTTTCCGTGAGACTCTTTCGACCGCTTTAGAATATCCTCGTTGCTGATCGGGGGAGTCGCCAGCGCACGCAAAAGCGCGGCGTCTCGCCGTTGGTCGGCATCAGGACGGTCGTCAGGGCGAAGGGGCATATGGCATCCTTTCACAATATCTCGGGCTTTCAATACATCTCGGACTCGAGGATATACCCTGCGGCAAACGAATGCATCTACTGTGGTGCGCGGGGTGTAAATTTAACCGATGAGCACACCCTACCCGATGGATTAGGTGGGAGGCATGTTTTGCCGCAAGCAAGCTGCGGCCCTTGCCAAAAGCTGATCAACGAGGAGATCGAGCAATATTGCCTTAGGACGCTGCTGGCTCAGCTACGCGCCTTGCACGGCATCAAATCTAGGAAAAAGCGTCCGTCGCCCCCGCTGTCCGTCAGGGTCAGGCGGCACACCGGAGCGATTGAGCGCATTAATCTCGACGTCGCTGATCTACCTCGCGTTTTTGCTCTTCCTGTATTTCCCGAGCCTCGCTTTCTAACGAGCGAACCTGTGACGGAAACGTACGATGGCTGGTGGTGGCACTATGAAGACCCCCAATTTGGAGAGTGGCTGAAGACGCACAATGCAGCGGCGATCATCTCTGAAACCATTAAACCCGACAAACTGGCGCGCCTCGTTGCCAAGATTGCACACGCCCATGCATGGGCTTTGTGGGGTGGCCAGTTCGAGCCTTTCCTCTTGCCGCTGATCATGGGGAAGGAGAAAAACTACACGCGCTTGATCGGTGGTTGGGGTCAGATTTTAGAGCCGACACCAGATCTGAACCATACGTTCAATTTTATGAAATGTCGTGGGGAGGACGGAGACGAGGAGTCGTACTTGATCGCGTCCATGCGCTTCTTTTCCGGCCTCAATGGGCCGGTGTACTACGCGGTTATCGGGCGACTTCTAGCGCCTTGGCCGCTTCAAGAACGGACGGCCTCGACAGAAAGGCAGTAGCGCAGCTCCGATACCAGGGCTTGTAAGCCTCCGCCAACTCATCCCACGACGGTCCCGCAGGCTCATCCTGCTCGATCTCTTCCATTATTTCATAGAGGCTGCGAGCCAAAATATCCGCAGCCTCTACAGCACCGGCCTGTCCATCCATCTCATCGACTCATCCAATTGGTACGTCAAGTATATAATTACCGATGATCCGGTCGGCAAATCTCAAGGAGAAAAATGATGGACTGGGTAAAATCTTCCGCGCCTAGCGCCGGCGCTGTCGGCTTTGCTGATTTGGATGCTCCGGTTGGCAAGTCGGGTGCGAATGAATCTGCACTGCTCATCGCGATCCTTTGGGGTATCGCGATTGCCTTGAGCTAACTTTTATCATCGGAGGCGGTGGCGTTTAAAAACTGCTGCCTCCGATACTCGTCAGGAGTCGCTATGTTCAGAAACTTTGATGACGCTGTTGCGGCATTTGATGCTCTCGTTGGCACACGACCAAAAAACTCCGACGATTTCTTCGAAGCGGAAACCATTTTTCGAGCTGTCATTAATGGCAACCTGCATGTGCAGAGAATGAATGACATTCTGAGATCGGTTCTTGATCGAACAACACGCACCAATGCGCTGCTCACCGCGGGGACATTTATGTCACTGCACAGTTCGGAGCAGAGCACTTGGATCGTAATGGAACATCGTCGTCGTTCTCAGTTTCTGTACATGACGCCGGTGCATTCGCTTCAAACGCCGATCTCGGGCCCTGGCTACGCGATCGATTACTACAATATGGTTGGCGCGACCTCCATGGATGAAATTCCGAAGGAGACGACGATTGAACATTCGCGCCACGAACGCGTTGGCCCCAAGGCTATCGCGAGAAAGGCAGGTGATGGGGAAGTCCTCGATCTGCTTCCGATACAGGGCGAGGAGCGGTCATTTTCGCTGCGTGCCAGTTCGATGCCGATCAGCGATTTCCAGGTAAACTTCGATCGGCAGACCGAGCGCCTTTTTGGCCTAACTCCTGTCAATCCGATGTTGAGTAACCTCACAACGATTTTCGATCTGCTGGCAGATGTCGGAAGCGCGGAGTCGATAGAGTATCTGGATCCCTTCGCTCACCATGATCAACACTTCATCCGCTGGCATGCAATTAAGTCGGTATTTGCAATCGATCGGGACCGAGGCCGGGATTTGATCGAAACAGCGCTTGACGATCCTCACAAGCAAGTTCGCGAAGCTGCCGAAAAGACGCTTCTGCATATCTAAAATGTCTTGGGAGAAATGCTGTGATTCTAATTTCAGATCTCGATGAGGCTCGCTCAATTGATCCGGCTGAATGTCTTGAGCTTGCTGATCAGCTCATTCGGGAAAACAGTGAGGACGCAATTTGGGAGAATGCCTGGATTTTGAGGGCCCTCGCAAATAACCGGGACTTCTTGCTTGCACGCTATCATGACCGACTTAAAGCGTACTGGGCCGGTGATGAGCGGGATAAGTTTCAGCCCCAGTCGCTGGAGCTCGCGCATAACAATAAATTTTACATCAGATCAAATATCTGGATGCCGCTAGACAAATCGTCACAGACGATCGAATTTGAGCAAAAGCTTTTTGCTTATAATATCCCCCATGATCACAATTTCCAACTGCTGACAGTCGGTTATTATGGTCCCGGTTACCCCACAGAGATATTTGAATATGATATCTCAGACGTCAAAGGTGCCATCGGCGAGCAGGTTGATATCGGACAAAAAACTGACGCGGTGTTGAGCCCCGGGCGCCTGATTTTCTATCGACGCAACCGCGATATTCACATCCAGCACACCCCGCCGGAAATGTCGATTTCATTGAACCTGAGCATGGCGGATGATCGAACGGATCTGTTGCCGCAATATGTATTCGACGTCGATGCAGGCGAAATTGCTGGCGGGGCGGGCGATCTTCATTCGAATAGATTGTTCTTACTCGACATTTTCAGATCAATCAGTGATTCAAACACTGTCGAAATATTGTCTGATTTTGTTCGTAATTTTGATTGTCCTCGCACTCGAGTCGTAGCCTTTCAAGTGCTCGACGAGATTGAGCCGGATGCGTGCGAGCCACTACTGTCAAACACGAACATCGCCCAAATTCCATATCTAAAAGAGCGTCTTGCTCGCGGCAACGCCGCGCGAGAGTATTCGAGATTTTAGTAGAGTATTCAGGTTGCATAACGTCTTGATTTTCTTAACCTATGGAGGATTTGAAATGACTAAGAATATTTTTAAGGCTGCGATCATTCTTCTGTCTGGCATCTCGCTCGCCCTGATGGGTTCAGTGCCAGCCCGGGCTGAGGTTCCTTCGAATGAGCGCGAGTGTCTGATCGTCATCGAATACAATGGGAGGACCATCAAGTTGTTTTGCGGGTTCTAATCAGGCTCGACGGCGCGAGGTGTAAGAGCCTGATCCGAAAGTAGTTGAGCAATACCAGTATCTTGTGATTCAACCGTCCTTGCGAAGAGATGGAGGAAGCCATGGGATGGACTGGTATTGCCCGGCGTGAACATAGCCGGGAAGGTTTG
>JAESGE010000024.1_pt1 | contig 228067 bp, 211 predicted proteins | sample 9269601 | NCBI WGS metagenome assembly JAESGE01 (sample SAMN14515569, study PRJNA621662) | algae metagenome | isolation source: Tolypothrix brevis GSE-NOS-MK-07-07A and co-occurring heterotrophs from wet... | place: USA: Grand Staircase Escalante National Monument, Utah | collected 2006-04-16
TCGTGGTCTAGCACCATGCGGATGGCACGGTTGCGGACTTCAGGTGAAAACTTGTTCGTTGTCTTGCTCATGATGGCTCCACTCTCTCAGAAGTTGGAGCCTCCGGCAAACCCGGAGCGGTTCAAGTCGATTTTCGAGCATTCTCCAGTCATGCCCAACCCTCCACGCCTCTAGCATTTCCTCAAGATTTGAGGAATGTCTCCTCTGTTCCCACTCCAGGGCAGTTTGGATGCTTCTAGCTGCAAAGAGACGCCTTAAGTGATCCAAAACTGCCTGTGGTAGAGAAAGGCGAAATCGTTCGGGAGCGTCTGGAAGTTCAGACATCGGGACGGCATTTGTTGACGGCATCGAAGATCGTGCCAGCGGGCCGAGCAGTATACCGCGAGGTCCTTGGGAGTTTGCGGTTTTCATCAGGTTTGCTCCTTCAATCCTTTCGACTACAAACGCGCCACCTGCACTGCAGCCCCCGGGGATCGGTTCGGACGGAAAGATGGTACGTTGAGCTTCGCTGGACTTCCTGCCGTTGCGAAACCGTGCCGTGTGTTAGGCTGAGGTGTGTTGAAGCTCTTGGCGTGGTGTTGATTTCCCATTGGCGGCTGGCCGCCGGGTCTTCAGGAGGACCGGAGGCGAAGTTGCGAAATAGGTCATCAACGTAGTCCGTCACCAGAGCGTAGATCACCGGATCGATGTTTGTTCCCAAGCCAAAATACTGCGCTGCAACGGCCTTTCGTTCGGGTGTTGATCGCCAACTTACTATCCTGGGGTCGTTGTCCGAGCACTCAGTGCTTTCCTGCGTCATTGGCGTTGTCCAAATGCGTTGTTTTGGCTGACAGAGTGAGGTTGCTCATTCAGTGAGAAACAATATTGGACGGATCGCGCCTATTTGTCTGAGAGCGGCATAAAATCCGGCGTTACTAGGGGCTGAGCTTTTGTCGACGGCGTAGCCATGCACTGGGCGTTTCCCCGACGAAACGCCGAAAAAGCCTGGAGAGGTGACCCTGGTCGCAAAAACCAGAACTCAATGCGATCTGGCACAACGGCTCGGAGGTCCCCAGCATCAAATCCTTCGCGCGTTCGATGCGACGACGCATGAGGTAAGTGTGCGGGGATTCTGCAAAATGCACTTTAAAACCTCTACAGAAATGGCTGGTACTGAGCCCCGTCAAGCGCGCCATTTCATCGATGGAGAACTTATCTGTAAGGTGGGCTTCCACGTAGGTGACGACCTTGGCAACCTGCCACGGGGCCAGTCCCGTTGCACGTCTCCTTCGCTCAAGAGTCTTCGCTGTGAAGAATACGATGGCCTGTTCCGCGCATTTGTCGGCCGTTTCTGTATCCAAATCGAAGGCAGTACCGACCAACCGAAGAAGCGACGTTGCAACCTGGAACCGCTCCATCTCATCCTGGCAATATAGGAAGTTGCTTGACGTCACCAAGCCGCTGGTCAGCAGACCGATGACGTCGCCGTTCCGGACGTCATCGACTGCGAGCAACGTGTTTCCAGATTGTGGTTCCATGCGTTGACTGTAGGTGTCCGATATGTCCGGACGAAATCAATGCCAGGGCACGGATGTATCAACTGACAAAAAGGTTCACGCGCGAGAAAGAATGTGCGCTATTCCCCGGGCAAGATCGTCTGGTGATGTTGGCTTTCGCAAAAGCACCTCAACACCTGACGCCCTTGCCCGGGCAGACATGTCACCGCTCACATCGCCGCTGAGGAGAAGGATAGGTAGTAACGGTCGTATTTTGCGGAGTTCCCGAACAAGCCCGAAGCCAGCTAGGCCCGGCATGCGCTCGTCAGTGATGATCGCGTCGTAGGTATCGGGAGCGGCTTGAAAAGCCGCAAGAGCCTCCCTGCTTGAGACAAATCCCTTTGCTTGATAGCCGAGCCACTCGAGCGTTCGGGACGTCAGCTTTACCAGTGGCTCTTCGTCGTCCACGACCATTACTCGCTCTCCATTCCCTCGCAAAAATGTCCGTTTTTTTGAGGTCGCTTCCACTTCGACGAATGTTGGGGCGTCGCCGATCGAGGGAAGATAAACTGAGAACGTACTGCCTTTGCCCGGTTCGCTTTCAACGTCGATCGCCCCAGAAATATCCGCGACGATGCCATGCACGAGCGACAATCCAAGACCCGTGCCCACGCCCACCTCCTTCGTGGTGAAGAAAGGGTCGAATATTTGGTCGATTATCTCGGCAGGTATTCCGGTGCCCGTGTCGCTGACGTTCAGTATTAAAGTCGGCCCCTCCTTGGCGACGCCGATCATCACCGATTTCGCGACCTCCAGATAGGTATGTTCCGAGCCGACACGCAGAATGCCCCCATTGGGCATCGCTTGCAGCCCATTTACTACAAGGTTCGACACCAGCTGATGGACCGCGCTGGCGTCTCCCAGCAATGCCGCCCTGCCAGAGTTGATATTTGTTTCTATGTGAACATTCCGCGGAAGGCCGGGAAGCAACTGCTGGACCACTTCTTGAATAATATCGCCTACCACCACCGGGGTATCTTCCGGTCCTCCTCTAGTGAAGGACAATATTCTCTCGATCAGCTTCCGCCCGCGCTCGGCTGCCGATACGACAGCGTCGAGGTCACGTCCCAACCTGCTGGTTGGGGAGACATCCCGCTGCGCCATTTCACCGTAACCAATCACAGAAGCCAGAATATTGTTGAAGTCATGGGCGATGCCGCTCGCGAGCTTGCCCATCGCTTCCAGTTTCTGGGCTTTTCTTCGAGCGGTTTCTGTTCGCTTGGCCTCGTCTATATCGCTGACCGAGCCCGCGACCCTTACGACTTGACCCGCGACGTTTCTCTGTCGCAATCCACGCACCAGAACCCACCTATAGATTCCGTCCTGCCCTCGCACGCGCCATTCGTTCTCGTATGTGTCATCCTCATCGTGCAGGAGGCTGGCCGTCATGTTAGCTGGTCCGGCGACGTCGCCTGGGTGGATATCGATCGAACTGTACCAGTCTCTTGGAGCGCGGACCGCTGAGCCCGGTTTTTGGCCAAGTATGGTTTGTGCTCGATCAGATAAAAATAGCGTTTCGTTTCCTACGTCCCAGTCCCATATGCCGTCGGTGGAGGCGGCCACTGCCAGCGAGAACCGTTCCTCGGATTGCCTGAGAGCTTCTTCACCACGCTTGCGCTCGGTAATGTCCGCCATTGCACTCGTCCAGCGGACAAGATTTCCCATCGAATCGCGTTTGCAGTTCCCCGTCACCCGTATCCAGCGGATGTCGCCGCGAACGACCAAACGCATCTCGGTCTCGATACGGGTCACATCGCTTTTGAACAAAGCGGTAAGATTGTTCACGACCCTCTCGCGATCATCGGGATGATAAGGGAACAGCTGGATAAACCCCTTTCTACCTTCGAACACGGTGTCTGGAGGCAATCCGCATAGCTCCAGAAATCGCGGGGAACAGTAAAACGTATCGGTTTCTACAACCCAATCGCAGTGTCCGTCGCCCGCTGCATCCGCAAAAAGATAGAGTTCCTGCGCTCGCTTTAGTTTTTCTAGTGAGAGACGATCGTCGTGAATGTCTTTTATGGTGCCCGACAGCCGCACTATCTTTCCGTCGCAACCAACAAACTGTGCAGTTGTCAGTCTGACCCAACGAAAAGCGCCGTCGCGAGCAGCAATCCGGAACTCATCATCTCGACTAAAGCACCTCTTTGAACAAACCTCAGCACGATACGCCGCAAGTCGGGCACGGTCGTCAGGATGGTAATTGATCGCTTCGTCCCATTCCGAGAGCCTGCGGACAGTGGGTCCCGCACTCAGGCCAACAAGCTCCTGTGCGCGTTGCGACATGAAAAACTCATCCAAGCTGATGCAGTATTCCCATATACCGAGGTCCGCAGCCGCAACGGCCGCAAAAACGCGCATCACATCTTGCTCGCTATGAACGGGCGGCGGCTTTGGCATGTGACACTCCGATCTCACGGTCCCGGAAATGTTAGAATAATGTATAATGCCACCCTGTGAGTGTTATTCAATCCACCCGCTTGTTTGTGTCAAATGACATCGTTTCTGTCGCCCCGATGCGCAGAATTGAAACATAGCAGATGGAAAATCGGCTTAGGTGGGGGAGCACGGTTTGACAGAGGACCAGTACGACCGACGGTCGCCAAATCTTATTCACGTGTTGGCCATCGATGACGACCCTGGCGTACGTCAGTTGATCGAGGACTACCTCGGGGACAACGACATGGTGGTCACAACCCGCGCTAACGGTCGAGAGCTGGTGCCCGCAATGCAAAACGAGACGTTCGATATAGTCCTGCTCGATTTAAAGTTGCCTGATGAAGACGGTTTAAAACTGCTCGCGAAGATCAGGGAAGAATGCCTTGTCCCAATCATCATTCTAACCGGACGCCGCGACGAGGCCGACAGAGTTATGGGACTCGAACTCGGAGCAGATGACTACCTTACGAAGCCGTTCTCTCCTCGAGAACTCCTCGCTCGAATTAGAGCACTCCTTCGCCGCATTCAAACATATCAACCAAAATTGGATGGCAGCCCTTCTCTCCGAGCGTACCGCTTCGCAGGATGGGAGCTCACCGTAGGCGTTCGCAGGCTGAGGTCACCAGACGGCAGGGTCGTCGTGCTAACCAACAACGAATTCAATCTTCTGGTGGCCTTTCTGGCGTCGCCTCAGCGGTTGTTGAGTCGGACACAACTACTTGATCTATCCAGGCTTCATGGCGATGAGGTGTATGACCGGGCCATCGATGTGCAAGTAGGCCGACTCCGCAGGAAACTCGGTAACACCGCCTCGATGGCTATGATCAGGACTGAGCGTGGGGGCGGGTACATTCTCGATTGCCAAGTGGAGATCGTTCGATGAGACAGGCTGAAATTCTCGTCGGTCCGGCAACCATCGTCCGTCGCATTGTATGGCTTCTGGAGAATTCGTTGGCTTGGCTGCTCATTGTCGTAGTCGCTTTGAGCGTTGCGAACATTGCAGCACGTGCTGTATTCGGGTGGTCACTTCACTGGGGCGATGAGGTCCAAGTGTATGCTCTGGTTTTCATCACGTTCTTGGGCGCGTCAGTTGTGACCTGGCGTGAAGAACACCTACGAATGGACGCTGTTTCAAGACTTATGCCTTGTGGCATCCGTGCGGTACTCTCGGTAGTGGAGCATGCTCTCAGCATCTGCATTTCGGGATTTCTTGCCTGGAATTCCTTGACCTACGTAGCACGTATCGGGCGACTTGGACAGACAAGCGATGCTGCGGCTATGCCGCTTTGGGTCCCCCACTCGGCGCTTTTGGCAGGATTTTTCCTGATCGCCGTGATCTCGACCATGAGGCTAATTCAATCTCTTCTCACCTCGGCGGACGATCGAGCGATTGGGGAGGCACATGATTGATGACGATTCTGTTGGTGCTCGTTCCCCCGCTTGCCCTCCTTGTACTCGGGTTTCCGATATACCTTGTCATACTCAGTGTCGGCGTCGGTTGGATAATCGCCTCTCCGACCATTTCAATCGACACCATTCATCAGAACTTGTTTGCGGCCATCAATTCCTATTCCTTACTGGCGATCCCATTTTTCATCTACGCCGGCGAATTGATGTCGAGGGGGTCCATTTCAAGACGGATCGCAACCTTGGTCGACGGGTCCATCGGCTCGGTCCGCGGTGGTCTGGGGGTCACGTCGGTTGGTACGACTGCGATTTTCTCGGCTATCTCCGGTTCCAGTGCTGCGGCAGTAAGTTCAATCGGCAGGATCATGTATCCGGCAATGATAGATGCCAAATATCCGCGCTCTCTTGCGGCTGGTTTGACGACCGCAGTCGGCGCGATCGACATTATCATTCCTCCGAGTGTGCCGATGGTGGTGTATGCGCTCGTGGCGTCTGTCTCGCTCCCAAAACTTTACGCAGCAGGAGTATTCCCGGGTCTTCTCATCGCGGCGCTTCTGATAGTTTACGTAATGTGGGCGGCACGCAGGTATAGCCTCCCCGAAGGCGCGCCATTCGAATGGCAATTTTTTTTAAGGGCGCTTGGCCGAAGTACAGCGGCTCTCGGAGCGCCAATCATCATCCTCGGTGGAATCTACGGGGGAATTTTTTCGCCAACCGAAGCCGCTGGTGTCGCGTGTGCATATGCGGCGGCCGTCACTCTGCTGCTTTATCGCGAACTGACATTGCGCGACGTGGTCGATGCCGCGGCCGCCACCGTTCTATTTACGGGGCAACTATTGATCATTGCGGCTCCCGCTTATCTGATTGGCTGGCTCATGACCGTAAACCATGTGGCTTCGGCAATCGTCGAATGGCTCGCCGCCACCAATGCTCCCACCTGGGCTTTACTTCTCGCGATCAATTTTCTTCTTCTCGTCGTGGGATGCTTCATCGATCCGCTGACATCCATTCTGATGTTTTCGCCGCTGATCACGCCAGTTGCGATCGCGGCTGGTATCGATCCAGTCCATTTTGGGGTCATTTTCCTGGTTAACCTCGCGATCGGACTATTCACGCCGCCGTTCGGCGTAAACATCTTCATCGCTCAATCGGCCCTGAAAATTCCGCTGGCAGACATCTATCGTGGCATATGGCCGTTTATCCTCATCTACATTGCCGCGCTACTCTTGATCACTTTCGTCCCCGCTATCTCCCTCGCAGGCGTCAATCTTTTTTTCCGGACACCTCTCTAACAGGAGTTATGGTCATGCCTCGTGCTCTGCTTATTCTAATTTGCCTGTTTGCTTCATGGCCTGCCTATGGGCAGGAGTTCGTCATGAGGATTTCAAGCCCGATAAAAGGGGACGCATCGAATGAGTGGATGATACGCTTCAAGGAAGGCGTCGAGCGGCGCAGTGGCGGCCAGATGCGCGTCGAGTTGTACCCAGACAACCAACTTGGCCAAATTCCTACCACGGTCGAAGGCGTAGCGCTCGGTACCATTGAGATGACCATTCCAGCGGTTGGATTTCTTGTTGGCCTTGATCGGCGATTTCAAGTTCTTGATGTCCCTGATCTGTTTGAAACCGTCCAACACGGCCGAGCCGTCCTTTCTGATCCGACTGTCGTCGCGATGATGTCAGAATTCGGACGCGAGAAAGGTGTCGAAGCCCTTTTCACGTTTGTGGCGAGCCCTCAAATGATGCTGGCCAGTGAGCCGGTCACATCGCCGGAGCTGTTGAAGGGATTGAAGATACGAGCTGTTGGTGGCGCACCGCTCTACATCCAGACGATGCGGGCATTCGGTGCGAATGCGTCGCCGATGCCCCTTGGTGAATCAATGGCTGCGTTAAGAAACCGGGCGATTGATGGCATGATCGCTGGCCTCGCCACTTACACCAATATGAAATACTATGACATTGCTCGCGATCTCACCCAACTTCCTGGGTCCTACCTTGTATCCGTAGGATTAATCAATTCGGGCTTCCTCACCAAGATCGGACCTAATCTAGAAGCCATTGTCCGAGAGGAAGCAAAAGAAGCCGAAATCGTTTTCGGAGATGGGCTCGATGCCGATCTGATCAGGCTTGAAAAGGTGTGGCTTGAAAATGGAGGGGTCGTCCACCGTTTCACTGAGCCGGATCAAAGCCGCTACAGAGAAATAGTCCGGGTTCCGGTTGAGAAATTGCTCGGAGACGATCCCCTGCTGTATGCGGACTTCAAAGTCCTACAAGAGGCAGCGATACGCCATAGGGCCCCCATATCGAAGTAAGCATCACCAAATTGACGTTTTCGCCTTCGTGCGCAAACGATGGACGTCCACCCTGGCGATCCCGAAACACACAATCCGCATGATTGTACCCGTTCCATTCCGAAAAAGTTGGTACTTGGCACATGCAAATTCGCGTATTTGATTGTTATATCAGCGGAAGTTCGCCCGATCCGTCCAGTCGATCATCGGTGCAACGGCGAAAACGGGAGCCTTGAAATAATTGACGTTGTGTTGTTTTACCAGCACTTACGGCACTTTCTTCATCGTCTCGTTTACGCTCTTTTGACGCGTTTAACGCCGGCTTGGGCACTGTCACCGCACGCACGCACGACAGTATCGGCTACATGGCGTGGGTGCGGGGTGTGCGGGATGACGTGACTTATCACGAGACCGAGACCTTTGACAGACGTCCTGCGGCTGCAGCCTGGCTTTCAAAGCGCGAGCGGGAGCTTTCCAAACCACGAGCAGTCGCCAAATTTAAAATGATGATCCCCGCAACACCATTCTTTCAGGGATTGCAAGTGCTCGCAGTTGAGCGAGAAAATAATTGCTGAGCGCGAGCCTGAGCGCACAGCAACTTGTAAATCAGGCGTCTCTATCGAACACGCACAACGACGCTGGTGCTAAATCGCTGCTTGTCTCGGCCGCTCTAAACGAATGCAGGCTTACTTTTGATAGTGACAGGGCGGCTCCATTTTCCAATGATCTGCGTCTGTACGAAGGACCGCGACCGATCGCCTCGGCAATTGCTTGCACGGAGACACCAGCAGCAATGAAAGCCCCGACGGTCATTGGCTGATCCCTCCTCGCCAGTCCCGGAAGAACTAAATCGTAGTTGCCGGCAGGCCCTTGGAATTCAGCAAACAGGCTGACTGTAACAATGCTCTAACGTCTCTACGGTAGATTTACATCGAATTGGGAGCAACCCGCGTGCGCATTGAATCTGACCTTCTACGTAATCTGCTTGTTTGCCAGGAGGAACAGCCTACGTCGACCCTTTCCCAGGATCTGGAATACGTGGCCAGTTTGCTCAGGGAGAACGGGCCGACGCTCGCCGACCGGTACAGCTGGCTTGAGGCGATGATCAACCACGTCCCCGATTACATCTACGCGAAGGATCTCAATGGAAGGTTCCTGTTCGCGAACAACGCTGTTGTTCTCAACAATGGTCTGTCGAGCGTTGACGAACTCATCGGCCTGACCGATTACGACCTGCATGGCCCGGAACTCGCCGCGCCGATTGCAGAGATCGAGCAAAGAGTTATCGAATCGGGCATTGCCGATCTTGGATATGAAGAACGCGCCCTCAAGGGTGGGCCCGACCGATGGCTGATGATGTCACGCGTTCCCTTGAAGGACAGCGAAGGGAAAATCGTTGGTGTCGTCGGTGCGTCGCGCGACATTACCGCCCGGAAGATGTCCGAGCGACTGATGTCAGTACAGGCGCAGTTACTCGAGATGATCATTGCGGCGGTGCCCGCGAATGAGTTCTTCGAGACGTTTTCTGCCCTGCTTGAGAAGGCCGCCGCTGATGTCGAAACAGCCATGTTCGTGCCCCATGGCAAGGCCGAACTAAGGCTGGCATCCCGCTCCGCTCCTGGATGGCTCAAGGACACGAGAGTATGCGTCGCTGACATGAGCACGGCAGCGCATGAGATGGAGCAGTTCGCCGCAAGCTTGCGGCACCCGAGGGACTACGTCCGGAGTGTCGAAATTCGCGCCTCCGACGGCAGCCTGCACGCCCTACTTGTCCTGACATTGTTCGGTCGCAGCCCCGAACCCTCGTTCAGCGAGTTCGTTACCTCTGCGGCGCGATTGGCTGGCATCGCTGTTGACCGCATCCTGGCTGAGAAACGAATCCGGTTCCTGGCGGAGCACGACGCATTGACAGGATTGCTGAAACGCGACGGCCTCGACCACAAGCTGAAAGGGATACTTACCCAAGCGGCACACGAAGGCACGCGGGTGGCAGTCGCATTTATAGACCTGGATAACTTCAAGCTGATCAATGACACTCTTGGTCACGACGCGGGGGACGAACTCCTTAGGGAGGTTGCGGCCGCCATCGCTGACACGATTGGACCTGAGGGAATAGCGGCGCGCATTGGCGGTGACGAATTCGTCGTCGTCGTTCCTGGCGCCGGTGAAGACCTTATGGCTCGGGCACAGCAACTGAGAGGATCCATCGGTCGTCTTCACCTTGTGGACGGGCATGAGTTGCGAGCAACAGCGAGCATCGGTCTGGCGGTTTTTCCTGACCATGGCGCAAGTCCCTCACAGCTTCTTGCGCGTGCGGATCTAGCAATGTATCGCACGAAGCGAGACGGTCGTGACGGGGTGACACTCTTTGCCTTCGACATGGCGCAGGAGGCTTCTCAAAAGCTTCTTCGCCAAGAAGAATTGAGGCGCGCTTTGAACCGGGGCGAATTCCTCCTCCACTATCAGCCACAGAAGAACCTGCGGACGGGGGTCATCACAGGCGTCGAGGCGCTTGTCAGGTGGAACCATCCGACGGAGGGCATGATCGCGCCCTGCAACTTCATACCAATGGCGGAGGAAAGTGGGCTTATCCTCAAGCTTGGCGCGTGGGTCTTGGAAAGGGCTTGTCGCCAGGGGAAAGATTGGCAAGATGCGGGATTTGCCCCTGTGAAGATCGGGGTAAACATGTCGGCACGACAGTTCCAGGATACTGGTCTGACCGAGATGGTGGCGGACGTGCTCGCACGCACGGGGCTTGATCCCCGATGGCTCGAAATTGAGATCACTGAGAGCCTCATCATGAAGGACATCGATGCAGCCGTCATTCGAATGGAAGAGTTGACGACGCTCGGAGTTGCCTTGGCATTGGACGATTTCGGCACGGGCTATTCGAGCCTGAGCATGCTGAAGCGCTTTCCACTGTCGAAACTTAAAATTGATCGCTCCTTCATTGTCGAATCTCCAAATAATCCCGACGACCGCGCGATCGTGTCGGCCATCATCTCGCTCGCAAAGACACTGGGGTTAGATGTACTGGCAGAGGGCGTGGAAACCGAGGCGCAGGCACAGTTTCTCCTTTCGGCGGGCTGCGATGAGGTTCAAGGCTTCCTGCTTGGCCGGCCCGAACCGCCGGAAACGATTGAGCGGCTCCTCCCCGGCGAAAAGTCTAATCAGACCTTGTGAAAAGCTGTTGCCTCGGAGGAACTGAACGACGAGGACGTAGTCCGGCTTGTGAAACGGACTGCAATGACCGCCAGTGTTCGAGGTGAACTCAGCGCGATCCAGCGCGCGTTCAAGTCCTCCGGTCATCCGCTTCGCGCTGAGCTTGCATCCTCTGATGACGTCGACGAACGCTACGTCGGAAGCGACGAGACCTCACCCCAATGAAGGCGTCTTGAAGTGGCTACACGGGCTGGACGAAGACCGCAGGTTTATCAGCATCGCGTCGGTAGCCGAAATTCTAACGTCCGTCGGGGAAATCGAATTCGATGGAACGCCGGCTGATCAGTTTCAGCGAACGGTCGGGCTGAACCCTGTAGGTTTCTTCCGCCCGGCGGCCGTTTTGATCGATGAGGCGTTTCGTAAACGTACTGCCGACCGGCGCTTTGGTCAGCTTCGTCTGTGGCTGGCCACCATAGGTTATGCTGCCCGGAATAGGCTCGACAGCCGGCGCGGAACATCCGGCAAGTGCCATCATCATCAGAACAGTCGATGCGACGTTTCTCATAGCCTTGCATCCCATGACTTTGCACCCAATTCTGCCACCGTTCATCGGGCCGATCCTGCGCCGAATAGGTATAGATAATCCATTGACCTCGACTGGGCATTTCAAGGCTGCGTGATCATTCAATTTTCGATCGCCAGACGGAACGTGTTCTGCAGATCGTGTTCACATCCACGCGCGGCAGCACAACGAAGGGCTCCTGCCAGATTTTCAAAGTGCCCTGGACGCGATGTTCCATGAACATCAGTTTCCAGTTGTCGTAGCGCAGGGCCGCGACGCCCCCCTCGTCTGTGACGTGGATGAACCCTTGCGCGGACTTCTCTTCTCCTTGCCTGAGAGATACGGCAGAAGGTTGTAGCCGTCGAGATACACCTTCTAGATCTTGCTGCCGGCCTTGTGACTCCTTGGACTTGCTGGGGTACCGTATATTTTATGTCATTCCCGAGACTCAATCTTGACAGACGTACTCATATTTCCGATGTGAAACATGACTCTTCGAGTCATGTTAATTGGGGGATAGGTGATGCGTTTGACTGTCGGGCCGCTTGCAGTGGCTCTTTTGGGTTTCGTCGGCACGAATGGCGCATATGCGCAAGACGCAGACACAGTTCTGAGCCCAATTGTAATCTCGGGGAAAAGCGATCGTCTTTGCATTCCGGCGGGACAGAAGCGCGCCGAGGACGACCGGCGACCGCTCTGCGTTGGCGAAGGCATTGCTCGCAACAACGTGCCCGGCGACACTTTCGACCGCAACCAGCTTGATCGCTTGCCGGCCGGTTCCCAGGCACAGGATTTCGTCAAGCGCCTTCCCGGCGTCATGACTGGAGGTGCTCCGGGCGAAGACAAAGATGCCCGCGTTCTTGGCATGGACAAGGAATACACCCGCACCTCTATCGACGGCATCATTCTGCCGGATGGCGGTGAAAAGCGCGAATTCAACCTCGACAGCCTTCCGGCTGGCCTGGTCGACTCCGTCGAAGTGATCCGCGGTCGCCGCGCGGACATGGAGGCTGACGGTCTGGCCGGACGCATCGACGTCAAGCTCGCAGACATTCCGGAGACACCGCGTTATGAGGCCCACAGCGCGATTGGTGGCAGTTCAGATGGTCAGACACTGTTCGATCTCGGCATTCTTGGCGGCGGCATGTATTCCGACGATTTCGGTGCCCAGGGCGGCCTGACGCGCGCGAGGAATTCCAACAGCAAGACCAAGGAAAAGTTCACCTCGAGCGGTCTCCTGTCCGAAGCCGAGGACGAGAACAAGTCGATGAATACCTTCGGCGCCCTCGCCGACATTCTGTGGCAGAACGATGCAAATGCGTTCCACTTGAAACCCTTGCTGCTTGGCCTCGATGAGGACAAGGACAAGATCAAATACAAGTACAAGGCAAACGGCACGTCGAACGGCACTGAAACGGAAGTCGAGGAAAAGGAAAAGCGCACCTATGGCGCCAGCGGGTCCTGGCGACACGATTTCGATAGCTGGGTGGGTGCCAGCGTGGAAATGCTCGCGGGGCACTACCGCACCACGGAAAAGAAGGACAAGGGCAAGCGCATCTTCACCGCAGCCGGCGTCGAAACCACCAACAAATACGAGACGGAAATCGAGGACAAACTCGATCGGGTGACCTTTGCCCAGGTCGATGTTCTTCTGCCCTTCGAACTGGGCGGCATACAGCACGATGTCAAGACCGGCACTCTGCTGCGCGTCCGTGACCGGACCAAGGACAAGCAGAAGACCGTTGGCGGCGTGGTTCAGGTGCAGGAAGCCAAGGAAGTCTATGCGATCGATGAAACCGTCTGGGCAGGTTATGTTCTGGATGAAATCGACTTCGGCAACGGCTTGACCATCGCACCAGGCGTCCGGTTTGAGGCGAGCGATCTGGATGCGGCGATTGCCGATGGCACATCTGGCGGTGGCAATGTGTTCGATATCCTGCCATCGCTGCCGGTCCATTTCCAGGCAACGGACGACTGGTCCATCGATGCCAGCGTCGCACGTTTGGTCAACAGGCCGAAATTCGACAACCTGATCCCCCAGCAGTCGAATACCTTGCTGGGCAATCCCGATCTCGATCCGGAGCGGGCCTGGGCCTACGACGCAAGCGTCACATACGAGACCGATGACCTCGAGCTCTCCTTCGGCCTCTTCCATCGCGCGATCGAGGATCTGATGGAGACTGTCGATACCGGCCGCCTCAACAGCGACGGCGACAGCATCTATCAGTATCAGAATGTCGGCAACGGCTGGACAAACGGCATCATCCTCAGCCAGCGCGTCAGCCTCGCGGCACTGAACGCACCGGTGCTGAACGGCTTCTCTATCTTTGCGACGCAAACCTTCGCCCGCAGCAAGGTGACTGAGGCCGACGGTACCACGCGGGAATTCAAGGAACAGGCGCCGTTCTTCGCCGATCTGGCGGTCGAATGGACAGATCCGAGCGACAGGCTCTCACTGTCCGCGGGCCTCGGATATACCGCGAAAATCGATTCCGCCGGCGACAGCGCCAACGAATCCCGCGACGCGGAACTCTCGCTTGATCTGGCAATGAACTACCAACTCACCGAGACATTCGAGCTTTATGCACTCGCCAAGAACGTCACAGGGACCGAGCGCGTCACGCATAAATCGGACGGCACGACGGAAATCCAGGAAGGCGTAAAGAGCTATTTCGCCGGCATCCGCGCGAAGTTCTGACCCAAAGACGCACAGCCCGCAATCGTCAGCGGGCTGTGCAAGTCAACGTCACCCCATCAGGAATGGTCATGCAGGTGCTGGAAACAAAAGGGCCGATCGCATCGATAGCCGGAGCCGGGCATTGTCCGCGCACGCCAATCCCTACCCTGATTTGGGAGTTGGTGATCATGATGCTGGCTCACCCCTGGCTTTTGGCCCTGACGGTTCTGCCCAATATCGTCACCCCGGCGCTTGCGCCAATTCAGGCGTGGTTCGCCAAGGAAGTGCTTCTGGAAATCTCCGAAGGCGACAGGATGTTCAGCCTGGTTGAACTGCTGACCTACACGCCATACGCCGTCGCGATTTTCCTCGGCCTGTCCCTTCTTCATATCGTCGAGAAGGTCACCAACCGCATGTATGACGACCGATTGCTGATCGACGTGCAGCGGCGCTGGTTCGAAATCCGCGGGGATGGCAATCCGGGCAATCATGTCGCCAAGGCCACCAATGACTGCAAGAATGTCGTCAAGATTTTCGATCTCGCGCAAAAGGACATGTGGGTCGTTCTGATCGGCGTTCCGGCCGTGCTGATCTGGCAGACGACACTGTCTCCGGAACTGCTTCCGGCGTTGCTGGTATCGGCCCTCGTCCCGTTTCTGGCATCCTTGACATTCGGCGCCTTGATCCAGCGGCTCAGCCATACCGGACTGGTGCTGCTTGGCAGCGTCAGTTCCGCCGTTGCCGATGGCGACCGGCTGAAACTCCATCGCGAACAGGAAAAGCTTTATTCCAACCGCATCCGCTTCGAGCTCTACAAACAGGCCAGCGAGGCGATCAGCGATTTCGCCTTCTGGGTTTCGCTGGTTTTCCTGCTCATCATGTCACTGAGCGGCCTATGGAAACTCCTGCCGGACGAACTGTCAGCGGTGCAGATCGGGGTATTTCTGGTCAACCTGAAACTTCTCAATCAGCCGCTTAGCGCCGTCACCAAGATGCACAACAAGATCCGTGAATGCTGGCCTTCTGTGCGACGCGCGCTTCGCCCGCATGAAACCCGCGCAGAGGAGTATACCGTATGACCTGCCGGACCAGCTGCACCTGCCACGATATTGACGAGGAGACCTTCCGTGCCGCCTGCCGCGCCGGGGCTCACAATGTCAAAACCTGCTTCAGATCCATCGGATGCATGCCCAAGTGCAACAACTGCATTCCGCTGGTGAGAAGTGTGCTGAGTGAATTTCAGAACTCGGCACATACCGACGTCGCTTTAGTGGCGACGAAACTGCAAGCTTCAAAAAATGAGGATACATATGAAGCAGATGTTCAAGACCAAAATCGCCCACATGCTGGACAATGGAGACAAGCTGGAGCTTGAGGCATTCGTCGAGGCCACCAGCCACGACGACGCTTTTGCCCAGGCCCAGCAGCGTCTGCAATCCGTTGTTGCGGAACTTGCCGGCAAGGGTGAGATCGACATCGACAAGAGCAAGATTGAGCTCGGCGCTCACAAGCACTGAGGATTGCTCATGACGATGCACGAAAGCAAAGTGCTTTTGAATTCGTTCTGGGAACTCTCAGTCGATATTCAGCAAGCCGTTGCCCGGTTTCTCGTCGGTTCCAAACTCGGGGAAATCATCGTCGCGAAGGCGCATGGTGTCACCGAGGTCGAGATCAACTATTTCCGCCATGGTGCGGTTTACAAGCTGATCTGGGACGACACCACCAAGAAGATTCTTGGCGGCACGGAAGCGATCGTGATCAACGAAGTTCTATCCGTGCTCACGCCGGAGGCACGCAAGATCGTCGTGGAAGGTGGCCATGCCATCCGCCACATCAAGATCAAGCATGCCGACTTCGATGATCGCGAATACCTTCACGTGCAATACCTTGGCGAAGATCGCCATATCACCGGCCGCAAGCTGGAGATGGACGGTCGCCAGTTCGTCAAGCAGTACCGCACCGCTTGATGCACAGGCCTTGAACAGAGCCCTCACGTTCGCGTGGGGGCTCACGCCGATTGCACGAGGAGTGTGAACCAGGGGGACGAGCTCTGGACTTCGACTGTTAGCTTCCCACGCCTTGCCGTTGGGCTACCTGCCACCTGTCAGCCGACTTTTGTCAAATTGGGGCGTCCTTACCCAGCGGCCGAAATCGCAAGCACGCCGTTGTTTCCGCTTTCTTTGATCGTCTCCATCGCCACATTCGTTGAAGTGTTTGCGACGTAGGGCAGACTGGAGATACGTTCCCCCAAGACCTCACGGTACCGTCGGATATCACGAGTTCTAATTTTCAAAAGATAGTCAAACCTGCCGGCAATCATATGGCACTCTTCGACTTCCTTGATCTTTCTCACTGCCGCGTTGAACTTCAGAAGAGCATCTTCCTGAGTGTTGGACAGTTTCACTTCGGCGAACGCGATATGCTCAAGCTGAAGCTTCGATAAGTTGATTATTGCGGTAAAGCCTTCAATGTAACCGTCGGCTATAAGGCGGTTCATGCGAATCTGGCAAGGTGTGCGGGATAGCCCTACCCTTTCCGACAATTCTGTGACGGGAATTCTTCCATCCTTTGATAGAACTTCAAGGATGCTGCGGTCAAATTGGTCAAGTTCACTAGACATCCCTAATTCCATGGGCGTTCCACCTATCTTTACCGGGAAAATAGCTCACTAAGTGCTGCATGATAGCGAAACAAAGGCGAACTGCCTAGGGTTTCCCTGCTAGAATCCGTCTGCAAGCTATTGTCGAAAGGTCAACAAATGTCCTCACAGCCTCATTCAAATGCCGAAATCGAGATCTCTCGACCTTTCGCAGTGTTCGCCCCGCCGATCCGCACGCAATCAGCTATTCGGCAGGCTATAACGGCCGCCTACCGTACACCGGAGCCGGACTGCCTACCTCCACTTGTCGCGTCCGCCCGTCTCGGCGAGGCCACCAAAACGCAGATCTCAATTACAGCCCGCAAGCTGATCGAAGCACTGCGTGCCAAGCACAAGGGAACCGGGGTCGAAGGGCTCGTTCACGAATATTCATTGTCGAGCCAGGAAGGCGTAGCGCTTATGTGCCTCGCCGAAGCGCTGCTTCGTATCCCCGACACCGAGACACGTGACGCCCTCATCCGGGATAAGATTTCGGAAGGGGACTGGAAGGCCCACCTCGGCGGCACGAAGTCCATGTTTGTCAATGCAGCCACCTGGGGCCTGGTCGTCACAGGAAAGCTGACCTCCACGGTGAATGATCGAAGCCTGTCAGCAGCGTTGACCCGGCTGATCGCACGTGCGGGCGAGCCAGTCATCCGCCGCGGTGTGGACATGGCAATGCGAATGATGGGCGAACAATTTGTAACGGGCGAAACCATCGACGAAGCCATCAAGCGATCTAAGGCACTGGAAGCGCGCGGATTCCGCTATTCATACGACATGCTCGGGGAAGCGGCGACTACCGCCGCGGATGCGGTTCGATATTTGCGCGACTACGAAAATGCCATCCACGCAATCGGCAAAGCCTCTCAAGGTCGCGGCGTGTACGAAGGGCCTGGAATTTCCATTAAACTCTCCGCGCTCCATCCCCGCTACAGCCGTAGTCAGGCACAGCGCGTGATGAGTGAGCTGCTACCGCTCGTGAAGCGCTTGGCAGTGCTATCGAAAAGCTACGATATCGGGCTGAATATCGACGCTGAGGAAGCGGACAGGCTTGAGATCTCGCTGGACCTACTTGAAGAGTTGAGCTTGGACGAGGACCTGGGTGGATGGAACGGCCTCGGGTTCGTGGTCCAGGCGTACGGCAAGCGCTGCCCCTTCGTGCTGGACTACATCATCGATCTCGCAAGACGCTCGAACCGCCGAATTATGGTCCGCCTCGTCAAGGGCGCTTATTGGGACGCCGAAATCAAGCGCGCCCAGTTGGAGGGCTTGGAGGGTTTCCCGGTCTACACCCGCAAGATTCACACGGACGTCGCGTATATCGCATGCGCGCAAAAGCTACTCGCCGCGCCGGAGGCCGTTTTCCCGCAATTTGCCACGCACAACGCCCAGTCGCTCGCGACAATTTATCACCTTGCGGGGCCGGAGTTCCAGGTCGGCAAGTACGAATTCCAGTGCCTTCACGGAATGGGGGAACCTCTCTATGACGAAGTTGTTGGCAACGCCAAGCTCGACCGCCCTTGCCGAATCTATGCTCCCGTCGGCACGCATGAGACGCTTCTCGCCTATTTGGTACGCAGGCTCCTAGAAAATGGTGCGAACTCCTCCTTCGTCAATCGCATCTCCGACGAGAACGTCTCGGTCGACGAACTCGTGGCCGATCCGGTCGATATCGTTGAAGCGATGCCGGTGGTCGGAATGCCGCACGACCAAATCGCGCTGCCAGCAGCACTCTTTGGCCGGGAGCGGTTGAACTCGAGTGGTCTCGACTTGTCAAACGAGACAACGCTTGCCAAGTTGGCGGCAGAGCTGGCGGCAACGGTCAGGGTGAACTGGCACGCGACCCCGCTCCTGGCTGACGGTTCGCTGTCAGGAGCTGAGCGCCCGATCCTGAATCCCGCCGATCACAATGACATTGTCGGCAAGGTCACCGAGCTTTCCGTTGAAGACGCGGGCAGGATTGCCCAGATGGCGGCTCAGGGCGTAGCGCAATGGGCGGCAACGTCGCCTGCCGAACGTGCAGACTGCCTGGACCGGGCCGCCAACCTGATGCAGCAACGGCTTGAGGTACTGATGGCGATCGCCATGCGTGAAGCCGGCAAATCTGCCGCAAACGCGGTCGGTGAGGTTCGCGAGGCAATCGACTTCATGCGCTATTATGCCGTTCAAGCGCGCAAGACGCTCGGTCCATCTCATAAACCATTGGGTGCTGTGCTCTGCATCAGCCCATGGAACTTCCCGCTGGCGATTTTCACCGGCCAGGTTGCGGCCGCCCTCGTCGCTGGCAATTCTGTCATGGCCAAGCCTGCGGGCGTTACCCCAATTATCGCATTCGAGAGCGTAAAGATCCTACACGAAGCGGGCGTGCCACGCAGCGCGCTGCAATTCGTGCCTGGCAGCGGCCGTGTGGGTGCGGCTCTGGTTGCTGCGCCCGAAACCGCGGGCGTAATGTTCACCGGCTCCACCGACGTGGCACGGCAGATCCAGGCGCAGCTTGCCGAACGGCTATCCGAAACGGGCAAGCCCATTCCGCTGGTCGCAGAAACGGGCGGACAGAATGGTATGATCGTTGATTCCTCCGCGCTTGCGGAACAGGTCGTTTCTGACGTTATTGCATCCGCCTTCGACAGCGCTGGGCAGCGCTGCTCCGCACTTCGTGTGCTTTGCCTTCAGGAAGACATCGCCGACCGCACTTTGGCAATGCTCAAGGGAGCGCTCAAGGAACTGAGCATTGGTCGCACCGACAGACTGAACGTGGATATCGGCCCTGTCATCACTGAATTCGCCCAGGCTGACATCGAAACGCACATTGAACGCATGCGGTCGCTCGGCTGCAAGGTGGAGCAGCTACCTCTGCCAGAATGCGCAAAACTCGGAACGTTCGTTGCGCCGACGATCATAGAGCTGACCAAGATGTCCGATCTGACCCGCGAGGTGTTCGGCCCTGTCCTCCACATCATCCGTTACCGCCGTGAGGACCTCGACCGTCTCATCGACGAGGTCAACGAGTCCGGCTACGGGCTGACCTTCGGCCTTCACACACGTCTGGATGAGACGATCGAGCACGTCACCAGCAAGATCAAGGCCGGTAATCTCTATGTGAACCGCAACATAATCGGTGCAGTTGTCGGCGTGCAGCCCTTCGGCGGTCGAGGTTTGTCTGGTACCGGTCCAAAGGCGGGTGGTCCGCTCTATATCGGTCGCCTCGTACAGGCTGCCCCGGTGCCACCACGTCACAGTTCGGTGCACACCGATCCCGGTCTTCGTGACTTCGCGTCGTGGCTCGGCCGCAGGGGTCACAACGCGGACGCAGAAGCTGCCCGTGATCTTGTGGATGTTTCCGCGCTCGGTCTCAACTACGAACTGGCTGGGCCTGTCGGCGAGCGCAACCTCTATGCCCTGCATCCGCGCGGGCGCATACTGCTCGCGCCTCAAACCGAAAAGGGCTTGTTCCGTCAGCTGGCTGCGGCCCTCGCCACAGGCAACCATGTCGTCATTGACAAGGACTCCAATCTAGAAACTGCGTTGACGGGCCTGCCCCTCGCCATAGCTTCAAGAATATCGTGGAGTTCAGATTGGAACGGAGCAGGTCCGTTCGCAGGCGCGCTTGTAGAAGGCGACATGGCTCGTGTCCAAGAAGCCAATAAGCGTATCGCGACGATGGAAGGGCCGCTTGTGCTCGTCCAGGCTGCCACAACTGAAGAGCTGACCTCGGATAGTTGTGCATATTGCCTCAATTGGCTTCTTGAAGAGGTTTCGACGTCAATCAACACGGCCGCCGCTGGAGGGAATGCCAGCCTGATGACAATAGGCTAAAACCACTGAGGCTGCTCGGCTGACCGCCGGCAGCCTCATCTTGTCATCCAAACGGCGACGGGTCTCTACGCCTTCGATTATGCGTTTCCGGGCTCCGGTGGAATATGCCGGTCCGGCTCGGCAACGGTGATCATTAGGATGTCCGCGGCGGAAACTTGAAACATCGTAAGCATCCGGTGATGACCGCGTGGGGCCTCTTATGGTGTGCAGGTTCACCGGTCTGGCTGAAGTGCCGCGATGGCTCTCGCCGCCTTATCGCAGCGCTCTGCAAGTTCTCGGTATGAGAGCCCCATGTGCTCGGTGGCGATCTTGAAGAGATACTGGGCGAAGGCATCATCTGAGGCGGTTTGGTCGGCCAGCATGCCAAAGACGGTGTCGGCATAGGCATCATATTCATCTTGTGCTTCAGGAATGTCCGACACCCCGATGGGGTCCCACTCGTTGAGCAATATCTTCTGAATGATAGCTAGGTCGGCTTTGCGATCCATCGTTGATCCTATGCCGCAAAGGCTGCTGTTTGCGTCGGTTTCCAGTTCCACGGCAGCAATTGCTCAAGCCTGCTGATCGGTGTGTCCGCAATGTTGGCTAGGACGTCGGCAAGCCAGGACTGCGGGTCGATGTCATTGAGCTTGGCGCTCATGATCAGTGTCGCCATGAACGCCGCACGTTCAGCACCACGATCCGATCCGGCGAAGAGCCATGACTTCCGTCCGAGCGCAAAGCCCCGAAGCACTCGCTCGGCGGCATTGTTCGTCAGGCAAATCCGGCCGTCATCGAGGAATGACGTGAAGCCATCCCAGCGCTTCAGCATGTAGTCGATCGGCTCAGCGACGGGAGAACTGCGCGACAGTTTAGTCCGTTCGGTTTGGAGCCAATCATGCAGCTCTTCGACGATTGTCAGGCTGTCCTGGCGGCGACGCTCCATGCGTTGGTCGGCGGCAAGACCGTTGATCTCCCGTTCGATATCGAACAGGGCATCGATCCGTTTGACGGCCTCCAGCGCCATCGGCGAGATCGGCGCAGCTTTGCTGCCAAGTTTGGCGTTCGCGCCGATGTCGGCCAGCACGAAGAACTTGCGGCCTACTGGCTTCGCGAACCGCAACCGAACACCTCTCGTATTGGCGTACCAGGGCTGTGTCGCACCGGAAGTGCTGACCGCTGCTGGGCAACCGGCGGAGCGGCATCGCGACGTGGCGGCTCTGGCCGTCACGTCGTCCGACCGGCTCAATGCTGGATGGACGGCAGCACAGCGCGCAAGGCGGCACGGATATGGCGCACCCCTGCCCCAGCATGCCCATGTGATAACCGTCACCGATGGTCATCCGGCAACACTCGGCTGGCTCGGCTCGGTTCATGGTCATGCGCTGACCAGATTCGGCGTGGAGCATTTCTGCCAGACCGGGACGATCGCCGATCTCTATACCCATTTCGGCATCGATACCTATTCGATCATCGAAGCGGCGGACGCAGCCGTTCGGCACAGCCAGAGGCGTAAAGCTCGATCATGGAGTGACGCCTGAGTCTATTTATCGATTTCGACGTGCCCCACTCGATTCTGAACACGGAGCTCTCAGCACACTGTTAAAAGCGGCATCGAAGAGGCGCTTGACTCGCTTGCTGCATCGCACCATTAATTGCAGTGCGGCGTTCTAGCGCACTGTGGAGTATGGCCATGGCTTTCTCAGAGGTTCGCAAGCGGGAATTCATCGATGAGACGTTTCGGCTGCTTTCCGGGGCACTGGGAGCAAGCAGACTGGTGTTTTACTCAGTTGATGACAACAATAACCTGCACAATTTCGTCTGTTCGCGTGTGCCCTCCGACTTCCTGAAAATCTACATCCGCGAAATGCATGCCCATGACCCGCTGCATGTGCGCCAGATCGAGCATGAGCAGAGCCCGGTGATCAAGATGATGGATGCTGGGCGCTATGCGCCGGAAAGCGAGGTGGCCCTCTACAGGCAGTTCCTCGACGTCTTCCAGGTCAGCAACACCATCGAACTGATCTTTCAGCGCGACAGCCAGATCTATGCCGGTATCAGCGTGATGTGGACGGCCGACGACACCATGCCGACTGACAGTCAGTTCCACCTTGCCGATACGCTGCATCCCTACATCTCCTTCAATCTCAAGGAGGTGTTGCCGCGCTCCAAGGCCGGCACCGCCCAGAAAGCCAATGCCCTGCTGCACCTGACCCAGCGCGAGGCGGAGGTTGCCAGACTGCTGTGCTGCGGCCGCACCAATGCCGATATCGCCGAATGTCTGGGAATCGGGCTTTCAACCGTGAAGACCCATCTCATCCACATCTTCGACAAGGCCGGCGTCGACAATCGCGCCGGCCTGGTGTCGCGCATGATGCAGTTCAGTTGATCCTTCAAAGCCACTGGATACAAAAAACAGGCCCGGCCATCGCATTCTGCGGCGATCGCTGCCGGCCGGCTTGCCGCGTGCCGGCCTAGCTCTTTGCCGTTGCGGGCCAAACCCTGTCTTCTTTGACGTATGTCAACCGTTCGGTGGATGGACATTATTTGGGCATGCACAAATATTGACCTCCAAGAGTTGACGAGACGCAAAATGATGGTTGCCGACGTCGACGGTGAAAAACCTTTCAAGGAGGATCGGCCATGAACCAGAGGCCCAATGTTTCCCTGTCCCAGCAGGCCTCGCCCGCCTTTGCCCATCCGCTCGATCCGCTGACGGCGGAAGAGCTGGTCAAGGCCGCCTCGATCCTGCGGGCCCACTTCGATTTCGGCCCGGCTCTGCTGTTCGAGACGATCGAATTGCTGGAACCGGCCAAGGATGTCGTGCGGGCCTTCATTCCCGGCATGCCGATCGAGCGCAAAGCCCGCTTCAACGTGCACAAGCGTGGCGGCACCGGCGTCTGGCGCGGCCGGCTGGATCTCGGCAGCGCCACCATCACCAAGGTCGAGTTCCTGGCCAATGCCCGACCGATGATCTCGCCGGAAGAATTCATGATGATCGAGGATGTCGCGAAAGCCGATCCGCGCTTCCAGGAGGCGATCCGCCGTCGCGGCATCGAGAACATGGCCTATGTCTGCGTAGACCCCTGGTCGGCCGGCAATTTCTCCGTGCCCGGCGAAGAAAACAAGCGTCTGGCGCATACCTTCGTCTGGCTGCGCATGTCCGACCTCGACAATTATTACGCCCACCCGGTCGAGGGGCTGAATGTCGTCGTCGATGTCGACAAGTTGGAAGTGCTGCGGGTCGACGACCATTCGGCCGCCTCCGGCACCTTCGTCCCTGTCCCCGACACACTGATCAACTACGATGCCGACCTTCTCACCGATTTCCGCAAGCCCCTGAAGCCGCTGGACGTGGTGCAGAGCGAAGGCCCGAGCTTCACCATCGAAGGCAATAAGCTCACCTGGGACAACTGGGATGTGCGCATCTCCTTCAACGGCCGCGAGGGCCTCGTCCTGCAGCAGGTCGGCTATACCGTTGACGGTAATCGCCGCCCGATCCTCTATCGGGTGTCGATGGCCGAAATGGTCGTGCCCTACGGCAATCCCGACGGCGTGCATTATCGCAAGAACGTCTTCGACAGCGGCGAATACGGTTTTGGCAAGCTGGTCAATTCCCTGGCGCTCGGCTGCGATTGCCTCGGCCATATCCACTACATGGACGTCGTTCTGCCCGACATGATGGGCAATCCGCGCCTCATCCCGAGCGCCATCTGCATCCATGAAGAAGATGCCGGCCTTGCCTGGAAGCATTTCGACTTCCGCTCGGAGCGCACCGAGACCCGCCGCATGCGCCGCCTCGTCATCTCCTCGATCACCACAGTCGGCAATTACGAATATTGCTGCTACTGGTATCTGTTCCAGGATGGCGCCATCGAATTCGAGATGAAGGCGACCGGCGTCATCAATACCGCCGCCTGCATTCCCGGCTCTGAGCAGAAATACGGCACTGAAGTCGCCCCCGGCGTGGTCGGCCACATCCACCAGCACGTCTTCTGCATGCGGCTCGACATGGAGGTCGACGGCCCCGACAACACCGTCGTCGAATGCGACACCGTGGCTCCGCCGATCGGCCCTGACAATCCGATGGGCAATGCCTTCTATGTCGAGCAGACGCCGCTCACCAGCGAGCTGAAGGCGCAGCGCCGCGTCGATTTCGAGAAGTCGCGCTACTGGAAGATCACCAATCCCAACGTCAAGAACTGGGTCGGAAAGCCGACCGCCTACAAGCTGGAAACCCCCTCGGCCATCCAGGCCTATACCCATCCGGAAGGGCCATCGGGCAAGCGCGGCGGCTTCGTCTACAACCATCTCTGGGTGACGCCATACGATCCCGAGGAACGCTTCCCGGCCGGCGAATACATGAATCATTCGAGCGGCAATGACGGCCTGCCCGCCTGGACGGCCAAGGACCGCCCGACCGACAATACCGATATCGTCGTCTGGCATTCCTTCGGCCTGCACCACATTCCCCGCGTCGAGGACCATCCGGTCCAGCCCTGCGTGCTGTGCGGTTTCAAGCTGATGCCGGTCGGCTTCTTCAACGGCAATCCGCTGATCAACCTGCCGCCCGAAACCAACAAGGCCAGCAAGTCCAATGCGCAAGGGGCTGCCTGCTGCCACAGCTGAGCGGGTGGCGGGCTCGCCCCGCCTCCTGCCTGTCTCGTAATGCCCATTCGCAATGCCAAATCGCAATGATGTCGATGTCCAACCAGAGGGTCCATCCATGAAGCGTAGAAACCTCTTGCAATCCTTCAGCCAGTCCCGGCGCGCCTTCCTGCGCGACACTGTCTCGATTTCGGCCGGCATTGCCGCGGCCTCCATGTTGCCGCGCGGCGCCTGGGCGGCCCGCGAAAAGGAGATGAACATCTACTGCTGGGAGGGCTACAATTCCGACAAGGTGCTCGACCCGTTCCGCAAGGAATTCGATTGCAACGTCAAGGCGCAGGGGCTGATTTCCGACCCGGAAGCCGTCAACCAGCTGCGCGCCGGCGACACCAAGGTCTGGGACATCATCAACCTCAACAATGCCTGGGGCCGCCGGCAGCTCTATCCGGAAAACCTCATCAAGCCGCTCGACAAGGCCAAGTTCGAGCCGCTCTGGGAGATGATGATTCCCGAATTCAAATGGCCGTACAAATGGTCGACCTCCGACGACGGTAACCAATTGCTGGGCATGATCCAGCGCTATGGACCTTCGGGCATGTTGGTCAACACCGACAAGGTCTCGGCCGCCACCCTTGAAGACGAGGGCTACGACCTGATGCTGCAGGACAGCTACAAGGGCAAATATGCCGTGCTGATGTATGACGACTGGGTCATCATGCATGTGGTGATCGCCGCCGGCTTCAGCCCGTTCCGCGAAATGACCGACGACGAAATCGGCAAATACGAAGTGCTGATGCGCAAGCTGATCAACAATGCCGCCTTCCTCTCCGACGACATGAACGCCATTGCGCTTGGCATGATCAACGGCTCGATCGAAGGTTCCTTCCCCGGCAGCGTCTATTCGGTCTCGGCGGCCCGCTACGACGGCAACCCCAACCTGCGCTGCATCGTGCCCAACAAGGGACCGGAGGAACTCGGCGGCAAGGCCGGCGTCTGCTGGATGGAACTGACCTCGCTGGTCAACAACCCGCAGCTCTCGCCGCGCGGCGAGGATTTCCTCGAATATTGCTTCCGACCGGAAACCGCCAAGAACGTGTCCTTTGCCGAGGGCACTTACAACCCGGTCGGTCAGATGGGCGACCCCAAGGTCATGTCGCTGTTCAACACCGAAGAACTCGATGCCTTCCAATACGACACGCTGGCGGCCGACATGGCCAAATGCGCCGACTTCGACATCATCCCGAGCTACACAAAGCTGCACGAGATCTTCTCCGCCGCCGTGCGCGAGAAGGCCTGATGACGACGGGAGGCCGCCGCTCCTGGCCTTCCCGCCGTTCCGACCCTGCGCAACAGACAGATGGGACCGCATGATGACAGCAGCCACCGCCGACATCGCATCCACAACGCCCCTGCCCATTCTCCAGCTGCGCGGCGTCGACAAGTTCTTCGGCGAATTTCCGGCCGTCGACCGCATCAGCCTGGATATTCGCGAAGGCGAGTTCTTCACCATCGTCGGCCCGTCCGGCAGCGGCAAGACCACCATGGTGCGCATGCTGGTCGGCATGGACAAGCCGACCAATGGCGATATCCTGTTGCGCGGCGAACGCATCAACGACGTGCCGGCCAACAAGCGCCCGACCTGCATGGTCTTCCAGTCCCTGGCGCTGTTTCCCCATCGCACCGTCGGCCAGAACATCGAATTCCCCCTGAAGATCCGCGGCGTGAAGGCAGCTAATCGCAAGGAACGGGCGCTGGAGTTGATGGGGCAGTTGCGCCTGCCGGAAAGCTACTACGGCAAGGGTGTGCTGCAATGCTCCGGCGGCGAGCGCCAGCGCGTCGCGCTCGCCCGGGCGCTCGCTTTCGATCCGGAAATCCTGTTCTTTGACGAACCGCTATCGGCCCTCGACTACAAGCTGCGCAAGATCCTCGAAAAGGAACTGAAGGATATTCACCGCGAAACCGGCAAGACCTTCGTCTACATCACCCATTCGCTCGAGGAAGCCATGGTGATGTCAGACCGCATCGGCGTGATGAACAAGGGCCGCTTCGTGCAGATCGGCACACCCAACGAGATCTACGGCAATCCCTCGACCCGCTTCGTCTCGGAATTCATGGGCGAGGTCAATATTCTCGATGTCGGCCCCGGCCCGGACGGCACCGTGATCGATCAGGCGACCGGCGCCAGTTATCTGGCGCCGCCGATTGCCGACGCCTTTGCCGGCGGTTCGCTGGTCATCCGCCCCGAAGACATCCGCTTTCTCGACGACCCCGCCTCTCCGGCCGCCAACAAGCTCGAAGGCGTGGTCTACAATGAATATCTGCTGGGATCGCGGGTGCAATATCAGGTGCGTGTCGGCGATGCCCAGGTCTTCCTGGTCGAGAAATTGCGCGAACAGCAGCTGGACCGCGCCCGCGGCGGTCGCGTCACGATCGCCTGGGACGCCAAGGATTCGACCATTTTTCCGACCGCCCGTTTTGCCAATTGATATGAGCAGTATTGACGAAGGACGTCGCGCATGACGGATGCAAGCGAAACGCTCAGCCACAATGCCGCCCTGCCGCGTAAGGTTTCCCGCGCCGAACCCTGGGCGGTGCGGCTCGGCCGCGGCATGATGAAACCCGGTTTCCTGGCAGCGGTCCCGGTCGGCCTTCTGCTGCTGTTCGGTTTTCTCGGCCCCCTGACACTGGTCTTCGTCTTCGCCTTCATGCCGCCGCAGACCTTCTCCGTGCTGCAAATGCCGACGCTTGAGAATTTCCGCACCATCTTTGCCGACAGTTATTACCTGTCCTTCATCGCCTCCCTGCAGCTCGCCGCCTCCACCGTCGCCATCCTGCTGGTGATCTGCTATCCGTTGGCCGTGGCCATGGTGCGGGTGTTTACCCGAAAGGCCGGAATTCTGGCGCTGGTTCTGGCCGCGCCGCTGTTCGTTGCCGACAATCTGCGGCTGATGGGCTGGATGCTCTTCCTGGTCAAGGGCGGCGTCGTCTCCGGCACGCTGCAGATCTATTTCGGCATCCCGGTCGATTCCATGCTCTATACCTTCAGCGCGACGCTGTTCGGCCTCGTCTACATCAACTTGCCGATGATGCTCTTCCCGATGATCCTCGGCGTCTCCATGGTTCCACCCCAGATGCGCGAAGCCGCCTTCGATCTTGGCGCCAGCCGCTGGCAGGTGATGAAGGAAGTCGACATACCGCTGGCCATGCCCGGCATCATGATCGGCGCGCTGATCACCTTCATCCTCGCCGCCGGGGCCATCACCGAGGCCAAGGTGCTCGGCGGCACGGCCGTGGTGATGATTGCCCAGGACATCCAGAAGGAATTCACCTTCGCGCAGAACTGGCCGAAAGGCTCGGCCCTGTCGATGCTGATGATCTTGCTGGCCGGCTCCCTGGCGCTGGCCATGTTCAAACGCGTCGATCTCGACGCCATCTTCGGCCGCAAGGGATGAGAGGAACACGCTTATGAACGATTTCAGCCGCCGCGCCACCCTCGCCTATGGTAGCGCCATGGCCGCCCTCATAATCTTCATGTATCTGCCGATGATCACCATGGCGCTCGCCTCCTTCTCGCGCTCCAAATATTTCAGCTTCCCGGTGCCGAAATATTCGGACAAATGGTATCTCGAAGTCTTCGACTCCCTGTCGATCCGCGATTTCTTCTGGACCTCAACCGTCGTCGCGATAGCCGTCGCCTGCCTGTCGACGGTGCTGGCCTTTTTCGGGGCGCTGGCCTTTGCCCGCTACGACTGGAAGGGCCGGCGGCTGTTCCAGAAGATCATTCTCTTACCCATCCTCTTTCCGCAGGCCGTGCTGGGTCTTGCTCTGCTGCTGTGGTTCACCGCGCTCGGCATCACGCCCTCCTGGCAGGCGACCGTCTTTGCCCATCTGGTCTGGATTGCGCCGATTGCCACGCTGGTGATCGCCATCCAGGTCTATTCCTTCGATCCGGCAGTGGAAGAGGCCGCCTATGATCTGGGAGCGAGCCGTTGGCAGGTCATGCGTGAAATCACCCTGCCCTTGCTGGCTCCGGGCATCTTTTCCGGCTTCACCTTCGCCTTCCTGCTGTCCTGGGCGAATTTCCCGCTGTCGATGCTGTCGTCCGGCGCCGATTCGACCATTCCCGAATGGGTCAGCGCCAAGCTGCAATCCGGCTATACGCCGCAGGTGCCCGCCGTCGGCACCTTGACGATCCTGGCCGCCGCCGTGGTCATGGCGCTCGGCTACCAGATCTCGGCTCTCATGAAGCGCCGTCAGATCAAAGGCTAGCTAAACCAGATGCAGCGGATTGGCGGCTGATTGGGGCCGCCGCTTGATTGGCCGAAATCACCCAAGCTTCGTGAAGGACAAAACGCGCTCGATCGGATCAGGTTTAGTGCTGGCGTACGGTGTTTTTGTCCGCGAATGACCGGTTTATTTCAAGCGATGTCGATTGCACCTTAGCGACGGAGTTGCTGTGGCAATGAAATTGCCGAGGGCGACAAGCCAGACGACGACCTTTCCGGCAGTAGCAACCATGATGCAAGAAAAGTACTATGCCGTTGCTGCCCAATAAGCCCACGTAGATCCGGCCAGAACGAGGACAATGCCGATGCCGTGCGATACATGGTTTCTCACCACTCCTTTCTCTAGGATCATTGCCAAGAGAAGAAGCGTCATGGCGACGATGTTCATCATGCCAAGAAAGATCATGGTCATCATCAACGGCCCGTTGGATTTTACACAACATCCGGCATAGCGAAGGCCTGCCGCAAACGACCCGAATACGGTCGCGTCACCGTGCGTTGCCGGGACGTTGCGTGTTGCGATCTTGAGTAGTGCGCTGTGTTTGAACGGTGTCCATTGAAATGCTCCGGCACCGATAACAGCGCCTGCGGCCACAACACCTGTCATTCCCGCGGTGGAGACGAGGTGTGATCCGACGTGAAGATGCAATGTCATATCGATTGTCGCGAGCACCAGGGAAAACAGGATCCAGATGAAGCTGTAGCCGCCGAGGAAGGCGAAACCAGTGGCGGCAGAACATCCGGTTTTGAGCATCCGCCATGCGGGCGTTGCGCAGGGCAACATCATCGCCAGCGTCATTATTGCCCCCATGCTACAGAACTGGCTCCAGGAAACCCATGAGAAAGATGGCGCCACATCTGCGATACAAAGTGACTGCCAGAGTTCAATGGGGATACCTTTCATCATAAGGAAGATAGCACTGGCGGTCGCCATACCGGGGCCAAGCGACCCGTTTTCAGGCAAGAAAATGGCCGTACCGAGCATGTCGAAGATCGCCAGCCATCCCAGCGCGACAAAGCTTGCCGCGATCAAAAATGGCAGTGGTACGAAAGTTGGAAACCGCATGGAAAGCAAAAATTGCAGCGAAGGCATCCCAGTAGTTCCTTTCCGGGCTGACCGTATCTCGATATGAGACGCAAGTCTCCGCACTGGACCGACACTACGCAATCAACCGTTTGGTGGAAGGGAGGGAAACGAGGTATTCAGCAGACCGTTGTGCGATTGCGGCTATCGATCGCTGTCAGCGCCGGACCAGATGACAGTGCTTACAATCGCGCCATCATATTCTTTACCTTCACGGAGAAGATCGGCTATCTGGTAAGAATGAGCGAAAAAGCGGACACCATCTCAACGAACCAGTTGCGCCCGTCGCGGCGCAAGCGGGGCATCGAGCGATATGAGCTCCTTCTGGATGCTGCCGCGGCCGTTCTCGGTCAGCGACCGAATGAAGATATCAGTCTGGCGCAAATCGCAGAGACCGCAGGCGTGCCGCTGGCGTCGGTCTACCATTTCTTTCCCAATCGCAATGCTGCGCTCGAAGCCTTGGCCAGTCGATACCATGGTCAGATCTTTGAACTTGCGATGACGGAAGGATCGAACATTCCAGATCGCTGGCAAGATGTCTTCATTTATCGCCTGCGTCGAAGCGCCGCCTTTCTCAACAGTGAGCCGGCGGCACTTCGTCTGTTTATGGGCGCTGGTGTCAGTGTTGAAATCCGCAACGTCGATGTATCGGGTAACGCCGCGATTGCCACCCGTCGTGCAGAGTATCTGCGGGAGGTATTCGATCTGCCGGCCATGCCGGAACTGGAGAAGCGGATCGCAATTTCCCTAGCCCTGATCGACGGCATCTGGGCCCTGTCCTATGCCATGCACGGACATATTACCGACGAATATGTCGAGGAGGCCGTCCTTGCTGCCTTGACCTATCTGCGCTGCTATTTGCCGGAACACCTGCAAAAGCGCGCCACCGTGTCTTGAGCACAATTCAATAATCGAAATTTCTAGCAACATTTTTGAACTGTGTCGTTGCATCGGAGGTTGGCAACGAGCCTCCCCTATTGCCGGTATGCACGCGGAATAACCTTCAGTCTGGAAATTCCGCGGATATTTTAACCGCGGCGCCCATGATTTGTGCAGTGCAAAAAAATGCCTACCCAATTGTCAGATTCAGTTTGATAATCGATTTTTTTATCAATAACTTTCTGGGTGGAAGGTCGATCTAAGTGCGACTGGCCGATCATCTCAAATTTCGGGCTATACAAAATGCGAACAAATTCGAAAAACAGTGAACTGCTGGAGCGCGCCCGCAAAGTCATCCCGGGCGGAATGTACGGCCACGAATCTGTGGCTCTCCTGCCGTCAGAGTTCCCGCAGTTTTTCTCAAAGGCTGATGGTGCCCGGCTTTGGGACGCCGATGGCAATGCCTATGTCGACTACATGTGCGCCTTTGGCCCGAACCTTCTCGGCTACAATCATCCGACGGTTGAAGCAGCAGCGCGTGCACAGGCCGAACTCGGAGACACAATGACCGGTCCTTCCGAATTCATGGTGCGGCTGGCGGAGGATTTCGTCGGCATGATCGACCACGCCGACTGGGCGATGTTTTGCAAGAACGGTTCGGACGCCACCTCCATGGCAATGGTGTTGTCGCGAGCCCATACCGGGCGTCGCAAGATCCTCGTGGCCAGAGGGGCCTATCACGGGGCCTCTCCCTGGAACACACCGTCGCCCAAGGGCATTCTGCCAGAAGATCGCGCCCACATCATATATTTTGCATATAACGATCTCGATAGTCTGCGCGACGCGGTCAAGAGCGCCGACGGCGATGTTGCAGCCGTCTTTGCCACGCCTTTCCGCCACGAAGTATTCCAGGATCAGACCACACCATTTGACGTCTATGCCAAAGGCGTGCGCCAGATCTGCGACGAGGCCGGCGCGTTGCTGATCATCGATGAGATCCGCACCGGCTTCCGGCTGTCGCGTGATTGCAGCTGGGCGCGGTTCGGCGTCAAGCCCGATCTCAGCACCTGGGGCAAGGTTCTGGCAAACGGCTATCCGCTCTCTGCGCTTCTCGGAGCCGAAAAGATCCGCGCTGCCGCACAGACGATTTTCGTCACCGGGTCATTTTGGTTTTCCGCTGTGCCGATGGCTGCAGGCGTCGAAACCCTGAGGCTCATACGCGAAACAGATTACCTCGAGCGCATGATCGCCATCGCCGATCGCCTGCGCGCAGGCATTGCCGAACAGGCGTCCTCCCATGGCATCGGCATCCGCCAGACCGGCCCCGCCCAGATGCCGCAGATCCTGTTCGAGAATGATCCGGACATGCGCTACGGTTATTTCTGGACGGCTGCCGCCGTCCGCCGCGGGGTCTACCTGCACCCCTATCACAACATGTTCGTCACTTCGGCGCTGACCGAGGAAGACATCGAAAAGACGTTCGAGGTCACCAATGCGGCCTTTGAAGAGCTGAAGCGGTCTTATTCATCGATCGAGCCACAATCCAATCCGTTCGTTGCCGCCCGCCTGGGCGCGATAGCCGCCGCATAACGCCAGATCGCAGCCAATCACCAACAATAATGGGGAATGACATGACAATGACGGCTTTCACGAAAAAACTCCGTAATGCCCGCAGACTTGCCTATGCCCTGGCACTTGCCTCCTCGGTTGCGCCCCAGGTGCTGGCAGCCGACACTGATACGCTGGTCATCGCGCGATCGATGGATGTCAACGCCCTCGATCCGGCCCGCGCCTTTTGCGATACCTGCCAGATCTACCTGACCTCGGTCTATGACACGCTGGTGACACTCGGCAAGGACAACAAGTCCGTCGAGCCGCGATTGGCCAAAAGCTGGGAAATCAATGCCGACCAGACGATCTTCACCTTCTTCCTCGATACCAAGGCGGTCTTTTCCGATGGTTCGCCCGTCGAAGCTCAGGACGTCAAATGGAGCCTGGAGCGGCTGAAGAACATCCAGGGCAGCCCGTCCTTCTTCATGGACGGCGTGAAGTCGGTCGAGGCGAAGGATGCAGCGACGATCGTGGTCACGCTCGATGCTTCCAACGGTGAATTCCTCAACAAGCTGACGGCCGGCTTCACCGGCATCGTCAACAAGGATGTCGCAACAGCCAATGGGGCGACAGCCGATGCCGATGCGGCATCCGCCGACAAGGCAGAGAATTGGTTCCTCGCCAATTCCGCTGGCAGCGGACCTTTCAAGCTTACCTCTTACCGTCCGGATGACGAGTTGCGCTTGGCGCGCAACGATGCCTATTGGGGCGTAGCGCCGGCATTTTCCGAAGTGGTGTTCCGCCAGTCGCAGGATGCCGTCTCCCAGGCACAAATGCTGGAATCAGGCGATGCCGACATTGCCATGCAGATCGATTTTGACACCGCCGGCTCGCTCGGAACCGACGAAGTCAAGACCGAGGTCATCCCATCCTACAACTTCCTCTACATCGCCATCGGCGCTGGCGCAAAGTCGGCCCCCGTTCCCATGACCCCAGACATCCGCGAAGCCATTGCGGCGGCCATCGATTATGAAGGCGTGATCGAGTTTACCGTCGGCGGCCAGGGCGCCAAGCAGTCCTCGCCGATCCCCAACGGTTTTCCCGGAACAGCAGGACTGCCGGAACGCAAGCGCGATCTCGACAAGGCAAAGACGCTGCTGGCCAAGGCTGGTGTGGCCGACGGCTTCGAGATCGAGGCCGTCTATCCCAATGACAACATCTATGGCGTCGACATCAATCTGATGATGCAGAAGGTCCAACAGGATCTGGCAGAAGTCGGCATCAAGGTACAGCTCAAGCCTTCGACCTATCCCGTCTGGCGCGACCAGATCAATGGCGATGGCATACCACTCACCGCCGTCTATTATGCTCCGGACTACTACGGGTCGGGCCAGTATGCGAACTACTTCGCGATGATGCCGGGCACGTCCTGGTCGAAGCGCGCTGGCGCGGCAAACGATCCTTCGGTGATCAATCCGAAGGAAGCGGAACTCCTCGCCAAGGCGCTGGCCGCACCAGCGGCCGAACAGGAGGGCATCTATCATGATCTCGGGCTGGAAATGATGAAGGACAACATCATCATCCCCATGGTCAGCCCCAATCTGGTCCTCGCGTATCGCGGCGATATCGAAGGGGTCCGCTATAGCGCCTGCTGCAACCTACCGCTCGCCGACATCAGCCGGAAGAAGTGACATGCTGCGCTTCATCCTTCGCCGCCTCCTCGCAACGCCCTTGCTCCTGCTCGGTGTTGCAACCGTTGCCTTCTTCCTTTCGCAGATGACCAAGGGCGACCCGCTCTCGGCCATCGTCCCGGAGCGGCAGATGAACAACCCGGAGATCGTGGCGGCAGCGAAGGAGAAGTGGGGACTGGATAAGCCGCTTGTCGAACGTTACGCGATCTATATCGGCAATCTGGTCCAGGGTGATCTCGGCGTATCGTTTTCGACCCGTCGCCCGGTCAGCGCGGATATTGCCGACAGGCTGCCCGCAACCTTTGAGCTTGTAAGCGTGGCGATGCTGATTGCCACGCTGTCGGGCGTCGCCATCGGCGTGATTGCCGCCCGTTATCGCGACGGACCGGTCGATTATCTCTCGCGCATGTTTTCGCTGATCGGATCATCGCTTCCTGTCTTCTGGTCCGGGCTGCTCCTGCTTTTCCTCTTCTCGGTAAAGCTCGATCTGTTTCCCGGCCCAGGCAGGCTTGACGCAAGAACGACGGCACCGCCGGATTTCACTGGATTCTACACCATCGACTCGCTTCTTGCTGGAAACTTCCCCCTCTTCCTCGAAAGCCTGCATCATCTTGTCCTGCCCGCGCTCGTGCTCGCCTGGTCGGTGGTCGGCATTATCGTCCGGCTTGTGCGCTCCAGTCTTCTGGAGGTGATGGGACAGGATTACATTCGCACCGCACGGGCGAAGGGCGCCGGTGAAGCGCGCGTCATGATCCGTCATGCGCTGCGCAACGCCTTGATCCCGACACTGACGATCATCGGCTTTTCCTTCGCCTATCTGATAACCGGCGCCGTGCTGACGGAGGCGGTATTTTCCTGGCCGGGCATCGGCTCCTATGCGGTGACGTCAGCGAGATCGCTCGATTTTCCCGGCATTGTCGGCGTGACGCTGGTCGGATCAACGGCTTTCCTGCTGACCAATCTGCTGACCGACATTGCCTATGCCTTCGCCAATCCCCGCGTAAAGCTTCAGTGAGGCCAACCGAATGGAATTATCGTCAATGGTTGGATCGGAGCCCAAGGCCATCAGCAATTCGTCGGCCAGAAAACGCCGTCCGCCATCATTCCTGACATGGCTCGCCAAGCTGTCGCTGCCGGCCAAAATCGGCGGTGTGGTGGTTCTCTTCTGGATCGTCACGGCACTGACGGTTTCCCATTGGGGCCTGCCTGATCCGCTGCAGATGGCCGGACGCCGCCTTCAGGCCCCGAGCCTGCAGAACTGGCTCGGCACCGATGCGCTGGGCCGCGACGTCTTCTCCCGCACGCTGCACGGCGCCATCTATTCCGTTCCGATCGCGATCTTCGTGGTTGTCGCCGGTGTCACCATTGGCGCCCTGCTCGGCGCAATCGCCGGCTATGTCGGCGGTCTGGTCGACAGCGCCATCATGCGGCTGGTCGACGTGACCGTGTCCTTCCCGCCGATCCTGCTGGCCATGACGGTTGCAGCGACGCTCGGTCCAGGCATCGTCAATGCAGCGCTGGCCATGGTCATCGTCTGGTGGCCGGTCTATGCCCGGCTGATGCGGGCGCAGGTGCTGGAAGTGAAGGAGCGCGAACATGTAGAGGCTGCCATTGCCGGCGGTGCGGGACATCTTCGCATTCTTCGGGTTCATATCCTGCCGCTCTGTTGGACCCCGGTTCTGATCAATGCAACGATGGATTTCGGCCAGGTCGTGTTGCTGGCCGCGTCACTCAGCTTCATCGGACTGGGTGCGACGCCACCCTCGCCGGAATGGGGCTCGATGATCTCCGAAGGCGCATCGCGTTTCTACAACTGGTGGATCGCGCTTGGCCCGGGCCTGGCCATTCTCAGCCTCGTGCTCGCCTTCAGCTTCCTTGGCGACGGCCTGCGTGATCGGCTCGATCCGCGTTCGAAATGAAAGGGGGAGACCATGCAAGATCCCGTCAACACGCCCCTCCTGGAAATCAGAGACCTGCGCGTCAGCTTCGGCACCGGTGACGATGCGGCCGACGCCATATGCGGCGTCGATCTCTCGCTGAACGCCGGCGAAGTCCTTGGCATCGTCGGGGAATCAGGTTCCGGAAAGAGCGTAACCATGATGGCGCTGATGCACCTACTTCCGTCCTCCTCGCGCATCTCGGGCAGCGTCCGCTTCCAGGGCCAGGAGCTGGTCGGCATGTCGGCGTCGGAGATGACGAAACTGCGCGGTTCGCGCATCGGCATGATCTTCCAGGACCCGCTGACCGCCTTCAATCCGGTGCTCACCATCGGACAGCAGATCGTCGAGGCCCTGCGCCTGCATGATCGCAGCTTATCGCGGAAAGCGGCGCTGAACCGCACCATTGAACTGCTGGCCGAGGTATCGATCCCGCAGCCCGATCGGCGGGTGCATCAATATCCGCACGAGTTTTCCGGCGGCATGCGCCAGCGTGCCATGATCGCCATGGCAATTGCCAACCGGCCGGTTCTGCTGATTGCCGACGAGCCGACGACGGCACTCGACGTCACGGTGCAGGCACAGATCATGGATCTCCTGCAGAAGCTGCGCGAGGACCTCAAGATCGGCATGGTGCTGATCACCCACGATCTCGGTGTGGTCGCCGGCGCCGCCGACCAGGTCGCGGTGATGTATTCCGGCCGTATCGTCGAGCGCGGTGCCGTCCGTGATGTCTTCCGTCATTCGCGCCATCCCTATACACGCGGCCTTCTAGGATCCCTGCCCAAGCTCAATGGCGGCGGCGGTCCGCTCGTCGCCATCGAGGGCATGCCGCCGTCGCTGCGCAACCGACCGCCCGGCTGCGCATTTCGGCCGCGCTGTCTGAGCGCCGCATGCATCTGCGCTGCTGAGGTGCCCGCGCTCCTGCCGGCCGGCGTCGTCGAAAGCGCCTGCCACTTCTCCCAAACCCTGGCGGAGAATGCCGCATGATCGAGCCCGAAACCGCCACGCCGCTTCTGGAAGTCCATGGCCTGGTCAAGGAATTTGCCGTCGGGCGCGGGCTGATCTTCAACAAGCCGACCGGCCATGTTCGCGCCGTCAACGGCGTTTCGTTCAAGCTGGCGCCCGGCGAGACGCTCGGCCTGGTGGGTGAATCAGGCTGCGGCAAGTCCACGCTCGGCCGCTGCATCATGCGGCTGCTGACACCCTCGTCCGGCGAAGTCCGCATGGCCGGCCGCGATATCGCTGCAGCATCCCCCAAGGAACTGCGCGCCATCCGCCAAGACCTGCAGATCGTCTTCCAGGACCCGATGGCCTCGCTACATCCGCGCATGACGGTGCGGCGCATCCTCGAAGAGCCCTTGCGGCTGAAAAACATGTCGCGGCCCGACATGCGCCGGCGCGTCGACGAATTGCTGGACCTCGTGCAACTGTCGCTGGAGATGGCGGATCGCTTTCCCCACGAGCTCTCGGGCGGCCAGCGCCAGCGCATTGGCATCGCTCGCGCGCTGGCGCTCCAGCCGAAGCTGATCGTGCTGGACGAGCCTGTCTCGGCGCTCGATGTCTCGGTCCAAGCCGGCGTGCTGAACCTGCTTCAGGGCCTGCAACAACGATTTGGCATTTCCTACCTGTTCATCGCCCACGATCTGGCGGTGGTTAAACACATCTCACACCGTGTGGCCGTGATGTATCTCGGCGGCATCGTCGAGATCGCGTCGGCTGAAGACCTCTATTACAGGCCACAGCACCCTTACACGCAGGCGCTGCTGTCCGCCGTGCCATTGCCGGATCCCGACGCGGAGAAGGGTCGCAACCGCATCGTGCTGCAGGGCGACGTGCCCAGCCCGATGGATCCGCCGAGCGGCTGCCGGTTCCGCACCCGCTGCTGGAAGGCGACCAGCACATGCGCACGGCTGGAGCCTGCGCTGCGGCAGCGCACCGACGGACATTTCTTCGCATGCCATCATCCCGACGATGCAGCTCTACAGACCGCTGGAACACAATAATGCGCTACCGCGACTTTCTGGTCCTGATGGGCGTCTGCCTCATCTGGTCGCTCAACGTGATCATTGGTAAAGTGATGCTGAGCAACTACGACATCCCGCCCTTCTATTATGCCGGCATTCGGTTCCTCGGCGTCGCGATTGTGCTTTCGCCACTGCTGCGTCCGATTCCTCAGCGGATCGGACAGGTTGCGCTGGTCGGTCTGCTGGTTGGCGCCAGCCACTTCGGCTTCCTGTTCCTCGGCCTGTCGGCCGCCTCGCCCTCGAGCGCGGCAATCGTCCTGCAACTCGGCATTCCACTAACCGCCATGTTGTCAGTCATCTTCTTGGGTGAACGCATCTCGAGCCTCAGGATTACCGGCATCGCATTGGCGCTTGCCGGCGTGATCGCGGTCATGTGGAACCCTGAACAGATGACCGCCTCGATCGGCCTGGTGGCGATCGTGATTTCCACGAGTTCGCTTGCCGTCGGCGGGATCTTCTTGAAGCGCCTGCCGCCGATCGCACCGCTGAAATTGCAGGCCTGGGTCGGCCTCGTCTCGTGGGTCCCGCTGCTGCTCGCCTCCTGGCAGCTCGAAGCGGGTCAGATAACCACCTCGCTCGACGGCGGCTATGTCTTCCTCGCCGCAACGCTGTTTTCGGTTCTCGTGGTGACGGTCATTGCCCATACGGCCTATTTCGGCCTGCTGCAGCGCTATGAGGCCAGCATGATCGCGCCGTTGACGCTGGCCATGCCGATCATGACCATCCTGCTCGACGTGCTGCTGATCGGCGGCCATCTTAGCCTGCGCACCATTGCCGGCTCGACGGTGGCGCTTGCCGGCGTTCTCATCACCCTTAAGGCCCAGCCGCCGGCGCGCCGCGATCCCGTTCCGTCACAGACCTGATCGGCGATCCCGCGGTCCATTCCCATGTCTAAGGAGCAGCCGATGTCTTTCATGGAAACAGTCTTTGCCCCCCATGCCGAGCGCGCAGCAAAACTTGCGGAAAGCTGCAGCCCCTTCGCCAACGGGATTGCCTGGATCGAGGGCGAATTCGTGCCGCTGGCCGAAGCGCGTATTCCGTTGCTCGACCAGGGCTTCCTGCATTCCGACCTCACCTATGACGTGCCTGCGGTGTGGAACGGCCGGTTTTTCCGGCTCGACGACCATATCGACCGCCTGGAAGCCAGTTGCGAAAAGCTGAGGCTGAGGCTTCCCATGCCGCGCGCGGAGATGCGCGCGACGCTGGTTGACATGGTGGCCCGCAGCGGCATCCGCGACGCCTATGTCGAGATGATCGTCACCCGCGGCCTGAAATTCGTCCGCGGCAACAAGCCAGAGGACATCGGCAATTCGCTCTATATGTTGGTGATGCCCTATGTCTGGGTGATGCCGCCCGACCTTCAGCGATCAGGCGGCAGCGCCGTCATCACCCGCACGGTGCGGCGCGTGCCGCCGGGTGCCATTGACCCGACAGTCAAGAACCTGCAATGGGGCGATTTCGTCCGCGGCCTGTTTGAAGCCCAGGACCGCAATGCCATCTATCCCATCCTGCCCGACGGCGACGGCAACATCACCGAGGGCTCCGGCTTCAACGTCGCGCTGATCAAGGACGGTGTGCTCTACACGCCGGAACACGGCGTGCTGGAAGGCGTGACACGTATGACGGTTTTCGATATCGCCCGCAAGAAGGGCATCGAGATCCGGCTGGAGCATGTACCGGTCGATTTAGCCTATCATTGCGACGAGTTGTTCTTCTGCACCACGGCAGGAGGCATCATGCCGGTGACCCGCTTGGATGACCAACCGGTCGGTGGTGGTCAGGTCGGTCCCATTACACGCATGATCTGGGAGGAATACTGGTTGTTGCACGATGATCCCTCCTACAGCTTCGCAGTCACTTATCCCGACAACTGAAATCGAAGACTCTGTTTACGATCACGTGTTGGCACGTCCACCTTGAAAAGCCAGACTCTTTGGCATCCCCCGCGACTTGGTTGATTCGACAACGCTGCACGGCAGTCAACATCATGTTGCGGAAAACCGTCGCCGATCAAAGCTGACCATCTCTTGCGGAATGGCTCCCTGCTCAACCCACCCCGCAGTTTCGTTCGCGTGGATCGCGGCAAGCGAAACACCACTGTGACATGTGACCAGAAAGGCGCCGGGTAGGACTTGCTCATAGATCGGCGCGGCATCAGGCGAAATGATCCGCAGTGCCGACCAACTGCGGATAATGCGAACGTTCTTCAAGAAGGGGAAAAAGTGAAGTGCGTCTTCGGCAATCCGGCGTGACACGTCGAACGTGGTGCCGAGATCGAAGCCGACATCCTCCCAGCTGCCGCCAATCATCAACGTGCCATCCTCCGTCTGGCGGACCTGCTCTATCGCGATGTCGAAGATCGGCGGCATACGCTCGGTCACCAGGATCTGACCCCGGATGGGTTTGACAGGAATGGTGACCCCGAGCATCTCGCCAAGACCCGCATTGCCCAGACCTGCGGCCAGAACGATGCGACTGGCAATCACCTGCCCCGCCGCCGTCTTCAGCACGAATTTGTCGCCCCGGTGGTCAATGCCTGTCACACCGCCCTCCGACAACACACGACCGCCGCGGCGAAGATAGCCCCGATGCAGCGCGTGCAGCAATCGCAGAGGATTGGCCTGGCCGTCATATCGTGAGTAGCTTCCACCGACGACATCCGGCCCAATTTTCGGCACGCGCTTCCGGATCCCGTCATTGTCGAGCATTTCGAAGTCATAGACGCCGTTGAAGCGCGATTGCACGGCGGCCAGATCCTGTGACCTTTGCGCAAAGGCTTCCGGAGTTCTGCTCAGATAGAGGCCCCCTCTTTGCGTCAGCCCGACGTCGATCCCGGTTTCGGAGCCGAGCCGCTCGGCCAGTTCCGGCCATTGTTCGACGGCGCGCATGGCCCAGCCGGTATAGGCGGGAAGGGAAAGGCCCTTGCCCTGAACCCAGACCAGGCCAAAATTTCCCCGACTGGCACGGATGGCGCCGTCGCCCTGGTCCAGCACCACAGTGTCGACCTTGCGCAGGGCAAGGCCATAGGCGACGGATATTCCGACCAGACCGCCGCCGATCACCGCCACATCTGTTTCAATCCGCATGGTCGTTACCCTCCGTCAGGTCCCCGTCGCGACCACAGCGGGCCATGTCGAAGACGGTGACGGGCTTGAGAGGAAAGCGCACTGTGTAGGTGCCGACCTCTCCGATCGGCCGGTCGGTCTCCGTTGCGATCACTTGGCTGACAATCGGCCCGCAGACCCGTCCCTGACAGGCGCCCATGCCGCACCGCGTAAAGGCCTTGGCCTGGGAGGGACCGATGGCGCCATCCTTGACGGCCGCCCGGAGCTTGCCCGCATCGACCTCCTCGCAACGACAGATGACGGTCAGATCGCTTGGCGAGACTGCAGACAGGCGCGGTGGATAGAGGGCGTCGAGAAAGGGCCGAAAGGCCCGTTCCCGTGCAAGCACGGCCGACGCTCGGCGAACCGTTGCACGCGATCGCCCGTCATCACGCCCGGCTCGCTCCAGGATACGGCCGATAGCGATCTCTGCGGATGCAGGTGCGGCGATCGCGCCATTGATGGCAGCGCCGTCGCCGACGATATAGACATGCGCGATACTGCTTTCACCGAAGCGGTCAATGTCCGGGCGCAGGCATTTTTGTCCGTTGTCCCACACATGTCCGCACCCCAGAGCACGCGGCAGCTGCGTGTTCGGAATGATACCTTCATGGACCAGCAAGGTGTCGACGGCGAGCTGCTGGTGGGCTCCATCCGCTTCGAAGCGGATGGCATCGACCCGGTCGCCACCGGAGGCAGCCAGGCTGGAGACATTGCGATGAACAGGGATGCCGGCACGGCGGATGTCGTGCATCAGGCGCAGTCCCTTGAAAACCTTGTCGTAATTGCGCAGGAGTCCACGGATATTTGCAAGCGCGGCGGAGAGGCCAAACGTGCCAGGAGACGTATCGAGAATGGCCGCGATCTCGACCCCCAGCCGCAACAGCTGCGATGCGAATAACAGCATCAGGGGGCCATTGCCGGCGAGCGCAATCGGGCCGGCCGGCACAATCGCCGATGTCTTCAACAGCAGTTGCGCCGCGCCAATGCCCATGACACCGGGCAGTGTCCAGCCTTCGAAAGGAACCGGACGTTCGATTGCCCCGTTCGCCAGGACAAGATCGGCAAACGCCAGGCGCCGGGACACGCCATCGTGGCTGTAGCTCACTACACCGCCGTTTTCAGTCATGTCGATCCGCCAGAGGCTCGCCCCGAAATAGGTCGTCACGTCGGCTGCCCGCAAGCGTGCGATTGCTCCCGCTCCCTGCCGATAATCGGTCCCGAGAGCAGCCGAGTTCCGGAACGGCCCGTCCTCCATGCCCCGATAGATCTGCCCGCCGGCGCTCGGGCGCTCGTCGAGCAGCGCCACGGACAGCCCGTGTCTCGCCGCCATGACGGCCGCCGCCATTCCGGCAGGACCGCCGCCCACCACGCAGAGATCGAAGGCCTGGATCATAGCTGCGGCTTCCGTTCAGACGAGGCGGTTGCAATCCCGACCTGGCGCCGGATCCGCATGCCTGGCTCGACGCGCCGCAGACAGCCCTGCTGATTTGGCACGCCGTCGATTTCGATGAGACATTCGAAACAGATGCCCATCATGCAGAATGGCGCCCGCGCGGAACCGGACAGGATGCCGTGGCGGTAAGGGCGCGTGGCATGGAGCATCACCACGGCCGCCACGGTGTCACCGTCCCGGCACAAGACGTCATGGCCGTCTATCGTGATGCTCACCGCGTCTCGATCGTCGATCACATTCAACTTGCTGAACATGGATCCTTCCTCTCGGTTTTGAAGGGCCTGCTGACCAGGCGCCCGCTCCCGCGTCGGTATCGGTCAGTGAAGGATCTGGCTGAGAAAGAGCTTCGTGCGTTCGTGCTGTGGATTGTCGAAGAATTCGGCCGGCGCGTTCTGCTCGACGATCTTCCCCTGGTCCATGAAGATGACCCGGTTGGCGACCTGCCGAGCAAAGCCCATTTCATGCGTGACACAGACCATCGTCATGCCTTCGTCAGCCAGGCCCACCATCGCGTCGAGAACCTCCTTGACCATTTCCGGATCAAGCGCCGAGGTCGGCTCGTCGAACAGCATGATCTTCGGCGTCATGCACAGCGCCCGGGCGATCGCCACGCGCTGCTGTTGGCCACCGGAGAGCTGGCCGGGATACTTGTTCGCCTGCTCCGGGATCTTGACCCGTTTCAGATAATGCATGGCGATGTCTTCGGCGTCCTTCCGCGACATCTTGCGGACCCAGATCGGCGCAAGGGTACAATTTTGCAGAATGGTCAGATGCGGAAACAGGTTGAAATGCTGGAACACCATGCCGACCTCGCGACGCACCTCGTCGATCTTCTTCAGATCATTGGTGAGTTCGATCTTGTCGACGATGATCGTTCCCGACTGGTGTTCTTCCAGCCGGTTGATGCAACGGATCATCGTCGATTTTCCCGAGCCCGATGGGCCGGCAACGACAATGCGCTCGCCCTTCCTGACCTGAAGATTGATGTCGCGCAAGACGTGGAATTCACCGTACCACTTGTTCATGCCGATCAGTTCGATCGAATAGTCCGAAGCGGACGCGAGCGCTGCAGGGTGGGCTTTGGCCATGGTCGGTGTCCTGATCTTGTGCATCGAAGCAGGAGGCCGGAACGCGACAAGCGGGTTCCAGCCCCGATTTTTCAGTCCGGCATGGCAACCGTGAACTGGATCTCGACCAGGATCTCCGGCAGACCGAGTTTGGCTTCCACCGTCGCCCGTGCCGGCGGCGCATCCTTGTCGATCCAGTCGACCCAGGCCACGTTCATCTGGTCGAAATCGTCGATATCGCGAAGCCAGATCATCGCACTGATGATCGCGGCGCGATTGGAGCCGATTCGCTCCAGGTAGCCATCGGCCTTGGCGAGGATCTGTGCGGTCTGGCCGCGCACATCCTGCTGCTTGTCATCGGCGGTCAGCCCGGAAAAGTAAGCGATCCCTTTGTGCACGACGACGCGGCTGAGGCGCTCGGTCTTGTCAAGTCTCTGGAGTATCATGATCTCTGTCCCATGCCATTTTTCGCTGCGATGAACCGATCCGGGCGAAAGTCGGCCAGGCTCTGGTGAACGTGTCCGCGAACGACCTCGTCGGCGACAGCCTTGCCGAGATAGGGGGCGATCGTCACGCCGCTATGGGTGACCGCGGCGTAGTAACCGCTGACACCGGGCACCCATCCGCTGCAGGTCAGGCGATCGCTCGGGATCGGACGCATGGTCGTGCGGATGGACTCAAGATCGTCGGGCTGGACCGCCGGCAGCACCTTTCGAACGGCGTCGATCAGGAGGCCGGCTTCCCGGCCCTTCGGATCGAGGTCACCCAGTTCCGGGACGACGTCATCCACCGAGATCTTGTGGATCATCAGCCTCCCGGCACCATCGGGACGAACATCGAGATCGTCCATGTGAAATTGCCTCTGGAGCGTCAGGGCTACCGGCAGGGTGAAGCCGAGGACACCGATGTTCGAGGCCATCGGTATGGGTGGCGCACCCTCGAGACTACGATCTGCCCAACTGCCGGTGCAGTTGATGACAACGTCGGCTTCGTAGACATCGCCGTTCGTCGTGCGCACCGTCTTGGTCTCACCGCTCAGGTCAATCGCCGCAACAGGGGAAAATGCATGAATCGACGCATTCCATCGTTCCTTGGCCGCCCGCAAAAGGCTGGCGGAATAGAGCACGGGATGAACCCAGCCTTCTTCCGGATAGTAGACGATCGGCGACTTGGCGATGGCGGAAAGATCGATCTCGGGCTCCAGCTCAGCCAGGCGGTCCTTGCTGATCCACTCGACACCGTACCCCCAGTCCCGCATCTGGTCGGCATTTTCCGCCTGCGAAACCCAGTCCTCTTCCTTCGAATACCATTCGAGGCTGCCGGCCTGGTGGAACCACGGCGCCTTGCCGAATTCGCGACTGAGGTCCAGGTGGGCGCGCATGCCGGCAACGTTCAGGGCGAAGTAGCTCTGCGGTCTCTTTCCGGTGGCGTTGGTCCAGGCAAAACTGGCCGCGGACGCTCCACCGGCAATCTTTCCGGCTTCGAGAACAGTGACCTGCGCACCGGCCTTGGCCGTTTCATATGCCACTGAACTCCCGATGATCCCTGCCCCTATGACGACAACGCGCATTCTATTCTCCGGTATAAATTTCGACGATTCTGTCCTGCTTCGAGCGAAGCCGGCGCCGAGTTGGCGATGTCTGATGTTTTGGAGAACGGGGTGTTTTAGGTCAAACAACCGCATCGGGGCCGCTTATAATGAATAGTTATGAAGCGCCGGCGGACTTGCCGGGAAGCCTGAAAATGCGGGAATTATGAGAAAACAAGCGAACGTGTCGCCCTGCAGTTATGAAGTTTCCCGGCCCAGACTATTTTCGCAATGATATCTCTGGGGGCAGCTGAAATGTCAGAGGTTCCCCATGTCTTTGCGCTCCCCGCAGATCGTAAACCCCTCAACAGGATTGCTCGTTGTCGATGGACCGACCGTCGAGGCGCTCGTGACGCAGCAGGATGCCATCGAACTGGCGGAAGCGGCGTTGCGAACGACGTCCAACCGCATTGCACATCAGGATATCCGACGCACTCTGGATCTGCCGGCGGCGGACGGTGCCTGCCTTTCCGTCATGTATGCCTCGTCGGGAAACCGACCGTTGTTCGGAGCCAAAGTCCTGTCGGTCAGTCCGCAGAATTTCCAACATGGCCTGCCATCGCACCAGGGCGGCGTGCTCCTGTTCGAAAAGGAGCATGGGCGTCCGGTGGCCTTGATCAACGGACACGCAATCACCGGTCTGCGCACACCGGCTGCCAGTGCCGTCGCGACGCGAACCCTTTCCCGTCCTGATTCCGGCTGCCTGGCGATGATCGGTTATGGCGAGCAGGCCGCCCGGCATATTGAAGCAATCGCGCTCATACGCCCCATCAGCCGGGTTCACGTGTGGGGGCGCGATCCGCAGAAGGCTGCGCTGTTCGCCGACGTTCAAAGCCGGAAGGGTTTCCCGACAACGGTCTATCCGACCGCTCGGCAGGCCGTCGAAGGTGCCGATATCATCTGCACAGTCACATCCGCGAAATATCCTGTGCTCGAAGGCCAATGGATTTCGGACGGCACGCATATCAATGCCGTCGGCGCCAGCATCGCCTCGCTCAAGGAACTGGACACGGACTGCGTCATTCGCTCCAGCGCCTGGGTTGACTACATGCCGATGGCCATGACCTCGGCGTCGGATCTGTTCGAGCCGCTCGCCGACGGCAGGCTCGATCCGACAAGGATTATCGGAGAAATCGGCGCGACCCTAAATGGTGAGGTCCGGGGCCGCCGCGACCCGTCCGAAATCACCCTGTATCGTTCGCTGGGCGTTCCCGCCCAGGACATCGAACTTGCGAACTTCATTTACCAGAAGGCGAAAGACCTCGGTCTCGGCGTCGAGGTCTCATTGTAAGGATAGTCCCATGCTGGCCAGCCAAAAGCATCTGTTTTCCATTCCCGACGACGTCACCTATCTGGATGTCGCCTATATGTCGCCCATCCCCAAAACTGCCGTCGAGGCCGGCATTCGCGGCGTTAAGGTCAAGGCGGCGCCTTGGGATATGACCATCAATTCCTACTATGACGAGGTGGAAAAAGCCCGGGCACTCGCGGCCTCCTTCATCGGCGCACAGCCGGACGACATGGCGATCATTCCCGCGACCAGCTACGGCATCGCGGTCGCCGCCGCGAATGTGCCGGTCGCCGCAGGATCCGTGATCCTGATGATGGAGAACGAACATACCTCGCATCGATACGCATGGCTGGAACTGGCCAAGCAGAAAGGCGCGCGTGTCGTGCCCGTACAGCGCTTGCCGCATGAGGCATGGGCGGACAAGCTCATTGCCGCGATCCGGAGTTCGGATGCACCGGTCTCCGTCGTCGCCGGAACGATTGTCCACTGGTTCGAGGGAACGCATGTCGACATCGAAGCGGTGGCAAACGCAACCCGGGAGGCCGGCGCAAGCTTGGTGATGGACGGCACCCAATGGGTGGGTGCCGTGCCTTTCGATGTGTCACGCGTGCGCCCCGATTTTCTGGCATTCGCGACCTACAAGTTTCTTCTCGGCCCCTACCGGCTTGCCTTTCTCTACGCCAACAAGGACTGGCAGCAGAAAGGACGCCCGCTTGAATTTCATTCCTGGAACCGTGCAGGCGGCGAACGCTCTGATTTCTATCTGCAGACAATGCTGGATTATCTGCCGGGCGCCCGCCGGTTCGACATGGGTGAGCGCTCCGACTTCGCCGTCCTACCGATCGCGATCGATGCGATGGAACTCTTGCAGCAATGGGGTGGAGAGGCCGTGCATGACCGGCTGCTGCACCTCAATCGCTGCATCTGGCAACAGGCGGAAAGACATGGGTTTTCAGGACCGGACCAGACCTTGCGGGCCGGACATATCTCCGTCGTCGATCTTAGGGAGCGATACCGCGACGATCTGGCGAAACGGCTCAGGGACAAGAAAGCCTTTGTTACCATCCGCGGCAGCAAGATGCGGATAACCCCGCATGTCTACAATGACGAGGCCGACATTCTGAAACTTTTCGACATCGTCGAGGCGCTCACCCGATAGGGTCGGCCCGGAAAAAGCAAGTGGGGCACTCAGGAACCCGTGAGTGCCCTGACGCCGCGGTCGACACCATTCATGTAGTCCCTGGTGGACTGGATGAGGTGTTCGACAAAGGTATCGGCAACCGACGAGGCGATCGTACCCCAAGGCCTGTAGACGCTCAGATTGATGTCGAGGTGAGGCTGGAAGTCGCGTATTTCGATGGGCAGGTCCCTCGCCATCCATGCGGAAAGCCTGTCGATCACGGCAACGCCCACGCCGTTCGCAACCAGATTGGCGCAGGTGTTGGAAAGGGCGGCTTCGATCTTCAGCGAACGCGCCACGCCGCGTTCCTCGCACAAGGCGTCGAGTTGCCGCCGCATCGGGTCGCCGACCCCCAGCGAGACGAAATTCAGCCCTTCCAGATCGTCAACCTGCACGACCGAAAGCCTGCTCAGCGGATGGCCTTTGGGCATGATGCACACCGGTGGCGTCGCGACCAGCGCCCGCCGGACCACGGACGGTGTCTCGTCATTGACCTCGGCCGCGACCCCGATGTCGAGTTGGTTTCGGCTTGCACGCTGAATGATCGTGGATGAGCTTCTGATGTCGACGGTCACGGCAACATCGGGATAGTCCTTGGTGAAGCCCGCGATGATCGACGGCAGCAATGTCAGGCCGAATGCCGGCAAAGCCGATATATTGAGCCGACCGCTCCGCAGCTCCTTGATTTCCCGCGCCACCCTCGAAATACCCCGCACGGTATCGTAGACCCGCCGAACCTCCGCGTGCAGCATATGCGCCTCGGGCGTTGGGATCAGGCGCTGGCGATGATTGCGGAAAAGCGGAAAGCCTGCCTTCGTCGTCAGTTGAAGCAGGATCTTGCTGACGGCGGGTTGCGTGATGTTGAGCGCATCGGCGGCCTTGGTCGTCGTGCCATGCGACATGACCGCCGCGAAGACTTCGATCTCCCGCGGTGTGAATTCGCCGTCATTGGTCAGCAACTCGATCTCCCAAACAGATATGGCATGCAGACGATAAGCCCTTCAAGAGTATGAGGGTAATCGCCTTTCCACAAACTTGAATCCGGACGTGATGACGATTGCCAGCATAAAATAGGCGAAAGCCGCGGCGAGAAGGGGTTCATAGACGCGGAAGGTTTGCGCGCGGACGAGGTTTGCCGCCCCCATGAGTTCGAAAAGCGTGATGGTCGCGGTCAATGCGGTACCCTTCAGCAGCAGGATGTTCTGCCCGCCGATGGCCGGCAAAGCGAGGCGGAATGCCTGCGGCAGCAGGATCGAGCGCAGAATCTGGCGTTTCGACAGGCCCAGGGATTTGCCGGCCTCGCTCTGGCCACTGGGTACCCCCTGCAAGGCTCCCCGCCAGATCTCGCTGCAATAGGCAGCCGTGTTCAGCGACAACGCGAAGAAAGCGTAGCTGTAGGCGCTGCGGAACAGGGGCCAAAGGGGACTATACCGGATGCTCGGGATGCCGGACAGGATCTGCCCGACGCCGAAATAGACAAGGTAGAGCTGGACCAGAAGAGGCGTGCCCCGGAAGGCGAGGACAAATCCGATGGCCGGATATCGCAACCAGCGCGATGGCGACAGCCTGGCGAGAGCCACAGGAATGGCCAGCGCATTGCCGACCAGCGCGCAACCGACGAACAACAGGATCGTCGACTGCAGTCCGGTCAACAACTGGGTCGCGAGATAGGTGCCAAAATCCGTCATGCTACTTTTGCCTCCAGACGTGGTAAGATCTCACTTCACAGACGTGCAGCAGGGCTGTCGAAACGGCTGACATCACCAGAAACATGAATGCGATTGCCGAATAGAACAGGAAGTAGTGGCGTGTTGCACCCGCGGCCATCTTTCCTGCGAGGACAAGTTCGGTGAACCCGATGAGGCTGACGAGTGAACTCTCCTTGAGGACGACCAGCCATAGATTGCCCAAGCCCGGCAGAGCCAAGGGGACCATCTGCGGCATCACCACCAGAAGAAACGTCTGGCGGCGTGTCAGACCGACGGCATAGGCTGCCTCCGATTGTCCGGCCGAGACCGCGACGATCGCGCCGCGCAGGACTTCGGTGCTGTAGCCGCCCTGGACGATACCAAGAGAGATCGCGGCCGCAACGAAGCCATTCAGCTGGAAATCGGCGAGCAGTCCGGTCATGCCGAGAAGCGATCTCAGGGCATCGGTTGCCGAGTAGTAGACCAGGAAGATGATGAGAATGTCCGGGATCGAGCGAATGATCGTGGTGTATCCGGCGGCAACGCCCCTGGCGACCGGGCTATTCGACACCTTGGCGATTGCGCCGACCAGCCCAATACAGAGACCGATGAGATAGGCACTGATGGAGATGCCGAGGCTCAGGCCCGCGCCACGAACCAGTTCATCACCCCAGCCCTGGTCGCCAAAACTGAGGAGGGTTAGCCAAGAGACCGTCGAGTCCATGCTGCATGTGTTCCAATTCGACAAGGATGGTGCCGGCGGCCAAGTTGCCAGCCGGCACCGACTTTGAATTCAAGACTCAATCACCGTAAATGTCGAAGTCGAAGTAGCGCTTAGTGATCGTGTCGTATTCGCCGCTGGCGCGAACCGCCTTGATCGCCACGTTGAGACGATCCCGAAGAGCAACGTCTTCTTTCCGGACGCCGCCGCCGTCTCCATAGCCAAACATCTTTTCATGCGGCATCTCGACCTTGATCTCGTAGCCCTGCCCTTCCGGCTTCTTCAGGAAATCGGAGATCTGGATGGCCGATGCCGCCATGAGATCGACACGTCCTGCCTGGAGGTCTGCGATCTCGTCGTCCAGTGTCGGATAGAGCTTGAGATCGGCCACGCCGCCGAACTTTTCCTGCATATAGGTTGCCTGCAGGCTGGCGCTCTGCGCGGCGACAGCGACGCCTTTGAACGTGTCAGGCTTGGTCACGTCGAATGCTCGCGTATCGGCCTTGGCACCGACGAGTACATTCGCCGAGTAGTAATATTTGTCGGTGAAATCGATCACTTCCTTGCGCTTGTCGGTGATCGACATCGAGCTCCAGATGACGTCGAACTTCTTTTCGAGCAGTGCCGGGATGATGCCATCCCAGGCAATATCGACGATCTCGCATTTTGCTTTCATTTCCGCGCAAACGGCATCCATGAGATCGATTTCCCATCCCTGCCATTTGCCGCTCGCATCCTTGACGGAGAAGGGCGCGTAGGGCTCTGCGGCGACGCCGAAGCGCAACACTTCATCTGCCGCCATCGACGCGCTGGCGGCTCCCAGCGGCGCGACAAGAATAGACAATGCAATCAATATTTTTTTCATTTTCATTCCCCTTTTGGTTTGTATGGTCGTCTTGGGTTCTCGTCTCAGCGCGCCTCCACCGTGCGAAGCGCTTCGCATATCGAAAACAGGTGCGCGTCGGTATCGGGTCGTGTCGAGATTTGAATGGATGCCGGCAACCTGCCCTGCGTCTTCAGGGGCATGGCGAGCGTCGGAAGTCTGAGAAAATTCGCCCACCGGCGGAAGGTGCCGCCCGCTAGGCCATAAGGGACGAAATCGGAGCCGACCGCTGTCATCTCGTCGGACAGGCGTGGCGCCAATCCGGGTGCAACAGGGGCAGCGAGAAGATCCGCCGCCGACATCACGCGCTGAAAAGCCTCGCAAGCCTCGGCGCGAAACGCGAGCGCCTCTTGGTAGGTCGCCGCATCGATGGCAACGCCTGCCGCCAGGAAGCTGCGTACCTGGCTGCCGACGGTTTCGGGTTCTCTGTCGATGAGATCTGCATACTGCACGGCAAACTCGTATTGCAGGATCGTCAAGCCCGCATCCTTGACCCGTCCGGCGAGCGGGAATTCCAGAGGCTGAATTGAGGCACCCGCCTCTTCCAGAGCGCGCAGCCATCCGGCATGCGCATCCGCCACGACAGGATCGATCGCTGCGGCATGGAGATCGGGACAAAGGCCGATCCGAAGGCCCGCGAGGTCGACCGTCTCCCGTTGCGGGACATCGCGGCCTTCACTGGCAAAATGGACCAGGCTGGCATCTTCGATACTGTTCGCGATCGGCCCGATTGTATCCAGGCTTGGTGCGGTAGGACGGACCCCTGCGCGATCGGCACAGCCAATCGTCGGCTTGAACCCGAAAAGGCCGGTGGCAGCGGCCGTCGACCGGTTCGATCCGCCGGTGTCCGTGCCAAGGGCTGCGACGCAATACCCTGCAGCAACGGCCGCTGCCGAACCGCTGCTTGTTCCACCGGTGCCGCGGGAAGGATCAAGCGGATTGGTGACTTTGCCGAACCACGGGTTTTCATGACCCCCGGCCGTCAACTCATGCAGATTCGTCTTGCCGATGATCACGGCTCCGGCGGCGCGGAGGTTTTTAATGCAGGCAGCATCGTCAACCGCAACATGATCCCGGAAAAGACGCGAGCCGGACGTGGTCGGCCAACCTTTGACCTCGATGACATCCTTAACGGCAATCGGGATGCCATGGAGTGGTCCGCGGCTGCGACCGGAGCGAAGCTCCGCTTCCATCAACCGCGCATCGTCGAGGGCCTCGTCGCGGCCGACGAAGATCATCGCCTTGCAAGCGTCGTTGCCGCGCTCGATCCGGGCGAAACAGCCCTCCACGAAAGCCACCGGAGACAGACCGTCGGCAAAATCTCTCTGTATCTGAGCGATCGACCGAGGAGTATCATCTGTCATTACTTTGAGCCCGCCTGTTGGTCACTGCGACCGTCACATGCAAGCTAGCAGGAAGCTCCATCCGGCCCTAATTCCCAGGAGCGCGCGGTTAATTACCAATTGTTATTAACCCCGTGCCAAGCGCATGTGGTTCTCTCGACAGTCGCGTTGGTCATCTCGCTCGAGCAAGAGACGTTGCAAGGTAGGTCGGGGCAACCCACCACCCTGCCCGCTTATTCTGTTCTCGTCACTCTCAAGACGCTGGGATATCTCCCTATCCGTGCCTGCGGCGGAGCCTTGTTCTGCAAACCGCGCTTTGTGATGGACACGGGGCGCTGACCGTGGCGCGGCGGCGGCGGCAACTGCATCAGGTCATTGCGCTATGTGGACTCGCCAGCAGCACGACGGTTCAGGGATTTTCAAGCGCCTTGGGATACGGATCCCCCCACCAATGGCGTTCGCCACTCGTCACGCGTCTTCCGCTACTGTGCTCAATTCTCGTCGTGCAGCTTGAGGAAATCTGAGACAGTTGCCAGGCAAAGAGCCTTTTCCTCGACATGCGGCATGTGGCTGGACTGCTCGAACACAACCCAGCGGCATCCCGGCACGCGCTCGACATAGGGGCGCACCACTTCGGGTGTTGCCTCGTCGTGACGACCGGAGATCAGCAAGGTGGGCGCTTCGATCTGTGGCAACCGGTCCTCGATCGTCCAGTCCTTCATCGTGCCGATGACGTGGAACTCGGTCGGACCGTTCATGTTGCGGTAGACGGTATTGTCTTCGTCCATGATGGCGAATGTGCGCGCCACCTCGGGCGGCCACGGCGAGACGCGGCAGACATGGCGATCGTAGAAGACACGCGAGGCGGCGATATAGTCCGGATCGGTGATGGTTCCGGCGTCCTCGTGTTTCAGAAGCGTCGCCTGGACCTCGGCCGGGAGGTCACGGCGCAAGCGGTTGGCCTCTGAGACCCAGGTGTGCATGTTGGCCGGCGAATTGGCGATCACAAGCGCCTTCAGGCCCTTCGGTCGCAACACCGCATGTTCGGCGCCGAGCATGCCGCCCCAGGACTGGCCGAGAAAGGCGTAACGCTCCGCGATGCCGAGATGAATCAAAAGCGCATCCAGCTCTTCGAGAAACAGGTCGACCGTCCAGAAGTCCGGGCCTTTTTCCGGCAAACGCGTTGAGTTGCCATTGCCGAGCTGATCGTAGTGGATGACCGGCCGGCCGTCGAGCGCAGCAATATCCTTGAAGCTATCGACATAGTCATGGGTACAACCCGGGCCACCATGGGCGACGACGAGTGGCAGCAGCGGCGAATCCAATGATCCGGTGATCCGGTACCAGGTCTGATAGCCGCGAAACGGCAGGTAGGATTCCTGAACTTCGACCGGTGCCACGTCTTCATCTCCATGCGGTTGTTCCGATGGAGAAAGCATAGCCTCCTGATCTAGGTCGCGGCAGCTATCACAAGTAATAGGATGGAGGCTCTTCCAGCAGCCGGTAGTGGGTGGCGCGCACCACGGCCTGTGTCCGGTTCTTTGCCCCGAGCTTCTTGGCAGCGGCATTGAGATGCATGACCACTGTTGGAACCGAACGGCCGATGATGCGGGAAATTTCCTTGGCCGACAGGCCTTCCGCCGAATGCCGCAGGCACTCGCGCTCGCGGTTCGTCAGGTGCGCACGCGCTCCGGTCCTCGCAGTCTCGTCGAAGGCCGCAAAGGCGGCCTCGTGGAACAGATGGGCGAGAAGTCCGAAATCCGCCATATGGCGGTCGGCGTCGCTCTGGAACCCGCGGCCGGCGCCGAAGCGCACCCCCGTCACGGTCGCGCAATCCCCGCGCGGCAGATGCACCGGCACGGTCACGCCGCAGGACATGTTGCGCTCGTGGAGATAGCGCGACACCGGCGCACTGCGCTCGTCGAGGAAGCGGTTGATCTGGGTGCCGGCCTTGTGGTCGTAGTTCCAGAAAAAGGGTGTCGTTGTGCGCATCGCCAGCAGCTGCACCGGGTCGATTCGGAAATATTCCCGGTCGAACCAGTATTCGCGCATGTCCTCGGAAATGTTGCGCAGCTTCAACAGCGAGGGCAGCATCAGCGCGCCGTCGAGATCGTAGGGAACCGGCGTGTAGTCGTAGATCAGGGCATCGAAGCCGAAACCCTTGATGACCTCGAACGCGGTGTCGATCCGCCCGTCCAGTGTCTCACCCGCGGTGAGCCGCGATCGGATCGAACCAATATCGTCAAACATGCGCAAACCCTAATGTCGAACCGGGATCTGTAGTGCAGCGGAGTTCTCATCCTATCACTTCTTATAGCTGGTGCGGAACCGATAAAACGCTAAAAATTAGCCTTGCTGAAAAGATGAGCAGTGTTTGCGGCATGCAGGAGACGCACGATGTGGCGCGAGATGGAACCGGATGAGCGGATCGAAATCGATGTGACGGGCCACAAGGTCGTCGCCTACAGTTTCGGCTCTGGTCCGGACACGGTGTTCTGTCTCAATGGTGGACCTGGCCTGCCCTGCGACTATCTGCGTGAAGCCCATTCCTGCCTCGTCGACCAGGATTATAGGGTCGTGGCCTTCGACCAGCTCGGCACCGGCGCCTCCGACCGCCCGACCGACACGGCGCTGTGGACCATCGGCCGCTATGTCGAGGAAACCGAGACCGTGCGCAAGGCACTGGGGCTTGGCAAGGTGCATATGCTCGGCCATTCCTGGGGCGGCTGGCTGGCGATCGACTATGCGCTCACCTATCCGGAAAGCCTCAAGACACTGATCCTTGAGGACACCGTTGCCGACATGCCGCATCTGATTCTCGAACTCGAGCGGCTGCGGGCAGCACTCGGTTCTGAGACCGTGGCGATGATGCAGAAGCACGAGGCGCGCGGCAGCATCGATCACCCGGAATATCTGGCGGCGATCACCCTTCTCAACTATCGCCATGTCTGCCGGCTTTCGGATTGGCCGGCGCCGGTGAAGCGGTCGCTGGACGACTGGAACATGGAACCTTACAGCACGATGCAGGGCCCGAACGAATTCCTCTATATCGGCAACCTGAAGGACTGGAACCGTGTGCCGGATCTTCCGAAAATCACCGTCCCGGTGCTGATCACCTGCGGCGAGCACGACGAATTGACCCCGGCCTGTGCGCTTCGCATGAAGCTGAACCTCCCCGACGCGCAACTGAGCGTCATCGACAATGCCAGCCACATGCCGTTCTATGAAAATCCGGATGGCTATTATCCGGTGCTTGTCGATTTCCTCGCGCGCCACAGGACGGCGGCATGATCGGCAGCGCGCGACATTCGCTTCAAGGCCGACAGGCCGGAAAGGTGCAGGCCCATGCACCGCTATAGGTTCGTGCTGTTTCGGCCGCTGCAGTTTCTGCCGGTGCTGTTCGGCATCAGCGTCATCACCTTCATTCTCGTCCGGCTGATCCCAGGCGATCCCGCCCGCGTGCTGCTTGGTGCCCGTTCCACGCCGACAGCGATCGCCCGCATCCGCGCCCAATACGGTCTCGACGAGCCGATCTGGCTGCAATATTTCTATTTCATCCAAAACCTCGGCAAGGGCGAGATGGGCAAGTCGATCCTCTACAAGATCGACGTGCTGAAGCTGATTGTCACTCGCATCGAGCCGACTTTGGTGCTGGTGCTGACCAGCGTCCTGCTGTCGATCCTGATTGCCGTTCCGATGGCAGCTCTGGCGGCACGCAACAGCGGTCGCCTGCCGGACCATGCCGTGCGCATCGTCTCGACGCTCGGTATCGGCTTTCCGCCCTTCTGGCTGGCACTGATGCTGATCATCCTGTTTTCCGTCAAGCTCGGCGTCCTGCCGGTCTCAGGCTATGGGACTGGCTTTCTCGACAAGGCAGCGCATCTGGTCCTGCCGAGCCTGACAATTGCGCTGTCGCTATCGGCGGTTTTGACGCGCAGCCTGCGAGCGGCGATGATCGTCGAGCTGCAATCGGACCTGGCGACCGCGGCCCGCGCCCGCGGCATGCCGGAAAGCATCGTGTTTTGGCGGCACGTGCTGCCCAATTCGCTGGTGCCGACCATCAATCTGCTGGCCGTCAACATCGGCTGGCTGATCGGCGGCACCGTCGTGGTCGAAACCGTGTTTGCTATTCCGGGCATGGGACAGCTTCTGGTGCGCGCCATCTTCTCGCGCGACTACATGGTCGTCCAGGGCGTCGCCATGGTCTTTGCCTGCGCCACCGTGCTGGTCAATTTCCTGGCCGACATCATCACCGTGACACTCGATCCGAGGGTGCGCCTATGACCGCCGTCGCGACCCGCATGACTGTATCGTGGAACCGATTTCTGGGGCGCAACCTCACCCTGGTCACCGGCGCCGCCATTCTGGGACTGTTTCTGCTGGTTGCGCTCGCCGCACCGCTGATCGCGCCATACGATCCCATCTATCAGGATGCGGCCGTCCGGCTCGCCATGCCCTCCCTGGCCCATCCCTTCGGCACAGACAATTTCGGTCGCGACATCTTCTCGCGTGTCATATGGGGCACGCGCATCGACCTGCAGATCGCCGTCATCGGCGTGGCTTTCCCGTTCCTGATCGGCACCTTCATCGGCACGATCGCCGGCTTCTTCGGCGGTATCGTCGATACGATCTTCATGCGGCTGGTCGATATCATCCTCGCCTTTCCCTTCCTCGTGCTGATGCTGTCGATCATCGCCATTCTCGGGCCGGGCCTGTCGAGTTTCTATATCGCCATGGCACTCGTGGGCTGGGTCTCCTACGCCCGGCTGATCCGCGCACAAATGCTGGTGCTGAAGAACAGCGACTATGCCGTGGCTGCCGTCAGCCTGGGTTTCAGCCGCAGCCGCATCATGTTCCGGCACCTGCTGCCGAATGCCATTGCCGGATCGATCGTGTTTTCCATGTCGGATGCGGTTCTGGTGCTGCTCAGCGGCGCCGCCATCAGCTATCTCGGCCTCGGTGTTCAGCCGCCGGTCGCCGAATGGGGTGTCATGGTTGCGGAAGGCCAAAGCTTCATCACCACGGCCTGGTGGATCACGCTTTTTCCGGGCCTCTCCATCGTCGTGCTGGCCTTCGGCTTCAGCCTTCTCGGCGATGGGCTGGGTGAATGGCTGGGAGTGAGAGAATGAGCGAGCCGATCCTCTCCATCCGCGATCTGACCGTACACGCCCTGCTCGACGGTGAAAAGCGCACGCTCATCGATGCCGTGTCCTTCGATCTCGGCCGCGGCGAAATTCTCGGCCTTGTCGGCGAAAGCGGCTCCGGCAAGAGCATGATCTGCCGGGCGCTGGTGCAACTCCTGCCGTCCAAGGCGATCACCATCACCGGTGGGTCGGTGATGGTGGGTGGTCGCGACCTGACCATGCTGGATGACGATGCCATGCGCGGGGTGCGCGGCGCCGAGATCGGCATGGTATTCCAGAACCCGACCAGCCATCTCGACCCGGTGATGCGCATCGGCGACCAGATCGCGGAAGGCATTCGCTATCACCAGGGCAAGTCGCGCCGCGATGCGAAAGCCATGGCCATCGACATCCTCGCCCAGGTCGGTTTTCCTGATCCCGAGCGGCAATACGACAACTATCCGCACGAGTTTTCCGGTGGCATGCGCCAGCGAGCGATGATCGCGGTTGCGCTCTCCTGCAATCCGGAAATCCTGATTGCCGACGAGCCGACGACGGCGCTCGACGTCACCATTCAGGCGCAGATCCTCAAGCTATTAATGGACCTGCGCGACGCGCGCGGCCTGTCGATCATCCTCATCACCCATGATCTCGGCATCGTCGCCCAGACCTGCGACCGGATCGCCGTGCTGCGTCATGGGCAGTTGCTGGAACTCGGCGACAAACGCCAGGTCCTGTCTGCGCCGCAGCATGCCTATACCGTCAGCCTGCTCGAGAGCCACCCGTCCATGCCGGAGGAAGATGGTCCAGCAAGCATCCAGAGTGCATCGGCTCCGGCCGCAAAGCCGTTGCTCGAAATCGATGATCTCGTAGTTCGCTTCCCGACTCCCGGTTTCAGCCTGTTGAAGAGCGGCAAGTCCCATGTAGCCGCCGTCAATGGCGTCAGCCTGCGCGTGATGCCCGGCGAAACAGTCGGCATCGTCGGTGAAAGTGGGTCCGGCAAGAGCACACTGGCGCGCGCCATCCTCGGCCTGACGCCGCTGTCCTCGGGCCATATCAGCTTCGAGGGCCTCGACCTCGCCCAGCAGCGCCGCCAGGCGCTGGCAAAGATCCGCACGCAGTCGGCCATGGTGTTTCAGGACCCCTACAACGCGCTCAATCCGCGCATGAGCATCGGCGCGATGCTGGCCGAGGTTTTGGCGGTGCAAAACAAGGTGCCGGCCAACCGGATACCCGCCCGCGTCCACGAACTGCTCGATCTGGTCGGACTGGACCGGGAATTTGCCACACGCCGCCCGCAATCGATGAGCGGAGGCCAGTGCCAGCGCGCCGGCATCGCGAGGGCGCTGGCTGTCGACCCGAAACTGATCATCGCCGACGAATGCGTGGCGGCACTGGATGTGACGATCCAGGCCCAGATCATCGACCTGTTTCGCGATCTGAAGAGCGCCATGAACCTGACGCTCCTGTTCATTGCTCACGACCTCGCCATCGTCCGCAACCTCTGCGACCGGGTTGTGGTGATGTATCGCGGCCAGATCGTCGAGGAGGGCCGCTGCGAGGACGTCTTTGCCCGGCCGCAGCACGCCTATACCGCGGCTCTGATCGCCGCCATTCCCGATATCGACCCCGACAAACCGCTGATGGGCGGCCTGTCGGCGGAGACCATACCGCATCTCCTGACTGCCTGATAACAACAAAGGGAACGAACGACATGACAAGCAAATGGAAGACCATCAGCGTGGCCACCGTGCTCGCGATGCTGACGCTGGGCTCCACGCTGGCACAAGCGGCCGGCGTGCTGACCATCGGCCGCCGCGAGGACTCGACAACATTCGACCCGATCAAGTCTGCGCAGAACGTCGACAACTGGGTGTTCTCCAACGTCTTCGACGTGCTGGTGCGCGTCGACAAGTCCGGCACCAAACTGGAGCCCGGCCTTGCCGAAAGCTGGACCATTTCCGATGACGGCCTGACCTACACGTTCAAGATGCGCGACGCCAAGTTCTCCGACGGATCGCCGATCACGGCCGGCGACGCCGCCTTCAGCCTGCTTCGCATCCGCGACAATGAAGGCTCGCTGTGGAGCGACAGCTACAAGGTCGTGGACACGGCGGAGGCTGCCGACGACAAGACGCTGGTCGTCAAGCTGAAGACGCCGTCGGCGCCGTTCCTTTCGACGCTCGCCCTGCCCAACGTCTCCGTCCTTTCCAAGAAGGGGCTGGAAGAAGCCGGCGAGGAAGCCTTTGCCGAAAAGCCGATTGCGTCATCCGGCGCCTTCACGGTCAAGGAATGGCGCCGCGGCGACCGCGTCATCCTCGAGAAGAACCCGAATTTCTGGCAGGCGGACCGGGTGAAGCTCGACGGTGTCGAGTGGATCTCGGTGCCTGATGACAATACCCGCATGCTCAATGTGCAGGCCGGCGAACTGGATACCGCGATCTTCGTGCCTTTCTCGCGCGTCGAGGAACTGAAGAAAGATGCGAACCTTCAAGTGCATGTCGATACCTCGACCCGCGAAGACCATCTGCTGATCAACCACGAACATGGGGCGCTGGCCAAGAAGGAAGTGCGCCAGGCGCTGGACATGGCGATCGACAAGAAGGCGATCGTCGATACCGTGACCTTCGGTCTCGGCACGGTCGCCAATTCCTACATCCCCAAGGGCTCGCTCTATCACTACGACGCCAATTATCAGTACCCCTACGAGCCGGAAAAGGCCAAGGCGATGCTGGCGGAAGCCGGCGCATCCGATCTGTCGCTGAACTACATCGTCAACGCCGGCAACGAGGTCGACGAGCAGATCGCCGTTCTCCTGCAGCAGCAACTGGCCAAGGCCGGCGTTACCGTCAACCTGCAGAAGGTCGATCCAAGCCAGAGTTGGGACATGCTGGTCGCCGGCGATTACGACATCTCGGTGATGTACTGGACCAATGACATTCTCGATGCTGACCAGAAGACCACTTTCGTGCTCGGCCATGACACCAACATGAACTACATGACCCGCTACAAGAGCGACAAGGTCAAGGACATGGTCGCCGCGGCCCGCCTTGAACTGGATCCGGCCAAGCGCGAGGCGCTGTATATCGATATCCAGAAGACCGCCAAGGACGACGTGCACTGGATCGACCTCTACTACAGCCCGTACATCAACGTTTCGCGCAAGAATATCGAGAGCTTCTACCAGAACCCGCTCGGTCGTTTCTTCCTCGAAGACACCGTCAAGAACTGAGCTGCCGGCAGCCTGCTTGAGCACACCATTCGCTGTCTTGGCAGCGAATGGTGAAGGCCGGCATCATCTACGCCGGCATCGCAAACATGACGGGTGCACGGTTCAGCTGTCCAGGCCGATCACTTTTTCCAGCGCTTCCCAGGTCGTGTCCATCGCATAGGGACCAAGGAAAGGCAGGCCGATATGGCCGTAGATCGGCGAGAGCTGCCATTCGGCCGTCTCTTCGTCGACGCCGGCGACCTGCTGCAGGAAGATCACCGAGGCAAGCCCGGTGCGGTCGGCGCCGGAGGCGCAATGCACCAGGACCGGCTGCTGCGCGGTCTTCAGGATGCCAAGCAGTCGCTGCACATCCGCCGCCTTCAGTTCTTTCAATGCCGACATCGGGAAGTTGACCAGTGTCGTACCACGCGACGCTGACGCCGCGGCCTCCGCATCGTACCAGGGCGTGCCGACATGCTCACCACGCAGGTTGATGACCGTCTTGATCTTGTACTGGTCGATATACCGGCCAAGCGCATTGCCCGATAGCTGTGCCGACCGGTAGTATTGCCCCGGCAGGATTTCGTGGAAATTGCCGCGCAGCAAAGTGACCCCGATATAGACGCCGTAGGCGAGGCAAACCGCAGCGAGTAAGATGCCGAAACGCTTGAGCGTTTTCAGCGCGACGCGACCAATGTCAGCGCCGCGCGTATTGGAGATCGGTGTTTCAACCCCGGCCGTATTCGACATTCTTCAAAGACCCCAACCACGAGACCAGACCCTATGACCGCGCACCAAGGCTTTCCTGTGGCGCCGCGCGGTGCGGATCAAGGCCTGTGAACCGACAGGCCAAAATGAATGCATGGCCTAGAGAAGACCGAGTTCCGCCAATTCACGCTTCAGCTCATCCGGCATCGCCTCGAGATTGGCACCGGAAGCGCCGAGGTCACGCGGAGCGGCGTCCGGCTCCAGGTAACGCCAGCCCTGAAACGGCCGGCGCGGCACGGGCGAGGTCTCGATCACTTCCGGCCCGAGGATCAGTTCGCAACGGCTGATCCCGTCACCGCCGGTAAAGGTCTTGATGTCGAGCAAAACCTGGCGCGCGGCCACCTGCCCCTTGATGATCCAGTAGAGCGAACCGCCATCGAGCAATTCCTCGGCACGCTTCGGCACCATGCGGGTGACATGGCTGCTTTGCGGCTGAAGGCCGGCCGCGACCGATACCAGTGCGCGCTCGGCAACCCATTCCCGCAGGTCGTCGATGGCTTCGCAGCCGACACAGAGCTTGATCAGATGAAGGGTCATGCCTCGGAGATAGCCGGTTCCACGCCGCCGTCAAGAGGCACTGGTGCCGCAGGCCCTTCCCTCCCCAACCGATCGATCACGTGGATCGCTGCCGGCAATGGCAGCGCGTCAACATTCGACGACGTTGACGGCAAGACCGCCCAGCGAGGTTTCCTTGTATTTCTCGTTCATGTCATTGCCGGTCTGGCGCATGGTCTCGATACAGGCGTCAAGCGGCACGAAATGTTCGCCGTCGCCTTTCATCGCCAGCGACGCAGCCGTGACCGCCTTGACCGCACCGAGCGCGTTACGCTCGATGCACGGCACCTGCACGAGGCCGGCAATCGGGTCGCAGGTCATGCCGAGATGATGTTCCAGCGCGATCTCCGCGGCATTCTCGATCTGCTCCGGCGAGCCGCCCATCACGGCCGCCAGACCTGCGGCCGCCATGGCCGAGGCCGAGCCGACTTCGCCCTGACAGCCGACTTCCGCGCCCGAGATCGAGGCATTGTGCTTGATGATGCCGCCGATGGCAGCCGCCGTCAGCAGATAGTCGCGCACCCCTTCCTGGTCCGCTTCCGGATGGAAATGCAGGTAGTAGCGCACCGTGGCCGGAACAACGCCGGCCGCACCATTGGTCGGCGAGGTCACGACGCGGCCGCCGGCGGCATTTTCCTCGTTGACCGCCATCGCATAGACGGAGAGCCAGTCATTGGCGAGCAGCGGATTCTGCCGGTTGCTGCGCCATTCCTCCTGCAGCTTGTCATGGATCGACCGGGCGCGGCGGCGCACATTCAGTCCGCCCGGAAGCCTGCCGTCCTGTTTCAGTCCGCGGTCGATGCAGCCGCTCATCGCATCCCAGATCCGGTCGAGCCCGGCATCGAGCGTGGCGCGGTCCATCACCGCCTCTTCATTCGCCCGCTTCATCTGGGCAATGCTCAGACCGGAACTGGCCGCCATGGCCAGCATCTCCTTGGCCGAGGCGAAGGGATAAGGCACCTTCTGCGTCGAGGCTGCCTTCTTGTTCTTCTGCATCGCGAGCAATTCTGTCTCAGTGACGACAAAACCGCCGCCGATGGAGAAGTAGACCTGGGTCAGCAGCACGCGGCCGTCACGATCGAGGGCCGTCAGCCGCATGGCATTGGCATGACCAGGCAGCGGTGTCTTCTTGTCGTAGACGAGATCGTCCTTCGGCTTGAAATGATAACCCGGATGGCCGGGCGGCGTGACGCGTCCGGTGCGTTCGACCTCAGCGATGATCTCGTCCATCCGGTCCGGATCGACCTTGTCGGGCGCCTCGCCCATCAGGCCGATGATCACGGCATTGCCGGTGCCATGGCCGATGCCGGTATAGGCGAGCGACCCGTGCAGGCTGGCTTTCAGCGCAGTCACATGGGCACCCGCAGGCCGCGGCCACTCGTCGGACAGAATGAGGTCGAGAAACCGGTTGGCCGCCGTCATCGGTCCCATCGTATGGGAACTCGAAGGACCAACCCCGATCTTGAACACGTCGAAAACCGAAAGAAACATGGATCCGTCCTTCTGCACTGCAATTATCAGAGGCTAAAGGATCGCGTAGCACGAATGCGGGCGAGGATCGACATCGGCTTTCACCGCCGCGACATCTAAGGGAATGATTATGTCGCCACAAACGCAAACAGCGCGACCCGAAGGCCGCGCTGTTGGCAATTGATTGCGTGTAGGCGTTACATACTGCTGAAAAGATAAGCCAGGCAAAGAACGCCTGCAAACCCCATCAAAGCCCGAATAGTAACGCTCCAGCACGACTTCTGGACACTGCCTTCCATGGAAACTCCGAATGAGAACGCATTGTTGACAAAAGCTGTCCCCCGACCGCCTTGTGGAGAACGATCTATTAAAATTTCCGGCTCTTCGCAACCGCAAAAAAGGCGAAACGAAGACTGATTCCGGGATGCAGGTATGCATTCAATGCATGGATATATGTAATTTCAATGGCTTGTAGCCATATGCGCTTGAGCCACCACCGAGACAGCCTGCCTCATTTTGGCCCAAAATCATTGGGGAGAGTTAATTTCCGTGGCGAGATCGGCACTCCAAAGCTAACAATGGGCGGGGAATCTTACGGTGGACTCACGGAATGACAACGATCGACTACTGCGCCATGGCACTCTTCGTCTTTCTCTGGGTGACCTATGCCTGGATTACCGGACAGAAGCGCATCCTTAAACGGACCAGCCTGACAAAAGCCATGGCAGAGCGCCGGCGTGAATGGATCCTCAATTCGCTGTCGCGCGATCTGAAGATGATCGATACGCAGATCATGGGGGGCTTGCAGAACGGAACGGCATTTTTCGCGTCGACGACGATCTTTGCCATCGGCGGCTGTTTTGCCCTGCTCGGCGCGACCGAGCAGGTCGACGCCATCATCAAGGACATTCCCTATCTCGTCCAGGGTGGCCGCGCGGCCTTCGAAATGAAGGTGAGTGGCCTGATCGCGCTGTTTGCCTATTCCTTCTTCAAGTTCGGCTGGGCCTACCGCCTGTTCAACTATTGCACCATCCTGTTCGGCGCCATTCCGATGATGAGCGAAGCCGAAAAGAACCCGGAAAAGGCACGCGAGGCGGCCGAAATCACGATCCGCATGAACATTATCGCCGCAAGCCATTTCAACGCCGGCCTGCGCGCCATTTTCTATTCGATCGGCTATCTCGGCTGGTTCGTCAGCCCGTATATCTTCATGCTGTCGACGGTCCTTGTCTTCTTCGTGCTCCTGCGCCGGCAATTCTTTTCCGAAGCACGGCTGGCACTGTTGAGCGACAAGGACCGGTAAGTCGCCGGGGGGCACGATCGATGCCGACCTGCAGCCATGAAAAGGCCGCGTTTGACGGCTTTGCCACGAGCACGGCGCGGATAAGATGTCGGCGCAGGCAATCAGACCGGAAGGACACAGCGTGGCGGAAATGAACAGCGCCGGAGCAGCGCCGGTGACACACCGGCTCTTGTGGCTCGATGCCCTACGCGGCATTGCCCTGATCGCCATGGCAACCTACCACTTTTCCTGGGATCTCGAATTCTTTGGCTATCTGGCGCCCGGAACATCGACGGAAGGCTTCCTCCGGCTCTATGCCAGGATCATCGCCTCCAGCTTTCTCTTTCTCGCCGGCTTCAGCCTTGTGCTTGCCCATTATCCGCAACTGAAGCTTCAGGCCTTTCTCAAGCGTCTGGCCGTCATTGTTGCCGCAGCTCTGGCGATCTCGGCGGCAACATGGTGGTTCGTCCCCGACGGCTGGATTTTCTTCGGCATCCTGCATTCCATCGCAACGGCCAGTCTCATCGGCCTGCTGTTTCTGCGACTGCCGCCGCTGGTCACGCTGGTGGCAGCAGGTGGCGCCATCGCCCTGCCGAACCTATGGCGGTCGGAGATCTTCGACACACCCTGGTTTTGGTTTACCGGCCTGTCGCAGACCGTTCCACGCTCGAATGACTTCGTCCCGCTGCTTCCCTGGCTGGGTGCCTTGCTATGCGGCATAGCGCTAGCCCGCATCCTTCGTGATCGCGGCGCGTTTGCAGCACTGGCCAAGCTCCCGGCGGGACCTGGCTGGCTGCGTTGGGGCGGTCGCCACAGCCTGATCGTCTACCTGTTGCATCAGCCGCTGCTGTTTGCCCTGGTCTATCTGGTGTCCCAGGTGTTGCCTCCGGCAAAACCGGACCCGGCACTCACCTATATCCGCAGTTGCGAGAGCGGCTGCCTGGCCGAAGGCAGCAACCTTCAGCTCTGCCAGCGCTTCTGCAGCTGCACGCTCGACCAGTTGCAGCAGCAATCACTGCTCGAACCGCTCCAGTCTGGCGCAATCTTGCCCAGTCAGGATGACCGCATTCTGAAGCTTGCAAGTGAGTGTACGACCACAAGCCAATGACTTTAGCTGAAACGGAAGCTGGCCATGAATGCCTATCGGCTGCAGCCCTTGCGTTATCCCTGGCCACCCATGCTGTTTGGGGTTGCCATCATCGTTGCGCTGCTTGCGCATAAATTCATCGTCGCTCTGCCGATCGGTGGCGACAGGTGGCGATGGATTGCCGGACTTCTTCTGGCTCTCTTTGCTGTCGGGCTCGATGTCTGGGCCGTCAAGACCTTGATGGACTGCCACACGCCAGTCCTGCCGACCCGATGCGCCCAGCGGCTTGTCACCACCGGGCCATTCAGGCTCAGCCGCAATCCGATATATCTCGGCTATACGTTGTTGACGATTTCCCTAGGCCTGATCAGCGGCAACGGCTGGTTCCTGATCGCCGCTGGCGTTGCGGCATTTGCCACAAATCTGGTGGCTATACGCTGTGAGGAAATGCACCTGCTCGCCCGCTTCGGTATCGATTTCGAACGGTATTGCCGCCACACCCGGCGCTGGGTCTGAGGCGGAGGCAAGCGAAGGTCAGCTGCCGACGCCGATTTCGACCAGGCGGGTCAGGCAGGCTTCCTCGGCATTGTTAAGTTCCGTCAGGGTCTCGTCGATATCGCGCCGCTTCTGGCGCAATTCTTCGCGTTTCTCGTCGATGCGCTTCATCATCAGTTTCAACTGACCGATCTCGCCCGGCGGTTCCTTGTAGACATGCACGATCTCGCGGATCTCGGCGATGGTGAAGCCGATGCGGCGGCCGCGCAGGATCTCCTGCAGCAGTCGACGATCTGCCGAGCGGTAGAGACGGGTTCTGCCGCGCCGCTCGGGATGAAGCAGGCCCTCATCCTCGTAGAAGCGTAGAGTGCGCGTCGACACGCCGAATTCCCGTGTCAGCTCGGTGATGCTATAAAACTTCTTCACATGCGTTCCTGCTCAATCAAGAACCGACAGCATATTTACATTTACGTAAAAGTCAATTTTTAGCTGCCGATCCCAATCCCGAACCACCATGTGGCAAGACCGAGGAAGCTGAAAAATCCGATGGTATCGGTGATCGCCGTGACAAACACCGCAGACGAAACAGCCGGATCGGCGCCGGCGCGCACCAGAAGAATGGGGATGGTAATCCCGGCCATGGCAGCGGCGAACATGTTGATCAGCATGGCGGTGGTAATCAAACCGCCGATGTGGATGTTCTGGAACCAGATCGCAGCAACCGTGCCGACCAGACAGCCGAACAGGACGCCATTGATCAGCCCAACCCCCGCTTCACGACGCACGACGCGCCAGGCATTGTGGATGTCAAGATTGCGGGTTGCCAGCGCCCGGACGGTCACGGTCATGGTCTGCGAACCGGCATTGCCGCCCATGCCGGCAACGATCGGCATCAGGATCGCCAAAGCCACCACCTGCTCGATCGTTGCCTCGAACAGCGAGATGACCGATGCCGAGACGAAGGCGGTGAACAGGTTGACCGCCAGCCACGGCACGCGTGAGCGCGACGTTTCGGCGACACTGTCAGACAGTTCTTCGTCGCCGACGCCGCCGAGGCGCATCAGGTCTTCCTCGGCCTCTTCCTGGATGACATCGACCACGTCGTCGATGGTCAGGACGCCGACCAGACGGCCACTCTCGTCGACGACGGCGGCCGAGAGAAGGTCATACTGCTCGAAAAGCTGTGCGGCCTCTTCCTGGTCCATTTCGGCCGGAATCGGATGATTGGTCTCGCGCATGATGGTTTCGATCTTCACCTGGCGTTTGGTGCGCAGGATACGGTCGAGATCGATGACGCCGAGCAGTTTGAAGGTCGGGTCGATGACGAAGATCTGGGTGAAGCTGTCCGGCAACCCCTCTTCGTCGCGCATGTAGTCGATCGTCTGGCCGACCGTCCAGAACGGCGGCACGGCGACGAACTCGGTCTGCATACGGCGACCGGCCGAGCTTTCCGGATATTCAAGTGCCCGGCGCAGGCGAACGCGCTCGGTGAACGGCAACTGCGCCAGGATCTCGTCGCGGTCTTCCTTGTCGAGGTCTTCGAGAATGTAGACCGCGTCATCGGAATCGAGATCGCCGATGGCAGCCGCAATCTGGGCATTCGGCAGATGGCCGACGATCTGCAGGCGGATCGCCTCGTCGACCTCGGTCAGCGCCGTCATGTCGAAATCGTCGCCAAGCAGGCGGACAAGCGCGATGCGCTGATCCGGCTGGATAGCCTCGATCAGGTCGCCGAGTTCCGATTCGTGCAGGCGGGCGACATGCTGGCGCAGGAAGAGCAGGTCGCGGTCGGCGATAGCTGCGCCGACCATGGCCAGAAAGTCCAGCCGGATCGAGCCATCGTCGCCGTAGATGTCCTCATGCACCTCTTCCGGCGTCGGGCGGGTGCGGAGGTCTTCCTCGTTGTCCGTCATTCAAGCACCCTCGCATCATTCTGTCGTGCCGCGCCCGGCCGCCGCAGAATGGCGGCTAAAAACGTATTGTCAACAACTGCATAGCGATTTGATCTCGCCCGGATGTGCAAATGCGAAGGCTCCCTGCTAACCTATCGGCGCGGCCCGGTCGAGTCCCGTTTCGGCAGACCGCGAGGTCGCTTGCGTCCGCCACATCAACGGGTCTCGACCGGCCCGCAACACGAGACCGACAACCACCGTGACAGTGCTTTCGATCCGCCGCTACCCCGATCCCGCCCTGAAAACCCACTGCCTGCCGGTGACCGTATTCGACGCCGGCCTCAAGGCCCTGGCCGATGGCCTGCATGCCGCGATGACGGCAGCACCGGGCGTCGGCATCACCGCTGCCCATTGCGGCATCTTGCAGCGGGTCGTCGTGCTCGACCTGGCCGAACTTGGCGGTCGACGCGACTATGTCAATCCAGAGCTTGTGTCTGTGTCGGACGAGACCATGGAACACACCGAGGGCAGTGTCTCGATGCCGGGAATGACCGACACTGTGGTGCGGCCGCGCCGCATCGACATCCGCTACTGCACCCTCGACGGCGTGGAGACACATGAAACGCTCGACGGTTTTGCTGCGATCTGCATGCAGCATGAAATCGACCAGCTCGAGGGCATCTTCTGGATCCATCGACTGTCACGCCTGAAACGCGAGCGGCTGTTGAAGAAGTGGGACAAGCATGCGCGCTGAATTGCATTCCGCCGCCTGTGCCGGAGAACAAAGCCGCCCCCCATGCGTTTGCTCTTCAACTGGCAAGCGAAGGAGCAGATCCATGGCCAAGGACCGCAGCACGACCGAATTTTCCCGCGAAGACGATTACCGCGACTATGAACAGCGCGATATCGACAATGGCTGGCCCTATGCCGACGGCGCGGGCACGGCGGCAGAGCCGGTCGGCAACCATAGCTACGGCGAGACCGGCGCCAATTTCGACCGTGATCGCAACAAGGGATTTGGTGTGAGCCCCGTGGAGGCGGACGGTTCCCCGCGGGCGCGGGCGACGCCGGAAGTTCCGAGCGAGGACTTTGGCGGCGACGACGACCAGCTCGAATCGGACATCGATGCAGCGCTCGCCGATCTCGATGAGGCGACGCTGGCAGGCATCGACATCCAGGTCGATGGCCATCTGGTGACGTTGCGCGGCGCTGTTGATACCGCCGAGGAGCGCCGAATGATCGAATTGAAGGTGCTCGCGATCGACGGCGTCAACGCGGTGCACAATCACATCACGACGCTGGGCATCGACAGCCACATTCCAAGCGACACCGATTAACGATCGAAACAATAATGTCGTCAGCTAGAATTTTGATCCTGCAGTAGAAAACAAAAAACCCGGCCAAATGGCCGGGCTTTTTTTGGTGCGGTCGAGAAGACTCGAACTTCCACGTCTTGCGACACAGCGACCTCAACGCTGCGCGTCTACCAATTCCGCCACGACCGCATCGTGGTAGGCGCCGAATTGCTCCGGCGGGGCTGCATGTAGCAAAAGCATCCGGGGTCCACAAGCCCGCCATGACAGATTTTTGAAAATTCGGTACAACCGGTGGATAAGCCTGTGAACAGCCGCGAGCGACAAGCGTCCAACTCCCCTTGAACTCCTAGGAGTTTCTTGCCAAGTAAAGGGAAAACAAGGGTTTTCACCCGAAGGCAAATTTCATGCAACGCACCGATCTCGATCTTTCCATGCAGGCGGCCGATGGCTGTCCCGCCGTTCGCTGGCGGATCACCGAAGGGCTCGTACCGTATGAAGAAGCCGTCGCCGAAATGGAGCGCCAGGTGGCGGCAATCGCCGACGGCACGGCCGATGAACTCGTCTGGCTGGTCGAACATCCGCCGCTTTATACCGCCGGCACCAGCGCCGATTCTGCCGACCTGATCCAGCCCGACCGCTTTCCGGTCTTTGCCACAGGTCGTGGCGGCGAATATACCTATCACGGCCCCGGCCAGCGGGTGGCCTATGTCATGCTCGACCTGAAGCGCAGGCGCCAGGATGTGCGCGCCTATGTGGCGGCCCTCGAAGACGTGGTGATCCGCACGCTCGACAGCATGAATGTGCGCGGCGAACGGCGCGAAGACCGGGTCGGCGTCTGGGTGCGAAGGCCGGAAAAGCCGCTTTTGCCGGACGGCACGATGGCAGAGGACAAGATCGCGGCGCTGGGTATCCGCTTGCGCCGCTGGGTCAGTTTTCACGGCCTGTCGATCAATGTCGATCCCGACCTCGACCATTTTTCCGGCATCGTGCCCTGCGGAATCAGGACCTATGGCGTGACCAGCCTGGTCGACCTAGGGCTTCCGGTGATGATGACCGATGTCGACATGCGCCTGCGCGATGCCTTCCAGGAGGTCTTCGGCGAGACGGTCAACGAAAGCCAGGCGTAATGCGTCAAGCCCGCCCGATTGCCGGCCCATCGAGGTCGGACACCGCCTGCTTGCCGTCCTGCCGATCCTCGTAGCGTTCGATCTGCTGGCTGATCTGGCGGATAAGCCGACCGCATTCCTGATGGGCATCATTCAGCCGGCGCAGTTGCACCTGCAACGCCTCAATCGGCAGGTCATCGGTTTCTTCGAGCGGCCCGTAACCATGGCCGGTTATCAGCCACATCGGTGAGACACCGAGAATGCCGGCAAGATCAATCAGGCGCGACGGCCGCGGCTCGCAGCGGTCAGCCTCCCAGTTGAGCAGGCTGTCCGCTTTGACCCCAAGACGGTTGGCGAGATCGGGCAGCGTAACGCCAGCCGCATCGCGCGCGGCCGACAGGCGCCCGCCCAGCGTGTCATCGCTCGAATCGATCATCCGTGAAACGCTGCGTGTCGGCATGCCTTATCCTCCTTTTGCAAAGAGCCAAGCCCGGAAGCGTCCGGTTGTCAGCCAGTCTTTTGCATCCTCCAGACGAATATAGGATAGCTCACATGCGGCCGCCACCCCGGCAACGCCATGCACATGCGGGAATTCGCCACAGCACCGCACAATGCCTGTTCGCAACGGGTCGTGAGATCGACGGTATCCTTGAACTGCCCTGCAGCCTGTGCTTGATGGCCTGACAATTCGCAAGGCAATCCTTCATGCAGCAGTCGCAATCGTCGTCCAATCCCCTGCGCGGCATGGTCCTGATGGCCGGTTGCATGCTGGTCCTGCCGGTAATGGATGCGATTGCCAAATACATGGCGACTGTCGAGGGCATGTCGCCGGGACAGGTGACATTCTACCGGTTCCTGTTCCAACTCGCTTCCACCCTGCCCTTCCTGTTCGCTTTGCGCGGAATTGCTGCCTTGGCTGCCAAGCGTCCGTGGATGAACCTTTTGCGTGGCGCGCTGCATGGGGCGGCGAGCCTGTTGTTCTTCATGGCGGTCAAATACATGCCGCTCGCCGACGTTTTTGCCATCTATTTTGTCGAGCCGTTCATCCTCACGGCCTTGTCGGCGATGTTTCTGGGTGAAAAAGTCGGCTGGCGCCGCTGGCTGGCCATCGTCGTCGGCTTCGGTGGCGCGATGATCGTGATTCAGCCAAGCTACGAGATCTTCGGCCTGACGGCGCTGCTGCCGGTCGCCTGCGCCTTTCTCTTTGCCCTCTACATGTTCCTCAACCGGGCCATCGGTGAAGCCGATTCGCCGATGACCATGCAGACATTTGCCGGTATCGGAGGAACGCTGTTCATGGTCGGCGCCATGGCGATCGGAACAAGCGCAGGGGATGCCAATTTTGCGGCCTCCCTGCCGGCATCCTGGTTTGGCCTCGTGCTTCTCGCCCTTTTGGGCACAATATCGGGGTTCATCCATCTTCTCGTCGTGCGCGCGTTTCGCATGGCGCCGCTGTCGGTGCTCGCACCGTTCCAGTATTTCGAGATCATTGCCGCTGTCGCCCTTGGCTATCTGTTCTTCGACGAATTCCCCACTGCCTCGAAATGGCTCGGTATCGTGATCATCGTCGGCTCGGGTCTCTTCATTCTCTGGCGCGAGCAGCAACAGTCCACCAAGATCGCCAGATCAGAGGCAGCTCGGTAAGATCCTGCTAACGTCGTTTGTTGGCGAAAATGCAAGGGATCGAGCTCTATCCTGTCCTCCAGTTTCATGATGAAACAGGATAGAGAAACATGAGCGAGTTTCGCCTCTCGTTTCCGGCACGTGTCGTTGCCGGCAAACAGAAGCTGTCGGCTGACGACATTCTTCTTTCACGCATTCTGACGTTTCCCGATGACGGGCTGACATTGGATGATGTCACGCCGCATCCGGCGACGAACAATTCCCGCTCTGACAGATCTGCAGAGGGGAACAGCTATTGCGTCGAGCACCCCCCGCACCATTGCCTCCAAGACCGTGCGCCCTTCGGCGCTGTCGGCACGACCAAGGACGACAGCATGCGGCACGTCCTTGTGGATGATCTTGCCGACCGGTGGCTCAAGGTGCCGGACAGGGTCTTTCTCGAGAACGGTCACGCAAGCTAGCGGCAGCGATGCCGTTGGCTGGCGCTTGCGTCGCATTTTAGCAATTTCAGAAACTCGAACGTAAGATATGCGGCCTAGTTTGGCATCAGCCACGGCCCGAGGAGTTCATTTTGGCGACCCATCAAGCCGCAATCTTCCTGCTCGTGATCAACCTCGGCCTGCTCTGGCTGCTGATGGCGGCCCCTCTCGGTCGCCGGACCATCCGGATCAGCAGAATGGTGCGCAAGCGCCCCGAAGATCTCTGGAACATCACCCGACCCGCCGGCGCATTGACCGACTGGCACCCGTCGGTCATCGCCGTCGAACCGGTCGCTGGGCATCCGGACCGGGTGGAATTTGCCTATCGGCAACCGGACAGGAACGGCAAGCCGACCAAGCGAACGATGATCGTCGACCGTGCCTCGATGAACGCCAATGGCAGTTTCTCCTGCGATCTGCGCGTCGTTTCCGACAGCACGCTGCATCAATCCTTCTGGGCAGGATATCGCGAAAGCCGCCATATCGAACCCGCCGACAAGGGCGCGCTTGTGACGTTCGAGCAAACCGACAGCTATCGCGGCCTTGCCTTCTATCTGCTGCGCCTGTTTGCCATTCGCCGCGAACTTCAGGCACTCGACGATCATGTCGAGGGACGCGCGCATACGGGCCGCACCCATATCGAACATCCGTTCTGGCAGAGCCTGCTGGTCATCGGCTCTACCCTGGCGCTCTGGCCGTTCTTCGGCCTGACCCCTGCGGGCCTGATGATCTCGACCTTCCTGACACTGGTCATCGTGTTGCACGAACTCGGCCACATGGTCGCCTACCGCGCCTTCGGCCATGCCAGGGTGCGCATGGTCTTCATCCCGTTTCTCGGCGGGATCGCGATTGGTGGGCGGCCTTATAACAGTCTGTTCGAGGTCGCGACATGTGCGCTGATGGGCGCTGGCGTGTCTGCACTGCTGGTGCCGATCATTGTCGCGGGCCATCAGTCCGCGCTGACCATTCAGCACTCCGCCGCAACAGAAGGGCCGATCCTGATCTTCCTGGTCATTCTCGGCGCCTTCAACCTCCTCAACCTGCTGCCCACCTACCGCTTCGATGGTGGCCAGGTTCTGCGCCAGATCTTCGTCAGCCAGAAAATGTTGGCGCTGGCGAGCTTCGGCATCACGGGCATCATCTTGTGGACCTGCTGGCGCATCGGTCTGCCTTCGATGGTGCTGGTGTCCGGCCTGGCGATCTTTACGCTGCTGAGCATGATCCGCACCAGCACGGTCAAGCCGCGCCATGAACTCATACCCATGTCCGGTCCGGAACGGCTGATGACCGGCTTCGGCCTCTACGCCGCCATTTCGATCCATGCGTATGCGGTAATCTATGCCTGCGACCGGCTGTTTGGCTGAGCCCGGCACAGGGTGAGGAAAATCGTCCGACACGGGAATGCTGATCTTGACTTCAAGACCCGAACTGGCTCCAAAAGAGCCATGAAAACCGACAATCCTCCCCTGCCCATGGGTTACTCCGCCCTTCCCGCCGGCACCCTTGCCAATGTCGTCACCTGTCTGGAAATGCGCAGGAATCCCGATGCCACCGAAATACACTTGGGGCCGAATCTGACGCTCGAGCGTTGGATCGATGTCGACCTCGACATGTATCGCGACCTGTTTCGGCGCGTCGGCGAGGACTGGATGTGGGTCTCGCGTCTCGTCATGCCGGACGAGGAACTGAGCGCCATCCTCGCCGACACGGGTGTCGAACTCTTTGCGGCGATGAAAGAGGATGTACCGGTCGGCATACTTGAACTGGACTTTCGACAGCCTGGCGAATGCGAACTGGTGTTTTTCGGCCTCGTGCCGGAAGCGATCGGCCAGGGCGCCGGGCGCTGGCTGATGAACCAGGCACTGCAAAAGGCCTGGGCAAAGCCGATCACCAGGCTCTGGCTGCACACCTGTCATTTCGACCATCCCGGCGCGATTGCCTTTTATCGCCGCTCCGGCTTCGAGCCGTACGACACGTTTGTCGAGGTGACCGAAGACCCGCGCCTGACCGGCAAGATGCGGATCGATGCGGCCCAGCACGTGCCGCTGATCCGTCCGGTCGATCCGGTTTCGTAACCGCCGCCCTGACAAAAACGAATTCAGGACCAAAAGCCGGCCAAAAGCCCTTGAGCGGCCTTGGTCCGCCGTGCCAATGTCGCGCCGACACATCAGCTAGGGAGAATATACCATGGACGTTCGCGCCGCAGTTGCCGTACAGGCTGGCAAGCCGCTGGAAATCATGACCGTTCAGTTGGAAGGCCCGCGCGCGGGTGAAGTTCTGATTGAAGTAAAGGCCACAGGTATTTGTCATACCGATGATTTCACGCTTTCCGGTGCGGACCCGGAAGGCCTGTTCCCGGCCATTCTCGGCCATGAGGGCGCGGGCATCGTGGTTGATGTCGGACCGGGCGTCACCTCGGTGAAGAAGGGCGACCACGTGATTCCGCTCTACACGCCGGAATGCCGCGAATGTTATTCCTGCCTCAGCCGCAAGACCAATCTCTGCACCTCGATCCGTGCCACCCAGGGCCAGGGCCTGATGCCGGACGGCACCAGCCGCTTTTCGATCGGCAAGGACAAGATCCACCACTACATGGGCTGCTCGACCTTTGCCAATTTCACCGTTCTGCCGGAAATTGCGCTCGCCAAGGTCAACCCGGACGCACCGTTCGACAAGATCTGCTATATCGGCTGTGGCGTCACCACCGGCATCGGCGCTGTCATCAATACCGCCAAGGTCGAGATCGGCGCCACCGCCATCGTCTTCGGCCTCGGCGGCATCGGTCTCAATGTTCTGCAGGGCCTGCGTCTCGCCGGTGCCGACATGATCATCGGCGTGGACATCAACAATGACCGCAAGGCATGGGGCGAGAAGTTCGGAATGACACATTTCGTCAATCCGAAGGAAGTCGGCGACGACATCGTGCCGTATCTGGTCAACATGACCAAGCGCAATGGCGACCTGATCGGCGGCGCGGACTACACGTTCGACTGCACCGGCAATACCAAGGTGATGCGCCAGGCGCTCGAAGCCTCGCATCGCGGTTGGGGCAAGTCGGTCATCATCGGGGTTGCCGGCGCTGGCCAGGAAATCTCCACCCGGCCGTTCCAGCTGGTCACCGGCCGCAACTGGATGGGCACGGCTTTCGGCGGTGCGCGCGGCCGCACCGACGTGCCGAAGATCGTCGATTGGTATATGGAGGGCAAGATCCAGATCGATCCGATGATCACCCACACCATGCCGCTTGAGGACATCAACAAGGGCTTCGACCTGATGCATTCGGGCGAAAGCATTCGCGGCGTCGTGGTCTACTGATGACGGCGGAAAGCTACCGGGTTGATGCGCGGAGACTGGAAGAGTTCTCCGCGCTCGAACTGCATGATCTGCTGAAGATGCGCGTCGATGTCTTCGTGGTGGAGCAGAAATGCCCCTACCCGGAGATCGACGGCAAGGACAAGCTTGCCCTGCATCTGCGCCTGATTCAGGGAAGCGACCTGCTGGCGGCCGCCCGGATCTTTGCGCCCGCCGAGGCTGCAGGCCCCGCCAAGATCGGCCGGGTCGTGGTATCGCCAGCGCACCGCGGCAAGCGGCTTGGCGATGCGGTGATGCGCGAGGCAATATCGCTCTGCGAGGATCGTTTCCCCGCCTGCACCATTGCCCTGTCGGCGCAGAGCCATCTGAAGGCATTCTACGCCTCCTTTGGCTTCGAGGCCTGCTCGGCGGAATATCTCGAGGACGGCATTCCGCATGTCGACATGTTCCGCCCGACCAAGGCAGCCGTAAACTGACCATGCGGCCGATGCGCCGGGAAACCATTTGATGATCTATGTTGATGCCGATGCCTGCCCGGTAAAGCCGGAAATCCTCAAAGTGGCCGAACGTCACAATATGGAGGTGACCTTCGTTGCCAATTCGGGCCTGCGCCCGTCGCGCGACCCGATGGTGAAGAACGTCATCGTCTCGAGCGGCTTTGACGCGGCCGACGACTGGATCGCCGAACGCGCAGGCCCCGAGGACATCGTCATCACCGCCGACGTGCCGCTGGCCGGCCGCTGCGTGGCGGCGGGTGCGCAGGTCACCGGTCCGACCGGCCGCATTTTCGACGTCGCCAATATCGGCATGGCGACCGCTATGCGCGATCTCGGCGCCCATCTGCGCGAGACCGGCGAAAGCAAGGGCTACAACGCCGCGTTTTCACCGCGCGACCGTTCCGCCTTCCTTGAAACGCTTGACAGGCTCTGCCGCCGCCTCAAGAAGTGACGACGCCCGACCGAGTTTTCGTCAGGCATCAGCGGATGAACCGATGACACAAGAGCGTAACTGGATCCTCAACCACCGCTACAGCAGCTTCATGGGTGCCGGTGCGCTCACCCTGGTCACCCTGCCGGTGATCGCCCGCCTGGATCCGGCGATTGCCGTCGAAGGACCGGCGATCGTGTTTTTCATCGCCTATCTGACGCTCGCCTGGTGGCGACTGCGGCGCCTGACGCCGGCCTTTCTGCGCCAGCATGCGGAGACGGCGGATGCCCCGGCCTTTGTCATCTTCGTCGTCACGGCGCTGGCCATCGTGGCCGCCATCGGATCCCTGTTCGCCGTGCTCAATCGCGACGTCAAAGGCGGCTCGCTGGAACTGATCACGGCTGCCGGATCAGTCATTTTCGGCTGGCTGACCATCCACACCATGGCCGCCATGCATTATGCCCATGTCTTCTGGAAACCTGGCCCGGCGCAGAAGGGCGGCGCACGGCCGCATCGCGGCGGGCTCGAGTTTCCTGGCACGCCGGAGCCCTGCGGCCATGACTTCGTCTACTTCGCCCTGGTCATCGGCATGACGGCGCAGACCGCCGATGTCTCGATTACCAGCACATCCATGCGCAAGCTCAACATGATCCACGCCACCACATCCTATTTTTTCAACACCGTGCTGATCGCCGCGGCCGTCAACGCAGCCGTGGCTTTGGCCGGCTGACCCAACGGATTACAAAGACGACATCACAGATAAGACCCAGACCAGACAAGGAAGACCGATGAAGATCCTTTCCCAGAACACCGCCTTTGGCGGTATGCAGGGCGTCTTTGCCCATGACAGTGAAACCACCGGGACCGAGATGACCTTCGCCGTCTTCGTTCCGCCGCAGGCGATTGTCGAGAAGCGGCCCGTGCTTTGGTACCTGTCGGGCCTGACCTGCAGCCATGCCAATGTGATGGAAAAGGGCGAGTACCGCCGCATGGCCGCCGAACTCGGCTTGATCATCGTCTGCCCCGACACCAGCCCGCGCGGCAACGACGTCGCCGATGAACTGACCAACTGGAAGATGGGCAAGGGCGCCGGCATGTATCTCGACGCCACCGAGGCGCCCTGGGCAGAGCACTACCAGATGTATTCCTACATCACCGAGGAACTGCCGGCCCTGATCGCCGAACAGTTCCGTGTCGACATGGACCGCCAGGGCATATTCGGCCACTCCATGGGCGGCCACGGCGCCATGACCATCGCCCTGAAGAACCCCGACCGCTACAAAAGCTGCTCGGCCTTCGCCCCGATCGTCAACCCGCTGACCGCCGACTGGACGCAAGACGCCTTCGAGAAATACCTCGGCGCCGACCGGGCGAAATGGCGGCAGTATGATGCCTGCGCACTGGTCGAGGACGGCGCCCGCTTCCCGGAATTTTTCATCGACCAGGGCAAGGCCGACAGTTTCCTCGAAACCGGACTGGCGCCCTGGCTGTTCGAAGAGGCGATCAAGGGAACCGATATCGGCCTGACGCTCAGGATGCACGAGCGCTACGACCATTCCTACTACTTCATCTCGACCTTCATGGAAGATCACCTGAAGTGGCATGCCGAGCGGCTGGGCTGACCGGCCGTCGCGTGCAACTCGGCTTCCCCGGAACGCGGCACTGGCGAGGCTGTCAGTGAAACGCGCGGACCTCGACCGGCGCGCGGCAGGCAATGGCGGCTTTGCGGCCCCATGCCAGCGCCGCGCCCAGGTCGGCAGCCTCCAGCACCCAGAAACCGCCGACATGTTCAGAGGTCTGTAAATACGGTCCGTCGGCGACACGCACAGAACCATCGGCCTGCAAAATGAGCGACATTGCTCGGCTCGCCGGATGCAATCCGCCGACAAAAACACGAACGCCGGCAGCCACCATCTCGTCGTTCAGCGCGTCGATGTCGCGCGACATCGCCTCGTCCTCCGCGATCGATGGGTCGTATCCGTCGGGGTGATGAATGGCCACCAGATACCGCGTCATGATGCCTCCTTTCAGCGGCTTCACCGGTTCACAAGAGTTGCTGTCCGGTGACAGCCGGCGTTGGTTTCATAGCCTGCGATAGAGAAAATGGTCGAAATCGGCGGATTTTGCGCGGCCGGTAATGTCGAAGGCGAATACGCCGGCAAAGGCGCCGGTAAACGAGCCATGCTCGCCAAAGCCGCCTTCGTCCGAGATGACGCCTGCGTCGATAACCGGCCCGAGCGCCTGCCAGTCCGGATCGCTCGACAAGCGCCAGAAGAACTGCAGGTCGTTGTCGATGACCTCCATCGCCAGGTCGACAGGACCGTCACCAATCGCGATGCCCTGGCCGATCGGAAAGGTCAGTTTGCCGGCCGGATAGTCCCCGGGAACCGATAGCACGATCAGGCAGCGTCCTATTTCCTCGTCAGTCGAGACACCGAGGGCGTGGAATTTGTAGCGATTGTAGTAGTGCGTGATGCCGGCAACCTGCTGGTAGGTCTCGGGTGAAAATTCGAGGCGGGTTTCGACGCGGAAGCGGTGATGCTCCTGCCGCCGCGCGACCAGCGCCTGCTCGAACCACGAACCGATGCCCTCGCGGCCGAAGAGCCGCAGATGCCCTGCCCGTTCCGACAGCGTGAAGATCCGATCAGGCTCGGGCATTCGCAGCCACTGGAACTCATTTGGTAGCGCGGCGGAATCGAAGGTCCGCAGGATCTCGATGGGCTCCGGCACCTTCATCGCATCGTTCAGCGCCTGAACGTCGACCGCCGGCACGACGCCGCCCTGTTCGAGATAGAGCCAGCCGTCCTCCTTCCAGACGCATTTCTGGATGCCGGTCTCGCGTCCGAGCGTGCATCGCCGTTTCGGCGCCAGCGGCCGGCCGCACAGATGGGTGTGATAGACGTCACCATCCGGCGTCTCGACATACTGGCCATGGCCGGACCGCTGCAGCACGGCCTCGGGATTGTCCTTCGACGTGATCAGATACTGGTTCGGATGCAATTCATAAGTGCCGTCGATCGTCCGTGAGCGGGCCATGGTGACGGCATGTTCGTAACCGGTGCCACCTTCGGCCGTCGTCAGATAATACCAGCCATTGCGCTTGAACAGATGCGGTGCCTCGACCAGCCCGAGCGGGCTCCCGGCAAAGATGTTGCGGATCGGGCCGAGGACGCTTTTCGTCTTCGCATCCCACTCCTGCAGCAGGATACCATCGAAAGCCGGATGTTTGCCGATCGTGTTGCTGGCCTTTGGCCGGTGGTTCCACTGCATGTTGACGAACCACTTGCGGCCGTCGTCGTCATGGAACAGCGACGGATCAAAACCCGACGAGTTGACATAGACCGGATCGGACCAGGGACCCTCGATCGTTGGCGACGTGACGATATAGTTATGCGCATCCTTGAAGCTGCCTTCGAAGCGCTTAACGTCAGTATAGACTAGCCAGAACAGCCCATCCGCATGAGACAGGCACGGTGCCCAGACGCCGCCGCTGTCGGGATTGCCGCGCATGTCGAGCTGACTTGCCCGGTTCAGCGGGCGCGACACCAGCGTCCAGTTGGCCAGATCGCGCGAATGGTGGATCTGCACGCCCGGATACCATTCGAAGGTCGAGGTCGCGATGTAGTAGTCCTCCCCCACCCTGACGAAGGACGGGTCCGGATTGAAGCCGGGCAGGATGGGGTTGATGATCATGTCTGTCTCCTCCATGTGCGGGAAATACCCCCCTCTGTCGGCGACGCCGACATCTCCCCCACAAGGGGGGAGATTATTCGCCGGCGCTGCGACGTCCTTTACTCAGGGTCTTCATTCCCCATGTCACAAGCCCAAGCACACTACCGCCGGCGTGGGTTCGATCTCCCCCCTTGTGGGGGAGATGGCCGACAGGCCAGAGGGGGGTAACCCAGCCCTCAGCCCCTACTTCTTCTTCCGCGCCGGCCCCTTGCGCTCGGCCGACGCTGCCCACAGGTTGATGTCGGCGTCCTTGGCAAAGACATCGATTTCCGCCAGTTCCTCGGCGGTAAAATCGGGTTTCTCGATCGCCTTGACGCAATCCTCCACCTGGCTCGGCTTCGACGCACCGATCAGCGCCGTGGTGATATGGCCGCCACGCAGAACCCAGGCGAGCGCCATCTGGGCCAATGTCTGGCCACGGCGTTCGGCAATGCGGTTGAGGCCTCGGATGTTCTCGATATTGCGCTCGGTGAGGAAGTCGGGATTGAGCGACTTGTCCTGCGCCGCACGGCTACCTTCGGGAACGCCGCCGAGATATTTCGCCGTCAGCATGCCCTGGGCGAGCGGCGAGAACACGATCGAGCCGACGCAAAGTTCCTCCAGCGTATCGACCAGACCATCCTCTTCGATCCAGCGGTTGATCATCGAATAACTCGGCTGGTGGATCAGCAGCGGCGTGCCGAGGCTTTTCAGGATGTCATACGCTTCGCGGGTGCGCTTCGAATTATAGGACGAGATACCGACATATTGCGCCCTGCCCGAGCGGACGATGTGATCGAGCGCACCGCAGGTTTCTTCCAGCGGTGTGTCGGGATCAAACCGATGCGAGTAGAATATGTCGACATAGTCGAGCCCCATGCGCTTCAGGCTCTGGTCGCAGGACGCGATCACATATTTGCGGCTGCCCCATTCGCCGTAAGGGCCTGGCCACATGTTGTAGCCGGCCTTGGACGAGATGATCATCTCGTCGCGCAGCCCTCGGAAATCGGTGCGCAGGATGTCACCGAATGCGGTTTCCGCCGAACCGGGCGGTGGACCATAGTTATTGGCGAGATCGAAATGGGTAATGCCCAGGTCGAACGCCTTGCGGCAGATCGCCTGCTTGGTCTGGTGCGGCGTGTCATCGCCGAAATTGTGCCACAGACCGAGCGAAATCGCCGGCAGCTTGAGGCCGCTCTTGCCGCAACGGTTGTAGGTCATCCGCTCATAGCGGTCTTCGGCTGGGGTCCAGTTCATGTCTATCCTCCGGAATACTGAGGGCAAACTGCTTCAACGAAGCAGTGCCTGCGCCTCTTCTATCCCGAGTGCGGCCGGTTGGGTACATGTCGTGGTCAATGTTACGAATTCTCCCGTCTCGCCGGACTTCAGGATCGAGGTCATCACGTCCACACCATGCAGCGCCCTGTCGAGCGAGCAACGCGCATCGCGGCCTTCGAGGATGGCGATCGCCATGTCGGCAAGGCCAGCGGTGCGATAGTTGGCACGCGGTCCCTGCGGGCTCTCCTGGTTGTTGACGCCGAACGGATGATCCCAAACCTCGAGCGGCTGGATATTCTTGTCGCGCCCGGACGCTTCGACCGCACCGCCGAAGAAATTCGGATCCGGCACGTAGATAGAGCCTTCTGTGCCGTAAAGTTCCATGTTGGCGTGGCGATGCGACCAGACATCCCAGCTCGCCGACAGCGTGATCGTCGCGCCGTTTTCGAATTCCAGCAGCGCATGGATATTCGTCGGCGTCTTGACCGGGATGGTTTCGCCGGCGCGCGGTTGGCTGGTGATGGTGCGCGTTTCGCTGGCCATCGAGGTTAGGGCCGCAACCCGCTTGACCGGACCGATCAGGTTGACGAGGTTGGCGATATAGTAAGGCCCGAGGTCGAGGACCGGGCCGCCGCCGGGCAGGAAGAAGAAGTCGGGATTGGGGTGCCACATTTCCATACCCGGGCTCATCACATGGCAGGTACCGGACGTGACCCGGCCGATGCCGCCCTTTTCGATATGGGCGCGCGCCAGCTGGTGCGAACCGCCGAGGAACGTGTCCGGTGCGCAGCCGACCCCGAGACCCTTGTCGCGCGCAATCCGGCGCAGGTCCTCACCTTGTTCGAGCGTGAGCACCAGCGGCTTTTCCGAGTAGACGTGTTTGCCGGCTTCAAGAATGCGCTTCGACACGCCATAGTGTGCATCCGGGATGGTCAGGTTGACGATGAGGTCGAGCTCGTCATTGGCGAGAAGCTCGTCGAGCGTCTGCGCCTTGACGCCGTATTCGTCGGCCCGGAGTTCCGCCGCGTTCATGTTCAGGTCGCTGCAAGCCAGCACTTTCAGCCCCCGGAAGAGCGGTGCCAGCGAGAAGTAGGTGGTGGAGATATTGCCGCATCCGATGATGCCGACGCCAAGTTCGCGTGCCATGGGAAATGTCCTGCTTTGAAATGGGATCAGTAGGCGTTGAAAGAGGTAATCGAGCGGGAAATCAGACGGTCGATATCCTTCGGATTGTCATGCTCGACGACGAAATACTTGACCTTGGTGCCTTGCAGTGCGGCCATCAGTCCCTTCCAGTCGACGGTGCCGTGGCCGACATCGGCCCAGCCATCCTCGTCGGTATTTTCACCGGCCGGTGCGATATCCTTGACATGCACGGCGCTGATACGCTTGCCGTAGCTTTCGATCCAGGCGAACGGGTCCGCATGGCCGCGGATCACCCAGGCGATGTCGGCTTCCCAGTCGAGCTCCGGACCGCCGGCCAGGATCTGCTCCTGCGGTGTCGAATCGTCCTCAAGCGTGGCGAATTCGAAATCGTGATTGTGCCAGCCGAAGATCAGGCCGGCATCACGGATCGGCTTGCCGGCCGCCTGCAGGCGCTGACCGAAGGCAAACCAGCCGGATGCGTCGCTCGGGCGCTGGTCGGGCAGAAGATACGGGCAATAGACAGCCTCGATGCCGAGCGCCTTGGCAATCCTGATCACCTTGGCCGGATCGCCTTCGATCATGTCGAGACCGAAATGCGCCGTCGGCATCGTAAGACCATTCTTGTCGAGATCCGATTTCAACGCATCGAGACCGGCATCGTCGAGCGCTGCATACATGGCGCCATAGCCTTCGACGGCACTGTAACCGGCCGCGGCGAGCTTGGGCAGGATATCGTTGAACGGCTGGAAATTGCGGGCGCTGTAAAGCTGGAAGCCGAGTTTCGTCATGGTGTTTCCTCCTCATGCTGCCCGGTCAGGAGCCGGGTCTGTGTCCTTGGTGTTTCAGTCCGCCGCCTGGCAGGAATAGAGATCATAGATGCGGAAGTCTGGCAGAGCGCCGGGCTCGAGTGGCGAAGACGGCGTGAAGACGATCCGCCTGTTTTCACCGGCTGATAGATCGAAGGCATTGTCGCTGTAGCGGCCGGGCGTGGCACTCTCGATCATCACGAAAAGGGCGAGCCCTTCGGCCGAGGCAGAAATCTCGAACGAACCACCGTCAAGCGCTGTGACCTTGGTCGAGAGTTTCGGCGGCATAAGGTCGAGCGATTTATAGGTGCCGTTGAGGAAATGCCCCTCGCCGCGCATGCCGTTCGACGCGGTGAATTCCCAGGCGAGCAGTCCGTCGACCGGGATCTCGGTTGTGTCAAGCGTCAGCAGCACCTCGGCGCGATCCGGGCTGCAATCGCCCTGCACGCTTTTCAGCGGACTGCGCTTGCCGTCGAGCGCAAGTGAAAACAGGTTCACATCGATTGTCACCGGGTCGAGCGTGTCATTGACCATGGTGAGCGTCAGCGAAGTGCCGTCTTCGGACGGGATTGCCGACACAGCAACCGGCTGGAAGAACCGTTTGGCCATGTAATGCAGGGCCTTCCAGCTGCCGCCATAGTCGAGGCTCGACCACGAGGCTACCGGCCAAGTGTCGTTCAGCTGCCAGTATAGCGTGCCCATGCAATGCGGCTTCAGCGATCGCCAGAAATCTACGGCCGTCTTGATCGCCAGTCCCTGCTGGATCTGGCTGAGATAGACGAAATTGGCGAAATCCTTGGGAAAGCGGAAATAGCGGAACATCGTGCCGGCGATCCGCTCATTGCCACCGGCATTCTTCTGGTGAAGCTCGATCACCGGCGAGGCGATGTTCATGTCGGCCTTGTCGGCGAAGCTCTCGATCACCGGCAGCGAGGTATAGGACTGGAAGCCGAACTCCGAGCAGAAGCGCGGGCGGACACGGCGATAGTTGTCGAAGCTCTTGTTCTCGTGCCAGACGGACCAGTAGTGCATGTCACCTGAGCCGTCGGCATGCCAGGCATCATTATAGTCGAGATAACCCGACGCCGGGCTCGACGGCCACCAGATGGCTTGCGGGAAGGCCTTGCGCACCCCCTGTTCGATGACCCGATTGAGCCGGTCATAGGCGACCAGATAACGGTCGCGGTTCTTCACCGATTCCTCGAACCATGTCAGTGCACCGACCAGTTCATTGTCGCCGCACCAGAGCACGATCGACGGATGCGAGGCGAGCCGGCGGACCTGATAATCGACTTCATGGGCAACATTGGCGAGGAAGTCGTCGCTGCAGGGATAGAGATTGCAGGCGAACATGAAATCCTGCCAGACCATCAGACCTTTGCGGTCACAGAGATCATAGAACCAGTCCTGCTCGTAAAAACCGCCACCCCAGATACGGATCATGTTCATATTGGCATCGACTGCGGAATTGAGCAGATCCTCCGTTTTTGCAACGGAACTCAGCGAATAGAGCGCATCGGAAGGGATCCAGTTCGCGCCCCGGCAGAAGATTTCGCGGCCGTTGACTTTCAGCGCAAACCGGCTGCCGGCGGCGTCCGGATCGGTGATCAGTTCGACGGTGCGCAGGCCGATCTGGCGGGTGACCGTCTCGGTCGGAATGTCGACGGTGAGCGTGTAGAGCGCCTGCTCACCATTGCCGGCCGGCCACCAGAGCCGCGGGCTGTCGATTTCGAAGACATAGACCACCTTGGTCTCACCGGCATTGATGCCGACATCGAGCCGGACCTTCTCGCCGTCCAGGATGAAATGCACCGGCACCACGGCCGGCTCGACCGAATGGATCGTGGCGGTCACCTTGAGATCGACGCGACCGTCGGCATGGTGCAGCTGCTCGGTCTCGACATGCTCGATCCGGGCCGGATCGAGCTTTTTCACCGACACCGTGCCATAGACGCCGAGCGGCGCAATCGCGATATTCCAGTCCCAACCGAAATGGCATTGCGGCTTGCGCAACATATTGCCGTTCGGGATCGGTGAGTTTCCTTTCTGATACGGCACATAAAACGGCTGGCGTGCCTGGCGCTCGGCGCCGGCTGCTATGCTCGAGTGAAAGACGATGCGGATGCGGTTCTCGCCGGGCTGCAGGGCGGCCGAGATATCCGGACGGTAGCGACGAAAACAATTGTCGGCCGACAACACCGGCACGTCGTTGACGAAGACGACGGCGACCGTGTCGAGATAGTCGATGTCGAGATACCAGCTGCCCGATGCGTCCGGCACAACGAAGCTGCGCTCGACCGACCAGTCACGCTCTGCGACCCACTGGACGACCTCTTCGTTGCGGCCGGCATAGGGGTCCGGAATGATGCCGGCAGCGACAAGCGCCGAATGCACGTCGCCCGGCAATTCGATCGGAGCCGAATGTTCGCCATCGACGGACGCGAGCTGCCATTCGCCGTGAAGATCGATGATGTCGCCGCTTAAAGTCTGCATGATGTCTGATCCTGAACTGAGACGCACGTCCCGGCGCAAACCGGGACGCTTGGAGGAAGGCGCTCAGATGCGCTCTTCCGTTTGTGCATCGAACAGCGAAGCCACCGCCATGTCGAAGCTCAGGCGCACGCGCGCACCCGGCGCATAACGCCGCGTGCCGCCGATCCTGACCGACATCGTGTGCCCGGCATGCTTGAGCCACAACAGGTTGTCGGCGCCCATAGGTTCTTCGATATCGACAACCGCCTCGTGAAACTCGGTGATGCCGCTTTCCTCGTCGACCTTGACATGTTCGGGACGCACGCCAAGCACCACCTTGCGGCCGGAAACCAATGTCTCGGTTGACCGGTAGCCAGCTAATGAGAACAGGACATCATGGGTCTTGAAGAACGGCTGGCCACCCTGCTCCGTGATTTCGCCATGCAGGAAATTCATCGACGGCGAGCCGATGAAGCCGGCAACGAACAGGTTCCTCGGCTGGTTGTAGATCGTGTTCGGATCGGCGAGCTGCTGGATTTCGCCGTTCTTCATGATCGCGATCCGATCGGCCAGCGTCAGAGCCTCGATCTGGTCATGGGTGACGTAGATCATCGTGTTCTTCAGGTTCTGGTGCAGACGCTTGATTTCGACGCGCAGTTCCGAGCGCAGTTTGGCGTCGAGGTTGGACAGCGGCTCGTCGAACAGGAAGACGTCGACGTCCCGCACGAGCGCCCGGCCGATCGCCACGCGCTGGCGCTGGCCGCCTGACAGTTCCGACGGCTTGCGCTTCAACAGCGGCCCGATCTGCAGGATATCGGACGCGCGCTGCACGCGCTTGTCGATATCAGCCTTCGGCATCTTGGCAACCTGCAGGCCGAAGGACAGGTTCTTCTCGACTGTCATCTGCGGATAGAGCGCATAGGACTGGAACACCATCCCGATGCCGCGGTCCTTCGGTTCTTCCCAGGTGACGTTCTTGCCCTTGATGAAGATCTGCCCCTCGGTCGGCTCCAGCAGGCCCGCGATGCAGTTGAGCAGCGTGGACTTGCCGCAGCCGGAGGAGCCGAGCAGGACGAGGAACTCACCATCGCCGATGTCGAGGTCGAGGTTCTGCAGCACCTTGACGGCGCCGAAGCTCAGGGAGAGGTCTCTGATCGATACACTATGCGACATGTGATTAACCCTTGACTGCGCCGGCGGCGATGCCGCGGACAAAGAGACGTCCCGACACGAAATAGACGAACAGCGGCACCGCGCCGGTCAGCAGCGTGGCGGCCATGTTGACGTTGTATTCCTTCACGCCCTGGACGGAGTTGACGATGTTGTTGAGCTGGACCGTCATCGGGTAATATTCCGGACGGGTGAAGACGACGCCGAACAGGAAGTCGTTCCAGATACCGGTGATCTGCAGGATCATCGCGACGACGAAGATCGGCAGCGACATCGGCAGCATGATCCTGAGATAAATCTGCCAGAACCCTGCCCCGTCAATGCGCGCCGCCTTGAACAGCTCTTCCGGCAGCGAGGTGAAGTAGTTGCGGAACAGCAGCGTCAGGATCGGCATGCCGAAGATCGTATGCACGATGATCAGGCCGGTCAGCGTGCCGTAGATGCCGAGTTCGCGCAGCACGATAACGATCGGATAGATCATCACCTGGTAGGGAATGAAGGCGCCGACGATCAGGATGGTGAAGAACAGATCCGCACCCTTGAAGCGCCAGTTGGCCAGTGCATAGCCGTTGACCGAGGCGATCAGGATCGAGATCAGCGTCGAGGGCACGGTGATCCTCACCGAGTTCCAGAAACCACGCGACAGGCCATCGCAATTGAGACCGGTGCAGGCCGTCGCCCAGGCCTTGACCCAGGGCTCGAAGGTGATTTCCATGGGCGGCGAAAAGATATTGCCCATACGGATTTCCGGCATGCCTTTCAGCGACGTGACGATCATCACATAAAGCGGCAGGAGGTAATACAGCGCAAAGAAGATCAGCGCGCCGTAAAGCATGATGTTGCGGCCGGAAAAGGTGCGGCGCGGCTTGGCTCCGCTTGGCCCTGGGCCGAGGCGACCGATCGGACCGGTCCCAGCCGGGATCGGCATTGCAGCGGAGACAGTGGGATGATTGGGGGAAGCCGAATTAGCCACGCTTCTTTCCTCCGAATTCCAGATAGGCCCAGGGAATGATGACGATCGCCACCGTGAGCAGCATCATCGTCGACGCGGCAAAGCCCTGACCGAGATTCTGCGCCTGGAACATGTAGTCGTAGACGTATTTGGCCGGCACTTCCGAGGCGATGCCCGGACCGCCGCTGGTCTGGGCCACGACGAGGTCATAGAGCCGCACGATGCCGCTGGTGATGATCACCAGCGTGGTGATGAACACGGGACGCATCATCGGGATGATGATGAAGAAATAGGTCTTCCAGACCGGGATGCCGTCGACGCGCGACGCTTTCCAGATATCCTCATCGATGCCGCGCAGGCCCGCCAACAGCAGGCACATGACGAGACCCGTTCCCTGCCAGAGGCCGGCAATCAGGATGCCGTAGATGACGATTTCGGAATCATAGAGCGGGTTGAAGGTGAACGTTGTCCATCCCAGGCTTCGCACGATCGACTGGACGCCGAAATCGGGATTGAGGATCCACTGCCAGACGAGGCCGGTCACAATGAAGGACAGGGCGAATGGATAGAGAAAAATGGTGCGGAAGGTGTTTTCAAAGCGGATCTTCTGGTCCATCAACGCGGCCAGCAGAAAGCCGATCACCAGGCTGAAGATCAGCGACAGAAGACCATAGATCGCCAGATTCTGGATCGACATGATCCAGCGCGGCGCATCCCACAGGCGATCGTACTGGTCGAGACCGACAAACTGCAGGCGCGGTAGAAGTTTGGAATTGGTGAAGGAGTAAACCACCGTCCAGATGGTTCCTCCGAGGAAGATCACCAGGGCGGTGAGAATCATCGGGATCGAAGCAATCTTGGAATTGAGATTGCGGAACAGTTTATTGGGTCGACCGGCGTGCGCGTGGCCCGTCATGGGTCAGTCCTCCTGTTGCACGGTACGGGGCTATACGAGACAACCAGACGCAAACCGCTGAGCTCTTGGCCCTGCCGGTATGCCGAACACAATGGTCACGCTACCTCTACCGGAGTTGGCAGATCACCGGTCGGGCTCCTTCGAACCCGACCGGATATCGTCAACCGCCCTTGCTCAGTCTGCAGCGGCGATGATTTCGGCGAAACGCTTCTGCGCGTCTTCCGGTGTCATCGATGCATTGGCAAAGAATTCGGAGAACAGGTCTTCCTTCTGTTTCTGGCTGTCCGGCGACAGCAGCTGGTCGGTACCCTGGATGACATTGCCCTTGGCAAGGATCTCAAGGCCCTTCTTCATGCAGTCGTTGGCAGCGGCCAGATCGACGTCGCCGCGAACCGGCAGCGAGCCTTTCTTCAGGTTGAACGCAACCTGTGTTGCCGGCGCGAGCAGGGTCGAGGCCAGGACTTCCTGTGCCTTGGACTGCTCCTCGTCCTTGAGCAGCGGGAAGTAGAAGGCATCACCGCCGGTCGAGATGATCTCGTTGACACCGAGACCCGGCAGGCAGGTGTAGTCCGTACCGGCGGTCTGGCCGGCCAGAGCAAATTCACCCTGCGCCCAGTCGCCCATGATCTGTCCGCCAGCCTTGCCGGTGATCACCAGATTGGTGGCCTGGTTCCAGTCCTGCACGTTGGAGCCCTTCGACATGCGACGGGCATCGTCGGCAGCCTTGAACACCTTGGCGATATCCGGACCGGCTGCGACCTCGGCATCCTTGTCCTTGAACACCTTCTCGAAAGTATCCTTGCCGGCAATGGCGACGAGCAGAACGTCGAAGGCACCGGCGGACTGCCACGGCTGACCGCCAACGGCGAGCGGAATGATGCCAGCCTTTTCAAGTGCCGGAGCGGCTGCGACGAACTCGTCCCAGTTCTTCGGCACCTCGACACCGGCTGTCTTGAAGGCGGCATTCGAGAGCCACAGCCACTGCCAGGAATGGATATTGACCGGGGCGCAATAGATCTTGCCGTCGATTGTGCAGGATTCCAGCAGGCTGGCCGGCTTGATGATGTCCTTCCAGCCTTCCTTGGTTGCGACATCGGTCAGGTCGCGCAGCAGGCCGGACTGGGCCAATTCTTCTGCCTGACGACCATGGTTGAACTGCGTGGCGGCCATGGGGTCGCCACCGGTGATGCGGCTGACCATGATCGGACGCGCGGTGCCGCCGGATCCGGCGATCGCACCATCAACCCATTTGTTGCCGGTGGCGTCGAAAGCCTTGGCAAGTTCGGCGACCGCCGCGGCTTCACCGCCGGATGTCCACCAATGGGTGACTTCGAGATCTGTTGCATGAGCCGCGAACGGCATGACGACGGTTACGGCCAAAGCTGCCGCGAAGCTACGAAAATTCATGAGTCTCCTCCCTCACTGAAACGTTGCCGGAAAAATCTATGCGAAACGATATGAGGGCGCAACCACAAGAACATGAAATTTATATTTTTACGCATTATTCAATCGAAAGATGCACTTGTCACTGTGATCTTAAGGCGCTTTGAGGATACCATATGCTGCGAAGCAATAGAGGTATTTGCTATGATTTCATTCATAAATGCCGAATTTGAGAGCTTTTTATGTGCTTTGCAGCAATTTCAACCGGAAAACCGGTGTTTCGAATGGGATTATGATCATCTTCATGCACAGGTTGCAGCCAGGGACGGCGACCCGTAAGAAACCGCTCGACAAAGCAACTGTATCGTTACAGATTTCGCATCCACCGGACCTGTGAGAGGCGCGGTCCGGCGTGTTTGCAGCCTTTAAAAAGGCAACTATAAGCAAGGCTTACACGAATGGCAGGGGCACCATGACAGAGCAGCAAGGGCGCGGGATCATTGACCGCGCGACGGCGACCAAGGAGCGACCTACGCTCAAGACGATCGCCTTCATGACCGGCCTTGGCATCACAACCGTTTCGAGAGCGTTGAAAGATGCGCCCGACATCGGTGCGGAGACCAAGGAGCGGGTCCGCATGGTGGCGCGGCAACTCGGTTACCAGCCGAACCGGGCCGGTGTCCGCCTGCGCACGGGCAAGACCAATGTCATTGCGCTGGTGCTCGGCATCGATGAAGAAATCCTCGGCTTTTCCAACCAGATGGTGGTCGGTATTTCCGAAGTCCTGTCCGGCACGCCCTATCACATCGTGGTCACCCCGCATGCCCATACCAAGGACCCCATGCTGCCGGTGCGCTACATTCTCGAGACCGGATCGGCCGATGGCGTGATCATTTCGCGCACGGAACCTGAAGATGCCCGCGTGCAATTGTTGATCGAGCAGAACATGCCGTTCGCCACCCACGGCCGCACGAACATGGGCGAGTTGCACCCATTTCACGATTTCGACAACGAGGCATTTGCCTATGGCGCAGTGGAGCGCCTAGTCAAAAAAGGACGCAGGCGCATTGCACTTTTGCCGCCGCCGAACAAACTGACCTATAGCGAACACACCAAAAACGGTTTTCAGTGCGGCCTGAGGGATTTTGGCGCAGAAGAGGTTCCGCTCAACATCAACATCGATGCGTCGCTGGCCGACATTCGCAACGCCGTCGAACGGTTGATGCGCGCGACTGATGCCCCGGATGGACTGATCACGGCATCGGGCAGCGCGGCAATTGCCGCCAATGCCGGCATCGAGGCGGCAGGCAAACATGTCGGACGCGAGCTTGATCTTGTTTCCAAGCAGGGCACGCCGATCCTCAGTTGGATCCGCCCGGAAATCATTACCGCCTATGAGGACGTGCGCCAGTCCGGTCGCGAACTCGCCAAGGCGGTCATCGCCCGGATCGACGGCGTCGAACCGCAATTGCTGCAGAGCGTCAGCCAGCCGATCTGGGGCGATTGAGGCGCGTTGCGCTTAGGTCCGCACTCAGGCTCCAGGCATTGACGCATTCAGGCAGGCAGCGCCATCGCTTCCGGTGTCCACAGGGTGACGCGGTCGCGACCGCCGGTTTTCGACCGGTAGAGTGCGCGATCGGCGCGCTTGAGCAATTCATCCGACGACAAGGCGCATCCGCTGGCAATGCCGATACTGACCGAGACCGAGATCTCGCCGTCGTCGACCTTGAAACGCTCCTGGCCGAGCACCCAGCGTACGCGATTGCCAAAGGCCAACGCATCGACCTCGCCGGTATTGGGCAGGAAAGCAGCGAACTCTTCGCCGCCCAGGCGGGAGACCGCACAGCCCTCAGGCGCTTCGCGTGACAACAGCGCGCTGAACGAGGACAGAACCATATCTCCCGCGGCATGCCCATGTTGGTCATTGATACGCTTGAAGTGATCGAGGTCCATGTACAGCAACGCGCCCCGGCCAAGATCCTCCGACGTCAGCCGGTCGAGCCTTGAAAAGAATGCCCGTCGATTGGCAAGACCCGTCAGCGCATCGGTTTCCGCCGCCTGCTTGTGTTCCCATTGCATCCTCTCCTTCATCAGCACGAAGAAGGAAAACCCACCGACTATGATGTGCACGAACAGTTCGAAAGTGATGATGCTATACCAGAACGGTTGCAAGACGCGGGTATCGCCACCGGCAACGACCGGCCAGACAAAGGACAGCGGAATCCTCAGCAGGTAGATCGCCCCGTGCAGGAAAAACCAGATGGCGACGACGAGACGGCTTGGCAGCGTCTCACCCACCTTGTCTCTCCAGACCTCCCAGGCGATCAGCATCGAATAGACCGCGACCAGTATGGAATAGATGCAGAGGCGGATATTGACGCTGTTGCCGATTTCGGCAAACCCCGCCGTGAGCACGATCCACAACATCGGTCCGACGAAGGCAGCAGCAATGTGCAGACGCCGCCCGTCGAACAATCGCAATCCCACCCAGACGAAAGCAAGCCCCGACAATGCCAGACTGTTGCCGAGCGAAATGGTCAGGAAGCTGTAGCTGCCCGTTCGCTGGGCCAGCAATATGAAACCGATCGCCGCCGAAAAAAACGACATCGACCACATCAACAGCTCGAAGCGATGCCGATCGCGAACCCAGTCCAGCGCAAAGAAGACGCTGAAAACCAGGAGCGCGGCAAAGGAGCCAAGCATGATGGTCGGAAGGTGAATTGCGGTCACGGAATGCACACTCGATCAGTTCCGCTGAAGACCCCCACGTCGGCAGCTTGTGGAACCGTATGAGCCGGCGGTTAACCGCGACATAATGGTGAGGCGCATATTGCCCCCATAAAATGCATGGCAGCTATGCGCTACAACTGCCACGCTGGTCTCGATAGCAAAAAGGCCCGGTTACCCGGGCCTCTGACTTAGCATAGAACAGACCAGAAGGCTCAGGCGCCGCTGCCCCAGGGACCGTGGTGAATGTCCTTGCCATCAATGCGGTCGAAGCCATGTGCACCGAAGAAGTCGCGCTGTGCCTGGATCAGGTTGGCCGTGCCGCGTGCCTGGGCATAGGCATCGAAATAGGTCAACGCTGAGGCAAGTGCCGGAACCGGCAGGCCGGCCGTCACGGCAGCGGCGACGACGCGGCGCAGCGATGGCAGGCTCTGCTTGACCATGGCGGAAAACGCCGGCGTCACGATCAGGTTGGCCGCATCAGGGTTGGCGGTGAAAGCCTGGGTGATCTCATCGAGGAACTGCGAGCGGATGATGCAGCCGGCACGCCAGATTTTGGCGATCGTCGGCATCGGCAGCGACCAGTTGAATTCCTTCGACGCTGCCGACATCACGGCAAAACCCTGGGCATATGCCGCGATCTTGGCGGCAAACAGCGCCAGCTCGAGATCAGTCTCGATCGCGCCGCCCTCAAGCTTGAACACACGGGCCGGGTTACCGAAGATCTTCTGCGCCGCTTCGCGTTCTTCCTTGACGGAGGACAGGCTGCGGGCGGCGACGGCGGCTTCGATGGCGGTTGCCGGAATGCCCATCTGCTGGGCTTCGATGACCGACCACTTGCCCGTGCCCTTCTGTCCGGCCTTGTCGAGGATCACGTCGACGATCGGCGCGCCGCTTTCCGGGTCGGCGGCGGCCAGCACCTTCTCGGTGATCTCGATCAGGTAGGAATTCAGGCGGCCCTTGTTCCAGGCACCGAACATATTGCCGATTTCGCCTGCCTTCTTGCCGAGACCGTCGCGCAGGATGCCGTAGATTTCGGCGATCATCTGCATGTCGGCATATTCGATACCGTTGTGGATCGTCTTGACGAAGTGACCGGCGCCGTCTGTGCCGAGCCAGGCGACGCACGGGTCGTTGTCATATTTTGCGGCAATCGAGGTCAGCACCGGCTCGACGCGCTTCCAGCTTTCTTCGGTGCCGCCGACCATGATCGACGGGCCATGACGCGCGCCCTCTTCGCCGCCGGAGACACCCATGCCGATGAAGGTGAAGTCGGTGGTATCCAGGCGGGCGAAACGCGCGACCGTGTCGCGGAAATTGGCATTGCCGGCGTCGATCATGATGTCGTTCTTCGACAGATACGGCATCAGCGCATCGATCTGCTGGTCAACGGCCTCGCCGGCCTTGATCATGATGATGATTGGCCGTGGCGGGCGGATCGCGGCAACGAATTCTTCGATCGTATGGCACCCGATGATCCGGTCGGCCAGAGGACCAGCCTCGCCGAGGAACTCGTCGGTGCGTGCCGTCGTCCGGTTGAAGACCGCGATACGATTGCCCTTTTCGGCAATGTTAAGCGCAAGATTGGAGCCCATGACTCCGAGACCGATCAGTCCGATTTCCGCCTGCTGCACGACAAAGACCTCCGCATGCAAATCGATTAAGGAGGGCTTTTCTCGCATTCTCCGGCGTCAGCGGCAAGGCGGAAATTGATCAATCGGTAAAGATGATTAGCGCCATCATGTTAATGGTCATCATGTCGCAGGGTGATCGTCATCGTCGGTTATCACCCGCCAGGCTGCACCGTCGAGATCCTCATACTGGCCGCTCTTCAGCGCCCAGAGGAAGGCATAGAGACCGAGCCCGCCGAGGAACAATGCGATCGGTATGAGGAAAATCAGCATATTCATGCGGCAAGCCTCTCATTCGGCGCAGGAATGCGAGCGTTGGCCAGGGTGTCACCGACAACCGCCAGCTCCGCTTTCATCGTCAGGCGATTGAGGCGCAAGGCATTGGCGACCACGATCAGCGACGAAGTCGACATGGCAACCGATGCGATCAACGGCGTGGCGTAGCCGAGAAGCGCAATGGGCACTGCAATCACGTTGTAGCCGATCGCCAACACGAAATTCTCGCGGATCAAGCGGCCGGCGCGGCGCGATGCCTCGATGGCGAACGGCACGGCGTCCAGGCCATCGCGCATGAAGACGAAATCCGCAGCCTGGCGTCCGACATCGGCCGCCGTTGCCGGCGCCATCGACACATGCGCGGCAGCCAGCGCCGGCGCATCATTGATGCCGTCGCCGACCATCAGCAGGCGGTGCCCATTGTCGGCTGCGAACGCGCAGGCCTCGGCCTTTTCCCGCGGCGACAGTTCGGCCCGCCAGCGTTCGATGCCGAGCTGGGCCGCCAGCCGCGCTACCACCGGCGCGCGGTCGCCGGACAGGATGGCGAGCGTCAGGCCGGAAACCTTCAGGCTGTGGATCGCGGCCTCGGCGCGCGGCCGCAGCATGTCCTCGAAATGGAAGGTGCCGATTTCAACGCCGTTCAGGGAGAGTACCACCTCGGAATAGACATTGGCCTCGTCCTGCTCCGCCATATCGGCACAGACAAAGCGCCGGTTGCCAAGCCGGTATAGGCCGGACGTATTCCGGGCCTCGACACCAGAACCCGGCACTTCGCGAACCGAGGAAAAGCCGAGCGGCTGGCCGCCATAGGCGTTCCACAGCGCCTGCGACAGCGGATGACGTGAGTGGGCGGCAAGCCCGGCCGCGATGGCAAACACAGCCGGATCGATCCGGTTGCCATCGATCAGCCGCGGGCGCCCGAGCGTCAGCGTCCCGGTCTTGTCGAAGGCGACCATGTCGATTTCGGCCAGACGCTCCATCGCTGACCCGTCCTTTACCATGATGCCCGCCTTGAACAGGCGGCCGGCCGCGACAACCTGGACCACCGGCACGGCTAGGCCGAGTGCACAGGGGCAGGTGATGATCAGCACGGCAATCGCCACCATCATCGCATGCTTCCAGTCGCCATCGTAAAGGCCCCAGGTGACGAAGGCCGCAATCGCCAGGAAATGGACCGCCGGCGAGTAGAAGCGCGCAGCCCTGTCGGCGATGCGGCGGTAACGCGCCCTGCCCCCTTCGGCGGCCTCCATCAGATGGATGATTTCCGACAGGAAGGAATTCTGCGCCGTTGCCGTGGCCGCGATGGTCAGAGAACCGGTCAGGCTCAGTGTCCCGGCCTGGACGGCCGATCCCGGACGAATGGAAACGGGCGCGCTTTCACCGTTGACGATCGACATGTCGAGGTCGGTCTCACCGGCGATGACCAGGCCATCGACCGGAATACGATCGCCGGCGGCAATCGCCACATGGTCACCGACACCAATATCTTCGACCGGACGGTAGTCGCGCGCACCATCGGCATCGATCACCATGGCACCGCGTGGGCTGAGCCGTGCCAGGCCGCTGATCGCCGAGCGCGCGCGGTCGCGCATGATGTGATCGAGCGTGCGACCGATCAGCAGGAAGAACAAGAGCGACGCCGTCGCGTCGAAATAGGCATGTTCGCCGTGATGGATCGTCTCCCAGATCGATGCGAAATAGGACAGCGTAATGCCGATCGCGATCGGTACGTCCATGTTGGTGCGGCCGTGTTTCAGCGCATTCCAGGCCGACTGATAAAAGAACCGGCCGGCATAGATCAGCGCAGGTGCGGCGATCAGGCCGGAGATCCAGTGGAACAGATCGCGGGTCGAGGCATCCGCGCCCGACCAGACCGACACCGACAGAAGCATGATATTGGTCGCAGCGAAACCCGATACCGCAACCGCCCGGATCAACTGATTGCGCAGCGCATCGGAGGCTTCTTCCGCGGCCGTGAACAGGTGCGAATCATAACCGATGGCGGCGATCGCCCGGGCAAGCCGAACAGGATCGGTCTCGATACCGTCGACCGTCTCGCGCCAGACGATCGAGACCCGCTTGGTCGACAGGTTCACCCGCGCCCGCTCGACCTCCGGCAAAGCCTTGAGCGCACGTTCCACCGTTGTGATGCAGGTGCCGCAATGCACGGCCGGGACACTCAGATCGACCTGGAAAAGCCCCGGCCCAACCGCGCGGCTCGACATCTTCATTTCCTCGGCCGAGGGCAAGGCATGCCCTGCCCGTTCGATGTCGAGCGCACCCTCTGTTCCTGCCGCGCAGCAGCTCATGGTTATTCTCCTGCAATCGCGATGCGATTGGCTTCATGCATGATGGTCTTGCCGCCCTGAATGGCGATCATCTCGACGATCCAGTTGCCGGCCAAAACCTCGTGCTCTGCGACATAGAGACCGTCGCCGGCCGGTGTCAGAGCCAACTGGAAATCCTGGTGTTCGCCGACCGGCCGCTTGAAATGTGCCGTCACACTGTCGGCCACGACAGGCTTTTCGCCGGGAAGGCGCAAGCGGTAGCGAATGGCCGTGCCGTCCACCTCAAGCTGCCCCTTGATGCCGGTGGCCAGCATCTCGCGGATGGCGGTCGTCTTGCCATTGAACTGCTGGCTGGCGACATAGGTGTTCTTCACCACCAGCCCGCTCCAGGTGGAGGTGGCAAAATAGGCCATGGTAAAGTTCACTGTGATGATCGTGCCGAAGAAAAGCACCATGGCAGCCAGCATATGCCATCCGGTGAAGGTGAAGGTCTTGATCGTTTTCTGGCTCATTTCTTCGCTCCCGGCGCATTGAAGACAGCGGTATAGGTATCCTGCTCGGTACTTGCGGTATCCTTGGCAATGAACTGGACATTCTCGGCATCGCTGGCGATCTTGTCGCCCGGCATGGTCACGAAGACCTTCAGCGTGGTCGCCTCGTCCGGCTCGACGGAGACCGTGAAAGTGCGGCCCGGCGCCTCGTTGAGGCCGTTGATCTTCATCACTGCGTCGGGCAATCCCTCAAGCGAGACGATGATATCACGCGGCTTGGCGATCATGTTGAGAATCCGGATCGTATAGCCGTTGCGGATCGAGCCGTCGGATTCCAGCACATATTGCGGGTTCCGGTCATGCAGGACATTGAGCTCAAGCCGGTCTCGACCAAGCAAAGTGACAACCAGACCAACGCCGACAGCACTCCAGACAAACATGTAGAGCAGCGTCCTCGGTCGGAAAATTACCCGCCAGTCGAAATGGCGGACCTTGTCGCTGAACGAGCCATCTACATTGCGCACCCGCGCCGGCTCGATGGTCGTCGTTCCGCCATTCGTCGCCAGCGCCATGTTTGACTGGTATTCTTCGAGCGTCGCATAGGCGATCAGCCCGCGCGGCTTGCCAACCTTGTCCATCACGCCGTCGCAGGCATCGATGCAGAGCGCGCAGGTGATGCATTCCAACTGTTGTCCGTCGCGGATATCGATGCCCATGGGACAGACGGCGACGCAGGCATTGCAATCGACGCAATCGCCGATCGGCTCGCCGGCGGCCGCCGCCTTCTTGGCGTGGCGCGTGCGCGGTTCGCCGCGCCAGTCGTTATAGGTGACGACCAGCGATTTCTCGTCGAGCATGGCCGCCTGGATACGTGGCCACGGACACATGTAGATGCACACCTGTTCGCGCATCAGCCCACCGAACACATAGGTCGTGGCCGTCAGCACGGCGACGGTCATATAGGCAACCGGCTCGGCGCGGCCAGCGATGAAATCCATGGCAAGCGACGGAGCGTCGGCGAAATAGAAGATCCAGGCCCCTCCGGTAAGCACCCCGATCACCACCCAGATCGCATGCTTGGAAACCCGTTTCCAGATTTTCGACAGGCTCCAGGGCGCATTTTCCAGCTTGATCCGGGCGTTGCGATCGCCCTCGATGAAGCGCTCGACCACAAGGAACAGATCGACCCAGACCGTCTGCGGACAGGTATAGCCGCACCAGGCGCGACCGACCGCAGAAGTGATCAGGAACAGCCCGAACCCCGCCATCACCAGCAGGCCGGCGACGTAGAAGAACTCCTGCGGCCAGATCTCGACGAAGAAGAAGTAGAAGCGCCGGTGGGCGAGATCGATCAGCACCGCCTGGTCGGGTGCATAGGCACCGCGGTCCCAGCGCAGCCAGGGCGTGAGGTAGTAGATGCCAAGCGTGATCGCCATGACGATCCACTTGAACCGGCGAAACTGGCCCTCGGCGCGCTTGGGAAAGATCTTCTTGCGCGCCTCGTAAAGCGGGCCGCGCAGCTTGGCCGACATCACCGCCTCAGCTTCGTGTCTCTCGACCTCGCCGCCATTGGCGACTTGTTTCTGATCGGCAAGCATATTCGTGGCACCCGCACCTGTTTCTGATGCTTGCTTGTCCCATCTGGGGGTCCAATCCGCCTTGACTTAAGTCAAGCAGCGGCGAAGCGTCGCAAGGCATTGAGCTTGCTCTGTTCGAGCCAGGGAGGTCCAAAAAATATGGCCGCATCCGGGGATGCGGCCAGTCTAGCAACAGACGTGTGTCGTTCGGTCAGACCTTTATTCGCCGCCGCCCAGCGAATGCACATAGACGGTCAGCTGCTTGACGGTTGCGTCACCCAGGCGCGTCCCCCAGCCAGGCATGACACCGTGCTTGGGCGCATTGATCTGGGCGATGATCCCCGCTTCCGTTCCCGCCTTCAGCCAGATGGCATCGGCAAGGTTCGGGGCACCGAAATCCCGCAGACCCTTGGCATCCTCGCCATGGCAGGCTGCGCAATTGTCGACAAACACCTGACGACCGGGTTCAACCAGTGCCGGATTGGACGGCGTGCCGGTAAGGCTGACGACATAGGCGGCAACCTGCTTCACCTGTTCGGGCTCGATGATCTCGGCAAAAGCCGGCATCTCGGAGATCCGGGTATCGGCATCGCCATCGTAGCGAATGCCGTGGGCGATGGTGGTGTGCAGCGATTCCAGATCACCGCCCCACAGCCAGTCGTCATCGTTCAGGTTCGGATAGCCGGCACCGCCGGCAGCCCCCGATCCGTGGCAAGGGGCACAGTTGACCTTGAAGGCCGCAGCACCACCGGCAACCGCAAACTGCGCCAAGCCCGGATCGGCGACGATCTCGTTCAACGGCAAGGTTGCGATCTTGTCGAGATAGACCGACTGGGCAGCCTTTGCGCTGGTCAGTTCGGCCGCGACCTCGGCCCGGCTCGAATAGCCGAGCAGACCTTTGGTCGCCCCGGTCAGCATCGGGATCGCCGGATAGGCGACCATGTATCCGATGGCCCAGATGATGGTTGCGTAGAAGGTATAGACCCACCAGCGCGGCATGGGATTGTTCAGTTCCCGGATGCCGTCCCATTCATGGCCAGTGGTTTCGACGCCACTGATTTCGTCAATGTGTTTTTCTGCCATTGTTCAATCCTCCTTGAGAGGGATGCTGGCTGCTTCTTCTGCCAGCCGCTTGGCGCCCGGACGCATGGTGAAGAGGACGACGCCCACGAAATACAGGGCCATGGCGAGCAGCCCCCAGCTGTCGGCGAAGTGGCGTAGAGCCGTATAGGTTTCCATGATGCCCTCCTCAGCGATAACCGGTTGCGTCGTCATAGGTGGAAAAGTCGACCAGCGTGCCGAGCATCTGGAGATAGGCGACAAGCGCGTCCATCTCCGTCAACCGGGCCGGATCGCCGTCGAAATCGCCGACCTTGGCCTTTGGATAACGGGCCAGAAGTGCCTCGGTGTCGGCATTCGGATCCGCCTGGGCCGCGAGGTCAGCGGATGCCTGCTCGACCATCTCGTCGGAATAGGGAACCCCAACCCGACGATTGGCGACCAGCTCCATGCCGACATCCGGCACCTTGAGCACCGTCGTCTGCAGATAGGAGTAGCTCGGCATGACCGATTCCGGCACGACGTCGCGCGGTTCGTTCAGGTGCTGGACGTGCCATTCGTTGGAATAGCGATCGCCGACGCGGGCCAGATCCGGCCCGGTGCGCTTCGAGCCCCACTGGAACGGATGGTCGTACATCGATTCCGCCGCCAGCGAATAATGCCCGTAGCGCTCGACCTCGTCCTTGAACGGGCGGATCATCTGGCTGTGACAGACGTAGCAGCCTTCGCGGATGTAGATGTTGCGACCGGCCAGTTCCAGCGGCGTGTAGGGCCGCATGCCTTCGACCTTTTCGATCGTGTTTTCGAGGTAGAACAGCGGCGCGATTTCCACGATCCCGCCGATGGTGACCACCAGCAGCGAACCGAGGAGAAGAAGGCTCCCGTTCTTCTCGAAGATGACGTGTTTATCAAGAATAGACATATGAGCCTTCCTTCTTATTCAGCCGGCTGCGTGGCAGCAGGAATGACGGATCCGGGGATCGGTGCTTCCTGTCGCTCGTAGCCGAGGATGGTCATCAGGACGTTGTAGGCCATGATCAGCGAACCGAGCAGGTACATGGCACCGCCGATGGCACGCAGCACGAAATAGGGATGCATGGCAGCAACCGATTCGGCGAAGGAGTAGACCAGGAAGCCCTGTTCATCATATTCGCGCCACATCAGACCCTGCTGGATGCCGGCAACCCACAGAACGGCGGCGTAAACGACGATGCCGAGCGTGGCGAGCCAGAAGTGCCAGTTGACCAGGCGCATCGAGTACAGCCGGTTGCGGTTCCACAGTTTCGGCGTCAGGTAGTAGATCGCGCCGAACGTGATCATGCCGACCCAGCCGAGCGCACCGGAGTGAACGTGGCCGATGGTCCATTCGGTATAGTGGCTGAGCGAGTTGACCGCCTTGATCGACATCATCGGGCCTTCGAAGGTCGACATGCCGTAGAAGGCGATGGCAATCACCATCATGCGGATGATCGGGTCTGTGCGGATCTTGTCCCAGGCGCCCGACAGCGTCATCAGGCCGTTGATCATGCCGCCCCAGGAGGGCATCCACAACATGATCGAGAACACCATGCCGAGCGTCTGGGCCCAGTCGGGCAGAGCCGTGTAATGCAGATGGTGCGGGCCGGCCCAGATATACATGAAGATCAGCGCCCAGAAGTGGATGATCGACAGGCGGTAGGAATAGACCGGACGATTGGCCTGCTTCGGCACGAAATAATACATCATGCCGAGGAATCCGGCGGTCAGGAAAAAGCCGACCGCATTGTGGCCGTACCACCACTGCGTCAGTGCATCCTGCACGCCGGAGAAGGCCGAATAGCTCTTCACGCCGAGGAAGGAGACCGGCATCGCCAGGTTGTTGACGATATGCAGCATCGCGATCGTCACGATGAAGGCCAGGTAGAACCAGTTGGCCACGTAGATGTGGCTCTCCTTGCGGGTCAGCAGCGTTCCGAGGAAGGTAATCAGATAGGCGACCCAAACGACGGTCAGCCAGAGATCGACATACCATTCCGGCTCGGCATATTCGCGTCCCTGGGTAATGCCCAGCAGATAGCCTGTTGCGGCCATCACGATGAAGAACTGGTAGCCCCAGAAGACGAACCAGCCGAGATTGCCGCCAAACAGGCGTGCCCGCGACGTGCGCTGTACCACATGGAAAGAGGTGGCGATCAGCGCATTGCCGCCGAAGGCGAAGATGACGGCCGAGGTATGCAGCGGGCGGACCCGGCCGAAATTGAACCAAGGCTCGATGTTGAGGTCCGGATAGGCCAGTTGCAGCGCCGCAACGACGCCGACCAGGAACCCGACCACGCCCCAGAAGACGGTGGCGATCACGCCGTAGCGCACGACCTCATCGAAATATTCGGACTTCGGTGCGGAAGGAGCCGTGACGACCCCATTCGTCGGCGCAAACTTCATCCGTCGCAACATGATGATCGTGCCGCCCGCCAGCACGAAGAAAGCAACCCACATATGGGCGGCAAACAGGCTGTCATGGGCAAAAGCCACCCCGAGCAGCGCGGCGAAGGCGAGCAATGCCATCCCCATGGTTTCTATCGTATAATTCATTGTTGGAATCCCCCAACGGCTTGCTGATTCACGTGCGGGTGCCATCACCAGACGGAGAATCCTCCCGCATCGACTGCAGACATCGCATTGACGGGGCAAAACCACCTTGATCCAGGTCAAGGCAAACTCGCGTGGGATTGGTCAACCTCGACATCACACCGGAGGAAGCAGCCTGTCAGCGGTGTGATCGGGGAGGTCTGGACCTGCGGTGACAGGCACGGCAAGCCCGCCAGGGACGGCGCGTTGGAGATGATCGACATGCAAGCGAAAACCACCACATATCTGTCCGCAACAGACGAGTTCCACGGTAGCAACCCCAATCGCACAGAGGGCGGCGACAGTTGCGCCGCTTGGCTGCGGCGCTCGCATGGCGAACAGTTGGCACTGTGCAGCGAACTTGAGGAGATTGCCGATTCCCTGCCCTCCAGCATCAATCGGCAAAAGTGCATCTATGCGGCGAAGGCGCTTGGCCCGCTGGTCAAGGCTGCGCATCACTACGAGGAGACGGTGCTGTTCCCGCAACTGCGCTCAAGCGAAAACCCACCGGAACATCTCGCTGAGACGCTCAAGCGTTTGAAATTCGAACATTTCGAAGATCAGTGTTTTGCCGAAGAATTGACCGATGCCCTGCTCAAGCTGGGCGCAGGCGATACCGTGAACATGGAGGCAGTCGGCTATATGCTGCGGGGATTCTTCGAAGGCATACGTCGACACATTGCGTTCGAGCGTGAACATCTTCTGGCCGGTGTCAGCGACCGGGCCCGCGGTTTCGATGTAAACTGAACGCCGCGTGCGAAATCGATGCGCTCAGCCTCCCGGGCGTTTTCCATCGATCTGCGGGCACGCCGGAAAGCTCAGGCCGCGAGATTGTTGACGCTCACGTTACTCTCGCTGAACGACAATACGGCGCCATTGATCGCGCCGTGGCTGCTGCGCAAGGGCGCAAACCGCCCGTAAAACGTTGAAACCATATGGCTGCCGCCGATAAAGCGGCTGGCAAAATCACCACTTTCACCACGGAATGCATGATCGAGCGCGTCGCGCATCGACGTAAATGCCTCCGGTTGCAGACCAAGCTCGAAAACGCTGCGGCCGATCATTTCGATCGGGCGCATGCGCAGCATGTCAGCCATCGACGGATTGGCAAACAGGTAGCGATAATCCCGGGTGACCACGGCGACGCGATCGGGAAGACTGTTGAGGATCACCTCGTTCAGCATGTCGTCGTCGCCAAACGAAGCATAAGGCTTTGCCTCGAGCATGGAGGCCACCGCCTCGCCAGTCGGCTTTGCCAGACCACGCGGCCCAAAATAGCGCTCGATTAGGATGGACATCAAAGCGGTATGGCGCAGAACGCAGGAGCGATCATCGGCATCCTCGCGCAGCAGCTTGGTGAGCAGCTGAAGCTGAAGATAGATTTCCTCAGGTTCACTGGCGCGATAAGCCACCATTTCGCAGATGAGGGGATCAAGCTCGCGATCAAGCACCGCGACCAGACGGTCGTTGCCGCTGCGAATGGCTTGCTGCAACTGGACGTTCTTCAATGTGACAGCTTCGAACAACGGAAGCAGATTCCCGTCACGCGATGGACCTGAAGACATGCAATCACCTCATTTACTCGTGTGACATGGGCAAGCCACCAAGTCACATTCACTCCAATTTGAGCGATAACATGAGGTTGCATCATCTTCAATCTCTGGGCGTAGCGTTCACTCGCTAGCCCAAAAAATGTTACGGCATATCAGGGATGTCGCAGACACGGTCAAACCGCGCCAACTTCTTCAGATCGTGTGTTTTATGTTCCAGCGATCATGATACCAGAGCCATTGCTCCGGATGCTCCCGGACCCAGGATTCGACCTTGTCGTTCAACACCTGCGCGGTTGCAGCGACGTCCAGTTGACCCTTGTCATTATGGGGGAGATCAATCTTCGGCTCGATCTCCAGCCGGAACCGATTGCCGGGCAGACGAATGCAGCGCGCCGGATAGATGTCGCAACCGAACTGCCGGGCAAGCTTGGCCAGAAGCGGATTGGTCTGAACCGGATTGTTGAAGAACTGCGTCTGCACGCCGCGCTGGAATTTCTGGTCGACGAGCACGCCCACGCCACCGCCCTGCTCCAGCTGGCGCGCCAGGGCAAAGGATGACCCCGCATGCGAGGGAACCAGCTTGCCCATGCGCTTGCGGCGAAACTCGAACACTTTTTCCGCGATATACGGATTGTTCGGCGGCCGGAACAGCACCGTCACCATAAGGCCGAATGCCGCCCCTGCGACAGGCAGCAGTTCAAAATTCGCCGTATGCGCGGTAAAGACGATGAATGGCCGCGGCTGATTGCGCAGCTCCATGAAGATCGGCACGCCCGACACCTCGATCCGCCCCTCACCCGGTTTATCCGGGTTGTAGTCGAACAGCTGGTCGAGAAAGACATATTCGGCCGCAAGCCGACCCATGTGGCCCCAACTGGCGAGCGCAATTGCCTCACGCTCGGCCTGGGGTTTTTCCGGAAACGCGTTGCGAAGATTGACCATCATCAGCGTGTGCCGGCGCGTCTTCGGCCCGATCCAGCGCATCAGCCGATCGGCAAAATCGATCGCCGCATCGGCCGGAAGCACCTTGAGCATGCTGAGAAAGCCGAACGCCGCCTGCGCAACCATCCACTGGGACAGCTTGCGCAGGGCGAGCACGATGCGGGTGATGATCATCCGCAATGGATCAATCCATCTTCAGGAGGATTTTGCCGAACACCTGGCGGCCTTCCATGCGGGCAAGTGCCTTGTCGATATCGTCGAAGCTGACCTGTGTATCGATCACCGGATGCACCAGGCCGCGCGCCATCTTCTGCATGGCGTCCGCCATGTTCTCCATCCGGCAACCGAAGGAGCCGAGAAGTTTTAGCTGTTGCTGGAACAGCATCATCAGGTTGACGTCGGTGGATACACCCGATGTCGAGCCGCAGGTGACCAGACGACCACCGCGTTTCAGGCAGAACATCGACGCTGCGAACGTATCCTTGCCGACATGTTCGAAGACAACATCGACACCCTTCTTCTTGGTCAGCTTGCGCACGACACCTTCGAAGCGGTCCTTGCGGTAGTTGATGACATGATCGGCACCCAGCGCCTTGGCCGGCTCGATCTTGTCGTCGGAACCGACGGTGGTGATGACGGTGCAGCCGATCTTCTTCGCTAGCTGGATGGCAGCAGTTCCGATACCCGAACCGCCGGCATGGATGAGGATCGTTTCGCCCGGCTCAAGCTTGGCATTGTCGAACAGCATGTGTTCGACGGTCCCGAAAGTGACAGGGGCAAGCGCCGCGCCAATGGCATCGACGCCCGGAGGGGCCGGAACCAGCAGGCGAGCCGGAAGGTTGATCTTTTCCTGGGCAAAGCCGTCGAGATGGAAACCGTGCACGCCGCTGACGTTTTCGCACAGGTTGTCACGGCCTTCGCGGCACGGCTTGCACAGGCCGCAAGTCCGCGCGCCATAGATGGCTGCAAGCTGACCCGGTAGGATGTTGCCGACGCCCGGGCCGATCGCCTCGACGACACCGGAGGCTTCCGCACCGATCACCAGCGGCATCTTTCGCTTGGCAAACGCCATGCCGCGCCAGCCCCAGACATCGATGTGGTTCAGCGCCACGGCCTTGACGCGAAGGGTCACCTCGCCGGGACCGGGTGCATCGGGCTCCGGCAGATCGACGATTTCAAGCTTGCGGTCTTCGACGAGTTGCAATGCGCGCATAGGATTTTTCCCCGCCCGGCGGGCGTTAGTTCAGGTCTACCAGTGTTGCGAGGCGGATTACGCCGGTTCCCGCGTCATGACAAGGCTTGCGTTCTGGCCACCGAAGCCAAACGAGTTCGACGCAACCGCCGAAACATCGGCGTCTCGCTTCGCGTTCGGCACCACATCCAGCACGATCGACGGATCGGGATTGGTGTAGTTGATCGTCGGCGGCAGTGTGCCGGTCAGCATGGTCTGGATCGAGAACACCGCCTCGACCGCACCGGCAGCCGTGAGCGTGTGGCCAATCATCGACTTGTTCGACGAGCACGGGATGCCATCCTTGAGGCGATCGCCGAAGACCGACAGCATCGCGCCGTATTCCATCTTGTCGTTTTCCGGCGTCGATGTGCCATGGGCGTTGATATAGCCAACCTGCGCTTCCGACAGACCCGCATCGGCAAGTGCCGCCTTCATCGTGGCAATCGCCGGGCCACCGTCAGGCGACGAGCGTGTACGATGGAAGTGATCGGCCTTTTCGCCACAACCCTTCATGATGCCGAGGACCCTGGCGCCGCGTGCAATCGCTGCTTCCAGCGATTCCAGCACCAGCGTGGCTGCGCCTTCTGCAATCACAAAACCATCGCGTTCCTTGCTGAACGGCTTGGATGCCTTTTCCGGCGGATCGTTCTGGGTCGACAGCGCCGACAGCAATGCGAAACGCACCACCGATTCCGGGCTGATCGAGCCATCGGTCGCAACAGTCAGTGCACGGGTGGTGCGGCCCCGACGAATGGCTTCGACGCCAAGCTGGATCGCCGTTGCGCCCGATGCACAGGCCGTCGATAGCGTCACCGGCAACCCGCGTGTACCGAAACGGTCTGCCAGACGCTCGGAGATCGCCCCGAACTGTACAGCCTCCATGAAGACCGGGTCCGGCTTGGCACGCATCGCCGCGAGGAAACGTACATAGGCGTCGCCCGGCTCGGATGCCGGTGGTGCGCGGTCGGCCAGTGCAAACCGATCATGCCATTCCGGCTCGACCGGTGGGGCCGCAAGAAACAGCGGTCCATTGAAGTCGCCATCGATACCGGCCTGCGCCAGAGCCTCGATCGTGGTTTCGCGTGCCATCGCGTAGGAACGCTCAACCGAATTGGGGGCCGGCACTTCCAGGAAGTCCACGGTCCCGGCAATGCGGGTTGACATGCCTTCGGTATCAAAGCGCTTGATCCTGTGGATCCCCGACTTGCCCGAGGTCAGCGCCGACCAGTTGTCGGAAAGCCCCTGGCCAAGCGAGGTGATGACGCCCATGCCGGTGACGGCGATGATCGGGCGTCCAAGGTGGTCCGTGAAACGGTTGTCAGTCATGGATCCAGTCTCCTCAAGCATCTGCCGAAAGAACGGCAAGACCTTCGCCGCGCACGTAACCGACGGTCGTGACGACCGCGTGCCGGGCAGGCTTTGCCTGCTTGGCCTCGTTGCTCTCGTCGAAGACCGGCACGATCGCACCGCTGTCGATCGACAGGGCAGCAAGCGCCAGTCCAACCGGGAATTGCGCTTCGAGCGAATGACCGATGGAGCCGGCATAGCCGCGTACGGGAACCGCGCCGAAACGGGCTTCCAGGGTTGCCTTTTCGCGCTTCGACAGATCGGCCATGCCGGATGCGCCGGAGAACACGATCGTGTCCGCTGCATCGAGAGCGTCAGCCTCCGGTGTGATACCGGAGAGCCGTTGCTCGAAACGTCCATCATCACGATTGCCCCGGTCGCCTTCCACAGCATCCAGAACACAGTAGATGTGAGCGCCGCGGGCTTCGGCGTGTTCGCGCGATTCGAGCACCAGGAAAGCGCCGACTGTGCCAAGGATCATGCCGCCACCGTCCGTTCCGTCACGCGACCACAGTGGTTGCCATGGGCCGGTCTGGTGGGCACGAATACCCTCGACCAGAAGCAGGATGTCAGGGCGTTCCGAAATGAAGGCGCCGCCGACCAGGGTATGGGTCGACTGACCGGCCTTGATCCGCGAATACGCGGTTTCGATGGCCGAAATCCCGGCCGATTCCTCGCCCATGAACGTGCGCGACGAACCGGTGACCTTGTGCACGATCGAGATATTGCCGGCGAGCAGATTGGACAACTGCGCCAGAAACAGCGTCGGACGCAGTTCGGTCGTCAGCTTTTCTATCAGCAGCTTTTCGCGATCATTGCGCTTCAGGGCCTCATCGACGATCAGGCTGTCGACGGCGATGTCACGTTCGCCGCCACCGGCTGCGACGATCAGATCCATCGAGCCACAGGCTTCGACGTCATCCTTCATGCCGGCATCGTCGAGCGCGAGACCCGCGGCGAACACGCCGAGGCGCTGCCAGTTTTCCATCTGCCGCTGATCCTTGCGGCCGATCTGGGCGGACCAGTCGATCTCCGGCAGGCGATGCACGACATAGGGTTTGAACTTGTCCGTCTCGAGCACCGGATCAGGCGCTTTGGGGGACGACAAGAGGGCGATATGTGGCTCCTTGCCGGTTCCATGGCATGTCACGATGCCAATGCCGGTGATCACCACATCATTCGGATTCTTGACCATATGCAATCCTCTCGCAGGCCCCACGGCCAGCGTCAAAAGCTGGGTTTTCCCGATCCGCGCCTCAAGGTCAATAGGCGATTGCGCGCAAAGGCAGGAAGCAGCCCTCAGCGGGCAGCAGCAATCGCGTCGACCAGGCCGATATCCTCGGCCCTCTTGCGCACGATCGGCGCAAGCGGAATTTCACTGAACGGCATGGTCCTGAGCTTCAACTGGCCGTCACAGACCTTCTTGCCATCGGACGTGATGCGCGCCTTAGTCACGGCAAAGCCGGACCCGTCGTGTTCCAGGTCAGCCTCGATGTCGAGCACGGCGCCGGGCTCGACAAAGGTCCGCATCTTGGCGCCATCGACGGCCATCAGGAACGGCATCGCCGCGAAATCCTTGGCCGCGAGCACCAGCAGGCCGGACGCCTGGGCCATGGTCTCGATCAACAGGACGCCGGGCACCAACGGCATGCCGGGGAAATGACCCTCGAAAACGGGGCTTTCCATCGGCACGACCGAGCGGGCCTTCAAACGTCCAAGGCCGAGATCCACGCTCTCGACCTTGTCAATCATCTGGAAATATTCAAGCAGCATGACGATCTCCGCCGTTTGAGCGGATCAGCCCTTGGCGGCCTTGAGTTCGTCGATCTTGGCACAGAGGTTCTTCAGAACGAAGTATTCTTCGGTCGAGACCTTGCCCTCGTTGACTTCCTGGGTCCACTGCTCGAGCGGGATCTTAATGCCGAATTCCTTGTCGATCGCAAACACGATGTCGAGGAAGTCGAGGCTGTCGATGCCGAGATCGTCGATCGTGTGGCTTTCCGGCGTGATCGTCTCGCGATCGATTTCGCTGGTGTCAGCAATGATGTCGGCAACTTTATCGAATGTAGCGGTCACGCTCGTACCTCATATGTCTTAAATTCTGTGTTCCACATAGGGAAAACAGTCTTAAAAGCCAATGGCCGTTTTAAGACAGGATGAAATTTGCCACCGAAGTGTTGCCTAAACAGCAATCGAATGGCGTCCCTTGCCATTGGAAAGGTAGCTGTCGAACACAGCGGCAACCGTGCGGGCAAAGGGCCGGCCGGTTTCGGTCAGCCGGAATTCATCCCCGGCGATCTCACATATCCCGTCCCGATTGTTCCCCGCGAACTGCCGGGCCTCGGCGATCACCGTTTCGGCAAGATGGCCGAAATCTGTTCTCAACCCGGAAAACGACACGGCGAAGCGGCACATGATTTCCTCGATCACCCGGGCGCGCATGCGGTCCTCGTCCGATACGGCGATACCACGGACGGCGGCAAGACCGCCGCTATCGGTCATCCGTTGATATTCGCCGGTTGCCGGCATGTTCTGCACATAACCCTGCGGCAATTGCCCTATAGACGAGGCGCCGAGCCCGATCAGCGCCTTGGCCCCGTCATCGGTATAGCCCTGGAAATTGCGACGCAGCCTCCCTTCCCGCGCAGCAACCGCCAGGCTGTCACCCGGCAGGGCGAAGTGGTCGATGCCGATCGCCTCGTAACCTGCGGCCAGCAGCATTTCGGATGCCATGGTCATCTGCGCGAAGCGTTCCTCGAGGCCCGGCAGCGCTACCTCGGGAATCATCGTCTGGTGTTTCTTCATCCATGGCACATGGGCATAGCCGAACAGCGCGATACGATCCGGCGCCAGCGACAGGATATGGTCAACGGTCCGGCCAAGCGTTTCCAGGGTCTGATGCGGCAGCCCATAGAGAATGTCGCAATTGACCGAATGCACGCCCCGCGCCCGGACCGCATCGACAACGGACTTCGTCTGCTCGAAGGACTGCAGCCGGTTGATCGTCGCCTGCACGAGCGGGTCGAAATCCTGCACCCCAAGGCTTGCCCGCGTCATGCCGATCTGAGCCAGCGCATCATAGCGGCTGTCATCGAGATCGTTCGGGTCCATCTCGACGCTGATCTCGACGCGTTCGCCGAAGCTGAAGGCAGCTTTCAGGCAATCCATCAGCGAAATCAGATCTTCGGGCCTGACCATGGTCGGCGATCCGCCGCCGAAATGCACCGCCGACACCTTGGCCTCGCCGGAGACTAGCGCGCCGACCTTGGCGATCTCTTTCTTCAGCAATTCGAGATAGGTCGAGATCGGCTCATATTTCAGCGTATGTTTCGTGTGACAGGCACAGAACCAGCACAGCCGGTCGCAATAGGGAATATGGATATAGAGAGACAGATCCTCTTGCCCCGACAAAGAGCTCAGCCACTGCGCATAAATGCCACAGTCGATCCCCTCATGAAAATGTGGCGCTGTCGGATAGCTCGTATAGCGTGGGACCGCACCGGAATAACGGGAGAGAAGGCTGTTTTGCATGGCGAGTTGAGGCTCCGCATCGACTTGATTTTAGCCAAGGATAACTGCAGCAAACCGCGCTTCCTTTGACTTCGATCAAGTCGCAAACCGATTATTCCGCCTAGAGTTGAACGGAAGTTTTTCGGTCGAGCACCGCGGCGCGAGCGGCCTAAGACGTAGGACCAAGGGTATTTACAGGCGGCATGATAATGGACGCATTTCAAAAACCACGGCCCGATTGTGAAGCCCCAACCGTCTGCCGGAACTGCGAAGCCCGCCAGGGTGGCCTCTGCTCGGTCCTGTCTGCCGCGCAGATGGTGGAACTCAACCGCCACTCCATTCGCAGGCGCGTCGAGGCCGGCAACGAGATCATCGGCCAGGGCGAGCCGGTCGGTAGTTACGGCAATATCCTGAAAGGCGTCATCAAGCTGTCGAAGATGATGGCCGACGGGCGCCAGCAGATCGTTGGCCTGCAATTTGCCCCGGATTTTCTCGGCAGACCGTTCCAGGGCGAAAGCTCGATCACAGCCGAAGCCGCGACCGATACGGAAATCTGCACCTTCCCCCGCCACGTCATTGATCGCATGGTCGGCGAAGTCCCGGACATGGAACGCATGCTTCACGGCCAAGCGCTGAAGGAACTCGATGAGGCGCGTGACTGGATGCTGACACTCGGCCGCAAGACGGCCCAGGAAAAGGTCGCGAGTTTCCTCTACCTGATCGCCACCCACATCGACCCGGAAACGGTCGACACCTCGACCTTCGACCTGCCGCTGTCGCGCGCCGATATCGCTGACTTCCTTGGCCTCACCATCGAGACGGTCAGCCGCCAGATGACCAAGCTACGCAAGGACGGCACCATCGTCATCGAGAACAACCGCCATGTCATCGTGCCCAATACCGAGCGCCTTCGCGACGCCGCCGGCATTGATTGAGACAAGCGCGGTCCCGGGCTACAGCCCGACCAAGAGAGCGAGCAGCACAGTCACGGCAAGAAGCAGACTGCAGGCCGTGTAGAAGACCTGTACGCCACGCATGATATCGTGGTCGCTGGCATCGGTGCGACCGGCGGCATGCATCATCGGCTCGCTGACACGCACGCCCCCATAGATGCGGGGGCCTGCCAGTTGCAGATCAAGCGCACCCGCCATCGCCGCCTCCGGCCAGCCGGAATTGGGCGAGCGATGCAGCCCGTGATCGCGCAGCGCCGCCGAAAGCGACATCCGGCCAGCATGACGGCCCAGGCGCAACCAGGCCGCAAGCGCTAGCAGCACCGCCGAGATCCGCGCCGCCGGCCAGTTGGCCAGATCGTCCAGCCGTGCGGAAGCCCAACCGAAATCGACATAGCGCTCGTTCTTGTGGCCGATCATCGAATCGGCTGTGTTCAGCATCTTGTAGGCCAGGATCCCGGGCAGACCGGCGACCGCATACCAGAAGACCGGCGCCACGACGCCATCGGCAAAATTCTCCGACAGGCTCTCGATTGCCGCCCGGCAGACGCCCGGACCGTCGAGTGTCTTCGGATCACGCCCGACGATCATTGACACCGCTTGCCGTCCACCTTCGATTCCATCCTGTTTCAACCCGCGGGCAACGGCTTGAACATGATCGCCAAGACTTTTCTGGGCGATGAACACGGCAGCCACAATGGCTTCGCAGGCGAGACCAACAGGTCCGAGACTTTCAAACAGCCAGGACAGCAAAGCTCCCGCCAATACCGATACAGACAGCAGCAGCACGATCGACAGCACACCGTTCAGACGCCGACCTTCCGACGTGAAGCGTGCATTGTTCAGGTGTTTTTCCAGATAGCTGATCCCGGCCCCGAACAGGACCACCGGATGCGGCAGGCGCGACCACAGAACTGGCGGATCGCCTATCACCCGATCAAGCACGATCGCCAGGCACAGTGAAACCAGGTGCATCATGTTAAGCCCGCCCGCCACAGATCCAGTACCGTGCTCAGGCGCAGATCGGAATCCCTGTCAGGTGCAAGACCGAAACGCAGCCAGGTGGGCGCATAGTCGAATTTGCGGGTCAGGATGTGGTGCCGGCAGAGATGAGCGTGCAGATCCGCCGCCTGCTCGTCCTCGACCAGCGCAAACAGCCCGACGGTACCGCGGATTGTCAAACCATGCGCCGACAGGATGCTGTCGAGCCCGGCCCGGCGCTCTGCAATACGGTCTGTGATTACTTGCCGGTCCGTCGAAAAAAGTTCGGTGGCGAGGCTGAGTGCAGGCCCTGAAACCGCCCAGGGGCCGAGCCACTCGGCCAGCCGAACCGTGATGCTGTCATCTGCGATGACAAATCCGAGGCGGATACCCGCCATGCCGAAGAACTTGCCGAACGACCGGAAGACGATCACATGCGGCTCGTCCATTCCCGCCATGCTCATCTCGGGGCAGCTTTCGCCAAACGCCTCATCAACAACCAACACGGCGTCGGTTTCACCCAGACGCTTGACCAGCGGCGCAAGCTCTAGCGGATCGAACACCCGACCGTCAGGATTGTTCGGATTGACAACGATAACCATGCCATGGCGCACATCGATCTCTTCCGGCGAAGTGACGCAGTCGACCGCAAAGCCGGCGAGTTCGAACGCACGGCGATATTCGCCGTAGGTCGGCGAAAAGATCGCCACCCGTCTCGATGGATCGACGAGGCGCGGCAGAAGCTGGATGGCAGACTGGGTGCCAGGCACAGGCAGAGGCAACCGATCGCCTGACCTGTAGAACAGGCTAGCTGCCCTGCGCGCGGCAAGTTCCAACTCACGATCCGGCAACCGGTGCCAGGACCGATCGGGGATCGCCGGCAGAGGCGGCGGGCACGGATTGATGCCGGTCGACAGATCGAGCCAGTCCTTCGGCTCTCCACCATAGATGGCAGCCGCGGCGGCCAGCCCGCCGCCATGCTGGATCGGGCCGCTCATGCGCCGGTCTCCGCGATATCAACCAGATGCATGTAGGAACCGAATACATTGCCGCGCCGGAGACCGACTTGGCCAAGCTGTTCTCCCAGGGCATCCTCAGCCGTGAACAAGCGATCGGCATCACCCTCTGATACCACGGTCGAATAGTGGAATTCATGCGCGGTCAACGGTTGAGAAAACAGATCCGGTTGAAGCGATGTCAGGCGTCGATAGCCGAGATGCCGCTTGCGAGCGGCATAGCTGGTCACCAGCGGCAAGAGCCCGAGCATGGCATGCGATTTCCCTTCACCGTCAATCAGCGCATCGCCGAGAACCATGTAGCCACCACATTCGCCGTAGATCAGCGCACCACGCTGGGCGGCACTTAACATGCCGGTCCTGAAACCGGAGGCATGGGCCAACGTGCCCGCATGCAGTTCCGGATAGCCGCCGGGCAGATAAACCGCATCGGCGTCAGCCGACGGCGCCTCATTGGCCAAGGGCGAGAAGAAGCTGACCTGACAGCCCTGCCCGCGCCACGCTTCGATCAGGTGAGCATAAGAAAAGGCAAACGCCATGTCCCGGGCAATGGCGACATGTTGGCCAATGGGGGCGATCGACGAGACGACAGGTGCTCCAGACGAAAAAACATGGCTGCCGGCCAGAGCCACGAGACGATCGAGATCGCAGCAGCGCTCCATCACGTCGGCGGCGTGTCCGACAAAGGTCTCCAGCTCGGCATGTTCGCCAGCCTGCACCAAACCGAGATGGCGTTCGGGAAGCGCAAGACCCGCATCACTGCGAATGGCCCCGAGAACGACCACGCCGATCGCGTCGAGCGCCGTGCGCAGCATAAGCTCATGCCGGTCGCTGCCCACACGGTTGAGGATGACGCCAGCCACGCGGACATCGGGACGGTAGCCGGCAAAACCCGAAACAAGGGCTGCGACCGATTGGGAGGTTTTGGCACAGTCGACGACCAGGACAACCGGCAACGCGAGCCAGGCCGCCAAATCGCCGGCGGAGCCGGACCCATCCGCAGCCCCATCGAAAAGGCCCATCATCGCCTCGATCAGCATCAGCCGGCCACAGCCATGGCTGGCCGCCTGATGCCGAAGGAATTCCGGCCGCATGGCCCAGGGATCGAAATTGAAGCAGGTCTCGCCGCTGGCGGCCGAATGAAATGCCGGATCGATATAGTCCGGCCCGGCCTTGCCGGGCGCAAGCTGCAATCCACGACGCTTCAGCGCCCGCATCAGGCCGAGCGTCACCACCGTCTTGCCGGACCCGGACGCAGGGGCTGCGATCATCAGACCGCTCATGCCCGGTCTTTCCTCTCCTGCACGGCGAATGGGTCGGGCTGCAGCACCCGGCCGTCCAAGGCGCCGAGCCAATCGAGCGAGGCACGCAGCCGCACGACTTCGCCGACGACGACGATCGCAGGCGGCACGATACCCGCCGAGAGCATATCGGCTTCGGCCCGGCCGAGCGTTGTTTCGAGAACCGTCTGCGCCGGCGTGGCCGCATCGCAAACGAAGGCAACAGGTTCATCGACAGACCGACCGGCAGCAATCAGGTTGGCGGCAATCTGGCCCATGTGTTTCATCGCCATATACATGACGATGACCGGCGAACCGCGACCGATCGCATCCCAGTCAATCCGGTCGGGAACGACACCTGACGAATCATGCCCGGTCAGGAACGTGACCGCGTGATTGACCTCGCGATGGGTCACCGGGATGCCGGCATAGGCCAGCCCGCCGATGCCGGCGGTAATGCCCGGCACGATGCGGAACGGCACGCCATGCTCGATCAATGTCAGGGCCTCCTCGCCGCCCCGGCCGAAGACGAACGGATCGCCGCCTTTCAGGCGCAGCACGCGCAGACCGGATTTCGCCAGTTCGACAAGCCGCAGCGAAATGTCGCGCTGCTTGGCCGACGGCTTGCCACCGCGCTTGCCGGCATATTCGAGCATGGCGCCGCTGCGGGCAAGCTTCAGGCATTCGTCATTGACGAGCGCATCATGCACGATGACATCCGCTTCGCTCAGCGCCTTGGCCGCCAGAAGCGTCAAAAGTCCAGGATCGCCCGGCCCCGCACCGGCCAGCCAGACATGGCCCGGCTGGATTGCCGGCAGGCTCGATGGCAGGGAAAGATGCGTCGTGTCACTCATGCTCATGGTCTATGTCCGGCCTATGAAAAATGCAATGCGCGGCGCGCCAGTTGCGCTTCCGGTCGCACCTCGCCTCGCCTATAAGGAAGCCATGAGCAAGCCAAGCAACGAGGTGCAGAGCGACCCGACCGGCGCAGAGGATCTGCGCCTGGAAAAACCGGATAGCGTGCTTCGCAAGGGGTGGACCACCGGCGCCTGCGCCACCGCAGCGACCAAAGCCGCCTTGACCGCTCTTCTGACCGGTGAGTTCCCCGATCCTGTGTCGATCACGCTGCCGCGTGGCGAGACGTCTGCCTTCGCCCTCGCGACCGAGGGCTTGGACGGCGAGAGTGCCTATGCAGGCATCGTCAAGGATGCGGGCGATGATCCGGATGTGACCCATGGCGCAACCGTAGTGGCGAAGGTCCGCCGGACAAATCCCGGAAGCGGCATTGTCTTTGCGGCCGGCGACGGCGTCGGTACCGTGACAAAGGCCGGGCTACCCATTCCCCCGGGACAGGCCGCCATCAACCCCGTACCGCGCCAGATGATGACATCAGAGGTCGAGGCGCTCTGCACGGCCCATGGCGTCGCGCCGGATGTCGAGATCACCATTTCCGTGCCCGGCGGCGACCTGCTGGCCGAGAAGACCTGGAACCCGCGCCTCGGCATTGTCGGCGGCATTTCCATTCTCGGCACCACCGGCATCGTGCATCCGTTCTCCTGCGCGGCGTGGATCCACTCGATCCATCGCGGCATCGACGTTGCCCGCGCCGAAGGCCTGACCCATGTCCTCGGAGCGACCGGTTCGACCTCTGAAAAGACGGCCCAGGCGTTTCACCAACTGCCCGATGGCGCGCTGCTCGACATGGGTGATTTTGCCGGCGGGCTGCTCAAATATCTGCGTGCACACCCGGTCCCGCGCCTCACTCTTGCCGGCGGTTTCGCCAAGATGGCCAAGCTTGCACAGGGCGCGCTGGACCTTCATTCTTCGCGCAGTCAAATAGACAATAACTATTTTTTATCATTGCCTTGCAGTGAAAACCTTGATCAATATATCAGAGACAGAGTTCAGGCCGCGAACACAGCTCTGGAAGTTCTTGAAATCATGACCGAAGTCGGACGAGACATTGCATCATTCGTTGCCGTATCCGCGCGTTCGAACGCCATTGCGGTTCTACGCGACGCACCGATCGAGGTGGATGTCATCGTCATCGACCGCAAGGGGAACATTCTCGCCCATGCCGTCTGATCAAAATCCCGGGGAACGGCAAAAAATCCTGATCCTCGGCGGCACGAAAGAGGCGCGCGAACTGGCGCAGACACTGGTCGAAAACGGCCATGCCGTGACCACGTCGCTCGCCGGCCGCACCATGGATCCGATCCTGCCCGCTGGCGACATCCGCATTGGCGGCTTCGGTGGTGCCGAGGGCTTGGCGGCCTACCTGCGTGAGAACGCGGTCACGCGGATCATCGATGCGACCCATCCCTTCGCCCGCCGGATCTCCGAAAACGCCATCAAGGCGGCAGCCGAAACCGGCATTACTCTGGAGCAAATCGTGCGGCCACGCTGGCAGAAACAGCCGGGCGATCGCTGGCGTGCGGTCGCCACGCTGGAGCAGGCGGCAGACCTCCTGCCCTCTGGTGCCACAGTGTTCCTGGCGCTCGGGAGGCAATATCTCGACGCCTTCGTGCCGCGCACCGACTGCCGTTTCATCATCCGCATGGTGGATGCGCCGGAGAAACCGCTCGGCTTTTTCGACTACGCGGTCGTCCTCGGCAAACCGGCAAGCGATCCGTCGCATGAATCTGATCTCATGACCGCCCACGGCATCACGCATCTGATCGCCCGCAATTCCGGCGGTCCAGCCGGTTATGCCAAGATCATCGCCGCCCGCGAGCTTGGCCTGCCGGTGATCATGCTGGAGCGTGATTAGGCCTGGTTCAAGGTCGGCGCACCCCGACTGGATCAAGTGTAAGGCTGAGGCCGGACGCAGAAACGCCCCGGACAGGGCCGGGGCGCATCAATGCGACAAGAGACTGTAACTCAGTCTTCCTTGATCGCCACGATCGTGTCGTGGATCAGCTTCAGCACCGCATCTGCCTCGATATCGACGCAGATCTTCTGGCTGGGCAGATCGCCATCCCAGTCGGACGGGCCAAAACCCTTGCCGTCGGGCTTCTGGATCGTCTGGCCGTCGGCAATACCGCCGCAGACGACGCGGATCGGGCCGGAGCGGGTGGTAAAGAGCTGCGGCGCCACGACATAAACGCAAGCACAGCTGTCATGCACGACCATGCCATCCTGAACGCGGCCCTCGTAGAACTTGATGTAGAATTGCGACAGATCGAACAGCAGTTGCGCCCGCTTGCCGGCGGCATCGCGGATATCGGCGAGAGCCTGTCGCGTCATCACCGTCTTCAGGGTGACATCGAGCCCGACCACGACGACGGGCCATGGCGCGGTCATGACGATGTCGGCTGCTTCCGGGTCGCCATGGATATTGGCTTCGGCCGCCGGCGTGACATTGCCATTGGTGTCGAAGGCGCCGCCCATGATCACCACTTCCTTGACCAGCGAAACGATCTCGGGATCTTCCTTCAGCGCATTGGCAAGATTGGTCATCCGGCCGACCGCAACCAGCGTCACCTCGCCCGGATGGGCGCGCACCATGTCGACGATGAAACGGTGCGCCGGACGCGGATCGGGTTGGACATCCGTCACCTCGGGCACGCCGATATTGCCGAGACCGTCGTCGCCATGGATGAAAGTCGGCGGTTCATGGCTGACGCGGTGCGGAATGAAGGTTTCGCCGGCACCGCGGGCAACAGGCGCCTCGATCTGCCATTCGCGCTTCAGGAACAGCGCGTTACGTGTCGTGGTCTCGATCGTCGCATTGCCGAAAACGGTGGTGATGCCGATCAGGTCTATGTCGGGATGGTGATGGAGAAAGAGCAGCGCCATGGCGTCGTCGACGCCCGGATCCGTGTCGAAAATGACCTTATGCATGAAGAGTGCCGCCATCGTATCTGAGAAAGGAAACGGCGGATCACCCGCCGCAATCCATCCGGCTTAGCCGAGGACCGGAATTGGTTCAAGGCGCGAACGAGGCGCGGATTGCCGGGCACACAGAATGTGCAGAAAGGCTCAGGCGTCGGCCATGGCATATTCCTGCATCAACTGCGCAAACGCCTCCATCGGCGGAAACTTGGTATAGCTGTGCACGGCTGGCGTGCTTGCCCAGGGTAGCTTCTCGTCCGTGCAGGTCTCGATGAAGGGCGCAAGTTCGGCCGCATTGTCGAGCATAGTCGCACGCACATTGATCATCGGCCCGAACATCTTGCCACGGGTGAAGATCCAGCTCAGGCAATGCGGGCAGAAATTGTGATGCAGATCACCGTGCATGCCGCCGATGACCGGTTCAAGACCATGGACCTCGACCGCATCGAGCGGATAAAGCGCGCTGAGCGAAAAGGCGCTGGCCGTCATTTTCTGGCAGCCGGTGCAATGACAGGCCATGGTCATCAGCGGCTTACCCCTGACCTTCAACTGCACCTGGCCACAGCGGCAACTGCCGGCGTGAATACTGGTATCATCGGACATCAGCACATTTCCTCCGCTCATGAAAATTGCGTTGCAGCCTGCAGCACCCTCGCCGCTTCGGCCGCGTGATTGCGTCTTGCGATAAATGCAAAGGCACGCGGACGCGCATCGTGCAGATACTGGTCAGGCCCGAGCATTTTCCGGGCATTCAGCTCAACCGTGTCCAGCGCATCGAAATCGACCGGCTCGATCGTGCTGCTCCAGCCGGGATTATGGGTCGACCAGCCTTTTCGATGATGCGCAAGCAGGCGATCGCGCAGGCAATATCCGTGATAGTCGAAAGCGATCACGCCATCCGTGACGAACATGTGGCCGCCGGCAAAACCATCGTCTGGGATGATGCGCTCAGCGTGAAAGCCTGCAAGAGGTTCATGCTTCAGATAGACACCCGCCAGGATATGACAGGCGCCGTAGCCAAAGAATATCCGGTCCGGCAGTGCCCACCGCCTGACCGGATCCTTCTTGATGCCGCGCTTCAAAATATACATGCGGGAAGCCTACAGCCAGTCCCGCGAACGTCAATCTCGGCCAGGCAATCTTAGCCTGCGACCTTCTTTTTCTTCTTGCCCGCATTCCGCAGCACATGGGTAAAATCGGAATTGTAGAGGTCACTGTCGCGGAACTCGACATGGCCGAAGACCTTGCCGACCATGATCAGCGCGGTGCGGGTGATCTTTGCCTTGCGCACATCCTCGGCCATATCCTTGAGCGTCGAGCGGATGAACAGCTCGTCCGGCCAGGTCGCGCGATAGGCGATCACCACCGGGCAATCATCGCCGTAATAGGGCGTCAGCGTATCGCGGATATGCGGCAGGTTGCGGATCGACAGATGGATCGCAAGCGTCGCCCGCGACTTGCCGAGAATGTCCAGCGTCTCGAATTCCGGCATCGAAGACGCCTTCATCTCGGTCCGCGTGATGATGACGGTCTGGGCGATTTCCGGCAGCGTCAGCTCGGTCTTCAGCCGCGCCGCGGTGGCGGCAAAGGCCGGCACGCCGGGCACCACGTCATAGGGAATGCCGAGCGCGTCGAGCCGGCGCATCTGCTCGGCAATCGCGCCGTAGATCGAAGGATCGCCGGAATGCACCCGGGCAACATCCTCACCGCGTGCGTGGGCCTCAACGATCTCGGCGATGATCTCGTCGAGATGCATCGGGGCCGTGTCCTTGACGACCGCGCCTTCCGGCGCGCACTTGACCGTTTCCTCCGGCACCAGCGATCCGGCATAGAGGCAGACCGGGCAGCGCTCGATCAGGCGAAGGCCACGCACGGTGATCAGGTCTGGTGCGCCCGGTCCGGCGCCGATGAAATAGACGGTCATGTTCTTGTCCTCAAGTTGCGTGCGGGGTTACCCCCGTCTGCCCTGCCGGGCATCTCCCCCTCAAGGAGGGAGATCAGATCAAAGCGGCCCCCAAGCTTCACGAAAGCCACTCTTGCACCAGACCAACCGACCGGAAAACGACAAGATGGTGCGCCAGCGAGCGTCCGATCTCCCCCCTTGAGGGGGAGATGGCCGGCAGGCCAGAGGGGGTATTGCGTGTGATTCGTGCTGTGACATCAAGTTCCGGCCTTCATGCCCGTATCCACTTTCCCCGAATAGCCACGCGGCGTGTAAACCCAGGTCTTGCCGTCGCCGGTGGTCACCGTGCGGCTTTCCGACGAGCCGACGACCACGACGGTGAGCATGTCGACGTCATCGACATTGAGCCCGCCGAGCGGCACCGTGCGCACCAGCTCGCCCGGCCGGCCGAGATTGGTGGCGAGGATCACCGGCGTGTCGAAGGGGCGGTATTTCAGCAGTTCGTCGCGCGCGTAAGCCAGCTGGGTGCGGCGCTTCATCGAAACGGGATTGTAGAAGGCGATGACGAAGTCGCCCTCGCCCGCCGCCTTTACCCGCCGCTGGATATGTTCCCACGGAGTCAGAAGATCCGACAGAGAAATGGTGCAGAAGTCATGACCGAGTGGTGCTCCGATCCGGGCAGCTGCCGCCTGCAGCGCCGAGATTCCCGGTGACACCTGCACCTCGATCCGGTTTGCCGCATCGGTAATGCCGCCCTTGTCGAACAGTTCGAACACCAGCGTCGCCATCGCATAGATACCTGCATCGCCGGAGCAGACCAGCGAAACATCCCTGCCTTCGCCTGCCAGTTCCATGGCATGCACAACGCGGGCTTCTTCCTTGCCGAGATCGAAATCGTGGCGGGTCTTGCCGTCGGCAAGAGCACCGAGCAGATCCAGATAGAGCGAATAGCCGACCAGATCCGTCGAGGTTGTAACCATGGACGAGACTTCCGGCGAGCGCCAGCCATCCGAACCGGGTCCGATGCCGACGACAAAAAGCCGTCCGCGCGAACGGCCGATTGCCCTGCCCTCGATCACCTCGGCAGCGCGGGCGATGGCAGCGGTTGCGCCCTTCGACTTGATCTTTTCGACAACCAGCTCACCCGCCTTGCCGACGGCCGCCAGTGCCGCACCTTCGGCAACGCCATGGCAGCCGACCTCGGCAAAGACAACATCGGACGGGTTCTTCAGCCGCGGCGTTTCAGCCTCCAGCGCCGCAGCGCTAAAGAACCGCGCCGGCACATTGAAATGCCGGGCAACGGCATGGATCGCCGCCTCGTCGGCCTTCAGGTCGATCGAGCAAACGGCGGCAAGGCTGGCAGCCGAATAACCACCACCTGCCAGCGCCTGTTCGGCCAGTGCGATCGCTTCCGCGGGATCAGCATGGCGTTCGGAGCCCATGCCGAGCACCAGGGTCTTCGGATGATAGACCAGCTCCAGCCCGTCGGCAGTCTTTGTTTTATCAGTCACAGTCAGGGTCACGGGAGCCTCGTTGTCGAAAGGAATACGGGAATGCATGAGCCAGGACGCCGTGCCGACAAGCCTCGCGGCAGATCCGGCGACAAGCTCGGCCATCACGGCCTTGGCGGTTTCGGGATTGGCGAGACGGTAACCGGTCGGCGGCTGGTCAAGCGCCAGACCGAACTTCAGGTCACCGGCCGTGGTGATCGCGGCATGGGAGGACAAACCAGTTGCAATCTTGCGCGCCAGATCGTTGGCGCCATGATGTCCGCCGAGCAGAGGCACGACCGACCGACCGTCATCCGACACCACCAATACCGGCGGCTCGGACTGCTTGTCGGACAAAAGCGGCGCCAGCAATCGGATCAGCGCCCCAGATGCCATCACGGCAATGATCGGCCGTCCCTCGGCAAACAGTGCCTGGACATGCGGCTTGACCGCGTCGAAATGCCGGTCGGCATCGGTGACCCGCGCCCGCGCGCCATGCAGTTCGCCATCGACCAATGCGGCAATGCGTCGACCAAGGTCGGCGGCGTCGCTCAGCACGATGACTGCGGGCCCAAGGGAAATCTTCACGCGCCCTGCTCCGCACCAAGCCGGCTTGCCAGCGCCGGGTGCCAGGTTTCAGCCCCCTTGTAGATCAGGATCATCGAGAAATACGGCGCAACATCTTCGGCAACCTCGGCAAGCGGCATCAACCGCTGTTCGGCGAGGCTGACGCGCTCGACATATCCCGCCTGCGCCGTCAGCCCGAGGTCGGCGATCAGCGAACGGATACGGGAAAAATGCCGGCCAATCTTGATGATCGCCACCGCGCCGGAGGCAGCAATGCGGTCTGCCAGAATTGCGTCGTCCAACGGGCCGGGCAGCACGGTCAGCACGTCATTGCGGGCGGCAAGCGGCCGACCAAGGCCTGCAGCCGCTGCCATCATCGACGACACGCCCGGCACGACCTCGGTCGGGTAGCGATCGGCCAGGCGCTCGAACAGATACATGAAGGAGCCATAGAAGAACGGATCGCCCTCGCAAAGAACCGCAACGTCTGCGCCGGCATCGAGGTGCCGCGCCAGCACCTCGGCGGCCTGGCTATAGATCTCCTGCGCCGGGAAACGCTCGACCCGCATCGGCACGATGATCGGCACTTCGAGCTGGGCGGCGGTCAGATACGGGGCGACGATCTGGCGGGCAAAGCTTGGTCCCGTGTCCGGCGCCGGATAGGCAACGACCGGGCACGACTTGAGGATGCGATGCGCCTTCAGCGTCAGCAGTTCGGGATCGCCGGGGCCAAGGCCAAGGCCGTAAAGTGTTCCGGTCATGTGAAGGTCCTCGGGACTGTGGCGGGATGATTGCCGGCGTTTGTGTGGCTACCCCCCTCTGCCCTGCTGGGCATCTCCCCCTCAAGGGGGGAGATCGGTGCGCAGCGGACGTTTTTCCCCAAAATCTGTGGATTGAACAACGGCGCCGACTGCTTGGCAACGATACGGCAGGCGATATCCGTTCTGCTGATCTCCCCCCTTGAGGGGGAGATGGCCTGCAGGCCAGAGGGGGGTAAAACCCGCACGAACACCATCACGCCTCCTCCTTCGTCGCGGTCCAGATCGTCACCGGCATCAGCGACTTCCAGCCGCAATAACGCCCGACCGGCGCTGCCCGCGAGACCTGGATTCGGATCAGGTCGCCGCCGAAAACTCCGCGCAACTCGGCAAGCCGGGCTTCGCCCTCGATGGTGACGGCATTGGCGACCAGCCAGCCACCCGGCCCGAGCGCTTGCCAGCAGGCCTCGAACACACCCTCGCCGGTAATGCCGCCACCAATGAAAACGGCGTCCGGCCGGCGCAGGCCGGCAAGGGCTGTCGGCGCCTCGCCCGGGACAATGTCGAGATCCGGGACACCGAGATTTTCTGCATTTTCACGGATCATCGCCACCCGTTCCGGCTTGGCTTCGATCGCGATCGCCCGCGTGCCCATGCCGGCGCGCATCCACTCGATCGCGATCGAACCGCAACCGGCGCCGACATCCCAGAGCATGGCATTGGGAAAGGGCGAGAGCTGTGACAGCGTCACGGCGCGGATCTCGCGCTTGGTCAGTTGGCCGTCGTGGCGGAAAGCCTCGTCCGGCAGGCCAGAGACCGGCGACAGCAGCGGTCCATCGGAAGCGCAGTCGATGGCCAGCGTGTTGAAATCGGAAAATTCCGGCTGATGTTCGAGGATCTGGCGCGCCGTCAGCGTCACGATACGCTCCGTCCCGCCGCCCATATGCTCGAGCACATGCAGGATCGAATTGCCGAAGCCGCGATGGACCAGGAGCGCAGACGCCTGCTCGATGGTCGCAGCGTCGGACGTCAGCGCCAAGATCCGCGCCCGTGGCAGCACATGGCGATGCAGAAAGGCGAGTGGCCGACCATGCAGGGAAATCTGCGTCACCGACTGCAATGGCCAACCGAGCCGGGCCGCCGCCAGCGAAAACGCCGACGGGCTCGGCAGGATATACATCTCTTCGGCAGCCACATGCCGTCGAAGCGTCGCGCCGATGCCGAAATGCATCGGATCGCCGGTGGCCAGCACCGTGACCGGCGAGCCGCGCAGCTTGAGGATTTCCGCCAGCGTTTCGCGGAAGCCGGCGCCCCAGGTCAGGATACGCTTCAGTTCCGGCAAGGAACTGCCGTCGATCACCGCATCGAGCCGTTCGCCGAGCACCAGCGTTTCCGCCTGCCAGACATGCGACTGCGCTTCCGGCGTCAGGCTTTCCAGCCCGTTGTCGCCGATGCCGATAATGGTGAGCCAGGGTTGCGACAGATCAGACATTGGTGCCAAGCCCTCCGGCCAGCGCATTGACAGCCGCAGAAGCCATCGCCGACCCGCCACGCCGTCCGCGCACGGCAATATATGGGATGCCGCGGCTGTCGGCGATCAGCGCATCCTTGCTTTCCGCCGCCCCGACAAAACCGACCGGCATGCCGAGGATCAGTGCCGGCTTTGGCGCACCGGCATCGATGCGCTCCAGCAGCCTGAACAGCGCCGTCGGCGCATTGCCGATCGCAACAACCGCGCCCGCGAGATGCTCGTCCCAGAGATCGACTTGTGCAGCCGAACGCGTATTGCCGATCTCTTCGGCCTTCGGCCGCACGCGCGCGTCGTTGAGCAGGCAGATCACCTCGTTGTCGGCCGGCAGAAGCCGGCGGATGATGCCATGGCGAACCATTTCGACGTCGACCAGTACTGGCGCACTGCCAGCAAGTGCCGCGACGCCTGCATCGAATGCGCCGTCCGAAAAGGCAATGTCATCAACCAGGTCGACCATGCCGCAGGCATGAATCAATCTGATAACCAACGCATCGAGACCATTGGAAAAGCGTGATAAATTGACTTCGTCTCTGATCGTTGAAAAGGATTGGCGATAGATTTCAGCGGGGTCACGGATGTAGTCGAGAGTTGCGCTCGGGGAATACCCCCCTCTGTCACTGCGTGACATCTCCCCCACAAGGGGGGAGATCGCTGGACGCGCCAAACTGGAGCTTGTTGCGACAGCCTCATATTCAGGTCCGGCGAACGATTTTGCGGTACCGAGGTCAGCCGCACCCTGATCTCCCCCCTTGTGGGGGAGATGGCCGGCAGGCCAGAGGGGGGGAACTCCCTGCGCAACCAAAGCCTGATGCCCGATCCCGAGCACCCAGCCCTCTTCCCGCACAACCTGATCCTGCTCAACGGCCGACAGCATATCCGGTGCCGCAAACAGGTGCTCGAGAACACCAGCGGAATCGAAACGTGAAAACGCTTCCGCCACGGTCGAAACCTGCAGCGCATCGCGGACGCCCTCTGCGCCATCGGGCAAAGAAAAAAGCGAGGGATAGATTTCGGCGAAGACGATAGACTTGCTGAACTCGGCTGAAAATCCGGTCTCGAAAGGCCAAACCGCGATGCGATCGGCAAAACCGCTGTCATCGATGAAGCGCGACAGCCGCGCGATACCCAGCAGCGACTGGCTGCCGACCGAACCGGCATAGGCCAATTGCCAAACCGACTTTGCGCCCTTGGCATGGGCCTCGGCCACGCGAAACACCCGTGGCGCGTCGACAGGTCCAACCGGCTTCCTGTCGCTCAGATGTGTGTAGCTATGCCCCTGCGGACGGCCCCAGAAGCGCGGCGCATCGGCAAAATAGTCGCGGTTCCAGTTCGAGGCGAGCTGGAACCGGTTGTTGGCATTGTCCGCCCCGTCCTCGATGTCCTCTGCGATCTTGCGCCAGAGCGAGCGCCAGTCGGCCCTGCCCGTCAGCCGCTCGGCCGTGCCCGCCGGAAAGCCGAAGGCGAAATCGAAGCCGCAGAGCAGTCGTTCGCCGGCAGCCAGTGCTTCGTCCACGACGACACCGAGCCGCTGCATGAAGGCATGACGGGTGGCGAAATTCTCCAGCCAGTCGAGATGCACCTGATCGCCGCTGCGCCGGACAAGGCAGGCCCAGATCGAATTGGCCCCCTTCACCGGCACGCCGGCGCCGGACCAGTCGACAATCAGGATGCGGTCGAACAGGGCCATTATTTCTTCTTCTGCATCGACTTCGGGCCAAGCGGGTGGTCGGCATGGGGGTAAGGCGCATGATGATGGCCGTGATCGTGCGCGGCAGGGCCGCCGTGATGATCGTCACCATGGTCGTGGTCATGGTCATGGCCGCAGCCGCAATCCGGTCCGTGCTCATGCACGGCCATCCTGCCGCTCGACGGTGCATTCATCACCGCTTCGAGTTCCGCATCGGGCGCGGCGTTCAGCAGGTGGCCGTATTTTCCACCCAGCAAGGTCGAGGCTCCGTAATCGAAGGCCGGCGCCAGCGGAGCAGGCTCGGCATGGCTGTGCACCGGCGTCCACGGCAGGCCATGTTCGCGACAGAAATCCTCCTCGCGGCACGACGCATCGCAGTCGCCCTTGCATGGACAGTCTTCCATGCCACCGCCAATGCCCTCGACATGGTGGTGATGGCTCTCCTGCGGCTGGCCGATATCGGCTTCGAAACCGAGAACCTGCTCGCGATATTTGCACATCTGGCAGTTCATCACGGCCGCACCGTCGAGAATTTCCTTCACCCGGTCCTGGAAGGCGTCGAGCACCAGCGGATGATCGTTCAGATAGCTCGCCTTGACGAACTGGATCTCCGGATGGCGGGCCGCGACCTCGTCGGTATAGCTGTAGATCCGCTTGACCAGCACGCCGGTGAACAGGAAGTAGGGGAAGACGATGATGCGCTTGTAGCCGAGCTTGGCGGCATGGGTCAGGCCCGGCTCGACCAGAGGGAAGGTCACGCCGGAATAACAGGTCTCGCCCCAGCCGAAACCCATGCCTTCCCAGAGCATGCGCATGACCTTGGTCGCGTTGGAATTGGCATCTGGATCTGACGAGCCACGCCCGACAACCATTAGCAGCGTGTCATGCTTGTCGACGAAACCGAGTTCGGCATTGGCCTGATCGACCGCTTCCTGGATCCGGTCGCCGGCAGCCCGGATCATCTTCAGGTCGATACCGAGTTCGCGGCCATAGTTGATCACCATGCCGGGGTTATGCGCCTGATAGGTGTTGAGAACCGACGGAATGTCGTTCTTGGCATGACCGGCGGCAAACAGCATGCCCGGTACCGCCAGCACCCGCGTCACGCCGGCCGCGCGCAGCCTATCGAGGCCCTCGGCGATCACCGGATTGCAGAATTCGAGATAACCGTATTCGACCGGCATCTCGGGATTGCGCGCACGCAGCGCCTCGGCGATGATCGCGAATTCACGCGCCGCGTTCTGGTTGCGACTGCCATGGCCACAGACCATGATTCCAAGTTTTTCAGCCATGAATTCCGGCCTCCCTGCTTCGTATTTTTCTCTATGTACGAAGCGCCAGAGCAGCGATGAAGCCGCTATATGGCCTTTGGGACAGCTCCGGAATTGGCCCCCTGATTGGGTCAGCCGCACCGGACTATTTCCAGCCTGTCGAACAGGCGCCGTCGCACATTGAATAGAGCTTTATCGAAGCCCGCTTACGGGGTCAAACCGGTTTGCGCCGCTTCGTGTGGAAGATGCGCCAGTCCACAGTCAGGCGGCCAGTTGAAGCACAAACACAGCGGATGGCGTTGCTCCCGGTCAAGACTCGGTGCAAAAGTCCTGGGCTTCTTTCCACCTGCCCCAACCGGCATTCCCCCATTCACTGACATCGAGTGACCCGTGGCCGATCTCGCCTTCAACCTTCTCCTTCTGCTCTTTGTCGCCGCCTTTATCGCAGGCTTCGTCGATTCGATCGCCGGCGGCGGCGGGCTGATCACCATCCCTGCCATGCTGATCGTCGGCATCCCGCCGTTGCAAACGCTGGGAACCAACAAGCTGCAATCGATGTTCGGTGCCGCGTCTGCGACGATTGCCTATGCCCGCAAGGGCCATGTCGACCTCAAGAAGCAATTACCGATGGCGGTCATGGCGGTGGCAGGCGGCGCGATCGGCGCATTGATCGCAACAGTGGTGCCGGGAAGCGTCCTACGCGCGCTGATGCCGTTCCTTCTGGTGGCAATCGCGCTCTATTTCGCCCTGAAGCCGAACCTGTCGGACGACGATCGCCACCAGCGCATCACGCCATTCCTCTTCGGCATGACCTTCGTGCCACTGATCGGCCTCTATGACGGCGTGTTCGGCCCCGGCACCGGCTCCTTCTTCATGCTCGCCTTCGTCTCGCTGGCCGGCTTTGGCGTGCTGAAGGCAACCGCCCATACCAAGCTGCTCAATCTCGGCTCCAATCTCGGCGCCTTCATCGTCTTCATGGTCGGCGGCGTGGTGTTGTGGAAAATCGGCCTGATGATGGGTCTCGGCCAGTTTCTCGGCGCCCAGGTCGGCTCGCGCTTTGCCATGAAAAGCGGCGCCAAGCTGATCAAGCCGCTGCTGATCGTCACCTGCGTGGCGCTGGCCATCAAGTTGCTGCTCGATCCAACCAATCCGATCAGGGTATGGATGGGTTTCTGACGCCTAAGATTCCTGCTGCAATGCCGCTGGCCCGCCGGCTGGACATTTGTGGGGACTCTGAACGGGACGGCCTTCAGAAAATCGCCAGCAACCAGCGCACCGCTGGCGATCAGGCGGACACCGACCTTGCCAAAAATTGCGGTCAAGGCAGCGAATACCGCTGACATCAGCGCCCACAAAACCCAGTTTTGGGTCCTCAGGCTTCTCCATTCAAAAAATCGACGATCGCCGCAAGTGCCTTTACCTCAGTACCGGCAAGACCCGCTGACAGAAACAGGCTGTGGCCCATATCCGGTTTGCTCCGACCGGGCTCCCCTAGATGGCGAAGATGGGCGCGGCAGGGCCGCCCATGGAGCATGTGGCGCTCGCCTTGTCCTCCGATCTGCTGCGGGCTGTCGGAGGCAATCCAAGTGGCTGCGTCGGCGAGATCGAGCGGCATCTCGTGAGCGTCCCGAAACTTCGGGCCGATGGTACTCACATGCGCGCCCGGCTTCAGCCATGCAGTCTCGATAACGGGCTCGCGCGAAGAGGTGGCAAGGATCACCACATCGGCATATTCCAGCGCCAATCGCGCCTCGACGGCCCCGTGTACAGGCACTGACAACTCGGTCTGCATGCGCTCTGCAAAAGCTCGGCAGTTCTCTGGATCGCGCGAATAGACGGAGACGTACGAGAACCTCCTCACTGCCATCGCCGCGATCATCTGCGTGCGGGCCTGCAATCCGGTGCCGATCACTGCAAGCTTGTGGCATATCGCAGGCGCCATGCGTTCGATGGCGACCCCGCCCAGGGCACCGGTGCGCAACGCCCCCAGCATCTCGCCGATGGCAAGTCCCTTCAGACGACGCGTTCCGACATCCCAGACAGCAACCACCTGGTCTTCAAGTGCCAGGGGCGGAAGCGGAAACGAATCATAGACGCGAAATCCGGCATGCCGGTCGTCGCCGCCTGTGGTGAAGGTAAAGCCACCGGCGCCAAGCGCGACATGATTGCGCGGAGGCGAACCTGCCTCGCCCCGATAGTCAGCATCAACATGCGCGCGCACGGCATCAAGGATGATGCGGAACGGAATCCTTTCGATCTCCGGATCGGAGACGATCAAGGGCGCCATAGCTCAGAACTCCACCCCAATCTGTGCCTTGATGCCGGAGCGGAACGGATGCTTGATCAGTTCCATCTCGGTGACCAGATCGGCGATCTCGATCAGTTCGTCCTTGGCGTTGCGGCCGGTGAGTACGACATGCGTCATCTCCGGTTTCTCGTTGGACAGGAAGTCGACCACCTCGGCGATGTCGATATAGTCGTAGCGGATGGCGATATTGATCTCGTCGAGCAGGATCATCGAGTGCGACGGGTCACGGATCAGGTCCTTGGCCTTTTCCCAGGCGGCCTTGGCCATGGCAATGTCGCGGGCTTTGTCCTGCGTCTCCCAGGTAAAGCCCTCGCCCATGGTGTGGAACTGGCAGAGATCAGAAAAATGCTTGAGGATCATGTCCCGCTCACCGGTCGACATTGCCCCCTTGATGAACTGCACCACTGCGCATTTCTTGCCATGGGCGATATGGCGGAAGATCATGCCGAAGGCGGCCGACGACTTGCCCTTGCCTTTGCCGGTATGAACGATCACCAGTCCTTTCTCGCCGGTCTTGGTTGCCATGATCTTGTCGCGCGCTGCCTTCTTCTTGGCCATCTTCTCGGCGTGGCGGGCGAGATCCGCGTCATTGGACATCGTCTCTTCGGTCATGGTGCACTCCCAGAATTATCAAATGTTTTGACGAACCATATGCGCTGCGGCTTGCCGTCGATAGAAGGCAGCCTGCCGATTTCGGTATAACCTTCGCGCAGGTAGAAACGCGGTGCCTGGAAATCGAACGTATCGAGATAGATACCGACGAAGCCCTTGGCCCGCGCCATGTCTTCGGCCCGAGACAGAAGCTTGGCGCCAACCCCGAGATTGCGGGCGTGCGCACTGACCGCGAGCAGTTTCACAAAGAACCAGCCCTGCAACTCGGATCCGACCAGGCCGCCCAGAAAACGTCCCTCGCAGTCTTCGGCGCGCAACTGCACGGTTTCGCCGTCGAACGGCTTTTCGAGCCCGCGCGCTGCCTCGTCGAGAATGGCGACGGTTGCGTCGTAAAAGCCCTTGTCCTCACCCGCGACGACGCTGATCTGGATCGTATCGGTCATGCGCCACCGTCACCCTTGGGAAGATCGTCGACAATAGTGATCCAGTCGACACGCTCGTCCCAATGCCAATGTTCGAGGATGCCAACCGACTGGCCGTCATCGAGGCTCGCGACATAGAAATCAATTTCGGACGGTCGCCGTTCGGTCTCGAAAGACATCGGCGATCCACAGGTACTGCAGAACCCGCGCCGCACACCGGCTGACGAGGCGTAGAAACGCAGGCTGTCGCCGGTAAACACCGCATCGGCACGCTCAACGGTGAAAAAACTCGTGACCGGCGACGAGGCCGCACGTCGGCAGCTCTCGCAGTGGCAGTGCCCGGCAGTGCGCACCGCCCCCTGGACCTTGAAGCGCACCGCGCCGCATAGGCAATGTCCGGATAAATCAGCCATGGGTCTGCTCTCCTTGTGCGATCTCAAGCAGGGAGAATTTGGCCGAATTGCTCTTCGGCGTCCACAGTCCGCGATCAATCGCCTCGATAAGCCGCTCCGACATTTCCCTGAGCGCCGGTGCATTCTTTTCTGCCATGAAATCGCGCACCCGCTCATCCAGCAGGAAGGCCTGGTAGACGGCCTCGAAATGGTGGTCACGCACGGCGCCCGTCGTCGCTGCAAAGGCAAACATATAGTCCACCGTCGCTGCTATCTCGAAAGCCCCCTTGTAGCCATGGCGCATCACGCCGTCGATCCACTTGGGATTGACCACGCGGCCACGCACAACCCGGCCGATTTCTTCCTCGAGCGTGCGGATCACCGGCTTTTCCGGGCGTGAGTGGTCGTTGTGGTAGACCACCGGCCGTGCGCCCGAGACCTCTTCGATCGCCACCGTCATGCCGCCTTCGAACTGGTAGTAGTCGTCGCTGTCGAGCAGGTCATGCTCGCGATTGTCCTGGTTCTGTACCACAGCTTGAACCGTGCGTAGCCGTTCCTCGAACATGCCGCGTTCAGCCTTGCCCTCGGCACCCGCACCATAGGCATAGCCGCCCCAGACCAGATAAGCCTCGGCCAGATCACCGCGCTTTTCCCAGCCTTTTTCGTCGATCAGCGCCTGCAGGCCAGCACCATAGGCGCCTGGCTTGGAGCCGAACACGCGGTAGCCGGCGCGGCGCGAAGCGGAGGCTACATCGAGACCGTCGGCGACAAACTGCGCGGTGTCGGCCCGCATGCGCGCCGCAATCGGATTATCAACCTCGTCCTCGTCAAGCGCGCCAACGGCGCGGATCGCCTTGTCGTAGAGGGCTATCTGCTCCGGGAAGGCATCGCGGAAGAAACCGGAAATGCGCAGGGTGACATCGACACGCGGTCGGCCGAGCAGCGCCTGCGGCAGGATCTCGTAGCCGGTCACACGGCGTGAGGCCATGTCCCAGATTGGCTTGACGCCGATCAGCGCCAGCGCCTGGGCGATATCGTCGCCACCGGTGCGCATGTTCGACGTGCCCCAGGCCGTCAATCCGAACGACACCGGCCATTCGCCGTGGTCCTGCACGTAGCGCTGGATCAGCAGTTCCGCCGAGGCCTTGCCAAGCTGATAGGCGGCTGGCGTCGGTACGGCACGGCTGTCGACGGAGTAGAAATTTCGGCCCGTCGGCAGAACGTCCGGGCGCCCGCGCGTCGGTGCGCCGGACGGGCCAGGCGGCACAAAACGGCCATCGAGGCCCTTGAGCAGGCCGACGATTTCCGCCGGACCGGACCTGACGATCGAGGGTTTCAGGCGGGCTTCGATTTCCGCGAGGACCGCTCGGGTTTGCGCCCAGTCCGGCGGGCATGACAGTGCGCCGGAAACGAAGGCGGCAGCGAGGAGTTCGATGCGTTCGACCGTGTCGCCTTTGGTGCGCCAGGGTTGGTCGGTGAGCGGGGCGAGGATTTCTGGGCGCGGTCCGGTCCAGGGGTCGGACATGATGCAGTCGAGGGGGTCGAAGGCTAGATGGTTGCCGGCGGGTATCGTGCTCTGGCTACCCCCCCCTGTCCTGCCGGACATCTCCCCCTCAAGGGGGGAGATCGGCAAGTGGCGACCGGCTCTCGTCAAATCCTCTGTCGCTGAAGATTGGCTAGGCGCCGGAGAGGAAACGCGGTCAGCGCTCCATCCGATCTCCCCCCTTGAGGGGGAGATGGCCGGCAGGCCAGAGGGGGGGTCCCCCACAGACACTGTCGGAGCTTCAAGACCCTCCCCCGGCAGCAGCCCATCCGCCGCAATCGCCCGCTGCAGGCTCTGATCGCCGCCCTCACCCATCCCGCGCGGCACACGCGCCAGCGCCACCGTCAGGTCGGTCAGCAACCGTCCTGACGGCGCAAGGCCGAAGATGTGCAACCCGTCGCGGATCTGCATTTCCTTGAGGTCGCAGAGATAGGCGTCGAGCTTTTCCAGCGCCGTCTCTTCCTGCTCGCCCTTGCCGATCCCGGCATCCTGGTCGAGGCCGATATCCGCTACCAGGTCGAGGATCTGCGTCTTCAGCAGCTTCAGCCGACGTGGGTCGCCGCCGGATGCCTCGTAATATTCGTCGACCAACGCCTCCAGATCCTTCAGCGGCCCGTAGCTTTCCGCTCGCGTCAAAGGCGGCGTCAGGTGGTCGATGATGACAGCCGATGTTCGACGCTTGGCCTGCGTGCCCTCGCCCGGATCATTGACGATGAACGGATAGAGATGTGGCAGAGGCCCAAAGATGGCTTCCGGATAACAGGTCTCGCTGAGTGCCAGCGCCTTGCCCGGCAGCCATTCGAGATTGCCGTGTTTGCCCATATGGATCAGCGCATGCGCTGCAAACTGTTTGCGCAGGAAAGCGTAGAAAGCCAAATACCCATGCGGCGGCACCAGATCCGGCGAATGATAGCTTTCCTTCGGATCTATATTGTAGCCGCGCGCCGGCTGGATGCCGACCATGACCCGCCCGAAGCGCATCAACGGCAAGGCGAAGCCGCCGTCGAGGAAGAAGGGATCCGTCTGTGAATCGCCCCAGCGAGCACTCACATCGTCTTGAATCTGTTTCGGAAGCGATTCAAAAAAGACCTTGTAATCGCTCAGTGAAATGACTTCTCGAATAACGCGGCCATCATGCGCCGCATTGGTCGGCCCGGCCATCAGCGCCGTGATCAGCGCATCGCCATCGGCCGGCAGCTCTTTCACCTTGTATCCTGCCGCAGCCAAGGCCCGCAGCACCTCGATCGTGCCTGCCGGCGTGTCGAGCCCGACGCCATTGCCGAGCCTGCCGTCGCGGTTCGGATAATTCGCCATGATCAGCGCAATGTTGCGCTCGACGGGCGGCGTTGCGCGCAGCCGCGCCCAGTTGGCGGCAAGCTGCGCGACAAATGCCATGCGCCCCGGATCCGGTTCGTGACTGACAAGATTGGTCTCGACCCGGTCGTCGAAGCGGGCCGCCGACTTGAACGACACGGCCCGCGTCAGCACTCGTCCATCGACCTCCGGCAGCGAAACGCTCATCGCAAGATCGCGCGCCGACAGCCCCTGGCTCGACGCCTCCCATACCGCTTTCGGTGACGAGGAAAAGATCGCCTGCAGCACCACGGCACCCTGTTCGTCGAGAATGGTCGAGGGATTTTCTGATCCCGGCGCCGAGACGGCAAAACCGGTCGTGTTGATCACCACCTCCGGCGGCACGTCACCAAAGACAGCCCGCAGTGTCTCGACCGAGACCTGGTCCTTCAGGCTGGAAACGAACACCGGCAGCACGCAGAACCCTTCCGCCTGCAACGCCTCGATCATCGCCTCGACCGGTTTCGTCTCGCCGCTCTGGACAAGCGCGCGGTAGAAGCATATGGCCGCGACGGAGGGTGGTGCAGGGGCGCGCTCTGCCTGCACATCCTGCCACTCCGCAATACCGATCGCGCCCCTGCCTGGCCACCAGATGCCGGCTTTCAGCAAGGGACGTGCCGGCTCCGGCTTGTCGCCATTCGATAGCATCGCTTCCGCATAACCAACGAAATGCGCCGTATTGCGGTCGCCGCCTTCGGTCAGGTAGCGCCACAGTGCCGAACGGTCGCCATCCGTGCACAGACTGAACGGATCAAGCCCAGCATCGGGCTTGTCATCGCCGGGCAGCGTCACGATCAACGCCCCCTTGGCGCGCGCCGCGGCCGTCAGCGCCTCCAGCGCATAGTGGAAATAGCTGGCGCCGCCGAGCGCCCTGACGATGATCAGCCGGGCGTGGCGCGCGGTTCGTTCGACATAGGTATCGACCGACATCGGGTGCTTCAGCGCCATCAGACTGGCAAGGCGCCAGCTCGACCCAGACCCCGCCGCAGCGACGGCCGTGGCCACCGCCGACAGTTCGGTGTCGGCGGCAGACAGAAACAGGATTTCGCCAGGCGACTGCCCAAGATCGATCGCTTCGTCTCCGTCGGCAATCGAGCCTTTCTGGGCGAGAAGAAGATGCATCGTATCAGTCCCTGCCCCTCATCCGCCTGCCGGCACCTTCTCCCCGTGAACGGGGAGAAGAACGCAAACCGCAGCGTTCGCCTTCCCTCGCCCCGCTTGCGGGGAGAGGGTCAGGGTGAGGGGCACGTTCTTGCGTCATCAGATAACCATGCCTCAGCCAGCCGCAGCCTGCACGGCTTCGACAACCGCGCCGAAATCCCATTCATGCAGGCCGATCACGACAAGGCGGGTCTCGCGCTTCTCGCCTGAGTTCCACGGGCGGTCGAAATAGGTTTCGATCCGTGTGCCGACAGCCTGGATGACGAGCCGCATAGGCTTGCCGGGCACGTCGATGAAGCCCTTGAGACGCAGGATATCATGGCTCTCGATCACCGGCTTCAGGCGATCGACGAAGGCCGCCGGATCGGCAATCGAACCAAGCTTCAGGACGAAGCTCTCGAATTCATCATGGTCATGATGATGGTCATGCGCTGCGCCGCTTTCGTGCAGCGCCTCATGTTCCAGTTCGTGGTGCGACTTGCGATTGTCGATATCGTCCTCGGTGCCGGCGCCGATGCCGAGCAGCACCAGCGACGAGACTTCGCCATTGCGCGCTTCGACCATCGCCGGCTTGCGCTTCGTCCGGCTGGTCACCTCGGCGCGAACGGCAGCGATGGCGGCGGCATCGAGCAGGTCGGTCTTGTTCAAGACGATCAGGTCGGCGCAGGTCAGCTGGTCCTCGAAAAGCTCCTCGATCGGGCTCTCGTGATCGAGGCTTTCATCCTCGGCCCGCGCCGCATCCACCTTGTCGTGATCATCGGCGAACCGGCCGGCGGCAACGGCTGCGCTGTCGACGACGGTGATGACGCCATCGACGGTAACGCGCGTGCGGATATCCGGCCAGTTGAACGCGGCGACCAGCGGCTGCGGCAAAGCGAGGCCCGAGGTCTCGATGACGATGTGGTCGGGCTTCACGTCGCGCTCGAGCAGCTTCTGCATCGTCGGGATGAAATCGTCCGCAACCGTGCAGCAGATGCAGCCATTGGTCAGTTCGATAATGTCGTCTTCGGTGCAATTGTCGGCACCACAGCCCTTCAGCACGTCGCCATCGACGCCAAGATCGCCGAATTCATTGATGATCAGAGCGATCTTCTTGCCATTGGCATTCATCAGCATGTTGCGGATGATCGTGGTCTTGCCCGCACCGAGAAAGCCGGTGATCACGGTGGCGGGAATTTTCTGCTGCAACATGGTTCAACCCTTCATTTTCAGCGGCAATCCGGCCGCGACGAAATACACGTCCGCAGCCTTGGCTGCGATCATCTGGTGAAGTCGTCCGGCATGGTCGCGAAAATCGCGCGCCATCCGGTTTTCCGGCACGATACCGAGGCCGACTTCATTGGAAACAAGCACGACCCGGGCTTTCAGCGACGGCAGCAGGTCCGCGAGTGCGCCGCTCTCTGCAGCAACATCACGTCCCTTCTCCATCATCAGATTGGTGACCCAGAGCGTCAGGCAATCGACCAGCACGACCCGGCCGGGATCGTCGATCCGCGCCAGCATGCCGACGAGGTCCAGCGGCTCTTCATGTGTGGTCCAGCCATGGCTGGCGCGATCGTGCTTATGGGCTTCGATACGCGCGCCCATCTCGTCGTCCCAGGCGCGACCGGTGGCGAGGTAGTTGAGCGCAAGGCCGCTGTCGCGGCAGATTTGTTCGGCAAAGCGCGACTTGCCGGAACGAGCGCCACCCAGGACAAAAACGGAGGAATCAACGGACTGCATGATTCAGACATGCTCCGCAATACGGGAGCAGGAGAACGGCGTGACCGACAAAATGCCGTCGCCAAGCAGACCAGGCCGGTACGCATCCCGAACCGGATGCACCGTCCCGCGCGACCATGAGGTCCCGCAGATATCAAACGTCGCCACGACAACCTCCGTGCTGGCGCCGGGGATCTCTCCCCATAAATTGGGCCTTCTCGGCCCGTCACGGACGGCAGGTCTCCTGGCTCGCAGCTGCCGGCGAAAACGCCAACGGATCCTCCTCGCCTTCCCAGGGCTTGAGGCAGTCGCGAAAAGGCGGACGATTCGTAGATAAAGAGGCGTCCAACCCCGGCTGATCGCGCTGCCACCCCAGTGGCTTTTCCGGTTTCCTGCATCCAGCACCGACCGCACCTGCGATCCGTCATGCCTTCGGCACCAAAACCGGATGGAAAACCCTCGCTGCTCTACAGTCGCGGGGTCGGCTGCGTTTGGCAGTCCCGGTCTGGGTCCCTGCCTCCGCATTCCCTTTTGCTTTCCAGGCCACACTTCTGTCGCCCGAAAACCATCCAGGTCAAAGGATTAGGCCGTGACTTGCGGCAAGTCAATCAAGACCGGCCGCGCATCAACGGCTATTGACGAAATTCGGGATTGGCAGGTCAGAACTAGGGCGCCAGGCACTCGGCATCCGTGACCGGATCGCATTGTCCGTCAAGCCGAACAGACCCACGTGCGCCCTGCTCCACCGGGCCACCTTGCGCCGGCGCGTTGCGGGCTTTTGCCTTTGGCGGCTGAACCACGGGAGCCACAATCACCGGAGCAACGATTTCCGCCGGCACGGGAACCGGCACTGCGTCAACGACGGGTGCGGCCTTGGCCGCCGCAACCGGTGCTGCAGTGCGTAGCGGCGGCAGCGTGACAGCAGCCGCAACGGCAGGTGCGGGATCGGTGGCCAACCGCGTCGACATCGTCTTCGGCGGCCGTACCGTCCTGATCCGTGGCACAGTCAGCGAAAAGGCAAAACGGATTCGGGCGGCGATTTCTTCGGCCAGCGGCTCCCGGCCGAAGCGCGGATCATTGGTCGGGCTATTGACGGTAAAGGTTCCGGCGGCAACCGGTTCGCCGGTCTCGATCGATGCCGCCGTCACGGTAAAACGCACCTGCTCGAAATAGCGGCGGGCATTCAGGCCGGCTCCGAACTTGTCGATCTTGACCAGCAGTACGACGCGCTCGGCGCCAGCCGGTGGCCGGGTCGAGGCAATCGCCGCGGCAACCCGCCGATCGATGCCCTTGATCAGATCATATGGAACGCTTGCATCGGCCATCACTGTTACGTCGCGCACATAATAGACGAGCGGTCGACGAATACGGTTTTCCCCGGACAGGGAACAAGCGGACAGGACGAGGAGGAGCCCGAGCGCAAAAGCGATGCGGAAACTGCGAGCAACCATCTGGACAACCCCGACGCGGTGATTCTAACCCGTCCGAGCATTGGTCGATTATGGTTAGCCCTTCGTTAATCCTGACTGTCGAGGGCAGCAAACAGCGATGCTGCGGCGGCTATTTCACTGTAGCGCGCCGCGCGACGGGCGTCAGCCTCCTCGTCGCTGCCCCAGTGCTCGATCGTCCAGTCTTCATCGAGATGGGCAAGGTCCCACACCGTATCAAGATCGAAGGCACCATCGGCAAAAGCCAGCGCCAGGATCGAAGAACCGGCAAGCGTCGTCACGACATGCAGACAGGACAGACGGAAGGCTTCCCGGTAGCGTTCAAGACCGGCCGCATAGGCTTGCAGCGCCTGATCCGGCTGTTCCTGATGGATCACACCCTCGGCCAGGATAAACCGGGCCTGATGCGCTTGCGCAACCCAGGCCAGGACGGGATCCCAGCGGTTCGCTTGCCGGTCGACAAGCTCCTGCGGGCTATCGGCGCGGTAGCACAAAAGGTCGCTGCCGGCAAAGCGCACGATCTCGTCGAACACTTCAGAAAGGTTGAGGCTGACAGCATCGATCGCGGTATTGGCAAGCTTGGTGATCGGCATCGTTGCCGGATTGATCACCTGATCCTGCGCCGCCCATTCGGCAGCAACCAGGTCGGCCGCCTCCTGCGTCGGCAAACGCAGAGTATTCTTGGCGGGCGTCTTCACCGGTTTTCCGTCGAGATGGATCGCAAATCCCTCCCCGTCGGCGGAAATCGACACGGTTGTGTAGAACCGCTTCGGCAGCGGCCGCTTCATCTGGATCTGAGCCCGGCGCACCGGATCGGCATCGCTCTGTTCCGGAATGAACGTGCCGGAAATGGCGCTGAGCTCGTCACGCATGATTAGGGTCCTCAGTGGATATAGGCGAGAAGATCAGCCGGGCGGTCGACGACCGCATCGGCACCGGCTTTCCAGAGTTCATCGACCGAGGCATAGCCCCAGGAGACGCCGATGGCGGTCGCGCCTGCAGCCTTGGCCATCTGCATGTCGAACACGGCATCGCCAATGACGATCGTCTCAGACGGTGCAATCCCCGATTCGTCACAGCATTCCGTCACCATCGCCGGGTGCGGCTTCGACGGGCAGTCATCGGCCGTGCGGCAGAACTGGAAATGCGGCGCAAAGCCGTGGCCTTCCAGGACCATGGCCAGCCCGCGTCGCGACTTTCCCGTGACCGAACCCAAGACAACATCGTCTCGGGCGGCCAGCGTGTCGATCACGCTGCGGATACCGTCGAACAAAGGCTCTTCAAAACCGCTGTCGCGACGGACGTCGCCGAAGATCGACTTGTAGTAGGTCGCCATCGCGACCGCCTCGTCATCGGCATGCGGCTTGCCGTCCATGCGGGCAATGGCAATGTCGAGCGTCAGGCCGATGATCGCCTTGGTCTCGGCCACATCCGGTTCGCGCTTGCCGAAATGCAGGAATGTCCGGCGCATCACCTCATGGATCAAGCCGACGCTATCGACCAGCGTGCCGTCGCAATCGAACAGGACCAGCTTCATTCGTGATCGTCCCGCTCACCCGACGCCATGTCGAAGCCGAACAGGTTCCAAGTCTGCACCATATGCGGCGGCAGAGGCGCCGTCACCTTCAGGCGTCCGCCATCCGGATGCGGAATGTCGATGTGCCGGGCATGCAGATGCAGGCGTTTCTGCACGCCGCCAGGGAAGTCCCAGTTGTGATCGTCGTCGAAATATTTCGGATCGCCGATGATCGGATGTCCCATATGCAGGGCATGCACGCGCAGCTGGTGGGTACGGCCGGTATAAGGCTCCATCTCCAGCCAGGCGAATGTATGCGCCGCCGTCTCCAGAACGCGGTAATAGGAGATCGCGTGATCGGCACCGTCCTCGCCATGTTTGCAGACGCGCATGCGGTCGCCCTCATCGGTCTGGTCCTTGACCAGCCAGGTCGAGATCTTGTCGCTCTGCTTGCGCGGCACGCCCTTGACCAGAGCCCAGTAGGTCTTCTTCGTATCGCGCTCACGGAAGGCGGCAGTCAGCTTCTGCGCTGCACCGCGCGTCTTGGCCACCACCAGAACACCGGACGTGTCGCGGTCGAGGCGATGCACCAGGCGCGGCTTCTCGCCCTTCTTGCTGGTCCAGGCTTCGAGCATCTTGTCGATATGGCGCACAAGGCCGGAACCGCCCTGCACGGCAAGGCCGGCCGGCTTGTTCAGCACGATGACCTTTTCGTCTTCATGCAGCAGCATGCGCGACAGGAGTTCGCCGTCTTCGGAATGCTTGAGATCGTGCGAGCCGATCGGACCGGACTTGACCTTCAGGTCGACGTCGAGCGGCGGAATGCGAACCACCTGCCCCGGCTGAACGCGTGCATCGGTCTTCACCCGGCCGCCATCGACGCGCACCTGGCCGGAGCGCAGAAGTTTCTGCAACGGGCCGAAGCCAAGCCCCGGGAAATGCACCTTGAACCAACGGTCCAGGCGCATGCCGGCCTCGTCGGCTGCCACGGTGATATGTTCGATGCCTGCCATGATATTCAGAACTTTCTTTGTCGCCACAGGCCCTGCCTGCGCCTTTTTATGTGCGCTTTAGAGCATTTCGCCGCAATATGGAAACAGGAAAACCGATTAGCCGAAGCTGCGCGCCAGGCCAAGGCCCAGCACTGCTGCTCCGATCGACAGGATGACACTGGCAGCGACATAGACAAGCGGCATCAGCATGGCACCCCGTTCGGCCAGCACAATGGCGTCCAGCGTAAATGCCGAGAACGTGGTGAAGCCGCCCAGAACGCCGGTAATCAGCAGCAGTCGCAAGGCATCCGAAGCGCCGAAGCGCACCATGACCACATGCGACAGAAGGCCGATCGCAAACGAACCGACGATATTGACCGTCAACGTCCCCCAGGGGAAGTTCGGCCCCATCAGTCGCAAGGCCGCCACACCGGTCAGATAACGCAAAACAGACCCGATGGCGCCGCCAAGCGCAACCAACACCATATGATACATCGACAACTCCAGGCGTCTTAGAGAGCCGCCCGAATTATCGGACCCACGAGGTCACTGGACGGCCGCTTTCAGAAATTCTGTAGTGAACGTAGCAAGCGCAGTCCAGTCGGTAAATTGATGGTCCTGACTGACGTCAGTCGACGCCCTCTCGCGCGCCGCCATGCGTCGCATCATCCAGCGCTTGAAGAAATCATACTCACTGTAGCGCAGTGCTCCGGCCGCGTGATGCACCATGCCGGGCCGCCACTGCGTTTCTGCAAACAGGCTGCCTGCGAAATCCTGCGCCTCCTGCCGCTCTTCCTCCAGCTCGCTGCGGATCAACAGCGAAACAGAGACAAAGGCCGTCGGGATCGATTTCAACCAATCAGCTTCGCGACGGACGAAGCCGACGAAGGGATCCGGGTAGCGCCCGGCATGCACCGGCGCGCAAAGGATCGCGGCCTGGGGATGATCAACGCCGTATTCGACCATCTCCCCGACATTGAACAACAAGGCCCGGTGACCATGTTTTTCGATCTCCGCAGCGATCGCCTCAGCAATCTTGCGTGTCTGCCCCTCGATGCTGACATAGCCAACCAGAACAATCATTCCACCCTCCCGCAAAGCGCTTTATCTGGGCGCCTTCGAATTGTTGAACCTTGTAGCAGACCCACCAGAGCAGCTTCTTGATCTAGCACAAATGCCGCTGTTTACGGCCTATTTCGCCGCATGACACAACCATGGCATTTTATTAAAAACACGTTATTCGATTTAAAGATGCAGAGATATCCGTGCTTTATGATCAAGTGGTAAAGTAATATCTGGATGTAACCCATGACACAGGTCGTGACAGTCTCTGCTACCACCGCCGCCTACGCAATGGAGCCGATCAAGCCGCAGCAGCGGGTGACCGGATCAAGCCATGCGGAGGAGACCACCCGCCTTCTCGCTGAAAAGGCGGCGAAAGGTGAAGACTTCAAGCTGAGGGCAATGGTCAGCATTGTCCAACCACCAGCGCTTGCGCTCTATTTTCTGACGGCGAGCCAACAGAAACTGGAGCAGGCAACGCTGAAGGAAACCATCTCGGCTTATCGGAGTTCGGTCGCCTGACCGCAATTCTGCTCTCCCCAATTGCAAAACCGCGGCCAATGACTGGCCGCGGTTTGCTTTTTTGAGGATCTGCCTGAGCGCGGCTGGCCTTTCAGCTCAGTTGGACCTGGCCGGGCCGATCGGCAGAACGACATCGACACTGCCCGCCTTCTGAAATGTCAACGTCACCGGAACCGTCGCACCGTCGCGGAAAGGCTCGCTGACTTTGAAGAACATCAGATGCAGACCGCCGGGCTTCAACTCCACCGACTGCCCCGCGGGGACCTTGATCCCATCCGGCAGCTGCCGCATCTTCATCACGTCATTGACCATTGCCATTTCGTGCAGTTGAACTTCACCCGCATTGGGAGAGGTCGCGGAAATTAGCACGTCGTCTTCACCACCCTTGTTGGTGATAGTGATAAAGCCGCCGCCAACCGGCTGGCCCGGCAACATCGCCTTGGTGAAACCACCCGACAATTCCAGATCACCGAGGGTCACGGTATCGAAGCCACCTGGATTGACGGCGGCGGCATGGTCACCATGGCCGGCATGCGCTGCGTGCCCGGCGTGACCACCGCTTGCGGGAGCGCCATGTCCGGCATGCTCATCGGCGCCCGCGGCCGCGGTGATCTTCAGAACCGGAGCCGGGCTCTTCAGATCATGCGGGTCCTGACCGGCGGCGGCGATATCGGTCCAGGCAACAGTGGCGTCGGTGCCGCACAATTGAACGGTCGGGAAAGCCAGACCGGTTTCCGGATCAGCGGCAGCCACCTTTCCGTAGATCGTGAACGTGTCGTAGAACTCATCCGGCAGATTGCCGTTCTTGAAGCGAATCTCGACCGGACCGGATGTCACCGCCTCGCCGTGATTATCATACGAATTCTGATAGTCGCCAGAGATGACTTCTATTTCCCAGCCGGCCTTGGGCTGTGGCTTGGCCGAAATGAACCCTTCCGGCAGCTTGATCTGCACCTCGTTGGTCGCCATGCCGTCACAGCCATGTGGCACCTGCAGGGTCGCGGCAACATAGGCGCCGACGGCGGTCGGTGGATTGGCGAAACTGGCATGGGCAAAGGCAGCGCTGGTCGAAACGAGGGCAGCGAGCGCCGTTGTGGCAATAAGCATGGTCTTCATGGTGTGTCTCCCGGCCACGGCCCATCTCTTGCGGCGCGCGTGGCATCTCATCTGATCAAAGGTCGATTGAAAATCGGATCAGGCGATTGCCGGTGGTCCGCGTGAACGCGGCTCTTCAACTGGCGCGAAGACGAATTGCGCCGTGGCATACTCGAAGGCCGAGATCAGGCTCGGGAAATCGCGCAACAACCAATGATCTTGATCAGGCGTCGGCAGCAGAACCGTGGAGGCAAGCCGGCACACGTCGCAGCCGGTACCAAAGACATCATGCTTGACGGCCGTGTCGCTGACACAGATATCGGCAAAACTGCCGTCCGGCAGTTGATAGGCGGCAGAGATGAAGGGCGAGCCCATTGCCTGCGGCGCCTTGTGGGCGAAACCGAGAGACAGGAAAGCCACGGCGCAGATCATGCGCAGCGCAACATTCCAGGTCCGTCCCCCGTGCAATCTCATCAATCCACTCCGATATGCGTTGCATAACGTCATGCGGTCCGGATGCCAAGACGCAACTTGCCGCATCCGAAATCCATATCTTGGAACCGCAAGTCCCGCTTGGGCCGATTGCTGAAAATGACGCTGGCGCGACAAATATTTGTTTGCTGGCGACGTTTGCCTCTTGCCAAGCAACCGCCGCCCCCGATAATGGCATTCACGACCTTGTTGGGAGAAGCCGGTTCAATCCGGTGCCGAAGGAGCAACCGCCCCGGAAACTCTCAGGCAAAAGGACCACAAGGCGTCGACTGGACTCTGGAGAGAGGTCTGTTTCCAAAGCAGATCGCGCCGAAGGGATAACAATCTCAGGCACAAGGACAGAGGGGGCTCATGACACCGGCACAACCGTGCCTAGACTTGAGCAAGCGCGAGCGCGCGACACCGGAGACGCCCCGTGGACGATCACACCGCCCTGAAACGCACACCCCTCTACGATCTCCACCTGTCGCTTGGCGGCAAGATGGTGCCGTTTGCCGGCTATGACATGCCGGTGCAATATCCGGCCGGCGTGCTGAAGGAACATCTGTTCACCCGCTCCGATGCCGGATTGTTCGACGTTTCGCATATGGGACAGATCCTCCTGACGCCGAAATCCGGCAAGGTCGAGGATGCGGCTCTCGCGCTCGAAACCCTGGTGCCGGTCGATATTCTTGGCCTCAAGCCCGGCCGCCAGCGCTACGGCTTTTTCACCAATGACAGCGGCGGCATTCTCGACGACCTGATGATCACCAATCGCGGCGACCATCTGCTCGTCGTCGTCAACGCCGCCTGCAAGGACGCGGACGTCGCCCATATGAAGGCACATCTGTCCGGCACCTGCACGGTCGAACTTCTCGATGACCGTGCGCTGCTGGCTTTGCAGGGTCCGCGCGCCGAAGCGGTCCTCGGTGAACTCTGGGCCGGCGTCTCCGGCATGAAATTCATGGATGTCCGCGAAATCCCGCTGCTGGACGTTGACTGTATCGTGTCACGCTCGGGCTATTCCGGCGAAGACGGTTTCGAAATCTCCGTTCCCAACCACAAGGCGGTCGCGCTCGCCAAGGCACTCCTGTCGCATCCGCATTGTGCCCCGATCGGCCTTGGCGCCCGCGATAGCTTGCGCCTCGAAGCCGGCCTCTGCCTCTATGGCAACGACATCGACACCACCACGACCCCGATGGAAGGCGCCATTGAATGGGGCATCCAGAAAGTGCGCCGCAAGGGCGGCGCCCGCGAGGGTGGCTTCCCGGGTGCAGACCGCATCCTCGGCGAACTGGAAAATGGCGCATCCCGCCGCCGTGTCGGCCTGAAGCCCGAAGGCAAGGCACCAGTGCGCAGCCATGTGAAGCTTTTTGCCGACGCCGAAGGCAGGACCGAGATCGGCGAAGTGGCCTCCGGAACCTTTGGCCCGACCGTCGAAGGCCCTGTCGCAATGGCAATGCTACCGATGGCCTACACCGCATCCGGCACCCAGATCTTTGGCGAAGTGCGCGGCAAGTATCTGCCGCTGACGGTGGCGGATCTGCCTTTTGTTACGCCGACTTACAAGCGATGAACGGTATGATGGCTGTGCCGGCCGTTACCCCCTCTGCCCTGCCGGGCATCTCCCCCACAAGTGGGGAGATCGGCAAGCGGCAAGGCTGCGCCCAATTGAAACGGACAATGCGTGGGGAATTCGGTGCGCCTATCCGATCTCCCCACCTGTGGGGGAGATGGCCGGCAGGCCAGAGGGGGGCGACTTGCTCCCTACACAAAAGAATTAAACCAACATATTTCACGAGAGGAACGAACCATGCTGAAATTTACCGCTGAACACGAATGGCTGAAGATCGATGACGGCATCGCCACCGTCGGCATCACCACCCATGCCGCTGGCCAGCTCGGCGATCTGGTCTTTGTCGAACTGCCTGAAGAAGGCGCAACCTTCGACAAGGACGCCGTTGCGGCGACCGTCGAAAGCGTCAAGGCCGCGTCCGACGTCTACTGCCCGCTTGCCGGCGAAATCACCGCATTCAACCAGGCCATCGTCGATGACCCGTCGCTGGTCAATTCCGATGCCGAAGGTGCCGCCTGGTTCTTCAAGCTGAAGCTCGCCAACCCGGCTGATGCCGACGCTCTGCTCGACGAAGCAGCCTACAAGGAGCTGATCGCCTGATGTCGACCTCGACCGAATTTCAGTTCACCGATTACGACCCCTACGATTTCGCCAATCGCCGCCATATCGGCCCCTCGCCGGCCGAGATGACGGAGATGCTGAAGGTCGTCGGTTATCCGACACTCGACGCATTGATTGATGCCACCGTCCCGTCGTCGATCCGCCAGCAGGTACCGCTCACCTGGGGCAAGGCAATGACCGAGCGCGAGGCGCTCGACAAGCTGCGCGAGACCGCCAACAAGAACAAGGCGCTGACCTCGCTGATCGGCCAGGGTTATTACGGCACGATCACGCCGCCGGTGATCCAGCGCAACATCCTGGAAAACCCGGCCTGGTACACCGCCTACACGCCCTATCAGCCGGAAATCAGCCAGGGCCGCCTCGAGGCGCTTCTGAACTTCCAGACCATGGTCTGCGACCTGACCGGCCTCGACGTGGCGAACTCCTCGCTACTCGATGAAGCGACGGCTGCCGCTGAAGCCATGGCGCTCTGCCAGCGCAGCGCCAAGACCAAGGCGACCGCCTTCTTCGTCGACGAGAACTGCCATCCACAGACCATCGCCGTCATCCAGACGCGCGCCGAACCGCTCGGCTGGACGGTGATCGTCGGCAATCCCGATACCGATCTCGATCCGGTCGATGTCTTTGGCGCGATATTCCAGTATCCCGGCACCAACGGCCAGGTCAGCGACTTCTCCGGCCTGATTGCGCGCCTGCACCAGACCGGTGCGCTCGCCGCCGTTGCCGCCGATCCCTTGGCGCTGCTGCTGCTGAAGTCGCCGGGCGAAATGGGCGCCGACATCGCCATCGGCTCGACCCAGCGCTTCGGCGTTCCGGTCGGCTATGGCGGCCCGCATGCCGCCTATATGGCGGTCAAGGATGCGATCAAGCGCTCGATGCCCGGCCGCCTCGTCGGCGTTTCGGTCGACAGCCGCGGCAACCGCGCCTACCGTCTCAGCCTGCAGACCCGCGAGCAGCATATCCGCCGCGAAAAGGCGACATCGAACATCTGCACGGCGCAGGTCCTGCTCGCCGTCATGGCCTCGATGTATGCCGTTTTCCATGGTCCGCAAGGGCTGAAGGCCATCGCCCAGCAGGTGCACCAGAAGACAGTGCTGCTCGCCAAGGGCCTTGAAAAGCTCGGCTATACGGTTGAGCCTGAAACCTTCTTCGACACGATCACGGTAGAAGTCGGCCACATGCAGGGCCTGATCCTGCGCGCGGCTGTTGCCGAGGGTGTCAACCTGCGCAAGGTCGGCGAAACCCGGATCGGCATCGCGCTCGACGAACGCACCCGGCCGGCGACGCTGGAAGCCGTATGGCGCGCCTTTGGCGGCAAGTTCGAAGTCGATGACTTCAAGCCGGATTACCGTCTGCCGAAGGATCTGCTACGCACCAGCGACTACCTCACGCATCCGATCTTCCACATGAACCGCGCCGAAAGCGAGATGACCCGCTACATCCGCCGTCTGTCGGATCGCGATCTGGCGCTCGACCGGGCGATGATCCCGCTCGGCTCCTGCACGATGAAACTCAATGCAACAGCCGAAATGCTGCCGATCACCTGGCCGGAATTCTCCGACATCCATCCCTTCGCCCCGGCCAACCAGACGCTGGGCTACAAGGAGATGATCGATGACCTGTCGGAAAAACTCTGCGCCGTCACCGGCTACGATACGATTTCGATGCAGCCGAATTCGGGTGCCCAGGGCGAATATGCCGGTCTCCTGACGATCCGCAACTACCACCTCGCCCGTGGTGATGCACATCGTACCGTCTGCCTGATCCCGACATCTGCACATGGCACCAACCCGGCCTCGGCCCAGATGGCCGGCATGCTGGTCGTCCCGGTAAAGTCGAAGGAAAACGGTGACGTCGATCTCGACGATTTCCGCGCCAAGGCGGAGCATCATGCGGCAAACCTCTCCTGCTGCATGATCACCTATCCGTCGACGCACGGCGTGTTCGAGGAAACGGTGCGCGAGATCTGCGAGATCACCCACAGCCAAGGCGGCCAAGTCTACCTCGATGGCGCCAACATGAATGCCATGGTCGGCGTCTCACGCCCGGGTGACATCGGCTCCGACGTCTCCCACCTCAACCTGCACAAGACCTTCTGCATTCCGCATGGCGGCGGCGGCCCAGGCATGGGTCCGATCGGCGTCAAGGCGCATCTGGCGCCCTACCTGCCCGGCCATGTCTCAACCGACGGCCGTCCGGGTGCGGTCTCGGCCGGACCGTATGGTTCGCCGTCGATCCTGCCGATCAGCTGGTCCTACTGCCTGATGATGGGTGGCGAAGGCCTGACCCAGGCGACCAAGGTGGCGATCCTCAATGCCAACTATATCGCAGCAAGGCTGACCGGCGCCTATGACGTGCTCTACACCTCGGCTTCCGGTCGCGTGGCACATGAATGCATCATCGACACCCGCCCGCTGAACGTGTCGGCCGGCGTCAGCGTCGACGATGTCGCCAAGCGCCTAATCGACTGCGGCTTCCACGCGCCGACCATGAGCTGGCCGGTGGCCGGAACCCTGATGATCGAGCCGACGGAATCCGAGACCAAGGCGGAGATCGACCGCTTCTGCGAGGCGATGCTGGCGATCCGCGAGGAAGCCCGTGCCATCGAGGACGGCCGGATGGACAAGACCAACAACCCGCTGAAGAACGCCCCGCATACGGTGGAAGACCTGGTTGGCGAGTGGACACGTCCCTATAGCCGCGAACAGGCCTGCTACCCGCCGGGCGCGTTCCGCGTCGACAAATACTGGTCCTCGGTCAACCGCGTCGACAATGTCTATGGCGACCGCAACCTCGTCTGCACCTGCCCTCCGATGGAGGATTATGCGGAAGCGGCCGAGTAAATCCCGACCAAACACAGGCCATCGCGTCATGGGTGCCTCTTGAGGTATCCTCGTCGCGATGGCCGACAAGGCAAAAATTCAACAGCCAAGCAGATCGACATACAACAGAGGCCGATTTTTAAGTTCTAGCGATCCATGCGATGTTTTCTCTGGAGGATGCTGGGTTAAGTGATGGGGCGATTGCAACCTCCACCATTTCAAGGCTGACTGACTGACGGCCAATCAGGGCTCGCCGGCCGGTAGTTTACCTTCACTTGACCTCGCTTTCCGAATCCCGCAACAGTCCTGACCGGATGCAGGCCAAGATCACCAAGCGAGGTAGTGAAGTGTCGTTAAGAGAAACATTTTTTCAACTTGGAACACTTTGCGACAAGTTCGAGCATTACCTTCCGTTGTACGAAAAGTGGTTCGGCAAGTTTGTAAATCGCGCACCGCGAATTCTGGAAGTCGGCGTGCAGTTCGGTGGCAGCGCCGAGATGTGGTACAAGTATTTCGGCGCCGAGACGGAGATCGTCGGCATCGATATTGCACCGCGCAGTGCCGGCACCAGCTTCCTGAAAGTCATTCAGGGCGACCAGGGCAGCACAGCGTTCTGGGACGAGATTGCCCGGATCTACGGCGAAGGCTATTTCGATATCATCATCGATGACGGAAGCCATGACAACGTCCACCAGATCGTCACGTTGCAGAAGACTTATGGCCTGCTGCGCGATGGCGGTATCTACTGGTGCGAGGACGTGCACACCAGCTACTACAAGAATGTCCGGGTTCAGGGCGGCGGTCTGCGCAATCCCGAAAGCTTCATCGAATTCTCCAAGCAGATCATCGATGTGATCAACGAGAAGCACACCAAATTCGCCATCGGCGTCGGCAAGACACCGGCAGGCCCGCATGTCGATCCGCAACTTCTTTCGCTGTTCCGCAAAGTTCAGGGCGTGCATTTCTACGACAGCATTGTCGTCCTGGAAAAGGGCGAGCCGCTCAAGTTCAACCGGATCAATTCCGCGCCGAACATGGCCTACAACAGAATAGACAATCCCCAGGCAGAAGAATTCACGCTGGACTAGTTTCCGACGTTCCTTGTCTGTGATCAGATTTTGGAGAGCGCCATCGCAGTCGATGGCGCTCTTTTTTTTGCGCATCGACATGTTTCGCAATGATGCTCGGGTCCATGGCCGGTATAGACGTGATTGTGGCCTTCGGATTTGCTGAAAGGACCCTCTCTTCCGCAGTGCACAGCTCGGATCGAGCGTGCTTCGACTGGCATTGTGATTGCGGTCTGCCGCCCATCAGGACCAGTTATACGCAAGTTTCAGGCAGCATTACTGTCCTCATCGAGAATCGTATGAGGTTATCATGGCTCTTGCCGCCGAAATGCCAATACCGCCGCTGACTGTCGAGTGGCTGACCACGCGCACCTTCGATTTTCGCGCCGAGCCAAAGGGACAGACGATCAGCGACAGTCTGGTATTCCACCGGAATGGCTTCATCGTCGGTTACAATCATCCCAACGAAGCCTATTGGGATCTCGACGGCAACGACCTGTTGATCATCGACCTTCAGGGCATGACCACCTGCCGGTTGTCTTTCCTCGTTGACAGCAGCGGCACGCCCTGCCTCGCGGGCAATTTCATCAGCCCGTGGGACAACTACGCGACCACGGCCACCCGGCATATCCTGACGCCGAACGGTTCCGACCTGCACACCCATATCCAGAGCTTCGACCTGTTCGACACGCTGGTGGCGCGCCGTTGTTTCGGGCCGCTGGAAATCTTCCGGCGTGTCGAGGAAAAAAGCGGCGTCGCCAATTTCGCCACCCGCCGTCATCTCGTCGAGATGAGCATGTTCGGGCGCCGCAACTATGGCCTCGACGACATCTATGATCTGCTGATCCAGGAAAAGACGCTGACCGACAGCCAGGCCAAGATGGTCAAGCTGATGGAACTCGACGAGGAATGGGACAATCTGTTCCCGATGAAACAAGTCACCGCATTCGTCAATCCGGACGACATCATCATTTCCGACATGTATCTGCCGCAGTCCTTTGTCGAACGTGTCGTCCGCGAGAAATGCGGCCTGAACAACAAGGTCTATCTGAGCAACTACGGCAAGCATCACCGCATCATCTGGCCATCGATCAAGCAGGAATACAAACTCCGCGCCCATTACGGCGACAACCAGAATGCCGACATCAAGGGCGCCGCCGAATTCGGCATCCCGGCGACCTATGTCAGCCTGTCCAAATGGGACAGGACCGAAGAAATCCTGCACGAAGCGAGCCTCGGCCCCTATGCCCATGCCCTGCGGGAGACGCGCCTCCAGACTTTCCATCGCAATGCGCAGGTGCGCAATGCACTGCAGGCGCAGACCAGCATCAATATACCGCTGATGCTGTTGGGTACCTTCTGGCTGCGCCATCAGGCCGACACCTTTGGCGCCACCCGGGTCATGGCTGCAGCACGGGACTGCAACCTGCTGATCCACCTGCTGTCATCCACCCATTTTGCCCGCCACGGCCTGCCTCCGGCAGACTATGTCCGCATGTCGCGCACCCTGTGCTATTCCGACACGCCGGAATTCGAGACCTATTTCCGCTCAAAACTCGGCGAACGCACCTTGCTTGTCGACTTCGTCGGCACGGGACGCTCGATGAAGACCTTCGTCGAGAGAACCGGGCTGCAAGACAAAGTCATGCCCTGTCTGCTCGTCGGAGATGATGTCGCGCCGGAAGCCCGGGTGCTGCAGACCATGATCCATCGCGACTACTACAAGTGCCGGATGTATCTCGAGGCACTCAATGCCTCGCTGGACGGTTCTGCAGTCCTCGCGAGGGTGAACAACCACCTCGTCAGCGTCGAGCAGCAACCGAACGAATTCAGCGACTTCATGAAGGTCATCATCACGGAGATGCGCGCGAATTTCCTCAGGTTTCTGCCCAGTCTCGACCGCTTCGATCCGCCCAAGGCGCCGGTTCCCCTCGACAAACTGCTGGCTGCCGCCGAGGCAATCGCCGATCTGCTCCCCGCCCATATGCTGAAGATGCATTATCTCGGTGAAGAGCAGAGACGCAACATGCGACGGGGCGTCGCCGCCCAGGCCGCCGCGGAATAACGCCGCTTCCGCTTGCAGTCTACGAAACAACTGGCACGCATCCACATGTGTGCCAGTTCGGCACATCGGCTCTTTCAAGCTTTTCTAACATCTGCGCCATACACTCCTCGCGTCGATGCCAAGGATGAGAGCGCAGGATGACCATCACCGCCGCGATGAACAGTGCCGCATCCGGGATGTTTGCCCAACAGAGCAGGCTTGCGGCCACAGCGGACAATATCGCAAACGCGCTCTCTACCGGTTACGACCGGCGCGACACCCGCTTGACCACCAGTTCGACAGGCGGAGTGACTGCGACAGTGTCAGCCTTGTCGTCGCAATCTGTGGGTGAAACCGCGAATGTCGATCTTGGCGAGGAAATGCTCTCCCTCATCGGAACCGAGATTGCCTTCAAGGCCAACGCTTCAGCCTTCGAGACCGGAGCGGATCTGTGGGACGTGCTGATGAGCATCAAGCGGGACTGACTGCCCTGAGCGAGATGGCCGCTCGCCTCAAAGCATCGCGTTGACAGCCATGCCGAGCGACGCCAGGCCAAACAACAGCAGCACGCCGCCGGACACCCACGATACCCAGACCACAAAGCCTTGCGGCAGTCGTGAGCGCAGAAGGCTGACCATGCCGCTGAGAAAGAACCACCAGCCCAGCGAGCCGAGAACAACGCCGATGACGAGAAGCGCAGCCGACCATCCGCCGGCTCCCGCCGCCAGACCGAGACCGGCGAAAATGGCGGCAAAGGACAGGATTGTCGCAGGATTGGCGATGGTCAGAAGAAAGGTGGCAACCGTTGTGGTCAACAGGCCACGGGCATCAACGCGCGCGGCAACCACTGCGCCACGCGGCCTGACCGCTGCCCATCCCAGATACAGCAGGAACAGCCCGCCGAAAATTTGCAGCGGCAATTCGATGCGAGACAGCAGCCCTCCCATGGCCGTGAAGCCGGCAGCAGCCAGGCTCGCATAGGCACCATCGGCGATCGCGGTCCCAAGACCACCGGCAACACCGGCCCAGAAGCCGCGCTCCAGCGTCCGATTGATGCAGAGCGCACCGATCGGCCCGAGCGGGGCTGCGATCGCAACACCGAGGACGAGGCCCTTGCCAAGGACGACGAGATCCATCTTACGTCTCCATCCGGACAAAGCCGCGCTCGCAGACCGTCGACAGCGCAATCATTGTTTCACTCCGCGCCACGAAGCGATCCGCCTTCAGATCTGCGAGAAACGCCTCGATGCCGGCAAGATCAGCAGTTCGAATCTTCAACATATAGGACCAGCTTCCCGTTACATGGTGGCATTCGAGCACCGCCGGATGGGCATCGATCGCAGCCTTGAATGCGTCTTCGCCCGCATCGTAGTTCAGCGCGACCAGCACGAAGGTGGTGATCGGCAGACCGAGAGCTGCCGAATTGGCATCCACGGTGAAACGACGGATCGCGCCGATGGCGACCAGCCGACGGATGCGCTCGTTGACGGCAGAAGCCGAAAGCCCGACGATCTCACCAATACTGGCAAGCGAGCGGCGGGCGTCCTCGGCCAGAAGATTTATGATTTTGCGGTCTACGATTTCCATTTCTGCAAAATATCCTGAAAATCAACGTACTTGCAAGATATTTTCCCCTTAATGTTGGATCTACCGTAGAAAATCAGAAACCAGATGTCAGCGCGCACAAAAACAAAACGCCCGGCAAAGCCGGGCGCCAATGTCCAGATACTGCGTTTCGTTTAGGCCGTCTCGGCCTCGCGTTTGCGCGCCAGCTCGGCCAGATCGGCCGCCTTGAGTTCGACGGACTCGCCACAGCCACAGGCCGACGTCTGGTTCGGATTGTGAAAGGTGAAACCGGAGCGGAGCGTGGTCGTCTCGAAATCCATCTCGGTGCCGAGCAGATAGAGGACGGCGGCGGGATCGATCCAGACGCTTGCGCCATCGCGCTCGATCAGGTCATCCTTGCCGTTCGGCTCACTGACCAGATCGATCGTATATTCCATCCCCGCGCAACCGCCCTTCTTGATCCCGACGCGGATTCCCTTGGCCTCCGTTCCGGAATTCTCGACGATTGCCTTGACGCGGTTAGCCGCCGCATCGCTCATGCTCATGATTTGAAAGCCCATCGGCCCATTCTCCTTCAACAACCGGGTTCAAGGCCCGGTGTTTTCTCGCTACCAATGTAAGGGAGGCGGGTTAAGCGTTCAATAGCGATGACGGCATCCCGCCCGCATTCGAATGGGCAACAAACCGCACCGGCCCGGCCCAGCGCCGGTCCAGTGTCGCCATTTTTGTAAGCATTGCAGCCCACAGCGCGAAAATTGATCATTATCAACATGTTGAAAGCGGAATGCGATCCGCCCATGGCTGACATCGATCAAATTACGCGCACCGTTCGCTCATCACATTGGCAAAATCGGAGACTTTGACGGAACAATCGGTCAATTTTTGACCATTCGGTAAATTATTTTTGACGCGGCGTAATATCTAATTGTTTAAATTGAGAAATTCGAAATGGCACGCCACTTGCTCTCAAAGCTTCGAACCCATCCGGGCATGCACATGCCCTTCGAAGCGGAGAACATGACATGGAAATCGGCGTCTTCATCCCGATCGGCAACAATGGCTGGCTGCTGTCGGAGAATGCTCCCCAGTACAAGCCGACGTTCGAACTGTGCAAGGAAGTGACCCAGAAGGCCGAACAATACGGCTTTGACTTCGCACTTTCGATGATCAAGCTGCGCGGATTCGGCGGCAAGACCGAGTTCTGGGACTACAACCTCGAATCCTTCACGCTGATGGCGGGTCTGGCCGCCGTCACCTCCAAGATCAAGCTGTTCGGCACGGCGGCCACACTGGTCATGCCGCCGGCAATCGTCGCCCGCATGGCGACGACGATCGACTCGATCTCCAATGGCCGTTTCGGCGTCAATCTCGTGACCGGCTGGCAGCGCCCCGAATACAGCCAGATGGGCCTGTGGCCGGGCGACGAGTATTTCGCCGACCGCTATGCCTATCTGACGGAATATACCACGGTCCTGAAGGAGCTGCTGACAACCGGCCAGTCTGACCTCAAGGGCAAATATTTCCAGATGGACGATTGCCGGATGAAACCGGTGCCGCAGGGCGATGTGAAGTTGATCTGCGCCGGCTCGTCCAATGCCGGCCTGGCATTCTCGGCAGAATTCGCCGATTACAGCTTCTGCTTCGGCGTCGGCGTCAATACGCCGAAGGCTTTTGCCGCCACCAACGAGCGCCTCATCCAGGCAACCGAAAAGACCGGTCGCGACGTGCGTTCCTTCGTGCTGACCATGGTTATCGCCGAGGAAACCACCGAAGCAGCCTTTGCCAAATGGGAACACTACAAGGCTGGCGCCGACGAGGAAGCGATCAAGTGGCTCGGCCTGCAGAGTGCCGCCGACACCAAGTCCGGCGGCGACACCAATGTCCGCCACATGGCCAATCCGGTCTCGGCGGTGAACATCAACATGGGTACGCTGATCGGCTCCTATGCAGAAGTAGCGGCCATGCTCGACGAGATGAGCGAAGTGCCAGGCACCGGCGGCGTCATGCTGACATTCGACGACTTCATCGAGGGCATCGAAAAATTCGGCAAATATGTACAGCCGCTGATGAAGAGCCGCCAGCATGTCAAGCCGATGCTGGAGGCCGCCGAATGAGCGAGGCTGTCGTCGCGGGTTATCAGCCACGCCCGGAACTGAGCAAGAGCGTCACCCTGCCAGCCAGGCCGGAACCGATCACCCTGAAGCCAAGCGAAACCGCTGTCGTTGTCGTCGACATGCAGAACGCCTATTCGACCGAAGGCGGCTATGTCGATCTCGCCGGCTTCGACGTAACCGGCGCCAAATCGACCATCGGCAACATCAAGAAGACGCTCGATGCCGCACGCGCGGCCGGCGTGCTGGTGGTCTATTTCCAGAACGGCTGGGACAAGGACTATGTCGAAGCCGGCGGCCCTGGCTCGCCGAACTGGCACAAGTCGAATGCGCTCAAAACCATGCGCGCCCGTCCCGAACTGCAGGGCCAACTGCTCGCCAAGGGCACCTGGGATTATGCGATCGTCGACGAGCTCCAGCCGAAGCCCGGTGACATCCTGGTGCCGAAGACGCGCTATTCCGGTTTCTTCAACACCAACATGGACTCGGTGCTGCGGGCCCGTGGCATCCGCAATCTCGTCTTTGTCGGCATCGCCACCAATGTCTGCGTCGAAAGCTCGCTGCGTGATGCCTTCCACCTCGAATATTTCGGCGTGATGCTGGAGGACGCGACCCATCACCTCGGCCCGGACTTCATCCAGCAGGCGACCGTCTACAATGTCGAGAAATTCTTCGGCTGGGTCGCCACCGTCAACGACTTCTGCAGCGTGATTTCGCAGGCAGCCCCCGCCGACGCCATCTGACATCAACAGCATATACGGAGAGAGATTTATGCCAAAGACCATCATTGTTCCCGAAGGCACCCAGAAGCCGATCGCCCCATACTCGCCCGGCACGCTGGCAGACGGCATCGTCTATGTCTCGGGCACACTTCCCTTCGACAAGAACAACGACGTCGTGCATGTCGGCGATGCCGGCGCCCAGACCCGCCACGTGCTGGAAACGATCAAGTCCGTCATCGAGACGGCCGGCGGCACGATGGAAGACGTGACGATGAACCACATCTTCGTCACCGACTGGGCCAATTACCAGGCGGTCAACACGGTCTATGCCGAATATTTCCCCGGCGACAAGCCAGCCCGCTACTGCGTGCAATGCGGACTGGTCAAGCCGGACGCGCTGGTCGAGATCGCCACCGTTGCGCATATCGGGATGAAGTGATGGCATCTGCGAGGGCGTGGTTTTACCCCCCTCTGTCCTTCCGGCCATCTCCCCCTCAAGGGGGGAGATCAGCAAACCGTACCGCACTTCCCCGACCGCCGCTCCAGCCCTTCCCACAATGATCCATGATCAACGGCGGGGCACAGACCTTGCCACCCTTGGATCTCCCCCCTTGTGGGGGAGATGTCCGGAAGGACAGAGGGGGGTATCAACTCGCCGCAACATTTGGGATTTCCATGCACTACGATATCCACGGCCTCACCGCCCCCGATGCTCCCACCATAATCCTGTCCTCCGGCCTCGGCGGATCGGGCAGCTACTGGGCACCGCAGATCGAGGCGCTCGGCAAGGCATATCGCCTCGTCACCTATGATCACACCGGCTGCGGCAAGACGGGCGGCACGGTACCGGAAGATGGTGGCATCCGCGCCATGGCCGACGACGTGCTGACGATTGCCGATGCCCTGAAGCTCGAGCAGTTCGATTTTATCGGCCACGCGCTCGGCGGCCTGATGGCACTCGACATCGCGCTGCGCCAGCCCGGCCGCATTGCTAAACAGGTGCTGATCAATGCCTGGAGCAAGGCCGACCCGCATTCCGGCCGTTGTTTCGACGTGCGCATCGAACTGCTGGAAAAATCCGGCGTGCCGGCCTTCGTCAAGGCACAGCCGCTGTTTCTCTATCCGGCGATCTTCATGGCGGAAAACCCGGAGCGCATGGCGGCCGAAGAAGCCCATGCCATCGCGCATTTCCAGGGCAAGACCAATATCCTGCGCCGGATCGCGGCATTGCGCGCATTCGACGTCGATGCGCAACTCGCCTCCATCGAGACCCCGACGCTGCTGATCGCCACCCGCGATGATCTGCTGGTTCCCTATTCGCGCTCGCAGCGGCTCGCCGAGGGACTACCGAATGCAACGCTGCATCTGAGCGATTTCGGCGGCCATGCCGTGAATGTCACCTATCCCGACGCCTTCAACCAAACCGTACTCGACTTCCTGTCGTAGACCTGATGCCGAACGAGGAGAACGCCATGCTGGCTGCAAAATCGATTACCCCCGAGGCCCCTGCCGTGAGCGAAGAGCAACGCCTTGCCTATCGCAATGCCATGGCGCGCATGGGGGCTGCGGTCAACATCATCACAACCGACGGCAAGGGCGGACGGGCAGGCTTTGCCGCCACCGCCGTCACCAGCGTCTCAGACAATCCGCCAACCCTGCTCGTCTGCCTCAACCGTGGCTCGTCGGCCTATCCGGCAGTCAGCGTCAATGGCGTGCTCTGCGTCAATGTCCTGGAAAGCGGCCATGTCGGCCTGAGCCAGCTGTTCGGTGGCAAGACGCCGGTCGACGAACGTTTTGCCGCCGCCAGCTGGGAAACCACCCAAACCGGCTGCCATCGCCTACAAGGCGCCCTCACCTCCTTCGACTGCCGCATCACCTCGGTTGCCGACGGCGCCACCCATGACGTGCTGTTTTGCGAGGTGATCGATGTGCGCACGCGCGAAGACGGCCGCTCGCTGATCTATTTCGACCGCGACTATCGTCTGGTCTGACAGACAAAAGGCCCACTTCGACAGCGGGCCTTTCTCCAAACTCCAATGACTGCGGCGCTCAGTACCAGCCGACGGCGACCTGGGCTTCTTCCGACATGCGGTCCGGCGTCCATGGCGGATCGAAGGTCATCGATACGTCGACGCCGGAAACACCCTCGATCGAACTGACGGCGTTTTCCACCCAGCCCGGCATTTCGCCGGCAACCGGGCAACCGGGCGCGGTCAGCGTCATCATGATCTTCACCGAACGATCGTCCTCGATGTCGATCTTGTAGATCAGGCCGAGTTCGAAGATGTCGGCCGGAATTTCCGGGTCGTAGACGGTCTTCAGCGCCGCGATGATGTCGTCAGACAGGCGCGCCACTTCATCAGCCGGCAGGCTGGTCTGGACGATGCCTTCGCGGACATCCGGCTTGGTTTCGGTATCACTCATCGGTTCATCCTCAGGCGAAGAAGGTTCGGGCATAGTCGAGCGCATCCGCCAGCGCATCGACTTCCTCGCGGGTGTTATAAAGGGCAAATGAGGCACGACAAGTTGACGTCACGCCAAAGCGCGCCAGCAGCGGCTGAGCGCAATGCGTGCCCGCGCGCACGGCAACGCCGCGCCGGTCGATCATCGTTGACACGTCATGGGCATGGATGCCGGCAAGCTCGAAGGAGAAGATCGAGCCCTTGCCCGGCGCATTGCCGATGATCCTCAGCGAATTGATCGCCGACAGCCGCTCATGCGCGTAGGCGCGCAGGCTCTCTTCATGGGCTGCAATCGCCTCGCGGCCGATGCTTTCCATGTAGTCGAGCGCATAGCCCAGACCGATCGCCTGAACGATCGGCGGTGTTCCCGCCTCGAAGCGATGCGGCGGATCGTTGTAGGTGACGGTATCCTGCGTCACTTCGACGATCATTTCGCCGCCGCCCATGAACGGCTGCATTTGCTTCAGCCGCTCCATCTTGCCATAGAGCACGCCGATGCCCGACGGGCCATAGAGCTTGTGGCCGGTCACGGCATACCAGTCGCAATCGAGATCGCGGACATCGACCGGCAGGTGGACGGCGCCCTGGGAGCCGTCAACCATGACCGGAATGCCGCGTGCATGCGCGATCCGGCAGACCTCCTTGATCGGCACGATCGTGCCAAGCGCATTCGACATATGGGTGATGGCGACGAGCTTGGTGCGCTCGGTCAGGCTCTTTTCAAACGCTTCGAGATCGAAGGCGCCATCGTCGGTGACCGGAGCCCAGATGAGTTTGGCGCCCTTGCGCTCGCGCAGGAAGTGCCACGGCACGATGTTGGAATGGTGCTCCATGATCGAAAGCACGATCTCGTCGCCCTCGCCGATATGGCTCATGCCCCAGCCATAGGCGACCAAATTGATCGCCTCTGTCGAGGATTTGGTGAACACCAGTTCGTCGATGGAGCCGGCATTCAGGAACCGGCGCACCTTTTCGCGCGCCGCTTCATAGGCATCGGTCGCGGCATTGGACAGGAAATGCAGGCCGCGATGCACGTTCGCATAGTCATGGCTGTAGGCGTGGCTGATCGCGTCGATCACCATTTGCGGCTTCTGGGCGGACGCCGCATTGTCGAGATAGACAAGCGGCTTGCCATAAACCTCACGCGACAGGATCGGGAAATCCCGCCGAACGGCCTCTACGTCATATCCTGCCTTGGCCACACCTGTATCAGCCATGATGTTCCAGCCAATCCGTGATGATCTCTTCCAGCGCCGCGACGAGTGCCTCGTCTTCAAGCTCTTCGACGATCTCGGCGACGAAGCCGTTGATCAGCAAGCCACGCGCCGTCTTTTCCGGAATGCCTCGCGACATCAGGTAGTAGAGATGGTTCTTCTGGATGTCGGTGACCGTTGCGCCATGGGCGCATTGCACGTCGTCGGCGAAGATCTCGAGTTCCGGCTTGACCGAGAATTCGGCCTCGTCGGACATCAACAGCGTGTTGCAGGCCATGCGCGCATCGGTCTTCTGCGCGTCGGGGGCAACCCGGATCATGCCCTGGAACACACCCTTGGCACGATCGAAGACGATGTTGCGGATGATCTCGGTCGAGGTCGTGTGCGGCACGTTGTGACCGAGCGTCATGGTGACGTCGGTATGCGTATCGCCACCGAGCAGGTTGACGCAGCGCATCGTGAAGTCAGAGCCCTCGCCCGTCGTCTTCACATGCACTTCCTGGCGCACCAGCTTGCCGCCGGCATTGATGATGAACAGCCGGAACTTTGCATCAGGGCCAAGGTCGGCGCGGATCTGGCCGAGATGGCTGTCGGCATCGCCTTCGCCCTGGAGAATGATCCAGGTCACCTCGGCACCCTCCGCAAGCGAAAGATCGGCAACGACTGTCGCAAGAGCGGCCGACTCCGACTGGCCGACATGGCGCTCGACCACGGTCGCCTTGGCGCCCTTGCCGAACGAGGCCGGGAAGCGCAGGTGCAGATGACCGGCCGCATGCACGGACTGCAACTCGATCAGGTGTTCGATCTCGGCACCATCGGCGACACTCAGGCTGAAACCGTCACGCACGAAGGCACCGTTGATCCGGCCAATCGTGTCCTCACTGTTATAGGCGGTCAGTGCGGGGGCGGCTGAACCATCCTTGAGGCTTTCGCGATAGGCGGTAACGGTCAGGCCTTCCGGCATCATGCCGACGTCCTGTGCCACGCCCTGGCGAATGGCCAGAACCGATGCGTCAGCGACGATCGGCTTGACGCCATGCGCGATGGCCGAAATTTCCTCGGCAGGCAGCGCACGCAGCAATGCCTTGAGGTCCGTATAGTGAAAGCTTTCGACACGTCGGGTCGGCAGACCCTGTCGCTTCAGCACGTCGAACAGGTTGTCGCGCTGCAAGAGCACCGCACCATCGCCCGGCAGGCTGCCGATCTGGTTCGTATAGGCGTCGATGAGCTGGGTCTCGGCTGCTGTGAGCCGGTTGGCCGCTTGCAATGTCATCGTTGCTACTCCTTCAAACTTGAGAGCCCTCAGGCTGCCTGACCGGTGATGTCGGCATAGCCGTTGGCTTCGAGTTCCAGTGCAAGATCCTTGTCACCGCTCTTGATGATCTGGCCCTTGTAGAGGACGTGGACGCTGTCCGGCACGATATAGTCGAGCAGGCGCTGGTAGTGGGTGATGACGACAGTCGCGCGGTCCGGACGCTTCAGCGCGTTGACGCCGTCTGCGACGATCTTCAGCGCGTCGATGTCGAGGCCGGAATCGGTTTCGTCGAGAATGCACAGCTTCGGCTCGAGCAACGCCATCTGCAGAATCTCGGCGCGCTTCTTCTCACCGCCGGAGAAGCCGACATTCAGCGGACGCTTCAACATGTCCGGGTTGATCTTCAGCTCGGCAGCAGCTTCCTTGACCCGGCGAATGAAGTCCGGCGTCGTCAGCTCGGCCTCGCCGCGCGCCTTGCGCTGCGAGTTCATCGCTACCTTGAGGAACTGCATGGTGGCCACGCCCGGGATCTCGACCGGATACTGGAAGGCGAGGAAAATGCCCTTGGCAGCGCGTTCGGCCGGGTCGAGTTCGAGAATGCTCTCGCCGTTGTAGAGAATGTCGCCCTCAGTGACTTCATAGTCCTCGCGGCCCGAAAGGATGTAGGACAGCGTCGACTTGCCGGAGCCATTCGGGCCCATGATGGCGGCGACTTCACCGGCCTTCACGGTCAGGTTGAGGCCACGGATGATTTCGGTGCCGTCTTCGGCGATACGGGCATGAAGGTTGCGAATTTCAAGCATGTTATTTTCCTGTCCATCGGGCGGTTCAAAGGCCGCCTGTCGTTTCCTGTTGCGCCGCGCGGCGCTCTTCAATTTCGTCATCCTCGGGCTTGTCCCGAGGATCTGCTGCCGTTTCAATTGTAGTCCGACCAATGCGGTGTGCCTGGATGCGGCGAATAGATGCTCTCCATTTCATAGATCCGGTCATAGCGATCGAGCCATGTCGGGTTCAACCCTTCGATCAGCTTGATCTTCCAGTCCCGCAGATATCGCTTCAGAGACTTCTCTCTTCGTATCGCCAGGACGATGTTCGGATGCTGCTCGAACCATTGACGGCCGTAAATGGCTGAGCGAACCGCCTCATCACCCCACGCTTCCCTCGAGCGAGATATTGATCAGCTTCTGTGCCTCGACCGCAAATTCCATCGGCAGTTCCTGGATGACGTCGCGGACGAAGCCGTTGACGATCAAGGCGATCGCCTCTTCTTCCGGAATGCCGCGCTGCATCGCATAGAACTTCTGGTCCTCGGAGATCTTCGAGGTCGTGGCCTCATGCTCAACCTTGCCGGTTGAGTTCTTCACCTCGATATAAGGCACGGTATGAGCGCCGCATTTGTCGCCGATCAGCAGCGAATCGCAATTGGTGAAGTTGCGCGCGTTCTCAGCCTTGCGGTGCATCGACACCTGGCCACGATAGGTATTCTGCGACACGCCGGCCGAGATCCCCTTGGAGATGATCCGGCTACGGGTGTTCTTGCCGAGGTGGATCATCTTGGTGCCGCTGTCGACCTGCTGATGGCCGTTCGATACCGCGATCGAGTAGAATTCGCCCTGGCTCTCATCGCCACGCAGGATGCAGGACGGATATTTCCAGGTGATCGCGGACCCGGTCTCAACCTGGGTCCAGGCGATCTTCGAGCGGTGGCCGCGGCAATCGCCACGCTTGGTGACGAAGTTGTAGATGCCGCCCTTGCCTTCCTTGTCGCCCGGATACCAGTTCTGGACGGTGGAATACTTGATCTCGGCATCGTCAAGCGCCACGAGTTCGACCACCGCTGCGTGCAGCTGGTTTTCGTCGCGCTGCGGCGCCGTGCAGCCTTCGAGATAGGACACATAGGCGCCCTCCTCGCAGATGATCAGCGTGCGCTCGAACTGGCCGGTGTTCTTCTCGTTGATGCGGAAATAGGTCGACAGCTCCATCGGGCAGCGAACGCCCTTCGGCACATAAACGAACGAACCATCGGTAAACACGGCGCAGTTCAGCGTCGCGTAATAATTGTCGGTGACCGGAACGACCGAGCCGAGATATTTCTTCACCAGATCCGGATGTTCGCGCACCGCTTCCGAGATCGACATGAAGATCACGCCGGCCTTTTTCAGCTCTTCCTTGAAGGTGGTGACGACCGAGACCGAATCGAACACGGCATCAACGGCAATCTTCGAGGTCTGCACGCCGGCGAGGATTTCCTGCTCGCGCAACGGAATGCCGAGCTTTTCATAGACCTTCAACAGTTCCGGGTCGACATCGTCGATCGAGGTTGGGCCAGCCGTGCTCTTCGGCGCGGCATAATAGTAGATGTCGTTGAAATCGATCTTCGGATAGTTGACGCGCGCCCAGGTCGGCTCCTCCATCGTCAGCCAGCGCCTGTAGGCGTCGAGGCGCCATTCCAGCATCCATTCCGGCTCGTTCTTCTTGGCCGAGATGAAGCGGACGATATCTTCTGACAGACCCTTCGGGGCCTTGTCGACTTCGATAGTGGTTTCAAAACCATACTTGTACTGATCGACATCGATCTGGCGGACCTGATCGATTGTTTCCTGCACAGCAGCCATGGTCGTTCTCCAATCTTGCCGGGTCAAAGTCCGGCAGCTTGTTAACGTTGGGCGGGATGTCCGCCATATGTAATGTTCGGAGGCACTATTTCACCCCCTGTTGGCAAGGTAAAAATTGGCAAAGGCCAATTTCTTCCTCAATTTCACGCGGCCTGACCTGACAGCTTGCGCCGTCCGGCGACTTTGCTGAACACCTCGATGGCGCGATCGATCTCCGCATCCGTCGTCGAAGGACCCAGCGAAAGCCGAAGTGCGCCAATTGCCGCATCTTCGCCCATCGCCGTCAGCACATGGCTGGCGCCGACCTTTCCCGACGAACAGGCCGCACCGGCAGACAGCGCAACGCCTTCAAGATCAAAAGCAATCTGCCCCGTCTCGGCCTTCAGACCGGGCAGATGGAAAAAACTTGTATTGGCCACACGCTGTTCATTGCGGCCGTAGATCAGAACATCAGGTGCCGCCGAGACCATCGCCTGCTCAAGCCGATCCCGATGCGCAGCAATCTCGCCATTGCGGATCTCCAGCCCTTCGGCCATGAACCGGGCCGCAGCGCCGAAACCGGCAATTGCCGCGACATTTTCCGTCCCGGCACGATGGCCCTTCTCCTGGCCACCACCGCGGACCAGCGGGTCCGGCATCAGCGCCTCACCGCGCGCGATCGCCGCGCCGATGCCTTTGGGGCCGCCGATCTTGTGCGCGGAAATGATCAGGAAATCGGCACCGAGCGCATCGAGCGAAAGCGGCAGGCGACCGGCCGCTTGGACCGCATCAACAACCAGCAGACCACCATGCTTGTGGACGATCGCTGCGGCCTCGGCGATCGGCTGCACGATTCCGGTCTCGTTGTTGACCAGCATCAACGCCACCAGCGGCAGACCGGAGGTGACATCATGCACCATGAGATGCGCAGTCAAGGAACCGAGATCAATCACACCTGACGGCTTAACCGCGATTTCACTGATTTGGTCTGCGGCAAAGCGTCCACCGGAGCGAATGGCGGGGTGCTCGATCGCAGAAACATAAAGCCGACCGATGGAGATGGGCGAGCGCCCCATGCGATAGACCGGCGACAGAAGGTGATTGGCAGCTTCAGTCGCGCTTGCCGTAAAGGTCACCGTTGCTGGCGACGCACCGACCAGCGTTCCGACCGCGCGGCGCGCATTCTCGACAAGCGTTCTCGCCGAACGGCCCTCAGCATGCACCGAAGACGGATTTCCAGGCAGCGACAGCGCCTCGATCATGGCATCGCGCGCGCAGCCGAGAAGCGGCGCGGTCGCGTTCCAATCGAGATAGATGCGCTCAATCGCCATCTGTTCTGGAAAACCTCTGATTAGCACCGGCGCATTTTTCTTGAAATTTCGACCGGGCTTGCACTATGACACGTTCATCCCGGATGCACAGCATCCAGTTTCGAACAATTCTAAACTTCGTTTTAGAAAAGCTGACTGATGTCGTCAAGTCAGGTTTCTAAATTGATGGAACAGAACTGCAAAATTCTTACTGACCGGAGTCTCAATGCCCGAAGTCATTTTCAACGGCCCTGCGGGTCGCCTCGAAGGACGTTATCAGCCCTCGAAGGAAAAGAGCGCGCCGATCGCGATCATCCTGCATCCGCATCCGCAATTCGGCGGGACGATGAACAACCAGATCGTCTACCAGCTCTTCTACATGTTCCAGAAGCGCGGCTTCACCACGCTGCGCTTCAACTTCCGCTCGATCGGCCGCAGCCAGGGCGAATTCGACCATGGCGCCGGCGAACTGTCCGATGCCGCCTCGGCCCTCGACTGGGTCCAGAGCCTGCATCCGGATTCGAAGAGCTGTTGGGTCGCCGGCTATTCCTTCGGCTCCTGGATCGGCATGCAGCTTCTGATGCGCCGCCCGGAGATCGAAGGCTTTATGTCGATCGCGCCGCAGCCGAACACCTATGACTTCTCTTTCCTCGCCCCCTGCCCGTCATCCGGCCTGATCATCCATGGCGACAATGACAAGGTCGCGCCGGAAAAAGACGTCCAGGGCCTGGTCGACAAGCTCAAGGCCCAGAAGGGCATTCTGATCACCCACAAGACGATCCCCGGTGCCAACCACTTCTTCAACGGCCAGGTCGAAACCCTGATGGGCGAATGCGAGGACTATCTCGACCGTCGCCTCGAAGGCGAGCTGGTCCCTGAGCCGGCCGCCAAGCGCATCCGGTAACATCGACATACAAGAGATGAATGGCGCGGATTGCTTCCGCGCCATTTGCTTTCGATGCAACGCCTGAAGCCTGTGACGCAAGATTGCAGAGCCGCAGACGCCGCAGTCTTGGAGAGCTGCACCATGGCGAGTGACATGAACTTTGGCGCCGTCGGGCTCGCAGGCGGCGGAAACCGCTGTTACTGGCAGAGCGGCTTTCTCAAGGCCTTCAGCGAACACCAGCCACTGTCGCCACGCTTCTACGTCTCGGTCTCAGCTGGCGCCTATCATGGCGCGATGTTCCTTGCAGGCGTCGGCGACCGTGTTCGCGCCTCCGCCTTCGCCTTTGCCGAACAGCGACACCCGGGCGTCGACTGGCGGGCGCTCAGGCGCCGGCAATCGCCGCTCGTCGTCGGTTCGCTCTTCCGGCAGTTGCTCGCCAGCGAATTCGGCGAGACAGAGCTAGAAGCATTGAAGGTGGCGCCACCCATGTTGATCCAGCTGTCCGGCCTGCCGGACTGGATGCCGGGCGCCCTCGGGGCGCTCGGATCGATCGGCGCCTACCAGATCGAGAAGCTGCTGACCGACGGAACTCATTCAAGAGCAGGCGCGCGGATGGGGCTCCGGCCCGTGTGGATCTCGACGCACCATATCGATTATCCCGGAGAACTCGTCGATGCGCTGATGGCAACCTCCTCGGTGCCGCCGTTCATGCCGGTGGGGCGCGTGCGCGGCCGCGCCTATCTCGACGGCGGGCTGGTCGACAACCCGCCGCTGATGAAACTGACGGAAGTCGAGAACAAGGGCTGGCGGACGCTGCTCCTCTCCACACGTTACGGCCGCAAGCCGCTATCAGCGCCGAACCGCATCGTGGTCGGCCCAAGCGAGGACATTCCCGTCAGCAAATTCGCCGTCGGTGATGCGGCCGGCATCCGGCATGCCTATGAAGTGGGCTTGAGAGATGGGCTGGCCTTTGCGCGGACCCCTCAGTCTCGCACAACTTGAACGGCCGGCGGTCGTGCCAGGATGCCGCCGGTGACCGGCGCCTTGACGCCGGTGGTTCCGGGAAAGGTCAGCGGCAATCCTCTTGTCGCACGCACGGCAAGATAGGCCCAGGCCTCGGCCTCCATCGCATCGCCGTCGAAACCTGCCGCTTCCGCCGACAGGACATTGGCGCCCTGCTCGCCCGCCAACTGCGCCAGATCACCCATGATGATCCGGTTCAGCCGACCGCCGCCGCAGACCACGTAGGTATTCGGTCTTTGCGGTAGATGCGCTGCTGACCTGAAGATCGCCGCCGCCGAGACATAGGCCAGCGTGCGCGCGCCATCCGACAGTTCCGCCTCGCTACCTGTTGGTGGAGAAAAGTCATTGCGATCCAATGAACGGCGTGTGCTGGCGGTGAAAAACGGATTGGCAAGATAGAGCTCGGCCAGCGGCATCAGCACGCTGCCCTCCGATGCGATACGCCCACCCTCGTCATAGGGAATACCAGCATGTGCTTCGACCCATTGATCGATCAACGTATTGCCAGGCCCGCTGTCAAAACCGATGATTACCCCATCGCGACCGAGATAGGTCAGGTTGGAAATCCCGCCGATATTGACGAAACATACCGGCCATTGTTCGGGCGGCAGGTGATGGGCGAGCGCAAGGTGATAGACCGGGACCAGCGGCGCGCCTTGGCCGCCATGCACCATGTCATTGGCCCGCATGTCGAAAACAACGTCGATCCCGGTCTCCCGGGCCAGCAACGCACCATCGCCGATCTGAACCGTCAGCGCCTGATCGGGCCTGTGCAACACCGTCTGGCCATGAAACCCGATCACGTTGATCTTGTCTGGCTGAAGACCATGGCGTCGGAGGAAAATCGCAACGGCCTGCGCATGTCGTTGTGTCAGTTCCGTCTCCAGACGTGAGAGGTCGCCCAGCCGCTGATCGCGTTTGGTGATCGGCTTGGCATCCTCCAGCCCCTGTTTCAGCCGGGCGCGAAAGGCCGGTTCGTAGGGCACGGAGAATGACGGCCCGCGCTCGACGACAGCCTCGCCATCCGTCGTCACCAGCGCCACGTCGATGCCATCCATCGAGGTACCGCTCATCAGGCCAATCGCCGTGAGTAATTCTGTCATGAGCCCATCACCGATTCGCATGCCACTTATCGTCAACATTCATGGTGGAAACGGGTGCACTTTTCAAAAAAACAATGCTAAAGCGCCGACGGAATTTACTGAAAACCTGAAAGCTAGACCGTCATGACGAAGTTCAAGTCCGATTTCCTCCGCACGCTCGACGAGCGCGGCTTCATTCACCAGGTCTCCGACGAGGCCGGGCTCGATGAACTGTTCGCCAAGGAAACCGTGACCGCCTATATCGGCTTCGATCCGACGGCTCCAAGTCTGCATGCCGGCGGCCTCATCCAGATCATGATGCTGCACTGGATGCAGCAGACCGGTCACCAGCCAATTTCCCTGATGGGCGGCGGCACCGGCATGGTCGGTGATCCGTCGTTCAAGGACGATGCCCGCCAGTTGATGACGGTCGACACGATCGAAAGCAACATCGCCTCGATCAAGCGCGTCTTCTCCAACTACCTCAGCTACGGCGAAGGTCAGAGGGACGCCAAGATGATCAACAACGGCGACTGGCTGCGCGATCTCAACTACCTCGAATTCCTGCGCGATGTCGGCCGCCATTTCTCGGTCAACCGCATGCTGTCCTTCGACAGCGTCAAGACACGCCTGGACCGCGAGCAGTCGCTGTCCTTCCTTGAATTCAACTACATGATCCTGCAGGCCTACGACTTTGTCGAACTCAACAAGCGCTACGGCTGCCGCCTGCAGATGGGCGGTTCCGACCAGTGGGGCAACATCGTCAACGGCATCGACCTCGGCCACCGCATGGGCACGCCGCAGCTCTACGCGCTGACCTCGCCGCTGCTGACCACGTCGTCGGGCGCAAAAATGGGCAAGTCGCTGAACGGCGCTGTCTGGCTTAACCCGGACATGCTGTCGGCCTATGATTTCTGGCAGTACTGGCGCAACACCGAGGACGCCGACGTGTCACGCTTCCTGAAGCTCTACACGACATTGTCGATGGACGAGATCGCACGCCTGTCAGCACTTGGCGGTTCGGAAATCAACGAGGTGAAAAAGATCCTCGCCACCGAAGTCACAGCCATGCTGCACGGCCGTGAAAACGCCGAACAGGCTGCAGAAACCGCGCGCAAGACTTTCGAGGAAGGCGCCCTGTCCGACAACCTTCCGACCATTGAGGTCGCCAAGAATGAACTTGAAGCCGGCATCGGCCTGCTGGCACTGATCGTCAAGGCCGGTCTGGCAACCTCGAACGGTGAGGCACGCCGCCATATCCAAGGTGGCGCGGTCAAGATCAATGACACCGGTGTGTCGGATGAAAAGATGGTCGTCGGCACAGGCGAAGTGACCGCCGATGGCGTGATCAAGCTCTCGCTCGGCAAGAAGAAGCATATCCTGGTGCGTCCAGTCTGATCCGGCACACGATCCACACTCTCATCAAACCCGCCAACCGGCGGGTTTTTTGTTAGCGGAATTCGAAGATCTGACGAAACACGCCGGGCGCAATGATCGACAGCGGATTGATCACGAGATTGGGCTTTTCGACGGCGCCGGTCAGCTTGAAGGTGATCCCCAGGAGACCGCGGTCGCGACCATTGCCGAGGATCGCACCGATGATCGGCAGCTCGCCAAACAGCCGGTTCAATCCATAGGCCGGCATGAAGGTGCCGGTCAGGTCTATCTGGCCATTGCTGTCGCGCACGATGCCCTGGAACGTCGCCCCGATCTGGTCCCCCCTGACGATGCCATTCTCCACGCTCAGCGTGCCGGCATTGTAATACAGCCGCGCGAAAGCGCGCTGGAACCGGGCGGAACTGACATCGATATCGCGCTTCACGGCGCTGTTCAGGCTGCGGCCATCGCTGCCTGTCGGCGTCGAGACGATCGATTGCAGGCGTTCCTCGTTGTCGACTTGAAAGCTGCGCAGGTCGAGATTTCCAGCCCAGGCGCCCTTCGGGGTCTCGTTCAGCTTCAGGTTCACCAGTCCGCCGACCAGCCGTTTGTAGAGATCGATAAAACGCACGAGCGCGCCGGCATCGCTGCTCGTCACCGATACCTCGCTGAACCCCTCAGGCCGGCGAAGCTTGGCGACGACCGCCTGGCCGTTGCTGGTCACGGCGGAAAAATCCAGTGCCGTCGTCTTGCCTTGTCGCGCACTGTAGATCACCGAGGCTCCCGACAGCGCCTCGCCGTTGAAACCCAGGACGCGGTCGATCTTGCCCTCGATCCGCAAGGTGACATCATCGCCGTTGCCCGTGCCCTTCGTGGCTGGCGCCTTGAGCTTGGAAACCAGCGAACGCGCATCAAACGACGCGCCGGACACCGAGACATTGTAGGCGCCTTTGGCCTGGCGGATCGCAATGGAAAGACTGTCGTCCGGCGCCAGCCTTACCTTGCTGAAATTGGCCGCGACCAGACCCTTGGGGCCGATGGACAACTCTCCACTTGCCCCAAAACCATCGCCATCGAGGACGAATTTTTCGATCGTCGTCTGGCCGTCCTGTTCGATGAGCTCGAATGTCGCCTTCGCACCGATGCCCTGCCCCTTCGACCAGCCGATCCACGGTATGTTGAGATTGGCATTGCGCAGATCGACGGACGCCGCCTGACGCTTATCGCCAAGCCGGGTGAGCTCCACCGAAATCGGGCCATCGATGATATCGTCAAGCCCGGGCACGAGCAGGTTGCGCGTGGCATTGTCGAGTTTGGCGGTAACCACCCGCTCGCGTCCGCTGTCGACGCCCCGCTCGACGGGTTCGCTCATGCGGATGTCCATTGGAACGTCATCGATCTTTGCCGAGCCTTCGATATTGGCAAGTTTGGGATCGACGCCGAGTGTCCCGGTAAAATCGCTGATCCTGCGCCCGTCGAATGGTTTATCGATCGCCACCTTGTCCAGTTGAAGGTCGGCCCGCCAGACCGGCGATGGCGGATTTTGATCGGCGATCAGACCCAGTGTGACTTCGGCAGTGCCCTTGACCCCGCCTGAAAAGTTTTCCGCGACAAACCCGATACGTTGCAACGCCTGGATCGGCTTGAACGACACCAGCTCGGCAACTGCATCCGCAGCGCCGTTGACGGCAACATTGATGGTCGCCATCAACGGTTTCTCATAGGCGTGCGCAATCGTCACCGCGCCACTGTCCAGCGTCACGACGCGACCGGACGGGAAGTAGGATGCCGCGGACTTGATCTTCACCTCGATCCGCTCACCCTTCATGTCGAACCGGGCATCGGCGTCGCGCAGTGGCGGAATGTCGCCGGTCAGGTTCACTCTGGCATCGACAACGTCGAAACCGACGCGCAGTTCGTCGCCCACCAGATGCACGGGACGCGGTTCCAGCGACAGGCGATTCTGTGGGATAAATACGGAAATTTCGCCGTGCGAGACTGTGCCGCCGAAGATGTTGCGCAAGACCCAGCTGCGCGGTTTGTCGGCGATCCAGTATGGCCAGAGCTGCTTGACGACCGCAGACTTCATATTCTCGACGACGCCGTCGAACTTGACCTCTGGACCGGTGCCCCCGAAGCGGATCTGCAACGTGCTGACCAACTTGCCGCCAGCCGTCGAGACATCCAGCGTATCGAGTTGCAGCAGCGTGCCGTCGAAAAGATAACGGCCATAAGCCTTCATGTCGAAGGGAAACGCCGCTTCGCCCGACGAGGGAACATCGGCACGCCCTTGTGCGACGAGCAGATCAATGCCTATGCCCTTGCCGAAATTCTTGCCCTCAGGCAGCCGGTCGAGATCAATCAGGCCGCCGGAAAGCGGCAGGATCATTGGCCCGAACTCAGCCCTGGAATCGCCGATTTCGACCGTATCCTTGTCGAAGTCATAGGAAAAATTCAGGTCTGCCTTGGTGATTTCCTGCGGTTGGCCGTCCGAATAGAATGTCGCGGCCCTCGTGTTGACCGCCAGCGACATCTGCGGCTTCTGGCCGTCGATATCGCGTTTGGCAGACAGAACCAGTTCCGCCGAACCGTCGATGCCCTGGCGAGCAAGCCCGGCCTTGGATCGCCGCAGCATGAAGGGCGTGACGCGGAAATCGGCAACCCGAAGCGTCATGGAATGGACCGCGCCGCCCACATTCGTCGTCAGCGCCGTCAATTCGGTCTGTTGGCCATTGACCGATATCGCACCGAAGATCGAGAGCGAATCGTCCCCGCCCCGCTCCAATGCGAGATCATCGATGGACAGCGTCAAAGGCCGACCACTTGCGCTTGTCGCGGCCACTTCGAGCCCGCCGATCCGCATTCGGTCGAGCCCGCCGCGCGCGATGAAACCCTGCAACCGATCCAGTTCGACGAAAGTGCCGTCTAAAACAGCAGGCATGTTGTCGATGCGGAATTTGGAGAGATCCAACGGTTCGCGCTTCGGCAAAAGCCGGGCGTCTAGGGCAATGCCCTGACTGTCGATTTCTCGAACGGAGAACCGCCCCCCGAGCAGCGCCATCGGCTCGAGGATGAAGCTGACCGACTGCGTCATGGCGACTTGCTGGCCGCTTGCTGCCTCGACGACCGATACGTCATGCGCATCGACAGTCACATCAAGGCCGCCCGAAAAACGAACTTCCGTCCGGCCGATCTTCGCGTCGAATTGTGGCCCCATGGCATTGGAGAGAGCGACGGCGGCCCGCTGCGCAAGGGCTGCGTCCAGCGCGCCGCTTTCGACGACGGCAAACACCCCGCCGATGACGACGGCCCAGAGCCCGATGAAAGCGATGATCCCCCGCAAACAACGGCGCGCAATACTGCGACGCGGCGGGCAGTGGACGATCATCGGATCCTCCGCCTGCGCCGAAGGCAGGGCATGCAGCGGAACGATGTCCCGCGTGCGAAACCGTAGCTTTTCGCCCCGGATATCCGACATGTCCTGGTGATTGTCTCCGTCTATCGATGCAGCTATCTAGTCGCTGTGGACGACTCCGAAGCGGACTATATATCGATGACGCCCACAATCATCCATAAAGCGGGCGAAAGAAAGGTTATCCCATGACGGATTTGAAAGTTGGCGACGCGGCCCCCGATTTCTCCCTGCCCAAGGCCGGAGGCGGCACTGTTTCCCTCGCTGATGTCGCCGGGAAACCCATCGTTGTCTATTTCTATCCGAAAGACAACACGCCAGGATGCACGACAGAAGCGCTTGATTTCACGGATCTTTCTGAACAATTCGCAAACGCGGGCGCAACCGTCATCGGCATATCGCCGGATTCGGTCAAGAGCCACGACAAGTTTGCCTCAAAACATAACCTGTCGGTGATCCTGGCTGCCGATGAAGCGCACACGGCGCTTGAAGCATACGGTGTCTGGAAGGAGAAGAGCATGTACGGCAAGACCTATATGGGTGTCGAACGCACCACGGTCCTGATCGATGCGGCGGGCAAGATCGCCCAAATCTGGCCAAAGGTGAAGGTTGCGGGACACGCACAGGCTGTGCTCGAGGCGGTTCAATCCCTCTGATGGATCTGACAGTGAGAGAGCCCAAGACCCAGTTTCACTCCCTGCGCGGCGCAGCAACGCTTGCCATCATGAGCGCAGATCTCGACGAAAAGACCAGCCTAGCCCAGACAGCTGCGGTCCGCTGGCAGGAGCGGCGTCTGTCACTCCGGTCGCCATTGGATCCGCCCTTGCCGGATCGTCCGGGACGTCCGGAAAAGCCGGTTCTCGTTCCCCCGAAAGGCACCGAGAAGCGCTCGCTTCACACCCTGCCCGGACGTATCGCAACGCTGCACGCGCTCGCGCATATTGAGCTCAATGCCGTCGATCTCGCACTCGACATCGTCGCCCGCTTCGCCTCGCAACCCGTGCCGCATTCGTTCTTCGACGGCTGGATGAAAGTTGCTTTCGAGGAAGCCAAGCATTTCCGCATGGTGCGCGACCGGTTGCGCAGCCTTGGCGCGGACTATGGCGACATGCCGGCCCATGATGGATTGTGGCAGGCGGCCCATTCCACCCGCAACGACCTGACTGCCCGCCTTGCCGTGGTCCCGTTGATTCTGGAGGCGCGCGGCCTCGATGTGACGCCCGCCCTGCAAGAGAAGATGCGTGAAACAGGTGATAACGAAAGCGCCGATGTGTTGAACATCATCTATGAGGATGAAAAAGGCCATGTCGCCGTAGGCGCCAAGTGGTTCCGCTTTCTTTGCGCGCGGGAGAAACGCGATCCGGCCAAGACATTCCAGGATCTGGTCCGGGCCAATTTCCGCGGAAACCTCAAGCCGCCATTCAACGACGTTGCCCGCGCCGAGGCTGGCCTGACACCATCATTCTATCGGTCTCTGTCGTCGAAAAACGCATCGTAGCCGACCGAGCGGTTGGCCATGGCTAAACGTTTATTAACCCTAATCATGCGTAAATGTGCATGGACGAGTGAGAGCCCAGGCGCCGGCTTTCACCCTCTTCCTGTGCGGTAAGCCGCCGAAGCGATGGGGAACGACGTGACAATCAAGGCAAGCAACCAGGTCTTTGGCAAGCGCCGTCAGCAACACGTCGTGATTCTCGCCAGCGGTGACAAGATACGCCACATGACAATCCGCCCCTGGATGGTCGCCCTGACATTCTGCTTTTGCGGCTTCATGGCGATCGGCTATCTCGGCGCCACCACCTATCTGGTTTTGCGCGACAACCTGATCGGCGCCACAATGGCACGCCAGGCGCGCATGCAGCACGATTACGAAGATCGCATCGCTTCACTCCGGGCTCAGGTGGACCGGGTCACCTCCCGCCAGTTGCTCGATCAGCAGGTGGTGGAAGAGAAGGTTGAAAAACTGCTGGAGCAGCAGATGGCGCTGACCTCGCGCCATGGCCGCATCGACGCGCTTCTCGAAGGGGCATCAGGCCAGGAGAGCCTGCCGACCGATGGCCCGATGCCGGCGGATCGCCCGCAGATCGGCATTAAGGACGAAGCCTCTGTCCCGACGACAAGCACCCAGGCATTCGCCTCTCTTCTCGGCGCAAAACCGGTGACCAGGGCCGGCAGGGCAAACCTGGCACTTGGCTATGTGCCGATGACGGAGGAAAACGTCGCCGACCGGGCCGACAAGCTGTTTTCCCACATGACCTTGTCGCTGAAAGACATCGAGAGCGAACAGATGGACCGCATCGCCAGTCTCGCATCCGGCGCCACGCAGACAGCCGCCGAGATTGCCGCGATCCTGGAACGCAGTGGAATTCAGCTCGACGATGCACTGGCGCCGCAACCCGATGCGATCGGCGGCCCTTACATCGCCCCCAACCCCGACCATGATTTCAATGCCACCCTGAACACGCTCGATGCGGCCCTGACGCGACTGGAGACCGTGCGTGACACCGCGCGGCGCCTGCCCTTTGCCAATCCGGCCCCCGGCCATGAGATCACCAGCCGATTCGGCAATCGCCCGGACCCATTTTTCGGTGGCCTGGCCATGCATGCCGGGATCGACTTTCGCGCGCCGACCGGCACCGAAATTCACGCGACGGGCGCCGGCAAGGTGGTGACGGCCGCCCCCTCCGGCGGCTATGGCAACATGGTCGAAATCGACCATGGCTTTGGCCTGTCGACCCGCTACGGTCACATGTCCCGTATCCTGGTGAAGGAAGGCGACCAGATCGAGGCCGGCGACCTCCTCGGCCTGTCCGGCTCCACCGGGCGCTCGACCGGACCGCATCTGCATTACGAGGTCCGCCGCGGCAAGGAAGCCGTCGATCCGATCCGTTTTCTCAATGCCGGCATGAAATTGACCACCCTGATCAATTGACGCGACCACGATTTCACCCAATGATTGCAGGCACCATGTAATCGGAGCCTGCCATGGACGCGATGTCGCTGCTTGCTTTTGCCTTGGCCTTCTTCCTGTTTGCCGCCTCCCCCGGTCCCGACAACATGACCATCGTAGCCAGAACGGTTTCGCATGGTCCCGCTTCGGGCATCGCCTATGGCATCGGCACAGTCTTCGGCATCCTGATCTATCTCGGCCTTGCCGCCTTCGGCCTGTCGATCATTGCCAGTGAAATGGGCCTGTTGATGACCGTCCTGCGTTATGCCGGCGCTGCCTACCTGATTTACATGGCCTATCGTCTCTGGACCGAACCGGCCATCGTTCCCGAAATCAAGGCAGGCGGCGGCCCTCGCGACTTTGTCAGCATCTGCCTGACCGCTGTTGCGCTCAATCTCGGCAACCCGAAAATGCCACTGTTCTATCTTGCGCTGCTGCCCGGCTTTGTCGGCACCAGTTTCGGCATGGGCGACTATGGCAGACTGGCAATGGTCATTATTCTGGTCGAGTGCGCGGTCATCGGTGGCCATGTCTGGATTGCCGATCGCGCCCGCGCCCTTCTGCGCACGCCGTCAATAATCAGACGCGCCAACCGGATTGCCGGCTCCGCATTGGCACTGGCTGGTATCCAAGTCCTTGTGACAACACGCAGCAGTTAAGCACAGCCGTTAAGCCTTTGTTGCGCCAGATACCTCAGTTTCCTTGACTTTCAGGTAGTTTGGGACTATTCGCCCCTTCCATTAAGGCCCGCGTTGAGGGCGATTCATGGATGTTCGTAAGAACAGGAACGGAACTACTTCCCTTTGATCACTTTTGCTGACCTTGGCTTGAGCCAAAAAGTCCTCTCAGCCGTCACCGATGCCGGCTATGTTAACCCGACGCCGATTCAGGCCGGTGCGATCCCGCCTGCCCTGCAGCGCCGGGATATCTGCGGCATCGCGCAGACAGGTACGGGCAAGACCGCTTCGTTCGTTCTCCCCATGCTGACGCTCCTGGAAAACGGCCGTGCGCGCGCCCGCATGCCGCGCACACTGATTCTCGAGCCGACCCGCGAGCTCGCCGCCCAGGTCGCCGAAAATTTCGATAAATACGGCAAGAATCACAAGCTCAATGTCGCGCTTCTCATTGGCGGCGTGTCTTTCGAAGAGCAGAACCGCAAGCTGGAACGCGGCGCCGACGTGCTGATCTGCACCCCTGGCCGCCTGCTCGACCATTGCGAGCGCGGCAAGCTTCTTATGACTGGCGTCGAGATCCTCGTGATCGACGAAGCCGACCGCATGCTCGACATGGGTTTCATCCCGGACATCGAACGCATCGCCAAGATGATCCCGTTCACCCGCCAGACCCTGTTTTTCTCGGCCACCATGCCGCCGGAGATCCAGAAACTGGCCGACCGCTTCCTGCAGAACCCGGAGCGCGTCGAAGTGTCGCTGCCGTCTTCGACGGCAACCACCGTGACGCAGCGCCTCGTCGCCGCGCACAACAAGGACTACGAAAAGCGCTCTGTCCTGCGCGACCTGATCCGTTCCCAGGAAGACCTGAAGAACGGCATTATCTTCTGCAACCGCAAGAAGGACGTCGCTGACCTGTTCCGTTCGCTCGAACGCCACGGTTTCTCCGTCGGCGCGCTGCATGGCGACATGGACCAGCGCTCGCGCACCAACATGCTGGCGGGCTTCAAGGATAATCAGATCACCCTGCTCGTCGCGTCCGACGTCGCAGCCCGTGGTCTCGACATTCCCGACGTCAGCCATGTTTTCAACTTCGACATCCCGATCCATGCCGAAGACTATGTCCACCGCATCGGTCGTACAGGGCGTGCTGGCCGGTCCGGCGCGGCTTTCTCGCTCGTGACCCGCAGCGATTCCAAGTTCCTCGATGCCATTGAAAAGCTGATCGGTCAGAAGATCGAATGGCACAATGGTGACCTTTCCGCCTTGCCGGCCCCCGCTGAGAGCAGTGACGAAGGTCGCGGCAAGCGTGGCAGTCGCGACAAGGGCCGCGAAGGCAGCCGTGATCGTGCACGCGATGGCAATCGCGAAGGCCGTGGCGAGCGCAGCAGTCACAAAACCGAAACGCGCGCAGAATATGTTAAGCCTGTAGAGGAAGTCGTAATGGAACCGGCAAGGATCGAAACACCCGTGGCAAACGAGCGCAAGGCGGACAAGCGTCCAAACCAGAACCCGCGCAATGCCCGCAACAATTCGACGCCGAACCCGGCCAATGACGATCATCGCGAACGCCGCCGCAGCCATCACCGCGACCATGATGACGGCCCGACACCGGTTGGTTTTGGCGATGACATCCCCGCCTTCATGCTGATCGTGGCTGCAGCCAAGGCCTGATCCGGTCATGGGTGCACCCGGCATTGATTTTCCCGGCCTCGGCGTCGGTCTTGCCATCCTTCGGGATGGCAAGTTGCTTTTGTGCAAACGCATGAAGGCGCCGGAAGCTGGCCACTGGAACATCGTCGGCGGCAAGGTCGACCATATGGAGCCGGCCGAACAGGCAGCCCGTCGCGAGGCCGAGGAGGAAACCGGCCTGATGATCGGCGCGATCGAGTTCGTCGCCTGGTCCGAGCAGCGGATCGAAGCGGATCGCCAGCACTGGGTCTCCCTGCTCTACAAGACCACCGACATCCAGGGCGAGCCGCAATTGACCGAGCCGGACAAGCTGTCGGCAATCGGCTTCTTTGCTCTCGACGACCTGCCGCAGCCGCTCTCGGCCTTCACCCAGGCGCTGCTGCCCTATCTGCGCTGAAACCTATTTCTTGGCTTCCACCCTGACCGCCGCCTCGAAAGCCAGCCGCACCCATTTCGCCATCTCGTCGGGATCGTCATAGGCCTCTTCGGGAACGCTCCAGTAAGGCATGGCGACCGGCTTTCCCGTCTTGCCTTCATAGGACCAGCGCCTGGCACCGGCGGCCTCCAGAAGAGGCGCCGTCTCGCTGTCGCCCTTCAGCATGATCTCATCGAACAGATCGAGCGCGAAGATGATGCCCCGGTGATAGATGCCCTTGCCGCCGAACATCCGGCGGATGGAGACTGGCCCGAGCGCCTGAAACATTTCCTCGATCGCATCATTGTCCATGTGTCTGCTCAGTCCCTGAGAATACCGCCCGCGGCCACGATAGCCTCCGGCGTATCGACATCAAGCCGGGCAGCCACGCCGATTTCAACATCGATCACCGGCAGGCCGGCACTTTCGATCACCGGACGTGCGCCAATATCGCCTTCGATGGCCTTGAGCGCTTCGAAGGTGGAACGCGGCAGGATCACCGGATTGCCGCGCTGCCCGTCTGCGACGGCACGAACGATTGCCGTTCCGGACGCCTTGGAAAATGCCTTTGCCAGCGCCCTGATATCGTCTGTGGCGACATTCGGCATATCGGCAAGCAGCACCATCATGCCCGGGGCCTCCGAGACATCTGTTTGTTCAAGACCCGCTTTCAACGAACTCGCCATACCGGTCGCGTAGTGCGGATTGTCGATGATCGTCACATCCAGCCCGTGAAGCGCGGCGGATACTTCATCGCCGCGATGCCCGACGACGGCATGCACCTTCCCTATCTTTGCCTCGACCGCCTGACGCGCAACCCGATGCACAAGCGCCTCGCCGCCGAATTCCGCCAGTAGCTTGTGCTGCCCGCTTTCCCCCATGCGACTTGCCCGACCCGCGGCAAGGATGACGACGGCAATCTCCTCTGCTTTGTGATCGGCCGTAGCCATCAGACGCGGCAGCGGCCGGCTCGGGATTTCCATCAACAATCCTCCAACACCAAGACCGGTCAAATCGTCACGCGTCGGCACCTCGCCGGCAAGCAGGCGATTGAGCACCCAGTCGAAACCATTCTCTTTCGGCGACCGCGCGCAGCCCGGCGCACCGATCACCGGCACCTCGCCGAGATAGCCGAGCACCAGAAGATTGCCGGGATCGACCGGGAGCCCAACCTGGACAACCCGACCACCCGCCAGCCGGATCGCTTCGGGAATGACATCCTGCGGATCGCTCATCGCCGACGCGCCGAAGACGATGATCATTGCAGGCAGCGTCTTCTCAGTGCTCTGTGGAGCCGCAGTCGCGGTTTTCATCGCCTCTGCAACGGCCTCGGCCCGATGCGCCACGCGAACTTCCGAGATGAGTTTGCTGCTGGACGAAACGAGCCGCTGCTGCAGAACCCTGGCCGTCTTGTCCATCACCGACGCTTTCAGCGATGGCAAGGTCGTGGCGACCAGAGACACGGCATGGGCGACATAAGGCTTTAGCTGGAAGGCCGGGCCTGTTTGCAGCAGCTGACAGGCCTGTTCGACCCAGCGTCCGGCAACTGCGAGCGGGATGATCTTGATCGTCGCAACCAGATCCCCGCTCCGGACATCGGCATGATCGGCCAGACAGGCCAGGGTAATGGCGGGATCGATACGATTGAACCGATCGACCATCGATTTGTCCGCAACAAAAAGACCATTGGCTTCGGCATAGAAATTCACCCTGCCCGTGGTCGCTGGCGAACGCCGAATTTCACTGCTGTCCAGCATCTCAGCGAGCTTTTGAGCCGCAGCATCTTCACCCAGATCGCCCGGCTCCAAACGGCAAGCGATCACCGAGGAAATACCCTCTGCGCGCAATGCATCCAGGTCGCGGGCCTCCAGCACATGGCCCTTGGCCAGTTTTCCGGATTCAAGCGAAATCGAATGGGCCAAGACTGCGCCCAAGGCTTCATCGACCGCCACGCTGCCGAAGATCATGCGGCGTCCCCTGTCGACGAGACAAGCGTGCGGCGGCGAAAGGCACGGATGATGTCCGCCAACACCGCAACGGCGATTTCCGCCGGTGTCGCCGCCCCGATGTCGAGCCCGATCGGTGCAGAGATCGTCCCGATCTGCTCAGGCCCGAAGCCTGCCGTCAGCAGCCGTTCGACCCGCTTGCCATGGGTTTTTCGACTTCCCAGCGCACCGACATAAAAACAGTGCGCCTCAAGTGCCGCGGCAATCGCCGGATCGTCGATCTTGGGGTCATGGGTGACAGCCACCAAGGCGCTATAGCGATCGAGCGGACGCTGCGGGAAAACATCCTGCGGCCAGTCGGAGATCAGTTCGACATCGGCAAAGCGCTCCGGAGTCGCAAAGGCGGTACGCGGATCGATGATCGTCACGTCGAAATCGGCAAGCTGGGCCATGGGCACCAGCACCTGGCTGATATGCACGGCACCGATCACCACGATGCGCGGCGGCGGCAGATAGACATTGAGGAAATGCTGCCGATCATTGATCTCCACCGTCCCGGCTTTGCCCGAAAGGAAATGCTGCGCAACCGCCTCGCCAAGCGGGCCGTCAACATCCTCGCCTTCCAGAACCAGCCTGTCATGGCCATTCGCCAGGTCTGTCACCAGCATGACAGCGCTGCGCTTGCGTCTGGCCGCATTCAGAGCCTTCAGATACGCCGGATCCATCAGCCGAGCCTTTCGACATAGACACGAATGCGCCCGCCGCAGGACAGGCCGACCCGCCAGGCAGTCTCATCCGCCACCCCGAATTCGAGCATCTTCGGCTGCCGGCTGTCCAGCACGTCGAGCGCTTCGGTGATCACCGCGCCCTCGACACAGCCGCCGGACACCGACCCCTCGAAATTGCCGTCGCGATCGATCACCAAATGGCTGCCGACGGGCCGGGGCGCCGAGCCCCAGGTCTCGACCACCGTGGCGATGGCGACATCGCGGCCTTCCCCGATCCATTCTTCAGCAATCAACAGCGGATCATGCCGCAAGCTGTCTTTGGTCATGACACACCTTTCATGGATGCAAGGAACCGACGCGGATCGGCATCTCTCTCGGGCGGGCCGGACAACGCCCTGACAAGGTCGCCCAAGGCCTCGAGATTGTGTACCGCACGCAATTCGTCAACATGCGGCAACATCGCCCGGACCCCGCGCGCTCTAGCCTCGAAGCCTGAAAATCGCAACAGCGGGTTCAGCCAGACCAGTCTGCGGCACGAGCGGTGCAATCGGTCGATCTCGACGCCCAGGGTCTCGACATCATCCCGCTCCAGACCGTCAGTGATCAGAAGCACGACGGCGCCCTGCCCCAGAACGCGGCGTGCCCATTGGCGATTGAACAGTCGCAGTGTCTCGCCGATACGGGTGCCGCCCGACCAGTCGGCCACGGCATCCGTGCATTGGTCGATCGCCTCGTCCGGATCGCGATGGCGTAGTTGCCGTGTGACGTTGGTCAGCCGTGTGCCGAACAAGAAGGTATGCACCCGCTGCCGGCGCTCGCTCAGCACATGCAGGAAATGCAGGAAGATCCGGCTGTACTGGCTCATCGAACCCGAAATATCGGCAAGCACCACCAGCGGCGGCGGACGCTGACGTCGTTCGCGAAAACGCGGCAGCATCAGATCGCCTCCGGTTCTGAGCGCCTGGCGCATGCTCGCCCTCTGGTCAACGTAGCGACCCCGCGTCGACGTACGGAAACGCCTCGTCGATACCTTGTCGAAGGGCATGGCAAGGCGTTCGATCTCCCGTCGTGCCTGCGCCAGTTCGCCTGAACTCATCTGGCCGAAATCCATCTGCCGGAGCACTTCCTGGCCTGACACGGTCAACCGGGCATCGATCTCGATATCGGGCTCGTTGCGTTCCCGCGCTGGCCTGTTCTTCTCGGCAAACAGCGCATCGCTGACCCGCGCCGATCCCGGTTTGGGTTTTTGCCGCTCGCCAAGATCCAGCGCCACCGGCGACATCAGCGCGATCATCTTGCCGACAAGGTCGCGACCGCGCCAGAAAATCGCAAAAGCCTCGTCGAACACCGGCTGGTCTTCATGCCGCTTGACGAAGATCGAAGCCAGTGCCGCATGAAACTCCACCCGGGAACCAATACCGATCGTATCGATGGCTTCGATCGCGTCGATCACCGCCCCCGGACCCGGCTTCAAGCCGGCCTTGCGCAGCATACGGGCGAAATGCACAATATTGTCGGCCAGCCGGCCCTCTCCCTGAACGGGCAGAGACGCCACGATCCCATCTCTTTTGTCAGGTCCCGCGCCAGGCGTCTGCATCGGCTCAGCCCGCCGCCAGAAGTTCAGCCTTGACCTCCGACAGCACCTTCTGACCATCGCTGCCCTGGATGCGGGCGATATCCTCCTGGTATTTCAGCAGTGTCCCCAGCGTGTCGGCAATGGTTTCCGGATCGAGCGCCAGTCGGTCGAGTTCTGTCAGCGCCGTCGCCCAGTCGATGGTTTCGGCAATGCCCGGGTTCTTGAACAGGTCGATGGTCCGCAATCGCTGCACATAGGCAACGATCTGCCGCGACAGCTGTTCATTGCAGCCCGGAACCTTGCGGCGGATGATGGCCAACTCGTCGGCCGCCTTCGGATAGTCCACCCAATGGTAGAGGCAGCGCCGTTTCAACGCATCATGCACCTCGCGGGTCCGATTGCTGGTGACGATGACGATGGGCGGCTCGGCCGCCTTCACCGTGCCGAACTCCGGGATGGTCACCTGGAAATCGGACAGCACTTCCAGCAGGAAAGCCTCGAAGGCCTCGTCGGTGCGGTCGAGTTCATCGATCAGGAAGACCGGCGCCCGGCCGGGAGCGCTCTGCAGAGCCTGAAGAACCGGCCGGCGGATCAGGTATCGCTCGGAAAAGATGTCATGTTCGAGACGGTCGCGATCGGATACACCGGCGGCTTCCGCCATGCGGATCTCCAGCATCTGTGCCGGATAGTTCCATTCATAGACGGCGGATGCGACGTCCAGACCCTCATAGCACTGCAGTCGGATCAGCGGTCTATCAAGGGCTTTGGCCAGCACCTTGGCGACCTCGGTCTTGCCGACACCCGCTTCGCCCTCGAGAAACAGCGGCCGTTTCATCTTCAACGCCAGAAACAACACGGTCGCCAGCGACCGACCGGCGAGATAATCCTCGGCCGCCAGAATTTCCACAACAGAATCAATTGATTCCGGCAGTCCCTTTGCCGAGGTATCCGCCATGTCTCCTCCTGTTTGAGAAGGAGCTTACAGCGTGTGGTAGCCCCGGTCCAGATAGATGAGCGGGGCATTCTTCGGGCCAAAATGCACCGCCTTGACCTCACCGAACAGGACGGTATGGGTGGCCGTCACCTTGCGATCCACGACAACGCAGTCGAAGGCGGCTACCGCCTCGACAAGCACAGGCGATCCGGTCGCCATCACCTGCCATTCGGCCAACGCAAATCGCTCGTCGACGGAAAGACCATCGAAACCGGCAAAGGCATCGGCCAGCGGACGATGGTGATCGGAAAGCGAATTCAGGGCGAAATGCCCGCTTTCGAACATGACGCTGTTGTTGGCATTGCCATTGTTGAGGCAGACCAGAACGGTGGGGGGCTTGTCCGACACCGAGCAGGCCGCGGTAATCGTCACACCGCGCCGGATCCCGTCATGCTGGGTGGTCACGATCTGCACATGGCCGGCATAGCGGCTCATCGCATCGCGATAGATGACCGGATCCAAATTCTCGATTTTCAAATGCCGTCTCCCTGCACGTCCAAGCTCCGTAGCCGAGGCGAATATGGGCCGCAAGCCTTACCTTTTCCACAACGGGACGGCCGCCTTGAAAAAAGCACCAAAGAGAAAGCCAAGCTCGGCACATTTCCAAACGGCAAACCTTTGCGCTAGGATCATCGCGACAGATATGGAAATGACCCGATGAAGCGCCTGCTGATCACCACCGCCCTTCTGCTTGCCGGCATTGCCGGCTCCGAGGCAAAGCCGCTGACATTGGCGGTCGTGGCCCCGAAAACCGGCATGTTTGCACCGCTTGGCGATCAGGTCCGCCACGGCGCCCAACTGGCAGCCAGCCGGCTTTCGATCGACCTCGTCGAGATCGACGAAAACTGCGAGGCCGGCAGCGGCCCCGACATTGTGAAGAAGATCACCGAGGCCGAGGTCACGGCGGCGATCGGTTTCCTCTGCAGCGAAAGCCTTGAGGGCGGTCTGCCCCTTCTCGCGGACAAGAACATACCGGCCATCTCGCTATCCGTGCGCTGGAAAGGACTGATGGAGGATGCGGCCAAGCAAGGCTGGCCTTTCTTCAGACTTGCGCCGACGGCAGAAGCCGAAGTGCAGATACTCACCGACTTCATTCTGCGCGATTGGGCGAGCGAACCCGTGGCACTGTTGGAGGATGGCACCATCCGTGGCCGCGAACTCACCGAGGCGATCCGCAACAGCCTCGAAGAACGCGGCCTGAAGCCGGTCTTCACCGACACCTTGCGTCCGGGGCAGGAGCAGCAGCTGGCCCTGGTCCGCCGCCTTCAGAAGGCTGGCGCCACGCATGTCTTTATCGGCGGTGACCGCAATGATGTCGCGATCATCGCCCGCGACGCGGCCGCGGAGAAAATCCCCCTGACGATCCTTGCTGGCGACGCGATGCAGGCGGCCAACGAGCCCGTGCCGCTGCGCAATGGCGTCATGGCCGTGGCGTTGACGGAGACACCGGAAGGCCCATCGGCGGACGAGGTCAACGCTGCCCTGGCCGAGCAAAATCGCCCGCCGGACGGCTATCTGCTGCCAGCGCATGCCGCAGTCACCATCGTCGCGGACGCAGCCGGTATATCGTCGGCCATGGGCACGCCCCTCACGGATGCCCTCACAGGCACCATGTTCGAGACGGTGATTGGACCGATCACCTTCACCGAGGGGCATGAACTGGCAGAGAACCCTTATCGGATTGTCGAGTGGAAGAACGGCGTCTTTGTGCCTGTCGCCGCAAGCACCCAGTAGGTTTTGCTAGTCACGATAGGGCCAGAAGGCCTGGCTGAACACGCCGCCGTCGACCCAGATCGTCTGGCCGGTGACGAAACTCGACTGATCGCCGGCCAGAAACAGGGCGGGGCCTGCGAGATCCTCGGGCGTACCGACACGTCTGAGCGGCGTGACATCACCCCAAGTCTTGCCGTAGTCCGGAGCTTCGGCTTGCGTCCTTGCCGTTTCAATGGCGCCTGGCGCGATGCAGTTGACCCGGATGCCATAAGGCCCCAGTTCCACCGCCGACACCTTGGTAAACTGCTCGATGCCGCCCTTGGAGGCCGTGTAGTCGACGAGTTTGGGAAAGGCGAGCTTGTTACAGCCGGAGCCGAGATTGATGATCGAGCCACCCTTGCCTGCATCGATCATGCGCTGCGCGGTCAGCTTGGTATTGAGGAACGTGCCCTTCAGATTGGTCCGGATGACCATGTCCCAGCGCTCCTCGGAAAGCTCAAGCAGCGGCGCCCAGGTCTGGATTCCGGCATTATTGATCAGCACATCCGGCGCCTGCCCCGCCCATGAGATGGCCTGATCGAGGAAACTTGCGACGGAGGCACTATCGGCAACGTCGGTATCGTGCCCGATCACCCGGACGCCGTGATGGGCAACGTCCTGCACCACTTCGTCAGCCGCATCCATCTGGCCGAGATGGGTGAAGGCAACGTCGTAGCCTGCTGCCGCAAACGCATGGACCAGATGCCGGCCGATACCTGAACTGCCGCCGGTGATGATGACGAATTTTTGCATATACTCCTCCCTGCCGGGCTCCGCCCCGTGGATGATGGATGACGGGGCCGCAACCAACAGTCAAGATCGCAATGCAGTCTCCCAGCTGCCACGATCGTCGGCGTCTGCAATGGTTGCCGCAACAGGCCCGCGGTGCTATGGGCAGCCGCAACAACGACTGCCATCGAGGACCCTGGCCCATGACCCGCCCGCTGCTGATTTCGCCTTCCATTCTTGCTGCCGATTTCGCCCGGCTTGGACAGGAAGTCTCCGATGTCGTCGATGCCGGTGCCGAATGGGTGCATCTCGACGTGATGGACGGCCACTTTGTCCCGAATATCTCCTTCGGCCCTGCCGTGATCAAGGCACTTCGCCCGCATACCAAGGCGATCTTCGACTGCCACCTGATGATTGCGCCGGCCGATCCTTACCTCGCTGCCTTTGCCGATGCCGGCTGCGACATCATCACTGTGCACGCCGAAGCCGGTCCGCATCTGCACCGCTCGCTGCAGACCATTCGCTCCTTCGGCAAGAAGGCCGGCGTCTCGCTCAACCCGGCGACACCACTCTCGGCTATCGAGCATGTGATGGACGATCTCGACCTGATCCTGATTATGACCGTCAATCCGGGTTTCGGCGGCCAGAAATATATCCCGGCCATGACCGACAAGATTGCCAGCGCCCATGCCCTGATCGGCAACCGCCCGATTGACCTTGAAGTCGACGGCGGCATCACGGCGGCGACAGCGCCGCTGGTGACCGGAGCCGGCGCAAACGTTCTTGTCGCGGGCTCCGCCATCTATCAGGGCAAGGGCGTTGACGATTATCGCAAAACCGTCGACATTCTTCGCAAGGCAGCTGAGGGGGGTAGGGCTTGAGGCGATTGAAGGAATGCACCGTGGCCCGCGCCGCCATATGCCTTCCGCTGCCGACAAGTGCCAGTGATATCGCAAGCCTTCCGCCGCTGCACCGATGACGACGAGCGCAGCGACATTCTCGCGCGGAGCAAGGCCCGTTTCCCGATTTTCGGCCAGCCGACCGCCCGCAACGCTCTGGTTTTTCGGCGCAATCGCCTGGGGTCTGGCAATGGCCGGATGTTTCGCCCTGTCCGTCCATCTGCTGGGACGATCCGGCGGCAGTCACCAGCCGCTTCTTGCCTTCATTTACGGCGCCGGTGGCGCTCTGGCCTGGCTGACCGCTCTGCCAATAATCCGCGTCGCTGCCTTCGGCCGACAGTCGGAAACGGTACTGGCCGCCTGGTTCCTCTTTCTCGGCATGGGCACGATCGCCGTGACCGCCGGGCTTTTCGCCCTGCAATACCGCATTTTTTATGCGCAATGGCACGCGCCTTTTCTATCTCGAGTTTGGTTTCTACAGCAGATCTTCACGAGCGCGTCCGCGCTTTATCAGTTTGCCGTGCTCGGCCTGCGCCACTTCCTTCCCTTCGCATTTATGCTTCTGTTTGTCGTCAGCCTCGCTATGTCGCGCCGTAACCGTTGAGCTTGTCGGTGGTCTTTGCTAAAGCGGGCCAGCTTGCGTAAGCCAGTCTCCCGTTTGAACGAAAGAAATCCCGATGATCCCGCGCTATTCCCGGCCAGAAATGGTTGCCATCTGGTCCCCCGAAACCAAGTTCCGTATCTGGTTCGAGATCGAGGCCCATGCGTGCACCGCGCTCGCCAATCTCGGCGTCATTCCGCAGGAATCTGCCAGAACCATCTGGGAAAAGGGTTCGGCTGCCGAATTCGACGTCGCCCGCATCGATGAGATCGAAGCGGTGACCAAGCATGACGTCATCGCCTTCCTCACGCATCTCGCCGAATTCATCGGTCCGGACAGCCGCTTCGTGCATCAGGGCATGACGTCGTCGGACGTTCTCGACACCACGCTGAACATCCAGCTGGTGCGCGCTGCCGACCTTCTGCTCGCCGACATGGACCGAGTGCTGAACGCACTAAAAACCCGCGCCTTCGAACACAAGGACACGGTCCGCATCGGTCGCAGCCACGGCATTCATGCCGAACCGACGACAATGGGCCTGACCTTTGCCCGTTTCTACGCCGAGATGCACCGCAACCGCGCCCGCCTGGTCGCCGCCCGTGCCGAAATCGCCACTGGCGCGATCTCCGGCGCCGTCGGCACGTTTGCCAACATCGATCCAAGCGTCGAGGAATATGTCTGCGAGCAACTGGGATTGGTTGCCGAACCGATCTCGACCCAGGTCATCCCGCGCGACCGCCATGCGATGTTTTTTGCCACGCTTGGAGTCATCGCCTCGTCGATCGAAAACGTCGCCATCGAAATCCGCCACATGCAGCGCACCGAAGTTCTGGAAGCCGAAGAATTCTTCTCACCGGGCCAGAAGGGCTCATCCGCCATGCCGCACAAGCGCAACCCGGTCCTGACCGAGAACCTGACCGGCCTTGCCCGTCTCGTACGCATGTCGGTCGTCCCGGCACTGGAAAACGTGGCGCTGTGGCACGAGCGCGATATCAGCCATTCGAGCGTTGAGCGCGCGATCGGCCCGGATACGACGATCACCCTCGATTTTGCCCTGAACCGCTTGGCCGGAGTCATCGAAAAACTGGTGATCTACCCGGAAAACATGCTTGCAAACATGAACAAGTTCAAAGGCTTGGTCATGAGCCAGCGCGTATTGCTTGCACTGACGCAGGCCGGCGTCTCGCGCGAAGACAGCTACCGTCTCGTCCAGCGCAACGCCATGAAGGTCTGGGAAAAGGGTGCTGATTTCCTCGAGGAACTGCTCGCCGACGACGAAGTTCGCGCAGCACTTCCGGAAGCGGAAATCCGCGAAAAATTCGACCTCGGCTATCACACCAAACATGTCGACACGATTTTTAGACGCGTCTTCGGCTGAGCCGCACGGAACACGATGACGATCACGGCCCGGCGCTTTGAGCGACCGGGCCTTTTTCTTTCTGCAGGCGCAGAGCTTTGCTCAGCGCGGCGACGACACCACAAGCTTTCGGTACAGGTGCCATGTCGCGTGACCGAGGATCGGCATGATCACCACAAGGCCGACCATCATGGTCGCCATGCCGACGGCAAGCGATACGGCCACGATCAGGCCCCAGACGACAACGGGCACCGGGTTGAGCATGCTGACCCGAACCGACGTGTGCACCGCGGTCGCCGCCCCGGCGTCGCGATCGAGAAGCAGCGGAAACGCCACAATGCTGATCACCAGAGCAATCAGGGCAAGCGCGAATCCGATCAGATTGCCCCAGACAATCAGCGCCATGGCGTTCGGATGCGAAAGCACGCCAGAGGCAAAGCCGATAAAACCGGGCGCCGGATAGTCGCCGATGAAATGCAGATAGAGCGCCCGAGCCGTGATCAGCCAGACCATGAACAAAGTCAGCAGATAGAGGCTCATCATCAGCAGGGAAGGCAGGGCCGGAGACTTGCGCAGGGCAAAGACATGCGACCAGCTCGTATCATCGCCCCTCTCCCGCCGCCGGCTGATTTCCATCAGGCCAAGCGCCAGCAGTGGCCCCAGAAGCGCAAAGCCGGACATCAGCGGATAGACCATCGGCAGCAGCTCGACCCCGGCACTCCATGCGATCATGATCGCGCCCGCGATAGGATAGATCAGGCAGACAAAGGCATAATGCGACGGCTGTTCGCGAAAGTCGTCAACGCCCGCGCGCAGCGCATCGAAGACATCATCCACCGTTATGCGTCGTATATCCGGCCGTTCCAGAACACCGGCTGAGCCGGTCATGACATGAAAGTTCGACATCCTCATTTCCTCCTCAAGCAAAGCAAGTCTGCAGTCTGGCAATGAAATTCAGAAGGCGGTACGTCTCATACCGTCGCGTCCACCCGGCAGTCGCCGGCGTAAGCCTGGTGCGAGGTCACCGATAGGTGGCGGTTGTTTTCCAACGATACTGTACGTCTGATCGGTCTGATCTCCAACAGATTTCAATCGCCCGACAGAGGCGTCTCCTGCAACGGATGAACGACCCAGCCTCCCCCCGTAGTGCCCTTTGGTTTTCTCCGCCCGACACGGCGCCATGCCAATTTTTCGCGCCACCTATGCGCTCGGGCATCTTGACGTCGGAAGGAGGCGAACGCAGATAGGGCGCATGAAAGTCTCTGAAGCAGATATCCTCATCGTCCCCGGCTACACCAATTCTGGCCCCGACCACTGGCAGAGCCGCTGGGAGACAAAACTCTCCACCGCACGCCGAGTCGAACAGGCGGAGTGGACAAAGCCCGTGCGCGAAGACTGGGTCGCCCGGCTGGTTGCCGAGGTCAACGCATCGACACGCCCAGTCGTGCTGGTGGCGCATTCGCTCGGTGTTCCGACTGTGATTCATGCCGTGCCGCAATTCAAGCAGCGTGTTGCCGGCGCGTTTCTGGTCGCCCCGCCAGATGTGGCCAACGCCGAAATCCGGCCGAAACACTTGATGACATTCGGACCGTACCCGCGCGATCCGCTGCCTTTTCCATCGGTGATGGTTGCCAGCCGCAACGACCCGTTTGGCGCCTACGACCATGCCGAGGACGTCGCCAACAGCTGGGGATCTCTTTTGGTAGACGCCGGCGAGTCCGGCCATATCAACGCAGATTCAGGGCATGGACCCTGGCCGGAAGGCACGATGGTTTTCGCGCAATTTATCGGAAAACTGAAATAAGGGATGATCGCTTCAAATCGGTACAATGCGCAAGATATGCGGATCGTTTCCGAACTATACCCTTAGTTTTATTAGCATTGCGCATTAAAGCGATATTAAGACGAAAAACCTAGCATGGCACGATGTTCTGCGTTCCATGTGAGCAAAGCTATTGCAGCCAAACTTTCTTTATCAGGACCCATCCGGCATAGACCGGCAAATCGGCATCGAAAGCATGCCGATCGCGGCAGCGTTAATCGATGCAAGTTGTGCGCTGATTGTCGAGAATGTGGCGTTTTCGGCGCTCACGACTGAGTTCCGTGCAGGCTCATCTAGTCTCATGGATGCGCTGCATCCAGACGATCGCCCACTTTTTCTGGCGGCCCTGTCGTCGGCCTTTACAGGCTCGATCATCAGCAATCTGGAAATCCGATTTGGCGCCACCCAGGCATATGCAACATGCCTGGCCGCCCTATCATCCCAAGTGACCGACGAGGGCGGACTTCAGGCCCTGGTGCAGCTCACGGACATCTCTGCGCTGAAAGCCACGATCGCGGATCTCGAAATCAACGCAAGCCGCTGGAACAATGCACTACGCAGCTCGCTTTCCGGCGTCTGGGACCAGCGCTTTGACGGCCAGCTCTACTACTCGGACGTCTGGCGCGAGTTGCGCGGCATGGCCCCGGAGGATCCAATCCCGACGACCACTGAGCAATGGCTCGAAATGGTCCACCCCCAGGACCGTGAAAGGACGCTTCATTGCATCGCGCGGCAGAATGCCGGCGACCCGGACTATACGGTTTTCCAGTATCGCGAGCGCCACAAGGATGGCCACTATATCTGGATCGAATGCCGCGGAGCCTGCGTCGAATGGGACGAAAACGGCCAGCCGGCACGCATAACGGGGACGGATACGGACGTCACTGCGCGCAAGGAACAGGAAGAATGGCTGGAGCGCATTTCGCGGCGCTTGAAACTTGCCCTCGACGTGTCCCGGATCGGCGTGTTCGAAACCGATTTCGCATCCGGTACCAGCGACTGGGATGACAGCATGCGGCGTATCTTCGAGGTCAAGAAGGGGGACGACATCCGCATAGGCGAGTTTTGGGAATCCAAGCTCCATCCGGATGACAGGGCGCGCACCCTGGCCCATGTCGAGAAGCACATCAGCAAACTGCAACCCTTCACCGACGAGTATCGCATCATCGCAGACGACGGTTCGGTGCGGTATATTCGCTCCAACAGCCTGCCCTATATCGATCACGACGGCCACCTGAAGATGATCGGCGTCAACTGGGACGTGAGCGAGGATCATCGCCTGCGCCAGGAACTCGAACGGGCCAAGACATTGGCTGAAGCGCGCAATGCCGAACTGGAGCAGACCCGGGCGACGGCCGAATACAGCGCGCTCCATGACTATCTGACCGGCCTGCCAAATCGCCGCTATCTCGAAACAAAGCTCGACGAATGGCAGAAATCAAAAACCAATACCTTCGGCCGGCTGGCCGTCTTGCATGTCGATCTCGATCGCTTCAAGCAGATCAATGACACGCTGGGCCATAGCGCGGGAGACGCCATGCTCAAACATGCGGCCAATATCCTGCGCACCAATATTCGTGCCAGTGATTTTGTCGCGCGCATCGGCGGAGACGAATTCGTCCTGCTCGTCGCCTTCGACGGCAAGACCAAAACACTGTCTCAATTGGCCGATAGGATCATCGCCGAACTCAGCCAACCCGTAACCCACGATGGCCATCAATGCCGCTTCGGGGCCAGTATCGGCATTTCCCATTCTGATGGCGATATAATCGATCCGCAGCAAATGCTGTTGAACGCCGATATCGCCCTTTACAACGCCAAGAACCTCGGCCGGAATCGCCACGAATTTTATTCGCAAGGCAGCCGCAAGATCCTCGCCAATCACCGGCGTCTGTCGGACGATCTTCTGCATGCGCTGGAAAACAACGAAATCGTCCCTTTCTATCAGTTGCAGTTCGACGCACGCAGCCGCGCAGTGGTCGGTGCAGAGTGCCTGGCGCGATGGCAGCATCCGGAACATGGCCTATTGGCGCCAGACCGCTTCCTGCCGATCGCTGAAGAAATGAGTGTTCTGGCTCAGATTGACGGCCTCATCCTCGAGAAAGCTCTCGTCGATTTCAGGCAGTGGCGCGCGATGGGCCTGGGCATCCCCAAGATTTCCGTGAATGTCTCCGCCAAACGGCTGAACGACCCGAAACTGCCGCAATTGCTGACCGACCTCGATATCGAACCGGGAATCGTATCGTTCGAACTGCTGGAAACAGTGTTTCTCGACAGCAATGACGCGGTTGCCATGAGCAATCTCGCCCATTTGCGCCATCTGGGCATCGACATCGAGATCGATGACTTCGGCACTGGCCACGCCTCCATCGTCGGCCTTCTCAATCTCAAGCCGAAGACGTTGAAAATCGACCGCCAGCTTATTCACAAACTGCCAAGCAGTCAGGAACAGCGCGCACTCGCCAAATCGATCATCGGAATAGCGAAGTCGCTCAATATCAGGGTAATCGCAGAAGGGGTCGAAACCGAAGATCATGTCGCCATCCTGAAAAGGCTTGGCTGTCACACGCTTCAAGGCTTCGGATTGGCAAAACCGATGGATTTTATCGCAACGACCGCATTTCTGGCCAAAGGCATTTGATCCGCCCGACAGACATGCGGGCGGACTGTTTTCAGCACATGAGCTTTGAGATCAGGTGTTCTGGATCTGCTCGACGGCCACGACGAGATATTCGGTCATCTTGGCGCGCAGTTCCTCATCGGTGATCGACACGCCGCCGGCAGTAAGATCCGCGCGCAGCTTGCGCAACACGTCTTCATCGCCTGCTTCTTCGAAATCGGCAGCCACCACTTCCTTCGCATAAGCATCGGCGTCCTCTTTGCCGAGCAAGCCCGCAGCCCAGAGGCCGATCAGCTTGTTTCGACGGGCTTCAGCCTTGAAGCGTAGTTCCTGGTCATGGGCGAACTTGTTTTCAAACGCCTTTTCGCGATCGCTTATGCCGCTCATCTGCATCTCCCCTTTTATGCCGCCATTGTGCGGTATCGTTTCCCCATTAATCAAAAGGGAGTACAAAGTGCAATGCACACTTCCGCGATTCCGTGTGCGTCGGCCTCGCGGAGAGGTTTTGGTGGGAAGGAGAAACTGCTGCATTGTGAAAACCGAGGTTTTCCGTTAAGGGACCGCTTCGATACCCAACCACTGCGTCCGCAATCGGATGCCAACAACAGAGAAAACCAGCCATGAACCGTCGCCGCCGCGTTTACGAGGGCAAGGCTAAGATCCTCTATGAAGGACCCGAGCCCGGCACGTTGATTCAATTCTTCAAGGATGATGCAACGGCGTTCAACAAGAAGAAACATGAAGTCATCGACGGAAAAGGCGTTCTGAACAACCGCATCTCCGAATATCTCTTCACGCATCTCAACAAGATCGGCATCCCGACGCATTTCATCCGCCGGCTCAACATGCGCGAGCAGTTGATCAAGGAAGTGGAAATGATTCCGCTCGAGATCGTCGTTCGCAATGTCGCTGCCGGCTCCCTGTCTAAGCGATTGGGAATCGAAGAAGGCATCGTGCTTCCGCGCTCGATCATCGAGTTCTACTACAAGTCCGACGCGCTCGCAGATCCTATGGTGTCGGAAGAGCACATTACGGCATTCGGCTGGGCAAGCCCTCCCGAACTCGATGACATCATGGCGCTGGCCATCCGGGTCAACGACTTCCTGTCCGGCCTCTTCCTCGGCATCGGCATCCAGCTCGTCGATTTCAAGATCGAATGTGGCCGCCTCTACGAAGGCGACATGATGCGCATTATCCTGGCGGACGAGATTTCGCCGGACAGCTGCCGTCTGTGGGACATCGAAACCCGCGAAAAGCTCGACAAGGACCGCTTCCGCGAGGATCTCGGCGGCCTGCTCGAAGCCTATCAGGAAGTCGCCAAGCGGCTCGGCATCATTAATGAGAACGAACCGCTGCGTGGCACCGGTCCGGTTCTGGTCAAGTAAGATCTGGAGAAAACGCAAGTGATCAAGGCACGCGTCACCGTTACGTTGAAGAACGGCGTACTCGACCCCCAGGGCAAGGCAATCGAGGGCGCGCTCGGCGCGCTGGGTTTTGAAGGCGTCGGCCAGGTCCGCCAGGGCAAGGTCTTCGACCTCGAAGTCGAAGGCACGGACAAGGCCAAGGCCGAGGCCGACCTCAAGGCGATGTGCGAGAAGCTCCTCGCCAACACGGTTATTGAGAACTATACTATCGCTCTCGCCTAAGGGTTGAAGGAGCGATGGTGCATGGCCGAGATCACGAATGAGCTGATTTTTGAATTGCTGAAGAAGATTCAGCATGAAATGTCTGGCTTGAAGTTCGAGATGGCAAGCACCAAAAACGAGCTTAGCAATCTGCGCGGGACGGTCGCCTCCATGCAGATGGACATACATCAGATCTATACGCGGCTGGACCGCGTGGATCAGCGTCTCAGTCGAATTGAAAATCGCCTGGAGCTGCGGGAGCTTCAGGAAGCACAAGCAAGGTTTGAGCCACACCCATGAAGTCCGCCGTCGTCCAGCTCCCCGGCCTCAATCGCGATCGCGACATGATTGCCGCCCTCACCAAGATTTCCGGCCACGCCCCGACCACCATCTGGCAGACCGAGACCGAGATCCCGGACGTTGATCTGATCGTCATTCCGGGCGGCTTCTCTTACGGCGATTACCTGCGTTGCGGCGCGATCGCCGCCCGCATGCCGGTCATGCAGGCGATCAAGGAAAAGGTCGAAAAGGGCGTCAAGGTCATCGGCGTCTGCAACGGCTTCCAGATCCTGGTCGAAGCCGGCCTTCTTCCCGGCGCGCTGATGCGCAACGCATCGCTGAAATTCGTCTGCAAGGAAATCAAGCTCGAGGTCGCCAACGCCGACACGGACTTCACCCGTGCCTACGCCAAGGGCCAGATCATCCGCTGCCCGGTCGCCCACCATGACGGCAACTATTTCGCCGATGCCGAAACCTTGAAGGCGATCGAAGGCAATGGCCAGGTCGTATTCCGCTATGCCGACGGCACCAATCCGAATGGTTCGGTCAACGATATTGCCGGCGTCATCAACGCCAAGGGCAATGTCATTGGCATGATGCCGCATCCGGAAAACCTGATCGAAGCGGCCCATGGCGGCAATGACGGTCGCGGCATCTTTGCCTCGGCGCTCGATGTCATCGCGGCATAAATCAAGCTTCGCTTAACCAAAATGATGCTAGAGAGGCGGCGAACAGCCGGATACCTGCCATGCGCCCCTTTCTCTCCTTTGCCCTGATTTCAGCCGCGACCGTGCTTGCCGCCTGCAAGCCTGAAGCGCCGCCACCGCCGCCGCGTGGGCAATCCGCACTCGATGTGATGGAACTCGTTGCCGTCGCCGCCAATCGCTGCTGGTTCAAGTCGGGCGACCCGGCCTTCAAGGCCTATTCGATGGCACCGGAACTGAACTCCTTCTCCGGCAAGCCGCGCTTCCTCGTCGTTCGCCGCGGCTCTGCCGACATCCGCCCGCTTCTCGTCGTTCAGGCCGAGGGACGCCCGGCGCGGCTGGATGCTTTTGGACCGATGATGAACGAGACAGGCGCCGACCGCATCCGCAAGGACGTGCTGCACTGGGCAAAGGGTGGCAAAAACTGCTGACGGACCGGCGGAGACGGCCGCATCCTTGACGTGCCATGAGCCGTCATATGTAAAATTTCATTGCCATGTCTCGAAACTCGCCTGAAACTCCACACTGAGAATCACTCAGCGGCGGGACGCTCACAATGAAATCTACCTTGAAAAACTGGCGCCTCGCAGCGCTGGCGATGGTTTTGCTGTGCGTCATCGACATGCCGGCAGCCGCCCAAGCGGCAGACTGGTCGATCGACGAGGCCCGGTTCGGGCTGGCGGGATCAATCCAGTCGCATAGCACCTTCGAAGCAGGATTGTTTCCAAGCGTTACGCTGTTTTTCGATCCATTCGACGCATTCCATGCTGCCACCTGGCAGGATACATTTTTGAGGCCACGCGTGCATACAGGGGCGATCGTCAGCACATCGGACGACACCAGCCAGTTTTTCGCGGGTGTAAACTGGACGGTAGACCTGACGGACAGCTTTTTTCTGAACGCGGGCTTTGGCGGCGCCCTGCATGACGGCGATCTGCGTGACGACGGCACCAATGGCCCCAAACTGGGCTGCCGGGTTCTGTTCAGCGAATTTGCCGCCGCCGGTTTTCGCTTTAATGAAAAACTCGCCATTGTTGCGACCGTGGACCACGCATCGAATGCAAATCTTTGCGGCAATTCCAATGACGGTATCAGCCATGCGGGGCTGTCGCTGGCCTACCGGTTCTAGAGGGTAGCAACGGTGGGCCGGTCTGTCAGGTTGGGATGACGAACCGGCCCATCCCGGACACGTCCGGAACTACAACATTCTCTGCAGCAAACTGACCTTACTCGCCTCGTAAAGCGCTTATTCACGGGTTATGCCGATGTCGCGCAACTGGCTTTCACTCAACTCGAGCAAGGCCAGACGGCCACGTCGCTTCGACCACCGCGCGCGCATGTTACCAAATTCTCGAAGCACCAAAAGGCAGGCTCCCTTTATCCAAGAGCCACCTTCGTCCCCTGAAGGAATTGTATCTATTGTCACCATTTCTAGACCTGCAATCTACTTTGCATCGATGGAATTCGGATACAATTGACAGGCAGTGGGTGACAATATAGAGAAATGTCATGATGACAAATTGGCTTCCCACACTCTCGAAGGGGCAAGGCCCACTTTATTTGCGCATTGCCGATGAAGCAGAGGCGGCAATAAAGGCAGGGCATCTGCCACACGGAACCAAGCTGCCGCCGCAACGCGACCTCGCTTATGACGTCGGAGTTACAATCGGTACAATTTCACGCGCTTATAATGTCCTGCGAGAGCGCGGGTTGGTGGCCGGCGAAGTCGGCCGCGGAACGTATGTGCATAACGGCAATGCCTTCGCACCGAACACACTGTCCGATCCGGTCACCCTCCAGTTCGGCGGAACACGTGCTCTGACGCCGCCTGCCGGGAAGTTGCGCTTCGACACGACGGCGGCGGTGGACGTTGGACAGGCCGAGATCGTCGGGCGCGTCATGACCGAAATAGCAGCGGCCCATCCGGGCGAAATCTCCAGCTATACCCGAACATTGTCGCCGGACTGGCAGGAAGCAGGCCGCAGATGGCTGTCGAACGGGAACTGGAGCCCGGAACGCGAGCAGGTTCTGCCGCAACTCGGCGTGCATGCCGGTGTCAACGCCGTGATCGCCGCCGTCAGTGGCACGGGCGATCGCATCGTTTGTGAGCACCTGACCTATTCCCAGGTTTCCCGCAGTGCCAATCTGATGGGTCGACAGATTGCCCTTGTCGATTCCGATGTCGACGGCATTCTGCCCGAAGACTTTGAGCGCGTCTGCGCCCGGGAACACCCCAAGGCCGCCTTCATCATGTCGTCGGGCCAGAATCCCACCCTCTCCTGCCTGCCCTTGTCGCGTCGCCGCGAGATCATTGACATAGCGCGAAAATACAATGTTTGGCTGATCGAGGACTACCTCTATGGCGGCATGATGGGCGACGGCATTCCCCTCCTGGCGGAACTGGCGCCAGACCGCACCTTCCTTCTCAACGGACTGTCGAAATCAGTCGCCGCCGGTGTACGCGGCGGCTGGGTCGCCTGCCCGCCGCATATGAGCCAGCGCGTGCGCGTCACCCAGAAAATGGTGAGTGGTGGCCTGCCGTTTCTGCTGGCCGAACTGTCTGCCCGACTTGTGCTGTCGGGTGCAGCCGACGAGATCCGCACGGCCGTCTTGACCGAACTTAGCGCCCGTGAAGCCATTGTCAGAACGCTTTTTTCCGGCTTCGAATTCCGCTCGCATCCTCGCCTGCCGTTTTTCTGGCTGAAGCTGCCGGAACCCTGGCTGTCGGGAACATTCAAGCAGGCCGCGCTTGATGTTGACGTGCTGATCGACGACGAGGACGAGTTCAAGCCGGCCCGGTCGTCGCGCGTGTTTCACCATGTCCGTGCAGGCTTCAGCGAGGGACGTGACCGATCGATTTCGGAGACCGGCTTGAGAACACTGCGCCGTCTGCTCGACCAGACCCCGGTCGGCACCAGCGCGATTGTCTGAGTGCGATAGTCCGACGCCGGCGCCTGGACATTGCATCGCGCGGGTGAACTTGCACGTCAAAACCATCGAGAAACCGCATGACTGGCGCATTTTCCAGTCGCGCGCCGCGCAGGCATGCGTTATAGCCTGCCTCGAAACCGATCTCCCACCGATCTCCATTTCCCTGAGAGCCAGATGACCGTTTCCAACGCCCGTCCCATCACCGCAGAACTGATCGCAAGCCATGGCCTGAAGCCGGACGAATACGATCGCATCCTGAACCTGATCGGACGCGAGCCGACCTTTACCGAGCTCGGCATCTTCTCGGCCATGTGGAACGAACACTGCTCGTACAAGTCTTCGAAGAAGTGGCTGAAGACGCTGCCGACCAAGGGTCCGCGCGTCATCCAGGGTCCGGGTGAAAATGCTGGCGTCGTCGATATCGATGATGGCGACGTCGTGGTCTTCAAGATGGAGAGCCACAATCATCCGTCCTATATCGAGCCCTATCAGGGTGCGGCGACCGGTGTCGGCGGCATCCTGCGCGACGTCTTCACCATGGGTGCCCGTCCGGTGGCGGCGATGAACGCGCTGCGCTTCGGTGCGCCGGATCATCCGAAGACCAAGCATCTCGTTGCCGGCGTTGTTGCTGGTGTCGGCGGTTACGGCAATTCCTTCGGCGTACCGACGGTTGGCGGCGAAGTCGAATTCGACGCCCGCTACAACGGCAACATCCTGGTCAATGCCTTTGCGGCTGGCCTTGCCAAGTCCGACGGCATCTTCCTCTCCGAAGCCAAGGGCGTCGGCCTACCCGTCGTCTATCTCGGCGCAAAGACTGGCCGCGACGGTGTCGGTGGCGCCACCATGGCATCGGCCGAATTCGACGAATCGATCGAGGAAAAGCGCCCGACCGTCCAGGTCGGAGACCCCTTCACCGAAAAGTGCCTGCTGGAAGCCTGCCTCGAGCTGATGCAGACCGGCGCGGTCATCGCCATCCAGGACATGGGTGCCGCCGGCCTCACCTGCTCGGCCGTCGAAATGGGCGCCAAGGGCGGCCTCGGCATCGAGCTGCAACTCGACAAGGTTCCGGTGCGTGAAGAGCGTATGACGGCCTATGAAATGATGCTGTCGGAAAGCCAGGAGCGTATGCTCATGGTGCTCGAGCCCTCCAAGGAAGAGGTTGCCAAGGCGATCTTCGTCAAGTGGGGCCTCGATTTCGCCATCGTCGGCTACACCACCGACGATCTGCGCTTCCGCGTACTCCACCAGGGCGAGGAAGTCGCGAACCTGCCGATCAAGGAACTCGGTGACGAGGCTCCGGAATATGATCGTCCGTGGATCGAACCGAAGACGCCCGCCCCGCTTGCAGATGGTGACATTCCTTCCGCCGACATCAGCGACAGCCTGCTGAAGCTTGTCGGCTCGGCCAACAATTCGTCGCGCCGCTGGGTCTACGAACAGTATGACACGCTGATCCAGGGCAACTCGCTGCAGCTTCCGGGCGGTGACGCCGGCGTGATCCGCGTCGACACGCATCCGACCAAGGCGCTCGCCTTCTCCTCCGACGTGACCCCGCGTTATGTCGAGGCCGATCCCTTCGAAGGCGGCAAGCAGGCGGTTGCCGAATGCTGGCGCAACATCACGGCCACCGGCGCATTGCCACTGGCCGCCACCGACAATCTGAACTTCGGCAATCCCGAACGCCCTGAAATCATGGGCCAGTTGGTATTCGCCATCAAGGGCATTGGCGAGGCTTGCCTCGCACTCGATTTCCCGATCGTGTCGGGCAATGTCTCGCTGTACAATGAAACCAACGGCCAGGGCATCCTGCCGACCCCGACAATTGCCGGCGTCGGCCTGATGAAGGATTGGTCTAAGATGGCCCGCATCCGCTTTGCAGCCCAGGGCGAGGCGATCCTGCTCGCCGGTGCGCCGTCTTCTTGGGGCACGCATCTCGGCCAGTCGGTCTATCTGCGCGACATTCATGGTCGTACCGACGGTCCGGCCCCGCATGTCGACCTCGCCCACGAAAAGAAGGTCGGTGATTTTGTCCGTGGCCTCATCGAGGACGGCCTCGCAACGGCGGTTCATGACTGCTCGTCGGGCGGCCTTGCACTGGCCGTCACTGAAATGGCCATGGCCTCAGGCATCGGCGCCCATGTCAACGCCTTGAACGACGCCAACCCGGTCGCGGTTTTCTACGGCGAAGACCAAGGCCGCTACGTGCTGACCGTCGCCCAGGACAATGTCGACCAGGTTCAGGTCCGTGCCGAAGCCGCTGGCGTCTTCTGCCCGTGGATCGGTCGTACCGTCGGCACCAATGTCACGCTCGGCAATGCCCGCCCCGTTGCAATTGAAGAATTGCGCTCGGCCCATGAATCGTGGTTCCCTTCCTTCATGGATGGCGAGATCGCTTAAAGCGGCAGCCAAGAAATTGCAGGAGGATAGCCAATGCCGATGAACCCGGGCGATATCGAAGACATGATCAAGGCCGGCATTCCCGGCGCCAAGGTCGTCATCCGCGATCTGGCGGGCGACGGAGACCACTACGCGGCCGAAGTTATCGCAGAAGCCTTTCGTGGCAAGAACCGGGTGCAGCAGCACCAGATGGTCTATGATGCACTGAAGGGTAACATGGGCGGCGTTCTGCACGCGCTGGCGCTGCAGACCAGCATACCCGAATAGCGACACGCGCAAAATAGCGAAAGTGAAGAGGCCCGCCGGACAGATGTCAGGCGGGCCTCTTCATTCGATGCTGGGCATCAAAACACCGGTGGTTGATCCGATTTCAGGTCGACGAAACTCGCAGCTGGCAGCGGCCCTGCGGTCATCAAGGTAAAATCGAAACCACTCTTGCGGTCCGGCCCGAGGATATATTGCCGGTGCATCCGCAACAGGTCGCGGCGGTTCTTTCTGTAGCGTTCCGGCGACAGCGCATGTTTGAAGCGGATGAAGACCAGCTTCGGCTGCGGCGCGTCCGCATGGCCGCAAAGCGCCACGGTATGACACCGGTAGAGATGGATCGGGTCGGTCAGACACTGGATATCGAACCAGAACACATCGCGGTTGTGCGCCAGCGCACCGACCCGCCCGCGCAAGGTTGTAGCACTCGACAACAAGGCACATTGCAGGGCAGCGCCGCCGAGCGTGACGAAGGTTACGTTCTTGGCCGCGAAAGCCTCAGGCTCCTTCTCCAGCACCCGGCCGATCGCGGCGATTGCCAGGCTGGCACCCATGCTGTGAGCCGTGATCAGGACTTCGTCCACCTCATGCTTCAACGCCACCAACATTTCATCGGCGCTTTTCTCGACCCAGGCCCGCACGGTGTCGTCGTCACGCGCAACCGCAACCGCCAGGCGCCAATCGGCAAAGAGATGCAGGGTGTGGAAGCGGTTGGAATACGGCACGAACAGGAAAATGAAAAATCCGACAGCGGCCGGGACGGAGAGGCCAAAAAGCCAGGATGCTCGTCCAAGCATCACCGGCAGCGCCGCAATCGCCAGGCTCAGCAGCATTGCCAGCCCGACGAACAGGAAGGGAAACAGGAAAAACAGACCGAACCGCCAGGCATGGCGCAGGTAGCCGAGGGCGCCGCCCTGCACCACGACATGCACCGCGGCGCAGTAGCCAGACAGCAATTGCCGCCACAGCGGTTCGGAGCGCATGTCGGCAATCAGCTCATTGTGGTCGAAGACATGGATGGTCGAACGCACCTGCCAAGCCTCGGACCGGCCGTCGACATCGAAGCGCGCACCACCGTCGTCCTGCACGAGAGGCTTCACGGCAAAGTCCGCCTCCCAGACCTTGGAGGTTTGCGCAGCGGAGCGAATATAGCGTTGGTGATGGGCCGCCGCATCGAGAGGCTCGAAGCCGGGGAAATGCAGAACCAGCCTGGTCTTGATCTTTGTCATTGTCTCAGTTCGTTGATGGCGATCAGCGACCGCAAGCAGCGCTTGCTAGACGAGAAGTCCCCGGATTAAAAGAGTGGAGGTCGAAAAAGCCCCGGCTTCATGGGGCATTCGCCATTGCGTGGTCAAATCTGGAGACAAAATCGATGGCCGATCTGGTCAAAGACATGGTGAGCGACGTTATCGAAAGCGTCCTGAAGGAAATCCTCAAGAAGACGACCGGCAGGGGCACCACCCGTCGCCGCAAACGCCAGACCCGTTCCGCCACCAGCGGCCGCTTCGTCAGGAAAACCGCACGCAGCAAGGCGAAGACCGCAAAGCCCGCACGCAAGCAGGTCAGCCGCCGCCGCAGTTCTTCCAACCGCAGCAGCCAGCGCACACGTTGAACGGAGTTCGCTGAATTACCGTGAAATGTTGTAGTGCATAACTCTGGCAAAAGCGCCGTCTGCTTGCTATCTAGAAACACGGCTACAAACAGCGGACCTTGAATCCGCGCGTGAAAGGAAGACCCATGAGCGGCATCAACGAATTCATCGACAACGAAGTAAAGAGCAACCCGGTCGTCCTGTTCATGAAGGGCAGCCCACAGTTTCCGCAGTGTGGTTTCTCGGGTCAGGTCGTACAGATCCTTGACTACCTCGGTGTCGACTACAAGGGCGTAAACGTTCTTGCAGACGCGGAAATCCGCCAGGGTATCAAGGACTATTCCAACTGGCCGACGATCCCGCAGCTCTACATCAAGGGCGAGTTTGTCGGCGGCTGCGACATCATCCGCGAAATGTTCCAGGCCGGCGAACTGCAGAAGCATTTTGAAGACCAGGGCATTGCCGTTCGCGGCGCCGCCTGACCCGTATCACCGTAAGGCAATTCATACTCTACGGTTGACAAGGCGTTGCCCCGGGCAACGCCTTGCTGCCGTTTTAAGGTCATTTTTCATGTCAGATTCATTACAATCGGCGCCCAAGGCCCTGGGGGCGATGGGCCGGATGGAATTCATCGCGATGATGGCATTCCTCATGGCCCTGAATGCGCTGGCCATCGACATCATGTTGCCTGGCCTGCAGGAAATCGGCGCCTCGCTGAACGTCGACAATGAGAACCATCGGCAATATGTCGTCTCCGCCTACCTGATCGGCTTCGGCGTCGCCCAACTGTTCTACGGCCCGATCGCCGACCGCTTCGGCCGCCGCACTCCGATGATCATCGGCCTTGCGATCTACGTCATCTCGTCGCTCGCTGTCGTTCTCGTACCGTCATTCGGCATGCTGCTGCTTCTGCGCTTCATCCAGGGCATCGGTTCGGCCGCCACTCGCGTCATCACCGTGTCGATCGTGCGCGACGTCTACGGCGGCCGTCGCATGGCCGAAGTCATGTCTCTGATCATGATGGTGTTCATGGTCATCCCGGTCGTCGCTCCAGGCACCGGTCAGGTGATCATGATGTTCGGCCACTGGCACTGGATCTTCGTCTTCATGGCCGTGATCGCGGTGATCGTCGGAACCTGGATGTATGTGCGGCTGCCCGAAACGCTGGCCACCGAAGACGTCCGCCCGTTCACCGCGCGCGTCATTTACGACGGCTTCCGTATCGTTCTGACCAATCGTGTCGCACTCTGCTACACGATCGCCAGCACCTTCATCTTCGGCGCCCTGTTCGGTTTCATCAACTCGGCGCAGCAGATCTATGTCGGCATCTACGGCCTCGGCGTCTGGTTTCCGGTCGCTTTTGCCGGCGTTGCGATTTTCATGGCGCTCTCGTCCTTCGTCAACGCCAAGCTGGTCGGCCGATTCGGCATGCGCAAACTGTCGCACGCATCGCTGCTCGGTTTCATCGCCATCAACCTGATCTGGCTGATCGTGCAGGTACTCGGACCGCAACCCATGCCGTTCGCCCTGTTCATCACCTTCTTCTCGCTGGCGATGTTCCAGTTCGGCTGGATCGGTTCGAATTTCAACTCGCTGGCCATGGAACCGCTCGGCCACGTTGCCGGCACGGCTTCGTCAGTGCTCGGCTTCATGGGCACGGTGGGCGGCTCTCTGATCGGTGCGGCCATTGGTCAGGCCTATGACGGCACGGCCCTGCCGATGGTGGCGGGATATTTCGTCGTTTCCATCATCGGCCTGATCTTCGTCCTGATCGGCGAAAAAGGCCGCCTGTTTCAGGCCCACAATCCGGCGGTTTGAGACCGCAGCGAACACAAAAAAGGCCCGGGAGACCGGGCCTTTTTTTCGTCAGACCGTAAAGATCTTTTCACGCAGTTCCTGCCAGGTATCCTCGTCGGCCGCGACAAGCAGGCCGCCATCTGTATGGTGCGGCAGATAGGCCGAGCCATCGAGGCGTGCTACATGACCGCCGGCCTCCTGCATCAACAGCGCACCGGCCAGATGATCCCAGGGCATCAGCTTGTTGTACATGGCGAAATCCATATGTCCCTGCGCCAGCAGGCGGTATTCGTGGGCCGCACAACGATAGCTGGTGAACAGCCGGACATCAGCCAGATTGACCAGAAGCTTCCGGCGCGTCTCGATATCGAAATAGCCGATATTGGCAATGCCGATCATCTGTTCGAGCGGCTGTGACGGCCGCATGAACATCTGCTCCTGCGAACCATCGGGCTTGCACATCCAGCTGCCGGAGCCCTTCTCGACAATCGCCCAGTCATTGCCGATCGGATCATAGATCAGACCGGCAACCGTCTCACCCTTGCTGATCACGGACAGCATCACACCGAACAGTGCGAGACCCGAGGCAAAGTTGAACGTGCCGTCGATCGGATCGACCACAACGGCAAGGTCGGCACCTGCAAGCTTGCCAAGCAGCGCCGGATCGGCCGCCACCGCTTCCTCACCGATGAACAAGGCGTCCGGCATGATCTCGGCGACACCATCGCGGATCAGCCGTTCGGCAGCTTCGTCCGCCTCGGTCACGAGATCGATCGCCTCGCTTTTCATCCGGACATCGCCGTCGCCCAGATTACGGAATCGCGGCAGGATTTCACGGACGGCGGCCTCCTGCAAAAGATTGGCAAGCGCTGCAATATCGATCTCGGCCATTTTAGCTATCCTTGGAAATATGAAGTGCGGAAAAATCGAAAAGCTTCGGGTCGAGCAGATGCGAGGCATCGACATGCCCGAGTGCCCTGAGCATCGCGTCCTTGCGGCCCGGCATTTTTGCTTCGATGCCAGCCAGCATATCCTTCATCGCATTGCGCTGCAGGCCATCCTGGGAGCCACAGAGATCGCAGGGAATGATCGGGAATTCCATGGCCTGGGCAAACCGCGCCATGTCGTCTTCCGCGACATAGGCAAGCGGCCGCATGACGAAGAGATCCTTCTCATCGTTGAGCAGCTTGGCCGGCATGGCGGACAGCCGCCCCCCATGGAAGAAATTCATGAAGAATGTTTCGAGAATGTCTTCGCGGTGGTGCCCCAGCACCAGCGCATCGCAGCCTTCCTCGCGCGCGATCCGGTACAGATTGCCGCGACGCAGGCGCGAACAGAGGGAGCAATAAGTCCCGCCTGACGGCACTTTCTCTTTCACGATCGAATAGGTGTCACGATATTCGATCCTGTGTTCGACACCAATCGCCGTCAGATAGTCCGGCAGCACATGTTTGGGGAAATTCGGCTGGCCCTGGTCGAGATTGCAGGCAATCAGTTCGACCGGCAGCAGGCAGCGCCATTTCAGATCGAGCAGGATGGCCAGCAGGCCATAGCTGTCCTTGCCGCCGGACAGGCCGACCAACCAACGCTTCTGGCCCTTCAGCATGTCGAAATCGGTAATTGCCTGACGGACCTGGCGGATCAGCCGCTTGCGCAGCTTGTTGAACGACACGGACTGCGGCGCCTTGGCGAAAATCGGATGGATGCCGGCGAGGTCGAGTTCGTCCTCTGTGGTGGCGGCATCGGCGCCAAATGTATCGGCGGGCAAGGAAATGTTCATTTCGGGCTCCCTCGGGCGCTGGGGCCGCGTGGCATATCGTGTGTGCAATGCCCCTTTAAGCCGTCAAGATCAAGTGCCGAAGACAGACCAGCCCGTCTTCGTTGCCAGCATTTCCAGCGCAACAGAGCCGAGCGCCGAATTGCCGACCTTGTTGAGCCCCGGGGACCAGACAGCGATTGAAGCCTTGCCCGGCGCGACAGCCAGGATGCCGCCGCCGACGCCGGACTTGCCCGGCAGGCCGACATGGAAGGCGAAATCACCCGAACCGTCGTAATGGCCGCACATCATCATCAGCGCGTTGATGCGCCGTGCACGCTTGGGCGAGACGACCGAAAAGCCGGTCAGCGGATTGGTACCGCGATGAGCGAGATAAAGGCCGGCATGGGAGAGCTGGACGCAGCTCAGCGCCAGGGCGCATTGGTGGAAATAGACGCCGAGCACATGCTCGACCGGATGATGCAGATTGCCGAAACCACGCATGAAATTGGCCAGGGCAAAATTCCGGTAGCCGGTCTTCTGTTCCGACTGCGCCACTTTCTCGTCGATCGACAGCGTCTCGTCATCGGCGACGTACCGCATGAAACGCAGATATTCGCCGATCGCCTCGCGTGGGGCATGACCGGCAAGAACCATGTCGGCGACGACAATCGCGCCGGCATTGATGAACGGATTGCGCGGAATGCCATGCTCGTGTTCAAGCTGAACGATGGAATTGAACGCAGACCCGGATGGTTCGCGCCCGACGCGGTTCCACACACCCTCGCCGGCCTTGCCGAGCGCCAGCGTCAGCATGAAAACCTTGGAAATGCTCTGGATGGAAAACGCTGCATCCGCATCGCCGGCCTTGTAGGTCTGTCCCTCAACGGTGGTGATGGCAATGCCGAACTGCTTGGGGTCGATCCGCGCCAGTTCCGGAATGTAGTCGGCCACCTTGCCCTCGCCCAGCCGCGGCTCGAGCTCGCGCACGATGTCGTCAACGATCGCCTGCAGGTCCATGTCCACCCTCTCGCTCGGAAGCGTTGGCCCAATATTCATTGTCCACCATCCCACTGCAAACAGAAAAAGCCGCCCCGAAGGACGGCTTTTCCAAAATCCGAAACGCGTTGATTAACGCGAGTAGAATTCGACGACCAGCTGCGGTTCCATGACGACAGCGTAAGGAACGTCGGACAGGGTCGGGACGCGAGCGAAGGTAGCAACCATCTTGTTGTGGTCGACTTCGATATAGTCCGGAACGTCACGCTCGGCGAGCTGGACCGATTCGAGAACGGTGACCAGCTGCTTCGACTTCTGGCGAACTTCGATCACGTCGCCGGCCTTGCAGCGGTACGAGCCGATGTTGACCTTGACGCCGTTGACGGTGACGTGGCCGTGGTTGACGAACTGACGGGCAGCAAAGACGGTCGGTACGAACTTGGCGCGGTATACGATCGCGTCCAGACGCGATTCGAGCAGACCGATCAGGTTCTCCGAAGTGTCACCCTTGCGGCGGTTGGCTTCGTCATAGGTTGCACGGAACTGCTTTTCGCGCAGGTCGCCGTAGTAGCCCTTGAGCTTCTGCTTGGCGCGCAGCTGGACACCGAAGTCCGAAAGCTTGCCCTTGCGGCGCTGACCGTGCTGGCCAGGACCGTATTCGCGGCGGTTGACCGGGGACTTAGGACGACCCCAGATGTTTTCGCCCATGCGGCGATCGATTTTGTACTTGGATGCAGCGCGCTTGCTCATCGCATTTCCTTCTCAACAGGTTAGACCGGTTTGTTGCCAAACCGGATCAAGGAAACACGCCCTCCTCTGAGTTCCGTTTTAGAAACTCTGACAGGCTTCTCACGTAAAGCGTACGGGGAAAACCACGGGACATGTCGTTTACGACGGGCTCTTTGGAACCCGAAGTTGAGGGGGCTATATGGGCGATGGCCGGAAATGTCAACATTGTGACTTGAAGTTTCCCAGCCGCTGTCCCATTTGACCTTCACGCAGCCACCGGGCCCCTCTGACGTTGAGCGCCGGATTCTCGTGATGTCGGGGCTGCGATCAAAAACCTTTCCGGCAAAGGGATCCTCATGTTGGATTTTCTTTGGGTTGACTTCCTGGGCACACCTTCCTGGATGTGGCTTACTTTCGTTTCTCTCGTTGCCTTTCTACTCGCCCTCGACCTTGGCGTCATGCACAAGGAAAGCCGTGAAATCGGCATCAAGGAGAGTTTTCTTCTCTCAGGTTTCTACATGACCCTCGGTGTCGCCTTCGGCGGCTGGGTCTGGTTCCAGAGCGGCCAGCAGGCCGGTCTCGAATATCTCACGGGCTTTGTCGTCGAAAAGAGCCTGGCGATGGACAATATCTTCGTCATCGCGATGATCTTCGGCTATTTCTCCATCCCCCGTGCCTACCAGCACCGCGTTCTCCTCTGGGGCATTCTCGGTGTCATCGTCCTGCGTGGCGTGATGATTGCCGCGGGTGCTGCCATCGTCGAAAACTACGACTGGGTTCTCTATCTCTTCGCCGCCTTCCTGGTCATCACCGGCATCAAGATGTTGCTGACGGCCGAGCAGGAACATGACGTCTCGAGCAATCCGGTCCTCAAGTTCCTGCAGAAGCGATTGCCCGTCACCAACGGCCTGCGCGACGAGAAATTCCTCGTGCGTGAACCGGATGAAAAGACCGGCAAGCTGAAGACCTACATCACGCCGCTCTTCCTGGCGCTGATCATGGTCGAACTGGCCGACGTCATCTTCGCCGTCGACTCGATCCCGGCGATCTTCGCGATCACCACCGATCCCTTCATCGTCTACACGTCGAACATCTTCGCGATCCTCGGCCTGCGCGCGCTCTATTTTGCGCTTTCGGCCCTGATCCACCGCTTCGCCTATCTGAAATATGCGCTGTCGGTCGTGCTGATCTTCATCGGTTCGAAGATCTTCGTCGCCGACATGCTGGGTCTCGCCAAAATCCCGCCGGTCGTCTCTCTGTCGGTCACCATCGGCATCCTCGCCGTCGGCATCCTGGGTTCCCTCTGGGCAACCCGCAACACCGACAAGGATGACGCCAAGGCCGTCGCCGAACAGTGACCTGATCTCACAGGGGGGCGGCATCACCGCCGTCCCCGCCTCCATCAGATTGCACTCAAAATATCGTGACGACTGTTTGCGACGCTGACAGCTTGGTCAAACTGGTCTAAAGCCGACACAATACTCAGATTTCACGCTCGTGCTCAGGACTGTCATGACCTACCGCAACGCTTCCTTCTTCCTCTCGTCCGTCATGGCGCTCGTGGCCGCATTCGGACCGACACAGGCGTTCGCCGGTCGTGCCCATGTGATCCTCGATGCCAATACCGGGCAGGTACTTGAGGCCGAAAACGCAGACGCCATCAACTATCCGGCGTCGCTGACCAAGATGATGACGTTGTACCTGACCTTTGAGGCCCTGCATCAGAAACGCTTCGGCTGGGATGATCGCCTAGTGATGTCGGAAAACGCAGAAAGCAAGGAACCGTACAAATTCGCGGTCGGCGCCGGCAACAAGATCACCGTGCGCGAAGCGGTTATGGGCATGATCGTTTTGTCGACCAATGACGCGGCCGTCGCGGTCGCAGAAACGCTCGCCGGTTCCGAGCAGGCCTTCGGTCAGATGATGACTGTCAAGGCCCGCACGCTCGGCATGACCAGTACGGTCTTCACCAATCCGGCCGGCCTGCCCGACCCAAACCAGGTGACGACGGCCGCCGACATGGCGCGGCTGGGCCTAGCCCTGATGCGTGATTATCCGGAAGAGTACAAACTGTTTTCCACGACCCGCCTCACCTTTCGCAGCATGAAATTCCGCGGACACAACAACTTGCTGTCCACTTATCCGGGTGCGGACGGCATCAAGACCGGCTATACCAAGGCATCCGGCTACAATCTCGTCAGTTCTGCCAGCAATGGCACGCGCCGCGTCGTCGGCGTTGTCCTCGGCGGCGACAGCGCAGCCGAACGTGACGGCCAGATGGCAGCCCTGTTCGACAAATATCTGGGCGCGCAGTCCGGACAATAACCTCTTCAGAGATCGGATACGCCCTATGACCGATACAGTCCTCGACCGCTTTCTCCGCTATGTCGTGATCGATACCCAGTCCGATCCGAAGTCGTCTGCCCAGCCATCGACGGAAAAGCAGAAGGATCTGGGCCGGGTCCTGGTCAAAGAGCTTTTGGCCCTCGGCCTCTCCGACGCCCACCTTGATGAGCACGGCAATATCTATGCGACCATCCCCGCCAACACCGACAAGCCGGTACCGGTCATCTGTTTCTGCTCGCATATGGACACTGCTCCTGACTTCACCGGCACCAATGTCAAACCGCAGATCGTCCGCAACTATCGCGGCGGCGACATCCGCCTGACCGGTGACACGAACCAGGTGATCCGCGTCGAAAGCCATCCGCAGCTGAAGAACCAGATCGGCAACGACATCGTCACGACCGACGGCACGACCCTACTGGGCGCAGACGACAAGGCAGGGATCGCCGAGATCATGACGGCCGCGGCAACTCTGCTTGCCAATCCGGATATCAGCCACGGCACGGTCAAGATCCTGTTCACCACCGATGAGGAGATCGGCCGCGGTGCCGACAAGGTGGATCTCGACAAGCTCGGCGCCCGCTTTGCCTATACGCTTGACGGCAGCACGGTCGGGGAAATTGAAAATGAGACCTTCTCCGCCGATGGCGTCGAGATCGACATCACCGGCGTCGCCATGCATCCGGGCTATGCCAAGGGCAAGATGGAAAACGCCATCAAGATCGCCAGCGACATCGTCGCGCGCCTGCCAAGGGATCTCACGCCGGAGGCAACCGAAGGCAAGCAGGGCTTCATCCACCCGACCGATATCAGCGGTTCGATGGAAAGCGCCCATATCAGCCTGATTGTCCGCGATTTTACCGATGACGGTCTGGTTGAGAAGGAAAAGCTGCTGGAAGACATCACCCGGGACGAGCTGAAAGCCTATCCGGGCTCCAGCTACAGCTTCAAGGTCAAGCAGCAATACCGCAACATGAAGCAGGTTCTCGACCAGCATCCCGAGATCGTCGACCATCTCGCCGAAGCGGTGCGCCGCGTCGGCTTGGAACCCAAGCTGCATAGCATCCGTGGCGGCACGGACGGCTCACGCCTGTCCTTCATGGGCCTGCCCTGCCCCAATATCTATACCGGTGGCCATGCCTATCACTCGCCGCTCGAATGGGTCAGCGTCCAGGATATGGAAACGGCAGCAAGGACCATTGTCGAACTGGTGAAAGTCTGGGAAGAAAAGACTGCGGCCTGACCAGCCTATGATGCAACGGGGCACCCCGCCCCGTTCATCGGCTCACTCGGCCGCCGACTGCGACAACACGTCTGCATCCACCACATTGGGATCGCCCGGCTGGGTCTCGGCTTCGAGATCCGGGAAGGCGACGATGCGCTTGCCGGAAAAATCGGTATGCACCACGACCAGCCCCTGCTCCTCGAAATAGCCGAGCAGGCGTCGCGCCCGGCGGGACGAATGGGTACCATAGGCCTTTGCAATCCGGTGATCGGACGGGCATTCCTCCGACAGCAATGCGGCCTTTGCGAGCAGCAGGAAAACGCCCTGCAAATCGTCCGAGACACGCACCGACAGATCGAGTGCCGTCGCCCATCCGGCGCTCGCCGCCGTTTCTTCGTCGACACCCGAGCGCGAAATCGCCACACGCCGACGAAACTCGCCCATCGGCATTGGCGGCCCCGACACCCGCCGCATCCGGGCGCGCACGAGGAATTCCTGGTAGAGCACGCTGTCGGTGCGATAGGCGGCCTGCGGATCGCCGAGAATTTCGGCAAGAACCGCCGCCAGGCGCTCCTCGCGCTCTTCGGACGACATGTCCGCGCGCGATGGCGACCCCGGCTCGCTACCGCCAACCGGTGACATGGCAGCAGGGCCGGAGCGCGACAGCTCGGCCAGAATATCGGTCGTCGGACGCGGCGCCGGCGGTGCGCGGCGCACGATCGGCCGGGTGAATTCTTCCGGATCCGGCGTGAAGATCAGATCTTCGACATCGGCCACCGCATCCGGAAGCGGCATCAGCTTGGGGCTGGACGAACGCGCGGATGTTTCCACATTGCCGATCACGATCGGCAACGGGCGGCGCGACAGGGCCGGGCCAAGGGCGACAAAATTGCCGCGCTGCAGATCGCGGAACATTTCCGCCTGCCGGCGGTCCATGCCGAGCAGGTCGGCGGCGCGCGCCATATCGATATCGAGAAAGGTACGGCCCATCAGGAAGTTCGATGCTTCCGCCGCCACATTCTTTGCAAGCTTGGCGAGACGCTGGGTGGCGATGACCCCGGCGAGACCGCGTTTACGGCCACGGCACATTAGATTGGTCATCGCGCCGAGCGACATCTTGCGCGCATCTTCCGAGACATCGCCGCCGACGGCCGGGGCGAACATCTGCGCTTCGTCGACCACGACCAGCACCGGAAACCAGAATTCACGATCCGCATCGAACAGGCCATTGAGAAAGGCGGCCGCCGCGCGCATCTGCTGCTCGACATCCAGACCCTCGAGCGTCAGTACGCAGGATACCCGGTGCCGGCGGATTCGGTCGGCGATGCCGGCAAGCTCCGCTTCGGTTCGCTCACCATCGACGACGACATGGCCGTATTTGTCCGACAATGTGACGAAATCGCCTTCGGGATCGATGATCACCTGCTGCACCCATTGCGCGGACTGTTCCAGCAAGCGCCGCAGGAGATGCGATTTACCCGAACCGGAATTGCCCTGAACGAGCAGACGCGTGGCGAGAAGTTCCTCGATGTCGAGCTTCGCCGGAGCGCCGCCCGTCAGGGTACCCATATCGATTCCGACCTGCACCAATGCCACCTCGTATGCTCTTGCGCTCGCAGAGCGACCAGATCGCCAAGGCGACCCACCGATGCTTTAGCAAATATTTCCCGAATCATCGCTGCGAAAGACCGCGCCATCAACAGGCAATTATGCATCGTTGCCGGGCAAAATTCGAGCACCAAGCATTTGCCATCACGGATTATCAACGCGTCGACTTGACGACGGAACAAATCATCAGTCGATCCTTGCCGAAATGTCGGAGATCTCCGGCGGCTTAATCCGCCGGAGATTTAGCGACCGTCAAAGACGGATGTCCCACAGGGAAAACCGTGATGGCAGACGCAAGTTTTCTTCTGGTAGCAAGCCGATATCCCGGCGCATGCGATCGGACATACCGCTCACCGAGTTGGAAGCCCTGCGCTTTGTCCACGCAACGTAGATCAAGGTTCGCGCGGCCGCCCAGACACCAAACTTCTGGCATAGCTCATCGACCGCAGTCGTCAGGCTGTCAGCAACTATAGATTGTTCTTTAAGCATGGCTTTTCCGTCCCGGCGCGGCGAAGCGACCAGGTCCTCTAGATGGAAAAACGGAGAGGCGGACATGCAGACGCACTTACGCGCCCAGTCAACCAATCACATCAGTTTTGTTGAAAATGGCGCCAAACGCCGGAATCCTGCACGGAAAGACCGTTCAGGCGGTGGTTCGTGGTCCATAGGCGCAATGCACCATCGACATGAACACCAATCCGCCAGAGAGGCGCGTATACACGAAATGATCAGTCATCGACGCCTCCTGTTGCTTGAATTGCGGATGCCCATAAAATTACACAAGACAAAGCGCGCCACAAGAGCGCAATTGCGGATTGCATATTTTGTCAAATTTAAGTGGCAAAAACGCAACATCCCGCAAACCGACGCGGGTTGCGGGATGCCTCGTGTATTCGCATGTCGGGACCGAACTGTAAGACGACCGTCGCCCGCGGCCCGCCTCCTGATCAGTCCGCCTGCCCAACCGGTGAAACCAGTAGCTTGTCGATGCGGCGGCCGTCCAGGTCGATGACCTCGAAGCGCCAGTTGCTTTTCACGAAGCTCTCGCCCAATTCCGGGATACGTTTCAATTCGGCAATGACGAAGCCTGCCACCGTGGTGTAATCCGGATCGGGATCGATCGGCACGCGGATACGATCGATAAACTCATCGATCGGCGTCCACCCGGCCACCAGATAGGAACCATCTTCGCGCAGCACCAGAGACGGTTCGTCCTCGCTATCGTCCTGGAAGGCGCCCGTGATCGCCTCGAGAATATCGCCCGATGTGATGATGCCTTCGAAATGACCGTATTCGTCATAGACCAGCACCATGTGCAGGGAGGTCTTGCGCATTGCCTGGATGATGTCGATCGCCCCGGCAAGATCGGACACGATCGGCACTTCGCTGACAAGCGTGCGGATATCGACTGCAGTGCCGAGCGCGATGGCCTCGTAGACCTTCTTCACGAAAAGCACGCCGATGATTTCATCGGAATCGCCCGAACGAACCGGCAAACGCGAATGCTGGCTGTCGCGCAGTGAATCCTTCAATTCCGCGAGCGTGTCCTTGACATCAAGCATTTCGACATCGCGGCGCGGCGTCATCAGCCCACGCGCCGTCCGGTCGGCAAGACGCATGACACCCGAGATCATCGCGGATTCTTCCGATTCGATAACCCCGGCGCTATGGGCTTCTGCCAGGACCGTCTTGATTTCTTCATCCGTGACAGTACCGGCAGAAACACCCTGTTGGCCAAGTAGCGACAGGATCAGCTTGCCGGATCCATTCAGCAGCCAGACGAGCGGCGCCGACACCTTGGACAAGACAAGCATCGACATGGCGACACGCGCAGCAACGGCTTCCGGGTTGCGCAGCGCAATCTGCTTGGGAACAAGTTCGCCGACGATCAGCGACAGATAGGTGATCATCATCACGACAAAACCGACGCCAACCGCGTCAGATACGCCATTCGACACACCTTGGAGCTCCAGCCAATCAGACAGACGCGCACCGAGCGTCGCACCGGAGAATGCGCCGGACAGCACGCCGACAAGGGTGATGCCAATCTGGACGGTTGAAAGAAAACGACCGGGATCTTCAGCCAGTCTTAGAGCGACGAGTGCGCCGTGGTTTCCCAGTTCGCTCATGACCTTGAGACGTGCGGGTCGTGATGAGACGACGGCGAGTTCAGACATGGCCAAGACGCCATTCAGAAGCGTCAGGAATACGACAATCGATATCTCGGTTAACAAAACTGCGAGCAAAGCTCCTCTACACCGGCTAATCGTCCGGCCACAGGCCGACCTCTAGCACAACGGTAGGCTCTTCCAAAGGGTCTATCGGCAAATCCCCGGCAGATCAGCAGGCGCAATTGACAACCCCATTCCCTGCATCAGGCGACAGGTCGAGAAATTCGGTTGCCCCGAAATGAAGACGGCAAAATCGAAACCATCCGGATGCTCTGCACCCTCGATAAGCGGGACGATCCGTCGCGCCTGCCGCGCAATCGCTTCGGCCGGATCGAGCCAGTCGACGGGCCAGGGCGCCAAACGACGAAAGACATTGGCGAGAAACGGATAATGCGTGCAGGCAAGCACGACGATGTCGGTACGGGATCCATCCTTATCGACAAAACACGGTGCGATTTCGGACATCACCTGCGCATCGTCCAGCGTCTCGCCCCGTATATAGGCCTCTGCCATGCGCGCCAGGTTTTCGGAGCCGACAAGCCGGACATGGCACTGGCTGGCGAAAGACTGGATCAGGTCGCGTGTATAGGCGCGCTTGACGGTACCGGGCGTGGCCAGCACGGACACAAGCCCGGAGCGCGTGCGCTCGGCGGCAGGTTTGATGGCCGGCACTGTCCCGATAAAGCGCCTGTCAGGAAAAGCGGTGCGCAGATCGACACCTGCGAGTGTGAACGCGGTGTTGCAGGCGACAATCACCGCTTCCGGGTCATACGCGGCAAACAAGCCTCGAAACAGGGAAACGATGCGCGCCTTGAGCGGTTCCTCCTCCCAGCCACCATAGGGAAATCCGGCATCGTCGGCGACATAGATGAAGCCGCGTTCCGGCATCAGAAGCCGGGCTTCGCGCAAGACGGTCAGACCACCGATCCCGGAATCAAAGACCAGAACCGGCTTCAGCTCACTTGTTATCGCCGCCGTCATGCCGCTTGCTGCCTCTGGATAGTGCCGGATCGGGTGCGCCGGCCCCGCGCGGCCTGGAACGCTGGAACCGATCGAGCGAGGAAATCACGCCACGCAGGACCTTGATCTCGGGAGAGGTGAAGGCGCGCCGTGACAGAACGGCACGGAGATTGTCGACCATTCTCGGTTTTTTCGAGACCGGATGGAAATAGTTGCGCGCATCAAGCGCCTCTTCCAGATGGTCGAAAAGGCCGATGACCTCGTCCTTGGTGGCAGGCGCCTGCTCGACAGCATCGAATGGCACAGCCTGAACGTCATCCATGCTGGACTTCATCCATTCATAGGACATCAACAGCACAGCCTGCGCAATGTTCAGCGATGCGAAGGCCGGATTGACCGGAAAGGTGACAATTTCGTCGGCAAGCGCCACATCCTCGTTCGACAGGCCGGATTTCTCCCTGCCGAACATGATGCCCGTCTTTTCGCCGGCAGTGAAACGCCGACGCAATGTCGAGGCCGCCGTCACCGGCGAACGCACGGGTTTAAATCCGTCACGAAAGCGGGCCGTCGTGGCATAGACGAAATTGAGATCGGCGACAGCCTCCTCCAGCGTCTCAAACACGACGACACCGTCGATCACGTGATCGGCCTTGGACGCCGCAGACCGCGCCTTGTCGCTTGGCCAACCATCGCGCGGATTGACCAGGCGCAACTCCGCCAGACCGAAATTGGCCATGGCGCGCGCCACCATGCCGATGTTCTCGCCCAGTTGCGGTTCGACCAGAATGACCGCCGGTCCTTCGGCCAGAAGTACGCGTTCGCTGTTGGTGCCTGCCATGTTTGCCTGTCTCAATCGATAAGTGCGGCCTCACTGACACAAACCGGCGCAAAAATCAAAAGCATCAGATCCGATCTCGCGAACCGGACCATGATCGGACAGAGAGCTTGGACAAAACCTTCGCGGCACTCCGTCACGCTGCAACGGATATCTGCGCCCAGGGCGCCTATTGTCCGGCGATCGTCTTCAACTCATCCTTGATCGATTGGCCGGACTGACCGTTCTCGACCGGATAGATGTCATCGATGACGGCGCGCCCATTCTCTTCCTGGACATGAAAGATCAGCACCGTATCTTGCTTGTAGGCCGGATCATCGCCCATGCAGGCCCGATTGTTGAACAGCGCCGTGACCTGCCCGTCCCCATCATCCTCGACGCGGATATTCTGAAACGGGCATCCATCCTGGCCCCTGGCAATCGGGTCGTAGTCGAAGGGAAAACCCGTCGTTTCGCCTTCGGGCAGATCATAGGCGGGATTCTTCGAGGCTTCGCGGTAAAGCGCGGCGAAATCCGCACTGAAAATCCGATCAAGACGGTCTTCGGAGAAAACTTCCCTTTCGTTTCCAAAGGCTTCTTCTGTCCAGTTGGCGGCCGTCGCTTCGACAACTTCGCGCACGGGAGCGGTCATGTCTGCCGCGACGGCAAAACCGCTGGAGACGAGAAGCATCGAAGCGGCAATCAGGGTTTTCATGGCAGTTTCCACAGGCAGATTGAATGTTGCGGCACTCTATATCGGCGCGGCCAAAGCTCAATGTGGATAGCCGTCCGCATGAGACCATTGTTGGTGTCAAATTGTGAATGAAATCGCGCTATCAGCCTGTGCCGGCGCTTTGCGTTCTCACCCGGGAATGCTATAGCCCAGCGAGCCGATCCAAGTGGGACGCTCGTCCCTATTCATTCCGAGCGAGGATATTCATGAGCAAGATCAAGGTAGCAAACCCGGTCGTCGATCTCGACGGCGACGAGATGACCCGCATCATCTGGCAGTTCATCAAAGAAAAGCTGATCCTGCCCTACCTCGACCTCGACATCGAGTATTACGACCTGTCGGTCGAGAACCGCGATGCGACGTCCGACCAGGTCACCGTCGACGCCGCCCATGCCATCAAGAAGCACGGCGTCGGCATCAAGTGCGCCACGATCACCCCGGACGAAGACCGCGTCAAGGAATTCAATCTCAAGCAGATGTGGAAGTCGCCGAATGGCACGATCCGCAACATCCTCGGCGGCGTGATCTTCCGCGAACCGATCATCTGCAAGAACGTACCCCGCCTCGTTCCGGGCTGGACCAAGCCGATCGTTGTCGGCCGTCATGCTTTCGGCGACCAGTACAAGGCAACCGATTTCAAGTTCCCGGGCAAGGGCAAGCTGACGATCAAGTTCGTCGGCGAAGACGGCCAGGTGATCGAGAAGGACGTTTTCGACGCCCCCGGCGCCGGCGTTGCCATGGCAATGTACAACCTCGACGAATCGATCCGCGAATTCGCCCGCGCCTCGATGATGTATGGCCTGATGCGCAAGTGGCCGGTCTATCTGTCGACCAAGAACACTATCCTCAAGGCCTATGACGGCCGCTTCAAGGACATCTTCGAAGAAGTCTACCAGGCGGAATTCAAGGCGAAGTTCAACGAAGTCGGCATCACCTACGAGCACCGCCTGATCGACGACATGGTCGCCTCAGCCCTGAAGTGGTCCGGCGGTTACGTCTGGGCCTGCAAGAACTACGACGGTGACGTCCAGTCCGACACCGTTGCCCAAGGCTTTGGCTCGCTCGGCCTGATGACCTCGGTCCTGCTTTCGCCGGACGGCCGCACGGTTGAAGCCGAAGCGGCCCACGGCACGGTGACCCGTCACTACCGCCAGCACCAGAAGGATCAGGAGACCTCGACCAACTCGATCGCCTCGATCTTCGCCTGGACCCGTGGTCTCGCCCACCGCGCCAAGCTCGACGACAATGCCGAACTGGCACGTTTTGCCAATACGTTGGAAAAGGTCTGCGTCGACACGGTCGAAGCCGGCTACATGACCAAGGATCTGGCCTTGCTGATCGGCCCGGATCAGCCGTGGCTCTCGACGACCGCCTTCCTCGACAAGGTCGATGAAAACCTGAAGAAGGCCATGGCTGCCTGATTGGCGCCTGATGCGTGACGAAAAGCCCGGCCTTGCGCCGGGCTTTTTTGTTCTGCCTGCTTGTCTCTCGCGTCTCGCGATCTATACTGAAACATAAAGGGAACAAAGCGGAGGAAACACCCCATGACCGATCTGGTTCTGTATACCAACCCGATGTCGCGCGGCCGGATTGCCCGCGTTATGCTGGAAGAAGTTGCCGTGCCCTATCGTACGGAAATAGTCACCTACGGCCCGGCGATGAAAAGTCTCGACTACCGGTCCGTGAACCCGATGGGCAAGGTACCTGCGCTCAAACATGGCGCGACGATTGTCACCGAATGTGCCGCAATCTGTGCCTATCTCGCCGAAACATTCCCCGAGGCCGGCTTGGCCCCGACGGCAGACGAACGTGGCGCCTATTTCCGCTGGATGTTTTTTGCCGCAGGCCCGCTTGAGGCAGCGGTCACCAACCGCAGCCTTGGCATAAACGTGCCGGAAGACCGGCGCCGCATGGTTGGCTACGGTTCGTTCGAGGCCGTCATGGACACGCTGGAATACGCCGTTTCTGCCACGCCCTATATTGCCGGCAAACGGTTCACGGCCGCGGATGTCTATGTCGGCTCGCATATCAGCTGGGGTTTGCAATTCGGCTCGATCGAAAAACGCCCGGCCTTCGAGGCTTATTGCCGCCGCCTGACTGCACGGCCAGCATGGCAGCGCGCCAATGCACTTGACGATGCGGCCATGGCCGAACTGCCACAAGCAGCAGCCGGCTAACACGAATTGGGCGATCAGGCAGGCGACGGAGGCAAGTTTTCCGCAGCAAGGTCCACGGGTCGATCGCGCTTGCTGGGCTCGAGGCCAGGATCGAAAGCGCTGGTCGTGACGCGGTTGCGACCTGCCTTTTTGGACGCATAAAGCGCCCGGTCGGCGGCAGCAAGCGCCATCTGCATGTCGACATGGCCCGACGGCAGCGCGCAACGGCCGATACTCACGCTCAATCGGATAGAGGCCTGACCATGACGCACCGCCATTGTGCCGATGTCGATGCGAATTTGCTCCAGCAGCGCGACATCACCCGATGCCACATCAGGCGGCAGATAGATGGCAAACTCCTCACCACCGACGCGGCCGAAAATAGCGCCAGGGGGGAGACGGGTTGCAACCTTTTCGGTCAGATCCGTCAGAACAACATCGCCAGCGCCATGGCCATGCGTATCGTTGATCGACTTGAAATGGTCAGCATCGAGCAGTGCCAGCGTTGCACCCGCCCTGTCGCCACCGGACCGACAGCGGCTGGACACTATGGCGGCCAGAAATGCACGTCGATTGCGAATGCCAGTCAGAAAATCGATCTCTGAAGCCGCCTTGTAACGCAAAGTCAGCCGTTCATGCACCATCGCAAAAATGGCAAGCGCACCGAACAGTGCCTGAATGAAATATTCGAAGGTGACCACGCCGAGCCACAGATTTGGATAGCCGCCATTCAACGATATAGGGAAGACATAGAGAACAGGCACGCGCACGACGTAAAACAGGCCATGCATCCCGAATGCAACGGCAGCCAGTCGTCTGGCGGGCAGTGGCTCATGGCGAAAGCCCTTCCAAACGGCATGGGCGATCAGAAATGAATAACCAGCATAGAAGACCGACGCAACGACCATGCGGATGTTCAGATCCTCGGCAAAGTGTGCCCAGGAGGCAAAAAGCGTAAACCAGACCAAACCACCGGCCAGCGCAAACGCTGGCGGCGCATCCGCATCACCCTCGTTGAAAGCGCAGCAGCCAAGCCAGATCAGACCGAGGCTCCATAGACTGAACGCGTTGCCAAGTCCGAGCGAAAGCGCGGGTGGACCCACCTCACGCAGTCCGAGCAGTGCCAGACCGATACATCCCAGCCAGAAACCCCAGGTCCAATACAGCAGTGCGCGACTGGATCGATCCCAGACCCAAAGAAGCGTTAAAAATGCAGAAATGATGACGCAGGCCGCCGACAGGCAGAACATCAATGTGGGAATATGGAAGAACTGTTCCAAGCCGCAAACCTCAAGATTGCAGCAAGAGATAGCAACGAAGGCTGAACGAAGTGAAAACCGGCGTGGTAAATGTGACGGAAGGCTTCAGCAGAAACACCGCACTCCGAGGCACGTCAGCGCCCCGGAGCCAGTGCGGTCGTCATCAGCCAGCGATCGCGGCGGCAACCGCTTCGATCGCAGCCTCCGCCTGAGTGCCATCCGGACCTCCTGCCTGCGCCATGTCGGCACGGCCCCCGCCACCCTTACCGCCAAGTGCCATCGAGGCAATGCGGACCAGGTCAACGGCGCTCAGACGATCGGTGAGATCCGGCGTTACCGAAACCACAGCACTCGCCTTGCCGTCTTCGGCCACCGCGATCAGGACAACGACCGCAGAATCGAGACCCGTCTTGGCCTCGTCTGCCATGCCTTTCAAATCCTTGGCATCGATACCGGTAAGCTGACGCCCGACAAAGCTGATGCCGTTGATCACACGGGGTGCATCGCCGCTGCCGGTGGCGCCGCCACCCATGGCCAGCTTGCGCTTTGCGTCGGCCAGTTCTTTTTCGAGCTTGCGGCGTTCGTCGATCAGGCTCTCGACACGCGAGACAACCTCCGTCGGCTGAACCTTCAACGAGGCAGCAAGCGTTTTCACCCGCTCGTCCTGCTCTGCCAGGTAGGCTCGAGCCGATTCACCCGTCAGCGCTTCAAGACGGCGCACGCCAGCACCCACGGCACTCTCGCCAACCAGGCGCACCAATCCGATGTCACCCGTCGCATTCACGTGTGTGCCGCCACAGAGCTCGATCGAATAGGCCTTGCCGGCCTTGTCGCCGCGAACGGCCGTACCCATCGATACAACGCGCACTTCGTCACCGTATTTTTCACCGAACAGCGCCATGGCACCCTCGGCAATCGCATCATCGACAGCCATCAGGCGCGTCGTCACCTGCGCATTCTGCACAATGATCTCGTTGGCCATTTCTTCGACGATCTTCAGTTCCTCAGCCGAAATCGGCTTCGGATGCGAAATGTCGAAACGCAGGCGCTCGGGCGCAACCAGCGACCCTTTTTGCGCCACATGGGTGCCGAGCACATCGCGCAAAGCCTCATGCAAAAGGTGTGTCGCCGAGTGATTGGCCCTCAGCCGCGAACGGCGGGCATGGTCGACATTGAGCGTCACGGCCTCGCCGGCACGAACGACGCCATTGCCAACGGTGGCGATGTGCACGAAGAGCCCCTCGCCCTTTTTCTGCGTATCGGTCACATCAAGCGAGAAGCCTTCGCCGACGATCACGCCGGTATCACCCATCTGACCACCGGATTCACCGTAGAACGGCGTCTGGTTGACAACGATCTGCACCTGTTCGCCAGCGGACGCCGTCTCGACGGAAGCACCGTCGCGCACGATCGCTTGGATCTGGCCTTCGGCCGTCTCCGACGAATAACCGAGAAACTCGGTCGCCCCATGCTTTTCGCGCAGCTCAAACCAGATCGTCTCGGTCGCCTTGTCGCCAGAGCCGGCCCAATGCGAGCGCGCCTCCGCCTTCTGGCGCTGCATGGCATCGTTGAAACCGGTAATATCGACGCCGATGCCACGGGCACGCAGCGCATCCTGTGTCAGGTCAAGCGGGAAACCATAGGTATCGTAAAGTTTGAAAACGGTCTCGCCGTCGAGGCTGTCACCCTGACCCAGATCGGTCGTCGCATCCGAGAGAAGCGACAGACCGCGTTCCAGGGTCTTGCGGAAGCGCGTTTCTTCCAGCTTGAGCGTCTCGGCAATCAGCGATTCTGCGCGGGCAAGTTCGGGATAGGCGCGGCCCATCTGCTGCACGAGAATCGGCAACAGCTTGTAGATGATCGGATCACGCGCACCGAGCAATTGCGCATGGCGCATGGCACGGCGCATAATCCGGCGCAGGACATAGCCTCGGCCTTCGTTCGACGGCAAGACGCCATCGGCGATCAGGAATGCGGAGGACCGCAGATGGTCGGCGATAACCCGGTGGCTGGCGCGACGCTCACCCTCGGCCTTCACGCCTGTCAGTTCGACCGAACCCTCGATCAAAGCACGGAACAGATCGATATCGTAATTGTCATGCTTGCCCTGCAGAAGGGCTGCAACGCGCTCAAGTCCCATGCCGGTATCGATCGACGGACGCGGAAGATCAACCCGCTCCTCCTTGGTAATCTGCTCGTACTGCATGAAGACGAGGTTCCAGATCTCGATGAACCGGTCGCCATCCTCTTCCGGCGAGCCGGGAGGGCCGCCCCAGATATGATCGCCATGGTCGTAGAAGATTTCCGAGCAGGGTCCACACGGTCCAGTATCGCCCATGGCCCAGAAATTGTCGCTGGTCGGAATCCGGATGATCCGGTCATCGGTGAGACCGGCGATCTTCTTCCACAGGCCGTGCGCTTCATCATCGGTGTGATAGACGGTCACCAGCAACCGATTCTTGTCGATGCCGAATTCCTTGGTGATCAGGTTCCACGCGAGCTCGATCGCGTTCTCCTTGAAGTAGTCGCCAAAAGAGAAATTACCGAGCATTTCGAAGAAGGTATGGTGTCGCGCGGTATATCCGACATTGTCGAGGTCATTGTGCTTGCCGCCGGCGCGCACGCATTTCTGCGCCGTCACCGCCCGCGAATAGGGGCGTTGCTCGAGGCCGGTAAAGACATTCTTGAACTGCACCATGCCGGCATTGGTAAACATCAATGTCGGGTCGTTGCGCGGCACGAGCGGGCTGGAGGAAACAACCTCATGACCGTTCGTCTTGAAATAATCGAGAAAAGTCGACCGGATCTCGTTTACACCGCTCATGTCACGCCCTTCATTCAGGCCGGAAGCCGGCCAATTCGCAAAATCAATGGCTTTTATCGTCCGCCATGGTCGCTGTCCAGCCGCGCAATAGAAAACCGGCCACGCCTCTTTCGAAACGTGGCCGGCCGAACTTCGAATCTGGGCCCGAAAGAGACTTAATCCTCGGCGCTATCGCCATCATTGGCGTCTGGACCACCGTTCTGCAGGAACTTTTCCGCGATCAGTCCGGCATTCTGCCGCAGCGCCAATTCTATCTCCTGCGCAAGCGCAGGATTGTCACGCAGGAACAGTTTGGCGTTTTCACGCCCCTGGCCGAGACGCTGGCTATTGTAGGAGAACCAGGCACCCGCCTTCTCGACGATGCCGGCCTTGACGCCAAGATCGACCAGCTCGCCGGTCTTTGACACGCCTTCGCCATACATGATGTCGAATTCGACCTGCTTGAAGGGAGGCGCCATCTTGTTCTTGACCACCTTGACGCGTGTCTGGTTGCCGACAACCTCTTCGCGATCCTTGACCGCAC